>WNFE01000003.1_pt1 | contig 216502 bp, 174 predicted proteins | sample 5400451 | NCBI WGS metagenome assembly WNFE01 (sample SAMN13153344, study PRJNA577476) | soil metagenome | isolation source: 200 cm saprolite under Douglas fir tree site 2 hole 2 | place: USA:California | collected 2015-04-18
GCCTTCGATAACACGTAATTGTCAGCTGCTCGTTAATACATCGTTCAACCTGTTCGGTGAACCTTTGGTGGTTAAACCGCGAGATGCCGTACGGAGCTGCTATTTCGGCTCCGGCATCGATGCTTTATACTAAAGCCTTACTGAACCATTGTGATCCGGCGGGAGCAAACCGTGGACCTAGCAGTCGTCTCAAGTGCTTCGCCTCTACCCGAACAGGAGTCTTCCAAGATCGAACTATCAGTGGTCATGCCTTGTTTAAACGAGGCTGAAACCCTGAGGACCTGCATCCTTAAGGCGCAGAAGGCGTTCAACGAGGCAAACGTTGTGGGAGAAGTTATCATTGCGGACAACGGAAGCACGGACGGATCTGTTGAAATCGCGAACCGGCTGGGCGCAAAGGTCGTGCATGTGCAGGAGAGGGGCTACGGAAATGCGCTGGCAGGAGGCATCGCGGCCGCTTCAGGCAAGTTCATCATCATGGGCGACGCCGATGACAGCTACGATTTTGGACATGCACCACGCTTCTTGGCACAGCTTCGCGCGGGCGCCGATTTGGTGATGGGGAACCGCTTTAAAGGGGGCATTCAGACGGGCGCAATGCCGCCGCTGCACCGGTACTTGGGGAATCCGATGTTGACACGCGTCGGACGCCTTTTTTTTGGAGGCTCTTGTGGAGACTTCTACTGCGGCCTTCGAGGTTTCAGCAAACAAGCTTTCGAGAACATGGGCCTGCGTACCACAGGAATGGAATTCGCCACCGAGATGGTGGTGAAAGCTACGCTGCTTGGGATGAAGGTCACGGAAGTACCAACAACGCTTTCACCGGACGGTCGCACCCGTCCACCTCACCTTCGCACCTGGCGCGATGGTTGGCGGACTTTGCGCTTCTTCCTTCTTTATAGCCCGCGCTGGTTGTTCTTGTACCCGGGCGTTTCACTGATTTTGGTGGGCGCTCTTCTGGGATTGTGGTTGCTGGCCGGACCCAGAACTGTCGGCAACGTCACCTTCGATGTCCACACCATGCTGTACACTGCGGTTTTCATCCTCCTCGGGTATCAGGCTATTACTTTCGCCGTCTTCACGAAGTTCTTCGCGATATCCGAAGGTTTGCTCCCCCCAGATCCAACTCTGGACGCGCTTTTCCGTTACATTACTCTTGAGGTTGGGCTGTTGGTCGGTGCAGCACTGATTGTTCTTGGTTTGACGACTTCTGTTTATGCGGTAACCCTCTGGGGGGCCCAGCATTTCGGCTCAATGGATTACGCTCACACAATGCGTGTTGTCATTCCGGCAGCGGTTTTTCTGACATTAGGAGTACAGACCGTATTCGCTAGTTTCTTCATGAGCGTACTAGGACTTCGACGCCGTTGAAGCCCATAGCCGAATTTGATTCGCGTGCTGGTACCTACGACTCAGACCTTAACCAAGCACTTTCCGTAAGCGGCGAGGACAAGGATTACTTCGCTCGAGGGCGCGTAGCATGGCTTGCGAAGTGCCTGCGGAGCCTGGGAGAGGAGCCGCGCTCAGCTGTCGATTACGGCTGCGGGATCGGTGGGACTGGGATTTTCTTGCGCAAAATGCTCGGTGTCAAGTCAGTTGTGGGCCTCGATGTATCCTCCCGTTCCCTGGAGATCGCAAGGTCGCGGTATCGTTCGGATTGGATCCGATTCCGGAGCTTCGAAGAGTTTTCTCCCCACGGAGAGATCGATCTAGTGTATTGCAACGGTGTGTTCCACCACATACCCGTGGTACAACGTGGCGACGCCATCAACTACATTGTCCGCTCTCTTCGACCTGGAGGTCTATTCGCATTATGGGAGAACAATCCGTGGAACCCGGGCACGCGCTACGTCATGTCGCGTTGCTTATTCGATCGCGACGCAGTAACGCTTACACCCCCGGAAACCAGTGGTCTTCTGCGGGCAGCGGGGTTGCAGGTTCTCCGCGTCGATTTTCTCTTCATCTTTCCCAGGCCGCTGAAGGTCTTCCGTGTTCTTGAGCCTTGGCTTTCGGGCTTTCCCCTCGGAGCTCAGTACGTAGTGCTATCCCGCAAGCCTGCCTCTTGAAGGTCGAGTGGCACAATGAGGAGAAGTCGACCGACGCAATTCCGTCTGTCGTTTGCTGCGCCGCGGATGTTCGCCCTTGCGATCGGACGAGAAGGCAAACCAGAAGGCGGGAGCTTCTCTGCTGCCCACCGGCCGATCGTCCCGAACATAGATCCACAAGCGGCCGGTTTTCGTCTTGCCATTCCCCGGCGCCAGTAACTGCACGGGCGGTATCATCGGCATGCAGCTTGTGTCCCGCCGTCACGCAATGCATTCACCAGCGGTTCCAGTTGCAGTCTGGGCTGCTTGAGTATCCGGTTCACGAGGCCTTCTCGTGCAGAAAAGCCTGCCTCTCTTCGCGGGGAAGGAATTTGAAGAACCGTGACCTGGACTGCAGGTCCGCCGTTGGGTCCCATTGTCCAGATTCGCTCCCGCCAGGAAGTACGCGCAAATCATTTGCAGACAGTATCCTCGCGCCTTATCCGTACCCAGCATCAAAGCTGCTGTCTCGATTGCCTGTTCGACGATCGGAATCTGGCTCTTGTACAGTTTGAAGTAGATAATCTCCCACGGTTCCGATTCCCGCCCCGCCAGTTCCGTCTCCACGCTCACGGATTCCACGCAGGCGAGGCGTTGCCCGAGGGAAAGAAAACGAAGGCAGACGGCTTAGTCGGCGTTTTCAAACAGATGAGATGCGCGTAGATGCCAAGAACCAGGTTTCGACGCATCTGCGCGCAAGGCCCGGAAAACATGTTGTCGCAGGACTTCCGTTTTCCCCGCTGTTCGACAATCGAGCGGTTGCCCCGTAAGATACCATCGCTCTGCGAACTATATGCCATCCGTGAAGAGCCCGGGCTAGTCTCCAAACTTGATCACACTCACTCACTAGGCTATAGGCTAAGGCTAGATGAGCAGCGTAGCTGGTGCACATTGACAACCGTCGATTCAAAGTCTATTTCTAGCTCTCATGAGCCCGACCGAGCACGACCTGAATCGCATCTTGAACGCCATCGCCGATCCTACCCGGCGGCGGATTTTGCACGCCCTGAAAGAACACGGCGGATGTTCCATCGACAAGGACGTCGGCTTGTGCGCCTCGGATATCGAGCAGCGCATTCCGCTTTCCCAACCCACCATTTCGCATCACATGGCGATCCTCACCAAGGCGGGATTAGTGGAGGCGAAGAAGATTGGCCTGTGGAAATGGTATCGGCGGAATGAAACCGCTGTGCGCGAATCGAGGTCCGAAGTCTGACTCTCTCTATCCCGCCGTGGCAGCTAGCGTTTTCTGCAGCAGGCGGCGGGCATGTGAAATCAAATCGCCGACTTCAAAGGGTTTCACCAGGTAGGGAAGATTGTGGTCGTGCAGAAATGCTCGTATTTCAGGTTCGACTGCGCCGGAAAAAGTAAACATCAGATGCTTCTCCAGCCCAGCCTGGTTCTCGGCAATCCAGCGGAATACGTCGGGCGCGTTCCATCCGTTCGGCATCTTGCCGTCAATGATTACCGCATCGAAGTTCACCGTATCGGAGCTCGCCGCGTCAGACGACTGTTGCAGCAACCGCGTCTTCATCTCTTCGAAGCTCATCAAGGTTACGACCTGCGCGCCAGCGCCGGCCAGCACGTCCCGCTCGAACTCCAGGACTGCCTCTTCGTCCTCCACCAGAAGCACGCAACCCTCGATGACCAATTTTCGCGGAGCGGCAGGTAAGACGGGTTCGGGAGCGCCCGCGCGACCGCTGCCCGGCAACCGTACCTGGATCACTGCTCCGCCGCTGTCCCGGTTGCGCGCAGAAATGTCTCCCCCATGCTCTTTGATAATGCCGTAACAGATACTCAGCCCGAGGCCGGTGCCCTTGCCCACGCTCTTGGTCGTATAAAACGGATCGAAAATGCGGTTCGGTTCCTTGATGCCGGGACCGGAATCCTGAAATTCGGTGATCACATTGCCTTCGTGCGCGAAGACCCGGACCTTCAGGGCTCCGCCTCGGCCCGCTTCCAGCATGGCATCCACGCCGTTGTTGATAATGTTAAGAAACACCTGCTCCAACTGGTGCGGGTCGGCGGTGACCGCCGGAAGTGCAGCCTCGATCTCGCGCTGGACTTGAATGTCGTTTACCTTCAGATCGTAGTCGCGCAACGCCAGAGTTTCATCCAGAACTTTGCAGATATCCACCAGTTCCTTTTGAGGCTTGCGCTGGCGGGCAAAAGACAGCAGGTTTTGCACCACCCGGTGGGTGCGCTGGGCCTGCTTGAAAAGTTTGCTCACAAAGTCTGCCGCCCGTTCCGGCAGCCCTTCACTTTCCAGCAGCTGGGCGTAACCGAGGATCGCGGTCAGAGGATTGTTCAGCTCGTGTGCCACGCCAGCAATCAACTGTCCCACCGCGGACATCTTTTCACTCTGCAGCAGTTGCTCCTGGGTATGGCGCAAGTCTTCGTAGGCGCGGCAGGTTTCTTCGTAGAGACGGACTTTTTCGATGGTGGTGGATAACTGTCGCCCAATCGCCACCAGCAGGCTTTCGTCATTGCTGGTGTACTCGCGGCTTTCCCGGCTGCTGATGCCCATAATTCCGATGGGTTTGTCTTTTCCCCAAAGCAAGACCCAGATCCAGGACGCCAACCCGTCGGCGCGAATGAACTCGGCCACCAGTGCGGGAACATGGGGTAAGTAGTCAGTCGTCACCACCTCGGTGCGGGATCGCGTGACCAGCTCGCCAAAACCCTCCGCAAATTTGACTTCAGAGAAGCGCGCCCGCTCCGCACTGCGCTGGCCCCAGCCCGCGCGGCGGCGAAAGGTGGTTTCGTCGGCGTCGCAGAGATAGATTGAGCCCGTCTCCGCTCCCAGCAGCGAGATCACCTGGCGCAGCGTGAGGTTGAGAATTTCGTCCAGATCGAAGGATTGAGTCGCGATGACCGCCATGGCATTTAGCGCGTTCAATTCCCGGTTGCGCCGGCGTATTTCATCTTCGGCACGCTTCTTCTCGGTCATATCGAGCAGGAAGCCCTGGTAGCGCTCAATTTTTCCTTGCGCATTCCGGCTCGCGAAACTACTCTCCATCGCGCTGAGCAGGGTTCCGTCCTTGCGCCGCAGGCTGACTTCGAAGTTGCGCACGTAATTATGCTGTTCCACCTGGCGGCGGAACACGTCGCGTTGCTCGGACGAGGCGTAAAGCTCCGTATCCACATTCACGCCCATCAACTCTTCGCGGCTGCCGTGTCCCAGCATGCGCATGAAGGCGTCATTGCAATCGAGCAGTTTGCCATCCGGCGTGGCCACGAAAACCCCTTCCTGGACTTGCTCGAAGAGCAGGCGGTATTTTTCCTCCGCGATGCGCCGGTCGGTGGTATCGCGTACCACATGGATGGTGCCTTTCTGCTTGCTTCCCTGCTCCACATACGAAGACGTAGACACCATGGAAAAGCCCCCGAAGCCAGGGTCTGACCCTTCGTAGAAACCGTCCTCCGAACCTACACAGTAGGGACATCCCTTCCACTGGGTCTGAGTGCGCGGAAGCACCGCTTCACACAGCTGACCGACCACGTCGGCAGGCGCCCGGCCCAGACGTTCCAGCAGGGCGTGATTGGCTTTCATCACCCGAAATTCCGAGTCGTGAAGCAGAACCAGGTCGTGGATGGAATCGAACGTGTTCGTCCACTGCCGGTGCGAACGCAGTATCTGTTCCACCAAGCGCAGGTTCTCGACCGCGAGCCCCAACTGGTGGGCCGTGGTAGTCAGAAACTCCATCTCATCCGGCGAGTAAGAAAGATGGTGACGGCTGCCCAGGGCCAGCGTCCCGATCACCGACTTCTTGCCCAGCACCGGCACCATCACCACATGATGGAATCGTTCCTGTCTGAGGTAGGGGCGGACGGCTTCGGCGGCCTTGGAGGTCACAACCACAACCGGCGTGGTCGAGTTGAGGGTGCGTTCGAAGTCGTCATCTTTTGCGACCGTCATCCGCTCCCGCAGAAAGGTCTTGGAAAGACCGATCTGGTCGGAGATTACCATTTTGTCCCCTTCCAGCAAGCGGAACCAGGCAGCCTTGGCGGACATGAGTTTCTTGAGTTCTTCGAGAGCAGTGGCCATCATTGGCCCCTGCTGATGAGCCCGCGTGATGCTGCTGGTCAGGGCGTTCACCACTCTCAGCCGGCGCATGTGCAACTTGTAATCATCCAAAACCATCAGCAGCATGCTCAGTCCGGCGAGGAGGTTCACGAACAAACCGAATCCGAACGGCAAGTAGTGGCGGATCGGCTCCCAGGGCAGATGCAGCAGCAGCATGCTGAGGCCCAGCACCCAGGGAACGATTTCCCATCGCGCCCAGCGGTAGCGAATCAGCCGGAAGGCCGCAGTCACGGCCAGGATGCGGTAAGAGACTTCTAGGACCAGGCGCAGGCTGAACGAATCCGGCCAATACCAGGCGCGAGCCACGGCATAGCCCATCGCGGCCCACGTAATCAGCAGTACCGGCAGCAGCACTTCCTGGGCATGGGCATAGACCAGGATCGCGGCTGCGAACAGGCCCACCGCCAGCACAAATTCAGCTTGCGAAATCGCTGTCAGATAACGAGGCGCAGAATCCGTCGCCAGCCCTCGAATGGTCCAGCGCGATCCCAGATAGGCCAGCCAACCCACCGTCCAGATCAGCAGGTAGCGCTCGCGAAAGGTGCGGAACACCAGCAGGCTGGCGGCGAGCAGGATTAGCGCCGCTGACTCCTGTAACGTCAACCGGGGGACAATAATGTCCCCTACCGCCAGCCATGCAGACAAGATCGATAGATTCATTGCGACCAGGAGTTAAAGCGCTCATTCCCTTAATAGCACGCTTCCCCTAAGGGCCAATGGGCTTTCCCTGTCCTTCTGGTTACTTTCGGAATCTCGGAACTCCTGTAGAATTGGCCGTAGACTAAATACAGCCCATGGCCGCCGATCGCATCCTGGTAGTCGACGACGAGGAGAGCATCCGCGAAATCGTCAGTTCCATGCTGACGACCGCCGGTTACAAGTGTCATCAGGCCGCTTCCGGCAATGAAGCCCTGGCCCTGCTCGAATCCGGTGAAAAGTTCGAGCTCATGCTGTCCGACCTGATGATGGCCAACCTGGATGGTATTGGTCTTCTGGAACGAACCAAAGAACGCTTTCCTGACATGCCCGTGGTGATGGTAACCGCGGTTCACGACATCTCGGTCGCGCTGGCCGCCATCCGCAATGGCGCCTACGATTATCTGCTGAAGCCTTTCGAGCGCGAGCAGTTGCTGGCCACCGTGCGCCGGGCGCTCGAGAACCGCCGCCTGAAGCTAGAGAACCGCGCCTACCAGACCGACCTGGAAGCCCTGGTGGAAGCTCGCACCGAGCAATTGCGCAAGGCGGTCGTCGACCTGGAGCGTTCCTACGACATTACCCTGGAAGCGCTGGGCGACGCCCTGGACAAAAAAGACGCTGAGACCGAAGGCCACTCCAAGCGCGTTACCGCATTCACGATCGCCATCGCGCGCGCCATGGGATTGTCAAAAGATCAGATCGCCGTGATTGCTCGCGGCGCTTTTCTGCATGACATTGGCAAGATGGCGGTTCCCGATGCCATCCTGCGTAAGCCCGGCAAACTCACCCCAGATGAGATTTTGGTCATGCAGGAACACTGTTACCACGGCTACGAAATTCTGAAGAAAATCCCCTTCCTGGTGGAAGCCGCCGAGATTGTCTACGCCCACCAGGAGCGCTACGATGGCACGGGTTATCCGCGAGGCCTGAAGGGCGATCAGATTCCCCTGGGCGCCCGGATGTTCTCGGTGGCCGACACGCTCGATGCCATCACTTCCGATCGCCCCTACCGCCCGGCGCAATCTCTGACGGCAGCGCGCGCTGAAATTGCGCGCTGGTCAGCGCGGCAGTTCGATCCCGAAGTAGTTAAGGTTTTTCTCGATATGGACGAAAAAATCTGGCCCGATCTGCGCAAGGAAGTTGATGGTCAGGTCCAACGCTTCGCCTACTCCAGCAGCGCCAAGAGCTCTTCCTAAACTTGTAAGCCATTTGTGCCGGTGTGGCGCGGGACCCGCGCCCCCTGGAAGAGCACACCCGCCCTGCGAGTTCCAAATCACCTTCGCCATTGTTTGCGCCCCGGCAACTTCTTCCCCAAACTGGCGCGCGCTCACCAAACGAGAGACAATAACCGCCCAGGACCCGACACAGAAAAAAATCAAAGTCGAGGGAGGCAATTCATGAGAACCACCGCCGCACTCATCCTTCTTTTCTTGGTTGGCTCCGTGGCCACTGCCCAGGATCGTCCCGCCATCACGGCGCAGCCGAATTCAGTTTTCGTCGGCGCCGACGGCAAATTTGAGGCGAATCCCGACACTGCGCTAATGCAATTTAATATCTCCGCCCAGGAAGCAACTTCCCGCGAAGCCTACGACCGAGCCTCCAAAGCTGCCGAGCAGGTGCGGCAGATTTTGCGCTCCAATGGCATTGAGCCGAAGTCAGCCGAGATCGGCTACTTTTCGCTTCAGCCTGTCTACGATTACAAGACCGCCAAGCGCAAGCTGGTCGGATACCGCGTGAACGCCAATGTTTCCCTGAAGCTGCGAGACTTCTCCAAGCTCGCCCCCATCGTACAGCAGCTCGCCGACACCGATGTCAGCGAAAACCAATCTCTCAACTACACGCTGGAAGACATGGACGCGGCCAAAATCAAAGCAATTGAAGACGCCTACCGCCGCGCCCGTGAATCCGCCGCCGCCCTGGCAAGAAGCAGCGGCCGTACTCTAGGAGAGCTTTCCTACGCGTCGGTAGACACCTTTGAGAACGTGCGTCCGGTACCCATGGCCGGAGGCATGATGAGAATGAACGTGGCCAGCGCCGCCCCAGCACCCATCGAAGAGTTCACCCCGCAGTCCATTTCAGTGACAGCCCACGTAAACGCCATGTTCGCCTTGAAATAGAGGTTCGATGCGCAGACGGGCAACAGCAGGACCTACGTAGGGGCGGACGCCCTGTTCCGCCCAGCCGAGCGAAAGCTCGGCAGGTTGTCGTGACACGCAGTGTCATGCCAGCGCGACACCACCACAGCTGAACACGAGCGGGAGGCTCGCGCCTGCACTATTGCCTCGGAACCCGGTTTCCATCCAGCGGCACCTCGCGCTGAATCACCATCTCCAGCGTCGTACCGGCCTCCATCCTCACGTCATTGCCGCGGGTTAGCAGACCGATCGCGGTGCCTATACCACCGCCGATTCCGGCTCCGATCAGGCCTCCCTTGACCCCGTTGCTAAGCCCACCGACGACTGCTCCGGTTCCTGCCGCCGTGGCTACGGTTTTCGCTTTCTCGCCCGTCTGGCTGTCCTGCCGGATAGTCCCTTCCTCGTCCTTCATCGAAGTCTTCTCGGCTCCGGGAACGTTCTGCACCGCGCCGGGCAGAACCACCGTGTAGCCGCTGGGATAGATCAAGGTGCTGAAATGCATAAGTACTTCGGCCCGGCCTTTGATCCGTCCGCCGCGCTTAACGTTGCTGATCCTGCCCTGCACATAGGTTCCGGCTGGAATCACGATGCGGTCGTTGACCACCACCGGAAACGTGGTCACCGCATACACGGCATCCCCATCGCGGGCGTTCTTTGTCGAAATGGATTGTTTGAGCGCCAAAGGGACTTTGGTGCCGGAGGGGATCGTAAGCTGACTGCCCTGGGTCAGCGAAGCAATGGAGGCGTCCGTTTGAGTGCCCGGAGTGGCTTGCGCCGTGGCCAAACCAACCGCCAGTAACAGCAGGATTATGGTGCGCATCGATGGTCTCCCCAAACCGCCGGCCTAATACCAGCCACCGTGTCCGATATCGTGGCCCGACAACAAGGTACGATGCAAGTTGCAGATCGAAAGTTTGTAGGAATCTTTATTAGGCTGCCTCATTTTTCGCTAGGGTACCCCATTTTGCGCGCTCCCTTGCGAGAACAGGGGCTTCGGGGCGGAGTCGCCGGCTTGGCTCTACGCGCTGGTAGACCGCTCGTTCTCTCTGACGTTCCCCATAAACTGCGACTGTAGCCGTTGCGCACAAAGTTCGCCGCATACGTGCAACGTGCCCTCGCGCACCGCGATTTCGTCATCCCAGGGGCACAGGTAGAGCACGGGCCGGTTGAACTCGAGAAACGATGTCCACATCAGCCACCAGCGGTCGCTGGCGCCCTTGAGGCTCCCGCAGTTGGGACCGGCGCAACGATAGAGCAGATTAGCCACAGGTGTAGGCGACTTGCCAGTTTTCATGCAATGCTCCCGGAGAGAACAAATCAGTCAGCCAGGATATTCTAGCGGAAGTCAGACACGATGTCGGTAATACGGACTACTTGTAGATAAGGTACTTGTCCCGAACCTTTTGAAACTTCTCCAGCGACTCCCGCCAGTCGTCTGCGATGCGGCGCGGATCCTGTCCGCCCGCGATCGCGTCGTATGCCGCTTGGTTGGGCAGCAACTCAATCATACGATCCAGGTGGAATTGCTCCGCATAGAGCTTGTGCAGCGCTGACGCCAGTTCGACGCCCAGCTCAGGCCCGTCGAAGCCATTGCGGTCCACCAGGACAATGTTGACGCCCTCACACTTCTGGCCGGCGTACACGCTGGCATTTGGCGTGAAGCTAACCGGTACGAATCGCACGCCGGAAATGCTTCTGCCGTTCAAGTATTGCGCCAGTTCGGTGGCCTTGATCCAGGGCGCGCCCAACAACTCAAACGGAGTTTCCGTGCCCCGGCCTACCGAAACATTCGTGCCTTCCACCACACCCACGCCCATGTACAGGGTCGCTTCCGTGAGACTGCGCATGTTGGGCGAGAGGTTGATCCAGGGCAGTGAAGTCGAATCGTACCAGTCTCCGCGCATCCATCCTTCCATGGGAACAACCGTCAGGCGCGCATTGATGTTGCGCTCGGCATTGAACATCTTCGCCAGTTCCCCCATGGTCATGCCGTGACGGACGGGAACCGGAAAATAATTCACAAAGCTTTCGCGCCCGGCATCGGGGATTGGGCCCTGCACAAAGGAACCAGTAACCGGATTCGGGCGGTCGAGCACGATAAGCTCGATGCCCACCTTGGCGGCGGCTTCCAGAAAATAGCCAAGCGTGGTTTCGTAAGTATAATAGCGGGCGCCTACATCCTGAATGTCAACCACCACCGCCTCCAGGCTTTTGAGAACATCCAGCGAGGGCCTGCGGGCAGCATCGCTCCCTCCGTAAACGCTGTAAACCGGAACCCCAGTCGCTGCGTCCGTCGAATTGCCGACGTGGAGTGTATCAAGAGAGCCGGTAACCCCGTGTTCGGGACTGAAAATCGCATCCAGTGAGATACCCGGCGCCTGCGCCAGAACATCAATAGTTCGGCGTCCCTGCAGATCGACTCCTGTCTGATTGGTCAGTACTCCGATCTTCTTTTTACCCGTCGCGGCGCGGATCGGATCGAAGCTGTGTGCCTCAAGCACATCAATCCCGGTCTGCACCGACCCATTGCGTGTCGCCACGTGGCGGGCTGCAGTCTGCGCCTCGTTGTACCCGGTGATACTTTTCAAACGCAATTCATCTCTTTCGCTGATCGTGAGTGGAAGCGCCGCCGCTACAGCCGTGGCCATCTTCGAGCGCAATGTCACCGCGCTTCCCTTCCCCCGAGGATGGACGGAGTTGGTCAGCAGAATGATAAACGTGCGCGTAGTCGGATCAATCCAGATGGATGTACCCGTGAATCCGGTGTGCCCGAACGATCCCACCGGTAAAAGTTCCCCACGGTTGCTGGAGAACGGCGAATCGATGTCCCAGCCGAAACCTCGCAACACCGGGGCCGTAGGCGGCTGCTGCGGCGTGGTCATCTTCTCGACGATCTCGGGCGACAAGATCGGACTACCATTGAGTAGTGCCTGCCCGAACTTGGAGAGGTCGTCAGCCGTCGAGAAAACACCGGCATGACCGGCCACGCCCCCCATGCGACGTGCCCTGGGATCGTGCACCACGCCCCGCAGCATCTTGCCTTGCTCGTCGTCCTCAGTCGGCGCGATCCTGCGCCGCCAGGCCGCTGGGGGCAGAAAACGAGTGTGCGTCATCTCCAGCGGGGTAAAGATTTTTCTGGCGCAGTACGCATCCAGCGTGGTTCCGCTCACCCGTTCTACCAGCGCCCCCAGTGCGATGAAATTGGTATCGCTGTAGAGGAACCGGGAACCGGGTGAGTACGCGGGCGTTTCGGCAAAGACCATACGGAGGGCGGTATCGCGGCCTTCCCAGGGCGGAGTTAAATCGATATCCGCACGCAACCCCGAGAAGTGTGTCAGCAAGTTGCGAACCGTAATCTCTTCCTTGCCGTTCACCGCGAACTCGGGAAGATACTTCGCCACCGGATCGTTCAACCGGACTTCGCCCTTTTGCACCAGTTGCATCACCGCCGTCGTCGTGGCGACGACTTTGGTGAGTGACGCTACGTCGAAAATCGTATCCACGGTCATGGGTTCGCGCCGCGGTTCAAGTGCCCGATTGCCGAAAGCTCTGCGGTAGACCACCTGTCCGTTATGCCACACCAGCACTACGGCGCCAGGAATCTGATCGTCGTGGATGGCATCGCGCACGATGGCGTCAAGCATGCCGAGGTTGGGAGGGTCGACCTCGGCCGACCCACGGTGCGATGTGGGCACGGGCGTCCTGCCCGTGCTGGCCGAAGCAAGGCTCACCAAGAGCGCCCCCACGAGGCCACACGTATACAGACGCCGAGTTGTCCAAATTGAGTGGATGGTTTGAATTTACACAACCTCTAGGGGATTGCTCAAGAAACTGAAGTAGGGGGTGCCGTCTATGCTATCGGCGTTCCGCACGGTGCGCCGGTTCATAGCGCCGGAGATACACGACCACGAGGGCAGGGGCTCGGCATGTCGTCCAAAAGCGCATGGTGCGGAAGAACTGTGCTTGGTTGTAACGGCAAGGTCGGGAAATACTCACGACCCGAAAATCATTGAGTGGGGCTGGATAAAGCGTTGAAGCTGCTCACGTACTTCCCTGGTCATGTCCGTGAACTTGATCGAGATGCCGAAGCCAGCACGCCGGCTAGCGATGACGCCCTGAATTGTTAGTTTGGCCTCGTTCACCCAAACCACGATCTTCAACTCGCCGTTCTCCGAGGGTAAGGTGGGCATAGCGACGAAACATCCGCCGACACTGATATTCCTTAAAAGCACCCGCACCGGCGCGTTCGCACCCTGCATGTACAGCTCTGCTCCCAATTTGCATGGCACGCGCTCGTGCTGCCTTCGTTCCTTGGCTTTGGCCGCGTATGTGTCGTCGGTTGACGGTGGCAAAGTTGCAGCATCCCAAATGCACTTCGACGGGTCGACGCTCTGCACACCGATTTGACCTGCTTTGTCCGTGCCCGCGGAGCCCATCCAGGCAACCCGGAATCGAGCCTTGTTGTTCTTATAGCTGATCGAGATGACTTCATCGGTTTTGAATAGACTTTGAATTCCCTCCAACAACGCCCCCTGTCGACTGATGTTGCGCGTCGTAGCCAGCTGTAAAAGAGGACGCCCACTGGCATCGATCCCCGCGATGCGCACCTCCAGCCTCGCCTGTATCCGCGGATCCCGGCGCTTTCCCATGTTCCCCCCTTCTCTCGCCTTCCGAACGGATCGGAATTACTTAATCGGCACAAGGTTACAAAGGCTTTAGGGCCCTCGAAGGTCGAGGGCCCTAACCGGTTACCTTCGGTGGGCTTGTCGGTGAGATAAGTCCTGACGTAGATCCGGGCGCCAGGCCTGACAACCGGCCCACCTTTACCCTTCCCCGGAACTTTGTTATAACCCGAACATCGAGCATACGATCCCTTTGTCAGAGTTCTCTTCCTCACCGAAAACCGGCATACAAGACGTGCCCCGCTTCCCCGCCCCAGCCTATGAGCGGCAGGATGCAGTTTTTAGCAAAGCATTTGAATCGCTACGCGATGCCATTGCCCAACGTGCTTTTCCCGCAGCATCGATTGCGGTTACTTGCCAGGGAAAATTGGTGGCGCTGAAGGCCTTTGGCCGTTTCACCTACGAACCCGATTCGCCTCAAGTCACAAGCGCCAGCATTTTCGATCTGGCTTCAGTTTCCAAGGCGGTGGCCACGACCAGCATGGCCATGATTCTCTACGAGCGCGGCCTGCTCGATCTGGAAGCGCCGGTCGCCGCCATCGTGCCCGAGTTTGCCGAGACTGGTGTTTCTGGTGCTGAAGCCCGCCGCCAGGTCACCCTGCATATGCTGCTGGCACACTCCTCCGGCCTACCGGCTTACGAAAAACTATTTCTTAAGGCGAAGGCCAAAGCCGAGCTGCTTGCGGCCGCATTCACCACCCCCATCACCGCTGATCCGGGCACCAGAGCCGAATACAGCGACATCGGCTTCATCACTCTCGGTGTCGCACTGGAGCGCATCGCCGACGAAGCCCTCGACCGCTTCTGCCAGCGCGAACTGTTCGGTCCGCTGGGGATGGCCCACACCGCCTACAATCCGCCAGCCGGGTGGCGCGATTCCATTCCCCCCAGCGCCGACGACCGCTGCTTCCGCCACCGCATCATCCAGGGCGAAGTGCAGGATGAAAATGCCAGCGTGCTGGGCGGCGTGGCCGGACACGCGGGTTTGTTTGCGACCGCGCAGGACGTCGCAACCTTCGCTCACGCCGTGTTGCAAGGACGATGGTCTGTTCGTCCGGAAACTCTGGCTCTCTTCACTCGCAGGGAATCCTCGCCCGCCGGCACTTCCCGCGCACTGGGATGGGACACGCCCTCCTGGCCATCCCAGTCAGGAAAATATTTATCCGCCAGTTCCTTCGGCCACCTGGGATACACCGGAACTTCCCTGTGGATCGATCCCCAGCGCCAGATCTCCGTCACCCTGCTCACCAATCGCACTTGGCCGGATTGCACCAATCAAGGAATCAAGCAAGTTCGCCCCAGATTTCACGACGCCGTGGTAGCAGCGCTCGAAGCCCAGGAGAAACTTGACGCTCAGGAGAAAAACGTTTGAAACCGCGGCGAAAAACCACGCCCGAGAACCTGAGCCGCCTTGCCACCGAGCAGCCCAATCGCGCCTCCGCCGACCTGGACTTGAAATCGGCACTGGAGGTCGCTCGCATCATCAATGCCGAGGACGCCAAAGTCGCCAACGCGGTGCAGCGCGCCCTTCCGCAAATCGCGCGCGCCATTGACCTGATTGCCAACGCTCTACGGCGCGGTGGAAGGCTTATCTATGTGGGCGCCGGCACCAGCGGCCGGATTGCGGCACTCGACGCCGCTGAGCTTCCGCCCACCTTCAACGCCGATCCCGAAACCGTTCAGTTCGTAATCGCGGGCGGTCTCACAGCTCTGGCTGCCGCGGCAGAAGCGAACGAAGATTCCCGCGAACTCGGCGAACGTGAAATTGCGAAAAAAAAACCGACCCGGAACGATGTCGTCGTCGGAATCGCCGCCAGTGGACGCACCCCGTTCACGGTAGCCGCCCTCAGCTATGCGCACAAGAAGGGCGCAAAGACGATCGCCATTACCTGCAACCGCAACTCCCCGCTGCAAAAGGCCGCTCACCTGGCCATCGTCACCGAAGTAGGGCCGGAGGTAATCTCGGGATCAACCCGCATGAAAGCCGGTACCTCCCAGAAAATGGTCATGAATATGCTTTCCAGCGGCGCTATGATCCGGCTGGGCTTGGTGTACGGGAACCTGATGGTAAACCTCAATCCCAAGAATTCGAAGCTGGCGGAGCGGGGGGTAAGCATTCTGCGGCGCGCCGCCAAAGTGAGTCGGGAAATCGCGCAACAGGCTTTGAAGGCCGCAGGAAACAGCGTCCCCGTGGCGCTGGTTATGCTGCAAGCCCAAGTAGACCGCCAGGCAGCCGAGCAAGCACTGAAATCAAGCAAAGGACACGTGCGCCAGGCGATTAGCACGGCGCGCAGCTTGTAACATCGCTTTTCGTAGTGCCGGCGGCCAAATCAACCAGCCCCCAAGGCCCTGTCCTCCCGATTCACAATTTCCTGCCGTCTCCTCCCCGCCCTTCCCATTAGAATAGTCGACGCCACAGACAGGATGCGTGCCTTGGGGGTTATTCTAAGGTTTCATCGCGACTGCAAAGATCTCGCTATGGATAAATTTGTGATCCGCGGCGGCAATCCGCTGCTGGGAACAATCCGCGTCAGCGGCGCCAAGAACGCCGCCCTGCCAGCCATGGCCGCTGCTCTGCTCACCGACGAGCCAGTCATTCTGGAAAATATCCCGCAGGTCCGCGACATCGAAACCACACGCAAACTGCTAGCCGCCATGGGCGCTGAAGTCGAATTGGGATACGGCCGAGCACTGCATCGCACCACCATCTGCGCCCGCAATCTGGCCAGCCCCGAAGCCTCCTACGAACTGGTCAAGCAGATGCGTGCGTCATCGCTCGTCCTCGGCCCCCTGGTAGCCCGCTGCGGCCGGGCCCGTGTCTCTCTCCCCGGCGGCTGCGCCATCGGCGCGAGGCCCATCGATCTCCATATCCAGGGACTGGAGCAACTGGGCGCAAAAATCACCCAGGATCACGGATACGTGGAAGCCACCGCCGACCGCCTCAGGGGGGGCGAAATCGTATTCGAAAAGATCACGGTTACCGGGACTGAAGATCTGCTCATGGCCGCCACCCTCGCCGACGGCGAAACCGTGCTGCAGAACTGCGCCCGTGAGCCGGAAGTCGCCGACCTCGCCAACTTGCTGAATAAGATGGGAGCGCAGGTCGAAGGCGCCGGCACCTCCACCATTCGCGTCAAAGGTGTGAGCCAGCTACATGGCGCCAAGCACCGCATCATTCCCGACCGGATCGAGGCCGCCACATTCGTCATTGCGGCCGCGCTGACCGGCGGCGACTTAAACATCGCAGGTTGCGACTCCAGTCATCTCCAAGCCCTGCTCAATAAATTGCACGAAGTAGGCGTAAAGACGGCCCAATCCACGGAATCAGTGCGGGTCATGGGTGATGCGCCGTTCAAGGCAACGGATATCATCACCGAAGAATACCCGGGCTTCCCCACCGACATGCAGGCCCAGTACATGGCGTTGGCCACCCAAGCCGAAGGAACTTCGATCATCACCGAAAATATTTTTGAGAACCGCTTCATGCATGTATCCGAACTGATGCGCATGGGGGCAAATATCAAGGTCGAAGGACGCCGCGCCGTAGTCCGCGGCAAAACGCCGCTGAGTGCCGCTGCCGTCCAGGCTTCCGACCTGCGCGCTTCCGCGTCGCTCGTGCTGGCCGCGCTGGTCTGCGAAGGCGAGTCCATCATCGATCGCGTCTATCACATCGACCGCGGCTACGAAAACATCGAAGAAAAACTCCGCGGCGTAGGCGCCCAAATTCGCCGCATCGGCGAGATCCTCCCCAAGCGTGCAGCCGTCCCGTCCGCAAGGGCATAAACGCTCCGCACTCACGCCCATCCTCCTCCTCCCGCCATTCCCGAGCACCTCCAGATTGGTGAAAGAGCGGCAAGTCGTGGCAAAGCGGCGCTTCCCGCGCCGCGCAAACCATTCTAGATTGTGGTTCTGGCACGACCTGCTTGAGAAGCACCTAGCTGACCACTCCGCCCAGAAGCGTGTCCGGGTGAACTCGTCTGCGCCTTGCTTCCAGATTGCAGCTACGTCTATTTTGTTGGAGTGCATCGAACGTTCCTGACGATCGTCTGCCTGACCTCATTCGGCCAGCTGGCACCTGCGCAAGGCGCGCCCTCCTCTGTACCGGTCGCCACGATAATCCCCAGCGTGGTTTGCGGCGCAGACAGCAAGCAGAGCTACGCGCTCTATCTGCCATCCAGTTTTTCGAGCGCCCGACGATGGCCGATCATTTATGTTTTTGATCCCAGTGCCAGAGGTCAAGTTGCGGTTGAGGCCATTCAGCCGGCGGCGGAAAAGTTCGGCTATATCGTCGCGGCTTCAAACAACTCCCGCAACGGTCCCATGGGAGGTTCCTCCCAGGCGATGAAGGCCATCTGGCAAGATACACAGCAAAGGTTCCCTATCGAGGACCAGCGTCGTTACGTGGCTGGGATGTCGGGAGGCGCTCGCGTGGCCGCCAGCATTGCGCTGTCTTGCCGGGGCTGCGTAGCCGGCGTGATTGCCAATGCCGCAGGTTTTCCCTTTGGCGCCGAGCCAACCCGCAACATGAAGTTCTCTTACTACGCGGCTGTGGGCAACGCCGACTTAAACTATGGCGAATTCGTGGACCTGCGGCCAAAACTGGACGCCGCCGGCTCGCGCTACCGGATTCGCATCTTCGACGGCCAGCATGGATGGGCGCCGCCGGAAGTGTGGATCGAGGCGCTAAACTGGATGGACATGCAGGCCATGTCGGCAGGAACCATGCCGCGCGACCCGTCGCGCATCCAACAGACGGTTGTCGGCGCGCTTGCCAAGGCCCATGAATTTCAATCCCAGAACGATCTGTTGGCCGCGTTTCGAGAGTACCAATCGCTGGTGCGCGATTTCCGCGGCCTGACTGACGTCAGTTCCGCGGAAACCTCGCTGGCGGAACTGGCGAAAAACAAGGCCGTGAAGACTGCCGAAAAAGAGGAGGCATCTGCCCTCGAACAGCAGGCACGAATGACCGCCCGTCTCTCTGCCCAAATGCAGGCCCTCGCCACCAGCGACCGCTACAAGATCGATGTCGCGGATCTGAGAGGCAGTCTTGCCGATCTCAGAAAGCGGGCGGCCGATTCCCGGAACTCAAACCAGCTGAAAGCACTGGTGCTGCGCCGGGCTCTGGGACAACTGGTGGTAGAGGCCATGGAATCGGGGCAGCGCAGTCTGGAAGAGGAGAACTACAGCGCCGCTGCGGTCTATTTTGATTTGGTCGCAGCCGGATCGGCCAACCCGGCATGGGCACACTACCAGCGCGCTCGCGCTTACGCCATGCTGGCGGACAGGAAAAACATGTTGGCTGAACTAAAGCTGTCGTTGGCGGGTGGCTTCCACGAAAACTCGGCGCTAGAAGCCGCTGAGTTCCAACCTTTTCAGGGACAGGCGGAATTTCAGGCTCTGGTCGCAGAGTGGAAGCTAGCGGCTAAGAAGGAAAAAGCGGAACGCTGATCAGGGGAAAGGAAAAAGCCGCGATCCTGGACGCGGCCTTAACTGAAAAATCAGACGGGCGGGACGCCCGTCTGCAAATGGTCGGTCACTGAGGTGCACAGGTGAGGGTGCCCGCGCCACTCGATTAGACTTGCTTAGTGACGCCCGCCGCCGTGTCCCCCGCCGCCGAAGCCACCACGGCCTCCGCGTCCGGGGCCACCACGGCCACGACCTCTGCCGCCACCACCGCCGGGACGGCCACCGCGTCCGCGGTCTCCGCCTCGGTCTGGGCCCCGGTCTGAGCCTCGATCGCCGCTTCGTTCCGGGGCGCGATCTGCAGCCCCAGCTCCGGCTAAGGGCGCATCGCGATTGAAATTAGGTTCGTCGTCGGGAAAATCGCCGCCGCCTTCTATGGTCAGTGCGGGCGCAGGTGCAGGCTCGCCGCTGCCCTCTCCGCCACCGCCATCGGGTGGAAGCTCGCCGCCGCCCATCTTCGCGCGCTGTTCCTTGAGGATTGCCTTGCGCGACAGGCGAATGCGGTTGCCCTCGACGGCCAGCACTTTCACCAGCACCTGGTCGCCTTCCTTCAGTTCGTCGCGGACGTCCTTGATGCGGTGCTCCGCGACTTCGCTGATGTGTAGCAACCCGTCAGTGCCGGGAATGATCTCGACAAATGCGCCGAAATCAGCCAGTCGAGTCACCGTGCCGAGATAGGTTTTCCCGATCTCAGCCGTGGCAGTCAGATCGCCGATGATCTGCAGGGCTTTGGCCGCTGAAGCCTCGTCGTTTGAGGCTACGTTGATTTTGCCCGAATCCTCCACGTCGATCTTCACGCCGGTGCGCTCGATGATGCTGCGAATCATTTTGCCGCCGGGCCCAATCACATCGCGAATCTTGTCCACCGGAATCTGAAGGGTGTAAATGCGCGGCGCGTAAGCCGAAACCTTTTCGCGAGGACCCGGCAGAACCGCATTCATCTTGTCCAGAATGAACAAGCGTCCGCGTTGGGCCTGGGACAAAGCCTCGCGCATGATCTGAGCAGTGATGCCGCCCACCTTGATGTCCATCTGCAGGGCGGTGATGCCGTCCTTGGTGCCGGCGACTTTGAAATCCATATCGCCGTAGTGGTCTTCGGCGCCGGCGATGTCAGTCAGAATGGCGTATTGCTCGCCCTCCTTGACCAATCCCATGGCGACTCCAGCAACAGGGGACTTCAGGGGAACGCCCGCGTCCATCAATGCCAGCGAAGCTCCGCAGACGGTCGCCATCGAGGACGACCCGTTCGACTCCAGAATGTCCGAGACCACGCGCATGGCATAGGGCCACTTATCTTCGTCCGGCAGGACGTTCGAGATAGACCGTTCAGCCAGCGCTCCGTGCCCAATCTCACGCCTGCCCGCGCCCCGCAAAAACGCCACCTCCCCAACCGAAAACGGCGGAAAGTTATAGTGCAGCATGAAGCGTTTCTTGGCTTCGCCTTCGAAGACTTCTAGGCGTTGCATGTCGTCGCTGGTGCCGAGAGTGGTGGTGACCAGGGCTTGGGTTTCGCCGCGGGTAAAGATGGCCGAGCCGTGGGTGCGCGGCAGGACGCCCACTTCAATCCAGATATCGCGAATCTGATCGAAGGCACGTCCGTCAGGGCGGCGTTTGTTGTTGATTACGTGCTCGCGGAAAATGCGTTCACGCAAGGTCTCGTAGTAGGTTTTCAGTTTCTTCTGGGCGGCTTCGTCTTCGGCCGGGATCGCCGCCTGTAGTTGCTTCTTCAGTTCACGGACCAGAGTATAGCTTTCGGCCTTGGGATGTTTCTGGGTGTCGAGGCGATCGGCGAGATCGACTGCGATACGATTCTTGAGATCGTCGTAATAGGTCTGGTCGAATTCCGGCGGAGTGACCGACCGCTTGGGCTTGCCCGCCCTTTGTTTGAGATCGTTGATGGCGGCGCAAACCTTTTTGATTTCGGCGTGGGCGAATTCGATCGCGTCCACCACGGTTTCTTCTTTCACTTCCTTGGCGCCGGATTCGATCATCACAATGCCGTCGGAAGTGCCAACCACCATGATGTTCAGAAGGCTGTCCCGCATTTCGCTATAGGTGGGGTTGATAACGAAGCCACCGTTGACCAGGCCCACCCGCACGGCACCGATGGGTCCCTCGAATGGAATGTCGGAGATGGTGAGCGCGGCCGATGCGCCATTGATGCCGGCGACGTCGGGATCGTTCTCGGTGTCGGCGGAGAGGACGAAGGCGATGACCTGGGTTTCACAGCGGAAGCCATCCGGGAACAGCGGACGGACCGGACGGTCAATCTGGCGGCTGGTCAGAATTTCCCGCTCGCTGGGACGACCTTCGCGCTTGATGAAGCCGCCAGGAATGCGTCCGCCGGCGTAAGTGTATTCGCGGTAGTCGACGGTCAGGGGGAAGAAATCAATTCCCTCGCGAGGATCAGGATTGGCGGTAGCGGTGGCGAGAACGACGTTATCGCCAATGCGCACCACAACCGAACCGTGCGCTTGCTTGGCTAATTTTCCTGTTTCAAATGAGATTCGTTTACCGCCGGCGAGTTCAACAGATATTTCTTGTTTCATGATTCATTTCCTTTTGGGCAGGAGGACACGCGCGTGCGTTTGGAAGAGACTGCACAGGTGAAGGGCAAGAGCCAGTAGCGCTTTGGAGATCGCCGGAAACACACCGTTCTCGGCTTTTATCCTTAATGTGGTGACGACCGTCTGACAATGATTCCGATGGTGGTCCGACGAGAACACCCCGAGCCGGGAACGGCCCCGCTGAAACCTACTTGCGCAAGCCAAGCTTATGCACAACCGTTTTGTAACGCTCGGAATCGTATAACTTGAGGTAGTCCAGCAGGCGGCGACGCTTGCTGACCAGCATCAGAAGACCGCGGCGCGAGCCGTGATCCTTCTGGTGCGTTTTGAAGTGCTCCGTCAATTGACCAATGCGCTCGCTCAGCAACGCGATCTGGACTTCGGGGCTGCCCGTATCGGTGGCATGTGTCCCGTACTGGTCGATGAGGGATTTCTTTTGCTCTCTGGCTAGCACTAACCTAGTGCACTCCTGTCTTCTATTGGTTTCAATTCGTTCGTGACGTGGAATTAAGGTAACACGCTGCCGACCGAGGTGTAAAGGCGGATGGCATGATGCGCGGTGATGCGGCTCGAGGCCAAAACTCCAAACCCGCATGACTAATCAGTATCACGGCATACCAAAGCCTTATCTGAGTTCAGCATCTAAGATAAGATTAGAATAGTCATGCTAACTCTCATGACAGCGCGCTGCGATCAATGCGGTCACGAAAATAATCCCGAGTACCGCTTTTGCGGAGTCTGCGGAGCTCCGCTGCCACCGGTCGTCTCCACCCGGGAACCTGCTCGGGAACCCCAGAGAACCAGAGTTTCGCCGGTTGGCGGCCCCTCCTTTCTCGGCCTGGGAGACGATCGCTCTCCCGACCTTGACTATCTGCTCGATGATGAGCCACCGCGGGGACACGGGCGTTTATATCTGGCGCTTCTTCTTCTGGTGTTAAGCGGGGGATTGCTAGCGTGGCACTGGCAGCGTGACGGCTATCCCTGGGCAGGACTAGTTCCGGCGCCAGCGGCAAGCCCCACCCCCGCCAATTCTTTGCCGGCGTCCGCGCAACCCCCAGTTCCGGTGACCCAGCCGCCTGCGAACCCAACCCCTCCGGAGACCCAATCCCCAACGGGAGCAACGGGAGAAGGTGTCCAACCTGCCGCTGCGGAGCCGCCCCCGGAAGGCCAAGTTTCTCCGAGCCCGATCACCGTCGTAAAACCATCCGAGCAAACTCCAGAATCGCCCGCCGGCCCCCAGCCTACGGAATCCACAGCCAAACCATCGACCGCGCCCGCCGCAGAGACCGGCGAGCCTGATGCGACGGAGTCCTCATCAGCTGCTAAAGAAAATCCGGTCGCCAAGGAAGCTCCCGAACCGGCCGCGCCGACTCGGAAATCGACTCTCACCAAACCGTCGCCGACAGTCTCTCCGGCCCGCCCTGAAGACCGGCTTGTGGACGAGGGCGAGAAGTACTTGTATGGCCACGGGGCTCGTGCCAACTGCGACCTGGCGCGAAGGAACCTGTTCATAGGCGCCCAGCAGTCGAATGCTAAGGCGCAGACCTTGCTGGGCGCCATGTACGCTACTGGGCACTGCGTAAACCGTGACCTGCCTACTGCCTATCGCTGGTTTGCTAAGGCGCTGCATGGGGATCCAAGTAACTCACGAGTGCAGCGAGATTTGGAAGTGCTGTGGAAACAGATGACGCCAGAGGAGAGGCAGCTGGCGATGAAGAGCCAGTGATGAAGAGCCAGTAAAGACCGAGGCGACCCTCACGGAGTCGCCCGTGTGAACGCACGGATCTATCAAACCTGAGACGATTGGAACCCCCTCTACCCAACTCATGAACCCTCCCGCCCGGACTCGCGGCCTTGCGATCTAAGACGACAACTCCGGGTAGGCCGTCATTCGTCAGGAACAACCGCGTACCGTAAGCTGATCCGTGGACGCTAGCGGCTAGGCCGGTTTCCCCAAAAGCAGGTGACTCCGGCGGCTTGTCGGAGGCAGGCGAATGCTACTATGCTTCCGCGTGGGTGTTGCCATGCCATCCTGAGTAACCCATTGCAGGCAAAGCGGATGGTAACAAATGTAACCGTCCCGGGAGCAATCCGCTCAGGGACTGGAACCGTACTTTTGAGAGGAAGAGATAACTGTTTGTCTGGCGCTGAATCAAGGGGAGGCGCGACCGACGTTTCGCTGCTGTGGGCGATCCGGTCGGGCGACGAGAGCGCGATGGCGGCGCTGTACGACCGCTATTCATCCATCGTTTATGCAGTCGGGTTGCGCGTGCTGGGCGATACCGGCGCGGCCGAGGACGTATTGCAGGAAGTGTTCATGCAGCTTTGGCGCAATCCCGGAGTGTTCGACACGAGCCGCGGCAGCCTGGGCGCGTGGCTGGCGGTGATCGCCCGCAACCGCGCGATTGACGCTCTGCGCAAACGCCGCCCCGAAACAGATATTGCCGATGTAGTGGTTTCAGTGGAACCGGATATGGCCGGCGAGGCGGAACGGTCACGGGCCATGGAGAAAGTGCGCGGCACGCTCGGTGGCATGCCAGCCGCGCAGCGAAGCGCGCTGGAGATGGCCTACTTCGAGGGGCTCACCCACACGGAAATCGCGGCCAAGACGGGAGAGCCGCTGGGCACCATCAAGACTCGCATTCGGGCCGGACTGATGACCCTGCGCAAGGCTTTCGAAGCATGAGCGTCCACGAACAATTCGCCGACGATCTCGCACTTCTTGCCCTCGGGCAATTGCAGGGTGACGAGCGCGCCGCGCTGGAGGAGCATCTGGAAGGGTGTGCCGCCTGCCGCCGCGATCTGGAGCAAGTGCGCGGGGACACGGCATTGCTGGCGCTTTCGGCGGCTGGCCCAACGCCTCCGCGCCGGGCTCGGGAACGCTTGCTGAAGGCGATTGCCAAGGAGCCGGGGACACCGAAGACGTCTGCGCGTCGCTGGACGTGGACGCTGGCACCCTGGATTGCGGCTGCGGCGTTCACCCTGGCCTCTGTTTTCTTTTTCCGGCAGAGCGACCGTCTGTCGCAGCGCATAGCAGAGTTGCAAAGCGCAGCAGCCCAGCAGCAGGCCCAACTCGAACGCGCCCGTGAAGTGGTGGCGACCCTCACCTCGACCGACGCCCTGCGCGTGACCCTGGTCGCCGCCCAAGCTCCTGCGCAACCGCAGGGGAGGGCGATCTATGTGCGCGACCGGTCCAGCCTGGTCTTCCTGGCCAGCAACATGCCCCCTTTGCCTGCACAGAAAGCTTATGAACTCTGGCTGATCCCAACCAATGGAGCGCCTATCCCCGCCGGAGTTTTCAAGCCCGATGCCCGTGGCAGCGCGACCGTCCTTGAACCACCGCTGCCGGCAGGAGTCGAGGCCAAGGCATTTGCGATAACGGTCGAACCAGAGCAGGGATCGGCAACGCCTACGATGCCGATTGTGATGATGGGAGCGGGGGAGTAGGGTACGGGCCGAAGTCACAGGCTGGGGCGAAAGTCTCCGTTGATTTTCAAGGCTCACGCGGCGCCAAGCACCGCTCTTCCACCAAGTGGTTCAGCGATCAAGCCTCTTCGCTCTCCTTCAACTTCGCGATGACACCGAAGTCTTCGAGCGTGGTGGTGTCGCCCTTCACTTCTCCACTACTGGCTAGTTCGCGCAACAGGCGGCGCATGATTTTCCCACTGCGCGTTTTGGGAAGCGTATCAGTAAAGCGGATGTCGTCTGGTTTGGCCATGGCGCCGATCTCTTTCGCGACCCACTTCCGCAACTCGTCTTTCAGTTCGGGGGTTGGCTTTCTTCCCTGTTCCAAGGTTACGAAAGCTGAGATGGCTTGACCTTTGATGTCATCCGGACGTGCCACGACCGCGGCCTCGGCGACCGCTTCGTGTGCGACCAGAGCCGATTCAACCTCCATCGTGCTCAAGCGGTGGCCGGAAACATTGATCACGTCGTCCACCCGGCCCATCACCCAGAAATAACCGTCTTTGTCCTTGCGGGCGCCGTCGCCGGTGAAGTATGTGCCGGGAATCTGCGACCAATATTGGGTCACGTAGCGGTCGGGATCACCGTAGATGGTGCGCAGCATTCCTGGCCACGGTTGTTTAAGAACCAGAAAACCGCCCGAGCCTTCGGGCACAGGCTTGCCATCCATCGTGACGATCTCGGGCACCACGCCTGGGAAGGGGCGCGTGGCCGAGCCCGGCTTGGTAGCGATCGCTCCGGGGATGGGACTGAGCATGATGTGCCCGGTTTCAGTCTGCCACCAGGTGTCAACGATTGGGCAGCGATTGTGTCCGATGACTTCGCGATACCACATCCATGCTTCGGGATTAATCGGCTCGCCGACCGTGCCGAGCAGGCGCAGGCTGTCGAGCTTATGTTTTTTGGGCCAGGCATCGCCCCACTTCAAGAAGGTCCGAATCGCCGTGGGGGCGGTGTAAAAGATGTTCACTTTGTGGCGGTCGATGATGCTCCAGAAGCGGTCGGGCTCAGGGGAATTGGGCGCGCCCTCGTACATGAGGCTGGTGGCGCCGTTTTGCAGCGGCCCGTAGACGATATAGCTGTGACCTGTGACCCAACCGATGTCGGCGGTACACCAGTAGGTGTCCTCTTCCTTAAGATCGAATACCCACTTGGTGGTCAAGTACGTGCCCACCGAATAGCCGCCGGTGGTGTGCACTACGCCCTTCGGCTTCCCTGTGGTTCCTGACGTGTAAAGGATGTACAGGGGATGCTCGGCGTCAAGCGGCTCCGCTGGACATTCATCCGACGCTTCGGCCATCACTTCATGCCACCAGTGGTCGCGGCCGAATTGCAGGTTGACGGGCGTGCCGGTTCGTTTGTAGACCACCACATGTTTTACCGACGGACAAGATTTCAGCGCGTCGTCAACCGCGGGAAACAACTTCACCTCGGCGCCACGACGGTAAGAACCGTCCTGGGTAATAACGGCAACGGCCTGCGAGTCGTGGATACGGTCAATCAAGGCGTTGGAAGAAAATCCGCCGAACACGACCGTGTGCGGGGCGCCGATGCGGGCGCAGGCCAGCATGGCAATGGGCAACTCCGGAGTCATCCCCATGTAAATTGCTACCCGGTCGCCTTTTTTGACCCCGAGCGATTTCAAGACGTTGGCGAATTTCTGTACTTCGCGATGAAGCTGCTGGTAAGTGAGGGTGCGGACTTCTCCGGGCTCGCTTTCCCAGATCAGCGCGGCTTTGTTCTTGCGGAAAGTCTGAACGTGGCGGTCGAGGCAGTTGTAAGAGAGATTGAGCTGACCCCCAGCGAACCACTTGGCCCAGGGATGATTCCATTCCAAAACTTTGTCCCACTTCTTGAACCAGTGAAGTTCGCTCGCGATTCCGCCCCAGAATTTTTCCGGTTGTTCCACCGACTCTCGGTAGATGCGCTCGTAATCTTCCAGACTCTTGATGTGCGCCTGCTGGCGGAAGTGCTCCGGACACTCAAATTTTCTCTGCTCTTGCAAGACCGACTCGATGTTGGTTCGGGCGTCGGCCGCAGGGGGCTTATCTGGCATGTGATTCCTCGTCCTCTCGAACTTCTTATTGCACTTCTTGTTGAACAGCAGGAAAGCGCATTGCAAATTCTACAGGGCGAGACCAGGAATGTCTGCCCAAGCCAGGGCGGAGCCCAGTGGAATGACGCACGCTAGTGATGCCGCTGCCGGAGTTGTGCGGCACAGCTCTGCCAGGCATACTGGAACTCGAACGGATTGCTTCGAGTGAGGCGACAATGTGCAGAGTGAATCTAGCCTTCCTGACCGCGGGCGTTTTCTTAGTGCTCGCTTCTTCCACCTTGGCGCAGACGCCACCGGGGCAAGCGAATTTGGTCCACGTCGAAATCGGCGGATTGCGCAATGACAAGGGAAAGGTGATGTGCGCGCTTTTCTCATCGGCCAATGACTTTCCGAAACACGCGGACAAGGCGATTATGCGGAGCATGGCCGCAATTGCCGACGGGCACGCGGTGTGCGAATTTTCCGGCGTCGCTCCCGGCACTTATGCCGTATCCGTAATCCACGACGAGAACTCCAATGGCCGGCTAGACACCAACGTCATCGGAATTCCCCGCGAGGGCGTGGGGGCGTCGAATAACGCGAAAGGTCATTTCGGGCCACCCAAATTCGATGCCGCTTCGTTTCGATATCCGGGCGGCCGAGTCGAGCTGAAGATCACCATCAACTATCTGTAAGTCGATTGCGCCCCAGGGTAGGCTTACGGCGCTTTTCTACATTCGCGATTCATGCTGCGGAGATACCCCTTTGAGCTCTCCACGAATTACTGTCGTGGGCAGTTACGCGACTGGGCTAACCATGAAAGTTGAGCGCCTGCCCAGCCCCGGCGAGACGCTTCTCGGAATGGGCTATCGAGTGGACTTTGGTGGAAAAGGTTCCAATCAGGCGGTAGCGTGCGCACGGTTGGGGGCGCGAGTCAGCTTTGTCGCCAGGATTGGCCAGGACGCTTTCGGCGAGATGGCGCTCGGGCTCTATCGCGACGAGGGCATCGACGTCGCTCATGTAACGCAATCCGCCGGCGCGCCCACCGGAGTCGGTTTCATTATTGTTGATGCCAGCGGTAATAACTGCATCACGATTGATCCGGGCGCGAACGAGCTTCTGAGCGCCGCCGATGTTTCCCAGGGCGAGGCCGCTTTCGATTCGGCGGCAGTGGTGCTGACCCAGCTTGAAATTCCCGTGGCGGCGGCGGAAGCTGCCATGGCTTGTGGCCGCGCCCGAGGCGCGGCGACGATTCTGAACCCCGCGCCTGTCCGGCCATTGCCAGATTCAGTTTTGCAATTGGTGGATATACTCACCCCCAACCAGTCCGAGGCCAGGATGCTCGCCGGGCAAACTCCGGATAAAGCTATCGATCCCGAGGCGGTCGCGCGTGAACTGATTCGCCGCGGCGTAAAACAGGTTGTCATGACGTTGGGAGAAAAGGGAGCCCTGATCGTCACCGCATCATCTTCAAGGCAGGTCCCTGCTTTGCGAATGTCGGCCGTGGATACGACCGGCGCAGGCGACGCCTTCAATGCTGGTCTGGCGATGGCCTTGGCTTGCGGGGCGAGTCTGGAGGCGGCTGTGCAGTTCGCCGTGGTTGCCGGCGGGCTGGCGGTTACGAAGGAGGGCGTCATTGCTTCCCTGCCCCGCCGCGATGAGGTCCTGCAATGCTATCGACAAAACCGTCGGAATCCTCCAGATTGGTTTTCGACCGATTCCTCGGTCGGGATTGAATCCTGAGGGAGGACGTGACCCAATGCGACTGACCGGGTTCTTGATGGCCTTCGTATGCGCCGCAAGCTTGCTTATAGTGGGGCAAGACGATTCCGCTTCCGGCGTTCAATCAAGAATCGTTGCCTTGGAAAAGGCATGGAATCAGGCCTACAAACTGGGGGACCGTAAAGCCCTGGACGCGCTTCTCGACGATCATATTGTGCTGGTCAATGATGACGGCAGTATGCAGACCAAGGCTGAGTTTCTGGCTAGCATAAACAAGTCCGACTCCCAGGAACAGCAGGTGACGCCGGAATCGATAACCGTGCATGTGTACGGAAATGCAGCGACAGCGACCGGAGTATTCCGAGCCAAAGGAATCGAAGGAGGCAAGCCCTACCTTCGACGCGAGCGCTTTGTTGATACCTGGGTCTATAAACAGGGAAAGTGGCAGTGCGCCGCCGCTAGTGCAACCACTGTCCTGCATTGAGGGAGGGCCCACCTGGTTCATTCCGTTTTAGTAACAGGCTTTCTCCTGGTGCTGCTGGCAGCTCTGCTGCAGGGAAGCTTCGTTCTTCCCATGACGTTGGTGCGGCAATGGTCGTGGGAGCATACCTGGGCGACGTTTTCCCTGCTGGGCATGTTGGTCTTCAACTGGGTCATCACAGTTCTGTTCATTCCCAATATTTTCGCTGTGTATGCCGCATCCCCGGCGCGGGATCTCATGCTCCTGGCACTTTTCGGATTGGGCTGGGGAGTGGGGGCCGTCCTGTTCGGCTTGGGAATGGACCGGCTCGGCATGGCCTTGGGATATCCCATCATCATGGGCCTTATCGCCAGCCTAGGCGCGCTGATTCCGCTGCTGGTCTTCTTTCCGCAGACACTTCTGACACTCAAGGGTCTGGTTCTGCTCGCCGGTACGGCGCTGGTTATTTTCGGCATTGTGCTGTGTTCCGTCGGCGGGTCACGCCGCGCTCCTTCTGGAGGCAAAGCCATCGGAGGCAAAGCAAGCGCGACGTATCCGAGCGCTTTCAAAGTCGGCCTGGCCATCGCGATTCTCGCTGGCATACTGTCGTGCCTGCCCAACGTGGGGATGGCTTTTGGCGGAAACGTGATCCGCTCTGCAGAGGCACTCGGAGTCTCGCAGGCTTGGTCGGGAAATACGGTGTGGGCGCTTCTGTTCACAATGGGGTTTGTCGCGAACTTGGCCTATTGCCTGTATCTGATGATCAGCAAAACGACCCTCGGCCAATATTCGAACCGGGAGACACCGCGAAATCTGGCATTGAGCACGCTGATGGCCTTGATGTGGATTGGAAGCTTCTATCTTTACGGGGCCGGGGCGGCAAGACTCGGACGCTGGGGCGCCGTCGTGGGCTGGCCGCTGTTTATTTCTCTCTCCATCGTCGTGGGTAACCTCTGGGGCTTGTGGCGCGGCGAGTGGCAAGGCGCGCCCGCCGCGGCTCGGCGTTTGTTGAATCAGGGATTGCTGGTCCTGATTGTGGCGGTGATTACAGTAGCGCTCAGCAATTCCTTCTAACCGAGGACGGGCTGTGACAGGCTTAGAATAGGGGCGGGAGAGTACAGGCTCACGCGGATCCGCGACCTCCGTGTCACCTATGTCCTCCGTGCTTGAGGTTTCTGTCAGGGAAACAAAAGGCCCAATGTTGCTTGCTCAAAAATAAAGATCACCCATGTCACAGCCTCCCCGGTTCTTATCGAGCCCGCAACCTAGGGCGCGCTGGATGCGCCTCGATACCGCCCAGCTTTTGAAGCGCTTTTTCTTCTGCGAGCGCTCGCTGCTGACAAGTGAAGCGGCCTGGATCCCGGCCATCGCTCCCCTCGACGTCAAAATCGGCTTGGCCCGTTTCATGTGGCAAAGCGCCGAAACCGCTCACGCCCTTCGCAATCGCGTGTTCGAGCTGCGTTTCCCCAGCCGCCTGCTGGAAGAACAAGGCGCAGATCACGTGCTGCTCGAGCTTTTCGCCGCCGTGAAGGATTCCCCTTCGGTACCAGCGTTCCTTCTAAGTGTGGGGAGTGTTCTCCTTCGGGCGCTGCGCCATTCCTACCACGATTATCTTGAAGCATCAGATTCGATCGCCGACGGGCCTACTCACCGCTTTCTGTCCCTCGCGCTTTCCGAAAAAGACGAACAAATCAGCGCCTTCGAGCAATGGGCGGAGTCTGCGCTCTCCCTTAATCCCGAGTTGCGCGAAAGCGCACTCACCTGGACACAAACGGTTGCAGACCGGCTCTCGCAAGTCGGCGGAGTCGGGGTGGGGCCGTCCCCGTCATCCTCGAGCGCCTCCCCCGGGCTTTTACCGGGATCAAAGCCTTACTCCGTTCCGGACCGGCCCGCCCGCGATCCGCGCTTTTGGCCCTGCCGTTTCTACTGGCCGGACGTGGTCGATCCTGCCTATCCCTACGGCGAAGGGATGCAGTTGCAACTCCGCTCGGCCATCAGCCATGTCAATGAAGTCTGGGCCATTGAAGCCGGAGGTGTGATGTTGAGCGCTTTTGCGGACGTCCTGCCCTGGGAGTGGATTCAGAATGCGGCCCGCTGGACTTACGACGAATCGCGCCACTGCCGCATGGGATACGAGCGCTTGATGGCCTGGGGCCTCGATCCGACGGAGATTCCGCTGGGGACCTATATCTACCAGAGCGCGTCAGGCGAGGATCCCATCTACCGGCTGGGTATGCTCTATTTTTTTGAAACCAAAAACATCCGGCACAAACCTGCTCGCGCCCAACTCTTTCACGCTTACGGCGACGCCGCGAGCGAGCACGACATGGACTTCGATTGGGCCGACGAGACCATGCACGCCGGCTATGGCAAATACTGGCTAAAAGAACTGCTCGCCATCCGGGGCGAAGACCCGGCCGCCTACGATCAAGTCCGAGAACGCTGCCAAAAGCTGGTCCGCGATTATGTGAGCACGGCTACGGCTCAGGAAATTTCCGACATCAAGAAGGTGGCCGCCGGACTCCTGGCCAAGGCGGCGCGAAGTCCGCAAGCGGGTTCGATGTAGACGCGAGCGTTCCGTCAGTGCGAGACACTGTCGGCGTGGCAGCGCTTGTGTGAAAACGGGCTCGGGCCCGTCCGGGTCGAGCCCAGCTCGGCAATCCGCATGGTGGCACATTAAGCATGAGCACTCGACACATTCGACGACAAACTCTGGCGCTGCTGACCACGCTCGCACTGCTCACTCTAAGCATAAACCTAGCCTCGTCCCAGCAAACACCCGCGCCGAAGCCTTCCACCGGGAATGCTCCGGAAGCCCACTTGGGCAAGGGCTATGACGCCCTGAAACAGGATCAGTACGATGTGGCCGCGGGGGAATTTCGGGCCGCCCTTGAACTTGACCCCTCGCTGACTCTGCGGGCGAGATTTCCCCTCGCGGTCGCGCTTTTCGAACTGCGTAAATCCGACCAAGCGCGCCGGGAACTTGAAATTGTGCGCGGCGAAGTGGGAGATCATCCGAACGTCCTGTATTACCTGGGTAGACTGGATTTGGACGACCACCACTATGAAGACGCAATCCGAAACTTAGGCCAGGCCGCGGCCAAGCCGCCGTTCCCCGACACCGCTTATTACCTCGGGTACGCCTACTTCAAACAGGGCGATTTACCGACGGCGGAAAAATGGCTCAAAGAAGCCACGCAATTGAATCCGCGGGACGGCCGGGTTCCGTACCAGCTGGGATTGGTGTACCGCAAGCAGGGGCGGGAGGAGGAAGCAAACAAGGCTTTGGCGGTATCGGAAGAATTGCGCCAGCGCGATTCCCACGAGAGCCGACTCCGGATGGAATGCGCGCAAAAGCTGGATCAGGGTACGCGCGAAGAAGCCCATGCCATCTGCGAACAACTATACGATCCCGACAACGCGGAAAAACTGACAGCGCTCGGCACCATCTACGGCCAGCACGGGGATCTGGAGGCAGCGCTCAAGCCCTTGCGCCGCGCCGCCGAACTCGCGCCACAATCGCCCCAGATGCAATACAACCTGGCGCTGGCCTATTATCAGCTAAACCAGTTCGAAGCGGCGCGCGCGCCCCTGGCCAATACACTCAAGCGCTGGCCGGATTTATTTCAACTGAACGCGCTTTATGGAGCCGTGCTGGCAAAGCTGGGGGAAGATCTGTCCGCTTATCAAGCGCTTGACCACGCGTACCAACTCAATCCGCAGGATTCCGGAACCACGGACTTGCTCTACATCACCGCTCTGAATCTTGCCAAGAAAAACCTCGAGCAGAACCGCGTCGCCCTGAAAAGTCAGAGCGCCAGACTGTATTCCGATTCACTCCGCTGGCTTCAAGAAGCGGCGAAACTGCGTCCTCAGGAACCCGAGCCCCACCGCCGCCTGGCCGAGATCTACACCCTTACTCGCCGTCCGGTACAAGCCAAGGCCGAACAACAGGAAGCCGACCGCTTGACCAAAAACATTGGCGGACTTCGGTAAATCACCCCCCAGACAAGCCTTACCTAAAGTCCCATGGTTCGCTGCCGATAGGTGATGGTGACGAGAGGAAGCAACCGTCACTTCACGTATTCCACGGGGACCCATTCATGGATGCCATCACTGCCCTCATCGTAGATGATTCCTCAGTCATGCGAAAGATCGTGGAGCGTTCATTGCGCCAGGCAGGGATTAACCTGAGCCAGATCTTAGAAGCGGGAAACGGGGCTGAGGCTCTGAGCATCCTGGCGGAACACCGGGTTGACCTGATCCTTTGTGACATCAATATGCCGGTGATGGATGGGCTGGAGTTCATCAAACGGCTCCCCGGCGTGACCAACGCCAAGAACGTTCCGGTAGTCATGATTACCACCGAAGGCAGCGAAGCTCATGTCGTGCAAGCCCTCTCCTGTGGCGCCCGCGGCTACATCCGCAAACCCTTTACCGCGGAACAAGTCAAGGAGCACGTAATCCCGGTTTTGGGAGTGAAAGCATGAAGACTAGCAGCGCAACGCCCGCCACCGACAGCCACGAACAATGGGTTCCATTGCTCGAAGTAGCAGCCCGGGAGGTGTTTGAATTGATGCTGGGCGGCCACCTGACCGCCCACACACCTTCCACAGGAGAACCACTCAACATCACTTCCATGGTGGGGCTGGCGGGGCAACTTTGCGGTGTGATGAGCATCTGTTGCAGCCGGAAATCAGCCACCATAATGGCTTCGAAGATGCTTGGAGTGGAAGCAGACAAGATCAGAGCCGAACTGGCGGACGCGATGGGCGAGATCTGCAACATGGTAGCCGGCAATTTCAAGAACAAAATTTCCGGTCTGAGCGACGGATGCATGCTGTCGGTGCCCACCGTGATCACCGGCAGCGACTACGATCTGCACTCCCCCGCGGATTCCGAAACCCTCGAGCTTAAGCTGCTGTTTGAAAACATGCCCCTCGTGATCTCCCTTGCCATCCACGGCTGAACCGGGCAAAGAGGTTAAGTTTCTGCCTGCCGCCTATTGATTTTGCCCCGGTCCCCTTGTGCTGCTGCCTGGGCTTGGGTTGCCACCCTGCGGGGCTACGGTTATTATTTATTGTCTTTTGTCTTTGCCTGGAAGTTGTGGCCGCGAGTTCCGCGGGAATGCAGCCATCATGAACATTTTGGTTTTCGTCCTGATTTACGTCATTGAGACCATGTTTATTGCCGGCATTTTAGGGTCGGCGATCGTCGTGACACTGAGCTCGATTGAAGACTTCAAGATGTTGTTTGAGATGGTGCCTTCCTCTCCTGGCAACAGAAATCAGGAACGGAATTAAAGCCGCCCTCGGCCAGAGGGCTTGCTCCCACTTGAGCCGCAAGCTAAAGTTCCGTCGAATCACCTTCGTGCTTCCGCAGCGGGCAACCGCCAACCTTACTTTCGTCAATCTCTCGCCCCAAGGAGAACCGCGATGGAGAGTCTCTGCAAGAAAGCAGTTTTTGTGCTCATGGTGCTGATGCTGGTTGGGACCGCGGCCGCGCAGTCCAGCTATAGCCTGGTCTCGCCGAACAAGCAGATCGAAATGAAGATCCGGGCCGGCGACCGCATTCAATACGATGTGCTGTTTAAGGGAACACCGCTGCTGCAGAAATCCACGTTCTCCATCGACATTGACCACAATACTCTGGGTTTACAGCCACGGGTCAAAGACGCGAAGACCCGGACGTATGACGGAACGCTCGAGCCAGCGGTACGGCAGAAATTCGCCAAAGTTCGCGAGAATTACAACGAGCTGCGACTGGAAATGGAAGGCAACTACGCCGTTGTTTTCAGAGCCTACAACGAAGGCACGGCCTACCGCTTTGAAACCTCCCTGCCGCAAGATGAAGTGAAAGTCTACAACGAAGAGGTCAGCCTGAATTTCGCCGGCGATTATTCCGCGTACTACCCTTTGGAAGAGAGCCTCTTTTCGCATAACGAAAGAAAATTTCCTCTCTTCAAGTTAAAAGAGATCCCGCCCGCGTCGTTCGCTAGCTTGCCGGCCGTCGTGGACGCGGGCAACGGTTTGAAAGTAGCAGTCGCTGAATCGGATATTGAAGACTATCCTGGGCTTTGGCTGCGTGGCACCAGCAACAATGGACTGACGGCCACCTTCCCTCCTTACCCCCTGAAAGAAGTGCTGGAGCGGGACCGCGACTACAGGGTCACCGAAACCGCTGACTACATCGCCGTGACCCGCGGCACCCGTAGCTATCCCTGGCGGTTGCTGGGTATCGCCGAGAAGGATGGCGACCTGATCACGAATCAGTTGGTCTGGCTTCTGGCGCAGCCGTCGCAGGTGCAAGATACGTCCTGGATCAAGCCCGGCAAAGTTGCCTGGGACTGGTGGAATGCCAACAATGTCTACGGCGTGGATTTCAAATCTGGCGTAAATACTCAGACCTACAAGTACTACATTGATTTTGCCGCGAAGTACGGCCTGCAGTATATCGTTCTGGATGAAGGTTGGTACAAGCTGGGCAATGTGATGGAGGTGGTTCCGGAAATCAACATGGAGGACCTCACCGCCTATGCCAAACAAAAGAATGTCGGCGTCATCCTATGGGTGGTCTGGAAGTCGTTGGACGACCAATTCGACACGGCGCTGGATCGGTTTCAGAAGTGGGGCATCAAAGGCATCAAGATCGATTTCATGCAGCGGAACGATCAGAAGCTGATCAACTTCTACTACAAGACCTGCCGGGAAACCGCCAAGCGTCACATGCTGGTGGATTTTCACGGGGGACAGAGTCAGATCACCATGACCCGCACCTGGCCCAACATGATCAGCGGCGAAGGCGTTCGCGGAATGGAGTGGAGCAAGTGGAGCGCCGAGTCCGAACCGCAGCATAACGTTACCTTGCCTTTTACCCGCATGTTTCTCGGACCCATGGATTACACCCCCGGGGCGATGTTGAATGCCACCAAGAAGACCTTTGCGCCAATCCACGAACGCCCGATGGCGATGGGAACGCGCTGTCATCAACTGGGAATGTATGTAGTCTTCGAAAGCCCGCTGCAGATGCTCGCCGACAGTCCCTCGAACTACTTGCGCGAACCGGAAGCGATGGAGTTTCTGGCCCCGGTACCTACCGTGTGGGACGAGACCAAAGTTCTCGATGCCAAGCTGGGCGAGTATGTTCTGGTGGCGAGAAGAAACGGCCGCGATTGGTACATTGGCGCCTTGACGAATTGGACTGGCCGCGATCTCGAAGTGGATCTCTCTTTCCTGCCTTCGGGAAGCTTCACCATGGAAGCGTACCAGGACGGCGTAAACGCTGACCGTCTTGCCAGCGACTACGCGAAGACAAAAACCCAGGTCACCAGCAGCAAGAAATTGAAAATCACGCTGGCGCCGGGCGGTGGTTGGGCGGCGAGGATTCACCCCTAAATTCTACGAAAGCCTCAAGACTGCGGAATGGTGTCTTTGATGCCGCGCTGAAGACTCTGTATGCAGATGACTCTTTCGCCCGGTTGGGGCTCGATCTCGCTGCGGCTTGCACACCCGTCTTGCGCCGTGGGCAGCATTCTTGCGTCGCTTCGCGGCTGCTGGGGGTCGGCATGAAGATCGACTCCCACCAGCACTTCTGGCGGTACGAACCCGCGAGGCACGGCTGGATTTCTGACGAGATGGCTGTGCTCAAGCGGGATTTTCTGCCGGCTGACCTGAACCGGGAGCTGCAGGCGAATCAGATCGATGCCTCGATCGCGGTGCAAGCCGATCAGTCACAAGGCGAAACCCTCTTCCTTCTGGATCTGGCCAAGCAATGCCCCACGATCGCAGGAGTCGTGGGGTGGGTTGATCTGTGTGCCGATGATCTGCGTGAGCACCTAGAATCCTTCTCGCGTCATGACAAGCTGTGCGGATTTCGGCACGTCGTGCAGGACGAACCCGACGATCGCTTCCTGTTGCGAAACTCCTTCGTTCGTGGAATTGCAGGCTTGCGGGAATTCGACTTCACCTACGACATCCTCATTTATCCCCGGCAGCTGCCCGCCGCGATCGAACTGGTGGCGAAATTCCCTGAGCAGCCCTTCGTGATCGATCACATGGCCAAGCCTCCAATCAAGAGCGGGGAAGCGGCCGCATGGGCCGGGCACATGCGGGAGATCGCGGCCGCACCCCATGTCTTCTGCAAACTATCGGGCATGATCACGGAAGCGGACTGGGGCCACTGGAAGGAGGGGGACTTTCGCCCTTATTTGGATATTGTCTTCGAAGCCTTTACACTTGACCGGCTCATGTTCGGTTCGGACTGGCCGGTGTGCCTGTTGGCGGGCACATATGGACAGGTGAAGCACCTCATCGAACACTACGTGCAGAATTTGTCCAATTCAGAAAAAGAAAATATATTCGGTTCGAACGCAGCCCGGTTCTACGGTGTGCCCTCTCCCCATGGACTTACAGCTCACAAATAAGGTTGTACTCATCACCGGTGGTGCCAAGGGCATCGGCGCGGCGATTTCCCGGGGTGTTGCCCGGGAGAGTGCGGTTCCGGTGATTGTCGATCGAGACGTGTCCGCGGCAGAGCAACTTCAGGCCGAACTCCAGCGCGACGGCGCTACAAGTCATGTGATTACCACTGAACTCGCGGTCGCCGGGAACTGCTCTCAGGCGGTGGACGAAACACTTCGGCTTGCGGGCCGGCTCGACGCCCTGGTCAACAATGCAGGCGTGAATGACCGCATTGGCCTGGAGCATGGAAGTCCGGAACAATATGTGGCGTCACTGCAACGCAATCTGCTGCACTGCTACAACATGGCGCATTACGCACTTCCGTGGCTGAAGCAGTCGCAGGGTTCGATTGTAAATGTGAGCTCGAAGACGGCCATTACTGGGCAAGGCGGAACATCGGGCTACGCGTCGTCGAAGGGCGCGATCCTGGCGCTGACGCGAGAATGGGCGGCCGAGCTACTGCCATATGGTATTCGCGTGAACGCGGTGGTGCCCGCGGAGGTAATGACTCCCCTTTATCGCCAGTGGCTGGATAGCTTTCCGGATCCGGAGTCGAAGCTCAAGAACATCGTCGCCAAGATTCCGCTGGGCAAGAGAATGACCACTCCGGAGGAGATCGCCGCCATGGTGCTCTTTCTCATTTCCGCGCAGGCCGGACACATCACCGGCCAGCACATCTTCATTGACGGCGGATATTCGCATCTCGATCGTGCGCTGACGTAGCCCCAGAACCGGTTTGCCATCAAGGTTCTGCTTTTAGCTCGCGGAGTGTTCACCTAAGATGCGCGTGAGCCGTTCCGCCACGATCCTGTTCTCTCCCGGCTGCAGCATGAACGAGTTCATCACAAGCCCGGGACGCTCTTCTCCAGCGGCCATCACAATGGACGGGCTCGAATCCCTCAAGCGTCGTGACACTTCGGCGGGCGTAAGAGCGAGGCGGCCCGAATCCCATGTGATGGCCATATGCGGCACGTGGTTGGCGATGTCTGGAACGAAGAAGGACGTTGTCACGCCCGCCACTCGCTGGACCTGGCGCGACACATACTCCAATTGCTCCTGCCATTCCTTCCAGAGCGCCTCGTGGTCTTCGTTGAGATACAGATCCAGCGCCTTGACCATGCCCACGATTTCTTCCTTGCCCACTTTCTGGCTGCGGCCGAGGGTGTCCTCGTGCGGACTGTTATTGAGCAGCGCGTTCGCAACGAAGTCCTTTCTCCCGATGAGCAGGCCCGCGCACTGCGGTCCGCGCATGGCTTTGCCGCCGCTGAAAGTCACCAGGTCGTACCCCATATTGGCGTAATCCCAGAGATGGGAAACTGGGGGGGTATCGGCAGCAGCGTCGTTCATGCACGGGATTCTGTATTCCTTCCCCAGCTTGACCCACTCGTCCACCTTGATCTGCCCCGCCGCGTTGGCAAAGTTGGTGAAGTGCATCATCGCGGTTCGTTCGTTGATCGCTTGGCGTACATCATCACGAGTCTCGACCACGATCAGCTTCACTCCCGTGGTCCGCAGCTGGTGGTCGAACGGATTGCGATGCGATTTCTGGATGACGACTTCCGATTTCATCCCCGTTAGGTCGGGAATCTGTTTGATGAACCGTTCATCGTTTCCGGTAAGTATGCCGGCAAGTCCGGACTGCATGGCTGCCGCGGCACCGGATGTGACCAACGCCGTGTATCCCTCAGGGAGCTTCAGCATTTCAGCGATTCGCTTGCCGGCGGCAAGCTCCAGGTCTGCGATGGGAACGAAATGGCGACCGGCCTGCGCCATGACGGCTTCAAGTTCCGGCCGAAGGATGGAACCGCCAAGCACGGTCATGGTTCCTTGGCAGTTGATCACCGTCTTTACGCCGAGCTCTTCGTACGGGTTGCCGGACTGGCCGAACCCGCCGACCTTGGGCTTGCTGCCGTCTTTCGCGGCGACAAGCTTTCGCAGAGCAAGCAGCGAGCCTGCAGCCACAGTCAAACTGCCCAGAAAATTCCTGCGATTCCATTTCGCGCTGAGTCGCATGATCCATGCTCCCTTGCGCATAACCTGCGCGGTTGCAGCTTGCGGTTTTAGGGTGGCTCCGAAATTCGCGAACCACGAAGGACACGAGGTTGCACGAAGGTGATTCTCTTGTAAGCCTTGCTTGTGGGCTTTGCTTATGAGCTTTTACTTATGAGCTTTTACTTATGAACGACTGCCGCAATGCAATTAATTTCCAGCTTGGAATTACCCGGAAGCGCAGCCACCGCAACTGTAGTTCGCGCCGGTCCGCCATGGGGAAAATAGGTTTTGAATATCTTGTTCATGGCATCGTAATAGGCAATATCCGCGAGATAAACCGTAAGCTGCAAGATGCTGTCCATGGTGCCGCCACCGGCGATGACCAACTCTTTCACGTTCTCCATCACCTTTGTGGTGTGGCTATCGATGTCGTCCTTCCCCACCGGGCCGTTGGAGTTGGCACCCTGACCCGCGATGTAGATGAGCCCGTTGTGGAGGATGAAAGGCGTGATCATCTGGGTTCCGTCCGCTGGCTTACCGTCCCGATTTAACTTGCGCACGCCGGAGTCCCGGTTCTTCGCCGCAGCACTGGCCACCAACAGGCTCCCCATGCCCAGGGCAGAAAGACCGGCAGCCAGACGGCTCATCAGCATCCTGCGATCAAACAATGTCGAAGTCATGAATCAGTCTCCTTAAATGTTGGCGCGTTTTGGTCCCTTAACGGTGCAACTCTCGTGACTGCCCCAGCCTGAAATGCCCCGCCCCCAGCCATGTCACCGCTCGGCTTGCGACGATTGGGATGAATCGATTTAATAAGGCAAATTATCCAATGAAAGCCGCGGGATTGCAATCATTAAGCAGGCACGAGCCTGAAGAATCGACACCTCCACGTCAAAGCGAGACGCCTCGCTTCCACGGGATGAAATCTTCCTGCGGTTTCAATTCGGCTTTGGTTCGCGTCTGCCCGCTGGCAATGCTGATCACCTGCTCTAGGATCGACTCGCCCATTTGCTCGATGGTTCTGCCGCCCGAGATGATTCCGCCGGTATCGATGTCGATGATGTCGTGCATCCGGTTGGCTAGCTCCGAATTGGTGGAAAGCTTAACTACGGGGGCGATGGGATTGCCTGTCGGTGTTCCGAGGCCGGTGGTGAACAGGACGACGTTGGCTCCAGCTCCGACCTGCGCCGTCACTGCCTCAACGTCATTCCCTGGAGTACAGAGAAGACTCAGACCCGGAGCAGTTGCGTATTCGGGATAGTCCAGAACGTCGCTGACGGGAGAGGTTCCACCTTTGCGGGCCGCGCCTGCGGACTTCATTGCGTCCGTGATCAAGCCATCCTTGATGTTGCCCGGCGAGGGATTCATATCAAATCCGGAACCGACGGCCTCGGCTCTAGCAGCGTAGGTTCGCATGAGGTTGATGAATTTGTCGGCTACTTCTCCATTCTGGCAACGGTCGATCAAACTCTGCTCGACGCCGCATAATTCCGGGAATTCCGACAGAATGGTTTTTCCACCCAGAGTGGCAATCAGGTCGGAGAGGTAACCGATCGCGGGATTGGCGGTGATTCCGGAAAAGCCATCCGAACCCCCGCATTTGAGACCCACCGTAAGCGAGGAAAGAGGCGCCGGAGCGCGGGTCAGCCGGTTGGCATCCACCAGTCCCAGGAAGGTCTGCCGGATCGCCTCGCCAAGCATCGCGGATTCAAGCTTGCTCTCTTGCTGATCGAACACCAGCAGCGGCTTGTCCAAGGGCGGATCCCGTTTGCGCAGTTCCTCCCGCAACATCGAGATCTGGGCATTCTGGCAGCCCAAGCTCAGAATCGTGGCGCCGGCCACGTTGGGATGATGGATGTAGCCAGCCATCAGGCCGCAAAGGGTTCGAGCATCGTCCCGGGTCCCGCCGCATCCCATGTCGTGGGTAAGGAACCGGATTCCATCGAGATTGGGAAAAATCGCGGCCGGCTCAGCCACTGAAGTGGCTTCACGAAATGAATAGCTCTTGATCTCTTCGGCCTTCCCTTCCCGATAAAGCTTCACCAGGTCGGCGACATGCCGGCGATAGGTTTCCGGAGGAGAAATGCCCAGCTCCTTTTCAAACGCCTCCTGGAGCGCGCGGATGTTCCGGTTTTCGCAAAAGACTAGAGGAATCACCAGCCAATAGTTGCGCGTACCCACCTGGCCATCGGCGCGGTGGTATCCCAGAAATGTCCGCGCGCTCCAACGCGAAACATCGGGGGCGTTCCAGGTTTGAGAGACTGATTTCGCGTGGAACTCGGCACTCTGGTGCTTCGTATTGAAGACGCTGAGTACCTCACCCCTGCGGATCGCCGTGGTGGCTTGTCCGACCAGGACTTCGTACATGACGATTCGGTCGCCCGCATTGAAATCCTGCAAAGCGAATTTGTGTTTCGCCGGTACTCTCGACTGGATCTTGTAGGATTGCCCGTCGAGAACAACCTGATCACCCGCTTCCAGACGCATCAGCGCGACCGCAACATTGTCCGCCGGGCCAATTTTTAGTACCTTCCGTTGCAATAGTTTGAGTTCGCTCATGGATGGGTGTGTTTTTATTCCTTGGCGGGCTCTTTCAACCGATACAGCGTTTCTCCCGCGCGGGGAATCAGCTTGATGTCCTCGGCCTCGCGATTCTGCCAGTCTTCCATTTTGATGATTTTAGGAGCCATGTAGCCAAGGTTCAATCGCCGGCAGCGTTCCTCCGGAATGCTGGTGGCAAGAGTTACGGCAATCCGCGGACTCTCGACGCCCCTGGCCGCATCGTATGTACCCTGCCCCTTCAAGTGCGTGGAGTGCGCGATTACGCTACGAGGAATGCCCGCAAATCGGTTTCCCTGCTGGAGAAAATAATCCCGGCAGTGATAGCCAATCTTGTCGATAAGAGCGCCGTGAGTGTAGCTGATCTCGGTGATGTGAGGAGCATAGAGAACAACCTCTCCGCCTTCGAGCATGGCAGGTTCAACCTTGTACATTCCTTTGGCGCCGGTCCAAATGTCGTCGTACATTTGCGGCAACACAGAAAGCACGCGGCGGAACGGGCGATCCACCCACTGAATGTGCTTTTGCGAAGAGAGCTCGACCGCCGCTCTCCAGGCCTGGCGCGCGGGACCGAAATGCAGACCAGCAATCCCCTGCCCAGCCAAAACCAGGGCAAAACACGCAACCGGCACCGTGATTTTTGCAGCGGCTCGATCGATGAGTTCACGAACCGGTGTGCAGCGGGTGCCGATGAGGTCATAGCTGCCGAGCAGAGCTCCCAGCCAGTGCGTCTGGTTAATCATTTCTCCACTGCTGACGCCGGGGAACAAATATTTGTTCCCGCCCGAAAACCCAACTACTTCGTGGGGAAAGACCGGTCCACAAATCAGAACCTGGTCGTAGTCGAAGAGCAGGCGATTGATTTTTACCAGGATGGGTTCGGAGAGCAGGCCCCCGGAGCTCTCCGCAACTTCGTCTGCCGGGATGGTACCCAAGTCCACAAGCGTTCCGGGGAGATCCCATCGATGATTGAAAACGCGAGCCTTGCCGCACTCTCCGTTGACCACGGGTTGGCCCATCAGCCGCGTGAGTTGCGCGTCACTCATCAGCGGGTGCGTGCCGAGAGCCACCAGGTAGTCGCAAGCGGCCGCCCGCGTACCAATCTCCTGCTGCAGAAGCTGGAACATCAACGGCATCGGCATCGTGCGCGTGCCATCGGGGATGATGGTCAACACGCGCTTGCCGTCCACATGAAGTTTCGCGCCTGCCTGAGCAACCATCTGGCGAACTTCATCGTGAGCCAGCAAGCCGTCAGCGACACTTTTGCTCAAGACCATGGTCTTTCGCCTGTTTCTCTAACACCGGCATCCTATGGTTACGAACCGCTACTGGTTGACGCCGCTGGCCAGGAACCCTCCGTCGACAGTCAGCAGGTGGCCGGTGACAAAGCTGGCAGCATCCGACGCCAGGAACACCGCCGCTCCGCCCAGTTCATCCAGCTTCCCGAAGCGCTGCATCGGCGTTCGCAGCAGAAATTCTCGCCCGCGCTCGGTTCCGTCAAGCAAGGCCGCGTTCAGGTCAGTGCGGAAGACGCCGGGGGCAATTGCATTAACGCAAACACCGGATGTGGCCCACTCGACCGCGAGTGACTTGGTCAGCGAAGCAACCGCCGCCTTGCTGGCGCTATAGGCGGCAACCTCATAGAGCGCCACGAACGAAGACAGCGAAGCAATATTAATGATGCGCCCGTAACGCTTCTCGATCATATGCCGCCCGAATACGCGACAGGCACGCAGGGTCCCGTTCAGGTTGGTTTCGAGGATGGCATCCCATTCTGAATCAGGAAAGTCCAGCGTTGGCATCCGTTTGGTGCGCCCGGCACAGTTCACCAGGATTTGAACGCTGCCGAATTCGGCGCAGACCGATTGCAGCAGATGCGACAGGCTGGCGTTGTCAGTGACGTCACAGCTTTGAACCAGCGACCGCTGGCCCAGCGCCTTGACCGCGGAAGCGGCGGCCGCTACCTGCGCGGCGCGGCGACCCGAGGGAACTACGTTTGCTCCGGCTTGCGCCAGCGCCCTGGTAAGAGCGAGCCCGATGCCACTGGTCCCGCCGATCACAACTGCGGTCTTGTTGGTAAGATCAAGAAGAGGATGGCCCATCAAGAATCCTTGCACCCCGCCGTTGGTAGTGGCATGAATTATAAAGTCAGACGCGACTTCGGAGGCTGAGTCTTTTCGCTTGGCGTCGTTGAGTCCGACTCAACTTGAACATTAGTTTTTCTTCTTTGCCACATGCGCGAGGGGCCCATCGTGCCCCGGCACTCGCACCCTCCAGTGCCTATTGCGGCCCCCGCATGGTCGCTCAAACTCCGCTGCCCACTCCGAATGGAGAGACGTGGCTTGCTACGTCTAGGGTGGCGGCGGAGACCTAGCAACTACGCCTCTACAGGAGGCAGACGGGTTAGTGGCTCTGCGCCAGCACCGGCCGCTTCGACCCCAGCAAGGAATAGAGCGCAATGTAAACGTAGGTGAACAGCGGAACCGCGTAGGCGAGCGCGATGCTGCCGGATTTCTCCGAGATCAGTCCCATTAGGGGGGTTAGAACGGCTCCCCCGACGATCGCCATGACCAGCAGCGATCCGCCAATTTTCGTGTTTGGACCGAGTCCCTTCAGACCGAGGGCAAAAATGGTTGGGAACATGAGCGACATGAAAAAGCTGGTAAGGAAAAGACACCACAAGCCTACCCAACCCGGCATCAACACTCCAACCGCTACGAGCGCGATATTGGCGGCGCTGTAGGCGGCCATGAGTTTGTTGGGCGCGACAAAGCGCATCAGGTAGGCCGAGACAAATCTTCCCACTCCGAAGGCTGCCAGAGTGCCAGTCAAGAAGTATCCCGCAACCTTTTCTGGTTGATGCGCATACTCCTGAACATACTGAATAAAGTAACTCCAGGTTCCAACCTGGGCGCCAACGTACAAAAACTGCGCCACCACCGCCAGCAGGAAATGAGGAAATCGGAAGAGATCCTGGAAGCGTCCGTGATCGCCTTCGCTGTTTTCGTGCTCGCTCTGAATGCTGGGAAACTTCGTGCGCAGAATCAGGAATGCCCAGATCAAGGCAATCACGCCAATCACCAGGTAGGGCTTGACCACCCGCAGCGTTTCCGTCCGCAGGTAGGCCTCATAGACGCCCTGGACCTTGCGGGCCGCCACTTCCTGCGGCGTCAATTCTACCCCCGAAAAAATGAAGATGGTGCCGATCAGGACCCCAGTAATCGATCCCAGAGGATTGAAGGCTTGTGAGAAATTCAGCCGCCTCTCCGAACTCTCCGGATCTCCCAATTGCGCAATGAACGGGTTCGAGGCTGTCTCCAGAAACGAGAGACCGCTGGCGATCACAAACAGGGCCAGCAGAAAGAACTCATAACGCCCAACCAGGGCGGCGGGCCAGAACAAGAACGTGCCTAACGCGTACAAGACCAGCCCGGCGACAAATCCCGCCTTGTACCCGACTTTTCTCATCATCAGGGCGGCGGGCATGGCCAACAGGAAATATCCCATATAGAACGCGGACTGCACCAAGCCGGCTTGAAAACGTGAGATCGCAAACGACTTCATGAACTGGCGAATCAGCACGTCGTTCAGATTGTTGGGGATGCCCCACAGGAAGAACAGCGCGGTTACCAGCACGAAAGGAAGGAGGTGACCAACCGGAAAAAGCCGGTTCCCATGCTGGTCATTCCTGGACGCGTCATTTCTGGATGTGCCCCGATTTTCAGATTCTGAGACAGGCATCGTTACCTCTTCCTCGAACCACAAGATTGAATTCCCGAAATCATCGCCAAGGATGACGCAAATCAATCCAGACGGACCATGATCTTGGCAAAGCGCACCGGATTATCGCTCCAGGCGCGCAGAAGATCTGGCCCTTCCTCGATGGGCACGATGGAACTCACGGCGTCGTCCACCGGGAACCGGTGCTCCTCCAGCATGCGAATCACCTGGCGGAAGTCTTGCGGAAGAGCATTCCGCGAGCCCATGATGTCGAGTTCTTTCTGCACGAAGAGCCGAGTCTCGTAGGCAACGGGCTCTTTGGCGTAACCAATGTAGACTACGCGTCCGGTAAAGGCGACTTCTTCGACGGCCGCGCGAAAAATCTGGGGCAGTCCGATGGCCTCGATGGCGACCTCCGGACCCAAACCATCCGTCAACTCGAGGAGGCGCTGGTGTAACGATTCCCGGCTGGTATTGATGATGTGCGTGGCGCCGGCTTTTCTGGCGAGGGCCAGCTTGTCATCGTGCACATCAATGCCGATGGTATTGGCTCCCTGGAAATGGGAAGCTGCGATAGCTCCCAGGCCTACGCCGCCGCAGCCAAACACGGCGACTGAATCACTCGCCGTTACCCGCCCACGCGCCACGGCGTGGAATCCGACGGTCAGCGGTTCCGCCAGGCATAGCTCTTTGATGCTCAGGTTGGCAGGGTAAAGTTTTTCAGCCGGCATCGCGATGTATTCGGTCAACGCTCCATCCCGCTGTACACCCAGTGTTTCATTGAACTGGCAGGCATTCGGCCGGTTGCGGAGGCAGGACGCACACTGGCCGCAACTGGTGTACGGCGACATGGTTACGTTGACGCCGGCGGCCAAGGCAGGGTTCTCTTTGCTCCCCGTCACGATGGTCGCGGCCACCTCATGGCCGGGAATGCGAGGGAAGGTTACCAGAGGGTTCCTACCGCGGAAGGAATTCAGGTCGCTGCCGCAGAGCCCAACCATGCGGACCTTTAGCAAGAGATTTTCCGGGGAAACGACCGGCTCGGGAATGACACCCACTTCCGCTTCGCCTGGTTTTTTTATGATGAGGGCCTTCATCTTGTCAGGTGAGTATCATATTCCCACCTACGGCTCTCCCAGGTGCGGTCCTTGCATGAATTTCTGCCGCCGATCCTACGGGATCAGCTCGTAACTGACGAATGCGATTCGCTTGCTGTCGGGCGACCAGGATGGAACATTGATCGTGCCTTGCCCCCCCAACAACTTGGCCAACAGGCTCAGCTTCTTGTCTTCGAGCGACATCAGTCGCAGCATTACGTTCTTGTTTTCCGGATGGCCGGTAACTTCTTTCTCATAGGTCAGGAAAACCATCCATCGCCCATCCGGAGAAATATGCGGAAACCAGTTGTTAAATTCGTCCGACGTGATCTGTTCCTGAGCGCTTCCGTCAGCCCGCATACGCCAGATCTGCATCGTCCCGGTGCGGTCGGAGTTGAAGTAAATGTATTTTCCATCAGGCGAGTACTCCGGTCCGTCGTCGAGCCCCTTGGCTGTAGTCAGCCGGGTTTCTTCTCCACCGGTCACGGGGATGGTGTAGATATCGAAGTTCCCGTTCCGCTGTCCAACGAAGGCAAGCGTGGCCCCGTCCGGCGACCATCCATGCCAGTAAGACGGGGAATTCTTCGTGATCCGCCGGGGTGCACCACCCTCGATTGGCACCAGGTAAACCAGAGAACGATGTTCCTCCTGCGACTGATCGCTGATGGCCAGCCACTTCGAATCGGGCGAAATCCCGTGGTCATTGTTGCAGCCGACGGCGAAGCCGGTATCAATGGTTGCCGGCGCGCCGCCGCTCACCGGCAGTCGAAGAATGTGGCCGTTGCTGTTGAACAAAAACGCCGCCCCATCGCGGGTCCAGTTGGGTGCCTCAAAGTGCTCCGGCGCGACATACACCACGCGGCGGTCGGTCGATGCGATCGCGACGGTCTCCAACGTGCTGTAAGGCGTCGGCTCGCCAGCGGGAGCGGGCGGGGTTGTTAAATCAACCTTTGAGAAAACAGCCTTTTCCACCGCGTTCTTGTCGTGAGCGCAAACTCCGATGCCAACATAAAACGTCCCCTGAAGCGGGAGGCGCACGGATGCGCCCGCCACCTTAAATTCGCGCCCGGCAGGAGCCAGCCAAAGGTAAACATAATCGCCTTGCTTTACCATGCGCAGCCGCGCCGGCGCGGAAATATTGGTTTGAACCTCGTGAGTCGTTGCGCCCTTCTCCTCGCGGTATTGCAGTGACGTCAACCCGCTGGCGTGCAGGGCCACGTCCGCATAAGCGGAATCCGGATCGAGGCTCTGACGAAACATGAGCACCGCCTTTTTATGCTCATTACCCTCTCTATTGCCGAAAGAGATGTCAGCCGTCAGCGAAACATTGTCCGAGACTTTCTTCCAAACAAAGTGGAACGCATCGGTCGTGAACCACATGTTCTCCCCGCTGCCGGTGACGACATAGGCCTGCCTCGACGGGTCATACTCGAGCGAACCAGGATGAAGCACAGTACCCACGTCGCCGTGGTTTTCGAACAAGCCGGTCGTTGACGGCGGCGCGGTCTGCGCTCCAAGCGAACTCGGCGCGGCACAAATCAGAACAAATAGACAGATCAAAATCAACGATGGATTCTCTTCCATATCACGCCGGCCTCCCTGACGTTTGCTAGGAAAGGTTCGGTCGAAAAGGTAGGACGGCGGACGGCATTTGTCAACGCCGGCACCGTCTGTTCACCCAGAATAACCCGCGTAGATAATCGTTTACTTTGGCCTTGACAACCAGAGCCTGGTGATTCAGACTGCCGAGGTTTCTTCAGCGGTAGTCCGCATTCCCTGACCTCATGACACGAACTCATCGAGCTTTTACCGTTCGATGTTTTACCTTGACCTTCTTCGTGCTGTGCGCGCATCTGTTCCTGGCTGCCAGCGATCAGATCCCACCCACAGCGTGGCGCATTCCCATCGGGCAGCCACCCGCAAATCCCGGGGGCAGAAAGCCCGAACTGACCAACATTGACGACGGCTTCTGGCAAGGCGCCCCGGTTGGCGGCCTCGGCGCTGGAACTTTCTCTCGCTCCTATCGGGGTAATTTCGAGCGCTGGCATATTAAGGCCGGAGTTCACAAGTATCAGAACGTTCCCGGAAACCAGTTCGCGGTATTCGTACAGCCGGAAGGCGAAGCGCCAATGGCGCAGGTTCTTTCGACCGGCAAACCCGAGGGCGGAGCACTCTCCGCCTGGAACTGGTCCTATCCCGCGGGCGGTGGGGATTACGCCGCGCTTTACCCGAAGTCATGGTTCGCCTACCGCTCGCCTCAGCTTCCCCTCAGCTTGACGGTAGAACAGTTTTCTCCCATCCTGCCCAACAATTACAAGGAGACCAGCTATCCCGTTGCTCTCTACAATTGGTACGCGGAGAACCCCTCCAACAAACCGGTGACGGTCTCACTTCTGTTCTCCTGGACCAACATGGTGGGGTGGTTTCGCGACACAAGCAGTAAGTTCAATGCGGTGCTGAACGCTCAAGATAAGAATACATTCCGCTCCGAGTCAGTTTCAGACGCGAAGATGCAGGGCGTCGTCTTCGATCGCATTCGCAGCGGCCCTGTATCCGACGAATGGGACGGCCAGTTCGTCATCGCATCTCTGGCCGCACCTGGTATCGAGGTCAGCTACATCACTAACTTCGACCCGCAGAGCTCGGGGGCTGAAGTCTGGCAACCGTTCTCGACCACGGGCCGGCTGCCGAACCAGTCTCCCGACGTCGCCAGTGCCGGAGAACAAATGGCCGGAGCAATCGCCGTTCGCTTTACCCTGGCTCCTAAAGAAAAGAAACTGATCCCGATGTCTCTATCCTGGGACCTTCCGGTAGTGCAGTTCGGCGGAGGCCGAAAGTGGATTCGGCATTACACCCAGTTCTTCGATGCTTCTGGCACCAACGCCTGGAAAATTGCTCGCACCGCCCTGGAAAACGCCCAGCGCTGGAGCGACCAGATCGACGCCTGGCAGAAACCTTACATTCAGGACGAATCCAAACCTGCGTGGTATCGCGGCGAACTCTTTAATGAACTCTACATCGTCGCGGATGGAGGCACGCTCTGGGCGCACGAGCAGACCGGCCCGGCGAATCCGTTACATCTATCCGCGAAGAGCGCTGACAGTTTCGCCTACCTCGAGTGCTTCGATTACTCGTATTACGGCACGTCGGACGTCCGCTTCTACGGCTCCTTTCCACTGATCAAGTTCTGGCCCGAACTCGAGAAGCAGGAAATGCGCCAGTACACCGACACCATTGCTGAAAGCATTCCCCAGCACTACCTGTGGTCATGGAAACTCGGGCACGATCACACGTATCAAACCATGCAGCGCAAGTCGGCAGGCTCGGCTCCTCACGACCTGGGTTCGCCCGCCGAAGATCCGTTTGTGAACGTGAATCAGTACAACTATCAGGATGTCTCTAATTGGCGCGATCTGAACAGTAAGTACGTGCTAATGATCTGGCGCGACTATGTCTGGAGCAGCAGCCGCGACGAAACCTTTCTCCGTTACACCTGGAGCGCAGTCAAGCAGGCAATGGAACATCTCGGCCAGTACGACACGGACGGCGACGGCCTGATCGAGAACGGCGGCTTTCCTGACCAGACCTACGACAACTGGGTCGCCCGCGGCGAAAGCGCCTACAGTGGCGGGCTCTACCTGGCCGCGCTTCGGGCCACAGCCGAGATATCCCGCAAACTGGGCGATACCAGCTCGGCTGCCACCTACGATGCATTATTCAAGAAGGCCCAGGCGGCGTACATCAAGAATCTTTGGAACGGCACGTACTTCAACTATGACCAGGGCAGCCCCTATCACACCGACATCATGGCTGAGCAGCTCGCCGGCCAGTGGTATGCCAACCTTACTGGGCTGGGCGATCTGGTTCCTTCACAAATGCGTCGGTCCGCACTGCAGCGCGTGTACGACTACAACGTGATGAAGTTCCAGAACGGAGAGATGGGCGCCATCAATGGCATGGGCGCGGACGGCCAGGCCCTGCACGAGAACGAACAGGTCGAGGAGGTCTGGACCGGCACCACTTTTGCCATCGCCTCTCACATGTTGTCGGAGGGAATGCGCGACCAGGCATTCCACACCGCGCACGGCGTTTACAACGTCGTCTGGAAAGATCGCGGTTACTTCTTCCGCACGCCAGAAGCCTATGACGCGCGAGGTATGTACCGCGCCAGCATGTATATGAGACCCGGGGCTATCTGGTCGATGGAAATGAATTCCAAGTAGCTCCACCGCCGCAAACAGATCGTCTTCGTGGTGTCAACCGGGTATTTCCAGAACCAGGACGGGCATGCGCCGCAGATCGTTCGTAAAAAACATGGCAATTCTCTGTGCCGCCGGACAGGCGGGGGCGAGCGCACTCTGGGCTGCGGAGCAGGACATCCGCGCCACTCGTATTCCCCGCTGGCGCGGTTTCAACCTGCCGGGCAAGTTCGCCATGCCGGACAAGCCCTATGACGGAAGAGCCTTCGAAGAATTCGACTTCGCCACCATGGTGGAATGGGGATTCAACTTTGCCCGTTTGCCGCTGTCGTACTGGGTTTGGGGCAGCCGCGATGACTGGTCCATCATTCGCGAAGAGCCGTTGAAAGAAATCGATCGCGCGATAGAGTTGGGCCGCCAGTACGAAATTCACATCAATGTGAATTTTCACCGCATTCCTGGGTACTGCATCAACCTCCGTGAACTCGAGCCGGCCGATCTGTTCAGCGGAACCAAAGCCCAACGCGACAGAGCGATGGACGCCGCAGTTTTCCATTGGAAGGCTTTCGCCCGGCGCTACAAGGGTATTCCCAACCGCCGTCTCAGTTTCGATTTGATCAACGAGCCTCCAAGAATGCGATCGTACGAGGGTTATCTCGAAGAACGATATGTGGAAATTGTGAAGACACTGGTGACCGCAATCCGCGAAGAAGATCCGAACCGCCTCATCTTTGCCGATGGCATGGACATCGGCCAGTTGGCGGTGTTGGGGATTGTGGATCTCGGTCTGGTGCAAAGCACACGAGGCTATAAGCCAAAGGCCGTCACCCACTACACCGCGTCCTGGGTTCCCAAGGGTGAATTCGAAACCATGAATCCCCCCGCTTGGCCGCTAAAAGACGATCAGGGGCAGACTTGGGACCGCGATCGCCTCAGGCGGGAATACATCGACACCTACCGTGCTCTGATCGACAAGGGGGTTCAGATCCACGTCGGCGAGTGGGGCTGTTTCAACCAAACGCCTCATGCCGTCACTCTGGCGTGGATGGAAGACTGTCTTTCGCTGTGGAAAGAGGTGGGATGGGGAAATGCCATGTGGAATCTCCGCGGCGCCTTTGGCGTGCTCGACAGCGAACGCCAGGACGTACAATATGAAGACTTTAAAGGTCACATGCTTGACCGGAAAATGCTAGAGCTAATCAGAAGATTCTGAGGAGCACTGATGGTGACGAATACAAACGTATCGGATGCTTCGATGTTGGTGCGTTCTTCCCATGGCAGCCGCGTGCGCGCAGCCGCCGCGACCCTCACATGTCCCGTCTTTCGCCTGCTCCTATGCGTTTTCTCCGGGATCCTACTATGTGCGCCTGTCATTGCAGAGGATGTCCAGCACCCTACTCTCGCCGTCGGCTCGCCAGCCCCGGACTTCTGTCTGCCCGGTGTAGATGGCCAAGCTCATTGTCTTAAGGATTACGCGGCTAGCAAGGTGCTGGTGATCGCCTTCATCTGCAATCACTGCCCGACGTCACAGCTCTATGAGACGCGAATCAAGCAGATTGCCGAAGACTACAAAGACAAGGGCGTCGCGGTAGTGGCAATCGAACCCAACAATCCCGATGCCGTTCTGCTTAACGAAATGGGCTATACCGACGTGGGGGACTCGTTCGAAGACATGAAGACCCGCGCGGAATACCGGCACTTCAATTTTCCCTATCTGTACGACGGCGAGACTCAGAAAATCTCGACCGCATATGGGCCCACGGCCACGCCTCATCTGTTTATCTTTGACTCGGATCGCAAACTCCGCTACGAAGGCCGCCTGGATAACAACATGCGAGAGCCGCTGGTCAGCAAACGTGACGCCCGCGATGCTATTGATGCGCTTTTAGCGGGCAAGCCTGTCGCGGTTGCGAAGACTCCCTCCGTGGGCTGCTCCACCAAGTGGCTTTACAAGGAGGCAGGCCGACGTGAGGAGATAGAGGAAATCGCGAAGAAGCCCGTAAGCGTCAAGCCCGCGAGCGCCGACGATCTTAAAGCGCTGCGCAAGAATTCCACCGGCAAATTGCTGCTGGTGGATTTTTGGGCGACCTGGTGTGGTCCGTGCCGCGCAGAGTTGCCTCAGTTCGAAACCATGTACCGGATGTACGGACACCGGGCCTTCGATCTGGTAACGGTCAGCATCAACTATCCTGACGAGCAGGCAGGTGTACTCAAGGTGCTCACCAATGAGCACGCCACCAGCACCAACCGGATCCTAAGCTCGACCGATATCTACCCGCAACTGGCTGCGTTCGATCCGGACTGGAGCGCCGCGGTTCCATACACTTTGCTGATCCGCCCGGATGGCGAAGTCGTGTACAAACGCCAGGGCACAGTGGACCCACTGCAGCTGAAGCGGCTGATCGTCGCAAACCTGGCCGACGATGACTATCACGGTCATCAGGCCTATTGGAAGACTGCGGTTGAGACAAGGAACGAGACGAAAACCGAGACGGCAAAGTAGCGGACGCTTCGACCGGGTCTGGTCGAGCACATGCGTTCCGCTCACCTTCCAGACATATCACAGGAGGATTCCAATTCGGATCACGGCTTCACTTGCACGAATCTCGGTCATTCCGCTGTTGAGCATTCGGGCGCTGATTTGCCCGTACGCCGCCGACGCCCAGTCCCCGGCATCGCCAGTCGCGCCGCAGCCCATCACCTATCTCGCGCCGACCAAGGCGAACTATCTGAAATTCGCCGCCGAGACCGAGGCCACGCTACGCCGAGATGTTCTGGACGTTTGGTTCCCTCGAAGCGTGGACCACGAGCACGGAGGATTTTATTCCAACTTCGCCCGCGACTGGCAGCCCACCAAGAGTCAAGGAAAGTTCTCTGTGTTCCAGGGCCGCATGACCTGGATTGCGGCTCAGGTCGTGATGCGCCGGCCGGATTTGAAAGAACAGTATTTGCCCATCGTGCAGCACGGAGTGAAGTTTCTGAGCGATGTCCTGTGGGACAAACGGTACGGCGGTTTCTTCTGGGGCCTCGATGACAATGGTCACGTCACTCCTTTCTACAGCGATGGCAAAGAACTCTATGGAATCAGTTTCGACCTCTATGGCGCGGCTGCGGCCTATCAGGCAACCCACGATCCCAAGGCACTGGAACTTGCGCAGAACAGTTTTCGCTGGATCGACCAACACGCCCACGACGCAAAGAACGGCGGATACCTCGAATGGCTGACCCGTGATGGCCGAGTGGTGGAAGAAAAACCAGATGCGGTCATCCTACAATCGGTGCCGCTGGGCGCATTTCCCATCGGCTACAAGTCGATGAACACTCACATCCACCTGCTGGAATCGTTCACGCAGCTATACCAAGTGTGGAAGGACGACACGCTGCGCCAGCGTTTGGGAGAGTTGCTGGCGCTGGTTCGAGACCAGATCTGCGTTCCGCCAGGAGTGATGAACCTCTTCTTTACCAATGACTGGCGTCCCATTCCCGAACACGATTCGTACGGTCACGACGTTGAGACTGCCTACCTCATGCTGGAGGCGGAAGAGGTTCTGGGCCACGGTCACGATCCACGCACCGAGCACATGGCCAAACAACTCGTCGACCATGCTCTGGCCAACGGATGGGACGAAATCTACGGTGGCTTCTTTCAGGATGGCACCACCTTCGGCAGACCCGAATCCAAACTGAAAGAATGGTGGGTGCAGATGGAGGGGTTGAACTCGCTGCTGCTAATGCACGAAAAGTACGGCCGCGAGACCGAGCTCTACTTCAAAGCCTTCCAGCGGCAATGGCAGTTCATCAAGGATTACCAGACCGATGCCCAGTTTCATGGGCTCTACACCCTGATCGGGCCTGACGGTATCCCGGCCAACGCCAATAAAGGACAAATCTGGAAGGCGGCCTATCATGATGGCCGCGCCCTGCTGAATGTTACGGAGCGACTGCAAAAGCTGGCTGAAGCCGCAGCCCAGTAATAATCAGCGGGACACCTAACTCCACAACCGGTCCCACGAACGTTCCTGATCCCACTGCGATGTGGGTTCGAAATAGCCGGTGCCTGGCATGAGGTGCTGCTGCACCACATCTTCATTGAGGATTACGCCCAGACCCGGCCGGTCTGGAACCGTGATCCACCCGTGTTCCACGATAGGCGTTTTCACTCCCTCTTCTACCATCGATGACCACCAGGGAACGTCGAGGGAGTGGTTCTCGAGCGCCAGAAAGTTGAGCGTGGCGGCGGCGCAGTGCACGTTGGCCATGCAACTGACCGGCGTGCCGGCAAAGTGCATCGCCATGGGCACGCCATATTCCTCCGCCATGTTGCCGATTTTGTGAGTCTCAAGAATTCCCCCCGAGGTCGCCAAGTCGGGATGAATCTTGCTCACCGCGTGCCTCTCGCAAAGCACGCGGAAAGGTTCCTTCAGGTAGATATCCTCCCCGGTAAGAATCGGGGTCGGGCTCTCATCGGAAATCCGTTTCAGCAGATCGGTGTATGTCCAGGGAATCACGTCTTCCATCCAGGAAAGGTTGTACTTCTCGTACGCCTTGCCCAGGCGGATGATCGATTTCACACCCAGATGGCCGAGATGGTCCATGGAGAGCGGGATTTCCATGCCTACGGCGTCGCGCACCGCGGCAACGTATTGTTCCAGCATGGCAATGCCCTTGTCGGTGACTTCCATCGCCAGCAACGGATGCTCGAGCTGATTCATTTCCCACTGGCTTAAGTCGGAGGGCACCGTGACGGTGCCGGGCATATCCGAAACCATCTCGACGCCCAGGTCCATTTTCAACCACGTGATTCCCATCCCTTCCTTGCGTTCTTTCATGCGCTGAGCGTAGATTTTCGGATCCTTGGACTCAGTAGTGTCGGCGTAGACGCGTATCTTGTCGCGGAACTTGCCACCGCCCAGCATGGCATATACCGGTGTGCCGTACACCTTGCCAGTAATATCCCACAGCGCCATCTCGATAGCACAGACTCCGCCACCCTGGCGTGCATGGCCGCCAAATTGTTTGATCTTGCGAAAAATCTTGTCGAGCTGCAACGGGTTCTCGCCCAGAATGCGGCTCTTCAGAAAAAGGGCATACGTTGCGCTGGCGCCGTCCCGCACTTCCCCCAGCCCATATACGCCCTGATTAGTATCGATACGAATGATGGGGCAGGGGCTGGGCCCCGGTTTCACGATCGTCGCCACCCGCAAGTCGGCAATCTTCAGCGCCGAAGGACTCGAGTTCGTGTTGACTCCCTTCGGATATGCATCCAACGAATGGTCAAGTAACAGCGCTCCTCCCAGTATCCCCATCGAGGTCTTTAGAACGTCACGGCGATTCATGAATGATTTGTCCTTTCTCAGGCAGACCGCAAGCAGGGTAATGCGGGATCAAGATCGGTTCAACAACTTTCCGCTTTGAATCAGCGTTTACCCTGCAGCAGATCCTGTGGAGACGTAGCCAGCTACGCCTCTACGCCGGCGGCTAGTTTGACAAACCTTCTCTGATTTGAGATTTTTCGTGGACGCCACTGGAGAATGCTTTTCCAATGTGACGCTCAGTCTTCCCAGACCGGGGATACCTCATGAACAAAGCCGCAATCACGAATTCGATCCGCCATGCAGGAATCTTAACGATCAGCGCGTGCGCGATTTTGTTGTTCACGCCTGCGATCGCCCGCGCCCAAATGATCACCTTCTCGAATCAGGATTTGCTGGACTATACGGCGCAGAATCCATTTGGCCGTTTGCCCGACGGCCGGCCAAAGGTACCGGACGACCTGCTTGAGCGGGCGCGCGGGTTGTCAGCCGAGGAAATCTGGGCCGGTCTCGAAGACAAGAAGTTTCGCAATCAGTATGCGGATGGGTTCCACGTTTTATATCCCGGCAAAACCATGGTTGGACGGGCCTTCACAGTCCAATTCATGCCGGAACGCTCCGACCTGGACGACGTTGCCAAGGCCAAGGCGAAAGCGCATGGCATTCCACGGCTGACCAACCAGACGGCGATTGACATGCTGCAGCCTGGCGATGTGCTAGTAGTCGATCTTTTCGGCAAGAAGGTCGACGGAACCATGGTCGGTGACAATTTGTTTTACTACGTGATGAAAGCCACCCACAGTGGGGGGTTGGTGGTGGATGGAAGCGTCCGCGACCTCGACGGAATTTCGGAAATCGATATGCCCGCATATTTTCGCTCGGTCGATCCCACGCCCATCGGAAACGTCATGCTGACGGGAATCAACATTCCGATCCGAATCGGCGGGGTCACAGTCATGCCCGGCGATCTTGTGGTCGGCGACCGGGAAGGAGTCTATTTCATCCCGCCCCAAGCGGTTAAGGACGTCCTCGATCGCGCCGATGAGACCCACGTACACGATGAGTGGACTAAGAAGAAATTTGACGAAGGAAAATATAAATCCAGCGAAATTTACGGGTCTCCCACCGATCCCAAACTGAAACAGGAATATCAGGAGTACTTGAAGAAGCGATTGCAAGAGATTCGGAGCAAGCGGGATTCGCAACGCTGAGTATGGTGTTAGGACCGTCGAACTCTATCTTCACACGATTGCGGATGGCGGTCTACGTGACATTGGTCCGCAACTTTGCTGCTACAGCTTGACCGTCTTGCCAGTTCTCGCCGCTTCATAGATGCCCGTCATGATGGTCAAGTCGCGCAACCCCTCTTCGCCCGGGGTGAGCGGCTCGTTGTTTTCCAGCACGCAATCGGACAGGTGGTCCATCTCCAGGGCGAAGTGATCGCGCACTGGAAGCGCCCGCTCTTCGGTGATGTTGTCATGGTGCACGTACATCCTTAAACCGCTATACGGGGTCGCGGGCTCGAGTTCGAACCATCCCTTGGTCGTCACCACCCGGTAACGGTTCTGCCCTGAATAGCCGTAACTGGACGTGCAGTTGGCCAGGATGCCGCTGGGGAAGCGCAGTTGGAAATTTATCCCTTCTTCGACTTCTTTGAAGCGCACGTCTCCTGGCGTCGTGTACATCATCGCGTTAATCTCGATAGGTTCCTCGCCGGTGAGATAGCGCGCCGCCTGCAAAGAGTAGATGCCGATGTCCATTAGCGATCCGCCTCCCGCCAGCGTCTTGTTAAGCCGCCACTGAGTTGGATCTCCGATGTTGAACCCGTGATCGGCCAGGATGACTTTGGTGGGCCCCAGCTCCTGCTGGCGCGCCATGCGGATCGCTTCCTGGTTATAGGGTTCGTAGCGGCAGCGGTACGCCACCATCAGTCTCCGGTTGGCTTTGCGCGCGGCGTCAATCATTTGTTGACATTCCGCCGGCGTATTGGCCATGGGCTTTTCCGACAGCACATGCTTGCCTGCCTGATGTCCGCGAATTGTGTATTCAGCGTGCATCCCGTTCGGCAGCACGATATAGATGACGTCAACTGCTGCATTGTCCCTGAGCTGATCGTAATTCTGGTAGTTGTAGATATTCTTCGCGTCCACACCGTAGCGCAGCGCGAGTTTGTTCGCCTTGTCGGGATGGCCGCTGACCAGGGCCACTACCTTCGATTTTTCGCATTTCGCGAAAGCCGGCAGAATCTGGTTAATGGAAAGACTGCCCAAGCCTACAATCGCCCATCCCAATTTTTTCCCGGGCGCATCGGGCACCCGCTGGGCCGCGGCTCCCTTCAAGAGTGTCCCAGCCACATTGGCCACCACCAGGCCTTGGCCAACCTTGGTGATGAAGCCTCGGCGAGTGATTTCCTTGGCGAATGACTCCGACATGGTCAGAACTCCTTTTGCTTTGGGAAGACGAGCCCCATTTGCGCGGCGACAGTCTACCGCACTCGACTGCGGCTGAACTACAAAATAGACGACGCCAACGCAGAAGAAAAGCGATGCGGGCTATCGGCGTCGGTTTCCGGTATCGGCCCGCATCATACCATCGCACGGTGGCGGAGGAAATATTGAGGGTTATCGCTTACTCACATGGTGAAACGGGACTTTGTTGTTGACAATGAGACGCCAATGGCTCAGACTGCCCCAGTTTTTCCGTCCCCGGTTCGCCGATCATGAATTTAGTAAGAACAATGTTGGTGTCCGCACTTTGCGCTTCCCTGCTCTGTTTCTGTGGCACAGCGCTGGCGGCGGAACGCTTCTCCGTCGTCGCGGTGTTAGCCGAGCCTGGATTTTCACCTGCCGATACCGCGGCCTCGTCATCACAACAATTGCAGACTATCCTTCCCGGTGCTCGTTTCGCATCGACGGAACAACTGCCCCCCTTATTGAAAGACTCAACCACACGCCTGTTGGTGCTTCCCTACGGTTCGGCTTTCCCCGAATCTGCCTGGCCGGATATTTACGCGTTTCTCCAGCGCGGAGGCAACCTGCTGGTGCTGGGCGGCCGGCCCTTTACCCGCTCCGCGTATCGCGACGCCAATGGCTGGAAGCTTCGCGACTATAGCGTCCGGTTCACCCGTCCCTTGATGATCGATCAGTATCAAATCACGCCCGGTTCAGACCGGCTGCAATTCCAGACGAATCCAGAGATCCCTTTGAGCCTGCCCGCGTTCCATTGGCGCCGCGCCTTCAGCCCCATCATTCGCTTGAGCGCGGTTGACCTGTACAAGAGAGGTGGAGCGGCGGGCTCGATTGATGCCCGTCTTGTCACCCTCGCCTGGGGTGTAAGGGACGGCCGCAAGCTTGCTGCGCCGGCTGTGCAGATCGATCATCTGAGAAACGGCTTTGACGGCGGACGCTGGATTTTTCTCAATGCTGAGCTGACGCCAGATTTCTATGGCGGCCCGGATGCTGGGAAGATCGATACTGCGAAGATCGTGCGGGATCTCGCTGAAACGGCCTTGCACGGCAGTGAGGAATTTTCTGTCAGACCAGTGCTGCCTCTCTATTTGCCCGGTGAGCCCGTGCAACTCGACATTGCTTGGCACGCTAGTCAAACAACCACAGCCCCGCTGACCGTGAGAATCAAAACCTTTCCCGCCGACCAATCGTCGGACCAGTCGGTCGTGACCACAGCTGCTCCTACCACCCAGCCTGGCATTCTTCCGGCTCTCGTTCTCCCCGCTCCCGGCGCAAAGGGTTTGCAGGTCATAGAGGCCGAACTGCTGAGCAACGACGAAGACGGCGAAAAGGTTCGCGCCCGCTATCACTCCGGCTTCTGGATACGCGATGCGGATTACTTGCGTTCCGGTCCGAAGCTGACCGTCAATCCCGACTACTTCGAACTCGAGGGGCAATCTCTGGCCGTAGTCGGGACCACCTACATGTCCAGCGAGGTACAGCGCCTCTATTTCGAACATCCCAACACCTATGTGTGGGACCGCGATCTCGCACAGATTCATCAGGCCGGCCTGAATATGATCCGGAGCGGCTGGTGGACCGGTTGGGACAAGTTTTGCGACGAAAATGGACAGCCTTACGAGCGCACCTTGCGCACCATCGAAGCCTATCTGATGACTGCCCGGCGCAATGACCTGCCGGTGCAGTTCAATTTGTTCGCCTTCCTGCCCGACGTTTTGGGCGGAGTGAATCCCTATCTTGATCCCTATGCTGTTCGTAAACAGCGCACCCTGATCTCCGCCGTGGTGGCTCGTTTCCACGATGTTCCCTGGCTGGCCTGGGACTTCATCAATGAGCCGAGCATCTCCCAGCATTTGTGGACGATGCGTCCCAATGGCGATGCGATTGAGCTGCAGGCGTGGAATGATTGGTTGAATAGACGCTATCCGGATCGGGCAGCGCTGGCCGCCGCATGGAATCTGCCTACCGCCTCGCTGACCGGAACCATTCCGCTTCCCGAGGAAATCGAATTCACCCCGCGCGGCATGTACGTGGGCCACAATTCGCTCAAGGTCTATGACTTTTTTCTTTTTGCCCAGGATGTTTTCTCCACCTGGGTACAAACCATGCGCGATGCAGTCCGGGCCGCTGGATCGCAGCAGTTGATTACGGTCGGACAAGACGAAGGTGGCATCCAGGATCGTCTTTCGCCCGCGTACTGGGGACAGTTCGTCAGCTTTACCACCAACCACTCCTGGTGGCAGAACGACTATGTGCTGTGGGATTCCCTCCTAGCGAAGCAGCCCGGCGAAGCCATGCTGATCCAGGAGACTGGCCTGCAGCGGGAACTGAACTTCGACGAGACCGCACGCCGAACTCCGGAAAACGAAGCAGCGCTTCTGGAACGCAAAATTGCTGCATCTTTTATCCAGGGCTCGGGCGCCATCGAGTGGCTTTGGAACACAAACTCGGACATGACGGAGAGTAACGAGACTCCCATCGGAGCCCTCCTTCCCGACGCCACCGAAAAGCCGGAAGCCGCCGTGTTGCGCGGTTATGCCACCTTCTCGAAGTCCCTGAGCGCCCATCTTCACAAGCCCCAGGCGCCTTCTATCGCGGTCGTCACCTCTCAGGCGGCCCAGTTTTCTGTCATTGCGGATTTGCAATTGGAGGCGCAACGTAAGGCGGTTCGGGCGTTGGCTTACGACGATCGATTGACTCTTTACGCAGTCGCTGAGAACCAGATCGCGAAACTGGGAGCGCCCAAGCTTGCCATCTTGCCGTCGCCTCAGGCTCTAACCGAGAAGGCCTGGCGGGCACTGTTGAAGTACACCAATGATGGTGGGAACCTGCTGATTACCGGACCCGTGGACCACCACGAACACTGGCAGACCACAAGCCGGGCCGCGGAATTAAAACTGGAGGCGCAAACCGAGCCGCTCACCTACCACAACGCGGCCATTTCCCTTAACAACCGTTCCATTCCACTTGCTTTCGATCAGCAGAAACAAAGTTGGCTGGACTCGCTGCGATTCAAAGATGGATCCACGCTCCAGCAGATTGCTTACGGCAAGGGACGCATCTTCTGGGCTGCTTATCCGGTGGAATTGGCCGAAGGGACACAAGCCGCCGCCGACCTGTACGCCTACATCGCGGGCAAGGTCGGAATCACACCTATGTTTGAGTTGCAATCGCCGCTTACTCAGGGCGTGCTGGTGTATCCGATCGAACTCCAGAATTCAGTCCTCTACGTGCTTGTTTCCGACAGCTCCGACGACGCCAAGGTGGACCTGCGCGATACCCTGACGGGTACGCGCCTGACCCTTCCACTCGCCAGCCAACATGCCGCCCTCGCAGTGATCGGAAAACAGGAGAAGAGCGTTGTCGCCAAGTATGGTTTTTAGAACCAGAGAATTGCCACGCCGCTCTCCCCGTAAGTGAGAGTTGCATGGCCCAAGAAATCGGTCATCTGCGGCCTGGCTCGAACCCTCCCCACGGTGTGGGCAGCAGAGGTGAGAACATCATTTCCGAGTAGGCCGCACTCCCCCGGAGGGGGAAGTCGCCTGCCTGTTGAGCGAGTGATGGCTCCGTCTGGGCGCTTCTTCCGACCATCGGTGCGCCCCTTGCCGCGGCGACCGAGACTCGCGCGCCCGGGCGATCTGGTCACTGCGCTTTAGGACTCGAGAGGATGGGTTGTGCAGTGCGCCGGACCTCATCAAACGTTCTCCGACTTGCTGGATGGTGCCGCAACGACAAAGGGCGATCTCTTTGAGCAGTTTCTCCATAAGTTTGATCCGGTCGCGCTGAATCTTCAGCTCTTTGAGCTTACCTTGGGCTGCGTTTCGCCTTTTCGTACGCGAGCTAAAACCCAGGAACAACGACGTCAGTTCCTTCAAGGAAAATCCTGTGTTCTGCCCAAAGCGGATCAGCGTCAAGCGATCCAAAACGTCGGTTCCATACACTCGGTGTCCGTTCAGGCGGTGAGGCGGAGGGAGCAGCCCGATGTTCTCGTAGAAGCGGATGGTCGTCGCCAGGACCCCAGTCCGCTCCGCCACTTCGGAAATTCTCATGAAAGTCAGTCTAGATCGCGCTTGACGAAGAGTCCACTGGAAGTCCTAGCCTGAAATCGGGCGAACTATGGTGCCCACCAAAAATCTGTGATTTATTTCACGTCGGAAAGGGGCTTTGTGATGAAAGAAAACTCGGTGACGCTGGTTCTTCTCGTAACCTTAGTTTTGATGGCTTCAGGGCAGGACGAAAGCCCACACGGTTCTCCTCACGATCACCCCACGGAGGCAAGTATGGCTGCGCATCATGGATCGACTCACGCTGGTCCAGGTGGTATTCAAAGCTGAATTCGAGAATGAGTCGGTTCAGGTAGTTCGCATCACTATCGGCCCGCACGCAAAACTTCCCATGCACGACCTGACCGCTCGCGTGGTCGTTCCCCTGACTGACCAAGACTTGAGGCTAACGTTTCCAAACCGAGAAACGAGAGAAGAACACGGCAAGGCAGGTCAGACCATGTGGGTGTCTGCCCAGAGGCATGCCGGTGAAAATCTCACCGACCAGCCCATTGAATTCATCGCCGTGATTCCGAAATCGAAATACAGAACCGACGGACCTCGATGCCTACAACCAGCTCGGAGCGCAGCACCAACCCATCCCCGACAGCGGGAGGAAGCAGTGCAGGCCCAGAGTAACCGCTACTTCTTCTCGGCAAACTGCAGCGTGTAAGCCGTGGCCGGATCGAAGGCCCTATCGATTACTTTCAGCTCGAAAAGCTGCTTGTACATGGTGGTCCAGCGCTCGGAGCTCATCTGGCCAAGCTGTGCTCCGTTCGGCTCGTCACCGGTGATGAATCGGCCATCGCGCATGGCTTGCCAACTGAACCGCATCCACTCCGGGTTGAGCGCGGGATTCAGTTTGGCGATTACGGTATGAGCCGCCGTGGGATTGTCGAGGTAATCTCGCCATCCCTTGAGCGATGCGCGCACGAATCCGGCAACAGTTTGGGGGTGCTGCTGCAGAAAATCGCGGGTCGTAAACATTACGCGGTATGGATCGTATCCCGTTTCGCTGACCAGCAGCACGCGGGTCTCGATGCCGGCCTGGCGGGCGAAGAACGGTTCCGATGTGGCGAATGCCTGCTGAATGTATTGCGGATCGGCCACGAAATTAGCCACACTCATGGTCGCAGGGATTTCATGGATATCGTTCAAGTGGTAGCGCTTCACCAGATAGGCAAACCAAGTGTACCCGGGCTTGATGGAGATAGTATGGCCGTTGAGGTCAGCGAAAGAGCGGATGGGCGAGTCCTTGTGCACCATGATGCCCTGGGGATCGCGTTGCATGGTAGCAGCCACGGCGACGAGCGCTTGGCCGTCCGCAACAGACTCCAGGGTCCGATCCGAGGATCCCAGGCCAAACTGCGCCGCGCCCACGGATACTTGTTGCTCGACGACCATATAAGGACCACCGGGCTGGATGGTCACGTCGAGGCCCTCCTCCTTGTAGAAGCCCTTCGCTAGTGCGGTGTAGAAACCGCCGTGCTCGGGCTGGGGATACCAGTCCGCCTGCAGCGTGACCTGGGTCAAACTGGTCCCGCTGTTTGAACCGCTTGCCCGGGATGGCCGGCTACATCCTGCGAGTAGGCCAGCGAAGAAAACGAGAAGACAGAGAACCTCGCCCCGGACGCGTTTGCGAGACCGACTCCGAGCGAAAGAAGTTCTACGGAAAGAAGCTAGCTGCAGAGTAGCTGGGCTGACGGAAGACACAGCCCGCAGCCTAGCATGTAATCGCAGCCGTGCTGTCCAAAGGAATCGATAGGCCATCGCCAATTTTCCGATTGTGATCCGCCGCAACCGGCGTGCTAGATTACGCTATGGTGGTTGCGGCAGCCGGTCGTGCCAGCGTGACTTCGCTGGACGAAGAGCGCATGCTCGCGCTTTACCGTTTTACTGCGCGTACGCTGGAGACAGCCCACCCGGTGCCTTTTGGCGCCCTAATAGTGAACACTCGCAGTGGCGAGCGGCTGATGCGCGCCACCAATGCGGTGGCCCGCGAAAACGATCCCAGTGCGCACGCCGAAGTCCGCACTGTCCGTCTAGCATGCAAGAGGCTGAAGCGTCCCTCGCTGGCCGGATACACCATGTATTCCACTTGTGAGCCCTGTCCGATGTGCATGGCCAACGCACTGTGGGCCAGGCTGGACCGTGTGGTTTTTGGCGCAACCATCGCCGACGCCAACCGCCACTGTCTTCAGATTCACGTTGCAGCTAAGCAGATAGCGCGCCGCGCGGATATGGCCTGCGTGGTCGAGGGTCCCGTGCTGCGTGAGCTTTGCTGCACGCTCTTCACGCATCCGAACATGCAGAGAGCGTTCCATATCCGGAGTAACCGCAAGGACAGTGTGAACCAGTCGTAGCCGACAAAGGGAGCGGGAGTTATGGAGAAGCGCCGATGGAGAAGTGAATGATAGAACCGGGCCACACCGCCGCGTTTGCCTCCCTTCTCGGAGACGACTCTCGCGTCCTCACCCACCCCCAAGTGGTGGAGCGGCTCTCGCGCGACTTCTACTGGTATTCGCCGGTGCTGTGCAAGCAACTCGACGGCAAGGTGGGAGACCTGGTGGTACAACCCCTGAGCGTGAACGAGATCCAAAGCGTACTGCGCCACTGCCACGCTCACAACCTTGCGGTGACGGTGCGAGGCGCAGGCACGGGCAACTATGGCCAGGCCGTTCCTCTGCAGGGTGGCGTAGTGCTCGATCTCTCGGGAATGGACCGGATCGAAGAGATTCAGCCCGACGGTGTCGCGGTCTGCCAACCCGGGGTTCGCCTGGGTACGCTGGAAACGGAAGCGCGCAAAACGGGATGGGAGCTTCGCTGCTATCCCTCGACCATCGTGAAGGCAACGGTTGGCGGATTTCTGGGAGGCGGTTCCGGCGGTATTGGTTCGGTGGCGCATGGCGGCCTGCGCGACTTCAACACGGTGCGCGCCCTGGAGGTTGTCGCCATGGAGGCGGAACCGCGATTGTTGCGGCACGAGGGCGAAGCCGTCCACGACATTCTCCATGCCTGGGGTACCAACGGCATCATCACTCGCCTCTGGCTGGCGTTAACTCCGGCGGTGGAGTGGTCGCAGTGCGTCGTCGCATTCGGCGGCTTCGATGCCGCTTTCGATTTTAGCGAGCGTATCGCAACTGACCCAATCTGGATCAAGCGACTGGTCACCACGTTCGAGTGGCCGATTCCATCGTTCTTCACTCCCGTTCGGCAATACACTCCTCAAGCCAAGGCGCTGATCTTCTTCCTGATCGCCTCAGAACAACTCGCCGCGCTCGAGTCCGCGGCCCGGGAGACGGGTGGAGAGGTGAGTTACTCTGGCAAGTACCTCGGCGTGCGCACCATTCCTTTACTGTCCGATTACACCTGGAACCATACCACGCTGTGGGCGCTCAAATCCGATCCCGCATACACCTATTTGCAGTGTGGATTCGATCCGGACAGGGTACGTGAACAAATGCGGCGAGTGCGAGAACACTTCGGACAGGAAATCCTATTCCACATGGAATTTATGAAGAACGGTGAGGGGCGTGTCATTCCCGGAGCGATCCCGTTGGTCTACTACACTAGCGAGGAGCGCTTGAACGAGATGATCGGCTACTGCCGTGAGATCGGCGTCTTCGTCGCCAATCCCCATGTCAACAACGTCGAGGGAGGCGGACGCTATCGCGCCGACAATGTGCAATTGCTGGCCAAGCAACGTTACGATCCGAAAGGCCTGCTGAATCCAGGCAAGATGGCCACATTCCAGCCCGACGCGGCGGTGGCAGAGACGGCCCCCACGCGATGAAGACCTGGATTCCCGATGCTCGCAACTTTGCCTACTTGAACTGGAAGCAGGTGGATGCGCTCCCGCGCGAGTCGACGCTGCTGGTGCTGCCGGCAGCCGCGATCGAACAACACGGCCATCACCTGCCGCTGGCCACGGATATGCTCATCAACAACCTGCTGCTGGGTCACGCTTTGGAAAAATTGCCGTCCGAGTTATCAGTTTATGCGCTGCCGCCGGTACATTACGGCAAGAGTAACGAGCATCTCGGCTTTGCGGGAACGCTCTCGGTGAGCGCCGTCACCTTCATGGCGGTACTCCACGACCTGGGCGCGAGTCTGGCGAACGCGCGCTTCCAGAAACTCGTGCTCTACAACACCCACGGCGGCAACACCGCCCTGATTGACGTCATGGCGCGCGATCTGCGGGCGGAATTCGGCCTCAGGACCTTTGCGCTGCACGGCACCGGCGGCATTCAGTTCGATGGACTCGGCGCCCAGGAGCGGGCCTATGGATTCCACGCGGGGGAGGTGGAGACCGCCCTGCTATTGGCATCCGTGCCGGAACTGGTGAATCGCTCTGCCTACACCGCGAACTACATCGCAGACATCTCTAAGCCGGAGTTGCTGCTTCCAGAGAACGCTCCCGCGACTTTCGCCTGGCTCACGCGCGACCTTGCGCCCAGCGGCGTAATGGGCGACCCGCGTCCGGCTACGGCGGAAAACGGAACGCGCTGGCTCGACCAGGCTGCGACAAGGTTGGCTGCGGCCCTGGAGGCGATGGCGCAATTTTCGGATCCCAACCAACCATGAGTACCGGTGAAGCTCGTTGGGTCGATTGCGGCAACGGCGTGCGCCTCGAGCGTGGCGTCCGTTGTCGCATGTCCGATGAAGTGGAACTTGTATCCGACCACTATTACCCGGCCGGTCCGGGTCCCTCCCCCACCTTGTTAATGCGCCAGCCCTACGGGCGCGACATTGCATCCACGGTGGTTTACGCTCACCCGGTCTGGTTCGCACGGCATGGCTACAACGTCGTGATCCAGGATGTGCGCGGTCGCGGCGACTCCGGCGGCGAATTCTATCCCTTCCGCCACGAGGGGTGCGATGGAGCGGAAACCATCGCTTGGTTGCACACTCGCCCCGAGGGAAATGGCCGCCTCGGCATGTACGGATTTTCCTACCAGGGAATGACGCAGATGCTGGCCGCCGCCGCGCAGCCCGAGGGACTCATTTGCATTGCGCCGGGCATGACGGCTGGCGATCTCTATCACGGCTGGTTCTATCACCACGGTGCGCTCCGTCTGGCTGCCGGCCTCGGTTGGGGGCTGCAGATGATGAAGGCCGACACGCGACGCAAGCGACTGCGGGAAGCCGGCGATCTACTGGAACAGGCATGGGCCAGTCTTAGCTCCCAGACCAGCATACTGCCCTTCCGCGACCATCCCGCGCTGCATGCGGAAGGTGCGCCCCAGTATGTGCTCGATTGGTTCGACCACCACCAAGCCGGCGAGTATTGGACATCACTCGACGTAAGCCAAACGCTCGACCGCATCGCCGTGCCCGGGTTGCATATCTCCGGCTGGTATGACACCTATCTTAAGGGCAGTATCGACGGCTTCCTGGCTCTGAGCAAGACTGCGGGCACGACATTCGCGCGCGAGCACCAATATCTCATCGCAGGGCCCTGGCAACATATCCCGTGGGGAGACCGGATTGGAACGACGGACTTTGGAGCGGAGGCTTTGTGCGACGCGGATGCAATCCTGCTGCGCTGGCTTAATCACTGGCTGAAGGATTCGGGCGAGTTCAACGACGAGCCGCGCATTCGCCACTTTGTGCTTGGGGAGAATCGCTGGCGCCAGGCTGAAACCTTTCCCCCAGAGATAAATCACGTCCTTTATCTGCACAGCAAGGGCAAGGCAAATTCCCGCAAGGGCGATGGCGAGCTCTCGACCACAACACCGGTTGCAGACGAACCGTGTGACGTCTTCGTCTATGACCCTGAGGTGCCAGTATTGGCGCCAGGAGGTCCAGCGGCAGCGAGCGGGCAGTTTGATCAGGCCACGCTCGAGGCCGGCAACAATCTGCTGGTCTACGCTACCCCTACCCTTTCAACACCACTGCGAATTTTCGGCACTCCGCGGGTTTCGCTTTATTGCTCCACCTCTTCCAGCCACACTGACCTCACCGCCAAGTTGGTGCGAGTACGTCGTGATCTGGTGGCGGAGTTCATCTGCATCGGGATCGCAAGGTCAAGCTGGCTCTTTGCCGGAAACTACAGCGCGGACACTCTGCGTCGTTGGGAGTTCGACTTGGAGCCCACCTCGTGCCGTTTTGCCGAGGGCGAGCGCATTCGGCTGGAGGTGGCCAGTAGCGCATTTCCCCTCTACGACCGCAATCCAGGCACCGCGGTGCCATCCTGCCGCGCTACTTCCTGGGACTGGCAGCGCTCGACACAGATTCTTTATCACAACCATAACTATCCTTCGGCTCTGTATTTGCCGCTGAGTGAGCCTGGGGAATGACTGCCGATTTCGCGGTCCCGCAGGTGGAATTCGCGGGCGTCAGCAAGAGTTATGGTGGTCGCGTGGTGCTGGATGGGGTGGACCTGTGCGTCGCTAAGGGGGATTTTGTCACTCTCATCGGCCCCTCGGGTTGCGGGAAATCTACCGTGCTGAAATTGATCTCGGGACTGACCGCGACGGACAGTGGGACGGTCCGGGTGGATGGCATGACTCCGAGAAATGCGCGGCAGACCATCTCTTACATCTTTCAGGACGCCACCCTGCTGCCGTGGCGCACGGTTGGGCAGAACGTCGGCCTGGGTCTGGAACTGGAAGGCGGGGCCGCCAAGCAGCGCGATGAGAAGACAGCGGCACTGCTCGATCTGGTCGGACTGAGCCATGTGGCCAAAGCCTTTCCGCGAGAACTCTCCGGCGGCATGAAGATGCGCGTCTCCATCGCGCGCGCTCTGGCCACCAGCCCGCGACTGCTGCTAATGGACGAGCCCTTTGCGGCATTAGATGAAATGGCCCGCGACCGGTTGAACGAAGAGTTGCTGCGCTTGCGTGAGGAACGGAAATGGACCGCGGTATTCGTGACCCACTCGGTCGCCGAGGCCGTCTTTCTTTCCGCACGGATCATGGTTCTCGCGCCCAATCCCGGACGCGTTCATGCCGCGCTTACGGTCGATCTGCCCTGGCCACGCACCGCGGCATTGCGCACGTCACCCGAGTTCGAGTCGCTTGTGGCCCGGGTCTCGCACGCGCTGCGGGAGGCGCTCACATCGTGAAATCCCGGCTGATTACGCTGGCCAATGCCGTGGCCGTCTTCGCCGCCCTGCTGGCGATTTGGCAGCTTATCCTTTGGATCTTTCGGGTGCCGCCCTACATGCTGCCTTCGCCGTGGGCGGTTGCACGCGCCGTGGGCACACGTTTCCCGTCGCTGGTCGCCGCTTTGGCAATCACGACGGCGGAGGCCGGCGGTGGTCTGATTGCCAGCGTTGCCCTCGGCGTGGTCATTGCCCTGATGTTCGCTCAGTCGCGGTGGGTTCGCCGGATGCTCTATCCCTACACCATCCTGTTGCAGACCGTGCCCGTCGTCGCCATCGCGCCGCTAATTCTCATGTGGGTAGGCGCGGGCATGACGGCCGTAGGGCTTATTGCGTTCATCATCTCGCTAGCGCCGGTCATCGCCAACACGACACAAGGTCTCATCAGCGTGGAAGAGAACCTGGTGCATCTTTTCCTGATGCACAATGCCTCGCCCGACCAGCTGCTGTTCAAGCTGCGCCTGCCCCACGCCGTGCCGTCACTGTTCGTGGGCATCCGCATAGCTAGCGGTATTTCGGTGATTGGCGCAATCACCGGCGAGCTTTATGCGGGATCGAGCCGCGTGGGCCAGGGCGGACTCGGCTATTCCATTCTCTATGCCTCGTCGCAGTTGCAGACCGACTACCTATTTGCGCTGGTGCTGGCCGCCACGGTATTGGGCTTCGGATTTTTCTTTCTGGTCATGTTTCTGGAATGGTACTTCCTTCATCGCTGGCACGAGTCGGCCCGCTCCCCCGAGGCCGAGTGAGACGGTGAAGCTTCGTGAGGAGAACAAACGATGCTGCGATCAGAAACCGAAACCGGGTGGTGGCTGGTAACACATCCCGACCATGCGCGCCTGGCCGGAGCCTTTGCCAAGCACTGGGGCAACGAGCGATTCTTACCGCCGGAGCCGCGCACTAACGTGCTGCGTGGTATCGCTTGCCACGACAATGGTTGGGCGTTGCGCGACGCCGCACCGCAAATCACCCGCCAAGGCAAGCCCAGCGCGTTCTCGGTTGAACTTGTGGGCAAGTACTCCGCCTTTGAAGAGATCGACCTCGCCGACTACCTGGCCGTGCGCGACCGCGCCGTTCGTTTGATGGCCGCCGATGATGCCTACGCCGCGGTCCTCATCTCCATGCACACCTACAATCTGCTGACCGAGCACGCCGACCGGTCGACCATCCTGCCGGAACAGTTACCGCTGTTCGATCGGTTTTTGCAGGAGCAGAAGACTCTCCAGCAATCGCTGCTGCGGCAGATTGCCGCTGACACCCGCTTCACTCTGGAGCAAGCCAGCGAAAACACGATTCTCGACCATTTCCGGTTGCTGCAGGCCACCGACAATCTCTCTTTGCTCACCTGTGTGGACTTTCGCCAACCGGCCCACCTGCTTCACCCGCTGCCACTGCGCGATGGCGGACACACCACGGTCCTGGTACACTCTCTCGGTCCGCGGCACTTTGTACTCGATCCCTATCCCTTTGCCGAACCCTCACTCACCTTCCACTTCCCCTCCCGCTCCGTGAAAGGCAATATCTTTTCGTCCTCGGCGGAACTGCAGGAACGGTTCAATGCGGCGCCAGCGGAAATGCTGTCGGTCACCGTCAGCACAGGCGGCTGAACACGCTCTACCTGCCGTCAGGAGTGTGGCAGGAAAACGAGAGCAGCGGCCTGGCGGCCGCCGCTCGTTTTGTGCGCACTAGAACTAGAAAAGGACCCGCAGATTCATCTGAATCTGCCGCGGACTGCCAATCGTTTTGGTGGTCACGCCCAAGCCGGAGGGCGCGTTGTACAACGGTTGGCCCTGTGCCGGGAAGCCGTTGAAGTTCTCGTTCTGGGTAACGTTATCGCCGGGGACGTCGAAACTGGTGGTATTGGTCACATTGAAAACGTCGAGCGAGTACTTCAGCGAGACCCGCTCGGTGAGTTGCGTGTCCTTGGCGATGGAAATGTCAGCGCGCTTCTGGTAAGCCTGCCGGAAGATATTGCGCTGACCGGTGGTAAAGGTCGTCTCGAAGGTGTCGCCCGCGGGAATCGCTCCGCCCAGATCACCAGGGCTGAGTAGCGGCAGGGTGAAGCAGGATGCCTTGAGCGCCGGAGTGTCGAACGCACCCGACGCGCCGGTAACCGCGTTCTGCGGAGTGCAGCCTGGGGCCAGGGGCACGATCGGGTTGGTGATGCCGTCGGAAACGCCATAGTACACGCTTCCCACAGCGCCGCTGTAATCGATGATGCTGTAGGGCTGACCGCTTTGAATCACGGTGATGCCCCGGATGGCCCATCCATTGGCCAGCTTGCCTTTCAGCGAAGACGCGCCAAAGAACTTAGGAAGCTGGTAGACGTAGCTGAAGTTGAAGACATGCGTCCGGTCATAGTCCGAAGAAGCGTAAGCATCTCGCAGATTGAGCGGGTTGTTACCGTTGTAAAACAGGCCCATAGCGCTTTGCTCATCGAGGGCGTGGGAATACGTGTAGGAGAAACCCAGCTGCAGCCCGTGACTCATCCGTTTCTCGATGTGCGCCTGCAATGCGTTGTAGGCGGAGACACCGGCGGCTTTGTAGCCTTCAGACTCCGCCGAATAACCGACGTAAGGAACGCGCAGGTCGATGTTGCCGCCTTCATACGTATTGAGCATCGGCTGGCCATTGGGTAGGTTGATGGGAGGACCAAACTCAAACTGGCCAACCTGGTAGCCGTAGGTGTATGCCTGACCATGAATGGGATGCGTCGGCGAAGCAATGCCCGCCTGGTTAAAGGGAACGGGAATGACTTCGTGCCGTCCTAGGTTGCCGACGTAGCCGACGTCGATGGCCAGGTCGTTGCGTGGCTGCCATTGCAGGTCGAGGGTATCGTTGATGGTGTAAGGAAGTTTGTTGTCGCGGTCATAATTCGCAAAGGCGAATACCTGCGCATTGTTGGTGATCTGGTCGCGGCTCGGCAAGAAGTTGATGATGTCCGCGGGATTGCCAGTGGGTGATGGGCCTGGGATGGTGCCGAAAGGTTGCGCCAGGTTGTAGCTCGCGGGATCGCAAGTGGGGATGAATCCCATGTAGAAGGAGGCGGTGGGACAAACCTGGCTGTTCACGAACGGCGGCGCCTGAACCACACCGAACGGACCGCCAGTAATGTTGCCCGCGGCAAAACCCGGGGAAAGATAGGTGAAGAGTTCGCCGCGATCATAGTAGAAGCCGGTGCCGGCGCGAACCACAAGTTTGTCATTGAACTTCCTCGGGCTCCAGGCCAGTCCGAGGCGCGGGGCCAATCCCCACTGGCGGCCGGTCAGCGTGGTATTGCTGACGCCCTTGCTGGGAAAGAGTTTGTTGTTGCCGGCGATGATGAAGCCGGTGGAGGTTACCGTGCCGCTGGCGTCGTCGTAGGAGTACTGCGAGGGATCGAAATTGGTGATGCGACCGTATTTCTCCGTGAGACCACCGTTCCAGTCAAAGCGCAACCCGGCGGTGAGACTGAGATTGGATCGGAACTGGTACTTATCCTGAATATAGGCGCCCGACTGGCCCGCGCGGTAGTAGCGATTGGCATTGCCCCGGAGAAACGCGGTAGTGACGAAACCATCGGGTGTGTAGTTGATGACCTGGCCCTGAAGGAACTGGGGGAGATCGAATGAAGCAATCACTCCCTTGTCGGTTCGGTCGTCCCGAATGTTGAGCTGAGTATAGGAATAGCTGCCGCCAAAGGTCAGGGTGTGCTTGCCCAGAGTCCAGATGGCGTTGGCCGAAGGCATGATGCGGTTCTGGAAGACACCAGTAAGCGAGCCTTGGCTCGTTGGACCAGGACCGATGTTCAGATTTGCATTGAAGACGCCCGGATTGTTTGGCGAACCGTTTCCCAGAATGTCCACGATGCTGATGCCGGGAAAATAAGACGAACCGAACGTGCTCATGCCGAACTGCGACGGGCCGAAAGGCTGCTTGTTGGTGCTATACGCTTTTTCCCGTAACAGCCCGAGAGTCTCGGTAATGCTCAGGTTCGGCCTGAGACTCTGGGTGTTGGTCAGCGACGCCACGTGGCTGCCCGCGTCCAGGTGTTGGCTGAATCCCGGGACGTTGGAGTAAGCAAAGGGAGCGATGCTTGGATCGTGCTGGTAGTAGTACTTGAACTGCAGGCTGTCCCTGGAACTGGCGTTCCAGTCCAGGTTCGCGACCGCCTGGTCGGACCAGAAATATGCCGTGCCCGGGATGAAGGAGTTGTCTGGAACGCCAAGCGAGGGGGTGCCCGTCGCGGATGGGATCAGGTACTGACCGTTGGCCAGTTTGTATTGAAAGAAAGCGAGCGCGACCGGGCTCACGTCGGCAGCCGTAAGGCCGGTGCCGAAGTTTGCATTGGCGATGTCGGCCAGTCCTTGAGCCGTGCGGTTCGTATTGGTGAGCCCGAATGGAACCGATAGCCGCGAGTCGCCGATCTCCTGATCAGAAACATGAATGTGCTGGTAACTGAGAAAACCGAAGAGCTTGTCCTTGATGAGCGCACCTCCGAGGGTTCCGCCAGCGGTGTAGCGGTGCAGTTGCGGCACTTTTTGATCGGCCGGGATATTGGGATCTTTATTGAAGAAGAAAGGCGCAGCGTTCAGCCAATCCGTTCCGCGGTGCACGTAGCCGCTACCGTGAAGCGTGTTGGTGCCGGAAGCCGTGCTCATGTCGATGTGGGCGCCGCTGGTGGAACCCTGCTGCGCGTCGTACATGGAGGTGTTCACGCGAACTTCCTGAATCGTCTCCGGGGCGGGTGTCGGCAAGGCCTGGCCGACGGCCAAATAAACCGACGCACTGGTCTGGATTACTCCATTGGCGCCCTGGTTGCCGGAGCCAGTGTTGTTCACAATGCGGGCTGACGCCACTTGGCTGGTGCTCTTGCCGTTAAACAGGTTGCTGGCGTCGACGCCGTTTAGCAGGAAACTGTTGCTGGTGTCGCGCTGTCCGTTGGCCCAGATGGGGGCGTTGCCCATGCCGCTGTTGACGCCGGTTCCGCCGGTGAGTTCCGCATTCACCCCGGGCGAGAGAATGGCCAGTCCCGTGAAGCTACCGGTCGGTAGGGGGACCGCCTCGATTTGTTCTTTGTCCAGCACGTAGCCGTTGGTAGTGTCCACGGCATTGATCAGAGGGCTTTCCTGCACCGTGATGGTCGTGGCCACCTGGCCCACCTGCATAGTCGTGTTCACCGTCGCGGTACGGTTTGCTTGCACCAGAATCGACGGCACCCTCTGCGTCTGAAAACCGTCGTGGGTGAAAGTGAGCGTGTAGGTTCCAATGGGGAGGTTTACGAAATCATAGCTGCCATTCCCGCTGCTCGTTTGGGTGCGGGTGAGCTTGGTCTCGTCACCCACAATCGTCACCGCGGTTCCCGGCAGCACGCTGCCGGTGCTCTCCATGACCGTGCCGACTACGCCGCCAAGAGTCTGTTGAGCTTGCGCGTACGGTGCCAAGGCTAACCGCGTTCCCACCGACAACGTGAGGAACAGTACGAACAGTCTTGTGTTTGTCTTACTCTGGCTCTTAGACATCGCGAAACCTCAAAGTGTTGGAGTTACACCTCTCCCGAATACCCATTCCGGTGTTAAGCCGCAGCTGGTTCGTAAGCGATTGCGTCGGATGGGACGCACTGCGTCGTGGCAGGAATTGCTGGACTGCGTCTTGGCAGCCATGGTGTGCTGCTTGGTGCAGAGCCGATATGCTCGCCTCAGGGCGGAGAGTGAACTGCATTACTCTGCTTTTCAGCGCGCAAAAGAGTTGACCGAATGTACGCTAGTTTTGCCGGGAACGAAAGCAAGACTGCCAATGAAAATTTCTTTGCCCTACATTAATTATTTTTATCGCGGCGAATAATCAGTAACTCCCTGGATCAAATTAACTTACGGCGACGCATCGGCGGGCGCGGGTGGAGCGAATTCGCCGGCTTAGAAGATTTTTCGCGACGGCAGCACCGATTTTGGCAGCGCCGCGGTGACCGTAAACATGGGCTCGTTGACCACCTGGCTCAGCCGCAGGTGCATGGCCACGCTGCACAACAGATAGGCATGGACCTCGCTGAAGCCCCACCGCTCGACCAGCAAATCAATCATGCGCGAACTAGCGCCACGGGCCGCGGTGGTGATATCCGTCGCGGATTCGACCACAATCCAGGCATGCGATTCTAGATCCTGCTTACTAGCCGCGGCGGATTCGACCAGAGGTCCCGCCAGCGGCTGCTGCTGGTGCAGATGGAAATGCAAGCTCACGTCGGCGGGACATTCGATGCCGTTGATGCAGACCTCACCATCGCCTTGCGCGGCGTGCGCATCGCCCGCGGAGAAGAGCGCGCCCGGATTCAGCACAGGCAGATACAACTTCGCCCCGCCACACAGTTCTCGCACATCCATGTTGCCACCGAAAGGGCCGGGCGGCCGCGTGCGGAACTCACCGTCTTCGGCTGGAGCGACACCCATTACCCCGCAAAACGGCCGCAGCGGCACGATCGCAGGCACCAGTGATCGGCTGACTGTGGGCTCGAGTTGCCAGTGAAAAAGGTAGGGCTCGGTGAATCGCTGCTTGAGAAAACCGAGTCCGGCGACCACGCTTGACCAGCCCCAGCCCTTGTGCGCTACTGCAAGAACGTCGATCTGCAGCACGTCTCCAGGTTGAGCTCCGTCTACATAAATGGGGCCGGTAAGCGCATGAATACGCCCGCGGTCGATGGCGACGTACTCCGCCAGAGTCATGCCAGGGCGAACTTGCGCGCCACTGGCATCGACACACTGCAAGTGCACGGTGTCCCCGGGCGCGATGCTGAGTCGAGGCGCCAGAGCGCGATTCCATCGTGAATGGGTGGGCTCGGCGGAGAGAACGTGTTCGGCCATGCGCGCTACACCTCGACCGTCATCTGCACTTCGACCAGGGCGTGACGTGGCAAAGCAGAGACGCCCACGGCTGCCCGCGCATGACGTCCGGCTTCGCCGAACATTTCCACCAAGAGGTCCGACGCGCCGTTGATGACCTTGGCTGAATCCGGAAATCCGGGCACGGCATTCACGTACCCGTTGACGCTCACAATGCTTTTCACCACATTGAGTGAACCGAGATGGTGTTGCAACACAGCCAACTGCGTCAAAGCACAGGCTCGCGCGGCGGCGTAGCCTTCCTCAATCGTGCGGTCGAGGCCCACCGTGCCTGTGGTCACGCCCGCGGAGCTTGAGGAAATGACGCCGGCAAGGTAAACCATCTGGCCGACCGTCTTCGCTGGGAGATAGTTGCCACCCGCCTGGGGCAACTGAGGCAGAACGATGCCCAATTCCTTAAGCCGCGCTTCTATGGTCCCCGCTTCGATTCCCCCTGCCATGAAGTCCTGCAGCCTCCGGTGTGTGCCTGTGAAATGAATCTAGCACACGGGTCTAACGAGATTCTTGCTTGCGTTCACGCTACTGCGCGCTAACATGGACCATGCGACCACTTGGCCGAGGCTTGCTGGCAGCCACTCTTCTCCTCGCGCCAGGCATAGCACTAAATTCCGCGGGCAATCTAAGATCCGCAGGTTCCGCGGTTTTTCCCGCTACCTTGCATGTCGAACGCTTTTCGCCTTCCGATCTCGAGTTGGGCGGCGAGCTTGCAGGTCTGCCTGCGGGAGCGACTCGCTACATTGGGCGCGACGCTCTCCTGGCTCTGCCGCAAGCGAGCTACACCGTAACCGGCGATCCCAACTTCGCCGGTCCAACCCAGATCAGTGGCGTGCTTCTCGAAGAATTAATCCGGCATTTGGGCGCGGCGCCGGACTCGGATTTGATGGTCGCGATATGTGCTGACCAGTACCACTCCAACTATCCCCGCGCATATATTGCCGCTCATCATCCCCTGCTGGTGCTCACAGTCAACGGAAAGCCACCCGCGGGTTGGCCGAAGGACGCGGAAGGTCACGGCAGCAATATGGGCCCCTACATGATTTCGCATCACAACTTCACGCCGAGCTTCAAGATCTTGTCCCATGAGGACGAGCCGCAAATTCCCTGGGGAGTGGTGCGTATCGAGTTGCGAGATGAGAAGGCGGTCTTCGGCGCGATTGCGCCGCGTGGCCCGCACGCGGCAGAGTCGGCCGTCCAGTCCGGCTATCGCATCGCTCAGCAGAACTGTTTCCGCTGTCATAACATGGGACGCGAAGGCGGCCAGAAGTCGGGTCATCCCTGGCCGGTGCTCTCCGCCTGGGCTACAACCTCGCCCGAATATTTTGCCGCCTACGTGCATCATCCGCGAGCCAAAAACCCGCACGCGCAGATGCCCGACAATCCTGGATACGACGTTGCGACCGTTCGGGCTCTGGTCGCCTACTTTCAAACGTTTTCGCCACAAGGAACAGAAAAACCATGATGCTGCGCACAGCCAAGCTGTCGCTGGTCCTCGCGGTAGCTTTGTTTTATTCCTTCGTTGTCTTCGACAATACGACCGACTACAACTCCAATTACCAATTCATCCGGCATGTCCTAATGATGGATTCGACCTTTCCCGATAATCGAGGCATGTGGCGCGCCCTAAACTCGCCGGCTTGGCACACGGTGTTCTATTTGTCGATTATCACCTGGGAGGCCACAACCATGCTCCTCTCATGGTGGGGTGGGATACAGCTTGCGCGGACTTTGCATGGGCCCGCGGCGGCGTTCAATCACGCCAAGAGCATCGCTATTGCAGCGCTCACCCTCAGCCTTTTGATGTGGCTCGTAGCCTTTCTGAGCGTTGGCGGTGAGTGGTTCCTGATGTGGCAGTCAAAGATGTGGAACGGTCAGGAGGCTGCGTTCCGCATGTTCACTGTGATCGGGATTGTGCTGTTGCTGGTCGCGCTGCCGGAATCGGAAGGGCAACCCTAGGTCTCAGCCAGCACTGCACTCTTGCCCCGCAGCTTAAACCAGAGCAATCCCGCCGCCAGGTATGCCAGATAGACATACGGCAGCTTACCGTAAGGTCCCTCGGGCACTGGGTAGAGATTACCCACCAGCGCCAGCACCATCGCAGCGCACGCCAGCCACGGAATGATCTGCGCTCCCTGGCGGAAGATGCCGCGGTCGCGCAAGTAGCGTGGCAGCGCGCTGCACACCAAGGCATAAGTGACGATGAAACCATAGGTCGCCAGCGAACCCATCCAGCCGTAGACGTCCAGCCCGCTCGCACCCCGCGCCGCCAGCACAGCCACCGGGAACAGAGCAGCCAGCCCGGTGACCATGATCGCGCGACCGGGCGTTTTGTTACTGGCGTGTGTGGTGCGCAGCCAGCTGTGGGCCAGGCCGTTGTGGGACATCAGCAGCAGCACGCGCGCGGCTGCAGTAATGCAAGCCAGCGTTCCGACAAACAAGCTCACCAGCGCACCAATGTCGATCAACAGTCCCAGCGCCGGGACACCACCGACGGCAGCCAGCACCCGCATCGGAGGCGGGCTGTTCCCCAGATCTTGTCCCACGGCGTGAAAGCCGAGTACTTCCGCGTAGGCACATACGGTGAAAAAAGCGCCGGCAAGAACGGAACTTAGAATCACTGCACGGGGAATCGTCTTCAGCGGATTGTGGGCTTCGGAACCAAGCGTAGTCGCGCTCTCAAAACCGACGAAGCTGAAGAGTGCGAGCACCAATCCGAGCCGCAAGCCGCTGCCGGTCATACCGCGCAGACGCAGTTCATCCGAGTCCCAGTGCCAGCCGTGGCGCACCAGCAGCAGGGCCACGACGACGACGATCACTGAAACTGAGGCGGCTTCAATCCACAGCATCAGGCGCGCCGAGATTTTCACATCTCGCCAGGCGATCCATATGGAAACGGCGGTCACAATGACAGCCAGCAATACAGCTGAGAAGCCATGGCCTGTCGCATCGCGGAGCAGCAGGTTTGCCCAGTGATAGAAACCACCGATGACGCTCGACCCCGTGGCCACATAAGCCAGCAGCAAGCTCCAGGCAACGGCTGCGCTCATCCACGGTGGCAGGATCATTGAAGCGTAGGTGTATAGCGAGCCAGGAGAGGCCGAGTGGCGGGCAAAGCGAGCGATGCACAACGCCACTAGCAGCACCGCAATCGTCGCCAGCACATACGCGAGCCAGGTACCGTTTCCGGCCAATGCGCAGACCAGCGGAACCGTAGCCGCCGGGGTCGTAGTGGGCGCCATGGTGGAGACGGACTGGGCCAGCGTCTCCATCGGCGAGAGAACCCCGCGCCGCAAACCGTAGCTTGCCGTCCGGGAAGATTCCTGTACCACTCGCTCCATGCGGGGCTGCTCCCTTTTTCGCCGGGCGTGTTTCCGCCAAGCGGGTTTCCCTCAAGCCGGGCTTAGGGTTGCGGTAGTGTACAACACCCCAACAACGGTGCCGATCTGAGCAATCCCAGGAAATCGCCGGCAAACTGATTGAATCGATGAAGCTGTGGGAGAGGTCCACGACCTGGTATCGACCATCTTCGGATCAACCGCGGCCCGAAACTGAATCAACGCCGAGGCGCCTGCGTTGCGAAATACAACTTCAGGTCTCCGGTTTGTGCGATCGGAGTGAAATGCCACGCCCGAAGGTAGGGCGGTTTACGAAGCTCTCGTCAGAACACCAGCTGCTGCGTCGACACGTTGCGCGGGAACGTACATGCCAAGTTCGCGGTCCAGAGCCGGTTTCTCCCCTGCGACCAGACGATAGAAATAGTCCTCGTATTGGTCCGTAATGTGATCCCATGTGTACTCTTCCAGGATTCTCTGCGTGGCCTGTCTGCGGTACCTCTCGGCGACCTGGGGCTGGTCGTCCACGAACTGAAGCTTGCTGGCAAGGTCGTCCGCATCGTTCTTGAAAAGGATGCCGTGCCTTTCCATGACTTGGCGGTTGAAAGGCGTGTCCAGCGCCAGGACCAGATTGCCATAGCCCAACGCCTTCAGGAGGGCTGGATTCGTGCCTCCGACACTATGCCCATGGATGTAACCGTAGCAGTTGCAGTGAAGCTCTTTTACATGTTCACTGTCGCTCACATGGCCGAGGAAGCGAACCCGGCGATCTTGCGTTCGACGGAGGGCATCCACAAAGGAGCTGCGATAGTTTGCGTCTCCCGCAATGGCTAGAATTCGATCGCTGCGAAAGCGCTCGAAGGCTCGTACGATCAGGTCGGCGCTGTTTTCCGGCACGAGCCGGCTGGCGATCAAGTAATATCCAAATGGTTCCAATCCATATTGTCGAACTGCTTCGGGATTGGTCGAAGTCTCGATGTTGGCACCGTAGGCGATACAGACGGAACGAGTCCCGAATTGTTCTAGGTAAATGCGCTGCATCTCGACCGCGTCGGTGATAATTCCGTCGGAGCAGATCTTGCCCGCCAGCCGCGCGTTCCAGTGAAAATAACGGCGGCCGATTGGTCCCCACTTCGATCGCTCCCACTCCACCCCATCGACGTTGAGGGCGACCTTGTTTCCCGCCAGCCGGGGTACGGCGCAAAGCAAGGCGTTAGCGACGTTGGCGACCAGCATCACGTCCACTCCCCGGAACAGAACGTCGCCCACACACGCCAGCGTGTGTGTGAATGTGCCCAGGTTTTTCGTTTCGATGCTCGGGAGGTAAATGAGCCGTACACCCCGGTAGCTGTCGGGCTTTTCGCGGAAAAGGCCGCTTCGGCAGTACACGATTACCTCGTGACCCCGCGCCGCCAGCCGTGGCGCCAGTTCGCCAAAGAAGGTCTCGGTGCCGCTGTAGGTATGGGGTATCCCTCGGGCACCAAAAAGAGCAATTCGCACTGGCCGATCCCTCCCTATGGTTAGATGGGAAACACTGATTGCTATCTGTACTTTACCCCACCTTTCGGGGTGAAAACATTAGCGTTTCAGGAACACCAGCCAAAATACAAGATTCCGGACTCTGGCCTGGTTGGGAGACGCCGTATTCCCAATATGGCATTCACCTACGCCTTCAAATTAGCCGGTGGGGCGTAGAGGAAATGCTTCGAATTCGGCGACGCTAACCAATCCGTCAGCGTGCCTGCTTCCCGGTCCTTGGCCGAAAGCAACACATCTTTTTGGGGCCAGTCAATCCCGATACCCGGATCGTCCCAGCGGACTGCGGATTCTGCCTTACTGCTGTAGATTGCCGTGCATTTGTATTGCACCTCCACCTCTTCGGTCAAGGCACAGAAACCTCGAGCGAAACCGGCGGGCGCCCACACTTGTTTCATGTTCTCTGACGACACTTCCAACCCCGCCCATTTCCCCAGTGTGGGAGAGCCTTTGCGGATGTCCACTGCGACCAGGAATGCTGTCCCCCGCGTCACACGCATAAGTTTCCCCATCGGCGGATCCCATTGAAAGTGCAGCCCTCGGATCACACCTTTCCGGGAAAAGGATTGATTGTCTTGAACAAACTTGGTCGGGAGGCCAAGCTTTTCAAATTGGTCCGTGCGATAAGTCTCCATAAAGAAACCGCGTTCATCGCGATATGCCTGAGGAACAACAACCACCACCTCTTCCAGGTATCGTGACTCGATCACAAAGCTCATAAGTTTCTATCCATTTCTAATAGTTTGATACGGCTGTTCGCAGACAGAAAAAGTCCTGATCCTAAACTGGACCTGTGTCAAATCGCGCCCGCAATTTCAACCAAGCTCCGTCCGAGAATCGCAGGACTTTCGACCCCTCGTCACGCCCGACATGTTTGGATTGGATTGAGCTGCCCTCAGTATATTGAGAGCAGGGGAAATCTGTTTCTTCTTGGCACCGCACTCCTACCTCGAACCTCGAGACTACCGAAAAACTGGATCTGCATCGACCGTTGAAGACATCAATAGAAAAACCAGGTTTGAGGGACCCGGTTCAAGCAGCGCCAAGGAGAACAAGATAAGTGTACAATATTGTTCTCGAGTCGAAAAGGAAACCTCGGTTTACACTTCTGTCCCGCCTTTTCCCTAATTAGAAGGAGAGGTGTTGTGATCGCTACTGTTCGCTCCACCGCCAAGACAATTCTCGGCCCCAGAGTCACCGCTTACCTTCGTAGTCTCAAAATCAGAAACCTTCCCAGCGCTGGGAAGTATCGAGAACATTTGCGGGGGCTCGCTGCGCTCGAAATCGGAGGCCCAAGTGAAATATTTGCTCTTGGACCGTTGCCGATCTATGGCGTTCTTCGGAGCATTGACAACTGTAACTTTGCGTCGCAAACGCTCTGGAAGCCTGACGGCTTTGGGCCGCGCTATGGTCAAACTTTCATATGCGAGGCCAGCTCGCTGAAAGATATCTCCGATGGAAAGTATAACTGCATTCTGTCGTCGCATTCCCTGGAGCACACCGCCAATCCGTTGAAAGCTCTCTACGAATGGCGACGAATTCTTAGCAAGGACGGCCTATTGTTGCTGATTCTGCCCAACAAAGACCACACCTTCGATTGGCGGCGCCCGGTCACCACCATGGAGCACATGATTAGCGACTACGAGAATCAGACTGCGGAAGATGATCTGACCCATTTGGATGAAATTATGAAGTTGCACGACTTGTCAAAAGATCTTCCAGCCGGGACCCTGGAGCAGTTTCGCGCACGCTCCCTGAACAACTCAGCCGTTCGTGCCCTTCATCACCACGTGTTCACCCTCTCCAGTGCGCTCGAACTCCTGAACTTCGCGGGCTTCTCGTCGATACTTTATGAGGTCGCGTTGCCGATTCATATTATTGTCCTTGCAAGGCGACCTGGTTAGTTGGTCTGCGATCGCCTCGTGCCACATGGTTGCTCAGCTCACCGATGGCTTCTCAAGTCCTATCGAGGAGACCGAAGAAGGTTGCTATGCGTGAGTTGAGTTTCTCGCTGTTGCCGGAGAGCAGGTGAGCATGATCTCGTCTGGGGGACGATTCGAGACGCAAATTATGGTGACGGCATTCAGACCTTCGGCTGCTCGAGGGCTCCTACCCATGGCTTATGTCGGGCAGAACGCACTCACTTGTGCGCCAATTGCGGGATCGATCATCTTGCTCGTTGTGTTGGTTTGCTTCCTCTCTTTCGAGGGGCATGCCCAAGTTCCTGATGATGGTCGGTATCGAGATGGGCCCAGGGTGACGGGCCAATTCACACCCGTCGAGAGTCTGTCCCGGGGCAGGAAAGGTAGTCCTGAGCCTCGCTGGCAAGACAGAGTCAGCTATTCTTCCCATGGAATCGCCGCCTCGGACACGGCTGCACATACGCCGGTGTGGATGAAAGGCTTGAAGCGGCACGGGGGGGATAAAAAGACGGGCTTCGCTTCCGTCTTTGCGAGCTCGGACTGTAGGGGAAAGGTTCCAACTGGTTACACCCGGATCTTCATCGCCTTCCGGGCCGATGCAAAATCGGGTACGGGAACCGCGTCAGATTCCTTCGACGGCAGCACGGCGCAGAAATTTGATACCCTGTTGCGCACTCGCTCTGAAAGCGGTGTCACCAATTTGGTGGTTTGCATCGGTCCCGGCACATTCCAAACCGAGGGCGTGCACGACTATGTGATCGGTGTTGGCCACCTCGATAAAACGCAGTCCAGCGGCTTCACAGTGAACCGGGGATGGAAGATTCACGGTGCGAGGGCGGATCAAACCACCCTGAAACTCACTGACTTGTATTTGGACCCTTCGACTGGTAAGTATTTGGTGGGACGGGTCATTAGCACCTACGACCTGGATTCCCATGGAGTGGAAGTCTCCGATCTAACGCTCGACGACAACTACCCCGCCCTGAAGCCCCAATACAGAGCAGATCTTCAGCTCGAAGCGGTCTCCTTGCGCTCGAACCTGGGACAGCACTGGATCCACAACATTCACGTTGTGAACGCCGCAGGAGAATGGACGGAAGCTTTTCCCGTCGAAATCAGCTCACCAGCCGAGAGTCCGACCGCAAGTAGTGGCAACGTCGTGGAATACGTCACCATGGATCATTGGGCCTCCGGGAAGTGCACCGCCATTGCCATTGCCAATGCAATCACAGAGGTTCGCTTCAACACCGTCACCGGTCATCAGATTGCCTACGGAGGCTGGCAGATGTCAGACGTGCATTTCCACGACAACTACGCCATCCAGAGCGTCTACGGTTTCAATATCGACAGCCTGCACAACAGCGGCGTGATGATAAGCCATAACCACATAATTCATCCGCAGTCGTATGGTCTGGTCGTCGGCGGGGTTGGGCAATTCGTAGACTTCTCCATTTCTGACAACATGATCACTCTGGCGAGTACCGAGCCCTGGAACGCTCTCTACGGCGTGATCTTTGAGGGAAACGTCACTGGTGCCCGCGTGATCGGAAACCGGATTATCAGCGACCAATCACCGGCACCGGCTAGTGTTTTCGGTTTGTTTGAAAAAGGTACCCAAAACACCGGCAATATGTTCCAGGGCAACCAGATTTCGAGTTCGTTCAAATATTCGCTTCAGGGAGCCGATTGCGTCCACGGCAATGTGGATCAAGCTGGCGCGGCACTTCGGGGATTGAGCAACACACAGGGAACAGCATGCTTGCCCAGGCTTTAGGGGCCGTGCCGATTCAAGAGATCGCTGAGAAAGATAGCCGAATTTGTTGGTTTCTCGAACTATTTCTGGGGCCAGCCAAGAACACTACGTGCACTCCCCTCGCTGTCGGATGCCGACGAAGCTGGCTCAAAACCTTACGTTGAGAGCATTCGGGGGTCACTCGCAACCCACGGTGGTTACGGGCCTAGAGCCCATGAAGTGGCCATAGCTTTGGAAGGAGAGACAGGGGTGCGCCGACCTACCTGCCTACTCGCGAATTCGCTTCAGCCAGCCGTGCTGGTGAAAAGAAAATTTGTTCCTCTGCCATAACTGCTCATCGCTGGTGAAGCGACCGTCGGTTTGAAGAAACTCACGAACGGCCTCTAGAGGACCAGGTCCAGCAGCCTTGAGCACCGGATGACCGTTTATGTTGGTGTCTTCAGCAACCAGGTACGACCCGACTGCGACAAAATCTTTGTATAAATTTAATTCGCTAAGGACATGAGTTTTGCTATGGTCGGAATCCAGCACTACAAATCCCTTCCCATCATGAATCTTTGACCTCACCTGCTCTATCACCTGCGGATCAGTGGAGCTGCCTTCAATCAAATGAATACGAGGATGTCTCAGTTTTCTGGCATTGTCGGTCAACTCTATGTCTACCCCGACCACCACAGCATCTGCAGGGGAGGCAATAAGATCAAGAAGGGTGGCGAAGTACAAAATGGAGCCTCCATGGGCTACACCCGTCTGAACGATGCAATGCGGTCGCAGGTCGAAAATCAATTCTTGATACAGCTGCAGGTCGAACGGGCATTGATAGATCGGAAAGCCGAGAAACCTGTTTCTTGACCACGAACTTGACTGATAGTACATGGCATGAAAGGCATCGGTGACAACACGCCTGCCCAAGTGAGTTTCTAGTGCAAGCGACCTTGCTGCTTTCCTGAGGAAGGAGTTCATGGAAATCCTAGTTGGGCCGTTATTGCTTCACGCAAAGAAGTGCTAGCTTTGTGAGCAAGCGTAACACACGCGCCGAAAGCGAATGGTGGGCTCGCCACGGTGTTCGACTTGGAGGGTGACGGCGCAGTCGTCACAGTACCCTTCGGCGAGAGCTGCGCCCCTTGGGTCTGGATCATCGGAAGAGTGAACTCCTGCGCAGTACTTCGGGTACGGGTAGAAAGCGCTCCAGCACGCGCAAGTCAAAAGCGTCAAAATACCGCAGCAGCAAGAGTCCGCCGCCATGTGCGAGAACGATTGCCCCAGATGTGCTGATCATTCCCGGCCAATGAAGCTGGCGAATAAGAACCATGCGGCTGGCCACCGCGGCCAGGCATAGCCCCAATAGCAAGGGCTTCCCGTAGATGAGCATCAACCTGCGCATGGGAAAGCGCGTTTCCCTGTGAAACATGAACATCAGATAAGCAGCGGCGCTTAAGACTGAGACAGTCGTGCCATACAGGGCGCCCGTGAAACCCCAGCGCGAGATCAAAATGCTACTTACGATCAGAGTGCCGAACATGCCCACCAAAGCGAAGCGAACCGCGGGCCCGAGAGTTCCTCTTCCCACCAAGATCAAAAGCGCAGGCCCACCGGCAAGGTTGGCGATTTGTACGCCCGTCAGTACGATGAGGGCGCGAGCTGTTGCGGAAAACCCGGGGCCAAGCCAGAGTTCGATGAAACGGTGGGCCAGCAGCCCCACAACCGTAAATATTGCTATGCCGATAAACGCCAGATACTTGTGCGCGCGGTAGTAAAGCTCTGAAGTTCTGGCATCGTCACCGCGGGCCTCCAGCTCCGCCGCGGCTGGCATCAGCGGCGTCATCAGTAACGCGGGTGCGTTCTTTATCTTCAGCGCCAGATCGCTGGCAATCTCATACCAGCCGACGGGCGTCGGGCCCGCGAAGTGAGCCAGCAAGAGCTTCTCGGTATGGAAGTAGACTGCGGCCATCACTTGGACCACATAGACTTGTACGCTGAAAGCAGACAATGCTTTGATGTCGGCCACCCGAAGCAGTCTGGGGCTGATGCGAAGCTGCGGAAGTAGCCGCCAGGCCAGGACGACGTTAAGCAGGAACAGGATGCCGGAAGTTAGAACGATGGCATCTACCAAGCCTGGTATCCCTTTTCCCAACTCCACAAAGATGGCAGCCAACGAGGCGGTGACAATGGTGCTGAGAGCCCAAAGAAGGTTGGTCAGATCCAACCGTTGCAGTCCGGAGATGACCGAGGCGAACGGGAAGGCGAGGAGATTCAAAGCGATGGCGAGACTCAAAAACCGAATCACATGCTGAAGCTGCGTTATGGGAAGCGAGGATTGACGAAAGAAAACTGAAATGAGAAATCCGCTGGCCGCATTGACGGTCAAAACGCAAACCATGGCAATGACCGAAAACATCAGGATGCCAGCATTTATCACTCGGTTAAGTGTTGCATAGTCCCGATGGGTATAGTGCTCGGATACGTGTTTGGTGAGCGTCCCCACGATCCCAAGGTCGGCCAGCGCAGTCAAGCCGTTAAGAGACAAGAGAACGGCCCAAATCCCAAATCCCGTGGTTCCCACACGTCGTAGGAGAAATGGCGTGAGCAGGAACGGAATGGGGGCGAGGACGACAAGCCTTAGTGCACCAGATACCGTGTTTCGGACGATTTTGGTTCCAATTTCGCGCTCTTGCGGGGGGGCTGCCTGTATTGGGGTAGCAAAGGACACAGCAATGTAGTGTACAGGAGCGACCTCGACGCGAGCACTCCATCCACCGCCAAAACCGCGGCAACGCCTCGGAGAGCGATGACAGGGTGGTTGTTGCTTCTTGGTTGGACAACAGACGTGATGCTCTTGGGTGTACTAAAATTAGCTGTCTGGTCATCCGGTCGAGGGTTTCTGAGCAAAGCAATCAAGATGGGGAGAGAAAATAGGGGCTTTCCCTGAGTTGGTCCGCCAGTTCACCATTCCCTTGCTCGAGAAAAGCAGCGGCATGCCGAACGCCGCAAAAGAGGAGCGGGATGTAGAATGACAGTTGCCGGAGAGCACAATGGAGGTTCCGGCTAAGGATGAACGTGAACTCTCGCATGATAGACGCTCCCGTTTCTGTGCCCCTGGTTTGTGTCGGTTGTGGTGCTGCCCTGCCTGGAACGCTGACATGCAATAGCTGTTCTCGGGCGTACGGCAGAAATCAATACGGCTACTTGGAGATGCTGAAAGAGCCGTGGAACCACGTGGTCGCACACGAAGACTACATTGAGAACCAAGAACACGCGGGTCTCCGCCAATTCCAAGATTACTTTCTGCCATTATTAGCCAACGAGGCAGTCAGAACTGTGCTCGATGTTGGTTGCGGGATGGGTCAAGGTATCCGGCAACTGGATTTGAGCGGTTCGGAAGCTTACGGTGTTGATCTTCCTTGTTACTCGCCGTTCTGGGCACAAGCTGGTCTTGATTCAAGACGTTTCATGTGCGCCGATGCTTGCAGTCTGCCTTTCTCTGACAATTCCTTCGACGTCGTTTATTCTTTGGGCGTGATCGAACACATCGGCACTGTGCTCGGACACTGCACCCTGCGACCTGACTATTGGGAGAAGCGGAAAGCCTACGCTCGAGAGCTGTTGCGTGTAACCAGAGAGGGCGGCAGAATTATCATCGCTTGTCCCAACAAGACCTTCCCCGTGGATGTTCAGCATGGTCCAACCGACGCGCTCAGTCCGAAAGTTCCACTTCGCAGCCTTATCTGCCGGAAAACCGGCTTGAACTTTCACAAAATTTGTGGCACCCATCACCTGGTCTCGTATGCTGAGGCCAGGCGACTCTTTCACTCCTGCGGGAGCTTCAAAGCACTTCCCTTGAAGGGATATTTCGGCTTCGGGAAGTTTCAAACGGGGTTGCTAAGGCCCTTCGCCTCTTTAGCAAAGTGGTACGTAAACTCTCTCCCCGAAGCGCTGCGTGCTTCCCCGCTGAATCCCTATCTGCTCGTGGAGGTCAGGAAATAGCGTGATCCGATGTCTTGACCTAGCTTTGCCCTCGATAGCGGAATTCCTTAAATGATGTCTGAACCCCACGGGAAATGATGAAAGTCGGACTTTCCGGGTCCGAGGCGAGGTATCAGGATCAAGTGAATATTGCCCGCACTGAATCTCAGTTGGAGTCGCCTCGCCGAGCCCGGACGCATCCAGACGTATGCGCGGTGATGGTGACCTACAATCCCGAGCCGAGCTTTGAGCAAAATGTTCGAGCTTTGCTCCCCCAGGTAGGCAAGCTGATTATCGTGGATAACCTATCGACATCCGCCGCTCGTCCCTTGATCGCTAAAACAGCCTCTGCTTGCGACGTGGAGGTAATATGGAACAAGCAAAACCTGGGCGTTGGCGCTGGCTTGAATACGGGCATCGAACGGGCCCTGTCCAGCGGCCAATACTCCTGGATTGCCACATTCGATCAGGATAGTCTCGTACCACCGGACTACGTGGCTGCAATCCTTGAAGCCTATGCGGCCTGTCCTTTCCAGGACAAGGTTGCTATGATCGGCGCCAACTACAAGTTGGCGATGCGCGAGCAAGCCAATGCGCCAATCTCCGTCTTTCGGGAAGTCAAGACTCTGATGACCTCGGGCAGTTTCCTGAAAACCTTCGTGTTTGGCGTCTGTGGACAATTTGATGAATCGTTGTTTATGGATTACGTCGACCACGAGTTTTGCCTTCGTTTGCGGTTGCATGGTTTCAAGGTTGTCCAGGCGAGCCAGGCTGTGCTGGCTCATCGGCTCGGTTCGCCCACTTCGCATCGCTTCCTCTGGAAGCGGTTCATGGTAACCAACTACAGTCCCAGTCGGCGTTACTCCAACGCCCGCAATCGCCTGATCGTCTACCGCCGATACCTGAGCTCTGATCCGCTTTGGGTTCTGCACGATATTTTCAAGTGGTTCCGGCAAACCACGAAACTGGTTCTGGTTGAGCAGAATCGAATAGAGAAATTAGGCAGTCTCGCGAGGGGGTGCTGGGATGGGATGCGTGAACCTTTGGCAGCCCAGCCCGCTCCTACGGTGGCCCTAAGAGACGGTGCAGCCGGCGAACGGAGAGAGCAGGGTCCAGAGGTGGATGGATGATTCGGGAGGAGATGCTCGGAAGGTTCTAACCCGCGTGACCTAAAACGGCGGCGGTTGTGGGCGCGTGCCATTCGCCGCCAGTGAACTCACTGAGGCTGTGGCGGCCCATTCTACCGGGACACCCAAATAGGTGAAATTCGAACTACTGTGGGAGCCTCTTTGGGGGTTGGGGGAATGGTGAGGGTAAGGGTGAGGGTGAAGATGAGGGCGGATTCGAAGTGGGTATAACCCGAGCACTCCAGCGCGAGACGGGAATCCAGGACGGAGCTGCCCCGAGATCGCTCACAACGAAGGTGATCGAGCCGTTCACAGTAAGTGTGTTTGCGCCCATCAAGTTGAGGTTCCCCCCAGCGCCAAACGTCACCGGTCCGTTGATGGAAAAGAAGGTCGCCATCTCCCCGGGCCCGAGACCAGACTGGATGGTAGTAATTGGCATGGTCGAACTGTTCAACCCAACCGTGTGCGCGCCGCCGATGTTGATCGTAGAGGCGGGGGAAAGCTGCGTGGTGATGCCGGCGGTGACCGGTAGATTGGTGCCGCCCGCAAATAGATTGTCTTTGTACACAATGCCGACACCATTAGACGAGCGCACCACCGTGTCAGCCGGGCCCATGATGTTGTTGTGAATGAAGCGGACCCCGACTGCCCCGGGGTTGGTAACGCTCAGTAAAAAGCCCGCCCCGTTGTTCACCCCACTGGCCTGAAAACCGGCATCGGAAATGGTAACACCAGCGATGCTGGCTCCAAGGTCTCCGGTTAGCGAATAGACGCCCCAGACGTACTCATGATGAGGGTTGTAGAAGGATACGGCCCAGCCTCCGTCGATTTGTACCGCAGTGGCAGCATCTTGCGAGGTCAATCCGCGAAAATTGATGTCGATCGGGATCCCATAAGGATTGCCCGGGCGGGCGCCAATGAAGATATTGGTTCCATCCCCCGCAGCCGTGCCGTCGAACTGGCAATCGTTGAAATACAGCTCATAGGTCGCGCCTTCGATCCTTAAGCCATTCCCTCCGCCCTTAGGCCGGTACACAATCACCCGGTTAAATTCGATGAATTGGCTCATACCAGTGTAATTCGCGTTCGTGCCCACCAGGTGAATGCTGTTGCCGGCGAAGCCGGTAATGAAAATGTCACGTACCTCCGAGTACCAGACTCCTGAGGCGAAGTGTCCACTTGCATCCCACAGCATCGCATCTTCGGAGGTATTACCCACCGATCCGATAAGGCGGAAACCGGAAAGGAACACGTTGGTGGCAACGCCGTAGTCCACTTGCGGGCTTACGATCACCGGGTTATTACCGTTGACCGATTGCAAGAAGGTAATGCCTGAGCCCATTCCGATGATCTGCAGGTCCCGTCGCAAAGTTATCTGGGTTACCGTGTAAGTAAAGGGCCCCAGGTAAAGCGTAATAGCTTTGCTGCCCGGATCTATTGTTCCCAGGTTAAGATTCACGTTCGGTGAGAGTGCGTAGATAACGCACCCCTCCGCGGGGCATGCGGCGACGGCGTCCGCTACCCCTCCTGGAAACTGGTCGGCGAAGAGAATGTTTGCAAGATTCCGCATGGTTACGACGCCATTGGAATCCTTTATCTGAGAGCTGACAATCGACGTAGGAGAAGAAAATCTGGGGATGGCATTGGCAACTCCAACCGGAGCGCTGACCAGGTGACCGGTTGATTGGCCTACAGCTCCTACCGCGACGCCCACCGCCTGCGCGGCAGAATTCCCAGGGTTGTCAGCAGACTGGGACGCCTGGCTGGAGTTGCCGGGGGCGGCTCTCAAAAAAGCCGACGGGGGCAAACCACCAAGGGTTTGGGCGTCAGCGGCTTCCAAGGCATAGGGCACGCTTGCCAACAGGACCCTGGGCTGTTCTGATTCTTCCGGCAGCTGCGCCTGTACTCCCAGCCAACGTGGCTCTCCCGACGAAAACAGCTCCGGCGGTACCCCCTCAAGCTTCGTTACCCCCAGCAAAGCGGCGTAACGTCCTTGCTGATCGACTCGCACATTCTGGCTTTCCTGCCACAATGCCGCTCCACCGCTGGAGTCGGAGTAGATCGCAAATGTGATGCCTACCGTGCCCCCTTGACCCGCTGAATTTTTCAAGACTCCCTTAAACCGTATCAGGTGCGGTACGCCTGCGGGACATACGCTCGCACCACTGCTACATTGGGCGCTCGCGATGCTGGAGAACAACAACAGCCACAGAATCAATGGCCCCTTCGTCGCTCTCATGCTCTCCCCTGGCAGGCGAATCTCAAGCACACAGCTCGGGTCTGCTTGCGCCCGACCTCTACCGTTATTTTTCGCAAGCGCATAGAAACCAATCCTAGTTGCTAGGGATTTTGCACTGGGTGCGCATGAATGGTACTGATGGTCCCAGCGCAAGTTTGTCCCAGATATTCTCGGAGGGCCTCTTGCCAAGTCGCGAAGCAGTTCACGCCAAGGCGTTTGAGACCGGAGTTTTCAAGTACCGAATAACTTGGTCTCCGCACTTTGGCAGGGAATTCGTTCGGTGCCGCCACTTGAAGATCGACTTTGGTGTTGGTGACGGTGAACAGCTCGCGGGCGAAATCGTACCAGGAGCAACTGCCTTCGCCGGTTGCGTGATATAGACCATATGCATCACAGCTAGCGAGAGCTACAATCTGGCGCGCGAGTTCGAGCGTGGATGTTGGGCTCACGACTTCGCTATCCACCACACGCACCCTGCCTCGTTCGCGGGCAAGGTGAAGCATCAGGTCTAGAAAATTCCGCCCGCCCTTCGCGCGGCAGGGATGCTTTCCATAAAGAGCTGAAGTACGCAACACGAAGTGCTTTTCGTTGAGGTTGCGAATAAAATATTCGCCGGCCAGCTTCGTATTCCCGTAAACATTGAGCGGGAACGGTGTATCTTCCTCCACGTAAGGCGTGTCCTTGGTGCCATCGAAAACGTAGTCCGTGCTGATGTGGATGAGCAGAGACCCTAGATTGCGGGTTACGAGCGCAAGATTTCGAGCACCCAGACCATTTGCCGCATAAGCCTTGTCGGGCTGCGCCTCGCAGTTCTCAACGTGATGCATAGCCGCGGTATTGACCACGACATCGGGCTGCAGCGTGGCCAGGCACGTCTTTACCGATTCCATGCTGACGATTTCGATCTCGGCATGGGTAAGCCCACAAACCTCGTCATCATGCTCGGTAAACGCCTGCACGACGGCTCGTCCCACTTGTCCGTTTGCTCCCACAACCACAACCCTCATGCAACCTCCAAGGTGCGTGGATCTGAACCTTCTTGTCTCGTCTCTCCCGCCGTGGCACGGCAGACCTATTGCCAAGACTCGCAGGACAGCGATCCGGATCTGTATGATGTCCCACGGTGGCACGGAATCCGCATGGGAGGTCAGCGCGTCGCTGCTGCCGCCGGCGATTGTCGACGGGGCATGCGCCCCATCCACCGCCCCAGAGTCGGTGAGTGCAGCGTCTCAGTTCCTTCCGCATACTTTGCGATAAATGGAAACGGTCTGCTGCGGCTTCCGAGCACTTCTAAAATCCGCCACCCGCTTTAAGCCCTTCTCGCGCAATGAAATTGCCAACTGAGGATGGGCGATGACTTTCTCCACGGCATCGGCAATGGACTCAACCGAAAAGGGATCGACTAGAATCGCTGCTCCGCCCGCCGCCTCTTCCAACGACGACCCGTATGAGGTTACAACCGGGACACCGCAAGCCATCGCTTCCATTACGGGTAGCCCGAAACCTTCACAGATCGAAGGGAATACCAACATCTCTGCGGCATTGTAGAACACTGGCACATCATCCCGGTCGACGTACCCTGTGAATACGACCTCATCTTCAAGAGACATCTCCTTCACTTTCTGCACCACCTGTTCGGCCATCCAGTCTTGTTTGCCCACGATCACGAGCTTATGGCGGATGCCCTTACGATAAAGACGCGAAAACGCCTCCACCAGTCGGACGAGATTCTTACGAGCATTAACCCTCCCCACGTAGACCACAAATGGCGCGACGATCCCATATTTTTTAAGAATCATCTCTTTGCATTCGTCGCTGTCCATCAACCGAAACTCATCTTGAGGATCCTGCTCGACTACGGTGACCTTGTCAGGATCCACTTGGTATCTGAAAACGATGTCTGTCTTGGAAAACTGCGAAACGGTGATGATGTGGTCAGCACGACGAGCTGACCCGGGAATCAGAGCGCGGAAGTAGAGGTTTTCGAAGCGAGTGTAAAACTGGGGATGGCTTTCGAAGAGAATGTCATGGATCGTGGTAACAGTCCTACAATTACAAAATGGTGAAATGATGTACTGAGCGTGAAACACGTCCAACTTTTCACGTCGACACTCGAAGGGAAAAGAGAGTGGAATTCGTATGAAGGGATTTGCTGGAAAGATTCGCTTTACCTTAAATTGGTCCGTTATCGGAATCTTTGCGAGCCCACTCAAGTGAGTGAAATAAACGACGTAACGTTCGCCATTTGCCTTGGCCCCTGCCAGATCACGCAGCAACTTCAAGCAATAATTTTCATTACCAGAGGACTGACTACCCAGCGTGTGGCCATCTATTCCGATCTTCATAGAGTAACAATTCAACAACCCACCCAGGTTACGCCGTCCTGAGTTGAGCGAATGCGGGAACAGCGGCCTTAGCCTCAAGCGCCTGAAAGGTCAGAATGTTGTAATAAAGCGGATTGTCCCAATCAGAGAACCTGTCCATGTTCTCGATCAGGTGGTGAACGATGCTGCCGATGTCTTGTCGCGGGTGAAAACTCAGAACATTTCTGGCCTTCTCGAAACTCACCTTGTAATTCCGTACGTCCTGGACATTTTTTATCCTTAGCCTGAGGCGGCTGCCCAGTTGTTCTTCTATCTGCGTTTTAACCTGGTCGGCGACTTCTCCGACTGTGTAGTTCCCCGAAGTAACATTGAAAATGCCAGAGACCAGCTCGTTCGCCTCAATCGCCCGGATGTAGGCCGATGCTGCATCCTCTATGCTAATGATAGGCCGCCAAATCGAAGGATTGTTGACCGTGATCTCTCCATCACGAATTGCGCACTTGAACATGGTGTTAACAACTAGGTCCAGACGCATCCGGGGACTGTAGCCGGAGACCGTCCCCTTGCGCAGGGAAATGACAGAGAAGTTGTCATCCATGAGATTCATCACTGCTTGCTCACCCTGTAACTTGGAAATACCGTAAGGATAGCTGGACCCGACTTGTCGAGTCTCATCGTAGAGCTCATTTTCGGTATATCCATAGACGGAACAGGAACTCGCATAAATATAACGCCTCACGCCCGCTTTCTTAGCGACGTAGGCGAGAAAAGCGGGCGCGGCTGCATTAAAGATAAAATTCATGCTGGGCGAATACTCGGCCATCGGATCATTCGATAAGCCTGCAAGGAATACTACTTGGTCGTAGCCGACAAGGTCCTGGACTGTCAGGGCGAAAATGTCCTTATTGAGGATGGTGGTGTCTGGAGGAAGGTTATTTCCAAACCAGAACAAGTCCACGACGTCCACGGAGTATCCGCGCTCCAACAGTCTGGGAATTAGCGTAGTACCCAAATAGCCGGCACCACCGGCAATCAGCAGCCTCATACCCCGACACCTTTCTCCGGTACTCCCGGCAAGCACGTCTCAAAGGATAGAAAACAATTTTTGCTATTAGCTGACTCGTCTGCAAGTTTGGGAGGCAAATCGTATCGCATGCCGAAATGAATACTCGTACTCATGGTTCTAGAGGATTCCGCCATAACATCGAACCAACATCACTCTCGTTGGGTCCCTGAATCTGTTCACGATCATCCCAGCTGCAAAGAAAGATGGGGAGATCATGATCGCATGGGCAAGCGTTCCTCTAAAGTGTCGGCCAAGATTCCGGCCGTGGCGGCCACCTTCTGTTTGGGTACGTACATGCCGAGTTCACAGTCGAGGGCCGGGTATTCCTCCGCCACTAAACGCGCGAAGAAGTCTTCATACTGGTCGGTGACATGATCCCAGGAGTACTCTTCGATAATTCTCTGCGGCGCCCGTTCGCGGTACCGGGCGACCTCCTCCGGGTGTTCTTCCAAGTAACGAAGTTTGGCGGCTAAGTCAGCCGGATCATTCTCGAATAGAATTCCGTGCTCCGCCACTACTTCGCGATTAAATGGTGTGTTCAGTGCGAGTACACAGTTGCCGTATCCCAATGCTTTGAGGAGGGCCGGGTTCGTTCCTCCCACACTATGGCCGTGAATGTAGGCATAACAGTTGCAATGGAGTTCTTTCACATCATCGCTGTCGGCGACGTGGCCCAGGAAGCGAACGCGAGAATCCCGTGTTTTTTTCAAGGAATCGACGAATGAACTCCGGTAATTGGCATCCCCCGCAATGGCCAGAATCTTGTTCCCCCCGAGACGTTCGAATCCTTTAATGATAAGGTCAGCACTGTTTTCCGGCACCAACCGGCTAGCCACCAGGTAAAACTGAAAAGGCTCCAGGTTGTATCGGCGGACTGCGTCCGGATTCGCAGAACGCTCAATGTTCGCTCCATAGGCCATGCAGACCGAACGAGTTCCGAACTCCTCGAGATAAACGCGTTGCATCGCGACCGCGTCGGTGATGATGCCATCGGGGCAAATTTTCCCTGCGAGGCGGGCGTTCCAGTAGAAATAGGAGCGTCCCAAGGCGCTCCATTTTGAGCGCTTCCACTCGACGCCGTCGACATTTAACGCTACCTTTTTTCCGAACAGACGTGGCACCAGACAGTGCATGGTGTTGGCTACGTTGGTTACCAGCATCACATCGACCTTGCGGAACAAAACGTCGAACATGCAAGCCAGAGTGTGGGTGGGTGTGCTCAAAGTTTTGGTTTCAATGCTAGGCAAATAAATCAAGCGGACACCGCGGTAGGTACTCGGCCGCTCGCGAAAGAGACTGCGGCGGCAATACACGATGACCTCGTGGCCGCGTTCTGCTAGTCGGGGGGCCAGTTCTCCAAAGAATGTCTCGGTACCACTGTAAGTATGGGGGATTCCGCGGGCACCAAAAAGCGCAATGCGCAAGGTCTACTTCCTCCTAAAAAAACGCTTGCTTCTAGATCACCGACGCGTGTCAGTCGGGGTTGCACAGACTGCAGCATCTTCTGCCATTGGCAGCGTCGTTCGTGTCAGTTCCTCAGGCAGTACGGCAGAATCAGGACGATATCTCATGCGCCAGAAGGCGACGATACCCCCTAGCGCACCCAGGGCGGACTTCACGTCCCCTCGGCTCAACGATTTCAACACTAGCACACAAACGTAGCGTACCAGAAAATACGGACAGAAGGTCAGCCACTGAAGCGCTCGGGCGTGCTTGTGCATGACCCAGAGGATATTTCTTGTTGAGGTGAAATAGCGCACGTGCTCCCCTACGTTTCTACGCGTAGCGAACCCCTCTTTGTGCCACAGCTTGGCTGCGGGCGCATAACGGATCTGCCAGCCCAGACTCCGCATACGTAAGGAAAGGTCGAGATCCTCCGCATTGGCGAAAATTTTCTCGTCGAACAAGCCTGTCTCGCGCAGAGCAGCGCAGCTTATCAACACAACACAGCCTGTCGCCCAGTCGATGCTACGGGCCGTTTCATACCGGCCACGCTCTTTCTCATTCCGGCCGAGGTGGCGGGGAACCCCTTGCCACAGACTAAATGTGCCACCCGCCCACCAGATGCGATCAGGATGGTCGGCGTAGTAAATCTTCGGCGATACCATCCCCGCCTTCAAGCTGCGTTTCGCTTCAGCCAGAAGTTCAGCCAGAAGATCCGGCTTCACAACGGTGTCATTGTTCACTAGCAGAACATAGTCGGTACCCTGTTCCAACGCTCGTTTCATCCCCACATTGGAACCGGATGCAAATCCAAGATTGCGGCCATTTGCGATCATCGTGATCTGGGGAAAAGCCTGCCGAAGGCTTTCTAGTGAGCCATCCTGGGAACCATTGTCGACCATCAAAATGTCGAACGAGTCGCCCTCCATCGCCCGTAGACTCTGGACGCATTCCTTGGTCATTTCGTAGGTGTTCCAGTTAAGGACAACTATCAGCGTTTTCAAATGGTCACTCTTGTCCGCGCTCTCTGATTTGGCGGCTGTAGCCCCATCCCCACTGTTATGGGGCTTGGTTGCAGGCAATGCACCCATCAATAAGCTAGTCCACGCCAAGGTTTCGGACTCTTCACAACGGGCCGAAAAACGAGATGACAGTGACAGAGCTGGCGCGGCACTCTGATTGCCATGACAGTCGCGACAGCGAATAAAACTTGACCAACCGGCTCAAACCTTAACCTCAACTGCTTGCTGCATTAGACCGCGCCAGTCGACACTTGGTGAGAGAGAATTGCCGTCCAGGTGAGTGGCGATCCCGGGAATCGGAACCCACAATTTTAGCTTTCTTCCAAACAGAATCTGGCGCCAGCCGTACAGCCAAGCCTTCACTAGAATTTTCCAATAGAACAGCCCGCGGAAAAAATAGCGGGCGGCAGCCAGCGGATTGAAAATCCGGTGCTTGGTAAGAGTCAGCCACAGGGCACAATCATTGTTGCCGTACACATAGGTGCGAAACACAGTCTCGTACTTCGCCAAGGTTTCCCTTCTGGTCAGAAAGGTCAGGCAGGTAGATGCCGCAGTCCTCCAGTGATGGGAGCCCTGAGCTCTCAGCCACTTTGGACCACGATGCAACTCCAGCGAGTAACAATCTAAATGGTCATAGGGAGAAACGAAGTGCGCATCTGCATTTGCAGTCAGGAAGTCAAGCATCAGATGAAACTGGTTCGGCAGGTAAAAGTAATCGTCTTCTGCAAAATAGACAAAATCGGCGTCTTGCTGTTCCAGAAGAATGTCGATTTGCTTGGAGAAAGTAGCACGGTTGCCAATGTTATTTAACCCGATCAGATTCAAGTCTTCTTGCGCGAAATACTTGCGAAACAGCGCTTCGTATTCAGGAGGGCAGCCGTCCAGCAGGACCCATATCTTAGCACGCAAGCGGCCGAGTGATTCTTTGAAAGATCTTAAACACACCTCAGAAAGCAAGTATTTATCCTCACTGAAAGGCAGACCAATGGCAGGTTTCGAAACTGCCGGATAAATCCGGTAGGCAACAGCCAAATCACACCCAGAGTCTTTGGCGCTAGTCATCTGGCTTCGCGGTCCTCCAGCCGGAGAGGTTCTTGTTGAAGAATCGTAACGGCGGCCGCCAAAAGGCCGAGGTGAACCCAGGTGAAGGCCAACATGGTCGCCTCGGTGGCTTGAAACGCAATCGCATAGAGCACGCCACCTGCGGAAAGTGCCGTCAAGATTGCCGTATTCCTTCCGCTGGCATTTCTGGCCGCTTTACGTACGGCGACAGCCAGATACCCGACGAACAGCAGGAAGACCATCAGACCGACCACCCCGGTATCGTGAAGAATGCGAAGTGGCGTATTGCTGATCCAACCCGGCTCCTCCGCGTCGCCCGCGAAGCCCACAGGGTAATCATTCGGATCAAAGAACAAGTGGAAGCTGGCTGTCCCGGTTCCAAGCATGGGACGTGCCTGAATGTCCTCAATCGCGACTGCCATTTGAAGCAAGCGCTCCAAAGTCGTGTTGTCGGCTGAGATTTCGCTGAGGTCAATCGTACTGAACCGCTCGCGAACCAAGTTCATGACCATCGGGCTGAAGGCCACCAGTAGTAAGCCGACCCCAAGCATGAGGGGGGCAAGTCTCCGGATTCGGAATTGACCCTTCTTCAGGGCAATCCAAACCACGAGGACAGCGGCGACGGGCAAAGCCAAAAACACCGAACGCGCCAAGCTGATTAGCGCTCCAATCAGTGTGATGGCAAAACCCCAGCCATACCAGGCACGCCGTAATTCGGGGCTCAACAAGAAACACGCCAGAAACATGACCGCACAGCAGGCTGAGTAACTACCAAACACATTCGCTTCAAATTGTGTGCCGTATATCCCGGGAATCTCGCCGTACTGTCCTACCTGGACACCGAATGATGTCTGAAAAAGGTGGTTCGATAGAAAACACAAGATGCCGTAGGCAGATTCGACCGCGCCAACCCACAGCAACAGGTGGAACGCTCGATGAAGTCCGCTTTCGTCTCTGATCAGCAAGCGAATCAAGAAGTAGGGGCCGACGACGATAGCGTTCAGCGTGGCCCACCGCAGGGTCAGGTGAGGCTGAGGGGAGGTCACGGCAGAAGTGAAAAAATTCAGCCCCACATAAGCAATCAGAAGGTAGTCGAACACTCGCAAGCGCAGACCGGGACGCCTGCGCTCCTTTAGGGCTTGGCCGCAGATTGCCAACGCAACAAAACCAATGGCAACGTGTTCGGGACGCACGTGAAGGCCTGCCACAGTCCCCGCAAACCGAGGCATTGCACTGCCAGCGCTAAGAAGCAGCATAGCCCCAAAGGGCCAATTGATCGAGGCTGTCGCAGTAACAAAAACGGCTCCCAGCATACCGAGAGCGAGGAAGCCGACCCCGCTAAGATCCTCCGTCGCCAGCAACCAACCCAGCAGAAGCACCTCGCCTCCGATGGCTACACCTCTCAACAGCCGTACTGTCGCACTCATTGAAGGGTCCGCAAGAACACGCCCCTGCTCCTGTCCCGGAGAGCAGCAGCGAAGGGTGAGGAATTTACCCCATGGGCCTGGGGCGATATGCTATTGACCGCAACCCCGCCACAGATGGGGTCCGCTGCAAAGCCGTCAGAAACCAACAGCACGGAGTGCGGATTGCGCATCCTTGCCCCGAAACCTCGAGCCACTAAGTCCGCACAGCGATTCAAGTCGGGTCCAAAAGCTAGGATTCCGGTGTTCCTGCTTTTGGCTTGGAAAACAGGCGCGAGCGCAGGCCATTGAGCGGTAGCCGTTCGATCAGATGACGGCTGTCCCGAGAAGCTGCCGTCCACACTCGCTTTACCAGCAACTTTCCCGGGTTGTGCGGATCCACTTTCTGCCAATACGCTGATCCCACGATGCACCCTGTCGTGAAAATAAGTGAGCTTGTGGTGAGAAGCAAAATAATCAGCAATCGGGGCGGCCAAGATTTCCTTTCAGGGACGTTCGCGGGGTCAATCACGCGAATCGTCGGAATCTCCTTAGCTTCTTGGATTCTGGTTAGCTCGTATTGCTGGTTCAACAGCTCATAGACGGTTTCCTGGATCTTCATCCTTCGGTACAGATCGGCCCACTGCACCCCTAGTAGCGGTAACTCACGGATGGAGGGATAAATCTTCTCTGAGTCGGATGCGTCCGCGGCTATCGAAGCATCGGTGCCCCCCAGCTTTTGAAGCTGACTCTGGAGCTCACCAACGCGAGCTTTGAGAGAACGCACGCGAATATTATTGCCCGTATATATCTGCTCCAGACCTTGTAGTTCAGATTGCGCAGCGATCATTTGCCCCTGCAGCAGCGCCGCGGCTTCGACCATCGCCTTGGCCTGTTCCTTGATGTCAGGTGTGCCCTTCTTGCTGGCAAAGGCGCTAAACTGCTGCTCCGCATCTTCTAGATCGGTCTTGACCGATGCCAGGCGTTGCTCGATAAAAATACGCTCTCGCCGTGCCGCGGAGGTGCTGACTTGAGACACCAGACGATCCAGCTCTTCCACGTAAGCCTGAGCGATATCGCGGGCTCGTTGCGGGCTCACGTCGGTCACCGTGATCGATAGCACTCCGCTTTTCCGGTCTTCGTCTACGGAGGTGCGCTTTTCAAGCGTCATGCGGGCATCTTGCCTATAGCGGACCCGGTAAATCTTCTGTAGGTTGAATCTATCGATGAGGTGATCTTCCACAGTGCGGCTACGGGCAAGGTCGACAAACAAAGCTCCCTTGTTGGTCGAGCCCAGAAAATTCCCAGCTAACGACGCGAGTCCGGGAGAAGCACCCTCAGAACCAGCAGCTTTCCCCGCCAGGAGCGACAACAGAGCTCCATTACCACCCTGGTCGGGTGGCATAATGCGAGCTGTGGAGTCATATTGGGAGGGGACGAGAAAGACGATGAGACTAGCTGCAAGGAGCACGCGAACCGCCACCTTGTAAAGCAGCCTGCGATTTTCCCAAATCAACCAGGAGTACGACGTCCACCCTCGGTCCAGCGAAAGCGACTCCGATTCACGCTCTTTCCGCGCATAGGAAAAGTCGATTTCCGGAATTTCCTCCACGTCACGGATGGGCACATCCTTTCTTGAATTCTCCAACCCAACCTCTCCGGCTTTTCTCGCGTTAATCACAGGAAGTTTTACACTCCACGCATGGCGAATATCGACGTGTGCAACAAGATTGCCAGATCCATAAAAAAATTGCGGTGCTGGATGTAGTACAGGTCGTATTCGACGTTCTCGTGAATGAGGAACGCCCGGTCTCCGCTCAGCTGCCAAAGGCCGGTAAGTCCCGGCTTCACTTGCAATCTCTGTCGGTGCCGCTCTGAGTATTGCTCTACGATAAAAGGCATTTCCGGGCGGGGCCCGACGAGAGACATTTTTCCCTGCACGACGTTCACCAGTTGTGGGAGCTCGTCCAAGCTGGTTCGGCGCAGAAATCTCCCGATGCGAGTGATTCTAGGATCGCCGGAGGCTCGTGGCGAATAGTCGTAGGGCAAGGTTTCCAGACCCATCGTACGAAATTTTAACATCTGGAACACCCGTCCATTCTGTCCCACTCGTTCCTGCTTGAACCAAACCGGGCCGGGCGAGTCCATCTTGATAAGGATGGCCACCAGTAGAAACAGCGGTGCCCCGAGTGCGAGCAGGGCGAGTGATCCGGCGACGTCGCAGAGTCGCTTTAGCAGTTCGTACGCGATTCTTCGTGTCGATCTCTCAAACGATGCCAATAACACGCCATCGATATCCTGATAGTCGACCCACCGGTCGGGCACAAAGTGACTGGGCACAAAAGAAACACGAGCGTTGGCCTTAAATGCCTCTTCCACGGTGTGGAGAAAGGGATCACGCCCAATCGAAGGTATGGCAACGATTACCAGGTCCGCTGCATGGCGCTGGATCAACTCGGCGCTCACAGGCCCTCCCCATATCTGCGCCGAGCGTTTTCGCTCGTATCCCATTTCAAAAACGGTTCCCCCAACTTTGAGCGGCTGGTCGTCGACAAAACCAACCGGCTCCAGGCCCAGTTTGGGAGATCGCTCCAGCACCGAAAATACGCGACGTCCCGTTCCCCCCGAGCCATAGATGAGTACCCTTTCGATTCCCAATCCGCGGGAGTGAAGAGCACGTACCAGCAGGTACATCAGGCTCTTTTCAATGAAAAGCGCCAGCGGCACAATCGTAAGGGACAGCACCAGGACCCAGCGCGAGAAAAGGACATTGCTGAAAAATGAGACCGCAAGGGCAATCAGGAACGCCTGCGCAGACACCTGTAACACTTGCTCGGTTTCCCGTACTCGCAGCAGGCTGTTGGCACGGCGGTATGCTCCAACCCGGTCCAGCATCAGAACCATGACCAGTGCGAACGCTACCGCCAGGCCCAACACTGCATGGGTGGGATAGTGAAGGCGTCTGCCCAGCGACAGATAGGAATACACCGCATAGCTCAAAAGCACCGAGAAAACTATAGTCCCGAGATCGGCCAGTACCTCACAGGTGACGATGACACGACGGAAGTGGGCCGCCGCGCTCCGCCGCCCAGTCGCCTCTACCAGACGGAGGTCAACTGCCGCCTCTTCTCCTATTCCGATGTGCTCTGTTGGTGCCTTGCCTACGCCGACGGAAGAATGCATATCATCTTTCTTTTGGCTATGCTTATCTTTCTCTTAGCTATGCTTATGCGCACAAACAAAAAGCCACCGAACTCGCGGGGGGATCATCCTCATTCCAGATCTGCCGCGTCTACTTCGACCGCTACCGAGCGCATGATGAGATCGATCGAGACCACAACCCGGAGCTTTTCTTTTTTTCGCACCAGAATGCCCTCCGTCCCGGCTAGCGGACCGGATCTCACGCGAACTCGGCGGCCAAGCTTCAAGTAAGGATGTGGTTCCACCCGTGCGCCGTTGGCAACTCCGCTCAGTAGTAATTCAATTTCATCGTCTTCCAGCGCAGCCGGATGCCCGCTGAAGCATACCAAGCCGACGACACTCGGAACCTGCAACACGCGCAAGCGGTCTCCCGAAGCGATACGGACGAAGACATACCCGGGAAACAAAGCTAGTTCCAGCTCCTTTTGCCTGTCCTTCCAGCGCCGGACGCTGCTGTACAGCGGCAGAAAGCAGCGAATGTGCCTTTCCTCGAGTTGTTCCCTCACCCGCTTTTCGTGACGTGCGCAGGTGTACGCCGCGTACCATCGCGCCGACACAGGCATACCTGATTCAATGGTCGAAGCCATCGGTGTGGTAACTTCACGCGATGTCATTCCCGAACTCATCTCGTGCTGAATCTCAGCGCCTGGTGCGAATCACAGCTTCGCCTTCTCACTTACAGGGCATTTGTGAGCTAACCCGTTCAGCAGTAATCAGATACGCCTAAATCGTGCAACCAAGCCGTTCCGCGATTGGTCGGCCTCGTGCCCACTCACGGACGCCCCCCATTTCCGGGTGTGTCGCCGTCCGCACCGCGCCGAAACAGTTTTTGGGGCTGAAACTGAATCTCTACCGTCGCGCTCACATTCCGCGCGGCCTTGGGTTGAATCACCGGAAATAGCCAGCGCTCGTATTGCAATGACGTCGAAATGCCAAAACTGGGCCGCAACCAGTAGTCGTTGCGTAACCCTACGTCAGTCAGAGTGCCGCCGCCAGTGATAAACTCGTGACTCACCTTCTGGTGCCGGTAGTTAATCTGCAGCCGATTTCGCGCACTGAACCAGTAGTTCGCCCACGCCTGCGCGCCCTGTCCCTGTCGACCAATCCAGCTACCCAACAGTTGGCCCTGGCTGGTGTAGCCATTGAGATAGCGGTCATTGGAGTAGAAAAAACCATGGCTGACGGCTCCTCCGATTGGCAGATCCGTGTAGACACCCTCTGCGCGGAAGTCGAGCTTGGGTAGACCTGGCAGTCGAGAAAAATAAAGGCCACCACGAATTGCCGAACGATCAAAATAAGCAATCGGAGAAATCTGGTCGTCGGCGAACGCGTCCCCGTAGAACGTCACCCAGTCGCGGAATTTAGGCACGCGGTATGACCAGTCCAATCCCGATCGCCGATCGCCCGGGTCGGCTGTGGCCGACCTACTAAGGCTAAAAAGGCTTTTCTCAAAGGAACGAAGAGTAAAGGGAACGCCTTGTCCGGCGAAGATGACGGTGCGGGAAAAACCAAATTCGAAGTTCGGGGTTGGCTTGAAGGTGAATCGCTCACCATGAATCATAGGCTGCGGGTGGAGTGTCTGCCCGAAGCTGCCGACGGCGGGGTTGAGGGCCATGAATTGCTGCCCACTCAATTGGCCCAAAAAGAACTCCAGCCGCATGGGTCCCAACCATCCCAGTACGCTGGGCAGCTTGAACGGCGTCACCCGGTTAATGCGAAACATGTTGAGCGGTGCAGCATTGTCACTGAGCATCATCGGGCCGCCGTCACCCGGTCCCCACCAGAGACTTTGACGCCCGAAAGATACCTGCCAGTTGGAAAACATCAGGCCCACATAGGCATCAAGCACTTGAAATTGACCTACGGCAGGCTGGCCGGTGTCCGGTGGCGTCTGCGGAAGGTGGTCGACTTGCTGAATCGTTTCTCGCGCCGCCAGGGGCAGCGCCGGCAAGCCGGAGGAGTTCTGCCATTCGCCGCGAAAATAAGTTACCCAGCGGCCTCGCGTGGCGTACGCCGAGAAGCCGGTTACGTTATTCCAGCCCTTGCCATAGGGACGTCCAAAATCGTTGATCTGCGTCTGCGCAAAGTGGAAGCCGTCCCTGATCGGCGTGCCCGAAATGTATCCGGTCCGGCTATACACAGACTCCACACGAAACGCCCCTCCATCGCTGCCCTCGGTCGCTTCAATTTCCGGACGGAACTCGCGTCCGAGCTCGGAGACGAGGCTCGCCGCCTCGTCGTTCGTAGCCCTGTCTGCCAGGTGATCTTCCGCCTCATTCACCAGCCGCGCGCATTCCCTTCGTGTCCAGGGACGCATCCCGGCAAATCCGCTGTCAATCAGGCCATACCCTGCCAAGCGCTCCAGCGCCGGATACACCCAGCTGTCCTGCGGAACATACGGCGATCCCTGGTTTTGTGGAGACGATCGTCCGTCCCCGCGAAGCACGTCGCCGATGTAGCGCCACGCACTGCCGCCGAGCTCGGGGTCGTGATGACGGCTATAGACCTGTTGGGCGATGAGGCTGCCCAGTATGCCACCGACGAAAACGTCAGCGGGAAAGTGCTGCTCGGCGCGGATGCGCGAGTAGCTGACTAGCGAAGCCATGCCGTACGCCAGCAACTTCGGCAGCGGGCCGGGGTATTCGTGTCCGATCACACCTGCCACAGCCCACGCCGCGGCAGCGTGCTCGGATGGGAAAGACGTTCCCCCTTGAAAGAAATGCCCCGAGCCGTTTCCCTGTAGTGGCCGCTCCCGGCCTAGAGAGTACTTCAGTGCCTCGACTGCAACCAGGCCGTTGAGCGCGGCTTGACCAGCCAGTAGGCCAGTTTCGCGCCAGTGGTCGTTGCGGGAAGGGTAGCTCAACAACCACAATCCAGCCGCCCCTCCCACCAACGCCCCGATTCCAGCGTTGGAAAGAGTGTTGTAGTGGCTGATGGTCTTCGGATCGCGAGACAAATGGAGGCTGACATCCCGGTCGGTCGTCAACAGGCCGGCCGAGAATCCGGCCAAAGGAACTAACCACTCGGTGTCTGAGAATCGGAGCCGCGTGGGAGCGGTCCAGATCTGCTTTTGGTCTTGCAAAAAACTCCCACCCCAGTCGCGGAGCCGTAGTGGCGATGCCAGCGGTTGCCACTCCGTGAAATCGGTCGAACGATTGCCCGCTTTCGTCTTGCTTTTGTCCCCTACATCGACCGCGTCGTCTGGCTTTGCGTCAGTTTGCCTCTCAACCTGTATTTGCGGTGGTGCGCTGTAAGCAGGTTGTGCGACGATGACACTCGTTGCTGCCCATCCACAAGTCACCATCACCGCCCTGCTCCACATCCTCAGAGATTGGTTCATTACGGCTTGATATAAGCGATTGTAAGCGCCACCGAAGTGGCAATCTGCGCCGCCTGTAAGGCCGTTGACCAGTTTCGGGTTCCGATCCTTGGCGCTTTTTCCGGCACCACAATGGAATCCCCAGGCTTCAAAGCCGCGCTTAGCGGATTACCCGACCACCATCCCGAATTGTTTTTCGCAGCGATCACCGATCCATCGGCTCGGATGACAAAGACGGATTGCTTGTCCGCCATCTGCGTCAACCCTCCCGCCTGACTGAGATACCACTGGGCGCTCCTGCCGGGCCGGTAACTGATTGCGGTCGGGTTGAAAATCTGTCCCGAGACCATGACGTAGTTTGCTTTCTTGGGTATCAAAAGCACGTCGCCATCGCGCAAAGGGGCATCCGCCGCAGTGTTTCGCCATTGCTTGACATCCGGCTGAATGTGAACCACTACCCGGCCAATGGGTGCATTGGCTTGGAGTTGATTGAGAGCGGTTTCAGTTTGCGCGACCGCCGTGAGTTTTGCATTCTTTTGATCGGTGTCGGCCTCTGGAAGCGCTTTGAGATTGATTTCCTCAGCTTTCATTCGCTGCACCAGAGCCAGGTGAGACTGCATCTGCAGCTCCCGCACATCCCGCCGCATCAGCACAGCGCCATAGGGGTAAGCTTCCGGCGAAAATCCGCCGGCTCGTTCCAGGAGCGAACTCAGCCGTTCACCGGGGCGAATACCATATGAGCCCGCGTTTTGGACTTCGCCACGCACCGTGGCCGACGCTCCCACGTCGTTCCACCCCGGAGCCTGGCGGATCGCCAGCACGTCTCCGTCTCGCAGTTGCAGGTTGTCGTTTCCGTTGCCGCTCAACGCCGCCGCGAGTTCAATTGGCACACTCTCGCTCGCCGTGCCCGGCGAACTTCCGACGGCATAGCGGGTCAGGTCCGCTTTGGCGGGGTCCGCGCTTCTTTTGAGCCCGCCCGCTGTGCGGACCAGGTCTTCAACGTGCATGTTGGTCGTGAGCGGATAGCGGCCCGGCTTGGCCACCTCCCCTTTCACATAGACGGTGGACGGATCGACTCGCGCGGAGTTGCGATGAATTAAGACGCGATCACGCGGCTCCAGCAGCAGGTTATCCAAGGGATTCCCCGCCAGCGCCTGTCCCAGGTTCACACTAAAGATTTTCATCGTTCCGTCGGATTGAGTCCGGAAGAGTTGGGCCGATTCCAAACCGGCGTCGGGAGAGATTCCTCCTGCTAGATAGATCGCGTCACGCAGATGCGCCTGGCCGGAAGTGCGGTACTGACCGGGTGCGTGCACCTCACCTCCGACCCAGACCGTCGGGGCCAGTTCAAAATCGTATCGGCTGAAAATCCGAACCGTATCCAGCGGTTCCAATTTCGGAGATGCCGCCGAATTTGCCAACGCCGCTGTCAGGTCAAAGCTTTCCACGCTGGGCCGGAAATCCGGCGCATTGAGTCGAATGATTTCGGCATAATGTCCCGCCGGCTCGGGTAGAAGGTCGTGATACGACGCCAACAGATCTGTGAGTCGCATCCCGTCGTGATAGGAGTAGCGGCCGGGGCGAAGAACATGGCCTTGCAAATAGATCGCCTTCTCGTTGTATGGGGCGATCGGAAAGATGTGAATCTGATCGCCGTCTTGAACCTGGAAGGCGCCAAGCTGCGCGGCAACCGCGTCGGCATTGCTGTCGGGCGACAGATTGAAGGTCAGCATCGTCCGTCGTTCATGCGCCTCGAGCCGCTGCACTTCGATATGGCGGAGCGCCGCCGCGGGCAAGATTCCGCCGGCCAGATCAAGAACATCGGCCAGCGACTTTTCCTCGCGCAGTTCATAGACCGCCGGCCGGCGTACCATTCCCGCCACGGTGACTTGTCCGCCCATCGGGGGAACCAGCAAGGAGTCACCATTCTCTAGCCTCTTGGCGTCAGATCCCACTCCATGAAGCAGTAGGTCGTAGGCGTCGACCTCCTCGATTAGCTGCTTGCCGCGGTAGTGTTTCAGGTGGCGCAGGGAGCCTCGCTGGGTAATCCCTCCGGCGGCAAACAGCGCATTCAGAGGCGAAGACAGCGAACTGATGTCGTAAGCGCCGGGCTCGGCGACTTCTCCTACCACGTATACTCGTATGGTCCTCAACCGCGACAAGGAAACGTCCGCCGAAATATCACGGAACTGGGTGCGTAAAACCTGCTGCACCGATTCCTGAACCTCTCCGAGCGTCCGTCCACTCACCAGCAGCGGTCCTGCCTCGGGCAGGCTGATCCTGCCCTCGCGGTCTACCTGTCGAACCATCCGTTGCGAAACACCGCCCCAAAGATTGATCGCCAAACCATCGCCTGGTCCAACTACGTAGTCGGGGCCGACCGGAAGGTCCATCGGGATGGCGTCGGGTTCCCGCGTTCCGTTGCGGAAGATCTCCATACCGAAGCGTTCCGGGTCGCGATCCCGGGGAGCGGCCTGCACATACATGTCATACAGCGATGGAATGTCAGCGTAAGGGTTGCTCTTGCGGATCATCGTCACCGGCGCAAGTTTCGCACTTGGCGACGGCCCAGGTTCACCCGGAAGCCGGTAGGTCCGGTTTGCTTCCGTTCTGGTCGAGGACATTGACTCCCCAGACTCCCCACGACTTCCCGTGGTGAGCGAAGAAAAATCGTCCCGGCCACGTTGCCGGAGCAGGCTATCGACATCATCTATCCCGGTGGCGGATATACCGGGGGAAATGCTTCCGAACCTCTCTGACGACCGCCTCGAAACGTCCGCAGCCAGGTTCAGATTTGGATCTGCGTTGGCATACTCTGTGCCCGGCACATCCCGGCCGCTGGCCGAACGAAGCGTTCTCATCGAATCAGACGGCGACCTCTGCTCGGGCAATATCGGTGTCGACGGTTCATTTGCTGGGGTTTCGTCAGTAAGCGAGCTTCGCGGAAGTCGGCGGTTGGACCGGAGTTGTTCGCAATCCGTGCTGGTTCGCGGGTCGCAAACGGTTGTGCGTTCTGCCTTTGGCTCCTGCGCTTGCTGATACCTATCACCTTGGCGGGAGCCCGGGGCTCCCGAGTCTTCCTGGTCTTCCAATTGCACCAAGCGACGGGCGCGCTGCTTAAGGATGAGGTCTTGCTCTTTGGCTACTTCCGAGTCCGGATTAAGCGTCGGAATCAGGTAACCGTAACGCTGCACCAATTGCGTGGCAACGGACCGGAATGCCACATCGCGATCCAGTCGGTCAAAGATGGCCTGGTCAGTCAGCGCGTTGTCGTCGACGACCTGCCCGCTGTCGGTTGCCTCCTTGGCGACCCAACGCTTCAACTCCACCAGAATTCCCGGATCCTTTACCAACACGGTCTGCAGTAGCGACGAAGACGCCGCCACGCGCTCCAGATTTTCCTTGGCGAGATCAGAGAGTCGTTCCCGGCCCGCAGTCGCTGCGACATACCCTGAAGCGTGCCGCCGGTCGTTCTCTTGTTCCTGCGTCCATGCGTAGATACAAGAAAGCAAGGAGACAAGCAATGTGAGCAGTAGGAATTTTTTACCGTGCAACATCGTCCTGCCCTTCTCCATTTCAGTGGCTGTGCCAACGCCTAGACTTCGCACTGCACCCCCACGCCTTCCGCAACTCGACGCACCGCGCTCAGAAAACCTTCCTCCGAGGCTTCGATGTCATCGGAGCGGATGTCTAGCGACGCCGAGTAACACACGCTGTAGTTCTGGTAGGGAGCTACGGCAATGATGCGCAGCTGGGGATGTTGTCGCAGGAGCGAGTCACAAAGGCTGGGACGCTTTCCTGGTTCGTCGACCGCGATGACCAGCAAATCGGGCGAACTCTCGTTGACTCGGCCGGGAATCTGCGCGTCGTTCGATACCTCTCCGACAACCTCGATCCATGGCTGCTCGGAAAGCATCGCCAGAAGCGTCTCCCGCATCAGTTTTGGCCGATTAGCAACCAGAATGCGAATCACCTTATTCATCGCCCCCTCCCCGCCTAGTCGAAAGATTAAGTATTGATTTCTGACGGAACAAAGGGAAGGCTCAAGGGGGGTTAATTCTGAGCCAGCCACTAGTTGGTCACGAGTGCCGCGTCTAGGTGAGCAATGGGCCCTGTCAAATGCGCCCCCGGCGGAGAGCATACTGTCGCGCCCAGAGCACTAAAAACCAAGCACTAGTGGGCTTGGCCTGGAGAATCAAAGGGAATGTACCCTGGTTAGTGCCTGCTACACCAAACTATCTGCTGTATTACTTTCAGTTCTAGTGGAATCTGTATGCACAACAATGACTTCATAGATTTATAAAAATGGAGTAGGGGTTCGCGAGCCCCGCAAGGCTCTCACTATCTATTCTTTGAAATGTTCCGAAATATAGAGCTGGTCTACTACGTTTCCATGAAGTCGGTGGCGTCCCAAATGCGAAATCAGGATGCGACCCCGTAAGCCTATTTGATTGACAGTGGACCTTGCTGCACCATAAAATTTCTGAATCCATCACGACATTCTTCCCGAAAGGTAACCGCATCATAAGCCCCTACGCTCAGTGGTATTTGGAGTTGGCTCACCCATGATGCAGAGCGGCAATGAAGTTCTCTCGGCACCGGTGAGCATTTATCTTTTAGCCGAGAATCGCCTCCTTCGCGAGACCCTGGCTCGTCTGCTTGAGAAGCGTGGCGGCCTGTCGATCGCCGGCGTAAGCCGTTACACCGAATCCACGCTGGAGGAGATTTTCGCTTCTGGCTGTGCCATTCTGCTGATGGACTCCATGGCCACAAGGCAAGCCACAAACTTGCTCAGCGATTTGTCCGAGCGAGCTCCCAAGATCGAGGTCATCCTGTTTGGAATGGACGAAGATCTGGACTCGTTCGTGAGATCGGCGTATCTCGGAGTCAGTGGCTACGTGCTGAAGGAAGCCTCAGCCTCCGAGATCATCGCCGCCGTCCTGGGTGTGGCGCGAGGCGAGGCGGCGTGGCCTCCCCGGTTCTGCATGGCGCTCGGCCGGCACCTGTCTCGTGACTATCGGACCAGGGCAAAATTTCCCATGCTGCCGGGAAGCGCTAAGTATTGTTTGACCCGGCGGCAGCTTGAACTCATACGCCTGGTTGAGAGGGGACTCACTAATAAGGAGATCGCGGCGAACTTGAATCTGTCTGAGTTTACGGTGAAAAACCATCTTCGTCGCATTATGAAAGAGGTGGATGCCGACGATCGCCACGAAGCCGTCGATGCGATTCGCGCCAGCGGGCTCCTCCCTGTCGCATAGCGGCGGGAGCCATCGGAACCACCGGGGCGAGCAGTCAGGCCATCGCCGGTGTCAACCGAAACGGCGGGGGAATCGGGGTTCGACAGAGGAGAACCCAATTCTCTAGTCCGTCAAGACCTGGTCCAGTAACTGTCCCACCGCGCGTCCCGCCTCCAGAATCGAGCTTCGATGATCCATGATGCCGGCGAGATCGGTATTGGCGAAGGCAATGCGAGCAAAAGGGGTGGCTCGTAGAACCTCGCTCGGGGCAGGTTTTTCGTCCTTGCCGAAGAAAAAGCCGGGCTGCGGGTTGAGATAGGCGTGTCCCCAGCGGTTCAGAATGATGCCCGCAATGTCCCGCCGGGCGTCGAAACCGGTGCGGGCGAACATATCGGTAAACTGCTCGCGAATTCGCCTTTCGTATTCTCTGAATGAGGTTGCAAGCATCTCTCCCCGGCCCCGGTGTCCCTGATCGGCGATTGGCAAACCGGGATAGGAATACAAGACCTTTAAAGGAAGCACTACCGGAGAATCTGGGCCCATCGTGGCCGCGTCCGCGCCCATCAACGCCGTCTTCCGCACCTCGGTGTAGTTGCCGACGCCCTCGAACCAACGAAATCCGGTGATTCCCATGTTGTAGAGAAAGCGCCAGTTCCGGACGGCTACGTTTGCCATCAGGCACGGAGATCGATAAAACTGGCCGTATGCACCTTGCTGCGCCTGGGGAAGGTCGCGAACCACATGTTTGGTAGTCCAACCGCCGCCCGCCATGACGGCGGAGCGCGCCTTTACCCGATATATCCTCCCGGCGCGCAGGTAAAGGACCGAAACCGACTCGGACTTCTCCGGATCGCCGTCGTGTTTCACCCACACGGCCGTGGAGTTCAGCCGAATGCGCGCCGGTGAGTTCGGCTGGTCGAGTGCGGCAAAATTGAGGTGATTGCGGCAGACCGCTTCCATGCTGTCGTCCCCCGCGATGGACCGGGGAATAAGCGTCTTCACCATGAGTCGTGCGATTCCCGTGTTGCCACCGGGAAACATCTGGTCGGTATCGTCGCTCTGCAGTGGGTGCAGCATGTCCGCTGCGTAGTCGGCGTACGCCGATAGAACGTCAGGCCCCAGGCCGGATCCGCCGCCTTCGACGGGAGAGAGGAAAGTCCGGATGGTTTCGCAGCTGATGCCGAAGCGCCGCATCATGTGCTCTTCAAGCGTAATCGAATCGAGATGTCTCGAGATCTCGTCCCCCAAATACTGGGGCCTCTTCTCCTCCGGCTGCAGACCTGCCCGCCACTTCAACAATTCAGCACGCGCACTCTCCGAAATGGGCGCGCCCTCAAGTTTCTTTCCCCAGGGATCAATCAGCCACACGCCTGGCTTCTGGCTAAACTTCGCTCCGAAATACAATCCGTAGGTCGCCGGTTCGCTTCCGACCATGTCGTAAGGAGTTTTACTGAGCGCCATCTCCTTCGCGGGACCTGCCCATTTCTGATATTGCAGTCGAGGAGCTTTCAGGCCGATCGAGTCGTAAAAACGACCGAGAAAACTGTGGGGATATTGAACAAAGAAAACCGCGGAGCCCTGGTGTGCCATCAAGCGATGGCCATCCACAACAAACTCATTGCGCTTGGCTTCCCCTCCGAAAACAGGATGATTGTCCAGAACCAGGCAGGTACGATTCTTGCCGCCTTTTCGCAAAAGGAACAGGGCCGCCGCCAGCCCGCTGATGCCACCACCCACCACAACGCAATCAAACATTTCGCCCGTGTCTATGAAGTTGGCGGGCAGACGGTCAAACTCGCCGTCACGAATGCGATGGCCGGCCGCCAGGACTTCGAGGGTATTTCCATTTGACTTGCTGTAATCGCCCACGCCGCCGTAGCCGGTCCAGTCGTCCTCTTCGCCGAGAAGTTGCAGCGGGGTAGCGGCCGTCAGAAGGCTGCCTGAGGCGAGCAATGTGGAATTCAGAAAATCCCGCCGGGTGATGGGCTGATCCATGCCCAGGGACTTGTCCTCTCTGCGGCGATTGTTTTCAGAAACTGCCATGGATATCTTGTCCCGTACTCCTGATGACGCATGGGGGCAACGACTGACCTTCAACGGCCCATACTTTCGATGCTTCCGCGCAGCACATTCAGAGAGGACTTTGGCAAAGTGAATAAAGAGTCTACCCCGCCCGGTACCGTGGTGGTCACCGGCGGAAGACTCGGATCGGGATGGCTCTCCGGGCCCTCGGAACGCCACACGTACTGCTCGCTACCGAATGTGATCATGGTGACCGGCCCGGAAAAAGAACTTTGAGTTCCCGTTCCAGAATTGAAGGCGAGACGTACTTTGTGCGGATTCGACTGATCTTTGTTAATCACCATGACCGACCATTGTCCGTCCGGAAGCTGAACTGGATAAGCGGTTATCAGCACATGTCCGGCGCCATCCTTTAGATCGGCGGATGCAGAGAAGAGCCGATGAGTACCAGCACCGTGTTTGACCCATTCCAGGTTGATGACCCGGCTGGCTTGATATTGCGACGTGTGGGCGTGTATGTTGAGGTTTTCGTCGGCTACGAAGTTCCCGTAGGTGCTCCAGCCGCGGCAACCTGAGCGTATCGGCTCCGGCTGGATGGGCGAGTGGTAATAAATATCGCCGCCGAAGGTGAAAAACGAACCGACGCTATCGGCCAGCCAGAGCGCGGCAAAAATATCGGTCATGGGCTGAGTCAGGCCCCAGGAGAGGTTGCTCTCGCTGTTGACCAGCGGCACGTTCGCGGGGACGCCATCCGCTCTCCAGATTTTGAGAATGCCCTCGGTCAACTCGGGCTCACGATACAGGTCCGACCAGGTGATATCGCAGGGCGGAAACGGGTAGTGCTCGAACGACATGAAGGACAGATCGGCAAGGCGGCCGTGCTGTTTCAGATAGTCCACGAAGCGGCCCAGCCATGACACGCGGCCCCGGGAGTCGGGCCATACTTCAATATCCTCATTCACCCCCTCGAATATCGGCCCGCCCAGTTTCAGCTTTGGGTCCACCTGGTGCAGAGCGGTGGCAAACTGCAGGTAAAGAGCGCCGTAGTCTTCCGGCAGCATCTTCTGACCGTCAGGCTCTTCTCCCATCTCGACATAAGAAATCGGATACCCACGCTTCTTCACGTAGGCGATCTGCGCTGCCGCGTCTTCCGGTGTGCTGTACAGCATGGCCACCGGGATCATGGCGGGCAGATGGTTGGTGAGGCCGCTGGTGTAGAAGAGGTCCATGCCGGTTTGATCGCCCGCCTGCGAGTCCAGATCAGCGGCGGAGTGCCAGGGATCGACCGACGAGGCGTGAACCACGGTCTGACCTCCATCCGGCACATGCTTGATCAGGTCTACAAATTCGCCGCTCTCGGTAGAGCTCCCGGCGTAGAGTTCACGAATGGCGTATCCCGCGGAGCTACGCGGATCACTCGAATCGCCCCTGCCAGCAGTATTCGAAGATTCGGTCATCCAGATGCGGACATAGCGCAACGCCGCGGGCGGCCCGGTAAACTTCAACGTCTCGAGCCCGCCGCGTCCGTCGCTGACGATGCCCAAGGAAATCCAGACGCCAGCAGCGGGATTCGCCAGCGGTTCCTTCTCGCCGCTCCAGTACTGCACCAAGTAGTTTCGTGCGTACGGATTGCCCCAATCGATTCTCAACGTGTCGATCTTCTCCGCCGCGCCCAGATCGAGGATGACCCACTGCGGATGCAGAGAATCATCCTCGCCGGTGAATTTGCTGGTGAGATACGGGTTGGTCTTCCAGTATGTGTCCGGGTCACCGTCCGTCATGCGGGAGTACTTGCTGCGCGAATGTCCATCGCCGCCAGTGTTGCCGCGATGAGGCAGGGGATAACCGGCAGAATGCCGGATGAACTCGCCCGGTTCCGCGCTACCAGTGAAATACCCGCTGTGGTGAGCAGTGTCGCTCCAGGTTCCGTCGGGGTTCCAATGCCACGCCGCGCCCTGCAGTTCAGTATTTTGACGATAGGTGATCGGCCCCCATCCGGCGGAGAGGGATTCCTTGAGGATCGCGGGAGTATAAATCTTGTCCACGACGCCCTGGGGCAGAATGTCAATCGATGTACCCAGGGCTACATCGGGATCGAACGACTTGAGGGGGTGGGTCGCATCCACGCGGATGGTTGTGATCTGTTTCGGGTTGGAGTTTAAGCTACTCTCTTGCTCGACGCTCACTTGGCTCCAGAGGAAAGTATTGCAGAGCAAAGCGAAAAAAGTAATCGCCGTCGTCGGAAACCCTTGATGAACCGAGGCCCGTCTTCGTTGTTTTGCCAAGTGTTCCCGAGATCCCATTCGGATTCCTGTCATTAACTTGATCTGGCCAGAAGGTAAAGTTGTCCCGTGTCGCAACCCTTCGAGCCGCGACTCTTCCAGGAAGACAGAAAGCTCGGCTAGATTTCCCCTACTCGGCTCGCAAAAAATCTAGCGGTAGAATTTCACCGCCCTCCGCACTTCGCGCGCGCGGTTCGCAGGCTTGAAAATCTTCCCGACGCCGGCCCTGTATCGATTCTATTAAAACGTTTTATTACTGATCGGCGGAGAGGCTGTCAAGCAAAAACTTTAGCTGCTGATGATCACAGAATGGAGCCAGTCCAAGCGCTGAAAATTCAGCCGCTCAACTGCTCCCTTTTGTGGGACTCTTGGGTGAGAGTGTCTACCGGTATTACGGGCTTGGCCATCAGTGCGGGAGATAGGGCACGAAGCCCCGTGCCTTCGTAGGCAGATGATAGACCGAGGTGGTGGCGGTAATGTAAAGCGTCCGGTAGTCCTTGTCACCCCAGGCCAGGTTGGCCGGTTGTTCCGGCATCTCGATCGTACCCAGATGTTGACCTTGTGGATCCCAGACCCAGATTCCTCTGGGGCCGGTCACAAATAAATTTCCATCATGGTCGACCTTTATGCCATCCGGGACTCCGTCGTGTGCTCCGCCCGGCTCCTCAGCGAAGATTCGGCCGTTGCTCAGCGCGCCATCCTTGGCGAAGTCGTACACGCGGATGTTCCTTTGCTCGCTGTCGTCCACATACAGATGCTTTCCATCGGGTGAAAAGGCTAGACCATTCGGTTGTGTGAGGTCCTTGGTCAGGAGACGAACACCGCCCGTTGGATCCAGGCGGTAGACGCCCTGGAAGGGAATTTCCTGCTGCTGCCCCTCCACCAAATCGAGCGTTGGATCGGTGAAGTAGATCGCGCCGTCGGGACCGATCACCACATCATTCGGGCTGTTGAACTTCTTTCCTTCATAGTGGTCCGCCAATATGATGTATTTCCGGTCCGGAGTTACGGCGATGATGGCGCGCAGAGCACTGGCGCAATCAATCAGACGATGCTGCCGGTCATAGGTGTTGCCATCTGGATCGCCGAGAGAAATCAACTCCTCCTTATGACCGTCGTTTTCCCGACCGTCTAGCAAGACCCGATAAATCTTGTTCTGAACTTCGTCGCTAACGTAAAGGAAGTCGGACTGGTCCCAGACCGGACCTTCTGCGAAGCCAAAATGGCCTGCAACCCGTGTCAGCTTCGCGTTGCGATCGAACAATTTCCAAAACTTTGGAGATTCTGCTGTGAGTTTGAAAGTTCGCTCAGGCACGCCCGCTCGGACTGAAATAAGCGGCGGCCCTGCGAACAAGACAAGGATGGCGGCCAGCGCGGTTGCGGCTTTGATCCCCCGGCTCCGGAACAAGCCGCTCACCAATGGTCGCATTTTCAAGATCGCATCTTTCATTCCTTCATTCCCTCCCCCCAGGCCGCTGGTTGTTAGGTCGAACAAACTTGCTTCGCCCAATGCTCATCAAATAGCTCACCACGTCATCCAGCTCCTGACGGCTAAGCCTCGTTCCGTAATCGGCGGGCATCAAAGGCCGGGCTTGGTATTTGATGCTCCGCAATTCTGACTTGGTGAACAAATGAAACGTACCGTCCAGCACCTGAATCTGCAGAGAGAAGTTGTCTTCGTTCCGCACCATTCCCGTTAATGTCTTCCCCTTGATGGTGGTCACGACTACGGGTCGCGTCCGAGGATCGAGATTTTTGTCGGGACCGGTAATGGCGCCGCGAATGTCAGCTACCGAACGAGCGACGGCATAGCTCGACAGGTCCGACCCGACAAAACCTCCTTCGCCGTTGGCCATGTGGCACTGCGAACACCCGGACGCTCCCAAGGCGGGACCCGCAAAGAAAAGAACCCTGCCGCGTTCTGGATCGCCGGGAAGTTCCACTGCCGCGGCTTGACCTTGCAGGCCGCGCAGGTGGCGAACAATCGGCTGAATTTGGGCGGCGCCGAGTGAACGAAAGGCCGGCATTCCTGTTCCCGCTATGCCGTCCTGGATAATGCGGAGAAGAGCCTCGTCCGACAATTGCTGGACTTCCCTTTTGTTGGCAAGATCGGGCCCACGCTCTCCTCCTCGAGCATCCAGTCCATGGCAAGCGGCGCAGCGGGTGGCAAAGCTTCGCTGGCCTTCAAGCGCGCTGCTACTTCCCGCCGGTGGCGGCTGGCCGCATCGCTGCGCCTGCAATGCCGGCAACGCCGAGAGCAGCAGTACCAGGGTCGACAATGGCAAAAATCCGGGGGACATTCGGTTATTTCTGTTTTGCAGTGCTCGCCGATATCGCAATCGAGTACATATATACAACCATGAGGAGCAAATGAACAAATCGCCGGCTGTGTTTTTCCGCAGCAATCATTTCTTATATCATTGCAATTCGTCAACTTTCATTGGATAATTCGCCTCGATTAAATCGATTCAGTGAGAACAATAAGAACAAGTTGCGAGTGCAGGCGCGGCATGGTGGCTTTTCAGCGTGGGCTTGACCCGCTCAATCCGCGGCCATGACAGGAGAATGGGACTGAGGAGACGACTAACACTGGCCATCGCTCTCCTGGCAGGATGCCCGGTCTGGGCGGCAGCCGATAAACCTTCCCAGGAGTCGAGTTCGTCCGTCATCGATGTGCTCCCAGCCGAGCTGACCGCCCACCCGCCGGGAGCAAACTGGCTTTCCTATAACGGCGATTTCTCGGGGCGCCGCTACAGTAATCTGTCGCAGATCAACCTCCGCAACGTGGCACAATTGCGAGCGCAATGGGTATTCCATTCCAGCAATTCGAACCGCCTGGAGGTCACACCGGTGGTTGTAAACGGCGTCATGTTTGCGACCTCGGCCAACGACACCTACGCGCTGGACGCGCGCACCGGCCGCGTAATCTGGCATCATGCTTGGCCCATCTCCGAGGGATTGATCGACGACGCCTCCGGGCACCTCAGTCGCGGAGTCGCGGTGTGGCATTCCCGAGTGTACCGGCAAACCGATAACGCCCATTTACTGTGCCTGGACGCGCGTTCCGGTCACCTGCTATGGGATGTAGCTTACGCCGACTGGAACAGGAATTACGGTGCTACCGCCGCGCCTCTGGTAGTGAAGGACAAGGTCATCGTGGGCACCTCCGGCGGAGATGATGGGGTTCGCGGCTTTGTGGCCGCCTTTGACGCGACCACGGGAAAGTTGGCGTGGCGTTTTTGGACCATCCCCGGACCCGGAGAATTCGGCTCCGATAGCTGGCTCGGAGATCTGTACCTGCATGGCGGCGGCACTACCTGGATGCCGGGTACGTACGATCCCGAAACCAGCACGTTATTCTGGGGGACAAGCAATCCCAGCCCCGACTTCGATGGTAGCGTGCGCCCAGGCGACGACCTCTATAGCGATTGCGTTCTTGCGCTTGACGCGGATACCGGCAAGCTGAAATGGCACTTCCAATTTACGCCGCACGATCTGTTCGATTACGACGCTACCGAAACCCCGATCCTGATTAACCAGGTTTACCAAGGAGAGCGGCGCAAACTGCTGGTGCAAGCGAATCGGAACGGGTTCATCTATGTGCTGGATCGCACCAACGGAAAGTTTCTTTCGGCAACCCCATTCGTGACCAAGCTAACCTGGGCGAAAGGAGTTGATGCGCGAGGCCGGCCGATCCGCTCCGGTCTCGAACCCACGTCCGAGGGAACTCGAATATGTCCCGGCTACGGCGGCGGCACGAATTGGTTCGCGCCGTCCTACAACGAGTCTACCCATTTCGTTTATTTTCTTGCCCTGGAAGAATGTCAGACTTTCTTCATGAAGCCTCAAGACTTTGAGGAAGGAAAAACTTTTTACTCGACCGGAGTGAAGAGGATCCCGGGGGAGACTTCGCAGAAGATTCTTTTGGCCTACGACCTGAGCAGGCAATCGTTCGCCTGGCGCTATCCGCAATTAGGGAGTGGGCGCTCCGATGGCGGCACCATGACCACTGCTGGCGGTTTGGTCTTCTTCGGTGACGACGCGCAATCATTCGAAGCGGTGGACGCGCGGACCGGAAAGCCTATGTGGCACTTCAATACGGGACAGGACTTCAGCGCCTCTCCGATGAGCTATGCGGTTCAGGGCAAGCAGTACGTCGCGGTCGCGGCGGGAAGTGATATTTTCAGTTTCGCGCTGCCGTGATACTTTGCCCTTCTTTATGGCTAGAGAACTCCGACAACACACGTCGGTCAGGCTGGCGCGACCGATTCTTGCAAAACCGGACTGTGACAAGGGATAACGGCCTCGACGATCGTGCCTGGATGGGCATTAGTAAGTCGCAATTGTCCACCAAATTCTTTGGCGCGCTGGCTCATCCCACCGATGCCGATGCCTATGCTTCCAGGCCGCAATTCTGAAATCTGTTCTGCGATACCCTTTCCGTCATCACGCACCGTCACGACCACTTCGCTTCCCCGTTGCACGACGCTGATCCAGCCCTTCTGTGCCCCGGAGTGGCGGAAGACATTGGTCAGAGCTTCCTGAATGATACGAAAGATGGCTCGCTCTAACTCGGGAGCGAGCCGGGGGAAGTCGGCTGGCTGCACTTCAAGGGCGGTCTCGATGCCGCTGCGTTTGGTCAGCCCGTCCAAGTACCAGCGAACCGCCGAGAGCAGTCCCACTTCATCGAGCAGAGGTGGATGCAAAAGATGGGACAAGCTGCGAATTTGCTGCGCCGCGCCATCAATCATGTCGTTCACTTCACCGACCCGCTTTGCCAACAGGGGCGAGTCATGAAGAATCCCATTCAAAAGCATCTTGATCGCAACCAGTTCCTGCCCCAGACCGTCGTGTAACTCGCGCGCGATGCGACGTCGTTCGTCGTCTTGCATCGTCATCAGGCGGCTGGACAGGAGCCGCAGCGCGGCTGTCCTTTCATCCACCATCCTCTCCAGTTCGACCGCGCTGTCACGCATCGAATGCTCCAGTAGTTTGCTGTCGTGGATGTCGGCGCAGGTGCCATACCACCGGAGGACCTTGCCGGCCTGATCTCGAAGCGGAACGGCTCGAGCGCGAAACCAGCGATACTGTCCGTCTCTGCCGCGCAGGCGGTATTCACATTCATAGTTCTCGCCCGATTGAACGCAGCGCATCCAGTACGCCATACTCCGCTCTTTGTCGTCGGGATGCACATAGTCCAGCCAACCAAAACCATTCGCGGAACTCGCCGGTGCGCCTGTGAACTCAAAAAAACGTCCGCTGATGTAATCTCGAGCCCCGTCCGTTTGCCGGCTAAAGATGATGTCTGGGGCGGTCTTCACAACGGCATCGAGCTCCTGGTTCTTGCACGCCAGTTCGCTATTCAACTGCTGCAACGCTTCCGCTCGGTGTTTTAATTCCTCGGTTCGCTCGGCAACCCGTTGCTCCAATTCACGATTCAAGCTCTCTAGCTGGTGTGCCCTTCGATGTAACTCAGCGAAGACGCTGACTTTCGCCCGCAGGAGCTCGGGGATTACCGGGACCGAGATGTAATCGACTGCTCCCCGCTCGTATCCCTTCAGCCGATCGAGGTCGGTCATGTGCACGGCAGAGATGAATATGATCGCCGTCTTGTGGCAGCGCGGATGGCCTCGAATCATCTCCGCCAATTGAAAACCGTCGAGCTCGGGCATGCTCACATCCATTAGCACGACGGCAATATCGGTTTTCAGCAGGTGCTCCAAGGCGTCCCGCCCCGAGGTCGCCTTAATCAGGTTCAAGCCCAGCTCATCCAGTATGACCTCATAGCTGAGCAGCTTCGCGGGTTGATCGTCCACCATCAAGATGTTGACTTTGTTGTTCTCGCTCATTAGCTCCTCATCTTTCAGGGCCGCACCAAAGGGTTATCGGTGAAGCCACATACGAAGTGCGGAGAGCAGTTGTTCGGTGTTGACCGGTTTAGCCAGATATTCGGAAGCGCCGGCTTCGAGGCACTTCTCGCGATCACCTTTCATGGCTTTCGCAGTCAGTGCAATTATCGGCAGACGCCGGAACGACGAATTCCGCCGGATCACTTGCATGGTTTCGTAGCCATCCATTTCCGGCATCATGATGTCCATCAGTACAATCGCAACCTCCGGAGTTTTCTCCAGCATGGCAATTGCCTCGCGACCTGTACCGGCGGTCAGCACTGTCATCCCGCGCCGCTCCAGCACGCTACTGAGGGCGAAGATATTCCGCACGTCGTCATCCACCACCAGCACCTTCTTGCCCACCAGGGCGTCATCCGAGCGGTGCAAACGGTCGAGCAATTTTTGTTTCGCCGGCGGAAGATCGGCGATAACCCGATGCAAAAACAAAGCGGTCTCATCCAGCAACCGTTCTGGCGACTCGACGCCCTTGACCACTACACTCCGCGCCAGCGCGTGCAAGCGAGCGTCTTCTTCCGCTGACAGCTCCTTCCCGGTGAACACAACCACCGGCAAGTCGTTCAGCGACGGAGTGTCGCGCAGACATTCCAAAACCTCGAAGCCCGACATATCTGGAAGGCGCAGGTCGAGCACCACGCAATCGAAGGCGGATTCGGTAACCGCTGCCAGGGCATCATTTCCCGTGGCCGCGACCGAAATGTCTATATCGTCATGACTCAGCAGTTCGCGAATACTGAGCTGCTCGGCCGGATTATCTTCCACAATCAGCAGACGCTTGCGGCGCGGCGCGGTGTATGCCTTGATGCGGTTCAAGGCCGATTCCAGCCCCTTGGAGGTCGTCGGCTTGGTCACAAAGGCAAACGCTCCGCGGGTCAGGCCATGATGCCGGTCTTCGTCCAGGGTTAACATTTGGACGGGGATATGTCGGGTCGCCGAATCTTGTTTCAGATGGTTGAGCACGGTCCAACCCAGCATGTCTGGCAGAAAGACGTCCAGAGAGATGGCGGTGGGATGGTATTCGCGGGCCAGGGCCAGGGCTTCGGCGCCACCCATCGCCACCAGAACCTTGAATCCCTTATCGTGGGATAAATCGCAAAGCACCCGGCCATAGTGCGGGTCGTCCTCGACGATCAGCAAAACTGCATCTTCTGGCCGCAGATTGGCGCGGTCGTCGGCGACCCGTTCACTCGAAAGCTCCGCCGCGGCAGCGGACAACGGGCGTGGCAACGTGGCAGTTTTTCGGTCTGCCATCGCCACGTTTGCTGCCGATGGACCAACATAGGTTTGAGGTAAATACAGTGTGAATGTGCTCCCCCGGCCGGGCGTGCTGCGCAATTGAATCTCGCCTCCCAGAAGGCTGGCCAACTCGCGACTGATCGCAAGCCCCAAACCGGTCCCGCCGTATTTGCGGCTGGTGCCGGCGTCAGCCTGCTGGAATGCCTCGAAAATGATGCGCTGCTTTTCAGATGGAATGCCGATTCCCGTATCGGAAACCTGAAAAGCCACGACCGCAGCCGCCGCCCCAAGAACAGGATGGTCATCGCTCCAGCCGCCCGCGGCGACCGATACCGACAGATTTACCCCGCCGTGTTCAGTGAATTTGAATGCGTTCGACAAGAGATTCTTCAGCACTTGCTGCAAACGCTTCGAGTCGGTGACCAGGCTGCGGGTGAGGTGCGGATCCGTGTGCACCTCGAAACTGAGCCGCCGGTTCTCTGCCTCGTGGCGGAACGGGCGAGCCACCATATCAAGCAGGCTGGCGAAGAAAACCTCTTCGGCGTCTACCGAAACCGTGCCCGATTCGATCTTTGACAGATCGAGAATGTCGCTGATCAGGTTTAGTAGATCGGTTCCGGCGCCATGAATCGTGCGTGCGAACTCGACCTGTCTAGAGGTCAAGTTTCCATCGGGATTGTCGTTCAGTTGTTGGCCCAGCACCAGGATACTGTTGAGCGGAGTGCGAAGTTCGTGCGACATGTTGGCCAGGAACTCCGACTTGTACTTGGAAGTCAGGGCCAGCTCTTTCGCCTTCCCTTCCAGGGCGCGCCGCGCCTGTTCGATCTCCTGGTTCTTGCGCTCCACTTCCACGTTCTGTTCGGCGAGCTGCTGAGCTTTCTGCGCCAGCTGCTCGTTGGTTTGCTGCAACTCTTTTTGCTGCGTCTGCAGCTCAGTGGCCAACTGTTGGGACTGCTTCAGTAGCCCTTCGGTCTGCATCGTCGCCTCAATGCTGTTTAGGACAATGCCAATGCTCGCGGTTAGCTGCTCAAGAAACGCCAAGTGCGAAGCGGTGAAGGCGCTCAGCGATGCCAGCTCAATCACAGCCTTGACCCGATCCTCGAACAGTACCGGCAACACGATCACATTCCGGGGAACAGCCTCAAACAAGCCGGAACGAATCGAAACCGTGTTCGGCGGCAAATCGGCAATCAACATGCGTCGCTTTTCTGCCGCACATTGTCCAACCAGACCCTCGCCCACCTTCAAACGCCGAAGGTGACCGTCCCCTCCGTCGGCGGCAAATGCCGAAAGAAGTACCATGCTGGCGGATTCTTCCGTTTCCATTTGATAGATGACGCCTTGTTGAGCGTCGACCAACGGCGCCAACTCCGACAACAGCATGCGACCCACGCTGGTCAGATCGCGTTGACCTTGCAACATGGCGGTAAAGCGAGCGAGGTTTGTCTTAAGCCAGTCTTGCTCGGTGTTGCGATCCGTGGTCAGCCGCAGGTTGTCGATCATGGTGTTGATGTTGTCTTTCAGGTCAGCGACTTCGCCGCTGGCTTCGACCTGGATCGAACGGGTCAAGTCGCCCTTGGTGACGGCGGTGGCCACCTCGGCGATGGCCCGGACCTGGTTGGTGAGGTTATCGGCGAGCAAGTTGACGTTACCCGTGAGGTCTTTCCAGGTGCCGGCCGCCCCGGGCACATTCGCTTGGCCACCCAAACGCCCTTCCACGCCCACCTCGCGCGCTACGGTGGTTACCTGATCGGCGAAGGTAGCGAGCGTGTCGGTCATATTATTAATCGTTTCAGCCAGCGCCGCGACTTCGCCCTTGGCATTCACGGTCAGCTTCTGCGTGAGCTCGCCGTTGGCCACCGCGGTTACGACTTTGACGATTCCGCGCACCTGCTCGGTAAGGTTGGCAGCCATGACGTTAACGTTGTCGGTGAGATCCTTCCATGTGCCCGCGACCCCAGGCACCTTTGCCTGGCCTCCAAGGTTGCCGTCAGTGCCCACTTCACGCGCCACCCGCGTCACTTCGGCGGCGAAGGCATTGAGCTGGTCTACCATAGTGTTGATTGTGTTCTTCAGTTCGAGGATTTCGCCCTTCACGTCCACGGTGATCTTGCGTGACAAGTCGCCGCGCGCCACCGCCGTAGTGACTTCTGCGATGTTGCGCACCTGTCCCGTCAGGTTGCCCGCCATGGCGTTCACCGAATCGGTGAGATCTTTCCATGTGCCCGCCACTCCTGGAACGTTGGCCTGTCCTCCCAGCCGGCCCTCGCTGCCCACCTCGCGCGCCACGCGCGTCACTTCGGCCGCGAACGAGCGCAGTTGCTCGACCATGGTGTTGAGGGTTTCTTTAAGTTGCAAGATCTCGCCGCGCACGTCCACGGTAATCTTCTTTGAAAGGTCGCCCGTGGCGATGGCCGTGGCCACCTCGGCGATGTTGCGCACCTGCCCAGTCAGGTTGCTGGCCATGAAGTTCACGTTATCGGTGAGGTCTTTCCAGGTCCCACCGACACCTGGCACTTGCGCCTGACCGCCCAGTTTGCCCTCGGTGCCCACTTCGCGCGCCACACGCGTCACCTCACCCGCGAAAGCATTGAGCTGGTCGACCATTGTGTTGATCGTGTTTTTCAACTCAAGGATCTCGCCTTTCACGTCCACGGTGATTTTGCGCGACAAATCGCCCCGCGCCACAGCCGTAGTGACTTCCGCGATGTTGCGCACCTGCCCGGTCAGGTTGCCCGCCATCGAATTGACCGAATCCGTAAGGTCCTTCCACGTGCCGCCCACCCCCGGCACATTGGCCTGTCCACCGAGTCGACCTTCGGTGCCAACCTCGCGCGCCACGCGGGTTACTTCGCCCGCGAAGGCGTTGAGTTGATCGACCATTGTGTTGATGGTTTCTTTGAGCAGGAGAATCTCGCCACTCACGTTCACGGTTATTTTCCTGGACAGGTTGCCGGTAGCGATCGCGGTGGCCACCTCGGCGATATTGCGCACTTGCCCCGTCAAGTTACTGGCCATCGAATTGACCGAGTCGGTCAGGTCTTTCCAGGTACCCGCCACGCCAGGCACTTGCGCCTGCCCGCCCAGTCTCCCGTCGGTGCCCACCTCCCGGGCCACGCGCGTCACTTCTGAAGCAAAGTCCCTCAATTGGTCCACCATCGTGTTAATGGTGTCCTTGAGTTCGAGAATTTCTCCTTTCACGTCCACGGTGATCTTGCGCGACAAATCGCCACGGGCAACCGCGGTAGCCACCTCGGCAATGTTGCGCACCTGCCCGGTCAAGTTGCTGGCCATGAAGTTAACGTTGTCCGTGAGGTCTTTCCAGGTCCCGGCCACTCCCGGCACCTGCGCCTGGCCACCCAGCTTGCCTTCGGTACCGACTTCACGGGCCACGCGCGTTACTTCGCCCGCGAAGGCGTTGAGTTGGTCCACCATCGTGTTGATCGTATTTTTCAGCTCCAGGATTTCGCCCTTTACGTCCACCGTGATCTTGCGCGACAAATCGCCGCCCGCCACGGCAGTGGTCACCTCGGCGATGTTGCGTACCTGCCCGGTCAGGTTCCCTGCCATTGAATTGACCGAGTCGGTAAGGTCCTTCCAGGTACCCGCTACACCGGGCACATTGGCCTGTCCGCCCAGTCGGCCTTCGGTGCCCACCTCGCGGGCTACGCGCGTCACCTCACCGGCGAAGCGGTTCAGTTGATCCACCATCGTGTTCAGGGTTTCCTTCAGTTGCAGAATCTCACCGCGCACATCCACCGTGATCTTGCGCGACAGATCGCCGCTGGCAATCGCCGTGGCCACTTCAGCGATGTTGCGTACTTGCCCCGTCAGATTGCTGGCCATGAAGTTCACGTTGTCGGTAAGATCCTTCCAGGTCCCCCCCACTCCCGGCACCTGCGCCTGACCGCCCAGCTTGCCTTCGGTGCCAACTTCGCGCGCCACGCGTGTCACCTCTCCAGCAAAGCCGTTCAGCTGATCCACCATCGTGTTGATGGTGTCCTTGAGTTCGAGAATCTCACCCTTTACGTCCACCGTAATTTTTCGCGACAAATCTCCGCGCGCCACAGCCGTAGTCACTTCCGCAATATTGCGCACCTGCGCCGTCAAGTTTCCCGCCATGGCGTTTACCGAGTCGGTCAAGTCCTTCCACGTGCCGGCCACCCCGGGTACCACGGCCTGGCCACCGAGCTTGCCGTCGGTGCCTACCTCGCGCGCCACGCGAGTCACTTCAGAAGCAAATGATCGCAACTGATCCACCATCGTGTTGATGGCCTCTTTGAGCTGAAGAATCTCTCCGCGAACATCCACCGTGATCTTGCGAGAGAGATCGCCACTGGCCACCGCGGTAGCCACTTCGGCGATGTTGCGCACCTGTCCGGTCAAGTTGCTCGCCATCGAATTAACAGAATCAGTCAGGTCCTTCCAGGTACCGGCCACGCCGGGAACTTGTGCCTGACCTCCGAGCTTGCCGTCGGTACCCACCTCGCGGGCCACGCGCGTTACCTCAGCCGTAAATACACCGAGTTGCTGAATCATGGTGTTGACGATATTGGCGGAGCGCAGGAACTCCCCTTCGAGCGGACGTCCGTCGACGTCAAGCCTGACGGTTTGGGTCAGGTTACCCTGCGCCACAGCCGCGATCGCGCGGGTCACTTCTGTGGTTGGCCGAAGCAAGTCTTCGACGAGAGTGTTGACCGAGGCCTCCATCTCACCCCAGGCCCCTCGGGACTCATGAAATCGCGTGCGTTCCCGCGTTTTTCCTTCCTTGCCCACAACTTGGCCAACGCGCTTTAGTTCATGTGCCATTTGCTGGTTCACGGCGACAATATCGTTAAATGTGTCGGCGATCTTTCCAGCCAGTCCCGTCCAGGAGCCAGGGAGCCGCACTGAAAAGTCCCCAGCTCGCATGGTCTGCAAGCTTGCCAGTATGACGCTAAGATCGGCGGAAACGGGTTCAGCCACGGCAGCGGAATGTCCGTTATTCCCAGGGCTGGGTGCGGATTCGCCGTTGATGCTCGCGGCGGCAGCATGACGGTCGCCTCTCTTCATGGTCGTCTCCTGAAATAACGGGGGGTTGCGTTCTGCGAAACCGAGCTTTCGCCCGCGCGATTCAGATCACCCGAGTTTGGGGGAATCGGATGCTACTCGGCAGCCAACTTTTCCAAGCTGCACACGCCGATCACCAACGCAAATGTTCGGAACCGGAGCGAACGTATCTCCTTGTTAACACGAAAGTTCTTGCGTGACTCTACAGTGTTTACTGTATGGACCATCCGCTGGCTAAAGGAATGCCGGGGGGAGGGTGAGCACGCGGAGGGCGGTTGTATCTGTGGTCTAAGCAGAAGTCAAGGCAGACAAGCTAGGCGGCCAGCATCGACCGGATGGCATGGAGCACGTTGGAAGCAACTGCCTCTGATTTGGATATTACGTCCCGGATACCTGCATTGCGGGCATCCTCCACCAGCTGTGGGTACGCATGCAGAGTGAACATAAGGATCTGAACTTGGGGCGCGATGGCGCCGATTTGGCGGGCTGCCTCGAGTCCATTCATGACCGGCATCGAGAGATCCAGGAGAACCACATCGGGATGGAGTTCTCGGACCATCTCGACTGCCACCTTCCCATTTTCTGCCTCGCCGCATATTTCCCAGCTCGTTTCCGCTTCTATGCAAAAGCGAAGAGAGCGTCGAATGGCCGGTGCGTCATCCACCACGAGAATTTTTGTCGCCATGGCGCTCTCAGATGCCAGTCTATCTATTGAGGCGAATCGTGCAATACAACCGATACTGTATCGCCGCCCCAGGCGAACCTGCCTTGGAGTCCTCGAGTTTCGGTACTTCCGAAACCCGATACTGCCCTACCAAATTCACTGTATTGCAATAGAAATAGGTCGCTCGCAAAATGCAGCCCGTCCCACGCGGAGAATCGCCATGGCCTATCTGACTTTGCAGGAAGTCACCGAGCGCATCACCAAAAGCAATCCTCTCGCGAAACAGCGAACTCAAAACACTCGGCTTGAGGACCAACCGCACCGTCTCGAGTTCTACGTTCCTCGCCTAACCAGGCGTTTAGCCAACTTAAAGTTCAGCGGCTTAACCAAGTGACACACGAGGTTTCGATTCTCCGGGAGGCCGTAAATTCCCTAATCGTTCGTGGGCGTAACAGCGTGCAACAAACCTATGGCAGCGCGGATGTGCGCGTTAGAGCAATCGCGAGGGCAACGATTACGGTTAACAATAGCAACACGCAACCGCTTAGTAGCACAATCTCACTTAACAAGTCGGACTTCATTAGGTCATCCCGGCGCATGGCAACCTCCTCGGCAGCGGCAGTTTCCTAACAAGTCAACTTTTTCGCAGTCCAACATAGGGCAATCTTGCGGTCGGGCGCAATTCCTCCGAGACTGTACCTCCTCAAAAGATTCTCTGTAGTCGATAAGCCAATGTGCCTGTGGATGTTTGCCGAGGCAGCGGTCTACCCTTCCAAGATTGAGAAGATTTCTCGGGTGCGAGCACTTTGACTCGCCTCATCTGCCGATATCTCGGCAGGCGCTCGGAGGTCTTTACGCAGATTGGGCCGCGGTTTCAGCCGCCGAATGTACCTCGGCGGACGATGGTTTGTACGCTGTAGTACATAATCGGCTGTATTGCAGAATTCGCCCGCTTCCGTAGGCTGGGGTTAGCAAACACAAGGCGGTCATATGGCTATAAAAATTCTTCTCGTGGATGACAGCACGCTTGTCCGACGCGCCTTGCGTTCTTCTTTAGAAAGTCAGCCGGATTGGGAGATATGCGGTGAGGCTGAAAATGGGAAGGTGGCGGTTGAGATGGTACAACAACTATCTCCCGATGTGATTATTTTGGACCTCTCGATGCCGGTCATGAACGGTCTCGACGCAGCGCGGCAAATCAGAGTGCTCGCGCCCAACGCTTACATCCTGCTTTTCACCCTGCAAGCGTACCCGGAACTCGTGGAGGATGCCCAGAAAGTCGGGGTTAACAAAGTGCTGCCCAAGTCCGGCGGGGCAGGTACCACCGTGCTTGGCGCCGTCCGTTCTTTTCTAGCCGCCTAAGTCGAGTGTTTCGACCTCGCTCCTAAAAGAAATACCTCTTCCAAAGGACTTGGATTTGAGCGGGTTCCGTCGGATCCGGCTCTGGCACACATTTACGTCCACAGCCGCGCCGCTACAGCCTGGACGTGGATCCGCGCTGTGTCCAGAAAAGGGATGCGGCGATCCGTCAGGTCCCCCAAAATCAGCGGCAATTCTGTGCCTCCGAGAATCAGTCCATCGATCCGGTGTTGCTGTTTCAACCGATCCACTACGGCAAGCAATCGTGCCCGCGTAACCGGCGAAATAATGCCGTTCACCAACTCATTCATGTACTTGTCATGAATATAGGCTTGCTCTTCCAGGCTGGGTATGACGAGCGCAATGTCGGCCTTGGAAAATACGTTCGCATAGAACTGGCCGCGCATGGTGAACCTGGTGCCAAACAGTCCGAGTCTTTTCAAACCCAACGTTCTGGCCGTCTCGCAAGTAGCCTCAACGATGCTCACCAGCGGGATCGGTGACTGCCGTCTAATTTCGTCAAACACAACATGCGGTGTATTGGCAGCCAGTAGTCCATACTGTGCTCCGCCGCTGGCCAGCTTTTGAATTTCCCCGACAAGATATTCGGTCACCTTGGCGAATTCATTCGCCTCGATCAGACTCAGCATCGTTTTCATATCGATGCTGTTAATGATGATCGAAGGATAACTTCCATCGGGTACTCGCGCGCGATAGGCCGCAACCAGCAATCGGTAATATTCGATCGTTGACTCCGGCCCGATGCCGCCAATCACGCCCACGGTCTTCATCTGCGCTCTCCTGGCTCTTTGCCGTCCATTCTAGGACAGGCTTGCATCCGGCAAGCTGCCTTGCCTTGAATCCTTCAGCCGCCGGAGGTAATCCAACCGCGCATGAAGGCCATCCAGGTAAAACAACCCGGCGGTCCGGAGGCACTCGAACTCGTGGACATTCCGGTTCCGCAACCAAAACCCAGCGAAGCGGTAGTGAAAGTCGCAGCCGCGGGCGTGAACTTCATCGATGCTTATCAGCGCGAGGGCCGCTACAAGGTTCCGCTGCCGTTTGTCGCCGGGCAGGAGGGCGCGGGAGTCGTTACGGCGGTAGGCGCTGAAGTGAAGTCGGTCAAAGTTGGCGACCGGGTAGCCTGGACTGGAATTCAGGGTGGTTACGCTGAATACGTCGCGGTGCCGGCGGACCGGCTGGTATTGGTTCCGTCCGGGGTGAGTGATCAGGAAGCCGCCGCCATCATGCTGCAGGGCATGACCGCCCATTATCTAGTCTATTCAACCTTCGCGCTGAAGCGTGGTGACACCGCGCTGGTGCATGCCGCGGCTGGTGGATTAGGGCTGTTGTTGGTGCAGATGGCCCATAACATCGGAGCTCGCGTGATCGGCACGGTTTCGACCGCGGAAAAGGCCAAGCTGGCGCAGGAGGCGGGCGCGGACGAAATTATTCTTTATACGCGGGCGGATTTTGAAACCGAGACCAGGCGTCTGACGGGTGGCAAAGGCGTGGACGTAGTCTACGACTCGGTGGGCAAGACCACCTTCGAAAAGGGCTTCAACGTTTTGCGTCTGCGCGGAATGATGGTTCTGTTGGGAGGCTCCAGCGGCCCCGTGGCGCCGTTCGACCCCTTTATGCTTACTGCGAAGGGATCACTATTTCTGACCCGGCCCTCGGTGGGCCACTACATTGCCACCCGCGAGGAACTCGAAAGCCGGGCCCATGCTCTGTTTGCAATGATCGCGACAAAAAAACTCAGGCTGCGCATCGAACACATTTACCCCCTGGCAGAGGCGCAGCGAGCCCACCGCGATCTCGAAGGGCGCAAAACGACCGGAAAGCTGCTGCTGCTTCCGTAGATTTCTCACTAGCGCTGCGGAGATCAACTCGCCGCGGAGTTCGATCTACACTGGCGAATCTAGCGCGAGCAACCTGCCGAGTAAGTCTTTCCTCTAAGGGGCAGGAGAATCAGATGGTAGCGAAGAAGAGCTCCAGTTCACGTAAAAGTTCCAGTCGCCGCAAATACGGTAAAGCTGCCAGCAAAACCGTGGCCAGCGCCATGCGTCGAAAGAAAAAGGGCACGCTTCGCTCGGGTAAGGGTGGCAAAGGCGGTAGAGTTACCAGCCGGAAGCAGGCGATCGCCATCGGTCTTTCGGAAGCCCGCAAAAAAGGCGCCAAGGTTCCGAGGAAAAAGGCCGCCTAGGCGAATCGAGGGCGCTTTAGCCCGCGCAGCGCCCGATGCGAACAATGCTGTACAGTCTTGCCCTGTGAATGGAGAATACTACCGGAGATATCAAAACCAGTGTCGATTATCTTTTCAGGAGGCGGGGAATGTTTAGCGCAAAGAATTGGTTTTACTTCGGATTGGTCGTGGCCGCGCTCGCTGTTTTCATTCCGCGCGGCGCAGCGCAAACCATTTCATGTTCGTCCGACGACGGCAAGCGGCACTATTGTTCAGCGAATGCCCCCGGCCGAATTCGCCTAGTACAACAGCGTAGCGAATCTGCTTGCCGGGAAGGCTACAGTTGGGGCTCGGATGACAGAGGCGTCTGGGTAGATCATGGCTGCCGGGCTGATTTCGCGATCGAAGGAGACCGAGGAGATCGTGATCGGGACCGCGACCGCGATCGTGACCATGATGGATATCGCGGCGACGACAACGGTTATGGCCAGGGACAAATAGTCTCGTGCGCATCGGATGACATGCACCGGCACTATTGCCCAGTTGACACGCGGGGCGGAGTGCAATTGATAAGGCAACATAGCGACTCGTCATGCCGGCAAGGCCGCAGTTGGGGTTTTGATGGTCGTGGAATTTGGGTCGATCGTGGCTGCCGGGCTGATTTTCAGGTTGGCCGATAGGCGAAGCGTGGGGCGTCTGCCTAAAGGTGGCAAACCGCCTTCCAATGGTCACTCGGCGCGCAACGCTTGCATCACATCGACGCGCGCCGCGCGTGCCGCGGGCAGCACCGATGCGACAACGGCGACCGTCATCAGCACAAACGCAGAGACTGACACAGGCAGTGCGCTCGGCATCTTCACGTCCGGGAAATACCTTCCCGCCAAACGCGCCAGCACGAACCCGAATACCGCGCCTGCAAGGACGCCCGCCGCAGCCATCACGGCGCCTTCTGCGATAACACTTCTGAGAAGATGCTGCGGCTGCGATCCAAGCGCCAGCCGGATGCCGAATTCCCGCGTCCGCGCGCTGACCGAAAATGCCAGCACGCCTGCGACCCCAACCACCGCAATCGCCAGCGCGACTGCGGCGAACACGCCAAACACCAACGAGTTCAAACGGTCGGGTGTGAGCACTTCGGCGCGGATGTCTTCGAGAGTGGCGGCGCGCTCAACCGGCTGATCCGGGGACATGTTGCGAATCATGTGCGTGACCGGCGTGACGACCGAATACGGATTTACGGCGGTGTGGATGAAAAGGCGACCGCCAAAGATTGGACCCTCTCCAAAGGCGCTATAGACGGTGAGAGTGGGCTCAGGAACGACGTTTCCGTCGTCAATATCGGCGGTCACGCCGATGATGCGGTGCGGCGCGATAAGGCGCGACTTTTCGAGATCGGTCCCCGGGAAGAATTGCAACACGGGATCCGTCCAATAGACATGCCGATTGACGGCATCCTGATGGGGGAACATACGCTGAGCGAGGGTCTCGCTGACGATAACGACGGGCTCTTCTTTACTTTGGCTGTCGAGATCGTTGAAATCGCGGCCGGCGATGATGGGAACGCCGAGCGCGGCAAAAAATCCAGGAGAGATGACACGCCACTGCGCACGGGGATCCTCTACACCGGGGGCATGGACGTGACCATCGCCGGAGAATTGAAGACCGGGACCAGGGCCGCCATCGCGCCAGGGAACGACGTTGCCGAACGCGGTCTTGTTCACGCCCGGTAGCACATCAATGCGACGCATCGCTTCCTTGTAGAAATCGACGACTTGCTCAGGCGTTTTTCCGTAGGACATAGCGGGAACGTTGATGGCCAGGACGTGCTGCGTGTCCAGACCCGTCTGCGCCTTTTGCAGTGCGATCAGCGTAGCGATCAACATACTTGCGCCGGCCAGCAGCACGAACGACCCGGCGATTTGTGTTACCGCGAAGATCCGTTGGCGGCGGCTCGCGCTGCCGGTTGTCCGCACGCTGCCGCTCGATAGGCTCAATCCATTGGAGGTGTCGCCCGACGGCAGGCGCGGGACAAACGCCATAACCACCGCGGCGACGATCGCCAGCGCCGCTCCCACCCACAACAGGCTGGAATCGACCGTCAAATCCAGCGCGCGGACCGAGAAGCGCGAGGCGTAGCGGGCCAGGATGGCCACCATCGGCTGCGCGCTCATTACACCGACCGCGGCACCAGCGCCGCAGAGCAAGAGGCTTTCGGCCAACAGCATGCGCCGCAGCGCGCCTCTGCTTGCGCCGAGCGCCGTCCGGATCGCCAGCTCGCCCTCGCGGCGAATCGTCCTTGCCAGAATTAGGTTGGCGACGTTGGAACACGCGATGATGAACACGAGCGCGGAGGCTGCTAGCAGCACCAGCAGCACGGTCCGGGCGCCCGACGTGATCTCGTCGCGAAGCAACTTGGCTCCGATCTGGAAGTCCGCTTCCTTCGCATAAGCTTCAGGGTGGTCCTTCTTCATCGTGGCATAGACGGAGCGCAACTCGGCGCGAGCCTGATCGAGGGTGACACCGGAAGCGAGACGCCCGAAGAGTTCGGTCATGCGATGGATGCGCCCGGTGACCATGGTTGCGGACAGATGATGCGGGCTGGTGACCACGTTGGCGATGATTTCAGTATCTTGGGGATATGGCACGCAGGGTTCGAGGACGCCGATGATTGTCGCAGACCGATCACCTATGCTACCCAGGCGAACGGTTTTGCCGATGACGGAAGGATCTTTCTTTAAAGTGGTCGTCCAGAAACGATAGGTGAGAACGACGACGCCGTCAGCTTTGGGACCGTCGTCCTGAGGCCCAATGAGGCGCCCGAGGACAGGATGAAGGCCCATCACGTTGAAATACGAGCCGCTGACAACACCACCTTGAATGGAACGAGGCTCGCCCAGGCCGATCATGGTGAAACCCATGTTGGAGAAGTCGCCGAACGCGCTCAGGGTTTTGACGCTGACGCGCAAATCCTGTATCTCGGGTACGGAAAACGTGCTGTTCGGGTCGCCGAGGCCGGGGGCGCTCTGCCTGATATAGATCAGCCGATCCTCGTCGCGGTTGACGAGAGGCTTGAGCAGGACGCCGCGCACCAGCGTGAAAATGGCAGCGTTGGCGCCGATGCCGAGCGACAGTGTGAGGATCACGGCGATCGCCAGCCCTGGAGTACGAATTAACGAGTAAACCGCAACTCTCAGATCGCGAACGAATGACATGTTCTTACCCCCATCCTGCCGGGGTATCGAGCATCACAGCTGCCAAATACTAAGCGCCACATTGTAAATGACTTAGTATGCGATGAGTTGGTCTGCGCTGTCCGTTTGGGGACACCCGGTCGCAAATTCGGACACCGACGCCGAGGTCCATTTACATTGCCCCCTCGAACGATGCTGAATCTCTCAGGGAGCTTGACCACATCAGCACCGTTGCGCCCCGCAAAGATGGCGATGCATCGGGTAAGGAGCCGAAACCAGGGCAGCGGATATTGCCGATGTCGGACCGCGACTTTTGGTGGTATTCCTCCCATTCTTTCTGCGAGAACGGCTCAGAGCGACTGGAACGTCGCGGCACAAACGGCACTACCGCACCCTTTGTTCTTGCCGTCGTCGTTCTTGTCACGATCCAGGTCGCGGGAGTTCTCCTGGGTTCGCGGCCTGCGGAACTGACAAAGATACGTACAGCTCCGGCACTAGGAAAGGATCATTCTCATTCAATTCGCGGTTGGTCGGCCCACCAGAAAGATGCTGTTCTCCGGGCGATGGCGCGGCTGGGTGGGCACAATTCTGGGCACAGTGTTGAATCACTCTCTCTAGAGAAGAGCAGCGCAGTGCTGCTAACCGCATGAATAAGGAGAGGAAACATTGGTGGGCAGTGCAGGACTCTGTTCTTGCGTTGAATCGAAAGCTACTTGTCGCTGATCCCTAAAGACTTATCCCAGCGCTTATCGATTTTTCCATCAATACTGCTGAAACAGAATACACAATTTCTGTAGCTGTTTTCGGTAGCTTTTGTAGCTTTTTCGGTCTCGGAGAGAGTCGCGGAAGCGAGGGGTCTCCGCCAGCTTCCGGTCCTCCTTGCACCCAACACCGCCAGCCTTCATACTCCGACCATGACACTCAAGAATGCTGCATTGCTGGCACTGATCGGAACGATTCTGGCAACCGTTCTCTTAGTGTGGACGTTCGTCTTTACCGCCCTCAATGTCCTGCGGGGATTGGCTCCTCCGGCGATGCTGTTTCCTTGGTTCGTCTATGCGTTTGCTTGTTTCAGCATGGCTGTGTTCTTTTGCGTGTTCTACAAAGCGCAATCATGATTTTGCCGAAGGATGGTGCAGTCTTTGACAAATGTCTTGTGCATGGTTCTGACAGGATCGCAGCATTCATGCGTGGGGGATTCATTTTCCCACGGCTGGTCTGCCTTGGGTGATCCATACGGGAAGGCGATTTTACGGGGATTTGGCTGCCCGGAGGGGTTATGGGCGGCGAGGGCGTGGCAGACTATCAAGGCGGCTCTTGGGGCCAACCTGCGTGGCATTGTGCAAAGTAGCTGCCACCGGGCATGGATGCATCTCTCTAATGCCATTTAGGGTTCTTCAGACACCTCAATCAGGTTGCCTTCCAAGTCCCGCATTTCAAAGTAGTGGGTTCCCTGTCGATCCTCCTGAATATCTCCGACATTCACGCCCCGAGAACTCAAGACCTCTCTCGCCATCTTGACGTCGGAAGCGTACAGCATCGGTGTCGTCCCATCGGTTGGTTTGCCGCGAGGCCCGAGGGCAATGGCTGTCTGATCCTTTTTCGAAAATCCTAAGGCCACACATCCCTCAGCGTCATCCATCTCGACTGGAACCTTCTGAAGCCCCAGCTTTTCGATGTACCAAGCGGTTGCCGCCGTCAGATCGAGCACTCCGATGTAGAAGGAATCCGCAATGGCTAGCAGAGACATGGGTTGGATTTAAGTGTTCAATGCCGTAGAGGTCAAGTGGAACTTCAAACGGCGGGAGCCGACGAGTTGAGGTCGTCACGTGCGGTTCCGGGGTTCACCCACAAGCCCGAACGTCTTGTCCGCCGCTAGTATTACGCGGGCTGCACACAAATCAGAAGAGGGAGGAATGAAGCAAGGACTAGATAAACAACAAAGGCGAGAAGATCGGGTCGTTAGACACTGCAATTTCAAACGAGAAGGTCGTTACGATTGACCGCCTCAACGATGTCACGACCGTCACCGTCCGGGACCGCAAGACTGGCAAGGTCACGTCGGAGACGTTCTTTGGCGATTCGCCGTTTGGAAAGTAGATAGCAGGACGAGGGCTAAGGCAGCTTTCCGTACTCCGCTTTGGCTTGCTTCACGATGGGAATGTCGGGGTCGGCGTCTTTCCAGAGCGTGAGGAAGTCTTTGTAGGCGGCCAGCGCACGGACGCGGGCGGCATCGGCATCCGCTCCCTGCGAGGTTCTCGCCTCCAAAGCATTGGCACGAGCCACTCCCAGATGCGCCAACGCTCCCGTCCAGCAGTTCCAGACGATTCCGCGGTGGTCGAGAATCTTCTGAAACTCAGCAGCGGCAGCACTGCCCTGTCCGGCTGACAAGTATGCCTCTCCGTGTACATACGTCGGATAGAGGCAGGAAATATTGGCGACGAACGGAATTGACCCTACTCTCCGGAGTGGTCGGTAATGTGCCAGACGGCAATGACCGAGATACCGCTTTCTCCTGAGATTGCCACCACCGTGGAATTGGCCAAACAGTCCCATCGCATGATGCGAGAACGTAACGTGTCTGCCTGGTCGCCATGGCGGAAAGCGGCCCGCAAGTCTTCTCTCCATCACTTCGTAATCCAACTGCAACGCGATGAGGCAGCGGTGCGAGCCGCGCTCCCGCTACCCTGGAGCACGGGGCCGGTGGAAGGTCACATTCATCGACTGAAGCTGATCAAACGCCAGATGTACGGGCGAGCGAAACTCGGTTTCATGATCTAAAACATACGGCTGTGAGCCGGATGCTTGATGCCGGCGTGCCCATCGCCAAGATAGCCAAGATCGTTCGATGGTCCCCGACCACGATGGTCCGCATGAGTGCTCGTTATGGGCAACTTTGGCCTTGAGGATCTGCGCTGGCGCCGTTGAGACCATTAGCAGGCCAGCAGAAGACAAAATTGACCAGAGGGTCCCCGGTAAATCCCCCGGGTATGAGCGAGTCTCCAGATGCGAGGGTTAATTAAGTGTATGAAAATGATTGGTGGGCAGTGCAGGACTCGAACCTGCGACCTCCTGCTTGTAAGGCAGGCGCTCTAACCAGCTGAGCTAACCGCCCCCGGAATAATCATGATGTCGAATGATATATCAGCACTGCTCGCTTTTCTGGAGACTACCGTGCCCCTGCACTCGCGCAAATGTCTAAGGCTTACACTCCTGGAGTTCACGCAAATTAGGCTCGTGCCAAACATCGTAACGCACGAATGCCTTTCTGACCACGTCCTCACGCCGGCAGTCGCCTAGTTCTCGCAGCGAACAGTGACCTGGTGCGTCTGTCCAGCGGATGTCTGATGCTCGTATATCACGAGATGTACCAACCCCGAGTAGTCTTCGCCTACTTTATGCATGTCGGCGTGGTCGGCTGGGCAGGAGACCGAGAACGGGCAGGCGAACAGAAGTGTTGCCAAGCTTATTACGGTGATGGATACCTTCAGTGATTTCATACTCTAGTTGTTTCATACCACCGAATTTGCCGGCGAGCGACTTACGGCAGTTCCGAAGGCAACCATGCCGAAAGTTATGTACTTCTGATTAAAGAGGTACGCCGCGCTCGTCGGAGCGCCTGTCCCTGCTAGACTGGCGCGGTGCGCCGCCTGATCATCAATGCTGACGATTTTGGGCTGACGGCGGGGGTGAATCGCGCCATTGTGGAAGCACACGAAGCTGGGATCGTAACCTCGGCTACGTTGATGGCCAATGGCCAGGCATTTGATGAGGCAGTTTCATTGGCCCAGTCCCGGCCTCGACTGGGTGTGGGCTGTCACATCGTGCTGGTGGACGGCACTCCGTTGCTCCGGCAAACCACGATGCACAGTCTGCTTGATCCCAGCAGCAGTACCGCTGCAACTCCACGCTTCCGCGAAGGACTCAGCAAGTTTGCCGCGCTCGCCCTGCTCGGCCGGCTGGCTGCGGATGAGATCGAAGCCGAAGCTGCGGCGCAAATCGGCAAGCTGCAATCGTCAGGGATTGCAGTTACTCACCTGGATTCGCACAAACACACACACGCGTTCCCGCAAGTATTCAAGCCGCTGTTGCGCGCGGCCCAGTCCTGTGGCGTCAAGGCGATACGGAATCCGTTTGAGCGAATCCGCGGTTCGCAGCTGGCCGTGCGCCCGAGCTTGTGGCGGCGCTGGACCGAGGTGGGAATTTTGCGAAGTCTGGCGAAGCAATTTCGCGAGGCGGTGCGGCAGGCCGGCATGGTTACGCCGGATGGAACCTTCGCCATCGTGGCCACCGGCGTGCTCGATGACCGATTGCTCCGTCTCATGGTAAGGAATCTTCCAGACGGAATTTGGGAACTGGTTTGTCACCCGGGTTATAACGACGCTGATCTGCAACACATTCCCACCCGCCTTCGGGAATCCCGCGAGCAGGAGTTGCGCCTTCTCACTTCACCCTCAACTCGTGACCTACTGGCGGCGACCGGGGTCGAGGTCATCTCCTACAGAGAATTAGCGGCGTGGCGTGCGGATAAATAGCCCCGACCGCCGAGCCATCGGCGGACGTCCGACCGACCATCCCTGACATCGGGGCTGAAACCCCTAAACTATGATTTAATGCTAGAAGTTCAGTAGGGTAGGGTGTGTCTACATCCCCATGCCGAAGGAACCAGAGCCCCGAGTCGACGTGAACCTTCCGATCCGAGTGTTTGGGATGGACGCGGAAGGCCGGCCCTTTTCCCAAAAAGCCCACGCCCGGAATATCAGCCTGCATGGCGCTAAGGTGGTCGGGCTGGAAAGGCAGTTAAAGCCGGGAGACGTCGTGGGGGTACAATCCGGCGACCAAAAAACCCGCTGTAAGGTTATGTGGGTAGTCGATGCCGGTCCGGTTCAGAAGATCGAAGCGGGAGTAAAAATGGTTGAGGGGCAGCCATGCCCCTGGCAAAGCGAAATGGAGACGCCGCAAACAGCGCCACCCGCTCCCCGCAGTGCGCAGCCCGCGGAAGACAAGAGAAAGTTCCCACGGCAGAAGGTTCCCTTCCCCATCGAAATCCGAGATGAGAAGGGCGGCGGCGCGCCCATGAAAACCAAGGCGGCAGACGTAAACGGCCGCGGATGTTATGTCGAGACAATGCTCCCTCTCCCGGTAGGAAAAATCCTAACCATCACGCTCTGGCTGGGTCCTGAAAAGGTTGCCACTCCCGCCATTGTCAGGACCTGTGATGGTGGAGTGGGCATGGGCATTGAGTTCACAGGCCTCGACCCAGCAATCCAGGAACGATTGCAGCAGCAGGTCGACGCCATGGCCGCCGACTCGGAGCCCTCCAAGAACGTGCAGGGCGCGTTCTAGTACGGTTTTTTTTCTCCCCACATAACACATTCAGTCAAAATCTGAATCCCGGCCGCGATCCGGCCATCGAATGTGAGGAGCCAGGACGCTGATGCGGAAGGGACGGGCATGAAGATCGGCATTACGTGCTATCCGACCTACGGCGGCAGCGGCGTAGTCGCGACCGAACTGGGGCTGGAACTGGCGGAACGCGATCACGAGGTTCATTTTATCTCTTACGCGCAGCCCATTCGGCTGACCGGCCCCCATCCCAACATTCACTACCATGAAGTAGAAGTCTCACGGTACCCGCTGTTCGACTACCCTCCGTATGACCTGGCCCTGGCTTCGAGGATGGCAGAAGTGGCCGAGCTTTACGACCTCGATCTGCTGCATGTGCACTATGCGATTCCGCATTCGGTGAGCGCTCTGCTGGCGCGCCAGATGATGGCGGCCAAGCCGCGCGGACGAAAGCTTCCGTTCGTGACCACGTTGCACGGAACCGACATCACGCTGGTAGGGCTCGACCGCTCCTATCTTCCTATCACCCGCTTCTCGATTGAGCAGAGCGACGGCGTGACCGCGATCTCGCAATATCTGCAAGAGCGCACGCTGCGGGAATTCGACATTCGCAACAATATTAAGGTGATTTACAACTTCGTGAATTGCGACGTGTACGTCCGGGGCGAGAACGCCTCGGAGTTAAAGAAAGAGTACGCTCCCGGCGGCGAGCGCTTGCTGGTGCATCTATCCAATTTTCGTCCCGTTAAACGCGTGACGGATTGCATCGAGGTCTTTGACCGGGTACGCAAGCAGATTCCCTCCAAGCTGCTGATGATCGGTGACGGACCCGACCGCTCGCGTGCCGAATGGCTGGCGGTACAGAAAGGCATTCACAACGACGTGATTTTTCTGGGCAAGCAGGAGCAGGTGCAGGAGAAGCTGTCTCTCGCCGACATCCTGCTGTTGCCAAGCGAATTGGAATCGTTCGGGCTGGCGGCGCTGGAAGGCATGGCGTGTGAGGTCGTCCCTATCGCCACGCGAGTGGGCGGCATTCCGGAATTGATCGAGCATGGGAAAAGCGGGTACCTGGCAGAAGTCGGCGATGTGGACACCATGGCGCGCTATGTCATCGAACTGTTAAACGATGAGAAGGCGTTGCAGCAAATGGCCAAGGCCAGCCGGGCGGTGGCGCAATCGCGTTTCTGCGCCAGCAGGATCATCCCGCAGTATGAGGAGTTTTACCGTCGCGTGCTGGAACGAGCTTCGTAGAAAGCTTCCGGAATCGCGCCTGTCCCTTGCAGGACGGGGAGCCGCAATCTGACCAGAGTTCCCGTCCCCTCGCGGCTGTCAATGGTCATGCGGGCGGTGTCGCCGTAGAGAACCTTCAACCGCTCCGCCACATTGGCCATGCCGATGCCGTTTCCGCCCAAGCCAGTCGGCCGCTCCAGCAGATTGGCCGAACCCATTCCCACGCCATCGTCCTCGACTTCAATGATCAGATGCGAGTCGGTAAGCCGACTGCGCAAATAGATGCTGCCGCCGTCGATCTTCGACGACAAGCCGTGCTTGATGGAATTCTCCACCAACGGCTGTAGCAACATGCTTGGGACCATGGTGTCGAGGGACGAGGTTTCGAGTTCCTTCACCACTCGCAGTTTGTCACGGCCGAAGCGGACTACCTCGATGTCGAGATAGTTGTCGATGAATTCCATTTCTTCGCGAAGCGGCACAAAGGCATCGCTGCTGTTGAGCAGGCGGCGCAGAATGTTGGCCAGCTTGATGATCAGTTGGCGGGCGGTGTCGGGATCAAAGCGAACCAGGGAGGAGACCGAGTTCAGGGTATTAAAAAGGAAGTGGGGGTTGATCTGGTTCTGCAGCGCCTCCATGCGCGAGTGCAGCAACAGGCGCTCTTGCTCTTCCAGCTTGATTTGAATGCGCACGCTGTTCCAGATTTTGAGTTCAGTCCCGATGACAATGACCGAGGAAGCGTAGATTGCGATTTTTACCAACCAGGTCGGACTTTCCAGGCTGAAAGCGGCATGCGGCAGGAAACGCGAAAGCTCGGTTTGCACAAAGCGCAAGCCCACAATCGTGACAAAAAACATAGTCTGCCATTCAAACGGGTGGGGCTTGGGCAGGTTACGCCTGATCCACCGGTAAATGCTCAGATCAACACCCGGGGAAAACGACCAGATGTCTTCGCGATTGGGAGCGAAATTGCGCAATTGTCCCGCCACAAACCCGCACAGCACATTGAATGGCAGCGTCGCCCATTCGCCATGCCAAAGTGCGGGGAGAGCCAGGAGAACCCCGCCCAGCACACCCGTAAATCGCCCGCCGATCACGCCCAGCAGCACAGTGGTCTCAAAGGACAAATCCCCGGGAAGAAAGCTCTTGACGTTGATGCGGATCCAGACGCCCAGAGCCAGGGGAATGCCGATCCACAGCACCAGGTAGATTTTCTGTTTCCAATTGCGCTCGTCGCGGAACAGCAGAGACTTGAACTCGACCGAGCGGCCGAGAATGCTAGCGGCCGAGGCGGCTACGCCCACCTTGATTAGCAGGTCAATAAGGATGAGGCGCTGTTCCATGAGGTCCGCTGAGGGAAATGTAGCACGAAGACCTAAAGCCGGCGGCACTACCTAGTACGGCCCGATGATTCCGCCGATCTGGCGCGAGGCCGGCGGTTTGGCATTTTTCTTTTGTCCGTCGATGACTTCCAGGTACTTCAACCCAGATCCGGTGTTGAACAGAACAACCTGGTCTTCGGCGACGAAGAACCCGCGGGCACGCAATTTGCGATAAGCGACCAGCGACGCTGCTCCTTCCGGAGCGGCAAAAACTCCTTCCACCGCAGCCCAGTGCCGCACTGCTTCCATTATTTCTGTGTCGGTCGCGGACAAGGCCATGCCACAACTTTTCTTCAGAATATCGAGCAGGAGGTAATCTCCATAGGCTTTGGGGACGCGGAGACCGGCTGCCAAAGTGGAAGCCTCGGGCCAGAATTCGGAGTTGGACTTACCTTCATCCCACGCTTTAACAATCGGGGCGCAACCAGCGGATTGCACGGAGACCAGCTTGGGACGCTCGGCTCCAATCCATCCCAGTGATTCCATTTCCTCAAACGCCTTCCACATGCCAATGAGGCCAACGCCGCCGCCCGTGGGGTAAATGATCCCCCGTGGCAGCTTCCAGTTGAGCTGCTCGGCTATCTCGTACCCCATGGTCTTTTTGCCTTCAACCCGGAAAGGCTCTTTCAAGGTAGAGACGTCAAACCAGCCTTCTTTGTCTTTGCGCTCGGCCACCAGGCGGGCACAGTCGCTGATGAGACCGTCGACCAGCGTCACCTGTGCGCCGTAGCTTGCGCACTCCACCCGATTGGCAAAGGGCACATCCCGGGGCATGAAAATGTGCGCTTCCAGACCGGCGGCGGCGGCATAAGCAGCCAAGGCGCTGGCCGCGTTTCCAGCCGACGGAATCGCCAGCTTCTTAAGACCGTATGCCTTGGCCATGGTGACGGCGGCAGACAGGCCGCGCGCTTTGAAAGAGCCGGTCGGATTCAGACCTTCGTCCTTAATATAAACACCCGGAAATTCCCGGCTGGGCAACATCGGAGTAAAACCCTCACCCAACGACACGGGAGTGCCATCGGGCAGGACCTCAGCGTAGCGCCACATGGCTGCGGGGCGGGTCCGCAAGGAGTCGCGGTTAAAGTTTTGCTTTAGGTTTCCTAGGTCATAGCGAACATAGAGCACGCCGCCATCCTTGGGACATATGGTCTGCGGATGGTCTGCGGTGAGGTGTGCACCACATTTGGTGCACTCAAGGTAGGCGATGGGGGACACCAAGAGAGTTTAGCAGGCGGAGAATTTGGCAGATTAATCGCAGAGATCAGTGAGCGGACGGTAAGGCCTCGACATCGCTAGGGCAATGCTTAGCTTCTGGACAAGAACCCGACCAACAAATACAACATTTGCCGTCTGACTGGCGGCATCTTGCAGGTAAATATGCATGGGGTGACGTCGAAAGCCCGGCCTGGCTATGAACAGGTCGTAGCTCCCTAATCTCAAAGCGACGGAAGATCTGCCATCTGCGCCGGTTTCGAGTTTTTTTGCAGCCGCCTTTGGTACCGGGGAGAGCTTGATCTGCGCGTGGGGAACTGGGACTCCACTCTGATCTGTTACTTCGATGATCACAGACGCGGCTGTGCTCTTCGCCTGTGCTGCGACAGCGACCGCTAACGATAGCCCAAGGTAGAAGAGCAAGGCAGACCATGGAAATTGACTCTGGTCGCCGTACTTTTTCGAGAAGACTACTCCGGCAGGCGTTTCAGCAATGCGTTTGCTTTACGGAACCAGGGTCGTTCGCGGCGGCGCAAATATCCAGGCATGTTGGGCTTCTTCGCCAGAATTTGCTGGGCCCACTGGCGCGCTTCGGCGCTGCGTTGCTGAGATGCGAGAAAGCAAGCGTAGTTGTAGTAGGTCTCCGACGAGGTGGAAATTTTGGTCACTTGCTGGAACAGCGCGCCGGCCCGCTCCGGCTGGCCAGTATTGGCGTAAGCATGGGCCAGCAATCCGGCGGCACCATGAAAGTCATAGGTCGGATCGCTTGCCGTCACCCGTTCGAGGTCTGGCAGCGCGGCCGCGAAATCGCCCATTTGGATGGCGGCGATTCCGCGACGGTAGAACGGATCCGGGGAGTCGGTGCGGGACGAGATCGCCTTGTCATACGCTTGCCGCGCCCGCGCGAACCGCCCTTCTTCAAGGTACAAGTCGGCGAGTTCCTCATAATTTCCTGCGGAGGGATTGTCGAGAACGGCCGACTCCAGTTCGCGGATCCGTTTGCGGCGCGGGAACACCTTGAAGGACTGGCGCAACAGGCCGGCATCAGGAATTGCCTCAACTGCGATGTAGACCAAGGCTCCGAGCCAGCCACCGATGAGGATGATCCATAGCCAGAAGGTGTCCGGGCGGCGCCGGATAAAGTGAATAATGGCGAACGCCTGCAGCAGAATGCCCCACCACGAAAAAGCGAAAAGTAGTAGCGATCCCATGCGTCGATGCAGCAGTATAGTACGCGGCTTGAGCCCGCAATGAAAACGGCAGGTGCGGTGGAGGTCCTGGGTCCAACCTCCTGCCAGCGCCGTTGCCGAGCCTTTGGCGATGCTAAAATCCTTGTAGTGAAGCCTCCCATTCGCCTGCTAGCCATCGATATTGACGGCACGCTGCTGAATCCCGAATTTCAGATCTCGCCGGCCGATATGGCGGCCTTGCGCCGGGCCCAAGCGGAAGGGGTTGAGGTAGTCGTAGTCACAGGACGGCGTCACACTTTTGCCCTGCCCATTGTGCAGCAACTTGGATTTGACCTGTGGGTCATCAGCTCCAACGGTGCGGTCACGCGATCGCTTGCGGGAGAAACCTTCCATCGTGACCTGCTCCCGGCTGGAACCTGCCGCAGACTCTGCGACAACATGCAGGAATTTCGCGGAAACACGGTCCTAACCTTCGATACCGAAGCCCAAGGCGCGATCGTGCTCGAGCACATGAACGAATTGAATGGGAGCATCCAGCGCTGGCTGGAAAAGAATCTGCAATACATTGCCTTCGTCATCCCCATTGAAAACTCGCTGACCAGCGATCCGGTACAAGCCATGTTCTGCGGGCCGATCCCGCGCATGCAGCAGGCGTTGGCCTCATTGGCGGCCAGTGGACTGGACAGAGATATTACCGTGCTTCGCACCGAATACCCGGTGCGCGACCTTTCCATTGTTGACGTGCTCAACCATGGATGCTCCAAGGGCCATGCCTTAGCGCGCTGGGCCAAGTACCGCGGCATCCCCCGAGAACAGGTCATGGCCATTGGTGACAACTACAACGACATAGAAATGCTTGCCTTCGCGGGTGTGCCGTTTATCATGGGAAATGCGTCGGAGGAGTTGCGCCGCAACGGCTGGGCCGTAACCTTGTCGAATGACCAGAACGGTGTAGCGGCCGCCATTGAGCAGGTATTAGGAACGGGGGCGGGCGCAGGGTTTTGGTAGCGCCCCCGTCCCGGCGGCTGTTCCCTCGGACCAGCTCGGGACAGGCTCCGGGTGTCCCGCCGCACCGCCAGGGGCACCAACACCGAGAACAAGATGCCCTCGGGACAGCCGACGAGACGCCGGCGCTACGAAAGAGAGCAATGCCGATGCTGAACAAACTCGGATTTGCACTGGGACTATTGCTCTCCGCGATCCCGGTTTTCGCCACCGACCTTGCCATCCTGCACAACGGCTTTTCGGTTCGACATGAGCGGCGTGAGAACTTGGGCGCTGTCACTCGTCTTTATCTCGGCGCCGACAATTCCAGCTATGTCGACATTGCGACCGACCAGATCGAACGCTTTGAGAAGGATCTGTCGCCGTCCATTGCCATTGCTCCGCTGGCCGGTGTTGCCGCCGCGAAACCGCAGAATTTGAACGAGGTGATCAATACCATCAGCGACCGGCATCATATCGATCCCGACCTCATCAACAGCGTGATCCACGCGGAGAGCGGATTCAACCCTCGCGCCGTGTCCCCCAAAGGGGCACGGGGCCTGATGCAACTGATGCCGCAAACCGCCTCCAAGCTGGGGGTCTCCAATTCCTTCGACCCAGGGGCCAATGTGGAGGGAGGCACGCGCTATCTGAGCGAACTGCTGGAACGCTACAACTTCGATTTGATCAAAGCGCTGGCCGCCTACAATGCCGGGCCCGGGCGGGTGGAACAATATCGCGGCGTGCCGCCGTACTACGAGACGCGCGCCTACGTGGCAAAAATAGTTCGCGACTTTAATCGCAAGAAGCTGGCCCAGCGTAAAGCGGCGGCAGTCGCGGCCAAAACCAACCGAACCAAGAAGGCGCCCGAGCCGCCCGCCATGGTGAAGCAGGCTGCGCTTCCCCATGTCACGTCTCCAGTTCCCGCGTTGAACAACTCCGCGTTGAGCAATCCTGGGTTGAACAATCCACGCTGAACAATCCACCCTGAACAATCGGGAGAATTGGGGGATTCGTGTCACCAGGGATGGTCAGGCGCGTTGACCCCCGCCTCTGCGTCATTTACCTTGGATCAGCTACCTTGGGTCCTTTAGCTTGGGTGGGCGCCGTGCTCGGCGCCACACGGTTGCTCGGGTCCTCCCCTAAGACATGGACAGAAAGCGCATCTTTTTGACCGGCGGAATCCTGATCGTTTTCGCCGTGCTGGTATATCTGCAGTTCCGTCATTGGCGAAGCTTCGACTGGACTACCTTTTGGGCCGAGACGGAACAGATCAGGCCATGGCATATTGCTCATGCTGTTGGTCTTATTTATGTCGCCTACATTTTCCGGGCGATTCGCTGGAAGATTTTTCTCCGCCCGGTCCGTCCCCAGGCGTCGTGGTTGCAGCTGGTGCCGCCCACTCTGATCGGCTTTACCGGATTAGCCCTGTTGGGACGTCCGGGAGAATTCATCCGCCCTTACCTGATCGCCCGGCGGCAGAATCTGCCGGTCTCGTCCCAGGTGGCAGTCTGGGCGGTAGAGCGGATATTTGATATTGGCGCCTTTGCCGTGCTCATGGCGGTGGGCATATTTCTGCCGAGTTCGAGACGGTCGCTCCCACACCCCGAGTACTTCAGCCGTTTTCGTGACGGCGGCCTTCTCTTTCTTGGAATGGTCATCGCTCTGGCGCTGGGCGCGGTTGTCGTGAGCCGTAAAGGGGAAGCCCTGGCGAGCTGGGTGGAACATCGCTTTTCGCACTGGGGCGCCAGGCTGAGCCACCGGATAGCTCAGAAGATCCGTGAATTTGGTCAGGGGCTGAATACGATTCACGGTCCGGTTTCTTTACTCATGCTGATCGTGGTTTCGATTGGCATGTGGTGGATCATTGCGGTCGCCTACCACGAAGTCACGATTGCTTATCATCAAACCGCCCACGTATTCGGCGAAGACCCACTCGACATCCGGCTGGTGCAGGTGCTTTTGCTCATGGGCTCGAGCATGCTGGGGTCCGTTCTGCAACTACCCGGAGTGGGCGGGGGTTCGCAACTTGCCACCATCGCCGCCCTGGAGCATATCTTCGACGTGCCCAAGGAACTGGCGGCAAGCTGCGGCATTATGCTGTGGCTGACAACATTTGTGGCTGTCATACCGGCCGGTCTGCTGCTGGCTCATCATGAGCGGCTGTCCTTGCGTAAGCTATCCGAAGAGAGCCATCGAGAAGAGGCGAGCGAATCGTTTTCAACCTCGCCTCCTAGTGGCTGATTCCAACGTACCGAGGTGTACCGCAAGTAGGCCTCATCTGGCGCCTGCTACAATGCAAGCGAAGCTTCATCCCATGTGACATGAAGTGTCCTTTCTGCGGCTTTGAAAATGACAAAGTGGTGGACTCGCGGGAGAGTAAGGAAGCCGATTCCATCCGCCGCCGCCGCGAGTGTCTGAAGTGCGGCAAGCGCTTTACCACCTACGAGCGGATCGACGAAATCCCCTACATGGTGGTAAAGAAGGACGGCCGCCGCGAGAAATTCGACCGCCAGAAAGTGCTGAATGGGCTGCTGCGGGCGTGCGAAAAACGCCCCGTTCCCATCAGCCGGTTGGAGCAGATTGTGAACGAGGCGGAAGCTTTCGTCATCGATTCAGCGGAGCGCGAGCGCAAGACCAGCGAAGTGGGAGAGTTGATTATGAACCGACTTCGCCGCTATGACAAAGTCGCGTACGTTCGCTTCGCTTCGGTTTATCTGGACTTCAAAGACGTTCAGGAGTTCATGACCGAGCTGAAAGATTTGTTGAAGACCAAGGATGGGCCCGAAGTTCGCAGCAAAGGTGCGGTAAAGAATTAGGTATTCGGCAGCGCCGGCATCTGCCGGCTGTCCCGAGGGCATCTGGCCCTCGGCGTTTGGGCTTCAGGGCTGCGTGCGGGGCTGTCGATGGAACACCGGCCGGACGCCGGCGCTACCGTGAATCAAAAGTATGGCTTACAAGATCACCCTCATCCCCGGCGACGGCATTGGGCCAGAAGTGACCCAGGCCACCGTGCGTATTCTGGAAGCTACCGGCCTCAAGTTCGAGTGGGAGATCTTTCAGGCCGGCGCCGAGGCCTTTGAGAAGTATCACGAATATATTCCCAAGGAACTGATCGAGTCGATTGAACGTACCCACGTTGGGTTGAAGGGCCCCGTCACCACGCCGGTCGGAGAAGGCTTTCCCAGCATCAACGTGGCGTTGCGCAAGAAGTTCGAGCTTTACGCCAACTTCCGCCCGATTCGCAACCTTCCACATATTCCCACCCGCTACCCCAATGTGGATCTCATCATCGTCCGCGAAAATACCGAGAGCCTGTATTCCGGAATCGAGCATGAAGTGGTTCCAGGCGTAGTCGAGAGCCTTAAGATCATTACCGAGAAGGCCTCCACGCGCATCGCGCGCTTCGCCTTCGAATACGCGCGCAAGAATCATCGCAAGAAGGTCCACGCCATCCACAAAGCCAACATCATGAAGCTGTCGGATGGCCTCTTCCTGCGCTGTTCGCGCAACATCGCCAAGGAATATCCCGAGATCACTTACGGCGAGCACATCGTGGATAACACTTGCATGCAGCTCGTCATGAATCCTTATCAATATGATGTGCTGGTGATGGAAAATCTTTACGGCGACATTATCTCCGACCTCTGCGCCGCGTTCGTCGGCGGGTTGGGGTTCGTGCCCAGCGCCAACCTGGGCGACCGGTGCGCCATCTTCGAGGCGGTGCACGGGTCCGCGCCTGACATCGCGGGCAAAGATATTGCCAACCCGACTGCGGTCATTCGCTCGGCTCAACTGATGTTGCGTCACCTGGGCGAGCACGCCGCCGCCGACAAGATTCACGATGGGCTGGAAAAGGTCTATCGCACCAAGGACAAGACCACTCGTGATGTGGGTGGGAAAGCTGGGACCTCGGAGTTCGCGGACTCCATTATCCAATTCATGGAATCGAGCACGGACGTTCCCAGCCAGGCCGAATCCTCTCACGCATAGATTTATGAATACTCTGCCGCGCTCGCGCAGAGATTTGCGGCTGAAGTCTGTCCTGCTGCTAATTGCGGTAGTCAAGTTTGCCGCGCCTGCCTATGCACAGGATCTCAAGGTCACTCTTTTGGGCACTGGCTACCCGCGTCCCGTCATGGAGCGATTTGGACCGAGCATTCTGGTCGAGGCGGGAAAAGAAAAGCTGCTGTTTGACTGCGGCCGTGGGGCCACACAGCGTCTCTATCAGCTCAAAGTCCCGTTTTCCGAAGTGACCGCTTTATTTTTGACTCACCTGCATTCCGATCACATTGTCGGAATTCCGGATTTCTATTTGACGGGCTGGATTTTTGGCAGGAGCACACCTCTCCGCGTCTGGGGGCCGGCAGGAACAGCGGAGATGATGTCGCATGTGGAGCAGTCCTACCAGTTCGATATCCACGTCCGGCGCGACGTAGATGAAAGGCTTCCCGCGCAAGGCGCGGCGGTTGTGACTAAGGATATTGAGCAGGGTGTGGTCTACCGGAACGGCGATTTGACGGTCACTGCCTTTACCGTTGATCACGCTCCGATCAAGCCCGCCTTCGGCTATCGCGTCGAATATGCGGGGCGTTCCGTAGTGCTCTCCGGTGATACCCGGTACTCCGAGAACCTGATCCAGTTCGCTCAGGGAACGGATGTATTGATTCACGAGGTGCTGGATCCCGAGGCCTATCGCGCGAGCGACAATCTCTTCAGCCCTGAGCAAAAGCAGAAAGTGATCGATCATCACACCACGCCAGAACAGGCAGGAACGGTATTCAGCCGGGTGAAGCCAAAACTGGCAATCTATTCTCACGTCGTACCTTTCGACGCTCCGGACCTTGTGGCCCACACCCGAAAAACTTATACAGGACCGCTGGAAGTAGGCGAAGACCTGATGAACATCGAGATCGGGGACAAAGTAGAGGTCCACCGTTGGCCGAAATAGTCCGTGCGGCGCAACTCCACGTTGACGCGGTGTACAGATTTTGAGTAACATCCTCCTTCTTCAAGGACACCCGGGGGATGGCTAACCCAACACGGCGAGTAGGTGTAGTTCTGTTCCAGCTCGGCGGCCCTGATACTCCGCGAGCGATTGAGCCCTTCCTTTTTAATCTTTTTTGCGATCCCGACATTATTGATTTTCCCTTTGCCCGCATCGGACGAAAACCGCTGGCCAAATTGATCTCCACCACTCGCGCCAAAAAGGTGCAGCACCACTATTCGGCGATCGGTGGAGCTTCGCCGATCCGCCGTTTTACCGAGCAGCAGGCCAGCGCTCTGCGGGAGAAGCTGGCCGCTGATGGCTTGGACGCAAATTGTTTTGTGGCCATGCGTTACTGGCATCCCTTCACCGCTGAGGCGATCGAGCAGATCCGTGCGGCCGGCTGCGACGAAGTTGTGCTTCTCCCGCTTTATCCCCAATATTCAAGCACCACCACCGGCAGCAGTCTTAATGAATGGCGGCGCTTATTCCATGACCATATTCCAGTGCGTTGCGTTGAGCCGTTTTATCGTCACCCGCTTTATCTGGACGCCCTGGCAGAGAGAGTGGATCAAGCGCTGGCCCGGTTCCCGGTATCGGGATGCGCGGAGATTGTCTTCAGCGCGCACAGCGTACCAGTGTCGGTAATCGCAAAGGGTGATCCGTACCAGCGTCACATCGAAGAAACCGTCGAACTGCTGATGCAGCGCGGAGGTTGGCCGAACCGCTGCCGCCTCTGCTATCAGAGCAAGGTGGGCGCCAGCAAGTGGCTGCAGCCGTCGCTGCACCGGACGATTCGAGACTTGGCAGCGGAGCGGGTGTGCGAAGTTTGCGTTGTCCCCATCGCCTTCGTTTCCGACCACGTGGAGACATTGGGCGAGATCGATCACCAGGCGCGCGAGGAAGCCGCGGCGCTGGGGATCAAACAGTTTGAGATGACAGCCGGCCTGAATGATTCGCCGACGTTCATCGCGGCGCTGGCCGATCTGGTGGAAAACGCGTTGGGCATGGATCTATGCCGGCGACGCGACGCAGATCGTCTCGTTGCGGCGGACTGAGGATGACCGCGTAGGGGCCGGTGCCCACACACCCGCCCGGCCGAAGCAAAGCTCCGCAGTCCGACGAGCTAAGGGCCGGCGAGCCTCGCCCGTCCGCCGAGCGCGTTCGGGCCATGGGGATCGTGTTAAATAGATTCGGAGTCGTTGAGTTCTAAGGAGTGAAGGGACGGATGGCAGACGAGTCCAAGACCGGAATTCTCGGGCATCTACCGCCCTTGCCACGGCCGGCGCTCAACAACTCCGTCATTGGCATGGAGCAGGCGTACCGCCAGCGCAAAGGTTTGCCGCTGCTAAACGACGCCGATATTGAGGCCCTCAAAGCTGGCCAACCCATGCCGTGGGAGGAAGGCGGGACCGGTTCGTCCTCCGCTCCGGCCGGCGCTCCCGCCCCCGCTCCGGCCGCCGCTGCACCTGCAGCAACCGCTCCGGTCGCGGCATCTCCTGTCGCAGCCACGGGAAGCATCAGCGAGGAAGTTGCCAAGTGGGTTGCAGAAGGAAGGAAGTGGAGCAAGTCTACCATTGCCGCCGAGCAGGCGCGCCGCAGCCGCAAGAGCCTGCCCGCCTTGAATAACGCGGAAATGTCTGCCCTCTTGGGCGAACCAGTAGAAGACAGCGCACCTCCCGCCGCTGCCGCGCCCCCGGCTGCGGCTACGCCAACTGCCGCCGCTCCAGCGCCCAGCGGCCCCATCAGCGCGGAAGTCGCTAAGTGGGTCGCGGAAGGAAAGAAGTGGAGCAAATCTACCGTTGCCGCCGAACAGGCGCGTCGCGGCCGCAAGGGCCTGCCGGCTCTGACCGCGGCGGAGGTGGCGGCACTGCTCGGCGAGCCCGCCGCGGCGGAAGTACCCGCGGCGGCCGCAGTTGCCGCCCCAGCAGCGAAACCAGTTGCGGCGGCCCCTGGCGCTACTGCTGGTCCGCCATCGGCTGCTGCATCGGTCTCGCGTAGCGGCGAGTCTACGACCTACGTTGGCACGCCTGCCGTGGGCACTTCCAGAGCAGCCGCATCCGCAGGCCTGGCATCGGTCGGACCGGAAGACAACGAGATCAATCAGGGGCGCCGGCGATTTGCCTGGGCCGCGTTCGCGGCTTTCATGACGGCGTGGTTCATCGCATTCTTCCGTTTCTTCCTGCCCCGTACGTTATTTGAGCCGGCTACGTCGTTCAAGATCGGCTACCCGGCGGATTTCGGTTTGGGTGTGGATACCAAGTTTCAGCAAAAGTATCGCATCTGGGTGGACCGCACGCCGGACCGGATCTTCGTTATCTATGCGCGTTGCACCCATCTCGGCTGCACTCCCGACTGGAAGCCTGCCGAGAACAAGTTTAAGTGTCCCTGCCACGGCAGCGGATACGACAGCGAAGGAGTCAATTTCGAAGGACCGGCGCCCCGGCCTATGGACCGGGCTCGGGTGGAAATAGCGCCCGACGGCCAGATTCAGGTGGATGTTTCAAAACTTTACCAATGGCCCAAGGGGCAGCCCAGCCAGTTCAACGACAACGGCTCGTTTCTGCCGACGTAGAAGACCGCCGAGCTGCGCTTGGCCTGGACGAGGGCTTAGCCCCGTCCCCACAGGAGATGGAAGAGGTTCAAATGCCTGAAGAAAATGGAAACGGGAAGAACGGGAACCGGGTCGGCCTGCTGGAACGGGTGAAGGCAGGCGTAAGAGAAGACGTTCAATCACTCAAGACCGACTTGCCCGCAAAAGCTAAAGAGCAGGTCGAGGGTCTAAAAGATCCGACCAAGACCCAGGTCTACACCTCGATCTTTCGCCACAAACACGACGACACCCCGCGCAATCGCGCTCTGGGCGTACTGTCGAACGTGTTCCTGCACCTGCACCCGGCCAAGATCAACCGCGACGCCGTGCGTTACAGCTACACCTGGGGCATGGGCGGAATCACGTTCTACCTGTTCATCGTGCTCACTTTGACCGGCGTGATGCTGATGTTTTACTACCATCCGAGCAAGGTACAGGCGTTTCGAGATGTGCTGTATCTGGAGCACGACGTCCCCTTCGGCAAGCTGCTGCGCAACATGCACCGCTGGGCGGCGCACTTGATGGTGATCGCCGTCTGGCTGCATATGTTCCGTGTCTTTCTCACCGGGTCGTATAAAAAGCCACGCGAGTTCAACTGGAATATCGGCGTGCTCCTGCTGGTGTTCACCCTGCTGCTCTCGTTCACCGGCTACCTGCTTCCAGACGATCAACTCGGTTTCTGGGCAGTCACGGTGGGAACCAACATGGCGCGCGCCACGCCCGGCCTGGGCAACGAAGGTCCGTTCGGCAAGATGCTGGGAATGACGCCCTACAACGACGTGCGCTTCGGCCTGCTAGGCGGCTCGATCGTGGACGCGAATGCGCTGCTACGGTCGTACATCTGGCATTGCATCGGGATTCCGATCGTGGCTTCGGTGCTGATGATTGTGCATTTCTGGCGGGTGCGGAAGGACGGCGGAATTTCGGGACCGGCGCCGGTCATGCTGGCTTCGGAAGTGAAAGAACCGAAGAGGTAGTCTCGACTATCGGACTAAGCGGGGCTCGGCAAAGATTCGTGTAGGGACGGGTCGGAGCTTACCCTGAGCGAAGGCGAAGGGACCCGTCCAACGCTGCAAATACTGCCGAGCCTTGCTCGGCTTATCGACACAGGGGGAGCTCGGCCGAGCCACACGGGTTTGCGGGTGGCAAACTGTCGAGCCTCGGCGACTTGGGCGGGTCAAAGATCCGTTCCCACACTGGCGTAGGGAGCAATTATGGATTGGCGACAACTTTGGGAGATCTGTTCTGCACCCGACAATGTGCCCATCGTGGGGCTGATTCCACTTCTCATCTTTTACATTTATCTGGCATGGCAACAGGCCCAGGCCAATGATGCATTGATCGGCGAATTAGAAACCAATCCTGCCCTGGCCAAAACACATCATCGCAAGTCGTGGCCTTTCAGGCCGGGCTGGCAAAAGGAAATCCACGTTTGGCCCTTCCTGCTACGCATCGAGTTTCTGGCGGCCATGATCGTCACCATTGTTCTGATGGTCTGGTCCATCACTCTGAATGCGCCTCTTGAAGAACCGGCCAACCCGAACCTGACCATGAATCCGGCTAAGGCGCCCTGGTACTTTCTGGGTCTGCAGGAAATGCTGGTGTATTTCGATCCGTGGATCGCCGGCGTGGTCATGCCGACGCTGATCATTGTCGGCTTGATGGTAATTCCCTACATCGACACCAATCCGCTGGGCAGCGGCTATTACACCTGGAAGCAGCGCAAGTTTTCCATTGGCACTTTCATGTTCGGCTTCATCATTCTGTGGATCGCGATGATCATCATTGGCACATTCATCCGCGGTCCCGGCTGGCAGTGGTTCTGGCCGGGGCAAACCTGGGACCACAATCGCCTCATTTATGAAGTGAACCGCGATTTGCCCGACCTTTTCGGGATCACCTCCAACCTGGCCAAGGCAATTTTCGGTGGCGTCGTGGTGGGAGGCTTTTACGCTGCGGGTGGATTCATTGTTCACGCCCTATTCCGGCGCTACAACCCGAAAGACTACAAGCGCATGAGCCTGTTGCAGTATTCCATCATGATCTTTTTCGTGCTCTCCATGGTCGCACTACCGATCAAAATGCTGCTCCGTCTCGCGCTGAATATTAAGTATGTGTGGATAACGCCCTGGTTTAACGTTTAGCCGTTGGTCGTTCGTTATTGGTGGTTGGCCAAATCGACGACCGGTGGCTAAGGGCCGACGACCAAGGACCAACGACTAGCGACCGACGACTGTTGGGAGGATCTGGTGCCCGAGCAACGCGTCCCCGAGAATGACCCGATTGTAAGCAAGTCTTACGCGGCGCATTACGTCATCGCCATGTTGATCCTCATGGTGACGCTGTTTTGGGCGCTATGGGACGAGTCCTTCGGACAGCGCCCGTGGAAAGCCTTGCAACAGGAATGGAAGGGGCGCTACAGCGCCTTTCTGAAGAGTGCGCGGTCGAAGTCGACGGAGTCGCAAAAGGGCGTCGAACAAAACCCGCAGTACCAGCAACTGGAACAGGCCTACAAGGACGCGTCCGAGATCGCCCGACCTCGACGGGATGAGTTGCAAAAACAGATTACGGATTTGAGCGCGCAGATTCTGGCCGTCCAGAATGTGTTCACTGACCGGCGTGCCTACGTCAACGCCCTCACTTATCAGCTTGAAACCGAAAGCAGCGCGTCAGCCAAGAAGAGCAAACAACAGGACATCGACGGATACAAGAAAAAGAAAGCGACGGTCGAATTTCCCGACGGCCACAGGCAGCAATATGACTTCCATCAACTGGAAGAGACTTATAACTCGCTTAAAGATCAGCGGACCAAGCTGAGCGCCCAACTGGGAGAAGTGTTGAAGCCGGTGACCGAGGCCAGCAACAAGATGTCCGCCTTCGTTTCCGACCACATGGTGGACCTGACGCCGGCCCAGATCGACGGCCTGAAAAAGAAGACCGAGGAGTGGGATCCGAAGATTGTGCAGATCAACGTGGCGGACGCGAATATCGTCGACCGCTGCGAATCCTGTCACATGAACGTAAGAGAGCCGCTTCGGATCACGCCGGCGGTGATGGTGGCCAAGGGTGAAAAGAAGCCTGACGAATATGCCCGCGCCTTCTCCAGCCATCCCGAACCGGAGTTGCTTAAGACGCACGATCCTGAAAAATTTGGTTGCTCACCCTGCCACCAGGGCAATGGCCGGGCCACCACCAGCGTCGAAAAAGCGCACGGCAACTACGAGCACTGGCTGTGGCCGCTGTTTCCCAAGCAAAACGCGGAGGCGGGCTGCCAGACTTGTCACGCGGCCGACATGCATTTGGCCGCGGGCGACGTCGGCACTCACATTTCTAACGGCAAGTTCCTGTTCCGCCAGCGTGGCTGCATGGGTTGCCATCGCTATGAAGGCTACGACAAAGAACCCGAGGATCTGACCTCGATCACGCAGCAGCTCAAACTGTTTGAGCAGCAAAAGATCGACGATACGAAAGTGTCAGCCGATCTGATGAAGCAGGCCGACGCCGCCACCAGCAACGAAGAAGCCAACCTGCTGAATCAGAAAGCGATCGCCCTAAGAGTTGCCAACAGCAAGATCGACGGTCGCATCCAGCAGCTTGATTTTCAGACCCACAGCCTGATGCAGGACGTGAAAAAAATCGGTCCGAACCTGAAAGACGTCCGCCTCAAGCTGAAGCAGAACTGGATTCCAGTCTGGCTGAAAAAGCCGAGCGACTTCCGTCCAACTACGAAGATGCCGAACTTCCGCCTCACCGATCATCAAATCCAGACCATCTCGGCGTACTTGTGGCAGTCAGGATTTGCCGACACTCTACCCCAGCAGAAGCCAGGCAACGCCGATCACGGGAAGGAACTGTTTGAATCCCGCGGCTGCCTCGCCTGCCACTCCATCGGTGAGGGCGACCAGCTGCAAGGAGGTACGTTCGCCGCCAACTTGACCCGCGTGGGTGAAAAAGCCAACTACGATTACCTGGTCCGCTGGGTTCACAACGCGCGCGAGCGCACGCGTCCGTACTGCCCGTACGAAAAGAAAGACATCGGTCCGGAGGATTACGCCAAAAAGGGTTTGCCTTACCAGTTCGACCTGCAGCACAGCCAGTGCCCCAACGACGGCCATGAGCTGCAGGTGCAGAACATGACGGTGATGCCGAGCCTGCGCCTGAGCCCGGAAGATGCGCAGGACGTCGCTACCTACCTCATGTCTCAGAAGAAGCAGGATCCTTCTTCGTATCCTCAAGCTTCCTACATGGATGATCCCGAGCTGAGAGAAGAAGGCAAGAAGTGGATTCGGCACTACGGTTGCGCCGGCTGCCATGAGATTTCGGGATTCGAAGACGAAGGCCGCATCGGAACCGAGCTGACCTACGAAGGCAGCAAGCCCATCGAGCGTCTCGATTTCGCTCTGTTCACCGAAATTTCGCAGCGCGGCGGCAAGAAGTCCGAACCGATCACCGATCCCGAAGATCTGGCGCGCCTGCCGGAAGGCCCCGCCAAAGAGCCATGGTATGACCACAAGGGCTTCTTCGAGCACAAACTTGCGGAGCCGAATGTTTACGACCAAGGCAAGGTCAAGTCGGAGACTGAAGTGCTTCGCATGCCCAACCTGCATCTCTCCAAAGCGGAGATTCAGGATCTCACCACCTTCCTGCTGGGGAGCGAGGAGAGTTCCCTGCCCCCTGCCTATCAGTACAAGCCCGGCGACGCGCGTCGTGACATTCAGGAGGGCTGGTGGGTGGTCGAGAAGTACAACTGCATGGGCTGCCACCAGCTTATGCCGGAACAGGGCACGGTGCTGATGGGCATGAAGCGCTATCAGGATGCGCAGGAGCAGTTGCCGCCCAAACTGCTGACCGAAGGCGCGCGCGTCGATCCCGAGTGGTTGCGCCGGTTCCTCTCGAATCCGTCGCTGAGTACCACGGACACCAACCGCAACGGCGTGCGGCCGTATTTACAGGTGCGCATGCCGACGTTTTCGTTCTCCGACAATGAGCTGCGAAAACTGGTGCGATTCTTCCAGGCGCTCTCGCAGCAGCCCCTGCCCTATATTCCCGAGCAGGTGCCGGTGCTCACCAGCAAAGAGAACGACATGGCGCGAAGCTTGTTCTCGAGCACCGCAGCGCCCTGCCTGAAGTGTCATGCCACCGGCGATCCGCAGCATGACAAGATCGCCACCGCACCCAACTTCCTGCTCGCTAAAGAACGTCTGAAGCCGGACTGGGTGGAGCGCTGGATCCTGGATCCGCAGGCCATCAGCCCTGGCACAGCCATGCCTTCAGGGCTGTTCAAGCGGGAAAATAATCACTGGGTTTTCTCCGGTCCGACTCCGCCATCCTTCCAGGGATATGAAAAAGACCACAGCAAGCTGCTGGTGGACTACATATTCCAGCTCACGCCGGAAGAACAGCGGCGGGTGGCGGCGTCCATGGGACATGCGCGGGCTGCGATTCAGCCGCGGAAGAAGCGCAAGCAGCCCGCCCGTCTGGCTTCGACGGCAGGCATCAGTGGTTCGCGGTAGAATGTTGTGCTCTACAGATGCGATGAAGGGGTATGCGTTTGGCTGCGCGGGCGGGACATCCGCTTGTCGAAGTTCTGGTGAGAGACATAAACCTGACGAAAGGGCGACATAATGAATAGGAAAATTTGTGCAGCAATGTTCTTGCTCTGCCTGCTGGGACTGCTGACGGGCTGTAGCAAGAAGGAAAACACCAACGAGGAGCAAAGCGCGGCGCCCAGCTCGGAGGCAAAGCCGGCGGCCACCGCAACTCCGATTGATCCGGCTACGGCCGCCAGCGTAAGCGGTACTGTGACCTTCGGCGGGGCGGCCCCCAAGGCGCAGAAGATCGACATGAGCCAGGATGCGGCCTGTAAGGGAAACAACACAGCTGAAACGATCGTGGCAGATGGCGGTAAGCTGGCCAATGTCTTCGTTTACGTGAAAGAGGGTTTGGGAGATCGCACTTTCGACGTTCCCAAGGATTCGGCCACGATTGACCAGAAGGGCTGCCAGTATCATCCTCACGTGCTGGGCGTGATGACTGGGCAGAATATCGAGATCCGCAACGACGACGAAACCACTCATAATATTCATCCCACTCCGAAAGACAACCGGGAGTGGAACGAGTCCCAGCCTCCAAAAGCGGCTGCGATCGAGAAAAATTTCGCTCGCGAAGAAGTGATGCTGCCGGTAAAGTGCAACCAGCATCCCTGGATGAAGATGTACGTCAACGTGGTGAAGACGCCGTTCTTCGCCGTCACCGGCGCTGACGGCAAGTACGAGATCAAGGGCCTGCCACCAGGCGACTACACGCTGGCGTTTGTCCAAGAAAAGTTGGGCGAGCAGACCCAGAAAGTCACACTGGCCGCCAAAGACAGCAAGACGGTGGACCAAGGCTTCAAACCGTAACCGCCTGAGCGTAGCGCCGGCATCTTGCCGGCTGTACCGAGGGCGTCTTGCCCTCGGCCTGGCGGGGCGGGACGCACGCCGTACGGCCGCCGGGACGGCGGCGTTACGCAAACATCCAAGGAGCCGCTTCTGAAGGCCGTCGCCCTACCTTACAACCGCGCGCATCACCGATTTGCTGTCTTCACCGCTGGCGCGACTTTTCTGCTGATCATTGCTGGAGCCCTCGTGACTAGCAACGACGCGGGCCTCTCGGTCCCCGATTGGCCCACCTCATTCGGCTCCCTGTACAAGATTCCTCATCTAGTCGGTGGCGTGCGATTCGAGCATACCCATCGCATGATCGCCCAGTTTGTAGGATTTCTGAGCATTGTCCTCGCCATCTGGACCTGGCGCGCCGACCGTCGCCGTTGGATGAAATACCTGGGCGTCACGGCATTGGGCGTGGTGATCGCCCAAGGAATTCTGGGCGGACTCACGGTTCTTTTCTACTTGCCTCCGGCGATTTCGTCGGCACACGCGGCGCTGGCGCAGACGTTTTTCTGTGTCGCGGTCCTGATCGCGATATTCACCGGCCAAAGGTGGATGGAAGAAGCTCCCCGAGTGGACGTCGATGAGCAACGCCCGAGTCTTTTCATCTTGGCCTTGCTCTCTATTTTCGTATTGTATGTGCAGCTCATCCTGGGTGCGCTGTTTCGCCATCACGGCCTGAGTTGGTGGCCGCATGTTGTGAATTCAGGAACGGTGGCGATTGTGCTATCTTGGACGGCCGTACGCGCACTGTCGCAATATTCGAAAATTGACCCGGTGAGGCGTCCGGCTATCACTATGCTCTCCCTTCTGATCGCGCAACTGTGCCTCGGTTTTGTCGCGTTTCTCACCCGGGTAGCCTGGGGGCATGACGCGCTTCAACCCGAACTACCCATGGTAATCTCAACCGTCGCGCATGTTGCGGTGGGAGCTTTGCTGCTCGCGACCACCGTCGTTCTGGCGGCGCAGGTTTGGCGTCACGTCCCAATGCCTTTGGCGGAACGCCTGCCAAGGAGAGAAGGTAAGCCGGTGGCTGCGTGAGCACGGTGACACAACCTCTGGTAGCCCCGCGGAGCAGTGCTCTGACGCTGGCTCGCGATTACGCGGAATTGACCAAGCTGCGCGTGACCACGCTTATTATCGTGACCGCGTGGTGTGGCTATTATTTCGGTGCTTTGAAGTCGGGCGTCTCTTCCCTTTCGTGGGGTCTGCTCCACGCTCTTCTGGGGATCGGCTTGGTTTCGGGTGGGACCGCGGCGCTCAACGAAGTAATGGAGTGGGAAACCGATAGCCAGATGCGCCGCACCGCTCAACGCCCCATTCCGGCGGGTCGCTTCAGCTTGCTGCACGCTACATTGGTTGGCGCTCTGATGATGTTCGGCGGCGCTCTCTATTTGGGCCTGATGCTCAATCCGCTAACCGCTTTGCTGGCGCTGGCCACCTCGGGGGTCTATCTCGCGGCCTATACCCCGTTGAAGAAAGTGCATCCTATATGCACCTTCGTAGGCGCCTTCCCCGGGGCTATGCCGGGAGTGCTGGGCTGGACCGCGGCGCGTGGCCGCCTGGAGTGGGGCGCGCTGGTAATGTTTGCCATTGTCTTCCTCTGGCAGTTTCCACATTTTTTCTCCATCGCGTGGCTCTACCGCCAGGATTATGAAGATGGCGGCATACGCATGTTGCCGGTGGTGGAGACGGACGGCAAGTCCACAGGCCGCCAGATCGTGTTTTACTCGCTGGCGCTGATTCCGGTCAGCCTGCTGCCTACGTTTCTGGGCATGGCTGGCAGGCTCTACTTCGCCGGGGCTCTGGTGCTAGGCGTGGCGCTGTTCTACGTCGGCGTGCGTCTGGCTACATTCAAGATGGCGCCGGACACAGCTCGCTCAAAACAGCGGGCGCGCCAGCTTCTGCAAGCTACCGTGTTCTACCTGCCACTGCTGTTCGCCCTGATGATGCTTAACACGCACTTATAGGCCTGCGTGGCTCGTGCCGGGACAGGTTTCCTATCTGTCCAACCGAGGTAGTGGCTCACGACTGCGACTATGCCCAGGTGCAAAAGATTTTCGGAGCTTCGGATGAACCGGAAAAGCGCTACAGCCCCGCAACCTGTATCGGCTGCGATATTAAAGTCGTGAGCGGCAATCCGGACCCGAAGCACGTAAGCACTTCCTACGTGGAGCGCCAGAATTTGACGATGAGAATGGGCATGAGACGCTTCGCTCGGCTGACGAATGGATTCTCCAAGAAATTGGAAAATCATGCCTATGCTGTCGCTCTTCACTTCATGTATTGCAACTACGTGAGGATTCATCAGACCTTGCGGGTTACCCCTGCCATGGAATCCGGGCTGTGTGATCATGCTTGGACGTTTGATGAACTCGTGGCTCTAATTTCAAACTGAGCCACTACCCCAACCGAGCGTCGCTCGGCAGCACCTTTAAGATAAAATACCCTGTGGTCTTCAAAGCCCCCGCTTACGTCGCACCAGATTTTCCCAGTAACGCGAAGCTGGCCATTCCCGCGGTGATCTTGGTTCAGGATCTCGTCCACCACTATGACGGGCGCACCGCCCTAAACGGGGTCTCATTCGAAGTGCGTCATGCGGAACTGTTTGGACTGCTCGGACCCAACGGTAGCGGTAAGACCACAATGTTCCGCATTCTTTCGACCCTGATGGTGCCGGGTGGCGGCCAGGCCGTCATTATGGGATTTGACGTGGCGAAAGAGCCTACCAAATTGCGTCGCGAAATCGGCGTGGTCTTCCAGGCTCAAAGCATTGACGTGAAGCTCACTGCCGCTGAAAATCTTTGGCACCAGGGCCATCTTTACGGATTGCGCGGCCAGGCGTTGAAAGCACGCATTCCAGAAATGCTGTCGCGGGTCGGGCTGGCGGATCGCGCCCACGAGAAAGCCGAGACTTTTTCTGGCGGCATGCAACGCCGTCTGGAACTTGCCAAGGGCCTGCTTCACCGTCCCGCTGTATTGCTGCTCGACGAACCAACAACCGGGCTTGACCCGGGCGCGCGCCGCGACCTCTGGCAGTATCTCCAGATTTTGCGCGATGAGGAAAAGGTGACCGTGATTGTGACCACGCACCTCATGGAAGAGGCCGAGCGCTGCGACCGTCTGGCCATCCTCAATGAGGGAAAGCTGGTTGCGCTCGGAACCCCCACCGAACTGAAGCATGAAATTGGCGGCGACGTGATTCTGCTCGATGCCCAAGACGCTGAATCGCTGGCGGAACGCATTCGCACGCGCTTCAATCTGGATGCGCAGGTGCTGGCAGGCCAGGTTCGCCTGGAGCGGGAGAACGGTCACCGCTTTATTACTGACGTGGTCGAATCCTTTCCTGGCGAGATTCAAGCTGTTTCGGTCAGCAAGCCGTCGCTGGAGGATGTTTTCATCCACCGCACCGGCCACAAATTCTGGACACAAGATGAAGAACGACCTTACTAGCGCCGGCCTCCCTTCGGCCGCGCTCCGGGCAGGCTCTGCCGGCTGTCGAGGCTGCTTCGCGCCGCCTCATGGAGCCAAAGGAAATTTCAGTTTGGCCGCGACGATTTGCCAACCAACGGCACGATGGGCGAAGGTTGGAAGCGAGACGGCCACCGAGACGGCGGCGCTACAGGGAGCTAGCCTATGATGCTCGTGCTGTCGGTTATCCTCGGCTTAGTGCCTTTGGCAGGCGTCGCCCGTATCGTGATGAACGGAACCGTCACCACCGTGGATGGCCTTTTCATGACCATTATCATGCTTGCTCTTTCCAGCATCCTTTTCCTGAACGTGTATCTGGAAGCGCGCAAGAAATTCACTCTCAAGAAGGCGCCGCAAGCGCAGAAAATGAGTTGATGTGGTCACCCAAAGCGCCACCCTCCCGGTCCATGCCACCACCACAGGAATCATGCTGCCTGCGTTTACGCTTTGGTGGCGAGAGTTGGTCCGCTTCTATCGCCAGCGTGCGCGGGTAGTTGGAGTCATCGCTTCGCCCCTGGTGTTCTGGGTGGTGATCGGCTCCGGCTTTGGCAGCTCGTTTCGCTCCGGCGATGCCGCGGGGCAGCAGCACTATCTGGATTACTCTTATCCGGGCTTTTTGATCATGATCGTACTGTTTACCTCGATCTTCACCATGATGTCTGTAATTGAGGACCGCAAGGAAGGTTTTTTGCTGTCGGTGCTGGTGGCTCCGGTGCCGCGCTCTGCGATTGTGTTGGGCAAAGTGTTGGGCGGCACCACGTTATCTGCGGTTCAGGGCCTGGTCTTCCTTGCCTTTGCTCCGTTTGTCGGCATACATCTTGGGCTGACGGACTTCCTGCTAGTGGTGCTCACCGTCTTTTTGGTCTCCTTCGCGCTTACGGCGCTGGGATTCACCATCGCGTGGTCCATGGATTCCACACAGGCCTTCCACGCCATCATCAACCTGTTCCTGATACCGCTCTGGCTGCTCTCGGGGGCGCTGTTTCCGCTGACGGGCGCTTCGGCTTGGATTCGATTTCTCATACGAATCAACCCACTGACGTATGGAGTTGAAGCGCTGCGCGACCTGCTCTATCCCGCCAGACTGGAGTCCTTTCCTCTGTCCTCGTCCCTGGCCACGCTGGTGCTATTCTCTGCTCTCATGTTTGGCCTTTCATTCGTCATGGTAAACCGACGCACCACCAAGCCAGCCGCATGATAGGAGCTACGGAGAAAACAACCTGCCTTTCTCCGTGTCTCCATGGTGGAATTCATTCATGGCTATCGTGAAACTGAAGATCGACGTCTCCGGCACGCTGGGGGATGAGGCCTGGCGCGCACTTCGGCAATTTGACGAAATCCAGAGTGTCGCTTTCGGGCCGAAATTCGGATCGAGCGGAGTCTGCAAGCACGCTGCCCATCTGCCCCATGCCAAGGGCGAATGGATCGGCGCGGAAATCAGGCTAGAAACACCGCTTCTGGCGCAGTACGCGGTATCGCACTATCTGGAGCAGGATCGCGTGCTGGATGCGGATGTGGTGGACTAACCATACGATACTAACTCTACCTTAGGAAATGAGGTAATGGGTCAGTTTGAAATCCTGCGTCTGCCAAACAGCTTGGCGAGCAGCCAAGTAAATAGGTCTGATCCTCTGCCGCTGCCGCGACACTCTGGACAGCGCCCTGTTGCGGCGCAGTTGCGGCATTGCTAGTCTGGCGTATTCAGGTGAGTATTTTGCCCGGAGGCGTAGCACTCGACGCATTCTCCGTTCCCAGTGCATGTGGAACAAACGGGACTGGTGGACTTCTGCATTTTCTAAGCCGTCACTCGCTCGGTTTCCCGCTCCAGTAATCCCACCAATTCCTCAATCGTCCAAGCATGAGCGGAGATTCCATCTTCCATTGCTGGCGTCACACGCAAGGTTTGATGAACCCGACAGAAATTGTAGTTCATGAACCAAAGCGCCAGGGCAGCCGCGTGATTCTCGACTTTTTTAGAAAAGGCATTCGTCAGCCGAGTGAAGCGTCGAATTCTCACTCTCATACTGAGGTTCTGCCGCTCCGTGGATTTCAAACTGACCCACCACCAGCAATAGAAGCCGGAATCTCAGACCATGTTTGGAGCATTGAAGAAATGTGCGGCTTGTTGCCTGAAATGGTGTCATCGCAGCGTCGGATGGAAAAGAAACTAGTTCTCAAGCCTCTAGGGCGAGTAGTAATATCACCCTTCGGCAGCTTGTTTTCATTAGTTAATATGGCAGCTGCTAACGACGAGTTCCCGGAAGAATTCACAATTCAGCGTGTTCGACTCGCCGCCGCAAAGGGTCTCGCCGGTCTACAGCCTGCGCACATTGCAGCCTACTTCCGCGATCATCCCGAACAGGCCAAGGATTTGCTTTCCGAGTCATACGACAAGCGCTTCACTCCATCGTCATTCATGACCGAAAGAAGTGCAGCTACCAAGTTGGTTGGTTTTCGAAACGGGCCGAGTATATGTGCGTCAGGCAATTTTCCAATCTGGCTGACGCGGCTACCGACTATTTTTTGTTCTCGCTGGGGAAGGGTCGGTGGAACCCGCCGGAAACGACCGTGTAACCGAACATCTGGTAGCTGTGGAAATCAGACTGACCCGCTACCGAAAAATGATCACAATTTGCAGCCAATGAGGCATCGGGGTTAGCATGGGTACCCAAATCAACCACCAGAGAGGATCCCCCATGTCGGCCACTATGACTCCGGCATTGAATGAAGCAAAACTGCACGACTTCGTGATGAAGGCCGTGGGCGAAATGGGCGCAGCCATGAACGCTGCCCTCATCGTTATCGGCGATCGATTGGGGCTCTACAAGGCGATGGCCGGATCAGGACCAATGACTTCGGCCGATCTGGCGAAAAAAACCGGAACCCATGAGCGTTATGTCCGCGAGTGGCTGGCCGCGCAGGCCGCCGGCGGATTCATCGCCTATGACGCGGCCAGTCAAACTTACTCTCTACCGCCCGAACAGGCGATGGCGTTGGCCGACGAGAACAGCCCTGTTTTTCTGCCCGGCTTCTTCGAGATCGTGGAAGCTTCGGTGAGGGATGTGCCCAAGATCACTGATGCCTTTCGCAGTGGAAAGGGCGTCGGCTGGCATGAGCATGACGCTTGCCTGTTCACCGGAACGGAACGGTTTTTTCGTCCAAACTACCGGGCCCATCTGATCAAGGAATGGATCCCAGCACTTGGCGACACCGAAGCCAAGCTCAAGGCCGGAGCCACGGTTGCCGACGTGGGTTGCGGGCTGGGAACCTCGACAATCCTGATGGCGCAGGCCTATTCGAAATCCATATTTGTGGGGTTTGACTACCATCCGCGCTCGATCGAGCTGGCCCGGGAAGCTGCCGCCAAAGCCGGAGTGTCGGACCGGGTGAAATTCGAGGTTGCCAAGGCAAAGGATTTTCCCGGCAAAGGGTTCCAACTAGTAGCCTTCTTCGATTGCCTGCACGACATGGGGGACCCCGAAGGAGCGGCGCGCCATGTGCTTCAGTCGCTCGACCCGAATGGCGCCTGGATGATCGTGGAACCGTTCGCCCATGACAAGCTGGAAGACAATCTGAATCCCATTGGACGCGTATTTTACGCCGCTTCCACCATGCTCTGCACACCCGCCTCACTTTCGCAGGAAGTCGGGCTGGGTCTCGGCGCGCAAGCGGGTGAAGGGCGACTGGCGAAACTTTTGCGGTCGGCTGGATTTACCCGCGTGCGCCGCGCGGCAGAAACGCCTTTTAACATTGTGCTTGAAGCCAAGCCGTAGCGACGGTGTGGAGCGGCACGGAAGAGCGGCCTTTTGTGGGCCGGTTTTCTTTTTTGATCGGTTCGGGTCGGCCGGCGGGGGCCATCACCCTCGTCCTATTCTGTTATAGTTTTCGTGGTCCCAGCATGTCCGCTCTTCCAGACTCTCCTCAGGAAACCGCATCGCTGGGCACGGAATCAGCCACCTCACCCGCCAAGCCCCGCATGTCCACGCGTAACCGCCTCCTGTTCTTTTTTACCGCCTGGCTGATCGTCCTGATGCCGTTTCTGTTCTGGTGGAATACCTGGTTCGGCCGGCAACTTTCCGACAAACAGCTGATCGAGTACTTGCAGGACGATAGAAAACCGCGTCACATCCAGCATGCCCTGGTGCAGATCGGCGAGCGAGTAGCGCGTCACGACGCCAGTGTCACGCGTTGGTATCCAGACGTCGTCCGCCTGGCCTCTTACCCGATTGAGGAAGTCCGCAACACCGATGCCTGGGTCATGGGCCAGGACGCCACCAGCAACGACGCTTCCAGCGCCGGATTCCACGGAGCGCTCTTGAAAATGCTGAATGACCCCTCGCCCATGGTGCGCGGTAATGCTGCCCTGTCGTTGGTGCGCTTTGGCGATGCCACCGGGAGACCACAAATCGTCGCGCTGCTGCAGTCGGCGAACGTGATTGCGCCCGAGGCGGGCAAGATCACCGATTCCAGCACGGTGGGCACGGTGATCCATCAGGGCGGGATCATCGCCAAGATTGAGTCTGGAGGCCAGACCATAGAAGTGCGCTCGCCCATTAGCGGCCGGTTGCGAGAGTTGCAAGTAAAGGCGGGACAAGCCGTGGCCGCCGGCTATGAGATGGCAACGCTCGATCCGGGAACAGAACAAGTCTGGGAAGCGCTGCGCGCGCTCTACTTGGTCGGCCAACCCGAGGACATTCCTGCGATCCGCCCTTACCAGCGCGAGTTACTGGAGATTCCCGACCACGTACGAAAGCAGGCAGTCGAGACGGAGCAGGCGATTCGGGAAAGAGCGAAGTAGCAGTCGATAGCTAGAGGCAGGAGCCAGCAGCTCAAAACGGCATCACTCCGACTTCCTTCTCCACTTCCACGGTGTCCACCATCACGATGGCGTCCCATGGGCAGCCGTCGAGGAAGGCCCCCTCCGGGCCCTTGCTGGTGCACTTGTTGCAGCCGATACAGAGAATCGGGTCCACCTGGATGCGGCCGAAGGGCGGATGGTCCTCGTCCGGCACCCAGAACATGCAGTCCTCCACCGGGCAATATTCCACACACGCGGGCGAACCAGCGCAGCCGGTGCAGCATTCGGTGATCACAGCCAGTTCTTTGGGTTTCTTCTTGCGTGCGGTAAGCAGGCCCTTGGACCTGGGCTCGTGTTTGAACTCGTCGGGAACCATCCCGACTATTCCCCTGAAGGCTTCAGCAGGCATCGGGTAAATTATAACCCAAGAGCGGACGTCCGGTGTCGGACTCCAGGCGTCGGACCTCAGCCCCTGGCATACAGGCTGACGGCTGAAAGCTGACGGCTGGCGCACCAGGTCCGACGCCCGATTGTTCATCCCTCACATCGCCCTGCCAGGATTCTGGTATAGTGGCGTTCCAGCCCCTCGAATTCCGTTTCATTTTCCCGGCTCCCGGTTCAATGCCCAGGCGAAGGGGCGGAAGGAGCAGCACTCATGGCAGGCAAAAGCGTCAATAAGGTCATCCTGATCGGCAATCTTGGCAAAGATCCCGAAGTCAGATCCACCCCTAACGGCACCGCAGTGGCGAAGTTCACTTTGGCCACCAACGAACGCTATAAAGACAAAGAAGGTCAGTGGCAGGACCGTACCGAATGGCACAACATCACCGCATGGGCTCGCACGGCGGAAATTGTGGGCGAATATCTCAAGAAAGGCGGGAAGGTCTACATCGAGGGAAGTCTGCGAACCCACTCCTGGGACGATAAGCAGACGGGGCAAAAGAAATACATGACTGAAGTCGTCGTGAATGATCTGGTTCTGCTGGGCGGTCGCGGCGAAGGCGGCGGTGGCGGAGACTTCGCGGGAAGCTCGCGCGGTGCATCCGCCGGTGGAAATAACTTCGACCAGCGTACGCCCGAAGCCGAGCCGGCGACGGCTTCGACGCCCATCAGCGACGAAGATATTCCGTTCTGACGTAGGGCAGAGGTCAGCTCTCAGCCGTCAGCGAATGCTGGAAGAGTTGCGCCCTGATACGATCCGCCAAGGTGGCGGCCACCTGGAACGCAGCCGCGAAGCGGCGCAAGAATGCGGCCCACGGCGCGAGCCGTGGGGCAAATCGCATGGAAAGCCGTCAAGCCCGAAGGGGCGAAAGAAACATCAAAGGGCTGGCGGCGTTCTTTCGCCCCTCCGGAGCTTGCGCTTGTGAAACCGATCTCGCTCCCAGGGCAATGCTTATGAAGAGTTTTATTACACCAGCACTCCTTTGCTTGCTTCTCGCCCTCACTCCCTTCGCCCTTGCCAAGCACCACCGTCACCACACCGACTCCGAAGGAGGAGGCCAGTTCGATTACTACCTGCTTGCACTCTCCTGGGCGCCGAACTATTGCGCGGGCCATCCCAGCGACCATTCCAGCGAGTGCAGAATTGGCGGACACAATACTTTCGTCCTTCACGGCCTTTGGCCGCAGGCTAGCAGTGGCCAACCGCCTATATCCTGCTCTAACGCGAGCCCGGTGGCGACGGCTACCGTAGACCACATGCTGCAGTTCATGCCGAGCCGCGGCCTGATCCAGCACGAGTGGGAGAAGCATGGCACCTGCAGTGGCCTCTCGGCGCAGGACTATTTCGCGAAGGCAGAGCAGGCTTTTACGCACGTGCAGGTACCGCAGCAGTATCGAGGCCTGGACCATGAGCAACAGTTCGGTGTGCCGGATCTGGAAAAGAGTTTTGCCGACACGAATCACGCCCCCTTGCAGGCCTTCCGCATTTCCTGTCACGCCGGAGACCTGGTCAGCCTTGAAGTCTGCGTCGACCGGAATCTTCAGTACCGGAGTTGCACCCAGAGCGTGCGCGAATGTCCGGTGAGCCAAGTGGACATGCGGCCGCCGCAGTAGAAAAGGAAACAATCATGACAGAAGAGCTTGCCAGCCAAACCTGTGTTCCCTGCCGCGGCGGCGTACCTCCGATGAAGGGCGGAGAGCTGCAAAAAATCCTGCAACAGGTTCCGCAGTGGAAAACGGTCAACGAACATCATCTCACGCGGGCCTTTACTTTTCCGGATTTCAAGCAGGCGCTCGCCTTTGTGAATCGCGTCGGAGAGGTCGCGGAACAGCAGGGACATCATCCCGATATCCTGCTCACCTGGGGCAAAGCGGAGATTACCCTGTGGACGCACAAGATTGATGGCCTGACCCGCAGCGACTTCATCATGGCAGCGAAGATTGACCAGCTCTACAATGCTTGAGCACCAGCCACCCGGGGGACAGCCGAATAGGCGCTAACTTAAGAGTCGACTGGCAGTCGCTACGGGGGGCTTGTGATCTCAGTGCTTTGGGGGCTGCGGTTTAACTCACGGCCTGGCCCAGTCCCCGTCTCGGCGTTCGGTTTGGGGGTGAGCCGCGTTGAGCAAAAATCGCCCGTGCTTCAACCGAAATCATTGGCCACCTGGATTTACGTCGGCGGAAGGTTCACGTACAGCTAAGGGCAGGCATCGGCCGGAGAGATTATTCCCCGATGCTCTTCTGGGGCTTCCTGGGTGACCGAACACCTGCGGGATCAGTTCTTCAACTGTTTTGCAGCCACCCAGTTTTGTCAACAGCCAGGGTTGATCTCTATAGCCCTCTCGCGGTCTGCAGGGGAGACGCAGGAGTCCATCGCAACGGTCGCCCAATAGCGATCATCAAACCCGTAACGCGGTTTCACTTCGAGGTTGTAGCAGTGATCACACGGCAAGCCCTTGGTATGGATCAAGAGCGCGGATGATATCCTCATCAGCATTGCCGGCTTCGGCTCTCGCACCCTGCCCGCGCATAGCGCAAACAATATGGAAGAATTCAATGACGCAGTAGATTAGTCTGCTGTGCCAGCCGGGAGCGAAACCGATCTTGTGCTCCCCGATCTCATCGCCCAGGCCCACAGGATCGCCGGAAGCAGCATGATCATGCCGGTCGCCGAGGCCACCGCTCGGGCCGAGACTCCCCGGTCGAGAAAAATTCCGCACACATAGGCGCCGATCGCGATGGTGAGCATTGAGAAGCCAAGGTCGGCGGAAAAGACACGGCCGCGAAAGCGGTCTTCAGTGTTGAATTGCAACAGCGTAGTGGAGAAAACCCACACGGTTGATCCTCCACAATGGGCTAGGACGATCCACAGACAGGCAACCCACACGTTCGGCGACATCCCTAGACCGAAGTAACCCGTTCCGATGGTGAGATAGCCAAGCAGAATGCCAAGCCGAAGCCGTCGATCAGAGTGGCCGGCCCATCGCGCTGAGAGCAGTGGACCCACTACAGCCCCGATGCCGCGCGCTCCCAGTAACAGGCTCATGCCTAGCATAGCGCCTCGTTGCGAATCGATGCCGCGCAGGTGTACGTGGAAATACTGCTGGCCCATGACCGTGAACAGCACCCAACTGGGTCCGATCATGAGCTCGCCAGCTTTGGCAAATACGGAGGCCAGTAATCGCCGGTCTTTGCGGACGTAGCGTATGCCTTCAGCAATGGGAGAGAAGTCCAGTGCATCACGAACGCGCAGCGGCGCCGCCGATTGGGCGTGCGGCTCCTCAAAACTCATTTCGCGAATGAGCATTGCCGACACCAGAAAGGAGAGCGCGTTGAGCACAAACACTGCGTCACGCCCCAGCAGCGCGGCCACCACCCCGCCGACGGATGCGCCGATTAACAGATTGACAGACCAGGTAGCCGAGGACAGCGTGTTGGCCAGAAGCACGTCTTGGTGGAGAGTTATGTTCGGAATCACGGCAGTGCGTGCCGGCTCGAAAAACGCAGCCATCAGCGTTTCCAGCAGAAGTAATGGATAAACCATCCACACCGTGGAGGGAGATCGCACCAGCAGCATGGAAAAGACGATAACCAAGCGCGCCAGATCGGCCGTGATCATCACCCGTTTGCGGCGCACGCGATCGTTAATGACACCGGCGGCGGGACCGATGAGAGTCTGCGGAAGCACCTGCACCACCAGTGCCAGAGCAACCGAACTCGCCCGCCCGGTCAATTGCAGCAACAGACTGTAAATCGCCAACGTGTAGAACCAGTCGCCGATCTCGCTCACGATCTGCGCCAGCCACAGGCACCGGAAGTTGCGGTTGTGGCGCACCAGTCGCACATATGCGGACAGGGAGATCGAGGTAGCTGCACGCTCTGGTTGGGGATCCATGGGAGCAATACACAATAGCAGCGCTCGGACCGAACTTGCCAGACCCGGTCGCCACCTTGGCCATCGAATCGGTCTAGAGCAACAACTGGGAAGTAGCGGCTATAATTCCTGCATGATGGATGAAAACGATTTTCGCAAGCGGGCGGACGCGGCCCTCGACTCTCTGAAGAAATCGCTGATGGAAGCCGAGGAGTCGGCCGATTTCGAAGTGGAAGACCAGTCAGGCGCGCTTCATGTTTCTTTCGAGGATCGGAGCAAGTTCGTCATCTCTCCCAACGCGCCTGTCCGGCAAATCTGGATTTCGGCGCTGGGTACCAGTTTCAAGCTGGACTGGTCTGACGCCGAGCAGGATTTCGTGTTGCCCAAGACTGGAGAAAGACTCAAGCTACTGGTAGCGCGATTGATCAATCAGCAGTTGGGAGAAGAACTGGTTACGCTGGCGTAAGTCTGTACTATCCACTCAGCTTCTGCCGCAGATCGGCAGCGATCTGCCTGCCGTGGAACCTTCCGTTCTCGATGAATATCTCGTTTGTCCTCGATCCGGCCACGATCACTCCCGCCACGTAGATGCCCGGCACATTGCTCTCCAGCGTTTCCGGATCGCACACCGGACGGCATTGTTCGCTGGCGAGCTCGATGCCCATCGAACGCAGGAAATCGTAGTCGGGATGGTAGCCAGTCATGGCGAAGACAAAATCATTCTTTAGGCGGACACGGCCTTCAGGCGTGTCGAGATTGACGTAGTCGGTTCCAATGTCTACAACCGTGCTGCGGAAGTAGGCGGCAATTTCGCGATTCTTGATGCGGTTTTCAATGTCGGGCAAAATCCAGTACTTCACGTGGTTGTGCAACTTGGGCCCGCGATGGACCAGGGTCACACGCGTGCCGTGGCGCCAGAGATCAAGCGCGGCGATGGCGGCGGAGTTCTTGCCTCCGATCACCACCACATCCATATCAAAAAAAGGATGCGGCTCGCGATAGTAATGAAACACTTTGGGAAGATCTTCTCCCGGAATATTCAACGGATTGGATAGATCGTAGTATCCGGTTGAAACGATCAGCTTGCGGGTACGGTAATCGTAGATTCGCCCCAGGCTGTCGGTTGCGGTGATCTGGAAATCGCCGTCCCGTCCGGTCACGGTCTTTACCCACTGATATTGGCGGACATCCAGATGATAGTGTTCCGTGACTTTACGGTAGTACTCGAGCGCCTCTTCCCTCGTGGGCTTCTGCCGGGCCGTGCTGAAGGGAATGTCGCCGATTTCCAGCAGCTCCGGCGTGGTAAAAAACGACATATTGGCGGGATAGTTATAGATCGAATTTACGATGCAGCCTTTGTCGATGGCCAGGGTCTTGAAGCCAGCACGCTGGGCTTCGATGGCGCAGGCCAAGCCGGTGGGGCCGCCGCCGATCACGACCACGTCCGCCCGCATGTCTGGTTCACCTTTGGTCTGAGGACGAGGCAGCGTGTCGGGAATCTGTTCGGCCACACCGGAAATCTGTTTGGTCACCAAATAATTGTCTCAGCTGACGGAAACCGGAGCGCGCCACGCGAGGCGGGTTGCAGACATTGGTCTCTCGAAGCTAAAGATTTTAGCACGTGGATGGAGGTGGAACCTGACCTGCCTCGCCACATAGTCCGGCTCAAGCTTTTTCGCTGTAAGATATCAGAAATTCAGATTCACACAATTCCCGGAGGTCATACCATGTCCAGAGCGCAGGTTGGCCCACCGCCTTCCCCACAATTATTTTTCGAGACAGTGAACGCTTTTCACAAGACCGAGGCACTGAAAACCGCCATCGAGCTTGGCCTGTTCACAGCTATCGCGCAGGGCCAGCAGATAGCCGAAGACATTGCGGCCACTTGCAACGCATCTGCCCGCGGTACACGCATCCTCTGCGACTTTTTGGTGGTCAACGGCTTTCTGACCAAAGCAGCCAACCGTTATGGCGTGACTCGCGACTCGGCCGTGTTCCTGGATCAGCGTTCCCCCGCATATCTCGGCAGCGCACTGCGATTCTTGCTGCTGCCCTCAACCATCGAAGACTACAGGCACCTTACGGAAGCGGTACGCACCGGAGGAACGACCAGGAAGGAGAATAGCCTGACGCCGGAGCATCCGATGTGGGTGGAGTTTGCGCGTGGCATGGCGCCACTGATGGCGATGCCGGCCGAGCAACTCGCTAAAATGCTCAAGGCGGACGAGGGCCACAAATGGAAGGTGCTCAGCCTGGCGGTCGGGCATGGACTCTATGACATCACCCTGGCTCGCCACAATCCTAACGCCGAGGTCTGGGCCGTCGACTGGGCCAATGTGCTCGAGGTGGCGCGGGAAAACGCCGCCAAGGCGGGAGTGGCTGGCCGATATCGCACCATCCCGGGCAGTGCCTTCGAGGTGGACTATGGTGAGGGCTACGATCTGGTGCTCGTCGTCAACTTTCTCCACCACTTCGACCTCATAACCTGCGAGAAGTTGCTGCGCAAGGTGCACGGGGCGTTAAAGCCCGGAGGACGCGCGGTAATCCTCGAATTCGTGCCTAATGAAGATCGAGTCTCACCGCCTCTTCCCGCAAGCTTCAGCCTGATCATGCTGGCGGGAACTCCAGCCGGAGATGCCTACACCTTCAAGGAGTTTCAGCAAATGCTCGGCAATGCAGGATTTCGGAGCAGTGAATTGCATCCCCTTCCGCCGACGTTCTTCAATGTGGTGCTCGGGCAAAAGTAGAGCCGCAGGCCTGGCCGGCCGCGGGGCCCGCCCCAGCCTGCCGTCCGCGCTATAATGCCCGGTTGCTCTTATCCCCACGCAAGCATCGGGAAGACCTCATGGTAGGGTCCACAGAACCGAACACTCGAACTCGCATCGAATCCGACAGCATGGGGCAAACCGAAGTCCCATCGAACGTCTACTGGGGCGCGCAGACACAGCGCTCTCTCCTCCATTTCAACATTGGCCACGACATTATGCCGCCGGAACTGATCCGCGCCTTCGGCATCCTCAAGAAAGCATGCGCGCTGGTGAATCAGGATTTGGGCAAGCTTCCAGCCGACAAGACCAAGCTCATCGTGCAGGCTGCCGATGAGGTCATCGCCGGCAAGCTCAACGACCAGTTCCCCTTGCGCATCTGGCAGACCGGCAGCGGTACGCAGACCAACATGAACGTCAACGAGGTAATCGCCAACCGCGCCATCGAACTGGCGGGTGGCACACTGGGATCGAAGAAGCCGGTCCATCCCAACGATGATGTCAATATGTCGCAATCCTCCAATGACACGTTCCCGGCTGCAATGCACATCGCCGCTGCGGATCGGGTGAGGACCGCGCTGATTCCCGCCATCCAGAGCGTTCACGACGCGATCGCGGCCAAGGCGGAGGAATTCAAGGACATAGTAAAAATCGGTCGCACCCACCTGCAAGACGCTGTGCCTCTCACCTTCGGCCAGGAGTTCGGCGGCTGGGCCAGCCTGCTGCAGCGTGACATCAAGCGCCTGGAGCAGGCGCTCGACGGCCTTTACGACCTCGCCATCGGCGGCACCGCGGTCGGTACCGGTCTGAACGCGCATCCCGAGTTCGCGGAGCGCGCCGCGAAGAAGATCGCCGAACTTACCGGACTTCCTTTTCGCTCCCATCCCAATAAGTTCGCCGCGCTTTCGGCGCACGACGAAATCGTCTTTGCACAGGGTGCGATGGAAACGCTGGCCGCGTCATTCATGAAGATTTCGAACGACATCCGCTGGCTGGCTTCGGGTCCGCGTTGCGGCCTGGGAGAACTCTCCATCCCCGAAAACGAACCGGGTTCTTCCATCATGCCGGGCAAGGTGAATCCCACGCAGTGCGAGGCCATGACCATGGTATGCGTGCAGGTCCACGGTGCCACAGCCGCAGTCGGATTTGCCGGCTCGCAAGGCAATTTCGAACTCAACGTCTTCAAACCGGTGATCATCTACAACTTCCTACATTCGGTCACCCTGATCGCCGACGCCTGCCACGGCTACGCCGAATACATGATCAAAGGCATAGAGGTCGATCGCGCCAAGGTAGACTGGTACGTGAACAACTCGCTGATGCTTGTGACAGCGCTCGCGCCCAAGGTCGGATACGATAAGGCAGCAAAGATCGCCCACACCGCCCACGTTGAGCGCACCAGCTTGCTCGAGGCCGCCCTGAAGTTGGGGTACCTCACCCGCGAGGAGTTCGATGATCTGATGCGTCCGGAAAGGATGACGCGGCCCTAGCACGAATCACGTGGGCCCAGACGTCTTCGTCTGGGCAGCCGAGCGGGGCTCGGCAGAGTTCGCGAAACTAGTCTATTTCGGCGGAGCTCAACTCGGCGAGGGCTCCGGTGTCCTTGTTCTTCTCGGCTGGCACAGGCTTCGGCGTCGTCGTAATCGTGATGACGCTAACCAACACCAGCAAAGTTCCCAGCAGCGTGCGCAGTCCCACCGCTTCCCCGCCCACAAAATATCCCAGCCCCACCGCCACTACCGGATTCACGTACGCATAAGTCCCGACTTTGGTCGGGGACTCATAATGCAGCAGCCAGACATAGGCGGTGTAACCGACAATCGAACCCGCAATGATCAGATAAACCAGAGCGAACCATGCGCGACCTGAAATCGCCTGCACCCGAAATCCCGCAAACTCACCGGTCAGCGCCGTAAGGACGAACAACAAGGCCCCGCCGGTTAGCATCTGGGTAGCGGCGCTCATAGGCTTCGATGCGGGAAGCGGAAGTCGGCGAGTAAAGATCGTCGCTATTGACCAGGTGACTGCCGCCACCAGTAATGCGAGAGCGCCGGCGCGATTGACAGGAACCTCACCCAAAGAAAACGAATGGTTCATCAGCACAGCTACGCCGCACAAACCTACCATAAGAGCCAGACCGAGCCGGAACGTCAGACGTTGCGTGCGCAGGAAAACAATCTCCATCAGCGTGATGAACACAGGAATGGTCGCCAGCACCACGGCCGCAATCCCCGAAGGCACGCGCTGCTCGGCCCAAAACAAACAGCCGTAATCAACAACGAAAATGAGCGCCCCGAGCGCGGAGGCCGCCACCCACTCACGCCGTGCGGGAACGGGCGTGCCCTTGAGCCGCAGCCACGCATACATGACCAGGCCGGCAGTAAAAAAGCGCATTGCCGCCAACAGAAACGGAGGCACTTCGTGGACCCCGACCCGGATCGCTAAAAAAGTCGATCCCCAGACGAAGTAAATCATGGCAAAGGCCAGCAGGATTTTCCAGGAAGCGGGACGGGCTTCAGTTTCCATCTGGATCTCCTAGTCCTGCCGCGATTCTTCGCTCAGTTCATTCATAGATGTGCTGGCATCATTTCAGGAACCATCATCATCCTATGAAAGATTCTTATATCCAGAAAAACTTCTACTCATGCGTTGTTGAGCCTGCTCCTGGCAAACAGCAAGCCGCTCAAGCCAGCCACTCGCTCCGCGTGCACGGCTTTGGCCCCTACCAGCACCTGGAAACTTTCTCCCATGCCGGCGGGAGTTACTAAGTGCTTGAGCTGCAATCCGACTTTGGCGCGCTCCTGCGGCAAGCGGCACTGTTCGAAAACGTCCGCAAATTGATTGTTCTCGCCAATTCCCATCAGAAACTGCGACTGGGTCAGCAGGGGCTGCGCTTCCACGCCATTCTCTTCCAACGCCGCGGCCAGCGCTGCGAAGTTCACGTGCGCCGTGATGTCCTGCTCGCCTGGGGCCTCGTACGGATCGGGAGTGGCGGAGTGGTGACGATATGCCATCAGAGTTCCGCGATGCCGGCCCGCAAGCTGCTCCTGACGAGTATAGCCATAGTCAATCGCGATGAGGATGCCTCTACGTAGCCATGCAGCCAGGCTTGACATGCAGCGATGTGCAAGCAGCGGAACCTCGATTCGTTCTCCGGGCTCAGGATGGACGCTGTAGCGGTCGAGGAAGTTCAACTCTTCCGCTGACGCTGGAACCCAAGTTTCGAGGAATCGATTGTCTTGAATCGATATACGAAGGGATCCCCTCGCACTAAGGATCTCTACCGGGAGGGCGTCAAAGAACTCATTGGCGAAGATGATGAGCGGAACTTCAGGGGCTAAAGCCCTCTCTGCCACCGCACCATTCGGCACGACTAAAGTCGCGCCCTTCCCGTCAACCCCCGTGTCATTCCCTGCCGCCAGGGAAAGCCGGCCGCTTTCCAGAAACCTGGCCAGCGTCTCTCTAAGCCTTGCCCGCAGCGCTGGCGACCGTTCCAAGAGCGAATAATGCAGAGTCTGAAAGAACTCAGGAAACTCTTTCTCCGACCAGTCGAGCACATCCTGCGCGAACAGCCCTCGGCCGGGACCGAGTTCGAGAATTTCAACCTGCGCCGGCGAACCGAGCATGCGCCAGATTTCCTCGAATTGGCGCGCCAGGAGGCGTCCAAAGACTGCATGAACATCGCTTGAAGTGTAAAAGTCGCCGGCCTTGCCGAACTGTTCCGGGTTGCGCGAGTAATATCCCAGCTTAGGATGGTAAAGGCACAACTCCATGTAGCGTGAAAACGGGATGGGCCCGAGCTCACCGATCTCCTGCTCGATTATTTGGCGCAGGCTCACAAGTCTCTCCGCTGGCGATCGGCATGGTCCTGGGGCGTGCGGATGAACATTTCGACCATGTAATCGTGCAGGCAGTCGTAGAGCTGGCGCTGGAACGCCCACTCAAACTGCGGATGATCGAGATCCCGCGGATGAAATTCGAAGTTATAGGTGTGCACAGGAACTGGAGGATTTCTAAACTGTATGAGAACTTCCACCGCCTCGCCTTTGGCACGGGCGGAGAAATCCAGCAGCGGATGTTCGTAGAGTTTTAGTTGCGCGAGAACACGTTCGAGCCGCAGCTTTGGCGCATCGGTCACAAAATGATTCTAACGGGAGTTGTGGTTATGCGCCGCGGAGGGAGGTGTAGAACATGGGCCAAGACAAGGATTTCAAGAACCGGTTGCCAGATCTTGGTTCTTCGTTGGCAGGCGTTCACTCGTATCTCAACGCTTCTATCGGATCCAGTTGTGCCGCTTTGATGGCCGGCAACATGCCGCTGACAATTCCGACGAAACTAAGAATGCCGGTAGACCAGATGAGAGTTGCCGCGTCAATCGTGAGGTGAATGTCGCCTTCGTCGGCGCCCTCCTGAAAGGCACTCCACAGGGTCAGCGAGGGCACAGACCACGCGACCAGGTAGGCGAATGCGACCCCTAGCAACCCGCCCAGCGCAGTAATGACCATGGCTTCCGCCAGGAACTGAAACAGGATGTGCCAGCGATGCGCGCCCAGAGCTTTTTCCACGCCGATCTCGCGGGTACGCTGCGTCACCGAAACCAGCATGATGTTCATCAAGCCCACGCCGCCGATCCCCAGCGTGAGCAGGCCAATGAAGCCGAGAAGAATCTTGATACCGGTCGTGATCACTCGCAGGTCCATCAGGTCGGAAAACACGTCGAACACAAATACGGCTCGCTCGTCTTTGGGATCAAAGCCATGATGGAAGGCCATCGCATTCCGCAGCGCCTTTACCACTTTAGCGTTGTCGCCTTCGTATTCCATGACGATGGAGTTCAAATAGAACGTGTCCTTGAGATCGCTCATGGCGCTGAAAGGCACGTAGATATGCTCATTCAGATTGTCGTCGCTGTTGTTAATGACGTGTTTCAGGATGCCCACAATCTGGTACGAGATACCGTCCACGCGAATGCTTTCGCCAATGGCATTCTGTCCCGAAAAAAGTTTTTTCTTCGCATCCGCGCCGATAAAAGCAACTCGGGTATGGGTGAAGTCCTCCGCTTCGCCGAAGGGAGAGCCTTCCTCGAACTCCATGCGGCGCATGCGGGGATACACGGCGTATACCCCGCTCACTCCGTAACTGGCGCTGCGGGTCCCCCAACTCACCGCGCATTGTTTGAAGACTTCAGGAGAAAGTCGCTTGAGCAGCGGTACTTCGGCACGGATGTAGTCCAGATCATTAACCGTCAGGCGGACTTCGCTTCCCGCCTTGGTGCCACCCGCTTGCCGTGAAGTGCGCCCGGGAAACAGGAAGACAAGGTTAGTTCCAAAAGAACGGAAGGCCATCCATAGTCCGCGCTCGAAGCCCGCGCCATAGGCCAGAAGCAGCACCACGGTGGCGATGCCCCAGGCCATCCCCAGCATGGTGAGGATGCTGCGCCGTTTATTGTGACGCAGCGCGCCATAGGCCTGTGATCCAAGCTCCCCAATCATCCTAGTCTTTGCCTCATGCTATTCCTGCCTCATGGCTTCGACCGGAGCCAGCAGCGCCGCCTTCCGCGCCGGATAAATGCCGGCCACCATGCCGGCAATCGCCAGGGAAAGGATGGCCGCAACCGCCGAAGTCGGCACGATCCGCGGCGTGTCGAATCCCTGGGGAGCGGGCAACTGGGCCAACGCCGTCACGAAGGCTGTGGAGATCAGAAGCCCAATGCCACCGCTAAACATGGTGAGGAATGCGCCCTCGACGAAGAACTGAGTCAGGATGTTCCGGTAGGTAGCGCCCAGAGCCTTGCGCAGACCGATCTCCCGGGTACGCTCGGCCACCGACACCAGCATGATGTTGACAATGCCAATCGCACCGAGCGCCAAGGTTACGAATCCCACGACCCCGAGAAAATAGTCCATGGCGTCGAATATCTTGTCCACGCGCTGCGAGTTTTCAATCGTGTCCCAGTCCTCAAATGCATCTCCCAATTTAGGATCGAATCCGTGGCGACGGGCAATGATCTGGTGAACTTCCTCTTTGGTGCGCAGGTGTTCGGCTTTGTTCAAGGGACGATAGTTGATGAAAGAAAGCGCACTCTCGGAGTTCTGTTCCTTCAGCGGGAACAGGTTGCGCATGGTCTCCACCGGAACGAAGATGCGGGCGTTGGTGCCATTGTTGCCGTCCTTTCCCACCTTGGCCAGCACCCCGATCACATCAAAGCGAATGCCGTTTAAAAGCATCGTTGCGCCCACGGCGGGACGGCCGGGAAAGACATTTTTCAGCAACTCCCATCCCACCACCGCCACCCGTCGGTGCTCGGTGTTGTCCTCGTCATTAAACCAGCGGCCGGTCCCCACCGGCACCGTGCGGATCTGGTTATATTCAGGAGCTACTCCGAATACCTGGCCATTGGTGGAGCCGTATTCACTGACCGCGCGGATATCCTCCCGGTTGATCACTGGAGACAAGGCGCGCAAGGTATGGACTTCATTTCGGATGGCAAGGTAGTCCTCGTAGGTAAAGCGATAAGTCTGACCGGATTGCAGACTGCCCGACACCGCCGGAATCCTCCCCGGAAAGACAAACATAATATCCTGGCCGAGGGTAGCCAGGTTTCGCACTTGTCCGCTGCGGAAACCCTCTCCCAACCCCACGAGCAGGAGCAGCGACCCGACGCCCCAGGCAATGCCGAACATAGTCAGAAACGAGCGCAGCTTGTGCGCCCACAGGGTAGCCAACGACTGACGAACGATCTCGAACAGCATTTTCATGGAAAGTTTCGTGACGTCCTGCGGGCGGCGTCACCCCGCCCTCCTAGTCTATTACGCTCGGGGATGGGCGAAGGTTCCCCAAATTTACACCTCGTGCATTAGACCGTGTTAGAGACAAAAGGATAGCCGGCTCATGGTAGCGCCGGCGTCCCGCCGGCTGTCGCGAGGGCATCTTGCCTTCGGGGGTGCGGCCGCGATGGCGGCCTACTCTACCATTGCCCACCGGTTCACGCGGCCGCATCTAAATGACCGTTCTGCTTCGTCCTGGCTCAGTTGGATTTTTCACAAGAATGAAACTCGGATGGGAAGGCTTCCGCCCTGTTCACACCGGTCTGCACCCGAGGCGACCGTCCTGTTTTCGAAAAACTCGAGCTCCTGGGCGCTTCCCCCACCACCAAGCCGAAGACGCTTTCCGAGTCACCGTAAAGTCGCGTGGAGGGACGGGAAAGGACTGTCGATTCCCTCAATCGCAACCTAACGGGGAGCGCGATTGTGAGAGCTGTAGCTCTGTTCGCTTGGAGTGGGCCCCAAGGACCTTCCTCTCACTCTAGGCACTCAGTCTTCGACGAATGACTTTAGCCTGGACAGTGCCTGATCCCACTGTTGGGAGACGAAATCGAGGTATTTCTTCATTTCTTCTATCGGCTCCGGATCGAATTCGAATCGGCTCTCGCGACCCGTACGGACGCTGTGCACAATTCCTACACGTTCCAGCAGTCGAAGATGCTTGGTGATCGCCTGCCGGGTCAGCTTCGAACCCTCCGTTAGCTGGGAGATCGAATGAGCCTGCCCACTACAAAGCTTCGCAACCAGCGATAGCCGCGTCTCGTCGCCGAGCGCGGCAAATACAGGCGCACGAGGGTGCCGTTTAGCGGCCAAGCTGCTACGACTTTTGTGCGACATAGGTCTCGATGTTCTTCATTTGCTCTGTCCAACCGCCATCATTCATGCGGAATGCTTCGAGGCGGCGGTCGCTGGGGATGTTGTCGAAGCCGGACTCCGTGAGCAGAAGCCGTGTGCCGCTCGTGGTCTTCTCCAGCCTGAATTCGACGAGCGTGGGCGTCTCCTGCGAGTAATCTATTTTGGGATCGACGGCATAAGGATGCCAGGTGAAAGAAAAGAGCCGTTCGGGCTCCATTTTCTGTACCACGGCCTCCCATTTGAGATGCTCGTAGCCAGGATAGGTAACCTGGCCACGCGAGACCTGACCCGGTACGAAGGGGCCATCCAGTTTCACACGAAACCACTCGCCAAACTCACGGTAATCCGTCAGCGCACGCCAAACCCGTGAAACTGGTGCCTTGAGTTCAATGCGCTTCTCGATATGGCTATCCATCTTAAGCAACCTCCGGGTTGCATATTAGCTTAGTCCGACACAAAACGCAACCTATTGGTTGCGCTTTCCAGTAGGACGCCCTGGGGCTGCGTTGCAGAGTCTGATATTAGAGGGTCGCTCTGATTGGTGGTGACCTGCTGAACGCCGTCGTGATGCCGACCCATCGCTATTTCAATCTCTGTATCTTGGGGAAGAACCACGTTCTTACCTCGCGATAGAGAGTGGATGTAGATTGATCTCGAAGCGCCATAAGCGCCCAGCACGGACACTCACTGTGAAGCAAAGATGAATCGACCTTTCTGTGGACCTTGATCACTACGCCAGGGTATGCGCGGCGACTGCCCGAGATGCTTGACGAGACGCTGAGGACGGAGCGCCTCGTCATACAACGGAGTGAGCGCCCGTGGGGCAAAAAACTAACCAGAACAGCATGGAAGAACATCGTGGGCAGCGGAAGATTTCCACAAATGCGCGATGTTGCACCGCGTCATGCCAAACGTCGTAACCTAGAGGTTGTGTCCGTATCCCAAAGAGGATTGGCTGCGTATAGATAGATATGGACAATCCACGCGACATGAACGCCCATGGTCCGTTCGAGGCACGCTACCTGGCGTTCCTTGAAACCATAACCCATCTTCGGCCAAGCCTGCACCGCTACTGTTCACGCATGACCGGGTCGGTTTTGGACGGCGAGGACATCGTTCAGGAAGCGCTGTTCCAAGCGTATCGGAAGCTTGAAACGTTCGACGATAGCCGTCCGCTGGCGCCGTGGCTGTTCCGAATTGCGCACAATCGATGTATCGATTTCCTGCGCCGCCGTGAGGTTCGGGGAGAAGCGGACGCAGGCGCCCTGGTGCCGGACAGGGTCATGCCGGTCGATCCTCCTGGGCCAGACCTTGGCCGGGCAGTCGAGCACCTCGTGCTGACTCTCCCTCCGAAAGAACGCGCGTGTGTGCTGCTGAAGGACGTCTTTGAATACTCGCTGGAAGAGATTGCGGGTCTTGTTGATTCCACAGTGGGTGGCGTCAAGGCCGCGCTCAAACGCGGCCGCCTCAAATTGGCTACCCTGCCCGAACGAGGGGCGCCGCGACGCGAGAAGAACGCGGACGTCGCCCAGCTCTTACATCTCTATGTTGAGCGATTCAATCGGCGTGACTGGGATGGCCTCCGAGATCTCATTGCAGCCGACGCTCGGCTGCGCGTGGCAGACCATTTCGTCGGTCGAGTAGTCGACTCGCCCTACTTCGGGAACTACGAGCGCTGGACGGTGCCGTGGCGAATGGCGATGGGCGAAGTGGACGGCGAACCGGTGATCATCAGGCTACATCGAGAAGGGGACGGGTGGACGCCAAGAGCGGTCGTTCGCCTCGACGTGATGGGTCGCCAGGTTACGCGCATCGCGGATTACGGCCACTGCCCGTGGGTCCTGTCGGCCGCCAGTTCTGTCATCGTCGGCCAACCCTCCCCTAACTGATTTTGCACCGGCACGCGTATCCCGGAACGCACGGGCGCCGTAATACAAAATAGGACTGCAATTCGATGAAGGAGGAGACAAAGTCAAAATGAAAACATTTGTGCTCGTGTTGGTTTTTCTAATAGCAAGTCTCGACGCTGCCGCCATCTGGGCCCAGGGTCCCAAGTACCCTCCGCTAAGCGAATACATGATGGCCCCGGAAGCCGAGATCGCGTTGGCTAGAAGCGCGGCGCCCGAGAACGTGTCCGGATGTGCCACCGTCAAGATACTCACGGCTTCCGGGTACAAGGTCGCTGCTCAAGGTGAAAACGGCTCCGTCTGCATGGTCCTCCGCGGGTTTTCCGCGCCAACGTATACCCCGTTGCAATTCCGGGACCTCATCTACGACCCTACCGTCCACGCGCCAATCTGTTTCACACCGCCAGCGGCTCGAATCGTGATGCCCTATTACGAATTCCGAACCAAGCTTGCAATGGAGGGGAGGGGGCCGGATGAGATCGCGGCGCGTATTCAAGAGGCCTACATCAAAGGCGAACTTCCGAGGAGAGACGACGTGACTTTCGCTTACATGTGGTCTGCCCATCAGCATCTCGGACCGGGAATCGGCGCGTGGCACCCGCACCTGATGGTGTTCGCGCCGTACTACGAAAACTCAATGGTCGGAGGCAATCAGTTCGGCAGTCCACTCCCGCAGGTTTCCGATGATGCTGGAACCCCGTTTACCGTTGTGGTTATCCCAGTGGATGACAAGTTAGCCATTGCGCACTAGTCAAAAAGCGAGTGGAGCACAAAGGGAGATTCCAAATGATTCTCGTGACAGGAGCGACGGGGTTGAGCGGATCGATCGTGATCCGCGAGTTCGCCCGGCAGACGACACCCGTGAGGGCACTGGTCAGGACTCGCGCCAAGTCCCGTGCGCTGGAGACGCTTCCGACCGTGGCGCTCGTCGAGGGCGACATGCTTCGGCCTGAGACGCTCGCGGCCGCGCTACACAGCGTGGACCGAGTCCTCATGATCTCCTCCAGCGACCCGCGGATGGTGGAAACCCAATGCACGTTCATCGACGCTTGCAAAAAGCTGGCATCAAACACGTCGTTAAGTTTTCCGGGGCCGAATCGGGCATCGGTTTCGACCCGGGGAAGTTCCGTTTCGTGCGCATGCACGAAGAAATCGAACGATACCTCGAGAGATCTGGGCTCGCGTGGACGCACTTGCGCCCAAGCCAGTTCATGCAGGTGTATTTACGGGAAGCGCCAACGATCGTGGCCGAGAACGTGTTGTACCTGCCGATGGACAATGCAAGACTTTCACCGGTCGATATCGAAGACATCGCAAGAGTTGCATTCGCTGTGCTGCACAATGAAGGGCACGAGGGCAAGAGCTACGACATGACGGGTCCGGAAGCACTGACCATGACCGAGATAGCCGAGCGTGTTTCTCGGGCGCTCGGAAAGACCGTCCGTTATGTCAATGTCGCTCCAGAGGAAAAAAGACGCGCTTTGTTAGCAGCGGGGACTCCGCCGGAACGTGCGGACGCGCTCGATGAATTGTTCGCCGAGCGTCGCCGACGGCCCGAATCGAGAGTACACCTCGCCACGCATCAGGCGTTCGGGATTCGACCCACAACCTTCGCGGAGTTTGTGCGACGGAACGCAGATATCTTCCGCGGTGAGTCGACTGTTTCGACCGATGGCGCTGTGAAAGTACGACCCCTAGTGGTAACGAGTTGAAAACTATATGGCTCGGAGGGCAATCTGCTGCCATGATAAGGAACGATGGGGAAGTTCTTGTCGGACTCTGGACGGACCCTTTGCAATTTTAATAGTAGGCGACGAAAACTCATTCTGTTGCGAAGACTCCTAGGCACACAAAATAGACTAAGGCCTTTGGGCTCCCGCTGCCAGCCTCGCCTTCTGAGAGGACGTGCTGCTGCCAGCGCAACGCATGGTCCGGTGCTTGACTCAGGCGTCGGGCCTTTTGTCGCCCACGCCCTTGAAGAATGTATAGCAGAACACACCGTCCGCCTCTGTCGTTCGGTGAAGATCTCGGACGCCTGCGTCGAAGCTCTTCGGCTTGTGAGCCTCGCCGCAATCGCGGCCCCGCGAATGCCCTCGATCATGGCGGTGAAAGTCTTTCTGGTGAAACCATCGATCAGATCAGGTCGGCTCGAATCCACATACACCATCCGGGGGAAGACGCGGACCGCGTCGAAACCCGCCTCGACCATCAGAGGGTAAAGCTGCGGGCCGATCAGCGCGTCGCCTCCGGCCTCCCGCTGCAGTGTGATTAGGCACTGGATCGCCGCATGTGCCGCGGCGCGGTCGGGATGAAAGTGGGTCGATCCGTGATCGCCCTCGATAACGGTGATGGAACCACCGGGTCTGAGCAGCCGGCTGAGAATCGACGCGCGCTGCGTTGCTTATCAATCGCGGAATGACAGGCGACCCATCGGACACGCGGCCCGTCGATTTCTAACTGCAATTACCCCTTGGCTTTCACCGTGGCTACGAAACATTTCCCGCGACGCCACTCTCATTGATCAAGAATGCGTCCTCCTCGAATCTTCCGGACCCGCTAGCGAGGCTCATCTCGGAGAGCTTGGTTGGTCTCGTGACGGAATGTTGACAGGGCCTGATACACCTGCCGACGGGCACGACTGATGCCGCCTAAAGGGCGGTGCTCGGGCAAGCAGCGCCATGGGTTGAACGACAGGTTGTCTCCGAACTCGCGCCGTTCTGGCGTATCGAATATCTGTGAAGGAATCGTGAGTGTGGCAACCCTGCGAAAAGGCGAACGCGCTTCATCCCAGGTTGTCCCCGGATCCTCGATCGGCATTTTGTATGGATCGACCTGGAATTGCACAGAGAAATCGAAGACCGCGTCACGCGAAGCGAGTTGATCAACCATCGCCTCCCTAAGGTAATCGTTCGAAGGGTTCTTTGGCACCGGTCCATGGCTCGCAGCACGGGGTGTAAGCGAATATTTCACCGCTTTGTCGCCCAGCAACGAAGGAACGACGCTGAAATATCGAATCTCCAGCGGGTTGCTGAAGCAACGCAGCGAGCTCATGAGATTCCTGAGCACGCGAAGATGGGTTAAGAAATACCACGCGATCGGAATCCTGCCGCCTATGAGGGCCTTGACGAGGCCGTCGAATTCCGCGACATTCTTGGTCACAAACCGGCTGTCACTAATAAGAATGAAGTCCTGCGTCGTCCCAGGAGCCCCGTCAGGGAGGAGCCTTGCGCCCTCGACCCCCATAAGCTTTATCGCAACTCCTCTAATGTCGGCCTTGGCATCAGTAGATACCGTGCCGTTCTGATTTGAAAAACGAACCCACACTGGAAATGTCCGGCTCCGTTTGAACACACCGATGCTCAATTCCCCGGGGAGATCCGGGACGATGGAAAAATCACCGCGAACGCAGCCGTGCATTTTTGGATGAGCGTCGCGGAGAGTTCTGGTTTTTGCGTAGTCGCGCTGCATTTTTGCGCGCAGCTCACGAATGAGACTGTCGACATGTTGCTGTTCGTCGGCAGGCGGGTATTCGGCAGCAAGCTGTAGTTGCGGCGCTGTATTGAAAAAACCCATATCGGTCTGCTCTTAAGTTGGATCTATGATACCCAGCGCAATGGTGCGAAGGCAGGTCAGGCTCGGAACGAAGAAGTAATCGCCGCCGCGGGTCTCCACGAAGGTCGGCATGTGGTTACAGAAATAGGGGGGTTTATTCGTGACGACGTCGCCTTCGATGGTCATCCGCCCGCCACCGAGTCTGCCTTCATTGGTGCCATGATTGCCCAGCAGTGGATCAGGATCGTTGGCGAGCCCGAAGTCGTTGCCGTAATTCATCCACTGCTGTTGAACAAACTCAAACTGGCGGCTGAGATCGGCGTTCACGATCAACATAATCACGCCGTGGTCACCGTCATCTCTTGTGGGGTCGTCTACCTGCCCGTAGGGCAAACCTCTCCGAAGAATACGACGCCGGTTACTGAGTGCGCCAGGTACGGCGAACGCGTTAGTCTTTCCAAACTGAAGCGCACTTCGGGGATTCGTGCGGCGCATATGCGAACCGAAGGGGCACCGGGCACCGCTGGTATCGTCCCTGTAGTCAAAGGCCACCAACTGCAGGCTTAACTCCGCAAACCGGGTCTTTTCCTGGGGAGTAGCCGACTGAGTCCACACTTTTACTTGTAGGGGCGCAAGCTCCGCAACGAATCTATTGGCACTCTCCTCGGTCGGAAATGAGACCAACGGAGCACCGTTGCGCCACCGCCCGGCAAACTTCGCCGCCAAAGCCTCCTTGCCGTCGGGGAATCTTGCACCTTCCTCATCTAGGTACGAATGGAAGGACCCCACATTCTGGTGTAGCTTTCGATACGCGATGAAAGTCCCGTTCCGCGAAAACAAGGGTGGACCCGGCGCCTCCGGGTATTCGAAAGCCTCATCCGGGTGCCCTAGAATGAACTCGCCCGCAGCAAGGGGCGCCCAGCCAGCGGGGGTGCGCGGGTCTCCACCCGTGGGTTTACCTCCGCCGATGACAAGATTCGGATCCTCGCCGCAACCTTCGAAAAACGTGGTGGTAATCCCGTCGCTATAGCCGAAGTGTTCTTTTCCCCCGGGATAACCGAGGTTATCCTTAGTTGAGAGAAGCGCAGCCGCGGGTTGATAGGGCAGGTTGTCGCCACCCGCGCCACGATGCCCCACCAGTTGGCTGACCCCGGGATTGGCCGCCAAGATCCGCTGAATCTCCTGATAGCGGCTATCTAGGTCCTTCTCTTCTTTGCCGTCGATGGTAACCATGATGTGGACGTGCTGCTTGTTGTCGTCCTGGTTGTTCCAAACCGGATCCCAGCGGTGGTAGAGGCTCGGACCCGTGTCGCCAATGATTTCGCGCCGCGCCTTCATACCCATTGAGAACGCCTCGGGAAATCCGTGCAATGTCACTTCCGGAGTGTCGAGGTGGCGAAGTCCCTCATAGGTAAAGCCGATGTTGGTACCCACCCGGGGCGTCTTGGAGAGATCCTTCCAAGGCGTGCCCAGGGTCACCAGCGGCACGATATCTGCCACGAATTTGCGGCCCGCGACAGGTACGTCTACGTGAAAAAATACGTACCGCGCTACAACCAACCCGTAGCGGGCGTACGCCTTGACGACGTTGCCCTGGACATCGTCGAGATCCACTCTGGTAGTCACTTCGAAGCTCCTTCGACCCTATCCAGGTGATACGCGCCAGGTGCCCAGGTTGGGCCATCTAGATTTGTCGGCTGGGTACGCTGGACAAATCCCCGAAAGGCCTCCTGCAACTCCGACGCACTCTTTCCTTGGTTCTCGAACGCAAATCGTGAGAATTCCTGCTTCAAATAAAGATTCTTGAGTTGCTCGACCAAAGGCTCATCAGTGGACCCGTTGAAGAAAAACGTAGTGGTGACCTGGCATTTCTTGACGTACTCGATAAAACTCTTAGCGTCGCGTACGGCCTCGTGACCGACACAGTGCCAGAGGATAGCAAGCACATCTTCTTGAAGGGCCTTCCACATGCCTGCCAGATAGGGCTCGAGCTCCCCATGGAAATTGGATGAGAACACCAGATAGTCGGACTTGAGATGTTCGAGAAATGCCGGCTTTCCTTGATAAGGAACGTCGCTCAGCACCCAGAATCGGCACAGGTAAGTGTTAGGAACCTTTGCCATCGGGCTTTCCTCGTTCACGTGCAGCGTTTGCAATACATTTCGGAGAAGGGCGGTGTAGGTTTGACCGCTATTACCTGCCGGCGAGTCCGACGGTACTCCGCGCAGAATAGGACAAAGAACCGTGAGCGCGTAAGCATTTCCGCTCTTGTTTGCCATAGGCCTGGTTCTCCGATTTTGCTCCGGGTATACTAGCGCACGCTTGGGGCTAGTCGCTTAATTCCTTGCGCTCTACTCCTTCTTTACGTAGGTTGCGCTCTACCGCCGACGCGGACAAGCTGACAACCGGGTTCGGTCCCATCTGGCTGATGTCATGTTGCAGATCAATCAGCAAGCGATTGTACTTCTGCATAAATTCTTCGGGAGCGGCCTTCTGGGAATCGCCGATGAAGGCTAGCAAGGAGTCTTTTACCTTCTTCGCCGACTTCACGTCATTGGAGGACGCCATCGGATAAGCATTGTAGTAGTAATCGGTCCATATCTGATTGGAGGTGATGTACCTGTGAAACGGAAGCATCGGAACAGACTTGGGATACTTGATGCTCCCAAACCAAAACAGATTGAGGCCTCCGGGTATCGCCGAAGAAAACGAGTCGACATACTGATTCCAACTGCCGTTAAAATTGCTGAAGAAAATCATATACGCATATTTCACATCTTCTTGGGGCTGATCCGAACTAAGCTTGGGGAATTGGTGCGGCATTACGATGACCCAGCGCGCATAGTGAATCAGCGACAGGGTTACCAAGCCGGCGGTAGTCGCGGGACGTTTGTGAGCGATCCAGAAAAAAAGACGATTCCACCACGCGGTGTACCAGCGCATAGGTGTTACGGCATTCATCGCATAAGCTTTTCCGGCGATGTTTGACATGATCGGTAAGTGTATACCCACAGGACATTGTCGGGTAATCAGCAAGTGGAGAGATTCTGTCGAGCCGAGAGTCCCCTAACTCGGTCATTCCCTATCACTGTTTTCACCACAGACTTACAATAAGTTTCCCTCCTTCGCGCGTTTCGAAGGCCTGGCATTGCGGCGCTCACTCTGCGTCTAATCACCTCACCTTAGGGAGGCTCTTCAACCCCGCCCCCGCTGGACATCCCCTAGACAGCGCCTACCCCTAACATGAGCGAAATGAATCGAAATAGCCGGCGTCCCTCACTTGTGTCTTGAACTAAATTGAACCAAGCCGGCGACGTGGTTTTGGGGGTTTTAAGCATGGTGGCCAAAAACGGCGTGGAACCGCTGTCGATTCTTGAGGAAGCCCAGCAACTCATCATCGTTTGTTCTTCTTAATGGCAGCTGCCACGACCTTCAGGCAAACGGGGTGCACGCCCAAAGTGATGTTCCGGCTGATCGAGGCCGATCACTACGTCAACAAGAAGATCCTGGTCGTGGGCGGTCGGAGAAAGTGCGGTCGAAGCGGCCATAGGATTTGCGCGTCACCCCGGCAAACCGGCTCCCCTCTCCTACCGCAGCGCGCAGTTCAGTCGGATCAACGACCGCAACCCGAAACCAATCGAAGACTGTTTGGGGTCGGGCAAGATCGAGGCCCTCTTCAATACCAACCCGGCGGAGTTCAAGGCCGAATCTGTGATCCTCGACGTCCAGGGTCAGAAACGAGAACTGCCCAACGACTTCTTCTGGGTCTTCGTCGGTGGAGTGCCTCCCTACGACTTCCTCAAGGAGACCCCCATTCGCTTTCGGTATGCGTGACCAGACATAGGAAGCCAGCAGCGAGGCCAAGCGCGCAGTCCAGGAAAAACAAGCGCTGGCCAAGGCCAAGCACCTCGGGGTCAGAGTCGCGGGAGTTTGGTACTGGGAGGGATTGTACCCCGTCGGCGTACACTCCCACATGCTTGCGAGAATGCCGAGAACTATGCGAAGGGGGGATTCAGGTGGGGAATGAACGTTGGCGCAGTCGATTCGTCGACTGCGAGCGCCGCCAGCGTCAGCTTAAGGAGGTCACTGACTTGAACTGCTTGCGGCAGCTGTTCTGTTTATCGTCGAAGGGCTTGATTTCGCCGTTGCTGTCGACGCTGATCGCGCCCAGCGGGGCATAGTGATGCTTGATGCCAAGCGGCGGCCTTGCCAAAGGCGTGCCGCTGGTGTTGCCCTGGACATCGGTAACGGTTTCCGTAGGCCATTCCACATCGGCGGTGGCCGTGCGCGCTGGAATCAGCCAGTAATCGCCGGTGCGGTATTGTTGTGGCTTCCCGGGAGCTGCCGGCTCGAATTGGATCTCTACGCCGTCTTCTAAAGCCAACCAGAAGTCGCCATCACTCTCTTGAATGAATGCGGCGTTGTCGGGTCCCAGAGTTAATCCGCCCTCGGCCGGATCGCCGGCTTGATGATCCCATCGCCGTAACAATGGATGTTTGCTGGGATCGGCTCCCAATGCGCTGGCTGCCGTTCCGGTCAGGGTCACCTGGAGCTTACTGCGGTCGATCGACTGAACCTGGAGCAAGGTGCCCGCCAGATTTCGCAGGACATAATCGTCGTCCTGAATCTCGACCCGGTTCCCTGCACTTAAGCCAAAGCGGTCATCCCGTCCGAGATCTGCCAAGGTGAGAGTGGTCTGGCCGTCGCCGGTGGAAATGGGCCCCACAATCGGAAAGGTGACCGATCCGTTCTCGCGCGACCATTTGAACGTCGCACCGCTGATCGCCTTCGCTTTGACTGCCCGTTCGCCCCGATTCACCTCCACCACCGTCGGCACTTCCGCCGCCGCACCCGGGGTGTGAACCTCCACACGGTAAGAGCTGATTTTCCGCGCCGTGATAGTTGGCATCGGGCGCAATGATGCAGGGATCGGTCGCCGCCGACTTCCGTAACGCGCGCGCCTTCAGCAGGCCGTGGTTGGGTCCAAAAAGGTTGGGGAAAAACTTGTCGTCGTCGGGCGTAAAGCCATCGCAAGGCTTGCCGCTGTTAGGGTCTTGGACCTTTCCTTTGACCACCTTTACCTGCCAGATGATCTTTGCGCGGGTTGCCGTATCTGGCCCGCCCAGTGCCACCTCGCGGATGGAGCCGTCTTCAATGCAGGTAATGTGTCGCTCCCACACATCCAGGTAGACCAAGTAAGCCCCATTGGCACCGGTGGTTTGCGCAAGTGCAGCTGTTTCCGGAAGGTCAGGCTGCGTCCGGTAGGTAAGAACGCGGCGGATGCTGGGATTGATGCCCTTGGTAATATCTACCGCTGGCGAAAACGTCAGTGGGCCGCCGGCTTGATTCGCAGTTGCGATTTGGGCCACGGTCGGATTGAAGCCAGGAGTGGCAAAGGGCTGCGCTACGTCATCGAACAGTTCGACCAGTTGGTCCGCTTCGAATGCCCTCCCATCCAGGGTCCATTGTCGCGCGGTAACTTCATTGGGTATGCTTGCTGAAGCAATGACGGAAATTGTCCCCGCGTCCGCTTCGCAAAGAATACCGTCCACGTAGTAGCGGCCGAGCTCAATACGGAAATCACTCGGGACCGGCACGGGGGCTAGTGCGAAAGCGGAGCTGCCGGGCCCTCCGGCCGGTCCGATCAGGTCAGCTCCCAACGTGCGCAGATAGCGCAACAGGATCGCAGCCTGTTCGTTCCAGTCGCTGTCCAGTTGCACTCTTCCCTGCTGCATCAGGACGCGAGTGAACTGTTTCAAGGGGGCAAATGTATTGCGAGTCAGATCAGCCTTCATGGCATTCCTCGTTTAACTGGGCGAAAATGATGCCGGCGTTCATGCCGGCGGGCGTGTATTCTTCCATGCGGACGCGGAGACTGTTCGTGCGCTGCGGCCGATAGAGGTCGTGAAATACCACCAATTCTGAATCGTCATCGGCGCCCCGCGTGATCTCATCGGGGCAGGTGTTCCTGATCTCCGCGCATCTTGCCGCGGAACAGACTTATGTGATCGACCTGCGGACCAACCGAATCGTCGCCGTCGCAAACCGACACACCCGGCGTCGAGGGGTGGAATATGTTCCTGAACTCAAGAAGCTATACACATCGAACGCACACGACGACACGATCGGAGTGGTTGACCTCAAACAGATGAAGGTCATCAAGAAACTCAAGACTGCGTCCAAGCCGGACGGCAACACTTACGCCGCTCCCTTCCATAAGCTGCACGTCTCCGATGAACGAGGGAAAGCCGAAGCCATCGTCGACGTGCAAAAGGACGAGATTGTAGGCACGTTACGTTTCGACAGTGAAACCGGGATGCCACAATATGATCCCATCGCCCGCAAGGTGTACGTCAACCTGCAAGACCAGAACATTTTTGCGGTCATTGACCCGGTGATGGACAAGATTGTGGGTAGATATTCGGTTGGGCAATGCAAGGGCAATCACGGAATGGCGCTAGACCCGGAGCACCAACGCGCGTTCCTCGCGTGTGAAGAGAACAACCTGATGACCGTTTTCGATCTCGACAAGCACACGCCCATCGCCTTTCTTCCGCTGGCGGATGGACCCGATGTCATCAAATTCGATGCTGGTCTGGGCCGCATCTACGTCGCGTGCTATAGCGGCGCCCTCTCCGTTATGATCCAGACCACTACCGCAAGCTGGAAGACTTTCGCGTCCAGCATGCAGTCCATAGCCTCGCCATTGATTCCAAGACGCATCGTGTTTACACGCCGGAGCAGGAAGAGGATGGAAAGCCGGTCGCACGGATGGTCCTCTACGAGGCGGTCACTGATCCTTAGCAGGCCCGTGGGGACCAATCTCGCAGCCGCTAAGAGATCCGGGAGCAATGATGAAATGGATTACTCGTGAACACATCAAAGTGGACCGGGTCGCTTGCTCGTGGCTGATCCGACGCTTCATCAACCCGGACGCTCAGTTCCTTTTCGTTGACGAGGGCCAGCTGGTGGAGAGCGCTGCCCGGTCCGCGCTGTAGTTTCGAAGCGATCATTGAGGACTACCATCTTCAAGCCCCGGGACTGGCACGGCTCGCACTGATCGTCCGCGCAGCCGACATCAAGGGCCAGGAACAAGTTGCTGTCGAAGGGATCGGCCTGCGGGCCATCGCACAGGGCTTTGCTGCTCTGGGCCTTTCCGATGAAGAGCGATTAGCGCGGCAATTCCCAGTCTATGACGCACTCTACGAATGGGCGCGTCAAGCACCGTGAGTTTGCCGGTGTCGAAGAACCTGCTCTTGATCAATGCAGCGGCCTTCCAGCGCTCGTTCTTGGGATCTACTTGATCCGTGGGTCGCCGTGAGTGCTCTGGGAAGAGCAGCGGCCAAGTATTCTCCGTAAACCAAGAACCCCGGCGCCGTTTCGAAGGTGCAGGAAACTGTCGTCAAGCTCGCCGGGTTCCACCCCCTCTTTGTGACAATGCGATCGTGTCAAAGGTCCGGTGTTTTGCGAGTTGAGCGACGGTCTTGATTCCTCAACGATAGTCTTAGCCGTTTGTCCTGTTGACGAAGCCCGTCGGCAATACGGCCCACGGCTACTTCACGGGAAGCCTGGCCCGATCGACAGGCCACAACGGATGGCGTTCGATCTCAAGTGTGACGATTCTTCAGAAGTTTTATGAATTTTTTATGCGGCTTAGTATCAAATCTAAAAATCCTATCGCTTGGGACAACCTATGGGATTCGCTTGTGAAGGGGGCTAGATGCTTGTCTCTGTATCACATTTGATTGCGAATCGTACTGTGATTGCCATGTTGGCCCTCTGCACTTTGGGCATGGCATTCGTGTTCCGGATTGTCATTGTTGTTCTAGTCAATCAACGATTAGAGGGTCGGCGGGAGAACAACGAGTCTGAGAGTCAGGCATTGATTTGTACCGATACCGCTGGACCGAAATGCAGCAAGGGTAAAGGGCCGAAAAGTATCCGACTCAGGTTTGTGAGATGAGCTCTAGCCTAAATGAAATGCCCAGACCCAAGTTTTGAATCGTGGGCACTCCGCGACCAGCCTCTCCCCCGAATGCGCCTTTTACATCTGGCCATCACTAGATCAGAAATGTAATCAATAGGGTCGGCACGAATTCCTGGGGCGAACAAACAGCGAATCTGCTAATATCCCTTCGTGGAGGAAGGTCGCAAACGAGTGCTCGCGATTGTGGCCGGAATTCTGGTCGCGCGCCACCTCAGAACCGCCGAAGACTTGCATGAGTGGCGCTCGACTCCCAGAACTGAATCGCTCGTTTCGAGCGCCGTGAACTGGGCGGAACGAATCATGCGCAAGATTGACGATCGCTTCGGAAATTCCTAAGCGCGGCGCTGCGGTGGTGGTTCTCACCTCATCTCGGCGATGGGCATGGTCACGACTGTGACCCGTCCAACGATATCGGCTTCCCCAGGATAGCGGACGTGTCTGGCTGGTCTCCGCGATTGTGGAGAGGGAATAAGAACGAGCTGGTTCCCGTCCACCTCGCACCAGCTGCACATGTAGGTGTCGCGGAGATCCACGAAGTAAATGGGGCGATCGAATTCGTTCTGCCAGCCCTTCGGCTTTATCTTGGTCTGACGGGCATCGATCTGCACAAGAGAGCCTGGGCGAATGTGCGGATAGAGCGTGTAATCCTCCATCCCGATGTATCCATAAAGAGAAGTCCGCCAATCCGTTTTCTGGAGAAGCCCGATGGGAACCTCACCCCAGCGTTCAAACATGCGCGAGACCAGGTTGGTTTGTTCCAATCCCACTTTGTCGCGAAGTCCGAGCGGCGCCGTGATCGTTCCGTTGGCATCAATCGCAGGAGAAGGGATTAGACAGGTGCGCGGCAAATCCACGAGCCCTTGCTCTCGGCCGACCTGGCGGACATCCAATCCGAAGAAGGCTAGAATTTCGTCGAGAGAACGTTGATAGATAAGACTAAGACTGTGAAGTTTGTAGAGCTTGGGCTTGAATTTTCCTGCCTCAACATCTGCGACCCATGTGTGCGAGATATAGTAATCCGAATCATTCCTCTTCAGCGCAATCGCTTGACTCATGCTCTCTACATCGCGAGTGGACAGGCGCAGACGTTCTCGTTCGGCTCTGAGCCGCCGACCAGCATCCGGGCCCGATATCGTGGCCAACATCGACTGCTAACCTCGGAGTGTGGCGCGTATCTTATCGCAAATTAGTCTCTTGTCTACAGAGATAATGACAGATTTCCGAAAATAGAAACGGGGCCTAGGAGCTCCAACTCTCGGCGACGGCTGCCCGTCGGCTGATTGAAACCCTTGACCGGAATTCCGACCAGTAATTGACGCCGACTACTTATTCGCCCCAATCGCCGAAGCTGCACCTGTACGCAGTCATGCTGATCCACTGGCCGCGATTGCGGACACGCCACCAATATTCGTGACGGTTTCCATAGCTCACGTTTATACCGACCGAGTCTCTGCGAGCACGCATGTGAACGCGGCGTCTGATCAGTGTGCCCTGAGCGCTTGGAGTGCGCTCAGCAAGTACGAGCACCATCAGGTAGAGCCAGCGCGGAACACGAACTCCTCGCGGAAAGACGTAGAGAGGCTTCCGTGCGTTCCAAGCGTAGCTCGCGAATGACCACCAATCTCATCGAGCGAGTTCGGTCCATTCTGGCCAGCAAGGATCTCACCCTTCATCAAGCATCGCGCAAGTCGGAAAAGCTATACGGCCGTTCGTCGCCCTACTTCCTCCCTCACAATCTGTACTTCGATCTTCGGCTCGGTACTTCCAGCCCCAGCATCTATCAGCTCTCTAGCCTTAGCCGAATTTCGGGTTATCGTTTGGCTGACTGGTTACAGGTTTTTGGCTTTCATCTGGAAGACCTTTCCCGGTTGCAGATTCAGCTGCCGTCAAATCGCACCGTCCTCTTGAATTCCTCGCTCGATGATCCTCATTCCTTGGTTCCGTGGCTCGACAACAGGCCGCGTACCACTCCCGCCCCGCCGGTTGCTCCTCTCGCGCATCTGTTGGAATTCACGCATCGCAGACGGCTTCGGTCCCTGTCAGGAATCACCGGTCGAGGTTTTCTTTACGCTAAGATCGGTAAAGACGACGTACTGCCTTTCCCAGATCTGCTTCCAGGCAGCATCGTACGAGTAAATCCGAGGATTGATGATGGCTTGATATCCAGAACAAACGGCACAACATCCCGCCAGATCTTCCTCATTCAACACTCCAAGGGGTATTTCTGCTGCCAGCTGCGGGTCATCGGAGATGGCCTCATCGTACCCGTCAGCGCCCAACTGCCTTATGCACAAATAGAACTGCATTTTCCAGACGAAGTAAACCTGTTGGGCGTCGCAGATCTGGAGATTCGGCCCACGTTAAATGTAGAGCAGCCCGAGGTTCCGAAAGAATTGTCGAAACATTGGAAACCTGGGCCTCTCACTCCAGAACCGAAGTTAGGTCACCTCGTGCGCAGCTCACGCACCAGATTGAACCTGTCCCTCCGGGAGGCGTCAACGATGACACGCCGAATCGCAGACTTACTCGGTGACGAGCGATATGTCATATCCCAGAGCTCTCTATCAGACTATGAGGTACTCGATACCCCGCCTCGTCACTTCCACAAGGCCATCAGCCTGTGCGTTTTATGCGGTTTCGAATTTCCCGTGTTCCTGAGAGCAATCGGCATCGTTCCGGAAGACTCTGGCACTGAATCCATGCCTGACCACTTTGTTTCCAGATCCTCCCCTCAAGGCGTTCCCAACATCACACCCACGGATGACAAGGTTGATGCCGACGGTTTTCTCGAAAAGCTACTCAGGGAATGCGGCGGAGTTCCATTTTTCCTGCGAAACTCCATAGAAGGAATTTCTGGTTTGTCCGGCTCTTCCTTAGACGACTTCGTCTGGATCGGTGGAGAACAGAACGCACTTCATCCCTATCTGACAAATGGATTGCTCGTCCTTGTGAATCGTCGCAAGAAGAGGCCCATGTATTTCCGATCGAAGCCGCTTTGGCAACAGCCGATATATGTCCTCCAGAAGCGTGACGGAACATATTTGTGCGCGTGCTGCGGCGTCGAAAATGGCACACTCATAGTGCATCCGTACTCCCACCAGTTCTATCGGCCCATACAGCTTCGATACCATCACGATGCCGAAGTCATCGGACAAATTGTCGCGATTGCGAGAAAGCTGCTTTAGTTCTGTCAGTTTTCCGCACAACCAACGGACGTACCACCCCGCATCTCGGCCGAGAATTCTGGCAAAATCCCCCGAGTTGACCGAAAGACGAATATTTCGCGCGTTTTCTGGACGTCTCCTGTTGCACAGTCTAGTTTGCGCCAAGTGGGGTATGACCATCTCTTGTCGGGTCCGCGAAAACATGAATTTTGTTGGTTGCCAAGTGAACTGCGCTGGCTCTACCGGCAGACGAGGCCCCTTCTCCATCTTCACCTGGCCAGTTTCCTGTGCTTTACCGCAGGAAGTCTTCTGGCACTTCTCACTCCACTCGTTCTCAAATGGCTGATTGATCAGGTGCTCCCGCAAAAGCAAACTGGTTTGCTAGCACTTGCTGTTTTTCTGGTCTTCCTTGGCTATCAAGGTAAAACGACCCTGACGAGTTTTGGCAGTTACCTGATGTTGGGCGCGGCACAGAAAATGGGCCTTCGGTTGCGGATGAGCCTGCTGCGACATCTCGACACGCTCTCGGCGGACTACTATGAAGACACACCGGTGGGGACGGTAGTGTATCCCTTTCGCGAACCGATCGACGAAATCTCCTATTTCGGATCGGATCTCCTGCCCGCAGTTCTGCGAATGTTTTTGACCACCGGCTTCACGATCGCGACAATGTTCACGCTCAGTCCAGCTCTAACAGTGGCGATTCTACCTCTTGTCCCTGCATTTCTGATTGCTCGGCAGCGCTTTCGGCGGAGGCTCACTTTCGATTCCGACCTCGTCCAGGTCGACCGGGCATCATGGAGTGAATTCCTAGAGGAGCATCTTTCTTCGGTGATCCCAATACAGCTATTGGGACAGCAGAAGCGTCAAGAACGCAAGGCTTTCCAGCGTCTGGCGCGGTCGGTGCGGTCACAGCAAAGGCTGTTCAGAAGTGGGCTGCGGCTCACAGTGTTCAGTTCCTTAGCCGTTATTCTTTCCATGTGCGCAGTGATTGGCTATGGCGGTGTGAAGGTGCTCGCGGGCGCTCTAAGCGTTGGTAGCCTAGTGGCTTTTTACAGCTTCATCATTCAGCTCTTTGAACCGCTCAATGGTGCCGCCGAACTATACACAAGGGCACAAAAGACCTTTGCCAGTATCCGTCAAATCCAGGTCGCGTTTGTCTTGACCCCAAGTGTTGAAAATGCGCCCGTGACCGTCCCAATCTCACATCCAGCGCAGATTGATTTTTTTGGCGTCGAGTTTGGCTATCGGCGGCAGAAGAACATGCTTCACATTCCCACTCTTAAAATCGGGGCCGGTGAAAAGGTTGCTCTTGTTGGCGATAACGGCGCCGGCAAGAGCACGGTCGCTAAACTCATTGCCAGAGTCTACGACGTGGATGGCGGCGCTATTTGCATCGGAGGCGAGGATATTCGAAGCCTCGACCTCCAGAGCCTCCGCCGCAGTGTGTGCTACCTGCCCCGAGATCCAGTTCTCTTCGACGGTACACTGGCGTCGAACCTTCACTTTGTGAAACCGTCAGCCTCGAATGACGAACTGAGCGAAGCCATGCGATCCGCCGGCGTCTCAGCTTTCGCCGCAACTTTCCCGGAGGGTATCGATCAACGGGTCGGCCCTGGAGCGTGCCAGCTCTCGGGCGGCCAGCGGCAACGCCTCGCCCTCGCCAGGGCATTGCTTCAGCGACCCTCCATCCTGATTCTGGACGAAGCGACCTCTTGCCTCGATCTCTCGTCCGAGCGACTTCTTATAGGAAACCTGCAAGGTAGTCTCCCAGCATCCACCCTGATAGTCATTTCTCACCGTCTTTCGACCTTGGACACCTTCACGCGAGTCCTGGTTCTACGTCAGGGACGTATCGTCGCAGACGGCAATCCAGATTCATTTATCACAGCTCACGGCGCCTACTCCAAGTCACCCGCCCCACCCTCAGCCGGGAAACCCGAAACACTTCGCGACCTATCGTTGTAACGGCAGTCGGCGAAAGCACAAACAGCAACCGTCGGGCGGACGACGCGGAGTGCACGGCGCACTTCCGCTAACCATGTCGCAAAAGCAAACATCGTGATTCGCTCTGCTGGAAGAACCTACGCGATATCTCGTTTGCACAGAGCGACATTCAGCAGGACCGTTGGCTTACCGAAAATTTCGAACATTAGCTGGTGTTCACACCGGGACAGTGGCAGAGTGCGCTCTAGCACATTCGTTTCACGACAAGATGAGAAGTGAATGAGGTCAGCGATGTATCGAGTTTCAGACACGGTTCGCAGCACACACAACGAAGATGGCGGGATCGTACTCGACATTCAGAAGGGTCATCTTCTTCGCTTGAACCACACTGGTTCGGCAATTTTTCAACAGGTAGAGGGCGCCCAGACAGAATTGCAGATCATCGAGGGCATCAGCCAGAACTTTCACCTCTCGCACGAGGTTGCGCGTAAAGATGTCACTCACTTCTTGCAATCCCTCGAAGCACAAGGGCTCATCTACCGCCAGTGATCGGAATGACTCCAGAGGGTGCCTGGCGGGCTGTCGCGTCCGCAAGCAGGTGTCAATATGAGATTGCTCTTTTTGCAAGCATTCGTAGGATTGGTCTTCTTTGACTTAGTAGTGCGGCGTCGTGATTTCTCAACGATGCTTAGACTTGTGCGAACTCGGAAAGTCGCTAGTCGCACCGCGTCCCCCGAAATTGTCGACCGGGTCTGCACTGCTCTGAATAACGCTTGCGTCTGGTATCCAAAGAGCGTCCCTTGCCTGCAACGTTCCGCAGTTGGAGTTTGTTTGCTTAGGCATTGGGGCATTCCGGCAAAGATGGTTATCGGAGTGCGCGTCATGCCGCTACTCGCGCACGCATGGGTTGAAGTGGACGGAAAAGTAGTGAACGACATTCCACGCGTACAGCAGTACTACCGGTATCTCACTTCCGACTGATGTCCCTCAGGAGAACAGAAATGAGCGTTCAGACCGGAATCCGCTACTTTGACGGAAGGGAGACCTCCTCTCAGGAAATCGGGTTTCTTCTTGATGGCCTGGAAATCCGTGGTCCCGACTACGTCAACATCTTCACCTCGCGGTATCTCGGCATGGGCTACCGCGGATTTCTTGTCGCACCAGAGGAACAAGAGAATCAGCCTCTGATTGGACGCAACGGGTCCGCCCTTACCTTTGATGGTCGACTGGATGGCCGCGCAAACGTATGCGCCAGACTGCCATCCCATCCCACTCAACTGGATGACGCGTCACTCGTCCTTCTTGCGTATGAGCTTTTTGGGCAAAGCTGTTTCGAATTTCTCAAGGGGGAGTTTGCCTTCGTCTTGTGGGACCAAATTCAAAGGTCACTTTTCTTTGTTCGATCGCTCTGCGGCACACGCCACTTGTACTACACCGCGGACAGTAAGCGGGTGATGTGGTCCTCAGAGCTGGATGACCTCGTCATGAAATCGGCAATAGATCCGGTTGTGAACGACAGGTACGCGATTGGATTTGTGTACTACCAACCTGACGTCGACGAATCGCCATTTCGCGACATAGCTGTGGTTCCGCCTGGCGCGTACGTCCAACTGAAGTGCGCCGGCCAAGTTTGCCCTCCTGTATCAACCTGGCACCCAGAGCGCTTGTCCACACTTCACCTTCCTTCGGACTGTCTGTACGAAGAGGCCTGGCGGCTCGAGGTGGAGTCTGCCATCACAGATCGGTTACGTGTCAAAGGTCCGGTGTTTTGCGAGTTGAGCGGCGGTCTTGATTCCTCAACGATAGTGCTCTTAGCCGATCGCATTCTCACAAAGAGTGGCAGGAACCCGGCGAGTTTGACGACAGTTTCCTGCACCTTCGAAACGTCCCGTGAATCCGACGAGAGCTTTTTCATCTCTCTGGTAGAGAAAGCGCGCGGTCGAGCCGGCCTTCACGTCCCTGAGGAATCGCTGAACGCGACACTCGGTATGCATGATATCGAGTTCACCGGACTGCCCAACACCCAGCACCTCTTTCCCGGGCGCTACTCGACAACTGAAAGATTAATGAAGACGGCAGGCGCTCGGGTCTTACTCAGCGGAAATGGAGGCGACGAGCTTTTCTGGTCAGACCCCGCGGGTAGCCCCGAACTTGCGGACCTATGCCTTCAAGGGCATGTTTGGTCAGCACTCTCATCAGGGCTTGCCTGGAGCCAATCGGCGGGAGTGCCCTTCTGGCATCTGTTCCTTACACAAGCCGTCGCCCCGATCACCGCAGGAATGACCTTTGTCCCTTGGCGGCCATCGGACGGAATATTGACGTCCTGGATCACCCTCAAAGCGAAACATTGGCTAACGCAACCTGGGCGACGCCTGGGGTTGCGCATGGACACGCAGACCGACCCGCCCAGTCGAGGGATCCGACTGCTTTCGATTCGTTCTTCGTGTGCCTTGTTATCCGCTGGCTACTATCACGAATACTACGGCATCTATTTCAGTCATCCGTTTTCACATCAGGGGCTGATCGATTTCATTTTGGCCCTTCCCATGAGTCAGCTCACGCGGCCAGGAGAGAGCCGCTCCCTCATGCGGCGCGCTACTCGCGGCCTGTTGCCGGAGAAGACGCGGACGCGCCGAAGTAAGGCAACCCTTGATGAGCCCGTCTGTCGGACTTTGGCGCGCAGCAAGAACGTGCTTGGTGCTCCTGAGTGTATGGAAGTGTGTCAACGAGAGTATGCCGAGCCCAGAGCACTTGCGCGGGCGATCGCTGAGGCCAGTTTAGGCAACGTCGAGCAAGTATCAGGACTGCTTCGTTTGCTGAGTCTGGAGCGTTGGCTGCGCTCGCTCAAGCAAATCGAGACACGCCGGTCGAACTTGAAGCCTCATTGCAATCAACAGGCGCCCAGCGCGATCGGTTTGTCCAATTCACCCGAATGGTCCATCCGCCCTTCGGATTCAGACAACCCTTAAGAGGATGGAGAAAGGAGGATACCGTGGAATATGAAACCCCGCAAATCGAGATCGTCGCCTCAGCTGGTGAACTGATTCAGTTCAAGCCCAGTGGAAGGGACGACCTCTCGGGCTCCGGAAAGAGCAAACAGCAGCAGATCAGCGCTGCGCTCGAAGCTGATGAGTAACCCGCCGGACAACTAAGGGGGAGCTCGGGGTGCAAGCCGCCCCGAGCTCTTTCCAGCCTGACGACCTGAAGTGTGTCCCGCCGCGCCTGCGACCCGCCAACTATGGTGCCTTAGTTTATTTGATGCTAACAGTCAGAGTCATACTCGTTCAGGGACGTTCAAAAGGATTACGCTTGGTGGGTGCCCCGCACTCTTTTTGTCTTCTGGGGGCCGAGGCGGATCCGGACAATGTCCTAGAGGCCGTCCGTATCCATTTTTTGAATGCGTGGCGTAGCGAAGTCCATGCCCTGCGGTGGCTGTTTCCAAACGACATCCTGTTGGCTGCGGACGTGTCGGACCCATTTCTCGTTCTGCATGTCGACACGATCGGTAATCTTCCTGTTGGGAACACAGCGGTGGTTAATTCTCAGGAAATCAGCCAAGCCCCGGCCATTGATGCGAGTTCTTTACTGATGGAGTCAACACGGCCTTGTCCTTTCCAGCCCTGGAGTGAACCCGACTGGTTGCGGAAATGTTCTGATTGGCTTGTAAGGAATCTTGGACCCGATGCTGTGCGAGAGATTCGTCAGATCCGGGTCAATGCGACCGGGGCAGTTCTCAAAGTTACGGGTCGGAGGTTCACATATTTCTTAAAAGCACTGCCATCCTTCCTTTCTTACGAAACTCGATTACTGACGCTTCTGGATGGGAAGCTCCCCGAAGTGTGTGCGACCCTGCTATACGTGCGCCCGGATGACAACACGCATATCACGCAAGAAATTGAAGGGTGTTCCCTGGCCACGATCGACGAACCGGGAAAGTGGGAGGCGGTATTGGCGAGTGTCGCACGAATGCAGATTGCTTCAGCCAAATACGCGAACGATATGCGACTGGCCGGGGTGCCTTCTCGGAATATTCGAGGTCTGGCGAATATACTGGGAGAGAACTTGAAAGGCCTATTGAACATGCAGGAAGGAGCGCCCAACCGTCTGCGCGCGGCTGAACTGAGGAGGATTCCAGCAATGGCCTCAATGGCGGCGGACGACTGCAGGCGGCTGGAAGAATGCGGCCTTCCCGAAGCCGTTATACACGGCGACCTCAACGAAAGTAATCTCTTTCTCACCGATACCAACGACTCAAAGTTGATTGACTGGTCTTTCTCTCGGGTCGGTCATCCGTTCTTCATTCTGGGGCATTCACTCTTTTCGACTTACGATAGGCAGCATCGAATGTTCAACGAGCGTGCCCGTCTGAGAGAAGCGTATCTCGAACCCTGGCGGGCCTATAGTTCAGCGGAGCGACTTTTGGATGGCCTGCACGCAGCGCGCAGACTAATTCCCATCGAAGCCGCACAATGCCTGGCCGGTTATATCCGAGGGCTCGAAAAAGAAGAACCGGGAAATGTGAGATACATCCCCAGGCTGCTGCGCAGGGCCCTGTCCGAATTCGGCCTTACCCGACTATCCTAGTCTGTACCGTGCGACTAGTTGTGGAAGATTTGTTCTGGCAACCGTTTAAATTGAGTGGCAGCGCTCATTGGGGCAGACCATCTTGCCTGGCTCGCATTGTCTCCCAACGGTGGTATTGGACGGACTTTTGCGGGTCTGGATCTTCGCGCTTATTGAGCCAAAAATCGAACCAGTCTACATTGCCCTGCAAGGAGACGTAACGGTGCCACGGCTTGACCAGTTCATGAGCGTCGTCTTGCATTACGACCATCTCGACAGGTTTCCCCAGAATGGAGAGAGAAGAGAACCATTCCCATTCTCCGAGAATCGTCAGCGGTCTCTCAGCAACAATGCGCATCGGCGTTCTAACCTTGTCCACGTTAAATCCCGAGGCACGCTCCATCCAAAGCCGTAGCCCCGTGCCGAATGGCTTGTCTCCGTCGTACACGGATTCAACTCCCAGGTTCCGCCCATCGCTTGGACCAACCAAGATGTATCCCCAATAGCCGGCATCCCAGCCATCTTGAACAGAGGCAGCTGCAAACCGGGTATGGGAATGCGTCAGCGCGAACTTGACGTAGGCGCAAGTCCGACTCCACCCGACCAGGCCGACCCGCTGAGGATCAATCAGTCTCTGCTCGTCCAGGTGACGAACCACGGCGTCGAGCTTAGAACTCTCTCTCTTTAACTCAGAGAACGAACTCGCTTCGGCGTAGTCGTTGGCCAATTGAAACACCATGATCCCGTGGCCGGCGAGAGGCTGCGCGGCAAAAGCAGAGGGATAAGGACCATCGATCATAAACTGAGCTGTATCGAAGCCATGCCCTTGTATGACGAGGGGATATCTTCTGCCGGGGACATAGCCTGTTGGGAGATAAAGGCCACCATTCACCTCATATCCTTCCGACGTTTTCCAGTTGAGAGGCAAGACGCGACCAAACTCCAATTGGGCGAAGCCGGGATTGAGATCGAGCAGCAAGGCTTTCTTCTGAGACGTCGAGTCAATCACGAATAGCTTCGGGGCAGCATTCAAGTCTTGCTCTTCGACAATAAGAGGGAGAGGGTGAGACTCGCCTGCAGCCGCAGCCCCGACACTCGCCCAACGATTACCGCTGTGTTTGTACCGAACGGTGGGAGCCGTCGTAGCGCTCCCTCTTTCGTTAAATGACAAAGTGTCAGTGGCCCAGTCCCAGGCCAAAAGCTTGAAGTCATTAGGGCGCCTGTCAACGACGTGGTATTGATGGCTCCCGGCGTCTACGTCGACTGCAAATGTGCCGGCCCGCCTGAGCCTGCGTTCGTTATCATTCAGGGGCTCGTCAAGGGGCAGGAACACGTCGGATAGGACAATCGACCTGCTGTCCCCTGACCAGGCAGCTTCGCTGCCAACTTCGCCAATCGGGCTATTCAGCAAGATCGTGCTTTTCCCCGATCCCATGTCAATCAGTACATATCGTCGGCGAAAGATGTTGCCTGGTCCGGCAGGCCACTCTGCCGCTTCATTCCACAAAGTCTGAATCGCCGTCTTGGTTCCATCCGGCGAAATGTACGGGATGATTTCACGGGACAAGATAGGACTAGGCAACGGTATTGAGGATTCAGTTCCACCTCGATCCACGTAAAGGCGCTGGTCTGCAATGATATCGTCCGCCATGGCGGCGCTCCCCTTCTTTTGTTCGACCAATTGGAACAGCGAATCGTCTGGTTCGACCACGTATCCCGCATGCAAGGCAGTCCCATCAAAGAGCTTTCGGGTTGGACTGTCCGCCGTGAAAACAAGAGTGTGACCGTCGGCCGTGGCGCTGTACGACAGAACATTGGTCGGATGATTGGTCAGCTTGGCAAGAGAGCCGCGTTCTGTATCGAGGGCATAGACCTGTTGCAGCTCGCCTGTGGATTCTCCCAAAAAGGAAATTGTTTTATTGTCGGCTAGCCATCGGACGTGCCTGATCGCAGGTCTAGTGGAGGAGGACACAAGAGTCAAGAGCGATCGAGGGGGAATTGCACTCATCAGCTGCTCTGTCTTCCACAGGAGTATCGAATATTCGTTCGTGTTGTCGCGCAAATTGCCCTTTTTGACGACGACAATCACGCGGGTACCATCAGGCGAGAAAGACGCCAATGGATCATCGTCCAGAGTCGCAATCTGGGTCATCTCGATGACATCTGCGACAGTAACAGCACGCCTGGCGGTTGTAGCGGGCCTTCCCTTCCCCCGCATTGCCACTGGATTTTCCGCTACGAGAGAGAAGGGTACGAGCGCGCAAGCAAGAACAGGGAGGAACCAAGCAACAATGCTCCTTCGATACTGGCTAAGTGGTAGCCCTGAGTCCTTCTTCATATCCCAGTAGCCTTTCGATCGCGAATCTGTGAGACGCGGCATCGACGACACGAGAATTGAATCGCCGCTGGTGAGGGAAATCTCTACCTTCAAAACATGAGCTTGAGGGCAAGTTGCACAGACCGAGGACCGCCGATCTGATAGAGAGGATTGAAGGCTCCTGCGCCGAGATTGTCCCCATTGAGACTCTGGGCCAAGGTCTCGGTCGATATGCCAAAGCCCGCGGGCCCACCGAAGGCAGGCGAGAGGTATTGTCCGTTCGGCTGCCCAAAATTGGGATGGTTGAGGACATTGAAGAACTCCGCTCGGATCTGCAATTTCACCAACTCATGAATGGGGAAATCACGATGGACGGCAAGATCCCACTGGATCGCGCCGAATCCTCGTAAGAAGTTCCGTGGAGTATTTCCTTGACGGAGAGGGTTGCCAGTCACTGGATCGACAGGGGGATCTGTAAATGCGGCCGGGTTAAACCCCTTCCCGCCTGGGCACAATGCCCCAAACACCTGCGTGCATTGGGGTCCAGACACGTAAAGGGGCTGCCGCGGCACCAAGTCGGGGCGAACGTCTGCGTTGAAACCGCTATTGAATTCGAAAAACCCAACGTCGGAAACATCTACGGGCGAAGCCGAACGAGCTTGGACGACATTCTGGAGAGACCAGCCCCGAAGAATTGTGCTGGCAATTCCACCCATTTTCGGAGATGGAATGTCATACGTCGCACCTACTGAAAAGGCGTTGCGAATATCAAAATCGGACGGCCCCCGATTCGCCCTCGGACTGATCCCCGGCAAGAGAATATTGGAGGCAATGAAGTTAGAGCCGGCCGATGCGGTGTCAATTGAATGCGCCCAGGTATAGGAGGCGAATGCCTCGATACCTTGGGAAAATCTCCGGTGGAATTGAAGCTGTAGCGCATCGTAGTCGGAAGTGCCCGCGTTGGCTAGCAATTGGGTTTCCCCAAAATTCGGATTAGGAGAAGATAGGAACGCTGACTGCAGTAGGCGCCGCCCCGCTGCTCCGATGTATGAGGCAGTCAGTGCCTGCTCATTCCCGAATGCCTGCTCCAGCGCAACATTCCACTCGAGCGTGTACGGCAGCAGAAGGTGGGGGTCTACCGCCGACAAAATTCCGCCGTTCGTTGCGTTTGGCGGAGTGACGGGAGGTGGGGAGGCCATCGCTGCATCCAGCGGCAGCGTCCCTCCGAAGTAAACCGCCGTGCTTCCAAACGGATAGTACTGGGCAGAAATCTGGTTGCCCATCTCCGAGCTTGCGAGATCGTAAAAGACACCAACTCCTCCGCGCAGCACACTCTGCCAGTATGGATTTTTGCGCAGTTGATACGCTACCCCAACCCTAGGCGCAAGATTGCCGTATGTAGTCTTGTAGACACGGGTGCCAATTGGCGCCAACGCGAGTGTGGACAGGTCTTTCAAATTAAATCCTGCGACTGCCGAAAGAGTTGGTCCTCGGACTGACTGGGGCACGAAGTCAACGTCCCACCGTACGCCGTACGTGAGCGTAAGGCGGGGAAGCAGAATCCAGGAGTCTTGGGCATACATACCGAGGTTCTGGAATAGAAGCGTAGTGTCCTGACTGGATGACACAACGGCTGCCCGGAACTGTCCGTTCTCCGCTGCTGACACGCTGTTCAAGAACGCGCCTTGCAGATACGAATATGGCGCATTTACGGGCAATAGCCGTCGATAGTCAATGCCAACTTTCAAGGTGTGCGACCCTTTGGCTATTGAAAGGTTGTCAAGAATATTGACTTGCCGCTGCAAACTCCGTTGAACTCTTCCTTCGTGCAGGAAACCCTGCAACAAGGAGGAAATATTGAAATAGAGTTGCGCGTTGTCGGCCGCGAACGGCGCGGGGAAAGGGAGGGATGCCAGCGGAACCGCACCGCCGAAGTTGTCTGTCTGGTAGTTGCGAGAAGCGCTCGTCCGGCTATAATTGAAGCGTAAGTCGTTGCTGAGGTTCGGCGAGAGCATCGACGTTGCCCCTACGGTTGCCGTCTGGGTGGCGATCCCCACCAACGACACCGTACTCAGAGAACTAGTAATGCCTCGTTGATCAAAGTCCGACGGAGAATAGTTGTATCGTCCAAACAGAGAAACTTTGTTAGTTAGCTTGTGGTCGATACGGATACTGTAAGCGTCAAGCGTACCCGGATTCGAATAGCTCGCCCTGAACTGGGCCACCCCGGTTCCCACGTTATCGGGCCCATTTGGCAGTGGGTAAGCACTAAGATAAGGTTGCAGGGCCGCCACAGCGTTGTGACGTGCCGTCGTATCGGGAACGGTAGTAAGAGCGGTTTGCGGCAGACGAAGCCGAAGACCCTCGTAAGAAAAAAAGAAGAAGGTTCGGTTTTTGAGTAATGGACCGCTGAAGGTTCCCCCGAAATCGTTCTGCCGCTCTTCAGCTTTTTGGAGAGAAGGGACGTTTGTATAGCCGTTGAACCAACTGCTGCTATCCAAGACGTCGTTCCGAAAATAGTCGAACGATGTGCCATGAAATCGATTCGTACCGGAGCGCGTCACGATCGAGATTTGCCCTCCAGGTGCGCGACCGAATTCCGGCGCGTAGGTCGACGTTTCGATTCGAAACTCCTGCATCGCGTCCACCGATACCAGACTGTTCGTTCCACCCAGAGCGCTGAACGACCCAAGCGAACCCGACAGGCCATTACCAGGAGAAGTGCTGAGATTCACTCCGACCCCGATATTGGCACTCACTCCATCCACCATCCAATAGTTAGAGGAGGCGCGCTGTCCATTCACGCTAAACTGGCCGGAGTCCGATGGATTGCTGGTGGTCAGAACCACTCCTGGAGTCAGCTGAATCAGCGTTTGAAAGCTGCGGCCGTTCATCGGTAGATTCTCCGCAAACTGACGGTCCACCACGGTGCTCACGGCAGCAGACTCCGTGTTCACCAGGGGCGCTCCGCCCTCCACGGTTACCGTCTCGGACAACGCGCCAACCGGGAGTGTGAAATTAATCGCTAACGCGTCCTGAACGTTGAGAGTGATGTCGGGTTTGATGAGCGTCTTGAACCCCACTTTCGAAACCTGAAGACGGTATGGCCCCGGCGGGAGGCTTGGCAGCACATAGATGCCTTCACCATTGGTTTTCGTGGCGTACTGCACTCCGGTCACATCGTTTACACCGACGATGTCGGCACCGACAATTACTTGATTGGAAGGATCCACTACGAGGCCATTGAGAACCCCGTTGGGTGATTGCGCCAGAAGCGGCAAAGCCAGCGTCAACGCGCACGCGGAAAGAAGCACAACATAGGGGAAGCGCATTTAAACTCTCCAGCGACCAACGGGGTTCCAGCCCCCTCTTCTATGGTTCGCAGGACGATGCGCGCTGGTACCACGTTGCAGACATTTTAGGACTAAAACAAATAGGGAAGAGCTCAACTCTCCTAAATCATTCCGAGCCTTGCACACGAGCGGCCACGAGTCGATAGAATTCGTATCCGCGCGTGTCCGAGCCCGGTCGGCCTGTGCGTTGCCAGACTTCTGCAACGCTTAGATCTATCATCGATCGCAATCCTCGCGACGCAAGAGAGTCTTCGAGATTCTCGGGATAAAGCCCGAATGTCCATGGCTCCCCGTACGAGCCGAGCCGGGACATGAGCTTCTCGGCACCAAAGAATAGCTCCGGGCGTTCAAGAACGCCACGATGAACGTAGGTGAACAGCAGAATGCTGCCGATCGCAGCCTGCCCAATTTCGCGAAGTACTCCGTCGACGCTGTATGCGGTCAGATAGTTCGTGACACCTTCCCAGACAAAACATGCAGGTTGGGTGTTATCAAAACCGGCTTGACTGAGAACATCGACTATGGATTGTTGGTTGAAGTCGATACCGATGAATCGAACTTGTGTCGGTATCGATCCGATTGCCTTCTGCAGCGCCACTTGCTTGGCTAGCGATGTCTCCGGGTGGTCTAACTCAAAGGTAGTTACCCGTTGTGCGGAGGGCAGGCGATAGGGGCGCGTGTCAAAACCGGCACCGAGCAATACGAGCTGGGTGACCCATTCGAGAGAGCGTGTGACCTCGTCATCGATCCATTTGGTGCGGGCAATGCCTGCCGCTCTGGCACCTGGAGCGCTTCGATCAAGTAGCTGCTCCACGAGTCGGCGTCCCGCGTCAAGCTGTGCAATCCGATAGAGCCACTTGCGCCATTGGTGAAGGAAGACAGCCGCGAGCGGATCACAAAACAACCGTGAGCGCTCAGGTTTTAACGATTCAAGAGCGCGGAATAAGGCCATGTATTCAGCTGTAAGGCTTGCGCGATTTCTCATTCGCAGCTCGGAACTGAATTATATATAGCGTTCAACTCAGAAATTGCGGCATCGAAAATCCGCGGACATGGTCGAGCCATATGCGCTAATCGGAGAATCTTCCTCGCCGAATTCTCATCAGGTCCCAGTAGCGTCGCCAGGGGCTTGCATGTAAGAACTTCGTGGAGGCGCACAAATTCGGATGGGTGCAAGGTATCGCCGAATGATTGATAGCAAAGACAGTTTGGTTGCGGAGGGTGGAGCAGGCCTTCGGATACATTCCCGCTCTGATAGGCAACTAGTGGAACCCGAACTGCCGATCGATGGTTGGCTTTTCTCAGCCCTACCAAAAATGCGCTGCTAGCAGTCGAGGTGGTCCGGAACGCCCCTCAATAACCTGCGTTTCAAGAACGAGCTCCATATTCATCTTAGACCAGTCTTTGGGCGCATTCTTTGCCATTTGCCTGATCTGGTTTGAGTCCACCAAGAATTCTCCTGCAGCAATAGTGCCCCCGCGAGCAATTCCGGCTGCGACGACCACAAACCGGTCCGTGTTAGGATCTAGAAACCGCGCCACTAAGGCAAAATCTTTGTAGACGCCCTTCTGTTGCTCTGCCCGGTCAATGGTCCAGTCGAGCTTGGTGGGATTGGCTCGATCTTCAATCCAGAAACGGGTCATCTCGGGATTGTTGGCGAAATGAAAACGGAGATTGGCGGTTTCTCTCAGCGTCCAGCTGTTGTCATAGGCGCCAATCAGAAGAGTCGGGCCTTGTCGCAGATCTGTCAAAGTGGTCGAGCTTTCGCTCTTTAATTTGTAAGTTTTGCCGTTAGACTGCAAGACACCTCCGACGTTTACCAACGGAACCACGTCGTCAATAATGATGGTCACCATGGTGTCATTGATGGCGGTCTGGCGAGATGGGTTCGCGGCATCGCGCAGGGTTATGGTGGAAAACTGGCTCTGGTCTGCGACGCACAACAAAACAGGCTCGTTCGCGGTTAGCATCGGGCGCCAAAATTCCTTGAAGGCTTCGTTGCCCGACTGACGCCAGAGCACAAAAGCGGCCACAACCAGAATCAAGGATCCCGCGGCAGCACCAATTAGGAATGGACCGCGACTTTTCTTCGCTTGCGCCTGAATCTGAGCTGCGGATGCCACTGCGTGGCTGGGAACTACCGACGGAGGCGCGACCTCCGACGTCGTGGAGAACAGAGGGATATAAGAGCCGGACGGAAGAGAAAAACGAAGTTCTCCCGCGCGACCGGGCTCCCGATAGTACTGTTCGATTCGTTTTCTGAT
>WNFE01000007.1_pt1 | contig 177010 bp, 159 predicted proteins | sample 5400451 | NCBI WGS metagenome assembly WNFE01 (sample SAMN13153344, study PRJNA577476) | soil metagenome | isolation source: 200 cm saprolite under Douglas fir tree site 2 hole 2 | place: USA:California | collected 2015-04-18
AGAGCTGAGGCGTAGGCGGTAGCATCCTTGGCGCGCTTGCCCGCGATCAGGTTGAGCTCGGCCAGCTCCTCCCGTTCGTCCGGCGAGCTGATCAGCGCGACACCGCGGTTGAGCTGGTTGACGATCTCGAAGATGACCTCCTCGCGCTCATCCCTTGGCGTGTGCGCCACGAGCAATCTGCCGATTCGCAGGTGCGCGCCGGCGCGCTCCGGTTCCGGGACCAGCGAGTACGCAGCTTCCTGGATACGGTCGTGCACAAATCGGTAGCCGCCCTGCAGGCGCTCGATCAGCTCCAGGCGAACCGCCTCCCCCAGGTCCGCGTGGACCTGCTCCTCGGACGTTCCGCGCACGAGCGCGAGCGTCGGAGTGTCGGCGCTGCTGCCGAGGCAGGCGAGTTGCTGCAGCGCGTCCTGCGTCCTCGCCGGCAGGCGGGTCAGCTTCCCCACCATCAGGTCCGCGACGTTGGTCGTGTACCCCTTCGCGTGGATGCGCTGGAGGTCCCATGACCAGCGGCCCACTTGATGGTCGAACGCGAGCAGCCCCTCGTCGAGAAGAGCGTGGATGAACTGGATCATGAAGAACGGGTTGCCCGCGGTCTTCTCGTACACCAGCTCCGCCAGCGGGGCGGCGCGCGCCCGCTCGCAGCAAAGCGCATCCGCAATGAGCTCTCCCACGTCCTCACGGGCGAGGGGCGCGAGCTTGACTTCCTGCACGAGCGTTCCCGCGTTCCGGATCGTCTCGAGCTTCAACATCAACGGATGGGCGGCGCTGACTTCATTGTCGCGATACGCACCGATCAGCATGAGGTGCCGCAGATCCGACCGGGTGAACACGTCCTCGAGCAAATCGAGCGTCGCGGCGTCGAGCCATTGCAAATCGTCGAGAAAGAGCGCCAGCGGATGTTCGGGTTCAGCGAAAACCCCGATGAATCGCCGCAACACGAACTGGAACCGGCGTTGCGCGTCCTGGGGCGAGAGATCGGGGACGGGCGGCTGCTCTCCCACGATGAGCTCGAGCTCCGGGACCAGGTTCACCATCAGCCGTCCGTTGGGTTCCAGCGCCTCGCGGAGCGCGTTACGCCAGCGGGTCAGCTCCGCCTCGCTCTTGCCTAGAACCGATTGGATCAGCTCCCGAAAGGCCTGGGCGAGCGTGGCGTACGGGATGTCGCGCTTGTACTGGTCGAACTTGCCCGAGGCGAAGAGGCCGCGCGGGGGCACGAGCGCCTTGTGTAGCTCGTTCACCACCGACGACTTGCCGATGCCCGAGTACCCTGACACCAGCACCAGCTCCGGCCTCCCGCTCGTCACCATCCGGTCGAAGGCGGTGAGCAGCGTATCGATCTCGCGCGAGCGCCCGTAGAGCTTCTCGGGAACGAGCAGCCGGTCGGGCGTGTCGTCCTGAGCGATCGGGAAGTGGTCGACCCGGCGGTGCTCCTCCCAGGCAGCAAGGCAGCGGCGCAGATCGCGTTCCAGACCAGCTGCCGTCTGATAGCGGTCCTCGGGTGTCTTGGCCAGAAGCTTGACGATGATCGCAGAGACGGGACCGGGGACTTCCTTCCGCCGCTCTGCGGGCGGCACCGGCCGCCTGGCGATATGGCAGTGCACCCATTCCGTCGGGTCCGATGCAGTGAACGGGAGACCGCCCGTCAACATCTCGTAGAGCGTGACGCCGGCCGCGTACAGGTCGCTGCGCGAATCGATCGAACGGTTCATGCGTCCGGTCTGCTCGGGGGCCATGTAGGGCAGCGAGCCGGCGATGACCTCCGGCGGCTCGGGCGCCTGGCGCTGGCGCCGTAGCCGCGAGGCGATGCCGAAGCCCGTCAGCCACACCCCGCCGGTCGCGGTGTCGGCCAGGAGGTTGGCTGGCTTGATGTCCTTGTGGATGATGCCCTGCGCGTGCACCTCGCGCAGCGCTGAAGCCAGGCCAACCGCCAAGCGCAGGAAGAGGCCCAGCTCCATCGGCGGCCCCAGCAGCCCATCCAGCGGTTCTCCGCCGGGGTCCTCCAGCACCAGGGCGGTCCGGCCCTGGTGCTCCGTGAGCGCGAGCGGCCGATCTGCCGATGCGGAAAGCAGCTCGCGCGCAACCGAATACTCGTGCTCGAGCCTCTTGAGCGTTTCCGCCGGGGGATGGTCCGATGCCGGCGCGAGCACGAGAATGGAACGAGTGCTCGATGTCCGCGGGCGGCCTCGACTGAGAACGACGCCGCCGTCTGTCCGAAGCGTCTCGAGCACGTACTCCGAAAGGTCCACGGCTGCCTCTCACCACGCGAGGCGTGAGTGCGTGACCATCCTATCGTCTTTCGCGTACGATCGTCAGGCGCGGCGGCGGCGCTTCACGCGCAGCTGCGCCAGTGACCTCGCGAGCGCGGCATTGGTCGAGGCGACCTCCTCGGCCGACAGCTTCTCGCGGAGCCTGGATTCGGCCCGCCTGCGCGCCTCCTCGGCCTTGGCCTCGTCGATGCTCTCGGCCGCGATGGCCATGTCCGTAAGGATGGACACCCGATCGCGCGTGATCTCCACGAGCCCCTCTCCCACGGCGAGGACCCGGTCGCGTCCGGCCTGGCGGACGACGAGCTCGCCCGGCGTCAGCTGGGTCATCAGCCGGACGTGCTGAGGAAGGATGCCCATCTCCCCGTCGACCCCCGTGAGCGTGACCATCTCCACCTCTTCGGAGAAGGCCTTGCCTTCGGGCGTCACGATCTCGAGCTTCAGGATGTCGGCCATGTTCGCCCCGTGCCCTCAGTCGGGCTTGACCTCGCCGATCCCGCCCTTCATGTAAAAGTTGCCCTCCGGCACGGCGTCGTGCTTGCCGTCGAGGATCTCCTTGAAGCCCTTCACCGTCTCGGCCACCGGGACCTGCTTTCCCTCGTGACCGGTGAAGACCGCGGCGACACTGAACGGCTGGCTCAAGAAGCGCTGGATCTTGCGCGCCCGCAGCACCGTCGTCTTGTCCTCCGGCGCCAGCTCGTCCATGCCGAGGATCGAGATGATGTCCTGCAGGTCCTTGTAGCGCTGGAGCACCTGCTGGACCCGGCGCGCGACGTCGTAGTGCTCCTGGCCGACGACCTCGGGCGCCAGGGCGCGCGAGGTGGAGGCCAGAGGATCCACCGCGGGGTAGATGCCCAGCTCGGCGATCGAGCGGTCCAGGACCAGCGTGGCGTCGAGGTGGGCGAACGTCGTCGCCGGCGCCGGGTCGGTCAGATCGTCGGCCGGCACGTACACCGCCTGGAAGGAAGTGATCGATCCCTTCTTGGTGGAGGTGATCCTTTCCTGAAGCGCGCCCATCTCCGCGGCGAGGGTCGGCTGGTACCCGACCGCGCTGGCCGTCCGGCCGAGGAGCGCGGAAACCTCCGAGCCCGCCTGCGAGAAACGGAAGATATTGTCGATGAAGAGCAGCACGTCCTGGTTCTTCTCGTCCCGGAAGTACTCGGTCATCGCCAGGCCGGCCAGGGCGACGCGCAGCCGCGCGCCGGGCGGCTCGTTCATCTGCCCGTAGACGAGCGCGATCTTCGACGCGCCGAGGTCCTTCTGGTTGATGACCCCTGCCTCGGACATCTCCTGGTAGAGGTCGTTGCCCTCGCGCGTGCGCTCGCCCACCCCCGCGAACACCGACACGCCGCCGTGGAGCTTGGCGACGTTGTTGATCAGCTCCATGATCACCACCGTCTTCCCCACGCCGGCCCCTCCGAACGCGCCCACCTTGCCGCCCTTGAGGAAGGGGCAGATCAGGTCGATGACCTTGATCCCGGTGGGGAGGACGTCGGGAGAGGTCGACTGGTCCTCGAGCGTGGGAGCCGGGCGGTGGATGGGATAGCGCTTCTCCGCCTTGACCGGTCCTCTCTCGTCGACGGGAGTCCCGGTCACGTCGAATACCCGGCCCATCACGCCGTCGCCGACGGGCACCGAGAGCGGTCCCCCGGTGTCGGTGACCTCGAACCCGCGCCGCAGGCCCTCGGTGCCCGACATCGAGATCGTCCGGACCCAGTTGTCGCCGAGGTGCTGCTGGACCTCGAGGGTCAGCTTGACCGGCTTCTTCTGGACCTCGTACTCGACAGTCAACGCGTTGTAGATCGCAGGCCGCCCCTCGAGAAACTCGACGTCGACCACCGGACCCACGACCTGAACGACTCGTCCCTTGTTCATCTCCACACCTCAGTCGGACTGACCGCCCGCGATCTCCAGCAGCTCTTTCGTGATGTTGCCCTGCCTCAGCTTGTTGTATTCGCGCGTCAGGTCCTTGATCAGGCCCTCCGCGCTATCGGTTGCGTTCTTCATCGACACCATGCGCGCGCTCTGCTCGCTGGCCTTGGCGTTCAAGAGCACCTGATGGATGTAGATGTTCAGGTAGTGCGAGAGGAGATAGCCGAGGACTCCTTCCGCGTCGGGCTCGAACACGCACCCGCCGGTGTCGGCCTCCAAGGCTTCCTCGGGCTCCGCCCCTGGGATCTCGAGTCCCGTGATCCGGCCTACCGGGAGGAACTCGAGCGAGATCGGCTGCTGGGTCAGGGTGTTCACGAAGCGCGTGGCCACCAGCTTGACCTCGTCCACCTTGCGCTCCACGAAGAAGTTACGGGCGAAACCGGCGATCGCCCTCGCATCGGCGAAGGTGGGGCTGTCCCCGTAGGAGAACTCTGCCGCGAGCTGGCGGCCCGTGCGGGCGACGAATTGCGCCGCCCGGCGGCCGGCCGCGATGAAGACGGTCGTGGCCGGGTCGAAGCGCGCGGCCACGCGGAGGACGTTGCTGTTCAGCGCCCCGCACAGGCCCTTGTCCGCGCCCACCAGGATGACCGCGCGCTTCTTGACCTCGCGGACCTCCAGCAGCGGGTGCTGGAGATCCCCCGACCAGCGCGTCGCTTCGCGCTGGATGCGGTAGAGGAGCTGGGCGAAGGGGCGTCCGTCCAGAGCGGCTTCCTGCGCCTTGCGCATCTTCGACGCGGCCACCATCTGCATCGCCCGCGTGATCTGGGCGGTGGAGCCGATCGACCGGACGCGCCGGCGGATTTCGCGCAGGCTATGCATGGCTGGTGGCGAAGGTCTCTTTGAACTGCGTCGCGGCGGCCTTCAGCTCCGCGGTCAAAGCGTCGTCGAGCTTCTTCTCGCGCGCGATCTTCGCCAGGAGCTCCGGCTTGTGCGTGGTGAGGAACTCCGTCACCTTGTCCTGGCACTCCCGGATCCGCTCCACCGGCACGTCGTCCATGAACCCGTTCTGCACGGTCCACATCACCGCGACCTGGACCTCGACCGGGACCGGGCTGTACTGGGGCTGCTTGAAGACCTCGACGATGCGCTTGCCGCGGTCGATCTGGGCCTTCGTCTTCGCGTCGACCTCCGAGCCGAACTGGGCGAACGCGGCCAGCTCGCGGAACTGCGCGAGCTCGCCCTTGAGCTGCCCGGCCACCTGCTTCATGGCCTTGAGCTGCGCCGCCGAGCCCACCCGCGACACCGAGAGGCCGACCGAGATCGCCGGGCGCACGCCCTGGTAGAACAGGTCCGTCTCCAGGTAGATCTGCCCGTCGGTGATGGAGATGACGTTGGTGGGGATGTAGGCGGAGACGTCGCCTGCCTGGGTCTCGATGATGGGCAGCGCGGTGACCGAGCCGCCGCCGTATTTCTCTTCCACCCGCGCCGCCCGCTCGAGCAGACGGCTGTGGAGGTAGAACACGTCGCCCGGATACGCTTCTCGACCGGACGGCCGCTTCAGCACCAGCGAGACCTGCCGGTACGCCACCGCATGCTTGGACAGATCGTCGTAGATGATCAGGGCGTCCATCCCGTTGTCCATGAACCATTCGCTCATGGCCGCGCCCGCGAAGGGGGCCAGGTACTGGCTCGCCGCCGAGTCCGACGCGGCAGACGCGAGGACGATGGTGTAGGGCATCGCCCCGTTCTGCTCGAGGGTGGAGATGATCCGGGCGATGCTGGACTGCTTCTGTCCGACCGCGACGTAGATGCAGTAGAGGGGACGGTAGTCCTTGTCGCCCCTCGCCTCGGCTGCCTTGTTCAGCCGGGCCTGGTTGATCACGGTGTCGATGCAGATCGTCGTCTTGCCCGTCGAGCGGTCGCCGATGATCAGCTCGCGTTGTCCGCGGCCGATCGGGATCATCGCGTCGATGGCCTTGATGCCGGTCTGCACCGGCTGGCTCACCTTCTTTCGCGTGATGATCCCGGAGGCGGTCCTCTCGACGGGGTAGGCGGTGTCGGCCTTCACCGGTCCCTTGCCGTCGAGCGGCTCCCCGAGCGTGTTCACGACGCGCCCGAGCAGGCCCTTGCCGACGGGGACCTGCAGCAGCTTGCCGGTGGACCGGACCTCGTCGCCTTCCTCGAGCCGGGTGTAGTCCCCCAGGATGATCACGCCCACTTCGGTCTCGTCGAGGTTGAGCGCGATGCCGGTGACGCCCTGGCCGAGATCGATCATCTCGTTCAGCATCGCGTCGGTGAGGCCCTCGATCCGGGCGACGCCGTCGCCGACCTCGCGGATCACGCCGACGTTCTGCTTGGCGGTAGCCGCCTTGGCCCCCGCGATCCTTGCTTCAATTTCCCTCAGCAGTTGTTCCATGGTTTCTCAACCCGATCTCAAGAAGCGCTCCTCGAGCGCGTGAAGCGCACCCAATACGCTGCCGTCGTAGACGTCGCTCCCGACCTTGACCCGCATCCCCCCGATGAGCGCGGGGTTCTCGGCGAAGGACGTGGCGAGCCCCGGACCGTAGCCGCGGGCGATGCCCGTCTCGACGTTCGTCCGGATCTCCGGCGGGAGCGCGGCTGCGCTCTCCACCAACGCCTGGTGCCGGGCGCGGTCGAGCCTCACCAGCCGCTGGAAGTGCGACAAGATGGCCAGGGCCCAATGATGGCCGGCTCCGGCGACGCGCTCGACCACAAATAGAACGCGGCCTCCGTCGAGCAGCCCGTCCACCAGGCAGGCGCGGTAGAGGCGCCTGGCTTCACGCCGCGCTCGCCTCGTCGTCTTCATTCGGTCTGGACCGTCACTCTCTTGGCCGTCTCCTCGGCCAGGCGCCGCTGGTCGTCCGCCGTCAGGACCCTGCCGGCGACCGCGGCAGTCGTCTGCACGACCAGCCGTCCGACCTCGCGCTTCAGCTCCGCCAGCATCCGCACGTGGTCGCGCGCCGCCTCCTCGCGCGCCCCGGCGATGATCTCCTCGGCGATGGCGATCGCTTTCTGACTCTCTTCCTTCTCGACGACGGCGGCCGCCGCGCGCGCCTCCTCGACGAACTTTGCCGCCTGGGCGTTGGCCTCTCCGATCACCTGCCGGCGCAGCTCCTCCGTCCGGGCCAGCTCGGCCTTGATCTTCTCGGCGTTGGCCAGGCCCAGGGCGATCTGCTGCCGCCTCTCCTCGAGCATGGTGAGGACGCGGTGATAGGCGAACTTGTAGAGGAGCGCACAGACGATCCCGAAGCTGACGATCTGGGCGATCAGGTGGGGCCAATCCACGCCAAAGGTGCGGGCGATCTGCTCGATCTGGCCGCCCGCTTCGGGCTGCGCGAGGAGGAGAAGGGCGTTCATCGGCGAGCCCTACCGCACGAGGAACAGCGCGTAGAAGACGATCGCTTCGGCGAAGGCGATGGACAGGATCGACTGCACCATCACCTTCGTGGCCGCGCCGGGATTGCGTCCGACCGCGGCGCTGGAGCCCATGCCGATCAAGCCGACGCCGATGGCTGCCCCCAGGGCGGCCAGACCAACCGTGATGCTTCCGTTCATTGGATTCCTGCCTTTTCTGGTTCCTGCTGACAGATCAGCAGCGTGAAAACAGCGGTCAACAGCATGAAGACGAGCGCCTGGACCAGGCCCACCAGCAGTTCCAGGAAGTAGAAAGGAATCGGCAAGAGCCAGCCGAGGCGGGGAACCATCGTCGACATCGCCTCGAGCATGTTCTCGCCCGCGAACACGTTCCCGTAGAGGCGGAAGCTGAGCGAGACGGGCCTGAAGAGGATGGAGACGATCTCCAGGCATCCCGACGCGAAGAACACCACCACCATCACGATCTTCATCACGCCGGCGGACTCGCCCTTGGGCGCGAACAGCTCCTTCAAGAACCCGCGCGGCCCGTCCTCCCGGAGCGCCCAGAAGATCCAGCAGGCGAAGAAGATGAGCGCCATGGCCAGGGTCAGGTTGAGGTCGGCGTTGGCCCCGCGCAGCAGGGGGTGATCGATGGTGAAGCCGTGCGCGCCCTGGTGCCCCCAGCCGATGGTCCCCACGCCGGGGATCAGGCCGATCCAGTTCGCCGCGAGGATGAAAATGAAGATGGTGGCGAAGAACCAGAACGTCCGGTCCACCAGGTGACGGCCGATCACCCCCTCGAGGAAGCCGTCGAGGCCCGACACGAGCCACTCGATCAGATTCTGGGACGCGTCCGGCACCTGCTTCATCTTCCGCGTCGCGAGCTGGGCGAAGACGATGAGACCGAGGGCCACGATCCAGGTCACCACCATCGAGTTCGTGATCGGGAAGCCGAAGGGGCGCGCGATCTCGACGGCGTTTCGCGGGAGGCCCGATTCCTCCGCGGCAATCAGCAGCAGTGCAGCTGGAGCGATCATCCAGCCGGGGACTGTGCAGTGTGCGTGCCACGTGATTTCGAACGTGGAAAGGCGGCCCCTCAACTCCTTAATACGCCGTGATGCCCTTCACGGGCGGGCGTCTGCTCGACGCTCGGGTCGTTCTCTGCCCAACACGGGCGATTCCTGGCCAGGTGCGTGACGTCGAGGCGCCGATCTCTTCGCGCGTCAGAGGGTGAACAACGTGGCCCTGCGCTTGCACTGCGTCAGCGCAGTGCTCGAAGCAGATCCAATCCTGACCGGACCTCGCCTCACGCCGGCGCACTCGCGCGTCGAGATGACCTGGCACGTGATGCCCAGCCACACCAACGGCCCCAGCGGGATGCTCTTCGGCGGCGTCGTCATGCAGTGGATCGACGTCTGCGCAGGCGTCGCGGCGATGCGCCATGCCCGCGGGCGGGTCGTGACCGCGTCGGTGGACCGCCTCGACTTCCTCTCGCCGATCAACCTGGGCGACATCGTCATCCTGCGGTCGCAAGTGAACTTCGTGCACAAGACGAGCATGGAGGTCGGCTGCCGCGTCGAGACCGAAGACCCGCTCAGCGGCGCGAGGCGCTACACGACCAAGGCCTACCTGACGTTCGTGGCCGTCGACGGGAGCGGGCGGCCGCGCGACGTCGCGCCCCTGGTGCTCGAGACCGAAGCCGACCGCCACCGCCGCGCCGCCGCCGAGATGCGCCGAGCCCGCCGACTGGAGGTGCGGATGCGCGTGGGACCAGGCGACCAGTCAGGGGAGCAAAGACGATGAGCTTCGAGCACAAACGGTACGAGCGTCTGTTGGCGCGGGCGAAGGCGCAGGCTCCGCTGGCCGCGGCAGTTGCGCACCCCTGCGACGAGTCCTCCCTTTCCGCGGCGGTGGACGCGGCGCGGATGGGCATCCTGGCCCCGATCCTGGTCGGCCCCACGACGAAGATCCAAGCGGTCGCGCAGAAGTCCGGCATCGACTTGAAGGGATTCGAGATCGTCGATACCCCGCACAGCCATGCCTCGGCCGCTCGCGCCGTCGAGCTCGTCCGGGAGGGCCGCGCCCAGGCGCTCATGAAGGGATCGCTGCACACCGACGAGCTGATGGGCGAGGTGGTGAAGCGGGAGACGGGGCTGCGGACCGCGCGGCGCATCAGCCATTGCTTCGTGATGGACGTGCCAGGACACGACGAGCCCCTGATCATCACCGACGCGGCGGTGAACATCTTCCCCACGCTCGACGACAAGGTCGACATCGTCCAGAACGCCATCGATCTCGCGCGCTCGCTGGGACTGTCGGAGGTGCGGGTCGCCATCCTCTCGGCGATGGAGACCATCAATCCGAAGGTGACCTCCACCATCGAGGCCGCGGCGCTGTGCAAGATGGCCGACCGCGGGCAGATCTCGGGTGGGATCCTCGACGGCCCGCTCGCCCTCGACAACGCGATCAGCGCCCAGGCCGCGCAGATCAAGGGCATCCGTTCTCCGGTAGCCGGCCGCGCCAACGTGCTCGTCGTGCCGGACCTCGAGGCGGGCAACATGCTGGCCAAGAGCCTCTCGTTCCTGGCCCAGGCCGACGCGGCCGGGATCGTGCTGGGCGCGCGCGTGCCCATCATCCTGACCAGCCGCGCCGACTCGGTGACGGCGCGCCTGGCCTCGTGCGCGGTCGCGTCCCTCGTCGCCCAGGCTCGCCGCGAAATCCCCCAGAAAGCGGTCGCGTGAGGAGGCGCCATGGCTGACGCGATCGCCGTCGTCAACGCTGGATCGTCCAGCATCAAGTTTTCCCTCTTCGTCACGCAGGGCGACGAGCTGCGGCTCGATTTGCGCGGCCAGATCGAAGCGATCCACACCAGGCCACACTTCGTCGCGAAAAGGCGTGACGGGGCGAAAGCAGAGAAGACCTGGCCCGAGGGCACGGATCTCGGCCACGATCGGGCTCTCGATCACCTGTTCACGTTCCTGCGCTCCGAGCTGTCGAACGACCGGCTCGTCGGGGTCGGACATCGGGTCGTGCACGGCGGACCCCAGTTCACCGGGCCGGTGCGCGTCGATGCGGGCGTGGTGGCCAAGCTCGAGGCGCTGGTTCCGCTCGCCCCGCTGCATCAGCCCGCCGCCCTGGTACCGATGCGGCGGCTCCTCGATCGCGCGCCCGAGCTCCCGCAGGTCGCCTGTTTCGACACCTCGTTCCACCGCACCAACCCCGAGGTCGCGCAGCGCTACGCGCTCCCAGAGGAGCTGCACCAGGCCGGGGTGCGGCATTACGGCTTTCACGGCCTGTCCTACGAATACATCGCTTCGGCGTTGCCCGGGCTCGACGCGAAGGCGGCGTCGGGGAAGACCGTCGTCCTGCACCTGGGCAACGGCGCCAGCATGTGCGCGATGGAGGCCGGCCGCAGCGTCACGAGCACGATGGGCTTCACCGCCGTCGAAGGACTCGCGATGGGCACGCGCTCGGGCTCGCTCGATCCGGGAGTGATCCTGTACCTGATGGACCAGCGCCGCATGGACGTGCGCGCGGTGGAGAAGCTGCTCTACCACCAGGCAGGACTGCTCGGCGTTTCCGGCATCTCGAGCGACATGCGGGTGCTGCTCGCCTCGAGCGACCCGCGGGCGAAGCTCGCGGTCGACCTGTTCTGCTATCGCATCCGGCGCGAGCTCGGCTCGCTGGCCGCCGCGCTCGGCGGCTTGGACGCGATCGTGTTCACCGCCGGCGTCGGCGAGAACTCGGCCGCCATTCGCGAGCGCGTGTGCCGGGACGCCGCCTGGCTCGGCGTCGATGTCGACCCGACCGCGAACGCCGCGGGCGGTCCCCGCATCAGCACGGCTCGCGCGCGGACCGCCGCGTTTTCCCTTCCCACCAACGAAGAACTGACGATCGCAAGGCACACCCGAAAGCTGCTCTAGCAGTCCGTTCCAATCGCAAGACCCTGGAGGCAAGAAATGAAGGCCGTTGTTTCGTCCGGAGGAGTTCCCCAGACTGCCAAGGACCCGTGGCGCGGGTTCGTCGGTGGACGCTGGCAGAAGCACGTCGACGTCCGCGAGTTCATCCAGAAGAACTACACGCCCTACGAGGGCGACGACGGTTTCCTCGCCGGTCCGACCGCGCGGACGAAAAAGCTCTGGGAGAAGATCCTGCCGCTCCTCGCCGAGGAGCGGAAACAGGGCGTGCTCGGCGTCTCCCAGGAGCCGACCGGGATCCTGGCCCACGCGCCCGGCTACATCGACAAGGACGCCGAGATCATCGTCGGCCTGCAGACCGACGCCCCGCTCAAGCGCGCGATCATGCCTTTCGGGGGCTGGCGCGTGGTCGAGGCGAGCCTGAAGGCCTACGGCATCGAGCCGGATGCGAAGAACGAGGAGATCTTCACCAAGTATCGCAAGACCCATAACGACGGCGTCTTCGACGCCTATACGCCCGACATCCGCAAGTGCCGCAAGTCGCACCTGATCACCGGGCTTCCCGACGCCTACGGCCGCGGCCGGATCATCGGCGACTACCGCCGGGTAGCGCTGTACGGCGTGGATTTTCTCATCGAGCAGCGCGAGCAGGACAAGGCCGATCTCGACGGCCGTCATTCGACCGAGGAGGTGATCCGTCTTCGCGAGGAGCTCGCCGAGCAGATCCGTTCGCTCAAGGAGCTGAAGCAGCTGGGGAAGAACTACGGATTCGACATCTCCAGGCCGGCGACCGATGCGCGACAGGCGACCCAGTGGGTCTACCTGGGATATCTCGCCGCGATCAAGCAGCAGAACGGCGCGGCGATGTCCGTGGGCCGCGTGTCCACCTTCCTCGACGTGTACTTCGAGCGCGACCTCGCCGGGGGCACCCTGACGGAGAGCCAGGCGCAGGAGATCTTCGACGACTTCGTCATCAAGCTGCGCCTGGTGAGGTTCCTGCGGGCGCCCGAGTACAACCAGCTCTTCTCCGGCGACCCCGTCTGGGCGACCGAGTCGCTGGGCGGCATGGGCGACGACGGCCGGACGCTGGTGACCAAGTCCAGCTTCAGGATGTTGAACACGCTCTACACGCTGGGGCCGGCGCCGGAGCCGAACATCACGGTGTTCTGGTCGCTGCGGCTGCCGGAAGCGTTCAAGAGATTCGCCACCAAGGTGAGCGTCGACACCAGCGCGGTCCAGTACGAGAGCGACGAGCTGATGCGGCCGAAGATGGGCGACGACTGCGCCATCGCCTGCTGCGTCTCGGCGATGCGGCTGGGCAAGCAGATGCAGTTCTTCGGCGCGCGCGTGAATACCGCCAAGTGCCTGCTCTACGCCCTGAACGGCGGCCGCGACGAGATCAGCGGCGACCAGGTGGGTCCGAAGCTGGCACCCGTGACCGGGGAGTATCTCGACTACGCCGAGGTGACCGACCGCTACGAGCGCATGATGGAGTGGCTCGCGTCCACCTACGTCAACGCGCTCAACGTGATCCATTACATGCACGACAAGTACGCCTACGAGTCCATCGAGATGGCGCTGCACGACCGCGACATCCTGCGCACCATGGGATTCGGGATCGCGGGACTGTCGCACGCCGCCGATAGCCTGTCGGCGATCCGGTACGCCAAGGTGAAGCCGATCCGCGACGACCGGGGGCTGATCGTCGACTTCGAGGTGGAAGGCGACTTCCCCCGCTACGGCAACGGCGACGACCGGGCCGACAGCATCGCGGTGGAGATCGCCTCCGGCTTCATGAACAAAGTGCGCAAGCACCCGACCTACCGGAATGCCGTCCACACGCAATCGGTGCTCACCATCACCTCCAACGTCGTCTACGGGAAGGCCACCGGGAACACGCCCGACGGGCGCCGCAAGGGCGAGCCGTTTGCGCCGGGCGCCAACCCCTCCAACGGCAAGGACAAGCACGGCGCGCTCGCGGCCGCGCTCTCGGTGGCGAAGCTTCCCTACGACGACTGCGAGGACGGCATCTCGCTCACCCTCAGCATCGTGCCGACCGCCCTGGGCACGCAGGAAGAGCGGTACGGACGGCTGGCGAGCGGGCTCGACGCGTTCTTCGGCTCGCAGGGCTTCCACGTCAACGTCAACGTGCTCAACAAGGAGACCCTGATCGACGCGATGGAGCACCCCGAGAAGTACCCGCAGCTCACCATCCGCGTGTCCGGCTACGCGGTGAACTTCGTGAAGCTCACCAAGGAGCAGCAGCGGGACGTGATCAACCGCACCTTCCACGAGGAGATGTGACGGTGGGCGACGAACTGCCGAGCCGCAGCCGCTACGATCTCTACATCGCGGACGCCGCGCCTGCCCGGGCGGGAAGCGACTACTTCGACGTCCAGGACGTCGACGCCGACGCGGAAGGGATGGGGGATCGGACGGATGACGAGCTGATCGGCTACGTCCACTCGGTGCAACTGGGCAGCACCGTGGATGGTCCGGGCCTGCGGTTCGTCGCCTTCCTCACCGGCTGTCAGCTGCGTTGCCAGTACTGCCACAACCCCGACACCTGGCACCTCAAGAACGGGAAGCCGGTCAGCGTCGGAAAGGCCATGGAGGTCATCGGCAGGTACGCGCAGGTCCTCAAGCTCAGCAAGGGCGGGATCACGCTCTCGGGCGGCGAGCCGGTGGTGCAGTCCAGGTTCACGACGCGGCTGTTCCGGCGGTGCAAGGAGCTCGGCATGCACACCTGCCTCGACACCAGCGGCCGGCTCGGCGAGCGGCTGAGTGACGAGGAGCTGATGGACGTCGATCTCAACTTGCTCGACATCAAGTCCGGCGATCCGGACATCTACCAGCAGGTCACGCGGCAACCGCTGCAGCCCACCCTCGACTACGCGCGGCGGCTCTCGGACCTGGGCCGGCCGATGTGGGTGAGGTTCGTGCTCGTGCCCGGGCTCACCGACGGGTACGACAACGTGGAGCGCGTCGCCGACATCTGCGCCGGCCTGGGGAGCCTCGAGCGGGTGGAGATCCTGCGCTTCCACCAGCTGGGCAAAGGCAAGTGGCAGAAGCTCGGCATCGACTATCCGCTGAAGGACGCCGAGCCGCCCTCGGCGGAGCTCACCGAACGGGTGCGCGGGCAGTTCCTCAGCCGGCAGCTCACCGTCTACTGAACCGGGGGAGAAGGAAGATGCAAGCCGCAAGGAGCCTTCTGGAGCAGCTGCCGATGATGGCGCTGTTCATCACCATCGCGATCGGTTACCTGGTCGGCGAGATCAACATCAAGGGCTTCTCGCTCGGGAGCGGCGCGGTGCTGTTCGTCGCCCTCGCCGTGGGATGGTTCGCGCCGAAAGCGGCACCGCCGGCGATGCTCGGGGTGCTGGGGCTCGCGCTCTTCCTCTATGGAGTCGGCATCCAGTACGGAAACGAGTTCTTCCGAGGCCTGAAAAGCCGCGAGGGACAGAAGGCCAATTTCCTGGCGTTGATCGGCGTCCTCTGCTCGACGGCCGTCTCCATCGCGTTCACCGGGGGGAAGGTCACGCTCGGTCACGCCATCGGATTCTTCGTGGGCGCCGGAACGAGCAGCTCCGCGCTGCAGGCAGCGATCCAGGCGTTCGGCAACAACGATCCAGCGGTGGGATACTCGGTGGCGTACCCGTTCGGCGTCGCCGTGCCGATCTTCCTTCTGTACCTCGTCTTCCTCCGGCGGAAGCCCCGGGTCGAGAGCGCCTCGGCGGCCGGCCAGCAGATGCTGGAGATCGCGATCCGCAATCCGGACGTCATCGGCAAGAAGGTCGGCGAGGTGACGCGCATCCTGCCCGCCGGGGCGACGATCGTCGCGGTCCGCGAGGGACACCACAACAAGCCCGCCTCCTCCGAGGTCGTCCTGCACGAAGATGCCGTGGTGCTCGCCGTCGCTCCGACCCGGGACGCGCTCGAGGCGGCGCGCAAGCAGCTCGGCGAGGCCGCGGCGGCGGGCCGCATCGCGGACGATCGGCGCGACCTGGATTACCTGCGCGTCTTCGCGTCCAAGGCCGTGGTGGTGGGAAAGAGGCTCGCCGATCTCGCGCTCCCCGCGGGAGTCCAGTTCTCGGTGATGCAGGTCCGGCGCGGGGACACGGATCTCCTCGCGCGGCCGGAGCTCGTGCTCGAATTCGGCGACCGCGTCGGCGTCCTGGCCAGGCGCGACGCGTTCCCGGCGGTGCGCAAGTTCTTCGGCGATTCGATCAAGAGCACGGCCGAGTTCAGCTACATCTCCATCGGGCTCGCCATGGCGCTCGGCCTCTTGGTCGGCGCGATCCGCCTGCCGATCCCCGGGGTCGGGAAGATCTCCATCGGCCTCGCAGGAGTGCTCCTGGTGGCGCTGATCCTGGGGCGGCGGCGCCGCACCTTTGGCATCAACTGGACCATCCCTGTTTCCGCCAATCTCGTCCTGCGCAACCTCGGCCTGACGCTGTTCCTCGCGCAGGTCGGCCTGTCCTCCGGGCCGAGGTTCGCGGCCACCGTCTCCGAAACGGGATTCCTGTTCCTGGGGTTGGCCGCTGGCACCACGATCGCGCTCGTGATCCCGGTCCTGGTCCTCGGCCTCTACGTGCTCCGGATTCCGTTCGACAAGCTGGCCGGCCTCGTCGCGGGCGCCTGCGGCAACCCGGCGATCCTCGCCTACGCCGACAAGCTGACGCCCAGCGACCAGCCGGACACCTTCTACGCGATGATCTTTCCCGGCATGACGATCCTCAAGATCCTCATCGCCGACCTTGCCCCCGCATTTTTTGGCCGATAACCGCTTTCGAAAAGGAAGAAATCATGACCCCCCCGACCACTGACACGAACCGTCTCTCCGCCGACGAGCTGCGCAAGATGGACGCCTTCTGGCGCGCCTGCTGCTACCTCGCTGGCGGCATGATCTATCTGCGCGCCAACCCCCTGCTCCGCGAGCCGCTCACCGCGGACCAGATCAAGAAGCGCCTCCTGGGACATTGGGGCGCGAGCCCGGGGCTCAGCTTCGTCTGGACCCACCTGAACCGCCTCATCAACAAGTACGACCTCGACACGATCTTCCTGGCCGGCCCCGGCCACGGCGCCCCCGGCGTGCTGGCCCCGGTCTATCTGGAGGGCTCGTACTCGGAGGTGTACCCGAACAAGGGCGAGGACGCCGAGGGGATGCTCGAGTTCTTCAAGGAGTTCTCGTTCCCGGGCGGCATCGGCAGCCACTGCACGCCGGAGACGCCGGGATCGATCCACGAAGGGGGCGAGCTCGGCTACAGCGTCTCGCACGCCTTCGGCGCCGCCTTCGACAACCCGGACACGCTGGTGGTGCCAGTGGTGGGCGACGGCGAGTCCGAGACCGGGCCGCTGGCCACCTCCTGGCACTCGAACAAGTTCCTCAACCCGATCCGCGACGGCGCAGTGCTGCCGGTCCTCCATCTCAACGGCTACAAGATCAACAACCCGACCATCCTCTCGCGCATCTCGCACGAGGAGCTGGAGAGCCTCTTCAAGGGCTACGGCTGGTCGCCTCGCTTCGTCGAGGGCAGCGATCCCACGGCCATGCACCAGCTGATGGCGGCCACGCTCGAGGACGCCGTGCTCGAGATCCGCCGCATCCAGCAGGACGCGCGCAAGAGCGGCAAGCCCAGCCGGCCGCGCTGGCCGATGATCGTGCTGCGCAGCCCCAAGGGCTGGACCGGCCCGAAGGAGGTGGACGGCCACAAGGTCGAGGGATTCTGGCGCGCCCACCAGGTGCCGCTGGCCGGGATGCACGAGAACCCCGCCCATCTGAAGCAGCTCGAGGCGTGGCTGCGCAGCTACGAGCCCGAGAGGCTGTTCGACAAGAGCGGGCGGCTGATTCCGGAGCTGCGCGCGCTCACGCCCAAGGGCGAACGGCGCATGGGTAAGAACCCGCACGCCAACGGCGGGACGGTGCGGAAGCCGCTGCGGATGCCGGACTTCAAGGACTACGCGGTCAAGGTGGAGGAGCCAGGCAAGGGGAGCGCCGAGAACACCCGCCCGCTTGGGCAGTTCCTTCGCGACATCATGCGGGAGAACATGACCAGCTTCCGCGTCTTCGGCCCGGACGAGACCACCTCGAACAAGCTGGACGCGATCTACGAGGTAAGCAAGAAGCTCTGGCTCGCCGACACCTTGCCGGAGGACGCGGACGGCGGGCAGCTCTCGCCCGATGGCCGGGTCCTGGAGATGCTCTCGGAGCACACGCTGGAGGGCTGGCTCGAGGGATATCTGCTGACCGGCCGCCACGGCTTCTTCTCCACGTACGAGGCCTTCGCCCACATCATCGACTCGATGTTCAACATGCACGCAAAGTGGCTCGCGAGCAGCCGCGAGCACTCCTGGCGCGCGCCGGTGTCCTCACTGAACCTGCTCCTGACATCGACGGTCTGGCGCCAGGACCACAACGGCTTCACCCACCAGGACCCGGGCTTCCTCGACGTGGTGCTGAACAAGAGCCCGGACGTCTGCCGGATCTACATGCCATGCGACGCCAACACGCTCCTCAGCGTGGCCAACCACTGCCTGCGGAGCACCGGCTACATCAACGTGATCGTTTCCGACAAGCAGAAGCATCTGCAGTACATGTCGATCCCGGAGGCGATCGAGCACTGCACCAAGGGCCTCGGCATCTGGAACTGGGCCAGCACCGACCAGGGCGCGGAGCCCGACGTGGTGATGGCCTGCGCCGGCGACATTCCCACCAAGGAGGCGCTCGCCGCCGTGGTGCTCCTGCGCCAATACTTCCCCGCGCTCAAGATCCGGTTCATCAACATCGTGGATCTCTACAAGCTGATGCCGTCCACCGAGCACTCGCACGGCCTTTCCGACCGGGACTTCGACAGCCTCTTCACCCAGGACAAGCCGGTCATCTTCAACTTCCACGGCTATCCGTCCCTGATCCATCGCCTCACCTACCGGCGCACGAACCACGCCCACATCCACGTCCGGGGCTACAAGGAGAAGGGCAACATCAACACGCCGCTCGATCTCGCCATCCAGAACCAGGTCGACCGCTTCAGCCTGGCGATGGACGTCATCGATCGCGTGCCGTCGCTGCAGCGCATCGGCGCTCACGCCAAGGAGCAGCTGCGCAATCGGCAGCTCGAGCTGCAGAAGTACGCGTACCAGAACGGAATCGACGATCCGGAGATCGACGCGTGGACGTGGCCCCATGGGCGGTGAGGACAACGGGCGGCTCAAGCGGAAGGACTACGAGAAGGAGCTGGCCAGGCTCCACGTCGAGCTCGTCAATCTCCAGGAGTGGGTGAAGCAGAAGGGGCTCAAGATCTGCATCGTCTTCGAGGGGCGCGACGGGGCCGGCAAGGGCGGGACCATCAAGGCGATCACCGAGCGCGTGAGCCCGCGCGTCTTCCGGGTGGTCGCCCTCTCCGCCCCCAGCCCCCGCGAGAAGACCCAGATGTACGCGCAGCGCTACATCGGCCACCTGCCGGCCGCCGGCGAGGTCGTGATCTTCGATCGCAGCTGGTACAACCGGGCCGGCGTCGAGCGGGTGATGGGGTTCTGCACGGAGGCGGAGGCGGAGCACTTCCTGGAAGCAACGCCGCGGGTCGAGCAGGCGATGGTCCATTCCGGGATCGTGCTGCTCAAGTACTGGCTGGAGGTGAGCGAGAAGGAGCAGACCCGCCGACTCCAGGCGCGCATCGACGACGGCCGCAAGATCTGGAAGCTCTCGCCCATGGACCTCGAGTCCTACGGGCGCTGGTACGACTACTCGCGCGCGCGGGACGCGATGTTCGCCGCCACCGACCTGCCCTTCGCTCCCTGGTACGTGGTCCGCTCCGACGACAAGCGGTGCGCGCGCCTGAACGTGATCCACCATCTGCTGTCGCGCATTCCTTACAAAGAGGTCACGCGGAACGGGAAACGGCCGAAGCTGCCGGACCGGCAGAAGCCGGACGGGTACGTGGACCCGGACTATCCGTTCAAATACGTCCCGGAGAAGTACTGAGCCCATGGACACGATGCGCGCGCTCAAGCAGGTCATCCTGTTCAAGGACGTCCCGGACCCGGTGCTGGAGATCGTGGCCCGGACGGCCGAGGAGATTTCCGTCCCCGCTGGCGAGACGCTCGTCGCCGCCGCGGATACGCCGGACGCGCTGTACGTGATCCGCAACGGGACCCTCAGCGTCGTTCCCGAAGGCGGAAACATGTCCCCGATGCTCTTCGGGACGGGAGAAACCATCGGGGATGCGCAGTTCGTCGACGGCGAGGCCGCCGGCGGCACCGTGACCGCGCTCGAGCGGGTCGATCTCCTCGTGATCCGGTCGGCGAAGCTGGCCGACGCGCTCGCCGGCGACCCGGAGGCGAGATACCAGCTCTATCGTGCGATCGCGAGGTCGCTCGCGGCGCGTCTGCGACGCGCCGTCGGCATGATCGCGCTCGCAAGGGAGCGGGAAGCTGGCTCCTGAGCTCGTCCCCAATCAGGACCGCTGCGCTGCGTTCTCCTCCGTTCCGGCAGGGTCGCTACCTCAAGTCCGGAACCGCCTTCGCCGAACCGAGCTGGCCGGAGGCGAACGCAAGCGTCGTCGCGGAGATGAGCGCGTCGCAAACGCCTGCTCCTTGGCGGCGGAGGCGAGGAAGCGCGCTTTCTGCGCGCCCAAGGGATCCGCGTGTCCGGATTCGACGACTCGGCGATGTCGATCAGCTCGGGCAGGTTGTAGACGCGTCCGGAATCGATCGGCGTCGGGTTCTCCGCCGGCACCGGAAGCGCCGGCTCCTCCGGCAGGGTGAAGTCGTGGAGCTCGCCCGTCGGCGGTCTCCAGGACGTGGCGGGCGACGGCGGCGCGCGGTTCACGTACGAGCTCGCGCACGCGGCGAGGAGCCGCCACCCTGCGGCGCTCGCCACTGCAGGCAGCCGAGCCGTCATGACGCGATCTCGCCGGCGTGCAGCCCGCTCTCAGGCGCAATCTGATCCGCTGCGGTGTCGAGGGCGAAGTGACCCACATCGAGCACCTGGACCTCAGCTTCGGCACGTCGCGGCGATAGGCCTGCAGTGCTCAGGACGACCGCAGACATGGTTAGCGCTCCCGGAAGCAAGAGTGCCGTCTCTACGCAGCTCTTTGGATGCCGCATCCGGATCAGCGCAACGCGCGCTCTTCCGGCGAGGCGGGTTCGCCTCTACCGCCGATCGGGATCGTGAATTGAAACACGGCGCCGCGAGGCACGTTCGCCGCCGCCCACAAGCGTCCTCCGTGCGCCTCGACGATCGAACGGGCGATCGACAAGCCCATCCCCATGCCGCCGGGCTTGGTCGTGTAGAATGCGTCGAAGACGTGCTCCAAGCGCGCCGGAGCAAGGCCCGGACCCGAGTCCCGCACCTCGACGAGCACCAGGTCCGACTCGGCTTTCACGCTGCTGATGAGCAGCTCTCGCGGTCCCTCGCCCGCGCGGGTCATCGCCTCGACTGCGTTGACGATCAGGTTGAGGATCACCTGCTGGAGCTGGACCCGATCTGCCTCGATGAGCGGCAAACCCTCTGCGAGCTGCGCCCGTAGCGCCACCCGGCCCTTCGCCGCTTCGCCGCGCGTCAGCGCAATCACCTCGCGGATCGCATCGTTGACCTCGAGGCTTTCCTTGCACGGCGGCGTTTTCCGGATGAGGCCACGGATCCGGTCGATCACCTGCCCCGCTCGATACCCGTCCCTGACGATGCGATCGAGCGCTTCCCCGACCTCGCCCAGCTCCGGCGACTGCGCTCTCAACCAGCGCAGGCCGATCTCGGCATTGGTGACGACCGCGGAGATCGGTTGGTTGACTTCATGGGCGATCGAGGCCGCGAGCTGGCCCATCGTCGCAAGCCGGTTTGCATGCACCAGCTGCATCTGGGCTTCCCGGTAGCGCTGTTCGCCCTCGCGTGCCTCGGCCTCCGCGCGCTTGCGCTCGGTCAAGTCGATGACGAACGCCACGCCCTGCTTGCGGGAGTCGTCGAATGCCGCACACCCAACGAGGACCGGCACGCGGCTGCCGTCTTTGCGGAAGTACTCCTTCTCGAAGGGCTGGACCGTCCCGGTCGTCTTCAATTCGTCGATGGCCCGTGCGTCGCGTTCGCGCCATTCCGCCGGCGTCAGGTCCGTCCAGCGCACGCCGCCGGACACGAGATCGACACGGTCATATCCGACCATCCGGAGGAACGCGTCGTTCGCCTCGACCACCTGACCGTCGAGCGTCCAGAAAATGATCCCGATGATGTTGGCGTCCACCAGGCGGCGGATCTTCGCCTCGCTTTGCTCCAGCTCCCGGTGCGATGCCAACAACGACTTCAAGTCGCCCTCCAAGATGTCGCGAGACTGGCGAAGCAGCTTGCGGTAAAGTTCGGTGTATTCGTTCCGCTTGCTGTCGAGAACGCAGATGGTTCCGAAGATTTCCCCGTCCGGCCAGCTGACGGGGAAACCGAGGTACGAGATCATTCCCAGCTTGATGTCAGGATTCGATTTCCATTCTGCATCCTGGAGGGCATCGGGGACGAGCAGCGGCTTGCGGGTACTCATCACGGTCTCGCAATAGAGCCCCGTGTTGAGGCAGGCGAGCTCATGAGGGTGGTAGGGATTCCCCTTGGACTCGCTGGAAACGAAGACCTCGATGTTCGGCGACTCGACCCGCATGATCAATGCGGACGGGACCTGGATAATCTCGGCCACGAGATCGATGATCTCCTGCCACTTCTCGACGATCCCCGGCGGCACCTGGACACTGTGTGGCATGACTGCTCGAGCTCCCGACGACCGGGATTATTGCCTCCCTTTGCAGCGCGCGACAAGCTACCATCGCCTCACCGCGCGGTGGGTTGCGGCTGCTGGGGCGTCGTCCGCATGGGCGGAGACCTCATCCTTCGAGGATGGCCAGAAGGCGCTCGATGTCGATCGGTTTCACCAGATGTTCCCAGAAACCCGGCGTGCAACGCCCGCTTCCGATGGGAGAGCTGCCCGTATCCGGTCAGGGCAAGCAGCGTCGCCGGCGGCGACGACCATGATCGCTCGAGCTTGCGCGCGAGTTGGTATTCGCGACCTCGACGGCGTGGCCGCGCGAGCGCAGCAGGTGCGGGAGCACGTCGGTACGGCGGCCGCACGTCGGTACGGCGGCCCACAAGTGAGACCCTGCAAGCCAAGAAGATGGGTCGAGTCCATCGAGCACCGCGAGCCCCTCCGCAGGCCCGCGCCACTCCGCCACCGCAACCGCACGGTTCAGCGTGTGCAGCGCGAGGGCGCGAGCCGCTCCAGGAGCGCGTAGCATTCGAAGCAGGAAGGACGGATAAGCGAACTTCTGTCACCGGGCTGACGTGCTCGGCGATCGCCTTGATGGTCCCGCCCTTTCCGGCACCGTCCCGCCCTTCGAAGACGATGCAGATCTTGAGCCCCTTGTGCTTGACCCATTCCTGGAGCTTCACCAGCTCGACGTGCAGCTTCGCCATCTCCTTCTCGTACTCCTTCCGCTTCAGCCTTCCCACGCATTGCCTCCTTCAAGCCTCTAGAGCTCGGTGAACAGGACCACCACCGACCGCGGTTCCACCCGGTAGCTGCTGCCGGAAACCACGGGCGACTGGTCCATGTCGACGATGTCGTCGGGAGACTCGAGGAAGGTGTCGATCCTTCGGCGCCAGGGATTCGCGCAGCCGTCGGCGGCCGACGGAAGCTCGAAATCGAGCGGCTCCCAGTACGCGTTGACGATGACGTGAACCAGGACCGGGCTCTCCAGGAGACGGAGGCTGAAGGCGACGCTGTGCGAAGCGTCGCCCCAATCGGGCTCGTGGAGCCTCGTGCCGTGCCAGGTCAGTTCGGATTTGCGGATGAGCTCGTTGAGCGGCACGCGACCTAGCTCGTGCCGGGCGTCTCGGTGCACCCGACGCGCATCGAGCATGCTGACGAAGCGGTACACGCCGGCGTGCTTCTCGAGCAGCGTCCAGTCGAGCCAGCTGGTCTCGTTGTCCTGGCAGTACGCGTTGTTGTTGCCCCGTTGCGTGCGCCGCATCTCGTCGCCCATCAGCATCATGGGCATGCCCGCGGAGAGCAGGGTGGCGACGAAGAAGTTCTTGATCTGACGGGTCCGCAGGCGCTCGATCGCGGGATCATCGGTGGGACCTTCCACTCCGCAGTTCCAGCTCCGGTTGGCGTCGGCGCCGTCGCGGTTCTCCTCGCCGTTCGCCTGGTTGTGCTTGCGGTCGTAGGAGACCAGGTCGTTCAAGGTGAAGCCGTCGTGGCAGGTGACGAAGTTCACGCTCTGCTCGGCCTCGCGGTCCTTGTGGCCGTAGATGGAGGGGCTGCCGATCAGCCGGTCGACGAAGCGCCCGACCGCGCCGTCCTCGCCGCGCAAGAAGCTGCGGACATCGTCGCGGAACCGTCCATTCCACTCCTTCCAGCTGTCTCCGACGAAACTGCCGACCTGGTACAGGCCGGCGGCGTCCCAGGCTTCGGCGATGAGTTTGGTGTCCGCCAGCGGCGGCTCCGACTCGATGTCCCAGAGCACCGGTGGATTGGGGACGACCTCTCCCGACGAGTCGCGCGCGAGGATCGAGGCCAGGTCGAACCGGAACCCGTCGACATGCATGACCTCCACCCAGTAGCGCAGGCTGTCGAGGATCAGGCGGCGCACGATCGAGTTGTTGGCGTTCAGCGTGTTCCCGGTGCCGCTGTAGTTCGCGTACTGCGAGCGATCCTCCTCGAGGATGTAATAGGTGGCGTTGTCCAACCCACGGAAGCTCGAGGTGGCTCCGCGGTGGTCGCCTTCGGCGGTGTGGTTGAAGACGACGTCGAGGATGACTTCGATCCCGGCCCGGTGCAGGGCCTTCACCATGTCGCGGAACTCGTCGATCGGACCGAGCGGATCCTGGCGGGAGCTGTACGCCCGGTGAGGGGCGAAGAAGGACACCGGCGAATATCCCCAGTAGTTGACCAGCCCAGGCGGGGCGTCCTGGGCGTCGAACTGGAAGACCGGCAACAGCTCGACGGCGGTGATGCCGAGCTTCTGCAGGTAGGGAATCTTCTCGATCAGGCCGGCGTAGGTGCCGCGCGTCTGCTCCGGAACGCCCGAGCTGGGATGGCACGTGAAGCCCTTCACGTGCATCTCGTAGACGATGGTCTGCGACGAGGGGCGCCGCAGCGGGACGTCGCCCTCCCAGTCGTACGCCTCGACGTCGATTACCACGCTCTTCATCGCGGTCGCGGCGTCGCCGGCAGGGAGGCGCGCCGCCTCGCGGTTGTAGCCCTTGGGAACCACCACGCCCCGGCCGTAGGGATCGAGGAGCACCTTGGTGGGGACGAAGCGCATGCCGTTGGCGGGGTCCCAGGGCCCGTGCGCGCGATACCCGTAGATCTGGCCCGGCCGCACGCCAGGCACGAAGACGTGCCAGTACTGATAAGTGCGGTTGGCCAGGGGATCGATAGGGATCACGCGGCTCGGCCGCGCGTCCTCGGCATCGAAGAGCAGCAGGTCTACGCCGGTCGCTTCCCGCGAGAAGACGCTGAAATTGACGCCGTCGGGAGAAACCGTGGCGCCCAGCGGGGCAGCTTGTCCGCTCTTGGCCCGGTCCCCCTCCAAGCTGCGCTCACGCCTTCCCCAGGAGCGTCCTGGCCGCCGCCACCACCCGATCCGGCTGGAAGCCGAATTTCTTCTGCAGCTCCTTGAGCGGCGCCGAGGCCCCGAACGTCTTCATCCCGATCACCTGGCCGTTTAGACCGACGTATCGCTCCCACCCGAAGGTCGAGGCCTGCTCGATCGCGATGCGCGCCTTGACCTCGGGCGGCAGCACGCTCTCCCGATACTCCCGCGTCTGCTGCTCGAAGATGTCCCAGGACGGCATGGAGACGACGCGCGACCGGATGCCGTCCGCGGTCAGCTTGACGTGAGCCTCCACCGCGAGGCTCAGCTCGCTCCCCGAGGCGATGAGGATGATCTCGGGATTTCCGCCAGGGGAGTCGGCGAGCACGTACGCGCCGCGCGCCACGCCCGACGCAGGAGCGTAGATCTTGCGATCGAGCGTCGGCAGGGGCTGCCGCGACAGCGCCATCACGACCGGCTGGTGCCGGAGCTGCACCGCGTAACGATACGCTTCCACCACCTCGTTGGCATCGCCGGGCCGCAGCGTGACGAGCCCGGGGATGGCGCGCAGCGAGGCCAGGTGCTCCACCGGCTGGTGGGTGGGGCCGTCCTCGCCGTCGCCCATCGCGTCGTGCGTGAACACGAACAGGGTGGGCAGCTCCATCAGCGCCGACAGCCGGATGGACGGCCGCGCGTAGTCGCTGAAGATGAAGAAGGACGCGCCGAACGGGCGCAGCTTGGAGAGGGACATGCCGTTGACGGCCGCCGCCATCGCGTGCTCGCGGATTCCGAAGTGGAGGTTCTTGCCGCCCGGGGTGGCGGCCTGGAAGTGGCCCGCGCCCTCGTACGTCAGCGTGGTCTTGTTCGAGGGGCCGAGGTCCGCCGAGCCTCCCAGGAACCAGGGGATGTTCTGCGCCAGCACGTTCAGCACCTTGCCCGACGCGTCCCGTCCCGCGATGCCTTTGGCGTCGGCCGGGAAGACGGGAAGGTTGCGGTCCCAGCCTTCCGGCAGCTCCCGCCGCTGCATCTGCTCGATCTCGCGCGCCAGCTCGGGGTACGCCGACCGGTAGGACTCGAAGAGCGCCGTCCACTGCTTGCGCGCTGCCGCGCCGCGGGCGCCGATGCCGGCTGCGAAGCGCTCGCGGACGCCCTCCGGGACCAGGAACTGCGCGTCCTCGGGCCATCCGTAGCTGCGCTTGGTGAGGCGCACCTCCTCCTCGCCGAGCGGCTCGCCGTGGGACGCGGACGAGTCGTGCTTGTGCGGAGAGCCATATCCGATGTGGCTGTCGAGGACGATCAGCGTGGGACGGCCCTTCGTCTCCCGGAAGGTCCTGAGGGCCTGCTCGATGCGGCCGAGGTCGTTGGCGTCGCCCACGCGCAGGACGTTCCAGCCGTAGCCTTGGAACCGCGCGGTGACGTCCTCGGTGAAGGCGATGCTCGTGTTCCCTTCGATGGTGATGTGGTTGTTGTCGTAGACCCAGCAGAGGTCGTCGAGCGCGAGATGGCCGGCCAAAGACGCCGCCTCCGACGCCACGCCCTCCATCAGGCAGCCGTCTCCGACCACGGCGTAAACGTGGTAATCGAAGATGGGAAAGCCTGGCTTGTTGTAGCGGTTCGCCAGGAACTTGCGGGCGATGGCCATTCCCACGGTCGTCGCGGCGCCCTGTCCCAGCGGGCCGGTGGTGGTCTCGACGCCCGACACCCAGTGGTACTCGGGATGCCCGGGCGCCCGGCTCCCGAGCTGGCGGAAGCGGCGGATGTCCTCGAGCGACACCGACGGCTGTCCCAGCCGCTCGTAGTCGGCATCGACCGCCTTGACTCCCGTCAGGTGCAGCACGGACCACAGCAGCATCGATGCGTGGCCGTTGGAGAGGACGAACCGATCGCGGTTGGGCCAGATCGGGTCGTCCGGATCGAAGCTCATCACGCGGTTCCACAACGTGTAGGCGAGCGGCGCCAATGCCATGGGCGTGCCGGGATGGCCCGACTTCGCCTGCTGGACCGCGTCGATCGAAAGCGTGCGGATGGTGTTGATCGCCAGCTGGTCGATCTCGTTCTCCGTCATTGCGTCCTCCCGGTCGGGTTCTGCCAGCCTCCAGGAGGCGTGATGCGAGAGTCGACCTCCTTCGGCCCCCAGGTGCCTGGCTCGTATTCGTAGATCGGCGTGCCGGCCTTCGCGACCGGGTCGACGATCCGCCACGCTTCCTCGACGTAGTCCTCGCGCGCGAAGAGCGTGCGATCGCCTTGCATGGCATCCCCGAGCACGCGCTCGTAGGCATCCATCTCGTTCGCGCTCGGCAGCCGGGTTGCGATCAGCTCTGCGATCTGGCTGACCGTCTCCTGCCCAGGCGCGATCGCGTTCGCTCCGATGGCGATCGTGACATCGGGGCTGATCCGGAACCGGAGGTAGTTCGAACCGATCGGAATCGCCTGGTAGATCGGGGGCGGCTTGCGCAATCGGACGACGACCTCCGTCGACGTCACCGGCAGGCTCTTTCCGGCGCGGATGTAGAAGGGGACGCCCTGCCAGCGCATGGAATCGATCTGGAGCCGCAAGGCCACGAACGTCTCCACCTTCGAGTCCGCCGCGACCCCCTTCTCGGTCCGGTATCCGCGGAACTGTCCGCGCACCACGTCCTCCGGCTTCAGCGCCGGGATCGCCTTGAGGACCTTCACCTTCTCGTCCCGGATCGATTCGCTGTCCGCCCGGACCGGAGGCTCCATGGCCAGGTTGCTCAGCACCTGGAAGAGGTGGTTCTGCACCACGTCGCGGATGGTGCCCGTCTGGTCGTAGAACGCGCCGCGGCCCTGGATGCCGAAGTCTTCCGCCATGGTGATCTGCACGCTCTCGACGTGTGTCCGGTCCCAGAACGAGGTCAGGAACGGATTCGCAAACCGAGAGAAGAGCATGTGGTGCACCGGCTGCTTCCCCAGGTAATGATCGATGCGGAAGATCGTCTTCTCGTCGAAGGAGCCGAGGAGCGTGCGGTTCAAGGACTGCGCCGAGGCCAGGTCGTTGCCGAACGGCTTCTCCACGATCACACTGGCGCCCTTCCCGGAGCCCGACCGGGCCAGCTGCTCCACCACGGGGCCGAAGAGCGCCGGCGGGATGGCCAGGTAATGCGCGGGCCGCTGGGACGACCCCAACTGCTCGCGGAGCGCCTGGAAGGTGGCCGGGTCGCGGTAGTCGCCGTCGACGTAGCGCAGGAGGCGGGTCAGCTTGTCGGACGCCGCTGAGTCGAGGACGCCGTGCTGCTTGAGACTTTCGCGCGCGCGCGCGCGAAGCTCGTCGATTCCCCAGCCCGCCTTGGCCACTCCGATCACCGGAACGTCGAGGTGGCCCCGCTTCACCATCGCCTGCAGCGCCGGGAAGATCTTCTTGTACGCAAGGTCGCCCGTCGCGCCGAAGAAGACCAGGGCATCGGAATGATCGCTCATCGCGAGCTCCCGCCGGACTTCTCCAGATGGCCGCCGAAGGCGAAACGCATGGCCGAGAGCACCCGGTTCTCGAAATCCCCTTCGCCGCGCGAGCTGAATCGCTGGTAGAGCGCGGCGGAGAGCACGGGCGACGGCACGCCCTCGTCGATGGCGGCGGTCAGCGTCCACCGCCCCTCGCCCGAGTCGGAGACGTGGCCCGAGAACTCCGAGAGGGCGGGATCCTTGACCAGGGCGGCCGCGGTGAGATCGAGGAGCCACGAGGCGACCACGCTGCCGCGCCGCCAGACCTCGGCGATGTCGCGCAGGTCGAGGTCGTACTGATAGCGCTCGGGGTCCCGCAATGGCGTCGTCTCGGCGTCGATCTCGCGCTGCCGCTTGCCTGCGTTGGCGCTGCGTAGGATGCCCAGGCCTTCCGCGTATGCGGCCATGAGCCCGTACTCGATCCCGTTGTGCACCATCTTCACGAAGTGCCCGGCGCCGTTCGGTCCGCAGTGGAGGTACCCTTGCTCTGCGGTGCCGCCGACCTGTTCGCGCCCCGGAGTGCGAGGCGCGTCGCCTTTGCCGGGTGCGAGCCGCGCGAAAATCGGATCGAGGTGCTTCACCACCGCCGGCTCGCCGCCGATCATCAGGCAGTAGCCGCGCTCGAGTCCCCAGACGCCGCCGCTGGTCCCGACGTCCACGTAGTGGATGCGCTTCTCCGCGAGCTCCTTCGCGCGCCGGATGTCGTCGACGTAATAGGAGTTCCCGCCGTCGATGAGGATGTCGCCCGGCGAGAGGTGCGGCAGCAGGTCGGCGATGGTCGCGTCCACGGCCGCGGCCGGGACCATCAGCCAGACCGCCCGCGGCGTGTCCAGCTTCTTCACCATGTCTCCGAGCGACGAGGCCCCGACGGCCTTGGCCTTCGCCAACTCCTCCACTGCCTTGGGCGACCGGTCGAAGACCACGCACTGGTGCCCGCCTGCCAGAAGCCGCCGCGCCATGTTGGCGCCCATGCGGCCGAGTCCGATCATTCCGAGTTGCATGGCTTACTCCTTCTTCGTGGACGCATCGAAGATGCTCTGGATGGATACGTCCAGGGTCTGGTTGAACTCCGCGTCGGACTGCCGGGCCGACAGTCCGTCGAGAAGCGCGCGCGAAAAGCTCGCGATGACGCCGGGATTCTTCCGCAGGCGCCGGTCGGCTTCTTCGCGCGTGTAGCCGCCCGAGAGCGCGACCACCCTGACGACATTGGGATGGCTGACGCAATCGGCGTAGAAGCCGTTGCGCTCGGGCAGGGTGATCTTGAGCATGACCAGCTGTCCTTTCGGCAGCCGGTTGAGCTCGCCCAAGATGCCGGCTTTGAGCAGCTCCTCGGCTTTCGCCTTCTCGGGGGAGCGGATGTCCACTTCCGGCTCGACGATCGGCACGAGGCCCGCGGCGACGATCTGGCGGGCGAACTCGAACTGCTGGGTGACGATGTCCTCGATGCCTGCCCGGTTTGCTTGCTTGATGAACGAGCGCATCTTGGTCCCGAAGATCCGCTTCGTCTTGGCCTTGTCGAGCAGCGCGGCGAGCCCGGGCATCGGCTTCATCAACTGGACGCCGTCCTTCTCCGGCAGAAGCCCCTTGTCCACCTTGAGGAACGGCACCACGCGCTTGACGTTCCACAGGTAGTCCGCGGTCGGCTGCCCCTGGACGTCCCTGTCCATGGTGTTCTCGAAGAGGATCGCTCCGATGATCCGCTCCCCGGTGAACGAGGGGCCGGTCATGACGCGCGTGCGCATCTGATGCACGAGCGCAAACATCTCCTCGTCGTTGGACCACGCGCCTTCCTTGATGCCGTAGGCGCGCAGCGCTCCCGGCGTGCTTCCTCCGCTCTGATCCAGCGCCGCGATGAACCCCGGGCGCTTCTTCATCTGCTGGAGCTGCTCTTCGAAATCGCCCGCGCTCATCGCGATGCACCCTTGTTCTTCCGGTAGCGGCGGATCAGGTTGTTCGTCGAGCTGTCGTGCTTCAGCGCGGGCTCGGTCCCGCTCTCGAGCTCCGGGATGATGCGCTGGGCGAGCTGCTTGCCCAGCTCGACTCCCCACTGATCGAAGGAGTCGACGTCCCAGATGACGCCCTGGGTGAAGACGCTGTGTTCGTAGAGGGCGACCAGCTTGCCGAGCGTCTCGGGAGTGAGGCGATCGGCCATGATCGTGTTCGAGGGACGGTTGCCCTTGAAGATCCGATGCGGAACGATGGGGTCGGCGGTGCCCTCGGCCTTGACCTGCTCGCGCGTCTTGCCGAAGGCGAGCGCCTCGCTCTGCGCGAAGACGTTGGCGAGCAGTATGTCGTGGTGCCGGCCGAGCGGGTTCAGCGTCCGTTCGAAGGCGATGAAGTCGACCGGGATGAGCCGCGTCCCCTGGTGGATGAGCTGGTAGAAGGAGTGCTGCCCGTTGGTTCCCGGCTCTCCCCAGTAGACGGGGCCAGTCGGATAGTCGACTTCCACGCCCTCGCGCGTGACGTGCTTCCCGTTGCTCTCCATCGTAAGCTGCTGCAGGTACGCGGGGAAGCGCTTCAGGTACTGCTCGTACGGCATCACCCCGATCGTCTCGGCGCCGAAGAAGTCCGTGTACCAGACGGTCAGCAAACCGAGCAGCGCGGGCAGGTTCCGCTCGAACGGCGCGGTGCGGAAGTGCTCGTCCACCTGGTGGAACCCGTTCAGCATCGCGCGGAAGTTCTCGGGGCCGACGGCGAGCATGGTCGACAGCCCGATGGCGGAGTCCATCGAGTACCGGCCGCCCACCCAGTCCCAGAACCCGAACATGTTCGCGGTGTCGATCCCGAATTCCGACACCTTCTTCGCGTTGGTGGAGACGGCGACGAAGTGCTTCGCCACCGCCTTGCTGTCGCCGCCGAGGCCGGCGAGGAGCCACTTTCGTGCGCTCTCGGCGTTGGTCATGGTCTCCAGCGTGGTGAAGGTCTTGGAGGAGGCGATGAAGAGCGTCTCCGCCGGATCGAGATCGCCGGTCGCCTCAGCCAGATCCGTCCCGTCGACGTTGGAGACGAAGCGGAACGTCATCGCGCGGTCGCTGTAGTGCCGGAGCGCCTCGTAGGCCATCACGGGTCCGAGGTCGGAGCCCCCGATCCCGATGTTGACGACGTTGCTGATCCGCTTGCCGGTGTGTCCCTTCCACTCTCCGCTGCGCACCCGGTTGGCGAAGTCCGTCATCGCGTCGAGCACCTCATGGACCTGGGGCACGACGTTCTTGCCGTCCACGGTGATCGACGCGCCGCGCGGGGCGCGCAGCGCGACGTGCAGCACCGAGCGGTTCTCGGTCAAGTTGATCTTGTCGCCGCGGAACATGGCGTCGATCCGCTCGCGCAGGCCAGACTCCTCGGCGAGCGCGTGCAGAAGCGAGAGCGTCTCGTCCGTGACCCGGTTCTTCGAGTAGTCGAGGAAGATACCGGCCGCCTCCGCGGTCAGCCGCTCCCCGCGTCTCGCGTCGTCGGCGAAGAGCGTCCGCAGGTGGACCTCTCGCATCTTCTCCTGGTGGGACTTCAGCGCCTTCCACGAGGGGCGCGCGGTCAAGGGCAACGTCCGGCTCATTGGCATTCCTTTCAGCTCGCCTTGTCCAGGGCGGCGTTCTTGGAGACGATCACGTTCATCAGCTCACGCCAGGAGGAGACGAAGGACTTGGCTCCTTCGTCCTGGAGCTGGGCAGCCAGGGCGCCCACGTCGATTCCGGCCTTGGCGAACCGGGCCAGGACTTCCTCCGAGTCGCCGCCGTCCGGGGTGAGGAGCCCGCCGAGCGATCCGTGATCGGCGAGCGCCTTCAGCGTGCCCTCGGGCATGGTGTTCACCGTGAACGGCGCGGCGAGCGCCTGGATGTACAGGGTGTCCGAGGCGCTGGGATCCTTCGTGCCCGTGCTGGCCCACAGCAGGCGCTGCGGGCGCGCCCCTGCGTTGAAGACGCGCTGCCAGCGCGGCGATCCCAAGCACGCGCGGTAGGCCTTGTAGGTCTGCCTCGCGATTGCGATGCCGAGCTCATTGCGCAGGGCCGCCGGCACCTTGTCCTTCACCGCCGAGTCCCACCGGCTGACGAAGACCGAGGCGACCGAGCCGACCTCCGGATCGAGCCCGGCGTCGATGCGCCGCTCGATCCCGCGCAGGAAGGCCTCGGCGGCGGCCTCGTATTGATCGTGCGAGAAGAGCAGCGTCACGTTGATCGGGATGCCGGCGAAGATCGCCTCCTCGATGGCAGGCAGCCCTTCCTTCGTGCCGGGGATCTTGATCATGAGATTCCGCCGCGAGGCGCGCGCGTGCAGATCGCGGGCGGCGGCCAGCGTGCTCTTCGTGTCGTGGGCCAGCGTCGGCGAGACCTCGAGCGATACCCAGCCATCGACCCCGTGCGTCCGATCCCAGATCGGCCGGAACAGATCGGCGGCCCAGGTCAGGTCCTCGAGCGCCAGCTCGAAGAACAAGCCCTCGCCGGACTTGCCGTCCTTGGCCTTCGCCCGGATGGCGGAGTCGTACGCCGAGCTGTTCTTGATGGCATGGTCGAAGATGGTCGGGTTCGAGGTGAGCCCCGTCACCGACAGCTCCTCGATGTAGCGCTTGAGCGTGCCGGTCTTCAGCAGATCGCGGGTGATGTTGTCGAGCCAGATGCTCTGGCCTTCGTCGTGGAGCGTTCCGGTGGCTTTCATCGTGTCTCCTTCGTTGATCAGGACGCGGCCGCCATCGGGCTGCCGGCAGGTGCAATGTCCGCGCCACGCGATCGAACCGACGCGCGGGTCAGTTCCTTCAGGGCCTGGAACGCCGGCGAAGAAAACATCTCGTCGGTCGCGCGCCAGCGCCAGTTGCCCTGGGCGGTGCCGGGCTGGTTCATCCGCGCGTCCTTGCCCAGGTTGAGGACGTCCTGCAGCGGCGCGATCGCCAGCGCGGCCACCGACGACCAAAGAACGCGCAACAAGGCAAAGGACACGTCGGCGGCCGTGCCGCCGGAGCGCTTCAGGTACCGCCACAGGTTGCTGCGCGCCGCGTCCGGTAGGTCCTCGTACCAGCCGCGCGTCGTCGGATTGTCGTGCGTGCCCGTGTACGCCACCACGCCGGGCGGGTAGTTCTCCGGCAGGTGCGGATTGTCGGGATGGCCGTCGAAGGCGAACTGCAGGACGCGCGTCCCCGGCAGACGGAACGCGTCCCGCAGCGCGACCACGTCCGGCGTGATGATCCCCAGGTCCTCCGCGAGGAAGGGCAGGCCGCCCAGCGCGTTCCGCAGCGCCGTGAAGAAGCCGGCTCCCGGACCCGGCTGCCACCGGCCGGTCTGCGCCGTCGGCGCTCCGGCCGGGACGTGCCAGGCCGCCGCGAATCCGCGGAAGTGATCGAGGCGGACGGCGTCGACGTGCGCGAGCAAGGCGCGCACGCGGTCGATGCAGAAGCGGTAGCCGCGCGCGGCGATAGCGTCCCAGTCGTAGATCGGGTTGCCCCAGAGCTGTCCTTTCGCGCTGAAGTAGTCGGGCGGCACGCCGGCGACGACCCGCGGGCGGCGTTCGGCGTCGAGCAGGAACAGCTCAGGGTTTGCCCACACGTCGCTCGAATCGGGCGAGACGAAGAAGGGGAGGTCCCCGATCAAGTAGATCCCTTTCGCCCGCGCGTGGGCCTTGAGGCGCGCGCCCTGGCGGAAGAGGAGGAACTGGCTGAATCGGATCCGGTCGATCTCCTGGAAGAGATCGCGGCGCATCCGGTCGAGAACGGCAGGCGCGCGGTGGACGAGCTCCGCCGGCCACTCGAGATACGGCGCGCCGCCGTGTCTCTCCTTCAGCGCACGGAACAAGGCGTAATCGTCGAGCCAGTGGGCCTGCGCGTGGCCGAACTCTTCGAAGGCGGAGTGCAGATCCGCGCTTGCGCCGCCGCAGAAGTTCTTCCACGCCGTCTCGAGCAACGAGTGCTTGAATCGTTTGACGGCGTCGAAATCGACCTTCGTCACGGGAAACGAGTGGCCCGCGCAGTCGCTCGCCCGGATGAGCCCGTCCTCGATCAGCCAGTCGGGACTGACGAGGAGCGCGTTCCCCGCAAACGACGAGAGCGCCTGATAGGGCGAATCGCCGTAGCCAGTCGGCCCCAGCGGAAGCGCTTGCCAGAAGACCTGGCCGGCCTCGTGCAGCCGATCGATCCACGCCAGGGCCGAGGGACCTACGTCGCCGATCCCGTAGGGCGAAGGCAGGGAGGTGACGTGCAGGAGGATGCCCGAGGCCCGGTAGCCAGTCGGGAAGGGAGGCAGGCTCATCCGGAGCCTCCGATCGCGGCGTCGACGAGATGTTGCGCCTCGCTGACCAGGGCGTCCAGGTGCGCCTGGTCCCGGAAGCTCTCCGCATAGATCTTGTAGACGCTCTCGGTGCCGGACGGGCGGGCCGCGAACCACCCGCTCCGGGTGACGATCTTGAGGCCGCCGATGGGCGCTCCGTTGCCGGGCGCCGTGGTCAGCTTGGCGATAATCGGCTCACCGGCGAGGCTTTCCTCCTGCACGGCCCGAGGCGACAGGGTCTTCAAGCGCGCCTTCTGCTCCGGGGAAGCCGGCGCGTCGATCCGCGTGTAGTACGAAGTGCCGAGCTCCGCCTCCGCGGCCCGGTAGTGCTCTCCCGGATCCTTGCCGGTGCGGGCGGTGATCTCCGCGGCAAGAAGGTCCATGATCAGGCCGTCCTTGTCGGTCGCCCACACCGTGCCGTCGCGCCGCAGGAAGCTGGCCCCGGCGCTCTCCTCGCCGCCGAAACAGCAGGAGCCGTCGAAGAGGCCCGGCACGAACCACTTGAAGCCCACCGGCACCTCGTTCAGCCGGCGGCCGAGCTGTTCGACGACCCGATCGATCATGCTGCTGCTCACCACGGTCTTTCCGACCGCGGCGTGCGCGGGCCAGTCGGGGCGATGGGAAAGCAGGTAACGGATGGCGACCGTCAGGTAGCGGTTGGGGCTCAAGAGGCCCTCGGATGGGGTCACGATGCCGTGCCGGTCCGCGTCGGCATCGTTGGCGACGGCGAGGCGGAACCTGTCCTTGAGGGCGATGACGCGGGCCATCGCATACGGGCTAGAGGGATCGGTGCGGATCTTCCCGTCGTGGTCGACGGTCATGAACGAGAAGGTCGGATCGATCGCGCGGTTGACCACGGCGATGGAGAGCTTGTGGACCTGTGCGATCGCCTCCCAGTAGGGCTTCGACGCTCCGCCCAGCGGGTCCACCGCCACCTCGAGGCCGGACTCCCGGATGACGTCCACGTCGATCACGCTGACCAGGTCGCGGACGCAGGGCAGGACGAAGTCCTGCTCGTGCGTGGTCGGTTTCCGCATCGCCGCCGCGAACGGCACCCGCTTCACGCCGGCGTTGCCGGCCTTGAGCAGCTCGTTCGCCCGGTCCTGGACCCACCCGGTCACCTCGACGTCGGCCGGTCCGCCGTTGGGCGGGTCGTATTTGAAGCCTCCGTCCTCGGGCGGGTTGTGCGAGGGCGTGATCACGATCCCGTCGGCGAGGTGCGCCTTGCGCCTGCGGTTGAACGTGAGGATGGCCCAGGAGATGACCGGCGTCGGCGTCACCCCGGAATCGCGCTGGACGACGGTCTCCACCCCGTTCGCCGCCAGCACCTCGAGGGCGGTCCGCTGGGCCGGCTCCGACAGCCCGTGCGTGTCCTTCCCCATGTAGAGCGGGCCGTCGATCCCGTGGGCGCGCCGGTAGTCGCAGATCGCCTGGGTAATTGCCGCGATGTGCGCCTCGGTGAAGGAGCCGCGCAGCGACGATCCCCGGTGTCCGCTGGTGCCGAAACTCACCAGCTGGGACGGATCGGCCAGGTCGGGCTTTCGCTGGTAGTACTCGCGCTCGAGGCGGCCGAGGTCGACCAGGAGCGACTGCGGCGCCGGCTTGCCGGCCAGCGGAGAGAGCTTGGGTTCCATCACTGCACCGGGCAGGGTTTAACGTCCCAGATCTGCGCCGCGTACTCCGAGATGGTGCGGTCGCTCGAAAACCTCCCGGAGCTCGCCACGTTCAGGATCGCCTTGCGCGCCCAGGCTTCCGGGTCGGCGTAGAGATCGCAGAGGGCGCGGTCGGCCTCGAGGTACGAGACGAGGTCCGCCAGGTGCATGTAGTGGTCGTGCTTCAAGAGCACTTCGCGCAGCGGCGCGAAGACGCCGGGCTCGCCGGGGCTGAAATGGTCGGAGAAGATCAGGTCCAGCGCCGCGCGGACCTCGGGCTGGTTGTCATAGTGCCACCGCGGGTCGTACCAGCTCCCGCTGGCCGCGACCTGATCCGCAGTCAGGCCGAAGAGGAAGAAGTTCTCCTCGCCGGCTTCCTCTGCCATCTCGATGGTGGCCCCGTCCCGGGTCCCGATGGTCAAGGCGCCGTTCATCATGAATTTCATGTTGCTGGTGCCGCTGGCCTCGTAGCCGGCGGTCGAGATCTGGTTGGACACGTCGCTGGCCGGGACCAGCCGCTCGGCGAGCGACACGTTGTACTCGGGCAGGAACACGACCTGCAGCCGGCCGCGCACCGACGGATCCGCGTCGATGGTCGCGGCCAGGTTGTTGAGGAGCTTGATGATGAGCTTGGCCAGGTGGTACGCCGGCGCCGCCTTGCCGGCGAAGATGAAGGTTCGCGGCGGCACCGCAAGCCCCGGGTTCTCGCGCAACCGGTTGTAGAGCACCACGATCCGCAGCGCGTTCAGGAGCTGCCGCTTGTATTCGTGGATGCGCTTGACCTGGCTGTCGAAGATCGAGTCGGGATCGACCGACTGACCCTGGTTCTTGCGGAGCCAATCCGCGAAGGAGGACTTGGCCGCGCGCTTGGCCGCGCGGACAGCGCCGCGGAACGCTGCGTCCGCGGCGAGAGGCTTCAGGTTTGCGAGCTGTCCCAGGTCCTTGATCCAGCCGTCGCCGATGGCGCCCGAGATGGCCCCGGACAGCGCGGGATTGGCCAGCAGGAGCCACCGCCGCGGCGTCACGCCATTGGTCTTGTTGCCGAACCGCTCGGGAAACGTCTCGGCCAGGTCCTTCACCGTGGTCGAGCGCAGGAGCGCCGAGTGGATGGCCGCCACGCCGTTGGTGCTGTGGGAGCCGACGATGGCGAGGTTGGCCATCCGGACGTGCTTCTGGGGACCTTCTTCGATCAGGCTGACGCGCGCTGCGCGGCCCTCGTCACCCGGGAAGCGGCCGCGCACGCCGTCGAGCAGCCGCCGGTTGATCTCGAAGACGATCTCGAGCTGGCGGGGGAGCAGCGTCTCGAACCACGGGAGCGGCCACTTCTCCAGCGCCTCGGGCAGGAGCGTGTGGTTGGTGTACGCCAGCGTGCGCTGGGTGAGGTCCCAGGCGTGATCCCATCCGAGCTTCGCCTCGTCGAGCAGGATGCGCATCAGCTCCGGGACCGCCAGGGACGGGTGGGTGTCGTTGAGCTGGATCGCGGCCTTCCTCGGCAGCTCGTTCCAATCCGCGTTGCCGCGGCGGAACCGGCGGACCAGATCGGCCAGGGAGCAGGCGACGAGGAAGTATTCCTGCACGAAGCGCAGCGCCTGGCCCTGGGCGGTGGAGTCGTCGGGGTAGAGGACCCGGGTGAGGGACTCGGCCGCGAGCGTGCCCGCCAGCGCGCCGACGAAATCGCCGTGGCTGAAGGTCTGGAAGTCGAAGTAGTCGGGCGCGGCGGCTGCCCACAGGCGGAGGGTATTGATGGTCTTGCCGCCGTAGCCGACGACCGGGCGATCGAACGGAATTCCAGTCAGCGTGGACGGCCGTCCGACCACGGGGGCGAGCCTTCCTCCCTGGAGCTCGAAGCTGCAGTTGAGCTGGATCTCGACCTTCTCCTCCGGCCGGGCGATCTCCCAGGGGTCGGGGCGGCGGAGCCAGTGGTCCGGCTTTTCGCGCTGCCAGCCGTGGTCGATGGATTGCCGGAACATCCCGTACTCGTAGCGGAGCCCGTATCCCGTCGCCGGCAGCTGCATCGTGGCCATCGAATCGAGAAAGCATGCCGCCAGGCGCCCGAGCCCGCCGTTCCCCAGCCCCGCGTCGGGTTCCTCTTCGAGCAGCCCCAACCAGTCCAAGGAGCGCTCACGGGCGGCCGCGGTCCAGAGCGGGCCCAGCAAGAGGTTCGTGATGTTGTTGGTGAGCGAGCGGCCGATCAGGAATTCCATCGAGAGGTAGTAGACGCGCTTGGGGTTCGCCTGCGCGTACGTCTGCTCGGTGCGGATCCAGCGCTGCGAGAGGACGTCCCGGACCGAGCGCGCCACCGCCTCGTAGTGCTCCCGAGCAGAGGTGGTCTCCGGAGCGGTGACGTTGTCGAAGAGCAGGTGCCGCTCGTAGAGCGCATCGGCGTCGCCTGTCAGCTCGATCCGTCCTCCGTACTGCCGGCGGAGCATCTCCAGTGCGTCCGGTGACGTCGTTGGCCGGAGAATCGTTGCAGTTCTCGCGCTCATGCGGTCTCCCGGCCGCGCGCCTGGATCTGGGCGGCGCGGCGTTCGTTGGGCATTTCGTCCCAGAGTCTGATAACGGGCTCGGACCGATCGTGCTCGTACCCCATCTCGCTCAAGCTGGCCGTCCCGAGCACGAAATACTTGCCTGCTCTCGCCTCGAGCCCGAGCCAACGCGCGGCGAACACCCGGAGGAAGTGCCCGCTCGAGAAGAGCAGCACGTCTCCGTCGATCGCCCGCACTCGCCGGATGATGCGGTTGGCCCGCGCTCCGACCTCGCGCGGCGACTCCCCGCCCGGGCAGCCGTCGCGGAACAAATCCCAGCCCGGCCGCTCGGCGTAGATCTCGGCGCTGGTGCGACCCTCGTAGTCGCCGTAGTTCCATTCCGTGAGGTCTGGATCGACGACCGCCAGGGAACCGTAGCCGGCCAGCTCGCAGGTCCGGACCGCCCGGCGCAACGGGCTGGTGAACACCGCGGCGAAAGTCCGTCCCGCGAGCCTCTCGCCCAGGCGGACGGCCTCCTCTTCGCCGTGCGGCGTCAGGGGCAGATCGGTGAGGCCCGTGTGCTGATGAGAAAGGGTCCAAGCAGTCTCGCCGTGCCGGGCCAGGCAGACGATGGGAAGCGCTCCGCTCCGGACGTGCGATTCCTGCTCAGGCTTTGCGGCTGTCGTTCGGATCGACACTTGCGACTCCTGCTCCGGCCACCATCGACGGCCAGTCGCGGGCATGTGCATGGACCATGCCCGCTCCGCGCGAGCGGATGGCCTGGAGCACGACCGTGGGATTGCTGCCGACTTTGAGCGGCCCGACCAGATTCTTGCCGGAAGCGCTCCCGGCCGCCGCGCGGGGCCAGAGCATCCGCAGCGTGATGGCGGCCGCCGGGAGCAGATACGCGATCGTCACCCAGAACCACATCAGGGCGCCGGCGCACTCCTGGTCCTGCAATGCACTCATTCCGAGGAACGCTTGCGCTCCGGCATGCGACGGGTAGATCACCCGCCCGCAGAAGGAGAGGAAGGCGGAGAGCGCGTCGCACGGCAAGGTCGCGAGGAAGAGGTAGAGCGGAGCGGCGCCGAGGGCGGTGCGCGGCGTTCCGTGGACGACCGGCCACCAGAAGAGAAGGCCGGAGGCGAAGAACGTCGCGTGCTGGACCAGATGCCAGGAGCTCGACCGCAGGCCGAGCTCGTGCGCCGCCGGGACGTGCCACGCGATGACGACGCCGGTCCCGACGAGCCAGCACACGGCTGGATGGGTGAGCGCCCTCCCGATCCGGCGGACCCGATCGGAACGGAGGGCCCAGATCGCCGCGCGGCGAGCGGGTACCGGCAGGCCGCGAAGGAACGCGGCTCCCGGGCTCGCTAGGAGCAGGAGCGGAGCAGCGATCGTCATCAGAACGAGATGCTGCAGCATGTGGAACGTCAGCAGTCGGTGATCGAGCGTCGACAGCGGCGAGGCGATCACGATCCACAGCACCGCAAGGCCGGCGAACAAAGCCCCAGGCCGGCAGCCCGCCGCGATCTCGGGATAGTGGGAGTGAAGGCGCCGAAAGCCGCGCAAGTAGAGGAGCGCCGCCGCAGCGATGGCGGCCGTCGCCGCGATCGAGGCGGGCCCCGGCACCCACGTAGACTGTTGCAGTCCGCAGTGCATCTCTTGACCTACGGCGAAGCGCCGGCGACAGCGGCCCGCGAGGCGTCGCGCGCCTGCGCCTGTCCCTTGGGGTGGAGCGTCTCGAGGAAGGCCACCAGCGCGGTCGTCTCCGCCGGGCTCAAGTTCTTCCCGTAGGCCGGCATGTTTCCGCCGCCCTGGACCACCTGGCGGATCAGCTGGTCCTGCGTGAGCCTCACCGCGACGCCGTCGAGCGCGGGCCCGCGCTCCCCGCCCGCGCCGTCGAGCGCGTGGCAGTTGCGGCATTGCTTGAGCTGCAAGACCAGCGCTCCGTGCCTCTCGAGTGCGGTCCTGCCCTCCAGATACTTGTGCGGGATCGGCTCGCCGCTCCACGCGTCCATCTGCGGGCTCCAGGGCGTGCGCGCTCCCAGCTGCGTCAGGCTGCCGAGCGCGACGGCGACGAACAGCACGGCCAGCACCGCGATGGGCCTCTTCTTCCAGCTCTTCTCGCCTTCGCCGGCGAGGAAGGGGAGGGCGATGAGCGCCAGGATCCCGACGGCCGGGGCGATCAGCAGGAACGGCGTCTCCGCCGCCGGCGGCAGGTACGAGAGCACCGCATAGAGCCACCAGAAGAAGAAGTCGGGATGAGGGGCAGTCTGGATGATGGTGGGATCCGGCTGCCCGCCCGGACCGAAGGGGCCGAGGACGGCCGAGCACACCGCGATCGCGAGGAGCACGAAACCCGAGAAGAGGATGTCCTTGCCGATCGCGGCGGGCACGAAGGGAATGGCTTCCTTCTGGAGGAGCTGGTGGTATTCCGCGACGTAGGTGGCGCGGCGGACGACCCGCCCCGGCATCGGCCACTCATTGATTCCGAGCTTCAAGACCATGAGCAGGTGGAGGCCGACGAAGGCGATGAGAAGCCCGGGAACGACGAACACGTGCAGCGCAAAGAACCTCGACAAGGTCGCGCCGGCGATGATCGGGCCGCCCAGGAGGAGCTTCACCACCGCGGGCCCCACGATTGGCACCCGGCTCGAGATCGAGGCGCCGATGCCCAGTCCCCAGTAGGCGTCCTGGTCGAACCTCAGCACCTGGCCGGTGAAGGCCATTCCCAGGGTCATGAGGAGGAGGAAGACGCCGATCACCCAGGTCAGCTCCCGCGGGAACTTGTAGGCCCCGAAGAGGAAGACCTGGACGAGGTGGATGAGGACGATCGCCAGCATGAAGTTCGAGCCCCAGCCGTGCAGGGCCCGGATGAACCAGCCCGCCGCGATCTGGTGGTTGAGCATCTGCAGGCTGTTCCAGGCCTCGCCCGCGGAAGGCACGTAGAGGATGGCGAGGAGGATCCCGGTGACGACCTGCAGTCCGAAGACGGTCAGCGCGGCGCTGCCGAACACGTAGGCCCAGCTCGCCGACTGGGGCGGCACGGGATGCGCCATCACGTCCGCAGCCGGCTTGCCGAGCTGCAGGCGGTCGTCGAACCACTTGCCGATCCGGGTCACGACGGACACGACGACCTCCTCACGTTGAGCTGGGCCAGGGCCCCGGGCGTCGGCATGTCGCCCGCTTCGACGAAGAGATCGCCCCCTTCGATCTTGTAGCGTTGTTCGAAGAGCCCGCGCTCCGGCGGTCCGGAAGCGCGGGAGCCGTCCGCGTAGTAGGCGCCCCCGTGGCAGGGGCACATGAAGAGGTTGGACTGCGGGAACCAGCGGACCGGACAGCCGAGGTGCGCGCAGTTGATCGCGAAGATCTGGAAGCGCTCGCCGTCGATGTTGCGCACCCAGCAGGCGACGTTCGCGGTCTCGCCGTCGCTCGGCATGACCACCGGGTTCCGGTAGGTGGCGAGCCGGGTCTGCCCGGCGGGGAAGCTCGCCACGCGGCCGAGCGACACCCAGGCCCGCGAGGCCTGCTTGCGGTTCCGCCCGACCGGCGAGAGCAGATAGCGCACGATCGGGACGGCCAGCATGACGCCGATGACGCCGTTGAGCAGCAGTCCGGCCTGGACGAACAGTCTCCGCCGCGAAGGTCGTTCAGACGAGCTCATGGGCGCTCTCCCACCGCGGCGCGGGCCGCTGGATAAGGTTGTCCGGCGAACTGCTGCCGCTGTGCGGCGAGCCAGGCCACCACGTCGGAGACGTCGGCGGGCGACATCGCCTTGCCGGGGAAGTTCCCGCGAAAGTCGGGAGCGCCCAGCTCTGGCCGGCCGACGATGACCGTGGTCCGCAGGGATTGGTTGCTCACCAGCGCGAGATACGAGCCGTCGACGATGGAGCTGGCCTTCTCGCCTCCGCGGCCTCCCGAGCCGTGGCACGACGTGCAGTAGAAGGCGTAGACGTTTGCGCCACGCCTCGCGTCGCCGGTCTCGTGCGCCGCGTAGGGCGGGAGATCCACTCCCCGGAACTTGTCCGGCGCTGCCCATCGCGAGCGGATGCCGCCGACGATGGCGTCGATCTGCTCGTCGGTCAGCATGCCGCCGGCGCTTCGCGCGAAGGCCGGCATCGCGGTTCCAGGGACGCCATTGCGGACGACGCGGCGGATCGCGTCGTCGTCGGCGATGGCGAGGAACAGGGGGTCGCGCAAGGGTTGGGCCGCCCCACCCGTTCCGCCGGGCCCGTGGCATCCCGCGCAGTTCGCCCCGTAGAGCGTGGCGAACGAAGTCACCTGATCGGGTCGAGCGACTTGCGAGTCCGGCAAAGGCCGGCCCGGGGCGCCGCCGCGATTTTCGCAGGCGGCGGTCAGGATCAGCAGACCCGCGATGGCGTCGGTTCGGAGCTTCATCGCTTCTCCGCCTCCCCGGCCTCGTCCGCGAGGCCGGACGCCTCGACCCCGGCGCGGACGGCGAACGGGGCGGCCTGCCAGGTGCGGATCCGTTCCTGCCTGGAGACGACGATTCCAGCGACGATTCCGAATCCGATCTGCGAGGCCACGAACCAGAGCCAATCGATGCGCGCGTTGAGAACGGGATTGATGAGCCCGATGAAGCTGTGGAACAGGGCGACCCAGAAGAGAGGAACGGCGAAGCCCGCGAGGAGGATCGGGCGGCGCGGGAAGATGGGGAGCAGCGCTCCGTACAGGAGTCCGACCAGGAGAGAGCCCAGCCCATGAATGAGGCAAGCGAAGGCGAACGGCCCCGCCTGGAAGCGGCCGATCTCCGCTGCCGTCTGCCCGACCGTGCTGGGGAGGAAGCCGGCGGCCAGCAGATTGATCGGGTACCAGACGCCGTGGCCCGAGACGATGCCGTACAGCGAGGCGATGAGCGCCATCGCGACGCCCCCGGCGATGCCGCCACGGATTCCGGCCCTCACCGGATAGATCTCGACCGGCAGCCAGGCGCGGCGGGAGCCGCGCACCACCTGCAGGTGCACGACCTCGCGGCGCAGGGTCACCGCAGGCGGAGGCAGTGGCTGTGCAGCAACCGCCTCGTGCGCCTGGACCGGCAGCACCGCGCGGAACCAGCCGATGACGCCGGCCACCGCGGCCACGGCGCCGAACAGGCTGACGGCCGCGCTGGTGGCGAACCCGGCGAATACGAGGGAGACGCCGAAGGCGCAGACCAAGGGCCATGCCGTCGGGGCGGGAACCTCGACGGTCCTTGGCGCGTTCTCGGCTTCGATTTCCGACCGGACTTCCACAGCCATGGCGTCCTTCCCTCAGCGACCGATGACGTAGACGACGAGGAACACGGCGACCCAGACGACGTCGACGAAGTGCCAGTAGAGCGAGAGCACGTCGGCGTGGGCCGCGTGCTGCTGCTTGACCTTTCCGAAGAGCGCGAAGAGCGAGACCGTCCCGAGGGCCAACAGGCCCGCGGTGAGGTGGAACGCGTGCAGGCCGACCAGCGAGTAGTAGGTGGTCCCGAAGAGGTTCGTCCGGATGGTCAGGCCCTCGTCGACGATCAGGTGCCGCCATTCCAGCCCGGTGCCGGCCAGGAACACCGCTCCGAGCGCGACAGTCGCGAGCCACCAGCGCGAGAAGGAACCGATCTCTCCGCGCCTGAGCGCCGCCACCGCCCGATGGATCGTCCAGCTGCTCGAGAGCAGGCAGACGGAGAGGAAGATGGGCGTGTGCAGCACCGCCGGAGTCGGCCCGCTCGGGCTCTTCCCCACGTAGAAGAGGTAGGCGACGACGAAGATGACGAAGATCGCCGACTCCGCGGTGATCAGCGAGAGCATGCCGACCCGTCCTCTCGAGGGAAGGGTCCAGGCAACCGCGGTGCCGGAGTCGCTGGCGGCGGAGGCGCTCATTCGTACTTCCAATCCGGGTCCTCGGGGTGCTTGAGGTCCCACAAAGGCCGCCGGCTCTTCACCGTCGGGATGGTTGCGAAGTTGTACTCGGGCGGGGGCGAGGTGGTGGACCACTCCAGCGTCCACGCGTCCCACGGGTCGCTGCCCGCTGGCCGTCCGCGCAACGCCGAACGGATCAGGTTGGCGACGAAGGTCAGGACTCCCGCGGCCTGGAAGACCACGCCGACGGCGATGATCACGTTCCAGACGTCCCAGCCGCGCCCCGGCTCGTAGGTGTAGATGCGGCGGGGCATCCCGAGCAGCCCCGGGATGTGCATGGAATCGAAGGTGAGGTGGAAGCCGATGATGAAGAGCCAGAAGTGCCACTTCGCCAGCGTCTCGCTGTACATCCGCCCGGTCATCTTCGGGAACCAGTAGTAGAAGGCGGCAAAGAGGGAGAAGAGGATGCCGCCCACGATCACGTAGTGGAAGTGCGCCACCACGAAGTAGGACCCGGCCAGCTGCCAGGTGAAGGCCGAGGAGGCCAGCATGACGCCGGTCAGGCCAGCGATGAGGAACTGGAAGAGGAACCCGATGCAGAAGAGCATCGGCGCCTTGAAGTAGATCTTCCCTCCCCACATCGTGGCCAGCCAGTTGAAGATCTTGATCCCGGTGGGGACGGCGATCGCCATGGTGGTGATGGTGAAGAAGAGATGGCCGCCCACGCTCATTCCGACGGTGAACATGTGGTGCGCCCAGACGCTGATGCTGATGAAGCCGATGGCCACCGTTGCGGCGACCATGATCGGGTAGCCGAACATCGCCTTCCGCGAGAAGATGGGGACGATCTCCGAGATGAAGGCGAACGCCGGGAGGATGAGCACGTACACTTCGGGGTGGCCGAAGACCCAGAAGAAGTGCATCCACAGGACCGCCGAGCCTCCGGCCTGCGTGTCGAAGAAGTGCCCGCCCAGGTAGCGATCGATGAGCAGCATGACCTGGGCGGCGGTGAGCGGGCTGACCGCGAGGAGCACCAGGCCGGCCATCGTCAGGCTCAGCCAGGCGAGCAGCGGCATCTTGCCGAGCGTCATCCCCCGGCATCGCAAGGAGAGGATCGTGGCGATGAGGTTCACCGCCGTGAGGATGCTGCCGAAGCCGGACACCAGGAGGGACAGCGTCCAGTAGTCGGTGCTGTGGCCGGGGGAGAACGTCTTCGCAGTCAGAGGGGCGTAGGCCCACCACCCGACGTCGGGAACGGTGCCTGCGCCGTACAGGCCGTAGCCACCGACCAGGCTGTAGTGGAGGATCAGGCCGCCGAACGCCGTCAGCCAGAAGCTGAAGGCGTTCAGGCGCGGGAACGCCATGTCCCGGGCGCCGATCATCAGCGGCACCAGATAGTTCGTGAACCCGAACATGATCGGCATGGCGACGAAGAAGATCATCGTCGTGCCGTGCATGGTGAACAGCCGGTTGAAGGTCTGCGGCGAGACGAAGGCGTTGTGCGGCCGGATGAGCTGGATCCGGATGACCGTCGCCTCGATTCCGGCGACCACCAGGAAGAACAGCGCGTAGACGATGTAGAGGATGCCGATCCGCTTGTGATCGACGGTCGTCACCCACTCTTGAAGCTTGTCGACCAGCGGGCGCGAGGTGGTTCGCGGCCCGGGCCAGGCCAAGGAATCAGCGGTCGACACGTGGATTCTCCTCGCAGGTCATCGGAGGCTCGCCAGGTACGTGGTGACTGCGTCGAGCTGCTGCTCGGTCAGCCCCATTGGCGGCATGAGGGAGCCGGGCTTGAAGTCGTCGGGGCGCCGGATCCAACGGCGGAGGTTTTCGGGAGTGTTCCGAACCACGCCTGCGCCGAGCGTCTCCCGGCTCATCAAGTGCGTCAGGTCGGGGCCGAACCGGCCGTTCGCCGTCGTGCCCGCCACGGCGTGGCAGTTGATGCACGCGGTCTGCTCGAAGATCTTCCGCCCCTCGGTGAACGCGTCATCCGCGCGCGCGAGCGCGGCCTGCTCCTTGAGCCAGCGGTCGAAGTCGGGCCGGGAGTCGACGTAGACGCGCAGGAGCATCATGGCGTGCTGGGTCCCGCAGTACTGCGCGCACTGGCCCAGGAAGAGCCCCGTCTCGCGCGGCTCGATCCACATCTGGTTCGGATGGTTGGGGATCAGGTCGGTCTTGCCCGCCAGGCGAGGCACCCAGAAGCTGTGATCGGTGTCCGCCGAGATGAGCGTCAGGAAGGTCTTCTCGCCGACGGGGACGTGCAGCTCGTTGGCGGTGACGACGTTCTTCCCCAGGTAGCGGTACTCCCACCAGAACTGGTGGCCGACGACCGTCACCTCGAGCGCGCCCTTCGGTTTCGAAGCTCCCTGGACGCCGAAGACCGCCCGCGCGGTGGCGAGGAAGAGCACCAGCACGACGATCACCGGGATGATCGTCCAGGCCAGCTCCACCTGCTGGCTGCCGTAGACCTGGGCAGGCTCGCGCCCGTCGTCGTTCCTCCTCTTCCTGAACTTGACGACGGAGTAGGCGAGAAGCCCGCCGACGATGACGAAGATGGCGGCGCCGATCGCCAGCACCATCAGGGAAAGGTCGAAGATCGATTGGGCGGGTGTGGAGGCCGGCGCGAAGATGTTCGTCGGGCTCAGCGGCGAAGTGGCCTGTCCCAATACCGCGCCGATCGACATCATCCAGTTCCTCCGCCTCGGACGGCGTCAAGCCGCACGGCGGCCTGTCGAGGCGGGCTGGTGCAAGGCTCGTGCCTCGCCCCGGCGGATGGGCGCGCGCAGGCTCTCCGCGCGATCAGGAGTCCGCGACGGCGAACAGAACTTGGCCGCGCCGGCTACACGTCATCCGTCGGGTGGCCGGCGTGCTCGAGGTGGGGCAGCGGTTCTCGCGCGCGGCATCTCCATTTCGCTCCGCGCATGAGCCGTGCAATAGTGTCCCGTTCGTGGCGGCTCCGTCCCTGCTGTTGATCGACGATGACCCTCGGATCGTCCCCGAGCAGGTCAATCACACCTTCAAGGCGCCCGAGTACAAGGTCGAGGTGGCCGGAAGCGGGAAGGACGGCCTTGACGCCGTGCGGCTCCATCCGCCCGACGTCGTGCTGCTCGACGTCCGTCTTCCCGATCAGTCAGGCCTGGCCGTGTACCAGAGCATCCGCGAGATCGACGCCCGCATCCCGGTCATCTTCATCACCACCACCAAGGCTGCGGAGGTGGCGATCGACGCGATGAAGCAGGGCGCCTTCGACTACCTGCAGAAGCCGCTCGACCTGGCAGAGCTGCGGCGCGTGGTGAGCCAGGCGCTCGAGGTGGTGCGGATGCGCGCGCCCGTCGCGCTGCCCGGGGCGACGGAGGAGGCCGCCGCCGAAGGGATGTTCGGCTCCAGCAAGGCGATGCTGGAGATCTTCAAGGCGATCGGAAGGGTGGCGGCCCAGGACGTGACCGTCCTCATCACCGGCGAAAGCGGCACCGGGAAGGAGCTGGTGGCGCGCGCCATCTGCCAGCACAGCACGAGATCACAGGCTCCGTTCCTCGCCTTGAACTGCGCCGCCATCCCCGAGAACCTCCTGGAGAGCGAGCTGTTCGGCCACGAGAAAGGCGCTTTCACCGGCGCGGACCGCCGCCGGATCGGCAAGTTCGAGCAGTGCAACGGCGGCACCATCCTGCTCGACGAGATCGGCGACATGCCGCTCCTCTTGCAGGCGAAGCTCCTCCGCCTCTTGCAGGAAAAGACGTTCGAGCGCGTGGGCGGCAACGAGTCCATCCGCGTGAACGTCCGCGTGATCGCCTCCACCCACCGCGACCTGAAGGCGATGCCGGACAAGTTCAGGCCCGACCTCTATTACCGGCTCAGCACCCTCACCATCCACGTGCCGCCGCTGCGCGATCGCCTGGAGGACCTGCCGGCCCTCGTGCAGCACTTCATCAGCCTGTACGGCAACGAGATGGGTCGCGAGGTCCGCGAGGTGGCGCCCGATGCGATGGAGCGGCTGCGGGCGCATCCGTGGCCGGGCAACATCCGCGAGCTGCAGAACGTCCTCCGCCAGGCGCTCTTGCGCGCGACCGGCACGGTGCTGCTCTCGTCGTTCCTTCCGGACATGTCGGGCGCCGCGGCAGCGGAAGCCCTGACTCCAGCCCCGGGCTTCGACCTGGCGGGCTTCGTCCGCCAACGGCTCTTGCCGACGACGAACGATTTGATGGATCAGACCCATCGCGAGGTCGATCGGGTGCTCTTGACGCTGGCGCTCGAATATACGCGCGGCAACTATACGGAAGCGGCGAAGCTCCTGGGGATCTCCCGGCAGACGATGCGGGTGAGGCTCCGGTCCCTGGGACTCCAGGTGACCCACTCCGTCGAGTCGAACGACGAGAATTGACCGGATCGGCCAGCTTCTGGCTGGCCGGCTCCTGGCCGGCGCCGTGCTCCGCTGTTCGGGCGGCGCGCGCGTCAGGGCACGATTCGTGCAGCCGCCGAGCCGACATGCATTGCCCGTCGCTCAACATCTTCGGCACCTTCTTCCCGTCGTGGATGCTCTGTGCCCTGCTCGGGATCGTCGGCGCCGTCGCCGTGCTGAAGCTCCTGGTGGCGCTGCGGATCGATCGCGAGATCGGTCCCCGGCTGGTCGTCTATCCCTGCCTCGCGCTGTCGGTCACCTCGGTCCTCTGGCTCGCCTTCTACGGACACTAGATGGCCCCCCGCGAGGAGCACGCTTCCGGAATGCGAAGGGCCGCAGGCCGGGCGGTCCTGGGGCTCTCAATCGTCCTGTGCATCGGCCTGGCCGTCCTGGTCCTGCATCGCCTCGACATACGGCCGCGCACCACCGACGCGATCGTCACCGCGAACACCATTCACGTCGCTCCCGAGATCGTCGGACGGATCGCCACCCTGAACGTCAAGGACGACGCGGTGGTCAAGAAGGGCGACGTGCTCTTCACCATCGAGGAGGAGCGTTACGTGCTCGCCCTGGCCCAGGCGAAGGCCCAGGTGCGCTCGCTCGAGGCGCAAATCGATCTCACCAACCGGGTGGTCTCCTCCCAGGTGAGCGCGGTCTCCGTGGCCCAGGCGCACACGGAAGCGGTGCGGGCCCGCCTGAAGAAGGCGTCCGACACCCTGGTGCGCATGGAGCCGCTCCTTCCGGACGGGTACGTGACGCCGGAGCAGATCGAGCTGGCATGGACGGCGAAGACGACCGCGGAGAGCGAACTGAGCGGGGCGATCTCCGCGACGCGGCAGACCCGCCAGGCGGTCGGGGATGCGAACGCGCTCATGGCGCAGCTCGAGGGGGCGCGGGCGCTGGTCGGCCTGGCGGCGCGCGATCTGCGCAATACGGTCGTCCGCGCTCCCTTCGACGGCCGCATCGTCGGCGTGACCACGTCGGTGGGCCAGATCGTGACCCCGGTCCGCGCCCTGTTCACGCTCATCGACACCTCGCAGTGGTACGTGGTCGCCGACTTCCGGGAGACGGAGCTGGAGAGCATCCACCCCGGCGACCCGGTCACCGCCTACGTGATGACCGCGCCCAAGGTCCATCTCGAAGGAAGCGTCGAGAGCATCGGGTCGGCCGTCGCAGAGATCGAGAACCTGAGCATCGCGGGCGTGCCGCCGGTCCAGCGCGATCTCAACTGGATCCGCATCGCCCAGCGCTTCCCCGTGCGCATCACCTTGCAGAGCCCTCCCGAGGAGCTGATGCGGATCGGAGCGTCGGCGGTCGCGGTCGTCCATCATGTCCGCAACTGATCCGGCCGCGCCAGCGGAATGGATCGGGCTCGCGGGTCTGGACCGGGCGCCGCGGCGCTCGACGTTCTGGCAATTCCTCCGCGACGAGCTGGCCGTCTCGCCGTCCCGCTGGTCGCGGATGGTGCGCATCACCGTCGTGGTCTCGATCGTGACCGTCGTGTCGCAGGCGCTCCACGTCCCCGACCTGGGCGTCTCCGCGTTCCTCATCCTGATGGTCTCCGCCTCGGACGTCGCGACCACCCTCCGCACCGGGATCGGCGGGGTCGTCGCCGTGACCCTCGCCATCGTCCTCACCTTCCTTCTCTATTCGCTGACCATCGGCGAGCCCGCGCTGCGGGTGGCCGCGATGATCTGCCTGGTCTTCGCCGGGATGTACTTCAGCCGGATCTCCCCGCTCGGCCCGGTGGGATTTCTAGCCAGCTTCGTGTGCACCTACTCGCTGACGTTCCCCGATCGGGGAGCGTCGCCCGAGCAGCTGGTCCGCCAGCTCCTCTGGGCCTGGGTCTTCGTCGCGTATCCGGTCGGCCTGCTCGTCATCCTCGACCTCATCGCCGGCCGCCGTCCGGCAGACGTCTTTCGCGACGAAATCGGCGAGCGCCTGGAGGCAGCCGCCGCATTTCTCGCGGCGCCGGGATCCGGCGACGCGCGTGCGCGCAAGCGCGTCGAGCGCCTGGAGCGCCTGGGGACCGGGGCCATCGCCCCTTACGTCAAGGCCGGTCCGCCCGCCGGCGCCGCTGCGCGCGCCGCGATCCTGCGCCAGGTGGATCTCCTCCTGCTGCTCCTTCGGGAGCTCCCAGCGGAAGCGAAGGGCGAGCCCGCTACGAAAGCGGCGCTCGCGCGGGCGGGGGAGGCCTGCCTGCAGGTGCACAGGATCCTCTCCGGCGAAGAGGTCGGCCGGGCGGAACAGTTTGGCGCGCTCGATCCCGCGCGGCCCGGAACCGAAACGTCCACGGCGGCGACGCTCGCCGTCGTCCTGCCGCTGCTCGACTGCGTGAAGGAGCTGGGTCTTTCCGTCGTCGAAGCCCGCCATCCTTCCGCGCCGTCCGCAGCTGCGGCCGCGGCACCGGCCGCCGCACCCCCCAACAAGGCGGAGGCGGTCCGGTTCTCGCTCAAGGTGACGGTTGCGGTCATGATCGCGTACGTCATCTACACGAGCCTCGTCTGGCAGGACATCCACACGGCGATGATCACCTGCTTCTTCGTCGCGCAGGCGAGCCTCGGCGCCACCATCCACAAGCTCACCCTCCGGATCACCGGCGCGGTCATCGGCGCCAGCCTCGGCATCGGCGCGATCGTCTTCGTCCTTCCGCAGCTCGAGACCATCGGAGGCCTGGTGGTGCTCGTTGCAGCGGTGACGCTGTTCGCCGCTTGGATTTCGACAGGAAGCCAGGCCATCTCCTACGCAGGCATCCAGGTCGCCCTCGCCTTCTACCTGACCGTGCTGCAGGGATGGTCGCGGACGAGCAAGATGGTCGTCGGCCGCGATCGCGTCATCGGCATCCTGCTCGGCAACGTGATCATGTCCGTGGTCTTCAGCACGCTGTGGCCCGTGCGGATCAAGCTGGTCGTGCGGCAGTCGCTCTCGCGGGCCCTGGAAGCCCTGGCCACGATGCTGAGGCTCGGCCGAGGCGATCCATCGACCCCTGGCCTGCGCGAGGCCGAGGTCGCCTTCCAGACCAACCTGCGGGCGGCGGAGCAGTATGCGCCGGCTCGCCAGCTGGAACCCGGCGGCGACGACCGGTGGTCGCTGATTCCGGCCGTCGAATCCCTCTTCGTGCGCATCCACGCGCTCGTTCGCCAGCCGCTCGACCCGCGCCCTCTGCCGCCGGAGGCGGCGGGCGCGCTCTCTGCGCTCCGCGAGAGCGCCGCGAGCTGGCTGTCGGGTGCTGCCGTGGCCCTGTCGGTGGACGGGGTGATCCCCGCCTTCCGCGGACCATCGGCCGGACAGACCGAGCAAGGCGCGGCCTTCTCCGGCGGGGCGGATCAGGCGGGCTTGCGCCTTTTGTGGCTCGGATCGCTCGGCAGGCAGATCGAGCAGTTCGCGGCGCGCGCAAGCGCGCCGCCGCCGGAGGAGCTGGCGCCATGAATCCAGGACCTCGCGCGCTGGCGCTCGCCGCGAGCTGCCTTTTGTGCGCGTGCGCGGGTTCGTACGCGAATCGGGCGCCGCCCTCGCCGGCAGCCGCATGGCGATCGGCGTCCGGCGATCCCCACGACTTCTCGCTGCCCGCGGACCCGTCGCTCGCGCGGGTGGAAACCGCGGCGCGGGTCGACCGCGATCCCGTCTATGGATTGCCCGAGCTGATCGACATTGCCGAGTCCGCGAATCCGGACACGCGCATCGGCTGGGAGCGCGCGCGCCAGGCGGCCCTCGCGGTGGGTCTAGCCGAGGCAGAGTACCTGCCCACCATCTCCGCCCTGGCGCTGGGCGGGTACCGGCATACGTCCGTGCCCGTTCCTGACGTCAAATCCCTCCTCATCCATCCGACCGCCGACGGGCCAGGCGTCTCGATTCCGCTTCCTCTGGCGACGAACGGACGCGTGGGTGTCGACACCTTCGACGTCCTCCCGTTCCTGGCCATCCGCTGGCAGCTTCTCGACCTCGGCCGCGGGGCGGGCGTGGACGCGGCCGAGCATGCCTCGGCCGCTGCCAACGTCGCTTTCACCGCGGAGCACCAGAAGGTGGTCTTCGAAGTAACGCGGGCCTACCTGCGCCTGGGCGCTGCCCGCGCGCAGAGCGCGGTGGCGCGCGATGCGCTGGAGCGGACTCGCGGGATCGCCAGGGCAGCCGAGGCGCGGCAGCAACGGGGGCTCGCCACCACGGTCGAGACCGCCGAGGCGCGCCGGGAGGTCGCGCAAGCCGAGTACAACCTCACGCAGGCGCAGGCGAGCGAGACGGCCGTCTATACCGCCCTGCTGTCCGTGATGGGGATCGATCCCTTGACGCCGCTGAAGGTGGCGACGAATCGGAGCAGGGACCTTCCTCCCGAGCTCACGCGCGCCGTGGAGCAGTACCTGCAGGCCGCCTTGAAAACCCGCCCCGACTTGCAGGCCGCCGTGGAGCTGCGTTCCTCCGCCCAGGCGCTGGTCTCCAAGAGCAAGGCGACTTTCCTGCCGCGGATGAGCGTTCTGGGAACGGCCGGCGCGGCGATCTTGGGAGCACGCGTCGACGGAGGTTCGTTCTCCAGCTCGACGCTGCCGAACGCAGGCGTGATGGTAGCCTTCGATTGGCTCTTGTTCGACGGCGGAGTCCGGGATGCGCAAACGCAGATCGCACGCTCCCGCGAGAACGAGGCCGAGCAGTCGATCGTGAAGCTCCAGCAAAGGACCACGCAGGAGGTCGTCGCCGCCTACAACGAAGTGAACGCGAGCCTGTCCCGGTACCAGGCCGCCTCCTCGTTGGAGAGGACCGCCGGGGTCGCCGAAGACGCGACGACCAAGTCTTACGCGAACGGGCTGTCGACGGTCACCGACGCCCTGGGCGCGCAGAAGGCGCGATCGCTTGCGTCCGCCGCCAAGGAGCAAGCCTTCGCCGAGGCGCTCATCTCGGCGACGGCGCTGGCGTTCTCCTCCGGCCAGCTCGGATCGGCGAAGGCCGTTCCCGACCTGCGACAGTGATGGGAGGGCGGCTTGGCATGGGTCGTGCTCCGGCATGGAGCAGACAAAAAAGGGGAAACGATGACTGACGTCGATCTGTCGATCGCGGCCGATGCCGACGCGTTGAGCCTTTCGGCGGCAGAGCAGTTCGTGGAGTTGGCGCGGACCGCCGTTCTCACCCGTGGCCGGTTCACGGTCGCCCTGTCGGGAGGCAGCACACCGCGCCGCCTCTACGAGCGGCTGGCGGCGCCGCCGTTCCAGGACCGCGTCGACTGGACGCGCATCGAAGTGTTCTGGGGCGACGAGCGGGGTGTCCCGCCGGACCACCCCGACTCCAATTTTCATCTGGCATCGGCGGCGCTCCTCGACCGCGTCCGGATCCCCCGGCAGCGCATCCACCGCATGCGCGCCGAGTTGGCCGACCGCGACGCCGCGGCGCGCGACTACCAGATCGAGATCGCCCGCGCGTTCTGCGTGGACGAAGCGGGCCGGCCGCCGTCGTTAGATCTGGTGCTGCTCGGCATGGGCGGCGACGGGCATACCGCCTCGCTGTTCCCTGGGGCCGAGGCGCTGCGCGAGGGACGGCGCTGGGCGGTGAGCGTCGAGGCGCCGCAACGCCCTCCGCCGTCGCGAATCACCCTCACCGCGCCGATCCTCAATCGTGCCCGGGAGATCCGCGTGCTCGTGGCAGGAGCGGACAAGGCGGCCACGCTTCGCGCCGTCTTGCAGGGACCGCACGAGCCGGAGCGCAGGCCGATCCAGCTGGTGGCGCCAGAGAACGGCCGCATGCTCTGGCTGGTCGACGCGGCCGCGGCAAGCGCGCTCGGGCCGGCGGCGGCTGCGGTCGCTGGAGGTGCGAGATGACGCTCCTGGCCGGCGACGTGGGCGGCACCAAGACGCAGCTGGCGCTGCTGGAGCACAGCGGCGCGGGCCTCGAGGTGGTGCGGGAGGGAATGCTCCACAGCCATGACTTCGCGACCTTCGAGGCAGCGGTTGCGAGCTTCCTGGCCCAGGGGCCGCGGGTCGAGATCTCCGCCGCGTGCTTCGGGGTGGCGGGCCCGGTCGTGGACGGCCGCGTGAAGACCACGAACCTGCCCTGGGAGCTCGACGAAGAACGGCTTGCCGCCGGGATTCCGGCCCGGCACGTGCGTCTCTTGAACGATCTCGTGGCGATGGGGGAGGGCATGCTCGCGCTGCCCGCCGGGTCGTTCCAGACCCTCCAGAGCGGCGAGCGGCGCGGCGGCACCATGGCCCTGATCGCCGCCGGCACGGGGTTGGGCGAGGCGGTGCTCCATTGGGACGGGTCGCGCCACGTCGTGCTGAGCTCGGAGGGCGGGCACGTCGATTTCGCGCCGCGGACCGATCTGGAAGACGGGCTGCTCCGGTTCCTGCGCAAGGAATTCGGTCATGCGAGCTACGAGCGGGTGCTCTCGGGACCGGGGTTGCACAACATCTACCGCTATCTGCGCAGCGACGGCGGCCCCGCGGAGCCGGCCTGGCTTCACGAGCGGCTTGCGAACGGCGACCCGAGCGCCGCGATCTCGGAGGTCGCGCTCCTGGGCGAGGACCCGGTCTGCGTCCAGGCCCTCGACCTGTTCGTCTCGATCTACGGGGCCGAGGCGGGAAACCTGGCGCTGAAGTCTCTCGCGGTGGGCGGCGTCATCATCGGCGGCGGCATCGGCCCGAAGATCCGCCCCCGGCTCGCAAACGGCGTGTTTCTCGAGGCGTTCCGCGGCAAGGGCCGCTTTTCGTCCCTCCTCTCCTCGATCCCGGTGCGGCTGGCGCTCGATCCGAAAGCGCCGCTCCTCGGGGCCGCCAGGGTCGCGGCCTCGCTGTAAGCAGCGCGGCCCCTCAGCGGCGGGGCTTGTAGACCAGGGCCGCCTCGAGCACCTGTCCCGCGGCGGCCTCGTTGGTCCCGCGAAGCTCCACGAAGAAGCGGTCGCCGCCCGAGTGCACCTTGATCATCGTGCCCGCGGGCAGCTTGGGCCAGTCCGTGTCGGCGCCCTCGGTGGCGGCCAGGGCGAAGCCGCACTCGAGGACGCGCTGCAGGCGCTCGCGCGTCAGTCCGACCAGGGGACGCACGGTCATCATGGCGCCAACCAGGGCGTCTCCTGTGTAAGCCTGGCTGCCGAAGACGCGGTTGGTGTTCTCGCGCAGCGGTTGGACGTCCTCGATGGACTCTCGCGGCAACCGCCGGATCGCCTCGCTGTCGGCGACGCCGTCGCACACCTTCGGTTTCGGTGGGGGGACCTTCGGGGCAGCGACGGCGCCGGCGGCCACCACGAGCGCGGCCGTGGTGGCCAGGAACCGATGAATGCCGATCACAAGGGTACCTCCTGAGGAGCTGCAGCGCTCCCCGCTACATCTGCTCGAGCGTCTTGCCCCGGGTCTCGCGCACCGCGATCCAGACGAAAGGCAGCGAGACCGCGGCGGCCAGGGCATAGAGCGCGTACGTGCCGGCGAGGCCGGCCAGGCCCACCAGCGGCAGGAAGCTGACGGTGACGAGGAAGTTCGTCGCCCAGTTGGTGGCGCCGGAGACCGCCAGGGCCGCGCCGCGCATCCGGTTGGGGAACATCTCGCCGAGCAGCACCCACATGACCGGTCCCCAGGAGAGCGCGAAGGAGACGATGTACAGGTTCGCCGCCACGAGACCCGTCACCGCGGCCGCGTGGGTGAGCAGCGGCTTCCCGTTCGGTCCGACGCCGGCGTGGCCGAACACGACCGCCATGACCGCCAGGGTCACTGCCATGCCGGCCGAGCCCACCAGCAAGAGCGGCTTGCGCCCGGCGCGGTCGACCAAGGCGATCGCCGGAATGGTGGCCAGGATGTTGACGAGGCCGGTGAGCAGGTTGATGCGCAGCGCCCATTGCTCCGTCGCCCCGGCCGCTTTCCACAAGAGCTCGCCGTAATAGAAGATGATGTTGATCCCGACGAATTGCTGGAAGGCGGCCAGCCCCATGCCGACGAGGACCACCGGGGCGATCCGGCGCGTGCCGGTCACGAACAGGTCCGAGAGGCGCCGGCGCTGCTCCCCGAGCAGGCTCTGCTCGACCCGGGCGACCTGCGCCTCGGCATCGCCGCCGATGTGAGCGAACACGCGGAGCGCTTCGTCCCTCCTGCTGTTGGCGACGAGGAAGCGCGGCGACTCCGGAATGAGGAGCACGCCGACGAGGAACGCGAGCGACGGCGCGGTTTCCATCCAGAACATCCACCGCCAGGCCGGCTGCCCCAGCCAGAGGGTCGCGCTGGCTCCGCCGGCGAACCTGGCGATGATGTCGTTGCTCAAGAAGGCGCCGAACAGCCCCAGCACGATCGCCATCTGCTGCAGCGAAGCCAGCCGCCCGCGCATGTGCGAAGGGGCGATCTCGGCGATGTACATCGGGGCCAGCACGCTGGCCGCGCCGATGGCCAGTCCGCCGGCGAGCCGCGAGGCGATGAAGAAACCTGCCGAACCCGACAGGCCCGTCGCGGTGGCGCTGATGAGGAAGAGGACGGCATTCAAGAGCATGGTCGGACGGCGGCCATAGCGGTCCGCGATGGTTCCTGCGGAGAAGGCGCCGATGGCGCAGCCGAGCAGCACCGAGGCGACGGCGAAGCCCGTGGTGGCCGCCCGGGTACCGAAGGCCTGGGCCAGCGCGTCGACGGTGCCGTTGATGACGCCGCTGTCGAAGCCGAAGAGAAAGCCGCCGATGGCGGCGATGGAGCTCAGGGCAATGACGTAGACGGCACGGGGATCCGTCGCCGCCTGCGCCGCCGTCAGCGCGTCCGCGAGCGGCAAGGACGAGCGGGTCTCGGTTCTTCCTGCCAGTTCATCATCCACGGCTAGGCTCCTTTACGGGCGAAAGCGGTCCATCAGAAATTGACTCCGGCCTGGAGACCGGCCACGAACGCGTCGGCGATCTGGCCCGTGCCGCCCGGCTGGATGATGTACTGGAGGTCCGGCTGGACGAAGAGCGCGCCGCGGAGGAATTGGAGCCGATAGGTCAGCTCGAGCGCGAGCTCGTGCTCCTGGACTCCGACGGTCGGATCGGCCTGCTGCTCGCGCCGCTGCGCATCCTGCAGGTCGCTGCTGAAGTGGCCGTAGACGATCCCGAGGCCCAGGACATCGGTAGGCCGCTGCACCAGCAGGCCGCGGACGACGACGGCAGCGTTGGCGAAGAACGGCATCTGGCTGACCGACTGATCGGGCGAGACCAGCAGCGAGCTGGTGACGCCGAAGCCACGGACGGACCTGGGCCCGCCGAACCTGACCAACACCTGGTCGAACTGGCCATAGATGCCCCAGTTGCCGCGCGAGGACGCAGAGGCCTGGCCGGGCCCGACGGTCCTGAAGTCGGTGTACTGGCTGTGGTCGTACCAGAATCCCGCCTTGTAGTTGCCGAGCAGGCCCTGATCGCCGGGCAGGCCGTTGACCTGGTACCCGATTTCACCCATCGCGAAGACCGGTCCATCGATGGAGAACTCCGCGCCGTGGTGCGAGTCGTCCCGGATAGAGGGATCGCCGTTGTAGACGCCCCCCATGACGTAGGACCGTTCGGTCGGCTTCACCTTGACGAGCGCGCCCCAGGTGGCGTTCGGGTAGGCGGTCATGCCGGGAGCGTTGAAGAACACGCCGACCGGGTTGCCGCAGAAACCGTTCTGGATGAAGACGCAGCTGTAGGCGGAGACGAGGAAGTCGTCTCCCGCGGCCATGCGGCCGAGGCGCAGCTCGACGCGGTCGCCGAGCAGTCGCTGCCGATACGCCAGGTCGACGATCTTGTACGTGCCCGGGAAGATCTGCTGCACGCTGAAGACGTTGCCGATGTCGTCCCGGGTCAGGCTGGATCCGAAGCGCTCCGAGAAGCTGAACTCGAACGAGCCACCCGGGATCCCGAACAGCTTCTGGAAATCGAAGAGCAGATCGACGCCGAGGTTGTTGGTGGCCGTGAAGCCCTGCTGCTTTCCGCCGGTCGGATTGCCGAGGGCGTCGGTGACGAACGTGATCGTGGGGACGACGCCGTGCGTCTCCAGCCAGGTGCGCGCGCCGAGCCAGTCTCCCAGGAGGTGCGCGCGCGGCAGGACGAGTTGGAAGGGCGTCTCCGCCAGCGGGCGCGCGGCGGCGGGAGGCGGGGCGGCTTCTTCGGCGTGGAGGGCGGCGGCCCGGCCGGCGACGAGCAGGGCGGCAGCGACCACGGCTTGACTCCGGCGGATGGTCAGACTCATTGAGCGATCTCGCGGTCGGGTGCTTCGCTCTGCGGTGAAGGCATGGGACTGTCGCCAGTCATTGCCCGGCGGTTCTGCAATGCTGGTGCCGCGCTCTACCCAGAGAAAACACGGGGAATGCTCGCGGCCACGTTCTGAGCGGCGCGGCCAAGGTTCGACCGACGTAGCCCTGCCAGCCCGTGCGCTCTTTCCTGATTACGCGCCCTTCGCAAAGGCACCGTCGTTGCAATATGCTGCCCTTCATCGAATCGAGCGGCAACAGTGTCCGACGAGACCAAGATCCTCCGTCGAACGATGCGGGACATGGTCGCGCTGTCGGCGCTGCCGGCCGCCTGGGTCAAGCTGGAGCCGCTCCAGATCGCCGAGGGTCTGGCCGAGGTCGTGCAGACCACGCTCGGCCTCGAGTTCGTCTACCTCCTGTTGACGGGCCCCGACGAGCGCTTCATCGAGCTCGCGCGCTCGCGTCAGGGGCCGCGGACCGATGCGGCGGAGATCGGACGGGCGCTGGCGCCGATCCTCGAGAAAGGGGCGACGGACTCCGGGCTCAACCTGGAAAACCCCATCGGACCGGGCACCGTGCGGTGCGTTCGCATCCCGATCCGCTGGGAAGGCCCCGAGTGGATTCTGGTCGCAGCCAGCGCTCGCCCGACGTTTCCCGCGGCCGAAGACCGCCTGGCCCTGAGCGTCAGCACCAATCACGCCGCGACGATGCTGACTGCGCGCACGCAAACCCAGGAGGCGCTGCGCGCCAGCGAGCACCGCTGGAGAAACCTGGCCGAGGCACTCCCCCAGCTGGTCTGGACGTGCTTGCCCGACGGCAGCTTCGAGTACCTGAGCCCGCAGTGGCGGGAATTCACAGGCATGCCGGAAAGCGAGATCGCGGCGCGCGGCTGCAGCTACCTGCTGCCCCCCGACGAACGCGAGCGAAGCCACGCGAGATGGCTGGCGGCACTGCAGCGCGGAACCGACTTCGCGTTCGATCACTGGATGCGCGGGGCCGACGGCACCTACCGCTGGTTCCACACCAGCGCCCGTCCCATGCGCGACGACTCCGGGACCCTGATCAAGTGGCTCGGCACCAGCACCGACGTCACCGAGCTCCGCCAGGCCAAGGAGGCGGCGGAGTCCGCGAACCGCGCCAAGGACGAGTTCCTCGCCAACGTGAGCCACGAGATCCGCACGCCGATGAACGCGATCCTCGGCATGACCGAGCTCACGCTCGATTCGGAGCTCGGCAGCGAGCAGCGGGACTGGCTGCGCACGGTGAAGTCCGCGGGCGAGAGCCTCCTGGGGATCATCGACGGCCTGCTCGACTTCGCAAAGGTGGCCGCGAACAAGCTCGAGCTCGAGCGTGCGGAGCTGGCGCTCCGCGAGGAGCTCGCGGACATCCTGCGCGCGCTCGCGGTGCGCGCGCATCGCAAGGGGCTCGAGCTGATCGGCGACGTCGACGACGACGTTCCGGACCGGGTGGTGGGCGACGCCGGGCGCCTGCGGCAGATCCTGATCAATCTGGTCGGGAACGCGATCAAGTTCACGGACCAGGGCGAGGTGGTCGTCCGTGTCGAGGCGCAAGAGCATTCCGGCGACGAAGTCGTGCTCAGGTTCACGGTGCGCGATACGGGCATGGGCATTCCCGCCGACAAGCACGCCGTCATCTTCGAGGCCTTCAAGCAAGAGGACACGTCGACCACCAGGAAGTACGGAGGCACCGGGCTCGGCCTGACGATCGCCTCGCGGCTCGCGGCGCTCATGCAAGGCTCAATGTCGGTCGCCAGCGAGCCTGGCAAGGGCAGCACCTTCACCTTCACCGCGCGGCTCGGGCGCGGCGGTCTCAGGGACGGACCGGCGCTTGCGCCGGCCCCAGGGGCGCGAATCCTCGTCGTGGACGACAACCGGACGAGCCGCGACACCTTGGAGCGTTGGCTACGATCCTGGCAGCTCGACGTCACCGCCGTCGCGGACGGACTTTCCGCGATGGACGCGCTGTGGGACGGAGTCGCGGCGGGGCGCCCGTATCGGCTGGCACTGCTCGACGCCAGCATGCCCGGGGTCGACGGGACCGCAATCGCGACGCGGGTGCGCGAGCGCAGGAGGTTCGACGGCGTCAAGGTCGTCATGATGATCACGGGCGATCGCTCCCCGGACGAGGCGCGCGCGCGGCACGCCGACCTCTCCGTTCGCAAGCCGGTGCTGAAGAACGAGCTCGCCGGCGTTCTCGTCCGGTTGCTCGACGGGCGCGGCCGGGAGGATCGCCCGGCCGACGAGCCAGCCCCCGCATCGAGCAGGTCACCGCGGCCTGCCCTCGTGGCGGCGGTGCCGTTGCGCGTGCTGGTCGCGGAAGACAACGACTTCAATGGCGATCTGGTGCGAGAGCTGCTCCTCAGGCGGGGCCATCACCCCCACATCGTGGCCTCCGGGAGCGAAGTGCTCGAGCGCCTCGAAGCGGAGGAGTTCGACCTCTTGCTGCTCGATCTGCACATGCCCGGCCTGGACGGCTTCCAGGTGATCGAGCGCATTCGCGCGAGGGAGCGGGTCGCCGGCGGGCACTTACCCGTGGTCGCCTTGACCGCGCGATCGAGGACCGAGGATCAAGATCGCTGCCTGGCGGCGGGAATGGACGGCTTTCTCGCCAAGCCGATCGACAGGAACGCGCTCTGGTCCGAGATCGAGCGCGTCGCGCCGCCGGACCAATGGATCGACGCGAGTGTCCTGCTCGCGGCGTGCGGAGGAGATGCGGATATCCTCGACGCGCTGAAGGACGCAGTGCGGGAGCATCTACCCGAAGCGCTTGGCCGCGTCGAGGATGCGTTCCGGCGCGGTGACGCGCGGGCGCTCCGCGAAGCGGCTCACAGCCTTCACGGGATGGTCGCGACGGTGTCGGGTCCGGCCGGCAGCGCGGCCTCCGCGATCGAGGACGCCGCCGCGGACGGAGCTCTCGACCGGGTGGGTAGTCTGCTCGGACAGCTCAAGGCGCTGACGGACTCCATCCTCGCGGGGATCGGCGGCGTCACGCTCGGGCGGCTGGAGATGCTCGTCAACCGGCGCACGCCGGCCGATCACATCGGCGCATCGTGATAGAGCCGTCCCGCCGATCCGTGCAGCCCCGTGGATGGCACGGCGCGTGCTTGACCCTCCCGCAGTGTCGGATTCGGAGCGCTGCATGCACGACGGGGAGATCGAGCGCCACGGCGCCGACGTGGTCGTGCGGGTCACTCCACGCACGCCCGCGCCGGGGACCGGGGTCATCCCGACCAGATCCGCCGCAGAGGTCATGGAGCTCATCCTCCAGGCCACGGCGCTCATTTTCGCGAACGGGGAGACGACGGAGCGGACGGTCGCTGCCGCAAAAGAGATCGGGGACGCATTCGGCTACCGCACAACCTCGTTCCCGCGTTGGGATCAGCTCGCCGTCCGCATCGACGGCCCGGATGGAGTGCACCACGATGTGCTCGCGGTGGAGCCTGCCGGCATCGACATGAACAAGGTGCTGCAAGGCGAGGAAGCCATCCACGCGCTGCACGAGCACACGGCTCCGGTCGAAACATCGCGATCGAGATTGGCCAGGATTGCGGCGCTTCCCCCGGTCGCGCCGGGAAGGTTCGTACTGGCGGCCGCAATCGGCGCCGCAGCGCTCGCTGTCGTGTATGGGGCCGGGCACCTCGCGACGCTCGGGCTCGCCGCGTTCAGCGGCGGAATGGGTGCGCTGATCCGGCGAGGACTGGCGAAGGTCAGCTCCAATCTGTTCGTCCAGCCATTTTGCGCCGCCTTCCTGGCCGGTGTGATCGGAGGAATGGTCCGGCGGTTCCAGCTCTGTCCGGAGGTGGCCCTGGTCGCCCTCTGCCCCTGCATGCTGCTCGTTCCCGGCCCGCATTTCCTGAACGGGGTCATGGATCTCGTTCGGGCGCGCGTCGCGATCGGCGCTTCGAGGATCGCGTTTGCGCTCCTCGTCATCGCCGCAATCTCCACGGGGCTCCTGCTGGGCCTATTGACGGTCGGCGCGTCGATCCCGGTCTCGCTGCCATCGCGGAGCATCGCGCTGCCGCTGGACGTCGTCGCGGCAGGCTTTGCGGTGTCTGCGTACGGCAGCTTCTACTCGATGCCCTGGCGCCATCTCGCGATCCCGATCGTCGTCGGAATGGTCGCCCACGGTCTTCGGTGGTCGGCGCTCTCGCTCGGCGCGACCGCAGACGCGGCCGCGTTCCTGGCCTGCCTCTTCGTCGGGGCGATCATCACTCCCGTCGCCAATCGTCTGCGGCTTCCGTACGCGGCGCTCAGCTTCGCTGCCGTCGTCGCGTTCATCCCCGGCGTGTTCCTCTTCAGGATGACGGCCGGTGTCGTCCATGTTGCGCAGCTCGGCGAAAAGGCGCCTCCCACGCTGGTCCCCCTGATCGCCGGCGACGGGGCGACGGCGATCCTCATCCTGGTTGCGATGGGCTGCGGCCTGATCGTGCCGAAGCTCGTGGTGCAGCGCTAGCTGTGCAGGTCGGCGCGCGGTCGCCTCGGCGCGGCACCGTACCGGAGGTCAGGGCGCCTTCGCCGTCTGCGTCGTCGCGGGCACCGTGTCGGCAATCTGCTGGCCGAACCGGACGAGCGTCCTCTGCATGGCGGCGACCAGCGCGTCGTAACCGGCACCGTCGATCTTCTCCGTTACCGTGGTCTCCCGCACGCCGAGCGACTCGCCGCTCTGAGCGATCAGTTCCCACCGGCCCTGCAGGACGACCGACTGTCCGGGGACCCCGTCGAAGCGCGAGACGCTGACCGCGGCGCGGTAGCTGGGTCCGACGCCGGAAAGAGTGGCCGACCTCCAGGGCGCGACCGCGATCTGCTGGGACGCGAGGCGATCGCGCAGCGTCGCAACCAGAGAGCCGCTGATCTCGTTGTCGAGGGAACCACCCCAGCGGTCGAACTCCGCGACGACGAGCTCGTTCGCGCCGGTGCGGGTGACGATCTGCGGGCGGTCGATGGACTCCGGGATCTCGATCGGCCCGATCGCCAGCGTCGCATCAGGTGCGGTCGGGCCCTGGCCGTCCCTAACCTGGAGGGGCGCCAGTGTGTAGAACCGGGAGGGGCGCGAGGTTCCCAGGCAGCCCGCCAGCAGGAGGGACATGGCGCAGGCAAACAGCGGCGGCCGACGGACGTGTCTCATTCCAGTCACCTCTTTCCCTTCAGCACGGCCTCCGGGTGGAGCTCGAGATACCCGGCCAGCGAACGCACGGAGCGCGCGGCGGCGTCGAGGTCCCCGAGGGTCCTGGTCAGGTCGTACCCCACGTTGGCGTTCTGCACGGCCACCTTCTGGTAGGCCCCGAGCGTCGAACGCATCTGGTCGAGGGAAGCTCCAGCCTTCTTCATCGCGTCGGTGAAGCTCGCCGCCATCTCCGCCGACGGCCCTTCCTTCATGGAAAGCGTCTTCTCGGCTTGCACGAAGGTGCGCCGGGCGGCGTCCGACGTCGCGTTCAGGCTCGCGAACAAAGGCGTGATCTCCGTGGCGATCCCGCGGAGAAGCCCGTCGAGGTCGCGCAGGCTGTCCTGCGCCGCGGGAGAATCGACCAACCGTTCGATCCCGTCGATCACCGCCATGACCTTCTCGGGGAGCTTCTGCAGCGTCTGAACGATCTGATCCTGCAGAGACGGGATGGTGGGAATCTCTGGATACCGCGTGTCCAGTCCGAGGAGCCTCGTGGGATGGTCGGGATGGAAATCCATGTTGATGTAGAGCTGCCGGGTGATGAAGCTCTCGATGTCGAGCTGGGCCTTGAGCCCCTTCTCCAGAAGCGGTTGGTGGAACTTGTGCTCGGAGAGCAGGCTCGACGCATTCTCGCTACCGGAGACGATCAAGCTCGTCGGGTCGATTTCGACGTAGACGGGGATGGCAATGCTCAGGGTGTCGGGATCGAACACCGCGGCGATCTTCGTGACCTCTCCAACCCTGACACCCCTGAATTCGACGGGCGAGCCGACCGACAGCCCCGTGATCGAGCCCGAGAAGTACATCACGAACGTGGGTCGCTTCTGGAAGAACCTGCGCGATCCGAAAACGGCGATGCCAGCCACGGTCAGCGCCACCGCGCCGACGACGAACGCCCCGATCAGCGTTTTCCTCGCGTGCCTAGCCATGGCTCGTCCCTTCGCCGCGGGTAAGGAAGGCGAGCACCCGGGGATCCCTCGATTCGGCCAGGAGCTGCTTCGGGTTTCCCGAGGCGATCATCGTCTTGCTGTCGCCGTCGAGGAACACCGAGTTGTTGCCGATGGCAAAGATGCTCCGGAGCTCGTGCGTCACGACCACGATGGTGGCCCGGAGGGAGTCGCGCAGATCGAGGATGAGGTCGTCGAGCCGCCGCGAGCTCACCGGGTCGAGCCCCGCCGACGGCTCGTCGAAGAAGAGGATGTCCGGGTCGAGTGCCATCGCGCGCGCCAGCCCGGCGCGCTTCGCCATGCCGCCGCTGATCTCCGAGGGGTAGTACTCCTCGAAACCCGAGAGGCCCACGAGCGCGAGCTTGAGCGAGGTCAGCGCGGAGATCTCCGCGGCGTCGACGGCGGCGAACTCCTGGAGCGGCATGGCCACGTTCTCCGCCAGGGTCATCGAGCTCCAGAGCGCGCTGCCCTGGTACAGGACCCCGAAGCGTCGCAGGAGCCGCTCGCGTTCGGGCGGGGGCATCTCCCAGAAGCCGGCGCCGGTGCCTTGGTAGGAGATGATCCCGCGGGCAGGCTCCCGCAGTCCGATGAGGTGGCGGAGCAGGGTGCTCTTTCCGCTCCCGCTCCCTCCCATGATGATGAAGATGTCGCGCTCGTTCACGGTGAAGTTGAGGTCCTGCATGACCACCGCGCCGCCGTAGGCCAGGGTGAGATCGCTCACGGTGATCTTGGGACGCGCTTCGATCATCGCGTCGCCGCCTTGTTCAAATGCCGAAGACATAGGAGATGACCGTGATGATCGCAGTCGCGACCACGATGCTGAGGATGCCGGTGACCACGGCGGAGGTGGTGGCCTCGCCTACCGCGGAGGCGCTACGCCCGCTGCGGACGCCACGCATGCATCCGGTGAGCGACACGAGCAGCCCGAAAACGGCGCTCATGAACAGGCCGAGGAACAGGTCGTTGAGGTGGACCGCGCGCTTGGTTTCGAGCAGGTACTGCACCGGGCTGATGTCGAGCATGGACCCCGCGACGACCAGCCCTCCGGCAATTCCCGAGAGGTCGGCGTAGAGGCAAAGCAAGGGCATCATCAGGGCGAGCGCGAGCAGACGCGGGAGGACGAGGAACTCCATCGGCGGAATGCCGAGCGTCCTCAAGGCGTCGATCTCCTGGTTTGCCTCCATCGTGCCGAGCTCCGCCGCGAAGGACGCGCCGGTGCGGCCGGCGACGATGATGCCGGTCATGATGGGCGCGATCTCCCGGAGCATGCCGATGCCCACCAGGTCCGCGACGTAGATCTGCGCCCCGAACCTCCGCAGCTGGATCGCGCCGACGAATGCCAGGATGAGTCCGACGAGCAGGTTGATGAGCGCGACGATGGGAAGCGACCGCGCGCCGCAGTCCTGGACGGCGAGCAGGAAGTCCGACGGCCGGAACCGGGCCTTGCCCGCGAAGAGGCGGAGCAAGGAGAGGAACGCTTCACCGATGAAGGCGAGCGTTTCGCCACACCCGGCCCACCAGGCGATCGCGGCATCGCCGACGCGCGCGAGGACAGGCTGCGGCTCCGAGCTGCGCCGGCCGGGTCTCGCCGGCACCGCGGTGGCGAGCGCGAGGAGCCGCCTCACGCCTTCGGGCAGCCCACGCCGGTCGACCTCGACGCCGAGGTGCCTGCATCGCGACAGCACCGCCAGGAGAAACGTGAGCAGTCCGCTGTCCCAGCCGGCGAGGACACCCGTCTCGAAGATCACCTTTTTCGGAAGAGGAGATTTTTCAATCTCTCCGATGACGCCTTCGAGTGCGGGGAGTCCGCGCGTCAGCTTCCAGTCGCCGCCCAGCGCCACGAGCAGCGTCCCATCGGCTCCTCTCGCGTACTCTAGTTCGACCTGCTCCATCGCTCCGAATCCTGTCGCCCCGGCTACTTTCTGGCCAATCGCGGCACGGCGATCCTGCCGCGTAGTGGCGCCTCAGCTCGACCACCGCGGAGCGCTGTTCTCCTCCATTCAGGAATCGTGCCTGTTGGCATCGGACCGGCTGCTCGCCACGTCGGCGCGTTCGCGAGGAGTAGGCTCGCCCGCGATTGGACGGTGCGGAGGGTTCTTCTCAGCGGCTTCCTGGGTCGGGTCAGGCTAGGGCGGTGCGATCGGCCGCCCCGTGGCGAGCACGAACCTGGCGTTGCGCAGGTGCGTGCGCGGCCGGGGAGGGGCGCTGCTTCGGAGGCGGCCAAGCTCGTGCGCCGCTCCAGCCGCGATGAACAGGGAGCTGGCCATGGCGAGCGGAACGAAGCGTGGCGGAACGAACCGGCGCCACCGCTTGAGCTCCCGCAGACAAGAGAGGTACGAAGCTCTCGCCCGATGGAGCAGGACGAGCACATCTCGCGCGAAGCCATGCCCGGCGCCGTGGATCAGTGGAACAACTGCGTCGAAAGGCGCGGCGTCAGGGCGCACGGAGCTCAGAAGGTGTGTGGGCGGTCGAGAAGGAGCACGGCGAACAGGATGGTGAGATAGGCCAGCGAGCCGAGGAACTCCTTGCGGGCCCACCGATCGATGTGGTCGGCGCGCAGGCCCCGGATCCCGAGCGCGAGGAAGAGGCCTCCCGAAACGACCGCCGCGGTCAGATAGACGGTGCCGCCGACGCCGAGCGGGATGAACATCAGCGAGACCGCGATCAGCGCGAGCGTATAGAGGACGATGTTGCGCAGCGTCTCGCGCTCGCCCCCGGGCTCGTTCGGCTGCACGATCAGCCCGGCGCGCGCATACTCGCGCCGGCGGAACAGCGTGATGGCGAGGAAGTGCGGCACCTGCCAGAGGAAAAGGACCGCGAAGAGCAGGACCCCGGGCAGATCGAGGCGTCCAGTGGCCGCCGTCCAGCCGATCAGGGGCGGCATCGCGCCCGCCAGCGCGCCGACCAGCAGCGAGGCGGCCGTGCGCCGCTTCATCGGCGTATAGACGAGCACGTAGCTCACCAGAGCGACCGCGGCGAGCAGGCCGGGAATCGGACCGGCGACGACGGTGAGGAGTGGGACGGACGCCGAGGCGAGCAGGAGGCCGAACCCGAGCGCGCGCCGCGGTTCGATGCGGCCGGAAGGCAGCGGGCGGCGCATCGTGCGCGGCATCAGGGCGTCCGTGTCGCGCTCGAGGTACATGTTGAGCACGTTGGCGGCGGCGACGACCATCGCCGTGGCGACGATGGTGAGCAGCGCGGTATGCAGCTCGGGCAACGCGGGTGCGAGCCAGAGGCCGGCGGCGGTGGTGAAGACGACCAGGGCCGTGATGCGAGGCTTGGTCAACTCCAGATATGCCGCGAGGCTGGGCATGGGGGTTCATGCCGCGAGCGGAAGCAGCCCCGCGTGGTTTTTGCCCAGCCCGCGCAGACGGACCTGGTGACCGGAAGCGAACGTGCGAGCGAAGAGCGCAAGCGCTCTTCCCCGGATCGGCCCCGCCTCGCTCAGGTCGACGACGATGGTCGCTGGGAGCGGCACCTGCGAGACGCAGCACGCGAGCATCCGGGCGGTGAATTCGTCCAGCGTGCCCTCGATCGAGAACATCACCCGCCTCGGATCGATCCCGCGTCGCACCCGGAGCTTCGGCGGAGCAGGAATGGCGCTCTCCTCGACGGGGTTGGTGCGGCGCCGGCGCCGGAAGCAGAATTCGACCACGCCGATGAAAGCAGCGACGATCGCGACCTTGACCGTCAGATCGATCGCCCCCTTCATGGCAGCCACAAGAGCTCGAGGAACGTCGTCCGGCGGTTGGTCAGGAGCGCCTTGCAGCAGTTCAGCCACGTCCGCAGGCCGAAGTCCTGGACGATGGTGGGCGAGTGCAACAGGACGTCCTTCGTCGTGATGACCCCGGCGATCATGGCCAAGCCTCCTTGCAAGCGATGACCTAGCAGGGCGCGTGCCAAGGCCTGGCGCCTGGGAAAACCCAGCCTGGATGGCCCGGCCAGGCCCGAGTTTGAGCAGCTTGACTCGCCTCTTGCCTCCGGCGTTTGCGGACCCCGCTGCTCGCTGACGGGGCCGCGCCCATCCGATTCGCCGACACCCCCGACACAACTGATCGTGAGAGCGACAGGGGACCTTCCCGGCGGCTGGCACTTCCGTTGCAGTTCGCACCACACGAACGTGACTGAACCCCAAGAAGAGGTTCGAACATGCGATTCCTCCCTTTCGTCTCCTTCTGCCTGGTGGCGCTCGCGGCCTGTTCGCACGCGCAACCTTCTCCTGACCCGTCCCCTGCCGTGGTCGTCGCCGAAGCGCCGCCAGCTCCCGCGCCGGCACCCGCTCCCAAGCCGACGCCCGACGTCGACCCCGTGAGCATCTACTTCGCTTTCGACGCCTCGGAGCTGAGCGACTCGGCGCGCGCCGCGCTGCAGTCGTTCTTCGCCCAGGCGCAACAGCGGCCGGATCGATCGGTCCGCATCGAGGGGAACTGCGATGACCGCGGCTCGAGCGAGTACAACCTGGCGCTCGGCCAGCGACGCGCCGACACGGCCAGGAAATATCTCGAGAACCTCGGCCTGGACGCCGGGCGCATCACCGCCATCAGCAACGGCAAGGAGCGTCCCCGCGCGACCGGAAACGACGAGGCGTCGTGGCAGGAGAACCGCCGCGACGATCTGATTCCGACGCCCGCCAACGTGGGTGTCTCGAGCGCGTCCGAGCCCTCGTCGCGGTGAATGACGGCCTTCGATGATCTACTGGCGGCGCTTCTAGATGTCACCGCAGGGATCGAGCGGCACGACCCGTGCATCGCTTCCTTCGGCATGGGAAGACGAATCGGGCTGGCGATTCTGACCTCGTGTCTCCTCTCCACCGGTGCTGCCGCCGCCGCGGAATCCGGGGAGACCGTCAAGGCGGCGCCGGCCTCCAGCGAATCCAAACGCACGGTCACGGTGGCGGCCGGTTCGCGCTATCGGGCCGGATGGCTCTACGGCTTCTTCCTCGGCGAGCACTGGCGCGACACGTGGACCACTCCAGTCGAAGTGCCGGTGCTCGATCTGGATGCCTTCGATGGAGGGCTCCGCCCGGATCGCAGCGCGGGGGGAATGGAGACGGTCAACCTGCACTTCAAGAGCGGCAACGGCAACACCTGGGCGTTCCGATCGGTCGACAAGGAGCCGGGTCGCACGCTCGACCCCGACACGCGCGACTCCTGGATCGGCGACCTTATCCAGGACGAGACGAGCACCGCGCAGCCGTACGGCGCGCTGATGGTGCCCCCGCTGCTCGACGCTGCCGGCGTCCTCCATGCCACGCCGCAGCTCGCGGTCTTGCCCGACGATCCACGGCTCGGCGAATTCCACCAGTACGCCGGGATGCTCGGGCTCCTGGAGGAGCGGCTCGAGCGCGGGCTCGAGGGAGCGACCCTGGTTTCGGACACGCTGACCCTCTTCCAGCGCCTCGAGCAGCGCGGCGACGAGCGGGTGGACGCGCGCGCCTACCTTCGCGCCCGGCTGATCGACGTCCTGGTCGGAGACTGGGATCGGCACGTCTTCCAGTGGCGTTGGGCCCGATTCGAGAAGGACGGCGAGCGACTCTGGGAACCGGTCCCGCGCGACCGCGACCAAGCGTTCAGCCGATTCGATGGCGTCCTTCCCTTCCTGGCCGAGTACTACACCAAGCAGCTCGCCGGCTTCGCCCCGGGCTATGCCCCGATCGACAAGCTGACGTTCTCCGGGCGGTACACCGACCGGCGCTTCCTGGTGGCGCTCGACAAGAAAGACTGGGAGGCAGTCACCAGCGAGGTCGTGGCGAAGCTCACCGACGAGGTCATCTCGGAAGCCGTCCATCGCCTCCCGCCGCCGCTATACGAGAAAGACGGCGCGGATCTGGAGAAGTCGCTGCGCAGCCGGCGCGATGCGCTGGCCGAGGTCTCGCGCGACTACTACCGCCTCCTCGCCGATCGGGTGGAGGTGCGCGGCACCGGCGAGGACGAGGAGATCCGGATCGAGCGGCAGGCGGGTGGCGCCGTAGAGGTCGCGATCTACGAGCACGACCGACGCACTGGCAAGAGAGTCCAAACGCCCTTCTTCGACCGGACGTTCAGGCCCGAAGACACGTCGGAGATCCGCTTGTACACGATGGGCGGTCATGACCACATCGACGTTGAGGGCGTGGCGGACGAGACCATTCCAGTCCGGGTGGTGGCGCCGGGAAAGGCCGTCGAAGTTTCCGACCGGAGCTCCGACCCGTCCGCGATCAAGCTGTACGCGCCGCTTGCGGACCCTCCGCTGAAGCCGAATGCCAACCCGAAGGTCGACGCGGACACCGCGGTGCTGGTGAACCACTACGAGACCCTCCGCGACTGGGGGGCCGATTCGCTCTTCTTTCCTCAGTTGTCGTACGACTCCGATCGCGGGCTGGTAGCTGGCGCCGTCCTGCAGCGGACGGGATACGGCTTCCAGCTCGACCCGTTCTCCTCGGTCATGAACTTCGGCGCGGCCTGGTCGACGGCGACGAGCCGCCCTCGCCTCGAATACAACCTGGACTTGAGGACCCGCTCGCCGGTGCGCGGGCTCCTCTACGTCGCCTATTCCGGAATGGACACGGTGAAGTACTACGGCCCGGGAAACGAGTCGGTGAGGAACCCCGCGCTCGACTCGGGCGATTTCTACAAGCTCCGGCAGGAGATCTTCGTGGTGAATCCCGTGATCGAGGTTCCGCTCTTCGGCCCGCTCCGCGGACGCACGGGACTCTTGTTCAAGCATGCTTCGGACGTGAGCGGTTCGGGGATCATCGTGGCGACCCAGCCGGAAGGGAGCGGCGGGATGTCGCTGGGCAGCGGCGAGATCGGCCTGGTGATGGATACCCGCGAGGGGATCTTCCCTCACCTGAGCGGCGTCTCGTTCGAGGTGACCGCCCGTCACACCCCGGAGATCTTCAGCAACCCCGCCGCCTTCACCAAGCTGCGCGGAGCAGTCTCGGGCTCGGTCGGCGCACACTTCCTCGCCGACGTGCAGCTCAACGGCCGCGTAGCGGGCGAGAAGAACTGGGGGACCTACCCGTTCTTCGAGTCCGCCTTCATCGGCGGCGCCGCCCAGAGCATGGTCCTGGATGTGACCGGCGCCTCCATCGGAAATACCTTGAGGGGGTACGCCTTGAACCGGTTCGCCGGCGACGCCTCGGTGGTGGGGAATGCCGAGATGCAGGTGGCGTTGGGGAAGTTCAACTTCGGCCTCCCGTTTCGATTCGGCCTGGACGGGTTGGCCGACGTCGGACGCGTCTTCGTCGACGGCCAGAGCTCGTCCAAGTGGCACGCGGGATACGGCGGCGGCCTCTGGCTGGGAATGTTCGCCTCGGGCATGGACTTCCAGTTCGCCTCCGCGATGAAGGCCACCGTGGTGCATTCGGACGAAGGCACCTCGTTCTATCTGTTCTCCGGCTTCACCCTGTAACGAGGATCATGCATGGGCAAGAACGACTCGGAAATCGTGCGGCTCGCCGGAGAGCACGTGCTCGATCTGTTCAGCAATGCGAGCGCCGAGGTTCCCCTGATCTATCGCGGCTACAAGCGGAGCCGCGAGCTCGTCGACGATTGCAGGGAGATCGCCAAGGGCAGCAAGCTGAACGGCGAAGCCGGGCAGATCGCGTTGCTCTCGGCCTGGTTCCACGACGCGGGATTTGCGGTGGCGAAAGAGGGTGCGCGCGAAAAGAGCATCAAGATCGCGCGCGACTTCCTCTCCCGACAAGGGCAGCCGGAGAGCGTCGCCGACGCCGTCGCTGCGTGCATCGAGGGCGTCGCCGGCGGCCAGGACGGCCCGGACGGGCTCGCCAGCGCTGTCCTGCACGACGCCCTCCTCGCGCCGCTCGGCAGCAAGAACTATCTGGCCCAAGCCGAGCTGCTGCGCCTCGAAGAGGAGCAGCGGACGGGCAACGCCTACTCCGACGTGGAGTGGACCCGGAACCAGATCGAGTACCTGCGCAACAACAACTACCGCACGCGCTGGGCCCAGCTCGAATACGACGCGCGGAAAGCGAAGACCCTCGCCCGCCTGCACAAGCTGCTCCGCAAGCAGTTGGGAGAAGCGAGCGAGCAGAAGGCCGAGGAAGCGAAGATCACGAAGAATGCGGGAAGGACGGTGGAGGGCCTCTTCGGAGACCTGACCAGGAACCAGTTGAGGGTCCTCTCGATCGCGGACCGCCGGACCGGCACCATGATTCACGTCAACGCGATCATGATCTCGCTCGTGGTCGCGCTCGTGCTGCGGAAGATCGAAGAACACCGGAACCTGATCCTTCCCACCATCGTGCTCCTCTGCGTCAACGTGGCCGTCGTAGTCATGTCCATCGTTTCCATGCGCGCTGGACGCGAGTTGCGGCAGGCCCCCGACGAGATTGCGGCGCACGACGGGAACCTGCTTCTCACGACCAGCAACGTGACGATGCCCTTGGCCGACTACCTGGAGCGCATGAACGGACTCGTTTCCGATCCTGCTGCCCTGCAGACGAAGCTGTTCGAATACTTGTACTTCTTGCGGAACCTGATCCTCCATCGGAACAGAACGTTGCGGCTCACCTACGACATCTTCATCTACGGCCTGGGCGTCTCGCTCGTGCTGTTCATGGTCGCTATCTTCCGTGGTTGACGGCGATCGGGTGCCCCCGGCCGCCGATTTGCCGTGCTGGCCAGGGAGGTGCCGGACTCCCCGGTCCGGAGCGCCGGCTCGCCGGTGGCGCCAACGTCTCGGTCAGGTCAAGAGAGTAGCGCCAAGGAGCAGAACGGTTGCCCAGGTGAGCAGCGCAGCGTGGATGCGCAAGCGCGCGGCGCGCGTCGTCGAACCTTCTTGTAGGGTTTCCAAGCGCATGTCACGTTCTCGGCAAGATCGCGGGTTCAGGGGATCTGCAGAGGCATTGCCAGAGGTCGTCCGTCGAATCGACCGAGATCGATGCCTGCACCGCTTGTGCGGGGTCGCACGCCGCCGCGCACCTGGCCATCAGCTGCAACCGGAGCGGAGGATCGGCGGGCTGATGGCCGGCGCAAGCGCCGAGAAAGAGCAATGCCACCAGCAGCGAGACTCTCCACATGAGACGACTCCTTTCCGTTTGCGCCGTCGTGCTCGCGACGGCGGCGTGCGCCAATCCTGCCAGGTCCTGTCTTCACGGATCGTGCCATGCGGAGGCGGACGCTCCGGATCGACCAGGTTCGGAAGTGCGGTGCACGGCTGGTGGATTGCATTCGCGGTACACTCGTGAGCAGCCGTGAGTCACGGCGCTTGGGGCACGGCATGGGCGTGGACCCGTCGGAACCGGCTGCCGGTCTGAAGCCGCTGTTGTCGGCCCTGCAATTCGACGTGGTCCGCCGCGATCCGCCGTTCGTTCTCTATCGGGCACGCGCAAAGGGAGCTTCCGGAACGATGCTCGCGCTGGCTCCCGCGGGCCGCGACGCGTCGTCGGCAGCGTTGTCGCGGCTGCAGCACGAGTACTCGCTCCGCTCCGAGCTGGACGCCGATTGGGCCGTTCGCGCTCTCGACCTCGTCCTCGTCGACGGCGTGCCGATGCTGCTGCTCGAGGATCCCCGGGGCGAGTCCCTCGATAGACCGGCGACCGGAGCGGACCTGCCTCTCTCCGTCCTGCACTACACGACCCAGGCGCGCAAGCCTCTCCTCCTCGACGACGCGCGGCTCGAGGTCGACCATCCGGCGGACCTCCGCCAGCTTCGCCGCCATCCCCGATCGCTCCTCGGCGTTCCCCTGGTGAAGCAGGAACGGCTCGTCGGGGTCGTGTATCTCGAAAACGCGATGGCCCCGGACGCGTTCCCTCCGGAGCGCGTCGCGTTGCTCGAGGTCCTCGCCTCGCAGGCCGCCGTCGCTCTCGAAAACGCATGCCTCTATGCGGGGCTCGAGGGTGAGAACCGCGAGCGGCGCAAAGCGGAAACGGAGCTGCGGGCGTCCGAACGGCGGTGGCGCAGCCTGTTCGAGACCGCATCCGCCGGAGTCGTGCTCGTTGGCGCCGACGGCCGCCTCGTCGCCGCGAATGCGACGTACCAGGCGATGGTCGGGTATTCGGCAGAGGAGCTGAGCAACGATCCGTTCTTCACGACCAAGCCCGACGGAATGGGGATGGGCCTTTCCATCAGCCGCTCGATCGTGATCGCCCACGGGGGCCGCCTCTGGGCGACGCCGAACGGGCCCCGGGGAGCCGTCTTCCAGTTCGCGCTTCCGGTGGTCGAGTCCGACACCTATCCAAGAGCCTGAGTCGCCTATCCCTAGGTCGCGTAGAATCCGGCAAGGCGATGGCGTACTACTGACGACCGAGATATGCCTCTCTCTTGCCCGATATCGGAGAACCCTACGATCTCCATCGTGGACGACGATCCAGCGGTTCGAGACGCCTTGTGGCGCCTGATGGACTCGGCCGGCCTGGCCGCCACGGCTTTCGCGTCCGCGGAGGCATTTCTCGCGTCTCCGTCTCGTGACGAGACCACCTGCCTGATCCTCGACGTCCGTATGCCGGGAATGGACGGGCTGGAGCTTCAGCGCCGTCTGATCGCGTCGAACTGGAGGATTCCGATCATCTTCATCTCGGCGCACGCGGACGCCGGAGTTCGCGCGAGTGCGCTGCAAGCCGGGGCCGTGGAATTCTTCGAGAAGCCGTTCAACAGCGCCGCGCTGCTCGACGCGATCGATGCCGCGCGGGTCGCCCGCGCGCCGAGCGCTCCCGGCAAATGAGCTCCCGGGGATACGCCGTCGGTGGGGTTGACGGCCCCCTCCCACCGGCGCAGGCTACCCCGTGTTCGGAGGTTCGAGTGCTGGAGCGCGCGCACGCCGGTCAGGCCATCGTCTATGTGGTGGACGATGAGCCGTCGATCCGGAATTCCACCAAGGAGCTCGCCGAGTCCGTCGGACTGCGCGTCCAGACGTTCGCCACGGCGCAGGACTTTCTCGGCAGTGAACGTCCGAACGCACCCGGTTGCCTCGTTCTGGACGTCCGACTGCCGGGTCTGAGCGGGCTGGACCTCCAGCGCGAGCTGGGCAGGATGGACAATCCCCTGCCCATCATCTTCATCACCGGGCACGGCGACATTCCGATGACTGTCAAGGCGATGAAGGCCGGCGCGGTCGACTTCCTGGCGAAGCCATTTCGCCCCCAGGATTTGCTCGACGCGATCGCCCACGCCCTCGAACGCGACCGGTCCGACCGCAGGCAGAGAAGCGAGCTCGCGGAGCTGCGCGGTCGTTACGAATCCCTGACGCCGCGCGAGCGCGAGGTGATGGCATTCCTGGTGAAGGGCATGCTCAACAAACAGGTGGCCGCGGAGCTCGCGATGACCGAGCCGACCGTGAAGTTCCATCGCGCCCACGTGATGCAGAAGATGAAGGCCGAGTCCATGGCAGACTTGGTTCGGACGGCCGAGAGACTCACGGAGCCTGTCAACGAGGGGGGGTCCATCTAGACCAGTGGCTAGGATCGACCTCCGCCCGGTCGTCGAGAACCTAGTCGAACGGCCAGCTTCTGCAGACCTCGCCTGGCCGCTAGGCTGTGCATCGTGTCCGGACATGACGAGGTTCTGCGAGAGGACGGCGACCTCGTCCTCTCCAGAAGTGCGACGGATGACGGCCGGTCTCCCGTCCTGAAACTGACGACCGCCGCGGAGCGACCCGGGCCGGGAAGCCTGGCGCGGCTCGAGCACGAGCACGCGCTGCGGGACGAGCTGGATCCTGCATGGGCAGCGCGGCCGCTGGCGCTGGTGAGCGATCACGGGCGCACGACGCTGCTGCTCGAAGACCCCGGCGGCGAGCTGCTCGCGCGTCTTCTGGGACGCCCGATGGAGCCAGCCTCGTTCCTGCGCATTGCCATCGGCCTGGCCGCCGCGCTGGGGCGGCTCCACGAGCGTGGCCTCATCCACAAGGACCTCAAGCCGGAAAACGTTCTCGTACGCGGCGCGAGCGGCGGCGTTTGGCTGACCGGGTTTGGCGTCGCGTCGCGACTTCCGCGCGAGCGGCCTGCGCCGGAACCGCCCGACATCATCGCGGGCACGCTCGCGTACATGGCACCCGAGCAAACGGGGCGCATGAATCGATCGGTCGATTCACGGAGCGATCTCTACGCACTCGGCGTGACGTACTACGAGATGTTGACCGGCACGCTCCCCTTCACGGCAAGCGATTCGATGGAGTGGGTGCATTGTCACATCGCGCGTCAGCCGGTCCCACCTCGCGAACGCGTGGCAGGAGTCCCCGCCCCGCTCAGCGCAATCGTGATGAAGCTTCTGGCAAAGAGGGCGGAGGACCGCTACCAGACCGCCGCTGGGGTCGAAGCGGACTTGCGAAGGGCTCTACGCGAACTGGAGGGCCAGGGGCGTCTCGAGCCCTTCTCCCTGGGCGTGCACGACGTTCCCGATCGCCTGGTGATCCCCGAGGCGCTCTACGGCCGCGAGCGTGAGACCGGCATGCTGCTCGAGGCCTTCGACCAGGTGGTCGGCAGCGGCACCCCACAGCTGGTACTGGTTTCCGGCTATTCCGGGATCGGCAAGTCGTCGGTCGTGAACGAATTGCACAAGGCGCTGGTACCTCCGCGCGGCCTGTTCGCTTCCGGCAAGTTCGATCAGTACAAGCGGGACATCCCGTATGCCACGCTGGCGCAGGCTTTCCAGTCCCTGATCCGCCCCATGCTCGGCCTGCCGGAGTCGGATCTCGGTCCGTGGCGCGACGCGATCCGGCAGGCGGTCGGACCGAATGGTCAGCTCGTCGTCGCCCTCGTCCCCGAGCTCGAGCTGATCATCGGACCCCAACCGACGGTTCCGGAGCTGCCGGCGCAGGACGCGCAGAACCGGTTTCAGATGGTGTTCCGCCGCTTCCTGGGGACCTTCGCGAGGAAGGAGCATCCTCTAGCGCTCTTCCTCGACGATCTGCAGTGGCTGGATACCGCGACCCTGAAGCTGATCGAGCACCTCGTCAGCCACGGCGAAACGCGCTACCTGCTGCTCATCGGGGCCTATCGAAACAACGAGGTGGGCCCGTGCCATCCTCTCATGCTCACGCTCGACTCGATCCGGAAGACGCAGGCGAAGGTCAGCGAGATCCTGCTCGCGCCCCTGGCCGTCGCTGACGTCGGCCAGCTCGTCGCCGATGCGCTGCACTGCGGCCCCGCACGCGCGAGGTCGCTCGCGCGGCTGGTGCACGAGAAGACCGGCGGGAATCCGTTCTTTTCGATCCAGTTCCTCACCACGCTTGCCGAGGAACGGCTCGTGGAGTTCGACGCGCGCACCGCGGCGTGGCGATGGGACGTGCGGCGCATCGAAGGCAAGGGCTTCACCGACAACGTGGTGGAGCTGATGATCGCCAAGCTGAAGCGTTTGCCGGCGGCGACCCAGGAGGCGATGACGCTGCTCGCCTGCCTGGGCAACCTCGCCGAGGCCGCGACCCTGGCGATCGTCCGCGGTGGATCGGTCGATCAGGTCGACGCGGCGCTCCGGGAAGCGGTGCGGGCCGGATTCGCCCTGCGGGTCGACGGGACCTACAAGTTCGTCCACGATCGCATCCAGGAGGCGGCCTATTCGCTCATCCCGGAAGCGCAGCGAACCGAAACGCACCTCCGCATCGGCCGTCTGCTTCTCGCCCAGCTGACGGCCGATGCGACTGCCGAGCACGTGTTTGCGGTCGTCAACCAGCTGAACCGCGCCGTGGATCTGGTCGTCGACGTGGAGGAGAAGGCGTCGCTGCTCCGCATGAACGCCCTCGCCGGCAAGAAGGCAAAGTCCGCCATCGCCTATGCCTCTGCGCGCAACTACCTGGCGCAAGCCGCCGCTCTCGCGGCGCCGGACGCCTGGAGGCGGCTGTACGACGAGACGTTCGAGCTCCATCTCTTGTTTTCCGAATGCGAATACCTGGTCGGCAATTTCGCCGCGGCGGACAGGCTGTTCGACTTGATCCTCGCCAACGCGCGATGCGACGTCGACCGTGCAAAGGTGTACGGCCTTCGCATGAAGCTCTACCAGGTCGCTGGCAAGTATGACGAGGGCGTCGCCGTTGCTCTGGAGGGCCTGCGGCTGTTCGGCGTCACCTTCCCCGAGGCCGAGGTGGAGATCCAGGCTGCTGCCGAGGCCGAGTACCGCGACGTGCCGCTTCATCTGCGCGGGCGTCGCATCGCCGATGTGCTCGACGCGCCACGAGCCGCCGATCCCGCCATGCAGGCCGTGATCGACCTTCTCGTCGAGGCGGTGCCCTGCGCCTACATCGGACGGCCGAAGCTCTTTCCCCTGATCACGCTGAAAGCCGTGAACAGCTCGTTGCGATACGGCCACACCGAGCAATCGAGCTTCGCCTACGGCGCCTATGCGCTGTTTCTGGTTTCGATGAAGGGCGACATCCCGTCCGCGTTCGAGTTCTCGGAGCTGTCGCTGCGCCTCAACGAGAAGCTCGGCAACCCTCGCTTGCGGGGAACCCTGCTCCATCTGCACGGCGATCACGTCAACTTCTGGCGGCGCCATTTCGCGACGGGGATGCCGATCCTGGAGCAGGCGTTCGTCGCCTGCCAGGAGGTCGGGGACCTCGTCTACGCGGGCTTCCTCTCCTTCGAGACGGTCTGGCAGGTGTTGGAGAAAGGAGACCCGCTCGAGCAGGTCCTCGAGGTTTCCCGGAAGTACGCGTCATTCGCGCAGCAGAGTCACAATGAGCCGATCTACCAGACCATCCGTCTCGAGCAGCAATTCGCCGCGAGCCTCCAGGGAAGAACGACGGATCCGCTCGGTTTGGAGGACGGCAGCTTCGAAGAGGCAGCTTGCGTCGCTGCCATTGCGAAGGCGACGTTCGGCTGCGGCATCGTCTTCTATCACATCATGAAGGAGATCCTGGCCTTCATTCATGGGCGCCATGCGGAGGCCCTCGAATGCGCGAAGCGGGCGGAGCCCGTGCTCGCCGCCGCCACGGCCATGCCCATCGAAGCCACCCACCACTTCATCCACGCCCTCACGCTGATTGCTCTCCATCCGACCGCATCGGGTGGGCAGCAGCAGGAACACGCACGCCTCCTCCAGGAGAAACTGAAGAAGCTCCAGCTCTGGGCCGACAACTGTCCCGAGAACTATGGCAACCGCCTCGCGCTCGTCCTGGCCGAGCTCGCGCGGATCGAAAACCGGTATCTGGACGCGGAGCGTCTGTATGAAGACGCCATCCTGCTGGCGCGGGAGCAGGGTTTCATCCACAACGAGGCGCTCGCAAACGAGCTCGCCGCACGCTTCTACGCGGCGCGCGGTCTCGAGACAATCGCCCACGCCTATTTTCGCAACGCCCGGTACTGCTATCTCCGCTGGGGCGCGGGCGGGAAGGTGCGGCAGCTCGAGCAATCGTATCCGTTCCTGCGCGAGCAGCCGGCGAGCCCAGGTCGGACTACGACGACGACAGCGCCGGTCGAACAGCTGGATCTCGCCGCCGTCGTGGAAACCTCGCAGGCAGTATCCGGTGAGATCGTCCTCGACCGGTTGATCCGCCGACTGATGACGGTAGCGGTCGAGCACGCGGGAGCCGCGCGAGGTCTTCTCATCCTTCCCTGCGGCGACGAGCAACGCATCGAAGCGGAAGCCACGACGGACCGCGACAGCGTCGCCGTGCAGCTCCGCCAGGCAGCGCCCACGTTCGCGGAGCTCCCCGAGTCCGTCCTCCGCTACGTCCTGCGCACGGAGCAGAGCGTCATCGTCGACGACGCCTCGGCCGACGATCGCTTCTCGGGCGACGAATACGTCCGCCGGAAGGGCTCGCGGTCCGTTCTCTGCTTGCCGCTCTCGAAGCAAGGGCAACTGATCGGCGTCTTGTATCTCGAGAACCACCTGACGTCGCACGTCTTCACGCCGGCGCGGATAGCGGTGCTGAAGCTGCTCGCCTCGCAGGCCGCGATTTCGCTCGAGAACGCCCGCCTGTATTCCCAGCTGCGCCAGGAGAACAGCGAACGGGCGCGCGCGGAGGAAGAGCTCCGCAAGAGCGAGGAGAGGTGGCGCGCAGTCTTCGAGAGCTCGGCGCTGGGGATCGCCCTCACTGACCTCAGTGGCCGGTTCGTCGCGGTCAACCCTGCGTATCGGTCCATGCTCGGCTACTCGGAGGCCGAGCTGCAGGAACTGTCGTTCGGGATGATTACCCACGAAGACGATCGCGCGCACAACATGGACATCGTCACCGAGCTCATCGAGGGCAGACGCAACTCGTTCGAGCTCACGAAGCGATACCGCCGGAGCGACGGTGAGTGGATCTGGGTAAACGTCAGCGCATCGTTGGTTCCCGGTACCGAAGGGATCCCCCAGTTCCTGCTCGGCGTCGTGGAGAACATCACCGAGCGAAGAAAGGCGGAAGAGGCGCTGTCGTTGGCGCAGGCGGAGCTGGCGCACGTCTCTCGCGTGATGACGATGGGCGAGATGACCGCCTCCATTGCCCACGAGGTGAACCAGCCCCTCGCCGCGATCATGACCAACGGTCATGCTTGCCTGAACTGGCTCAAACGGACGCCACCCGATCTGGAGAAGGTGCGTGCCACCCTGGAACACATCATCCTCGCCGGAAAGCGAGGAAGCGAAGTGATCGGAAGGATCCGTGCGCTGGTGAGGAAGACGAACGGTCACAAGACGTCGCTGGACATCAACGAGGTCGCCGAGGAGGTTGCCGCGCTCGTGCACGGCGAGGCACGCAAGCACGGCGTATTGCTCCGGACCGAGCTGACCCCGGCGCTGCCGCCGATCCAGGGCGATCGAGTCCAGTTGCAGCAGGTCATTCTCAATCTGTTGGTGAACGGCATCGAGGCGAGCGAAGGGGTGAGGGACCGGCCGCGCGACCTGATCATCCGATCGCAGCAATACGCACCCGACTCCGTTCTCGTGGCCGTGCAGGACGCGGGTGTCGGATTCGATCCAGACCAGATGTCGCGCCTGTTCGATGCATTCTTCACCACCAAGCCCGGTGGAATGGGCATGGGACTCTCGATCAGCCGGTCGATCGTGGAGGCCCACCGAGGGCGTTTGTGGGCCTCGCGCAACGCCGGTCCAGGCGCCACGTTCCAGTTCGTCCTTCCGGCCCGGGGCGAGTCGGGGGCATGATCATGCCCTCACTGCCGCGAAATAGCTCTAGTTAGCGCTGCCCAATCTGTGTCCAGGCAGGGCGTTCTCTTGCCCGTCACCCCGCTCTTCGGACCGGACATTGATCGGGAATGCTCGCGCTCCGACGACGGCACGGCGGCTGCAGAGGAGCCCAGCCGTGAAGCACAGGAGATGGAACATGATGAATTGGAAGACCATCGCAGCGTTGGGCGCCCTGACGGCTGGCTGCGCAGGCGTACAAATGAGCCGGCCGGGTGATGCCGCCACGGGCTATTGGAGAGGAGAGATCGATCGCCACGGCTGGCCGGAGCCGTTTGCGCTGGACATCGAGCGCGACGGCAACGCCTTCCTCGGGGCGTGGCAATCGGCCCCGGAGCTCGGGAGCAGACCGCTCGAGAACGTGGAGGTGCAGGGTGATCAGGTTCGCTTCGAGACCGATCAGCTTCGCTTCGTCGGACAAGTCAGCGGCGACACGCTCTCGGGCAAGGTGACGGAGAAGTCCGCGGATGCTCCCGTCGGCGAGTTCGTCGTCACCCACGAGGAAAGCCACAATCCGGCGAGCGAGTGGAGTCCCGCCTTCATTCCTTGATCGGGTGGTGCCGGTGCGGCAATTCCATCCGGCAATGAAGCGGGCATTCGCGATTGTCCTCGGAGCTTGTTGCGCGTCGGCCGCAGCGGCTCCGAAAGCGCCGTTGCTCGTCGGCCCATCCCCGGCGTGGGTCACCATCTCCACCGAGGAGCTCCGCGGCGCTTTCGATACGCTTTGGGCGGTCAGCGACGTTCACGGGCGGTTGCGGGAGCTCGACCAACTCCTCCTGGCTGCGAATCTCGTCTCGCGGGACGCCGCGAACCAGCTGGTCTGGAATCCCTCGCAACGAAGACAGCTCCTCGTCGTCGTCGGAGATTACATCGACGGAGGACCTGAAAGCGTCGGCGTGGTCCTGAGGGTCCGTCGTCTGATCCCGGAAGCCGCTGCGGCAGGCAGTCGCATCGTGACGCTGCTCGGCAATCACGAAGCCGCTTTCCTCGCCGATCCGAGGAGCGCCAACCGTCGTCTGCTCTCGAGCGCTCGCCGCGCCTCGGCAGAGCTGGCATTGCCCTCCCGTCTGACCCCCGAGCAGCTCGCGGACAGCGAGTTCGGTACCTTCCTGCGCTCGATGCCGATCGCGGCATTCATCGGGTCGTGGCTGTTCGCACATTCGGGTTATCTGGACGCGCAGGACGATCCCTCCGCGCTGCAGGCGTACTTCGCCGCGCTCGCCACGATCTGGTCGCGCGGCGGCAGCGAACGATATCGAGCGCTCGTCGACCCGCGATCGATCACCTCCTGTCACGATTGGTGGAAGCATCGGGCCCGCCGCGCGGGGATGAGGGCTCGTCTGGCAAAGCTCGGCCTGAACGGGCTCGTGTTCGGTCACGACCCCGATGCGCTCGGCGCTCGCAAAGTGATTGCTATGAACCCGGACGGATGGCTCATCAAGCTCGACACGGGCCTGAAGACCCTGGAGTCATCAGGGATGCTGCTGAAGTGCGACGTCGGCCTGCTCCTGCGCGGTGCCGAACTTGCCATGAGCTTCGAGGGGAAGCCGAGCTGCCAGGCCATGACCCCCCAGGGGACGCTTCGAGACTTGTCGAGATGAGGGCTCCGGGCCTCCGGACGCTTGCGATCGGTCCGCGATCAAGAACGCCAGGACCAGAGCGATGCCGCCGAGGGCGATCGCCCGTACGGTGCATGGCTGGTTCCTGCCGGCGCGGGCTGCTTTCATGAGCTCGCTCCGGTGCACGCGCCGTGCCGCCTGCCCGGTGAAACGGTGGCTACGTGAGTCTGGGTCGCCTGTGGCCAACCGTTGGCCAGCACCCGGCCGATTCCTGGTCAAGCGACCGAAGTCGACGTGATCACCCGCCGATGAGCCGCGTAGAAGTCGGGGCACATGAGTTGCAGCAAGGCGCGGCATGAAGCAGCAAGTGGTGATCCTGGGCGGTGGCTTCGGGGGCCTGCGCGCGGCCTGGGCGCTGAAGTCGGCGCCGGTCGAAGTCACGCTGATCGATCGGCGCAACTACCATCTTTTCCAGCCGCTCCTCTACCAGGTCGCCACCGGCTCGTTGGCGCCGGGCGAGATCGCCGCGCCCTTGCGCGGCGTGCTCAGCCGCCAGAAGAACACGCGCGTTCTGCTCGGCGAGGTCGTCGACGTCGATCCCGCATCCCGTCGAGTCAGGCTCGCGGACGGAGCCGAGTTTCCCTACGACGCGCTGATCGTGGCCGTCGGATCGCAGGCCTCCTACTATGGGCACGACGAGTGGCGGGAGTGGGCGCCCAGCTTGAAGAGCGTGGACGAGGCGACGAACGTCCGGCACAAGATCCTCTATGCGTTCGAGGTGGCCGAGCGGCTGTCCGATCCGGTCCAGCGGCGCGCCTGGCTGACGTTCGCGATCGTCGGCGCCGGCCCCACGGGCGTGGAGCTGGCGGGAGCCATCAGCGAGATTGCCCGTCAGACCCTCCCCAACGACTTCCGCTCGATTCGTCTCGAAGAGTCGCGGATCGTTCTCATGGACGGGGCCCCTCGCGTGCTCCCCACCTTCCCTGAAGTCTTGTCGCGCAAGGCGGCGCGCACCCTGATCGAGCTCGGCGTGGAGATCAAGACGGGAGTTCTGGTCAAGAAGATCGACAAGGAAGGCCTCTTGTTCCAGGGCACGAACGGAGCCGCGCCCGAGCGCATGGAAACGAGGACCGTTCTCTGGGCGGGCGGCGTGACGGTGCCTGCCTTCGCGAAGACCCTGGCGAAGCGGATGAATGCGGCGACCGACAAGGCGGGTCGGATCCTGGTCGGCGAAGACCTCACGGTCTCCGGTCATCCCGAGATCTTCGTGGTCGGCGACCTGGCGGTGAGGCCGGGCCGGGACGGCAAGCCCCTGCCCGGTGTTGCCCAGGTGGCCATGCAACAGGGGGCGTACGCCGGGAAAGTCACCGCGCGCCGGGTGCGAGGACAGAAGGCGCCCCCGCCCTTCAAGTACTTCGACAAGGGGAACATGGCGGTGATCGGCCGGGCCGCCGCCATCGCCGACCTCTTCGGAAAAATTCGCGTTTCCGGATTGCTGGCCTGGCTGATCTGGGCCTTCATCCACCTGATGTACATCGTCCAGTTCCAGAGCCGCCTCGTGGTCTTCGTCCGGTGGGCGATTCAGGATCTGACCTTCAATCGAGGCTCGCGGCTCATCACCGGCGAAGCCCCCTCGGATTTCAAGTTCGATCAGGAAGTCGCAAGAGGAGCCACCGAGCTCGCGGGGACGCCCGCGTCTGTTCCAGAAACGGAAGGTCGGACGAGCTCGGTCGTGAATCGCCCGCCCTCTTCCGAGCCACCGCAAGCGTAGCGGGGCAGGGCGCGGCGTTCTGCATCCGCCGTCGTCAGGAAGTATTGCCGGCGGGCCGAACCGACAAGTTTGGAGACGAGCGCGAATCGTCCGGACGGTGATTGGCGTAGACGCACTCATTGACCGCAGCCGAGGCGTGGCTAGTGTCCCTCGCGTGGGCGCGTCGACGTCGTACAAGTGCTTATCTGTCCTTTCGCTACGGCGGCTTGCCGCACAACCATCACAAACCCCAGCTTGCGGGCTACGAACCAGGAGGTTCGCAATGAAGATCGTCGTTATCGGCGGCACCGGCCTGATCGGCTCCAAGACCGTCGCCATTCTGCGCCAGGGCGGCCACGAGGTCGTCGCCGCCTCGCCCAATACCGGCGTCAACACCATCACCGGCCAGGGCCTCAAAGGGGCCATGGCCGGCACGCAGGTGGTGATCGACCTCGCCAACTCGCCCTCATTTGAAGACAAGGCGGTGCTGGAATTCTTCCAGACCTCCGGCCGCAACCTTCTCGCGGCGGAGGCCGCAGCCGGCGTCCGGCACCATGTCGCGCTCTCCATCGTCGGAACGGACCGGACGCCCGACAATGGCTATTTCCGCGCCAAGGTCGCCCAAGAGAAACTGATCGAGACCTCCGGCATCCCCTACACCATCATCCGCTCGACCCAGTTCTTGGAATTCCTCGGCGGCATCGCCGCTTCAAGTACGGATGGAAGCATCGTCAGGCTTTCGCCCGGCCTGTTCCAGCCGATCGCGGCGGACGACGTTGCTGCCATCGTCGCCGATATGGCGCTCGCGGCGCCGCGAAACGGCATCGTCGAGATCGCCGGCCCGGAACGAGCACCGTTCAACGAAATCGTCGCCCGCTATCTGAAGGCGGTCGGCGACCCGCGTGAGGTCGTGAGTGACCCCGAGGCCCGATACTTCGGCGGCCGGGTCGAGGAGCGCTCACTCGTGCCGTTGGGCGAAGCGCGCCTCGGCCGCATCGGTTTCGACGAATGGCTCCGCCGCTCACGGGCAAGAGCCTGATTCTGCATCCGCCAACCGAAGGAGAGGGCTCCATGAAACGCACCCTCTGTTCGCTGCTTGTCGCCACCCTGCCGTTCGGCAGCGTCCTCGCCGATGCGCCGAAGTCGAAGAACGCCAAGGTGACCCTCGTCTACCAGCACGAGGTGCCGAACGCTCCCGGCAAGAGCATCAAGGGCCTGCTCGTCGAATACGGCCCGGGCGTGTGATCGGCATCCGAATGGGTTCCCGGTGAGTGTGGGCCACTCCCAATCAGGGGTCGGGCGCAACCTTCCACTTCACTCTTCCCGTCGAAGCCGAGCACATGCATGAAATCAGCGGCCCTTCGCACGGTATTCATCATCGAGGATGACAGCTACCCCCGTCAGTAGCCACACCACCATTTGACCGTCGCTGTACCTCCTTCCGGCGGCCGCAGCCCGCGACGCAGCAGCAGCTTCTGCAGTCGGTGGCGCGCGCGCAACTGGTCCTTCTTCGCTGCCTCGCGCGCACGCACCACGTCGCGCAGCGCCTCGTGCTCGGCGTCCGGCACCCAGACCGGCGTCAGATCCCCGCTCCGGTAGCTGCGCGCCAGCTTCAGCGCATCGCGCCGGTCCGTCTTGATGCGGTCGCCCGACTTCACCGGCACCAGCGTCGGCGCCACCACATCGCAGTGCGCGCCCAGCTCGCTCAGTTGCCAATACAGCACGTAGCCGCAGGGTCCCGCCTCGTAACAGACCTGCAGCGATTCTGCAGGCCCGAGCTTCTTGACCAGTCTTCTGACTGCCTCCGGCCGGTTGGGAATCACTCCCAGCGAGCGCGCCTCGCCACTGGCCTCGGCGACGGCGACCGCGATCGTCTCGGCATGCACATCCAGACCGATGAATCGGATATTCTTCTTCACGACCGGCTCCTTTCGCTTGTAGCTCTGCGCTACAGGTCATCCCGATCCGTGGCGTAACCTACGCCCAGCGAATCGGGGCCGGTCGTTCCATCCTGACTTATCCGTCCTTCTGTGAAGCGGCTCTCCACGTCAAGCCCCGTTTGCCTCAACGGCATCTGCCGGTAGTAGTCTCCGAAGGCCGGACGGCCGGCGGTCACTTCGTGGCCGCCGCCGTCTTCTCGCCGCGCCGGTTCTCGATCATACGATAGGCGAGATAGTTTTTGTGGATTTGACGCACTGCGGCCCGGCCTGGAACGAGTTCCACGGGGGTTGCTGACGCCGGAGTGAATCGCATCGGTCATCTTCGACTGATCGAGCAGGCCGTCATGAGCGATGAGCCTCGAGACGAGTCCTCATCGCGAAACAGGACAAGCTGGGTCCGGCGAACGGCAGTCGTCGGCTTTCGGCCGCGTACTGACCTTTTCCGCGAGCCATCCAGCGATCCGTTCCATCACTTCATCGATGTGCGAGGCTCCCGCCGCGTCCTGCATCTGATGGTCATGACCAGCGAGCTCCCAGTAAGTCAGGTTGCAGCGTCCAGCGCGGTGAAAGTCGTCTCGCACCATCCGTGCGACTCGCACGGGCGCGGATTGGTCGCGCTCGCCGTGGACAAGGAGGATGGGAGCGCGCACGGCCAGCAGGTCCGCGGTCAGGTCATGGTCCAGGATGTCCGCCCACCATCGATAGGAGTTGCCTCCCCAAACCTTCGAGCTCAGTGGATCGGCCTTGATCCTGGCGAACTCGGAGTCGGCTTGGGCGGCGACCTGCGGAGGAACGGCGGACTTGAACGTCTCGCGGAACGACCGGCCGGGCGCGGTGGAGAAGACGACGACTGCCGTTGGCCCGACCCGTGGCGCCAGCATCGAGACGGCCGCTCCGCCTTCCGACCCGCCGAACAAGACCAGACGCCCGTCCCACCAGGGCAACGCCTCCACCTGGGCCAGGACGCTCTGGTAGTCGGCGACCCGCTGGCTGACGGTGTGGCGCGCATAGGAGCTCTCCGAGCAGGCCCCGAACGGGTCTTTCGGGGCATCGCCGGCACGCACGCCGTACTTCTCGACCATCACCACCGCGAAGAGCGGTAGCAGGCGCTTTGCGCGTTCCAGATTCGGGTTCTTCGTCGTGGCGAGGCAGCCGGAGCCTTGAGCGAGCACGAAAATCCCCTGCTTCGGCCGCTCGCCCTGCCGATCGACGGACCAATGGATCACGCTGCCGTCATCTCGTCGCGCCGTCAGATCCACGCTGGCCGCGCGACCCTGGAGCGCGCAAATGCAGCCGATCGCCGCCGTCAATTCCGCTCGCCGAGCCACGAGTGCCCCTTGCTTCCCTGCACGGCAGAGTACCGCGATCCGACACATTGCTCGCATCTGCCGTCCCGAACGGGACGGGACGGCAGGCGGCCAGATCTACTGCTGGATCGTCTTCGGCGAGTGACTTGCAGCAAGCGCATGCGCGCCGGGAACGACCGACTGGATTTCCGCTTCCTCCTCGGTAGAGGACGGACCTACGTTCGGGTCCGGAGCAGCCGCGAGCGTTGGGCTATTCGCGGCCGTGCGCGGGATTTCCGCTTCCTCCTCCGCGGTGGACGGACCCACGTTCGGGTCCGGGGCAGCCGCGAGCGCCGGGGCGTTGGCTGCGGTGCGCGGGATTTCCACCTCCACGGCGCTGGCAGACTGGGCGATGTTCGGATCCGGGGCCGACGCGCCCTGGGCATGCGCTGCCACGCTCGACGTCAACAGGCCCGCGGCGAAGAGAGTCATCCATCTGGTCTTGGTCGTCATTTTGCTCATCCTCCTGGCTAGTGCAGTCCCCTTTGCGGGTGCTTCGTTACGCGGGCCATGTCAGTGCTCCTCGGCCGCGTCGCGTGTGGTCTGCGTCGGCGCCGGGGTCCCACGCGGAAGCGGGTCGCCGAGCGCGCGGTGCATCACGGCGATCTCCTGCTGCTGATCGACGATGATCTGCTGCGCAAGACGCTTGAGCCGCTTGTCCTTCCCGTAGCGGAGCTCGGCGACCGCCATGTCGATGGCACCCTGGTGGTGCGGGATCATCATGCGCGCGAAGTCGCGGTCGGCATCGCCGGTGAAGGGCACATCCATCGCCGCGTGCATGCGCGCAGTGGCGTCGGTCATCGTCGCCTGGAACCCGCCGGCGCCGGCGCGGCTGTGCGAGTGGGGGGCGGCGCCGGACAGGGCCGACGCGCCCTGGGCATGCGCCGCCACGCTCGACGTCAACAGGCCCGCTGCGAAGAGAGTCATCCATTTGGTCCTGGTCGTCATTTGCTCATCCTCCTGCCTGGTGCAGTCCCCTCTGCGGGGTGCTTCGTCATGCAGGATTGGAGGAGCGGGAAAGCCGCGCGGCGCATCGGATCCGACCGGAGACCGTTCGGCGTCGACGAGCGCCTGGAACAGAAGCCCGGACGCCGGCACGAGGTCGCCGGCCCGAGCTGCCGACCACCGCCCGGAGACTACTCAGGGGAGCTGCACCTGCACGGGAGAGCCGGGAGCCGCAGGCGTCCCGCTCGCGATCACCAGATAGCGCCTCGGTGAATCGCCCGCGCCCTGGACGACCTGTCGGATCGGGCCGACGGCGTTGACGATGGCAGCTCCCGCCGGGTTGGTCATGAAGGCGGCGAGAGGCTCGAGGGGACTGCTGCCATCGGCCTTTCCCGAGAGCGCAAGCACATAGGGCTTCTTGGGCTCGAGGCCCGTGACGGCGGCCTGCAGCACCTGCGTCAAGCCCTGGTCGAAGAGGGAAACGGTCGTCACGCTTTCCCGCCCGGCGGTCCAAGCGCGAGGTGCGCCACGCTTCCCGCGGTGCCGAGCGGCTGGAGATTGTCCTTCCGCTCTCCCGTCGGCACGGCGTCCGGCACATAGACGATCGCCTGCGCTGCCTGGCCGACGGGGATCGTCGCAACCACCTTGTTCTCGAGGGTATCGATCGCCGTCACGGTATCGCCGTTCTCGATGCCCACGTAGACGCGCGTGCCGTCTCCGGAGGGCCAGAGCCCATGCGGCAGCTCGCCGACTGGAATTCGCGCCACCTGCTCGAAGGTGTCGGTGCGGAAGGCAAGGACCGCGTTCAACCCGCCGACGGTGATCCTCCCCGGCGCCCTCTCCCCGAGTACCGCCGCGAAGCGCTCCCGCTGCGTGCGATCCGGCGTTCGATGATCTCGCCGCTCTCGGTCAGGATGCAAAGCTGGCTTTCCATCTTGTGTACGTCGATGCCAATATGGCTTCATCCCATCTTTCGCTGCCCGCTTCGAATTCCCGGCGGGGTCCCGCTACGAATTGCTCGCTGGGAACTACCTCATCGCCTAGAACGACAGAGTCGGCACCGAGAGACCGATGGAACCCGCCGCGCTCACCCTCCCGTTCTCCGAAGTCGATTCCGGGGATCTGCCCCGGGTGGGAGGGAAAGGGGCCAATCTGGCCGTCCTCGCGCGGGCGGGCGTCGCCGTACCTCCGGGATTCTGCGTCACCACTCGCGCTTTCGACCTCTTCATCGCCTCGCTGCCCAACGCGGAGACTCGGTTCGGCGAGCTGGAGCGACTGGACGGGAGCTCCGTCGAAGACGCCCGCGGCGCCGCTGAATCGATGCGCTCGGCGCTCGAGCGTCTCCCCGTTCCCGATGAGGTTGCACACGCCGTCACCAAGGCTTGGAGAGCGCTTGGCACCGAGCACCCCCTCGCCGTCCGCTCCAGCGCCACCGCCGAGGACCTGCCCGGCGCGAGCTTTGCCGGCCAGCACGACACGTACCTCAACATAAGGGGTGAGGGGGCGCTCCTCGATGCAGTGAAGCGCTGCTGGATCTCCCTCTTTACCGACCGAGCCGTGCTGTACCGCGCCCGAGGCGGATTTGGTCACCGCGGCGTGCGGCTGGCGGTGGTGGTGCAGCGCCTGATCGATCCCGAGGTCTCCGGCATCCTCTTCACGGCGGATCCGATCTCCGGGCACCGGCACATCGCGTCCATCGATGCGGGCTTCGGCCTCGGCGAGGCGCTGGTGAGCGGACTGATCAGCGCCGACCTGTATCGCGTCGATCGCCGCTCGCGCGAAGTGCTCCTCGCTCGTCCCGGAAGCAAGGATTTCGCCATTCGCTCCGTACCGGGCGGCGGGACCCGGCGCGAGATTCTGCCGGAGCCCCAGCGCTCCGCCCGCGCGCTGAACGACGACCAGGTGCGCGCACTCGCCGACATCGCCAACCGCCTCGAACCGCTGTTCGGCGGCGCGCCTTTGGACATCGAATGGTGCATCGCTCAGGGGACCATCTACGTCGTCCAGGCGAGGCCCATCACATCGCTGTTCCCGGTGCCCCGCAGTGAATCCAAGGGCCCGGGTCTCCGCATCTTCCTGAGCTTTGGGCATCTCCAGATGATGCTGGACGCCATGCCCTGGCTGGCGCTCGAGGTGTGGCGATATTTCATGCCTGCGGGCAAGGACGAACCGCCGAACCTGCGCGCGCGGCCGGTGCAGAGTCCGGTGATGGTGCCCACCGCCAGCCGTCTCTACCTGGACGTGACGGGCCTTTTGCGCGTTCGCCCCCTTCAGGGTGTTCTGCTTGACCTGTGGGGGCGTGCGTATCAGGCGCTCGCGCCTGGCGTGTCGGCGCTGGTGAGCCGCCCGGAGTTTCACGCCGGCAAGTCCAACTCGGGCCGCGTGGTGCGAATGACGTTCCGAATCCTGGGGCCGGTGATGGCTCGTGTACCGGGGAGGGTGCTCATCCGCGATCCCGCCGTCGCCGCCGCCGAGTTCCACCGTGCGCTCGAGGAAATCCCTCGCGAGACGGCGGCGCGCGTGTCGGCCAACGGCTCGCGGGCGGAGCGAATCCGCCGCTGCGCGGTGGAGATGAATGCATTCATCTTTCGAGTCCGCCGCCACGTGTCGTCCCTCATCGCCGGGATCATCTCCTTTGGGCTGCTCAGGCGCCTGGCCGCTGGTCGCTGGGCCCAGGAGGTACGCGCGGATGTCGATGTGCTGCTCCGGGGGTTGCCTGGGAATGTCACCACCGAGATGGACCTCGCGGTGGGCGACCTGACAGACCTCCTGCGCCCGCATCCCGAACTGGCGACGTTCATCCAATCGCGTCCGTGGGCCGACATCCGAGCGGCGCTGCCCCAGAAGGAGGGTGGGCGCGAGCTCGCCGCCGCCCTCGAAAGGTTTCTGTCGCGCTACGGCAACCGAGGTGCGGGCGAGATCGATATTTCCAGGCCGCGCTGGCGCGATGACCCCACGCTCCTGTTGCGGGTGATGACAGGCGGCCTCTCGGCGGAATCGGGGGCGCACCGTCGGAACCACCAAGCTCAGGCCGATGCGGCCGAAGCAGCGGCGGCGAGGCTGGTGGCGGCGGCCAGACGAGGCTTCTGGGGACCGCTGCGCCGTCGCCTGGTCCGAAGGCTGGTGCGCGTGGCTCGCTTCGGAATGGGCCTGCGCGAGCATCCTAAGTTCGTCGTCGTGCAGACGCTCGGGATCATCCGGGCAGAGGTTCTGGGTGCGGCCGAGGAGCTCTCCCGCCGCGGTCAGTTGGCGGCCGCCGGAGACGTCTGGCACATCGGCCTTGACGAGATCGCGGCTGCGCTCGACGACCAGAAGCTGGACCTTCGGGATCGCGTCGCAGCGCGGCTTGCAGCGTTTCACGCCGACCAGGGTCGTAAGCCGCCGCTGGTGATTTCCAGCGATGGAGAAGTCCCCGCGCTCACCGACGGTCGCCAGGATCTTCCGGCAGGGGCGCTCCCTGGCACCCCAGCGTCCGCTGGCGTCGTCGAAGGCCCGGCGCGGGTAATCACCGACCCGACCCGCGAAGTGCTTCGGGCCGGGGAGATCCTCGTCGCGCCATTCACCGATCCAGGGTGGACCCCGCTGTTCATTCACGCCGCTGGCGTGGTTACCGAGGTCGGCGGGATGATGACCCACGGCGCAGTGGTGGCGCGCGAGTACGGGATTCCCGCTGTGGTGAGCGTGACCTCCGCGGTGGAACGCATCAGGACCGGCCAGCGCATCCGCGTCGATGGCACGCGGGGCTTCGTTCAGATCTTGAGCGAGTCCTGAGTTGCACCTAAGAGCTGGTGTGCCGGATCGATGCCGCTCGGCGTCGGCGCCGCCTCTGCCCAGGCGATCTCGTTCTTGTTGAGGATCCAGCTCGCTGAAGCAAAAGCATTGGCGTTGCCGGTGTGATCGAAGCGCAAGTGCGAGAACGCCAGGTAGGTAACTTCGGAGGGGGTGGTGCCGATCGTCTTCAGCTGGTTCCTCCAGACTGGAGTGCCCCGAGCACGCAATGCGTTACGCTTGCTGCGAACGAACGATGATCGACCAGCTAGCGAAAATGCTCCATTCGCTGCGCTCGAAACGAGGAGGCGTATCCGTGAAGAGCATTCGGGTCCTGCTCATCGCCGCGGCGGCTGCTGCGGCGGTCGCGTGCGCATCGCCCGCCGATTCAATCGTCCCAACCCGCCCCTTCACAACGCCAGATTGGCTCGCCGAGGGCACAGGTGCGTTTCGCGGCGAGGGCGGCCGCAGGCTGCAGGGTGTCGGCGTGGCGAGGGGCATTGCCAACCCGATGGCGCGCCGCAAGCAGGCAGACGCCGCGGCGCGGGAGCAGCTCCAGTCCGGCGTGGACGCGCTCGCGCAGGCACTCTCGAAGATGGCCGGATCCGGACAGGCCAGCACCGTGGTCACGATCGCGCACGACGCCGCGGCGAAGGTCTACCCGATCCGCGATCGCTTCGTGACGGCAGACGGGGACGAGCTCGCAGTCGCGGTCCTCGAGATCGACGACTTCCGCAAGGCACTGCAGAAAATCGAGGGCGACGAGAAGACGCGGCTGGAGATGGACGCCAACGTCGACCGCGCATTCGATCAACTCGCGCCGAGATAGCGGCAGTAGACCGCGGCGTCTCCGGCCGTGCACCACACGCACCTGCGGATGCGTACTCGCCGGCGGTGCTTGCGAGGCGAGCTACCAGTGCTGCAGCAGCGTGAGCGGTCCCTATACGGGGCCGTTCCACGGGTTCTTTTCAGGCCCCTGCGAGTGACTGCTGCGCATTTCGCACTCGCGCGACCGCGAAGCAGCAGTAGTCAGCAAGCCCTCCATCGCCGGACACGCCGCCACTGCGGCCCGGCAGAAGCCGGCTGATCAGCCGGAGCTTGATCGCAGGACCGAGGATCGCGTCCTGCCGCGCTTACCCGCTAGAGTGCGCGGCTCATGGCCGCCCTCATCGCCGCTCTGATCCTCGCCGCAGCTCCGTCCGCGTCATCGGTGCAGGAGAAGCATCCCCTCCAGGAACTGCCCTATACCCCGAGCCTCGATCTGGCGGCGATGGACAAATCGGCCGATCCCTGCGCCGACTTCTACCAGTACTCGTGCGGCGGCTGGGTGGAGCAGAATCCCATCCCGCCCGATCAAGCGAGTTGGAGCGTCTACGGCAAGCTGACCGACGAGAACCAGCAGTTTCTGTGGGGCATCCTCGAGGATGCGGCACTCGGCGGCGAATCACGGACGCCAGTGCAACAGAAGATCGGCGATTTCTTCGCCTCCTGCATGGACGAGCCGGCGCTGGAGAAGTTGGGCGCCATGCCGCTCGTCGCCGAGCTGAAACAGATCGATGCACTGCGCACCACCGCCGACGTGGCCGCGCTCCTTCCGCTCCTCCACCTATCGACCAGCGGCAAGGGGCTGATGTTCGGCTTCGGTAGCGACCAGGACTTCGGCGACGCGACGCAGGTGATCGCCTTCCTCGACGCGGGCGGCCTCGGCCTGCCGGACCGCGACTACTACTTCAAGGACGACGCCAAATCGAAGGAGATCCGCGAGAAGTATCTGCGCCACGTCGAGGAGATGCTGCGCCTCGCGGGAGAGCGCGATGCGGCGGCTGGTGCGAAGTCGGTGATGAAGATGGAGACCGCGCTCGCCAAGGCGTCGCTCACGCGGGTGGAGCGGCGCGATCCGTACAAGCTGTACCACAAGCTTTCGCGCGCGGAGCTGCAGGCGCTGACGCCTTCGTTGCGCTGGGAGCGCTACCTGGGCGCGGTGGACCTCGGCGGCGTGCAGACCGTCAACGTGACCGAGCCGGTGTTCTTCAAGGCGCTCGACGCGCTGCTCAAGTTGGAGAGCCTCGCGCATTGGAAGACGTACCTGCGCTGGCACCTCGCCTTGGCGCGCGCGCCGTATCTTTCCAAAGCGTTCGTCAACGCCAATTTCAACTTCTTCTCCAAGGTGCTGCGCGGCGTGGCCGAGATGCCGCCGCGCTGGAAGCGGTGCGTCCGCAACGTCGATCGCCTGCTGGGCGAGACGCTGGGGGAGGAGTTCGTGCGCCGGACGTTCTCGCCCAAGACGAAGGAAGACACGCTGAAGATGACCCGGCTCATCGAGGAGGCGATGCAGGAAGAGATCGAGCACCTCGACTGGATGAGCCCGCAGACCAAGCAAGCGGCGCTGACCAAGCTGCGCGCGATTCGCAACAAGATTGGCTACCCCGAGAAGTGGCGCGACTACTCCTCGGTCGAGGTGAAGCGCGGCGGCTTCTTCGGCAACGTCCAGCGCGCCACCGTCTTCGAGTCGCGGCGGCAGCTGCGCAAGATCGGCAAACCGGTGGACAAGACCGAGTGGAGCATGACCCCGCCCACCGTCAACGCCTACTACAACCCGCAGATGAACGACGTGAACTTTCCCGCCGGCGTGCTGCAGCCGCCGCTCTACGATCCGCGTCTCGACGACGCGCCCAACTACGGCAACACCGGCTCCACCATCGGCCACGAGCTGACCCACGGGTTCGACGACGAGGGACGCCAGTTCGACGCGGAGGGAAACCTGAAGGACTGGTGGACGAAAGAGGACGCGAAGAGCTTCGAGGAGCGGGTGCAGTGTGTGCGCGATCAGTTCGCGCAGTACCCGGTCGTCGACGACATCCACATCAACTCGAAGCTGACCTCTGGCGAGGACGTGGCCGACCTGGGCGGCACGCTGCTCGCGTACATCGCCTGGAAGAAAGACGTGGCGAACAAGCAGCTCGAGGCTAGGGACGGGTTCACGCCCGATCAGCGCTTCTTCATCGGCTTCGCGCAGTGGGCCTGCGAGAACCAGCGGCCGGAGAACCTGCGCGTCAACGCCATCACCAACCCGCACTCGCCGGGCAAGTACCGCATCAACGGGATCGTCGCCAACCTGCCCGAGTTCGGCCGCGCCTTTTCCTGCAAGGCCGGAGCGCCGATGGCGCCAGAGAAGGAGTGCAAGGTCTGGTAACGCGCGCCGGGCGCTTGACTCAAATCATTCGCCCTGCCCTGGAATGCTCCTTCACGAATAGCCGGCGCTTGACCCTGTACCAAGGTATAGGGTGCAGGCTCTTGCGCGTGGAGGACGGCTCCATGGAAACGCTGCGCATCGGGGAGGTGGCCGGCCGGGCCGGCGTGAACGTTCAGACCCTTCGCTTCTACGAGCGACGAGGCCTGCTCCCAGAACCGCCGCGACGCGCTTCCGGCTACCGCGAGTACGCTCCGGAATCCGTCCGCCGAGTCCGGTTCATCAAGCGGGCGCAAGAGCTCGGCTTCACCCTGGCCGAGGTCGAGGAGCTCCTCCGGCTACGAGAGGATCCGCGCATCCCCTGCCGGGAGGTGCGTGCGACCGCGGAAACGAAGATCGCCGACATCGAGGAAAAGATGCGGCGCCTGCGGGCGATGCGGGCCGCGCTAGCCGCTCTGGTCGACTCCTGCGTTGCGAATCGCGAGCACCACTGCCCATTGCTCGAGGCGCTCGACGAAGCGCCGGTCCGATCACGAATTCGCGGCGCGAAATCATCCCGATCGCGCGAGGCGAAATCATGACGACGCGAACGCTTGACGAGAAGGACAAGTATGCCGTCACCGGATCCGCACTCGGCGCGGTCGGTTCGGCCGCAGTAGCCATCTTCGCCTCGCTCTGCTGCGCCGGACCAGCGGTCGTTGCCGTTCTTGGCGCGGGCGGGGCCGTGGCAGCTGCAGGTCTCGTTCCATACCGTCCGTACTTTCTCGCCGCCTCGTTCGCGCTGCTCGGCGTCGGGTTCTGGCGTTCGTACTGGCCACACCGCTCGCCGTCGGGAGCAGCCTGCAGCGTCAGTACCGGTCGCAGGGTGCGCGCGGCGCTTTGGGTCTCGCTCGCCGTTACGCTCGTCGCGGCGGTGCTTCCCTTCTTCGTTCCATGACGGAGACGACTTCCATGAAGCAAACGGTCAAGCTGGTCGGCCCGTTGATCCTGCTGCTGGTCCTCGCCGGCTGCAGGGCGAGGGGAACAGCGGCGCCCCATGAGCGGCTCGATGAGGTTGCGACCGTCTTGCGCGCCGCGTTCAATGCTGACGCCGGCAAGGTGCGCATCCTGATGCTCGTCTCGCCGACTTGAGGGGCCTGTCTTCGGGGGGCCTCCGAAGTCGAGAAGCATCTGCTCGAGAAGTCGCGGTCTCCCGACCTCCGCGCATACGTGATCTGGGTGCCCAAGCGCGGAGGAACCGAGAGCGATGTCCCGGAGGCGACGCGATTCGTGAGTGACCCGCGCAGCCGTCACTACTGGGACGAGGGTGGCCGCTTGATGCAGAGATACGCGAGGCGCCTCGGCCTGCCGCGGGACGCGTGGGACGTCTACCTGATTTACGGACAGGGCACTCACTGGGAGGACGAGCCGCCGAGGCCGGACTTCTGGATGCACCAGCTCGCTTCCGGTGCGCCTGCGCCCGAGCTCGACGGAGAGCAGTTCGCCAAGGAAGCCATCGCGCGACTGGAGCGGCGAGCTTCGCCATAGGAGAACTCGCAATGGCCGTCTCGGAAGTGGACCTGCTCATCCTCGGCTCCGGCTCCACCGCCTTCGCCGCCGCTTTGCGCGCACAGGAATCAGGCAAGACCTCCTTGATGATCGAGGAGCGCACGATCGGCGGTACGTGCGTGAACCGCGGATGCCTGCCGTCGAAGAACCTGATCGAGGCGGCGAGGCTCGTGCACGACGCAAGGCACCCGCGGTACCCGGGACTGTCGCCGGCCGAGATGCGCGTCGACTTCCGCGCGCTCATCCAGCAGAAGGGTGAAGTAGTCGAGAGCTATAGGCAGAAGAAGTACGAGAGCCTCACGGGCGGCCGTTTCTCCGTCGAGAAGGGACACGGGGAGTTGGTCGATCCTCGTACGATTGCCGTGGGCAGCAAGCGCTTCAGGGGTCGGGCGCTGCTGATCGCAACGGGTTCGCGTCCAGTGATTCCGGACATCGACGGTCTTTCGGATGTGCCCTTCCTCACGAGTGACCTCTTGACCGTGGACGAAGGCGAGGAGCTCACGGAGCTGCCGCGATCACTGCTGATCCTCGGCGCCGGCTATATCGCGCTGGAGCTGGGACAGATGTTTTCGCGCTTCGGCGTCGAAGTGAGTCTGCTCGAGCGGAGCGCCGAGCTTCTCCCCCACGGGTACGAGCCGGAGGTCGGTCCAACCGTACGCGAGATCCTCGAGGCGGAGGGCATCAAGGTCCTTCGGCGTGCGACCGTGACGCGCGTTCGCCAGGAAAGCGATTCTGTCGTCGCCGAGGTCGTTCACGCCGCCGGCCGCGAGACGTTGAGGGCAAGCCGATTAGTCGTCGCCGCGGGTAGGCGACCCAATACGGACCGCATCGGAATCGAGCGCAGCGGCGTCCAGCTCGGATCGCACGGGCAGATACGGGTGGACGAGTTCCTCCGCACCAGCGTGCCGCACATCTTCGCCGCGGGCGACGTCATCGGGACCGAACAAGATGCGCAGATGGCGACTCCAGTCGGCAGCCACGACGGAGGCATCGCGGCCCAGAACGCGCTCGCGTCTGACGAACCGCCTCGAGCGGTGAATCACCGCGTCGTCCCACGGGCGATCTTCATCGATCCACCCGTCGCCGTCGTTGGCATGACTGAGCAGGAGGCAGTTGCTGCGGGATACCCCTGTTGGTGTCGCACGCTCCCGATGTCTCTCGTGCCGCGCGCAGGCGCCATCCGCGATACGCGCGGCATCGTGAAGATGGTCGCCGACGCCAAGACCAACGAGGTCCTCGGCGTCACCATGATCGGAAACGGGGCGTCGGAAGTGATCCACGAGGCAGCCATGGCGCTGCGCTTTCGCGCGGGGCTCCACGACTTCATCGACCTCTTGCACATCTACCCGACGATGGCCGAGGCCCTGAAGATCGGGGCCATCTCCCGGTTCAAGGATCCGGCGAAGCTATCCTGCTGTGCCGAATGAGGGAACGCATGAGCGAAGAGGTGGGGGCGAGGAAGGGCGACCTGTTGTCCATGCCCTGGTTGACCGTGCTGGTCTGGCGGGTGCCACTGCTGCTCATGATCATCGGAGGATTCAGCGGCTCTGCAGTGCGTACCGCGCTGTGGACTGCCGCCCTCACGGTCATGGGTTCCGGGTGCATACTGAATGCGGCGAGATGCGGGCGCCGTCACTGCTACTTCACCGGGCCGGTTTTCCTCCTCGGAGCGCTTGCGTCTTTGACTTACGGCGTGGGCGTTCTACCGCTTGGAGCGCGGGGCTGGACCTGGATTTCCTGCTTTGTGCTCCTGGGCTTCCTCGTTCTACGCTGGCTGCCGGAGCGGCTCTTCGGGACGTACACGCGAGGAGACGGTCAGCCCAAGCCGAATTCATGAGGTGGAAGGTGCTCAAAAAGTTTCCGATATTGCGCTAGTCTTCTGCGCGTTGATCAGGCCGAGGAGGGGGGACCATGGTCCGGTGCTCGTGCTGCGAGGAGTTGGTCGCCGCGTTGATCGAAGTGCCCCGGACCAAGCAACTGGTTTGTACGCGGTGTTTCCGGCTGATTCGGGGCATGTTGGGAGTGTGGGACGTGCTGATCGCCGGCACGGGTAGACGGGAGAAGGGATGCGACGCCTAGCTGCGCTCCTGCTGGGCAGTCGCGCGATGCGGCGCTAGCCCTGCCCAACACGTCGCGCCTACGGCGCCGACTTCCCCTTCCGCGGGATCAGTGGCGGCACCGGCGTCCCCCGGGCGCTGCAAGCGATCAGCATCTCGAGTCGCTTCTGCTTCGTCTCGTCTTTCTTCGCGCTGAGGCTGCTCGTACGAGTAGATCGCCGAACGATCGTCGCGGCGCGCCTCGAACGCCGCCAGGCCCGCGGGCTCCATGCGGCCCAGCTTCTGAAGCTCCTGAGCGCGCCTGATGTTGACCGCGCTCCAGATGCTGCCTCGTCGCCGCGGCGTAAAGCGGATCGTGTAGCGCCCGTTGTCGATCCGTCGGCGGATCCCATCGATCCACCCGAGGCAGAGGGCCTCGTCGACCGACTGCTGCCAGGTGATGCTCGGGCGGCCCGAGTCGCGCTTGTGGAAGCCGACCAACAACTCGCGAGCGCGGCCGTGGTTGCGCGCGAGGGTGAGCGAGCGAATCGGCAAGAGCATGATCGATGCCCGTCTGCTGGGCGCACGTCTATGGCTACCAGCGAGCGAGGGAGTGACTCCCCAGTGGCTCGAGCGCCTCCTGCGTGGAGGGCTGGCTCGCCGCACATGCCAGCAAGCAGAGCGGCGGTGATCCGATTTTCCGACGTGCGGAGATCCGGCGTGAACCCCGGAACCACCGAGCCGGGCGGGCCGCTGTTCCCGCCGGGAGGTGTCACCCCTCCCGGTCCGGCGAAGTACGGAACATTTGCTTCACGGTGGTTCCCTTCCACCCGGAAGGTGACGAACTGGCTCGGCATGAAATCGAATGTGATCGAGCCATCCCACGCCTTGTAGGAGTCGCCGGGACTCTGGGTGAAGTAGGGCGTCCCGGACGCGGCGGTCGCGCCGTTGATCGGCGGCAGGAGCACCAGGTAGCGACCGGGATTCGTGATCGCGCCACCGCCCAGCGTCAGCGCGAACGTCTCCTTGTAGAACCAGAGCGGCCTCGATCTGCTGCCGAAGCTCCTGGCGGAGCGGCCGGGCCTCGACGTGGTGATGGTCACTGCGTACGCGACTTTCGACACGGCGGTCGAGGCGATCAAGCGCGGGGCGAAGGACTACCTGCCCAAGCCGTTCGCTCCAGCGCAGATCAAACGCGTGATCGAGACGTCGCGGGCGCGTCGCGACCTGGAGCGGCGCCTGCTCGAGACGCAGGAGCAGCTCGCGAACGCGGTGCCGCAAGTCAGCCTCGAAACGTCCAGCGCGGCGATGCGCACCGTGATGGAAGTGATTTCGCGCGCGGCTGGTCATGACGTGCCGATCCTGCTCCGCGGCGAGAGCGGGACGGGCAAGAGCGTCCTCGCTCGCGCGCTGCATCAGATGAGCGCGCGGCGGGATCGGCCCTTCGCCGTGGTGAGCTGTCCCGCGCTGACCGAGGAGCTCCTGGCGAGCGAATTGTTCGGGCACGCCCGGGGGGCTTTCACCGGTGCGGTCGCCGACCGCGTCGGCCGCGTCGAGGCGGCGGAAGGTGGAACGCTGTTCCTCGACGAGGTGGGCGAAATCCCTCCACCGATCCAGTCGAAGATGTTGCGCTTCCTGCAGGACAAGCAGTTCGAGCGGGTCGGCGAGACGCGGACTCGCATGGCCGACGTGCGAATCGTAGCCGCGACCAACCGGGATCTCGAAGCGGCGGTACGAGCAGGGCATTTTCGCGAGGACCTGCTGTTCCGTCTCAACGTGGTCGAAAAATCACCGTCCCAGCCTTGCGCGATCGGCCCGAGGAAATCCTGCCGCTCGCACGCCGTTTCCTGGCCTTCTTCGCGCGCGCGGCGCGCAAGGCTCCTGCTGACCTGTCGCCGGAAGCGGAGCGCGCGCTTCTCGGCTATTCCTGGCCGGGCAACGTGCGCGAGCTGCGCAACGCCGTCGAGCGCGCCGTCATCCTCACTCCCGGCCAGCGGCTCACGCCGCAAGCCTTTCCCGAGCGCATCGCCCACCACGGGGCCGCCAGGCCGGTCGTGGGCGGCGACTTTACGGTCGACGCCCTCGAGCGCGAGCACATCCTGCGCGTGCTCGCCCGCACGGTGACGCAGGAAGAGGCAGCGCGCATCCTGGGGCTGGACGCCTCCACCTTCTGGCGCAAGCGAAAGAAGTACGACGAGGGATAGCGAGCGCTATTCGGGGAAGTAGGCTGCTGCGCAAGTCGGACAGATCCCGTGGGAGAACAGAGTGTCCGCGCGCTGGGAGACATATCGCTCGACCGGAATCCAGTTGTCGCGCCCCTCGCGGATGTTCTTGCAGTACGAGCAGATCGAGAGCAGGCCTTGCAGCTGCCTCATCTCCGCCTGCAGCCCCAGGATCCGCTCGGCGACTCGCAGGCGTGCTCCCAATTCCTCGCCGTCGACCGGCTTGGTGATGAAGTCGTCGGCGCCCGCGTCGAGCGCCTCCAGGTAGCTCTTCTTGCCGCTGCGCGACGTGAGCAGCATGACGTAGGTGTAGCGGAAGCGGCGGCGAGCGCGGATCCGGCGGCACAGCTCCACGCCCTCCATCACCGGCATCACCCAGTCCGAGATGACGACTTGAAGGTCGTCCTGCCGGCCGAGGACCTCGAGCGCCTCGGCGCCGTTGGCCGTCGCGAACACCTCGTGGCCCAGGCGGTGGAGCAGCTTCTGCATCCGCACGCTGGTCAGCCGATCGTCTTCTGCGATGAGCACTTTCATGCGACCCGCTCCTGGAGCGCCGCCTCGACGCGATTTCGACCGCCGTTCTTCGCCCGATAGAGAGCAGCATCCGCACCCGCGATGAGCGCGTCGGCGTCGGGCTCGCCCGCTGCACAGGTTGCAGACCCGATGCTGACGGTCAGCTCCACCGGACCCGCACCCGTCTCGATCGGGACCGATGCGACGGCGCTGCGCATGCGCTCGGCTACGACCAGGGCCGTGGCCGGACCGCAGCCCGGCAGCGCGGCGATCAGCTCCTCGCCGCCATACCGTGCCAGGGTGTCGTATTTTCTCAGGACCGCGGAGAGCCGCGCACCCAGCGCCCGCAAGACGTCGTCACCCGCCTGGTGGCCGAAACGGTCATTCACCCGCTTGAAGTGATCCACGTCGAGGAGAAGCACCGAAAGCTCGCTTCCATCGCGCTTGGCGCGCGCCAGCTCCTCGGCGAGCCGCTCCAGGAAGGCCCTGCGGTTGAACAGCCCGGTCAGCCCGTCTCGCGTCGCCTGAATCCTGAGCGCCTCCTGCGCGCTCAAGAGCTGCGCTTGGAGGGCGAGGATGCGCTCACCGGTGCGGAGCCGGGCCTTCAGCTCTTCGGCATCGAAGGGTTTTCGGATGTAGTCGTCCGCGCCTGCCTCGAGCCCTTCCACCAGGTCGCTGCTTCCTTCCTTCGACGTGAGGAGCAGCAGATACGAATACGGCGCTCCGGGACGCGCGCGAACGCGCCGGCACACTTCGAGGCCGTCGAGCCCCGGCATCATCCAGTCGAGCACCGCGAGCCGCGGCGCCGCGTCGCGGAACAGGGCCTCGAGCGCTTCCTCGCCGTTCCTGGCGACCTCCACCTCGTATCCCCAGCGGACGAGCGATGCCTGCAGCATGCGGCGAGAGATCGGTTCGTCGTCGGCGATCAGGACGGCCGTCATGCCGCGTCTTCCGCGCAGAGCGCTTCGAGCTCCGCCCGCAGCCCGCCGAGGGCGGCCGCCAGCCGCTCGTAGAGCTGCCGCGCTCCGTTCAGCTCGCCGGCGCGACCCTGCTGCTCCAGCTTCCGGGCCAGCTCGGCGACCCGGTCCGCGCCCAGGTTCGATGCGCATCCAGTCAGGGCGTGGGCCGTTTGCGCGACCTCGGCGGCGTCCTCCTGCCAGACCGCGTCGCGGATGGCGTCGAGCAGCCGTGGCCCTTCCTCGACGAAGATGGCGGCCAGCTCGCGGAGAAGCTCGCGGTCTCCTTCGACGCGGGCCAGCAGGGACGCGCGATCGAGATGGACTTCGGGCGGGTCCGATGGGTCCGCGGCCGGAGCGATGCGGCTTCCCAGCACGCGCGCCATCTCGGCGTCGAGGTCCTTCCCCCGCAGCGGCTTGGCCAGGTAGCCGTCCATCCCCGCCGCGAGACAGCGCTCCCGGTCCCCCTTCATCGCATGCGCCGTGACGGCGATGATCGGCAGATGGCGGCCGGTCGCCTTCTCCCGCGCGCGGATGGCCGCCGCCACTTCCAGGCCGCTCATCTCCGGCATCTGCACGTCCATCAGCACGAGATCGAATCTCTCGCCCTCGATCGCGGCGAGGGCCTCGCGCCCGTTGTTCGCCAGGACCGGGCGGTGGCCCCGCTTCTCCAGCATGCGCAGGGCGAGCCGCTGGTTGACCGCATTGTCCTCGGCGAGCAGTACCAACAGGCTCTTCTGGGATGGAACGTCCACCTCACGGGCAGCCTGGTCCGCGAGCAGCGGCGCGGCACCGATCGCGTGGACGATCGCATCGTGCAGATCGGACTGTTTCACCGGCTTGATCAGGCGGAGGGAAACGCCCGCCTCCCGGCAACGGGCGGAGTCGGCCAGGTCGCCCGCGGACGAGAGCATCAGGATCGGCGCCTTCGCGAACGAAGGGCGCTCGCGCATGCGCCGCGCCAGCTCGAAGCCGTCCATCTCGGGCATCTGCGCGTCGATCACCGAGAGCGAGAACGATCGGCCCTCGCGCTCGGCGGAATGCAGCAGAGCGAGCGCGGCGTGCCCGCCCTCGGCCATCTCCGGGGCCATGCCCCAGGAGAGGAGCATTTCGCGCACGATCATCCGGTTCGTGGCGTTGTCGTCGACCACGAGGACCCGCAGGCCCTGCAGATCCACCCTCCGCGCGGGCGCCGGCGCGCGAGGAGCTGAATCGACCGTGAGCGGCACGGTGAAGGAGAAGACGCTTCCTTTGCCTTCTTCGCTGTGGAGCTCGAGGGTGCCGCCCATCTTCTCCACCAGCCGCTTGGAGATGGTGAGACCCAAGCCGGTGCCACCGAACCGGCGCGTGGTCGAGTTGTCCGCCTGCGTGAACGGTTCGAAGATCGCGCGTTGCTTGTCGGGCGCGATGCCGATCCCGGTGTCGGTCACGCGGAATCGGACCTGCGCCGCCGCGGCGTCGCGAGCGAGCGCGTCCACCCCCAGGACGACTTCTCCCACGTCGGTGAACTTGATCGCGTTGCCGACGAGGTTCACCAGGACCTGGCCGAGTCGGGTCAAGTCACCGATCAGCTGCTCCGGGACGTCGGACGCGATGTGGCAGAGGAGCTCCAAACCTTTGGCGGAGGCCCGTATGGAGAGGGGGCCCAGCAGGTCCGACAGCCGTTCGCGAAGCGAGAAGGGGGCCGGAACGATCTCCAGCTTGCCGGCCTCTATCTTGGAGAAATCGAGGATGTCGTTGATCACCCCCAGCAGCGAATCGGCCGAGGCGTTGACCATCTGGACGTACTCGCGCTGCTCGCGGGTCAGCTCGGTATCGGCGAGCAGCTCCGTCATGCCGATGATCCCGTTCATCGGCGTGCGGATCTCGTGGCTCATGTTGGCGAGGAACTCGCTCTTCGCCCTGCTTCCCTCCTCCGCGGCCACTCGCGCCTCGTCCAAGAGCCGCGACTGCTCTTCCGTCTGCTTGACCGACTGCCGCGCCAGCCGCAGCGCCCGCGTCTTGTCAGCCCGCATGCGCTCGGCCGTCCGGGCGCTGATCGCGAGGTAGACGTTGCAGCCCAGGAGCGCGGCAATCTTCACGGTCTCGAGGTGCCAGGAGAACGCCCGTCCGTCGACGAGCGCGATCCATCCCAGCAGCGCCGCATAACCGGCGGCCGAAGCGACCCCGAACGCCAACGCCCGGCGGAAGCTGGTGTGCGACTGATCGGCGACGCGCACCAGCAGGAGTGGCCAGAGCCAGCTTCGCTCTCCGCCGGTTTCGTGAATCAGGACGAGCCAGACGAGGATGTCGCAAGCCAGGAAGGCGATCACCAGGTCCAGTTTCGTCTTGCCGTAGAGCGCGCGAACGACCAGGTACGAGCCGAGGACGTAGCCACCGACTACCCAAGGGATCCAGTGCGGGAGACTGTCCGGCGCCGCCGCGACCATGACGAGCACGAGCGAGAATCCGAACGCGCGCAGGGTAGGGATCTGCACCGTGCCCAGCCGCCGGCGCGTGCGAGAGCCCGGGCCTCCGCCCGACCCCCTGAGGTCGACCCACTCGCGTAGCAATGGCTGGATGGCCAAAGAACCCCCGCAGGACCGCCGTCCATCGAATCGGCACGGCGCAGCAGCCTTTGTAGTGCTGGTTGACGTTGCGTCGGTTTGCGCAAGTCCTCAAGAACTCGACCATCCGACCGGGGCCGAGGTGAGCGCTCGTCGCACAAGAGCCGGCATCAGGGAAACAGAGGGGAACGTTTTTTGTACGTTTCGCTCTGGGTACGGATTGCGGCGGTGCCGCGATCCAGGAAGTGTCTGCGCGCGTCGGCCGGGTCACCGGCCGTGGCCTGGCCGCGAATTTTGAAGCGCGCGTACCCGCGCTGGGGTGCTCCCCACCTCGCTGCGTTCCCTCGGCTGGGCGGCGACGCCGGTCATGCTGGTGGCGGCGGTGGCGATGGTCGCCACCCTGGGCCGAGGGTGAGCGGCGCCCTGTGGATCAGAGCGCCGCGACGCAGTCGATCTCGACCCTCGCTCCTCTGGGCAGGCCACGCACCTGCACGGTCGCGCGCGCCGGCGGCGCCGTCTTGAAATACCGCCCGTACGCTTCGTTGACCTTGGCGAAGTCGGCCATGTCGGCGACGAAGATGGTCGTCTTCACCACCTTGTCGAAGCTCGCCCCGCCGGCCTCGAGCACCGCCTTCAGGTTCTCCATCACGCGCTCGGTTTGCGCGCCGGCGTCGCCCAGGACGGGCTGGCCGGTCACCGGATCGAGCGGCATTTGCCCCGACACGAACAGGAAGGACGCGGGGCTCACGCCGACCCCTTGGCTGTAGGGCCCCACCGCCTTGGGAGCCTCGGCGCTCTGAACGGCGCCCGTCCGACCGCCGCCGACCGCGGCCACGCACTCGATCTCGATGCGCGCTCCCTGGGGCAGCGCAGCCATCTGCACGGTTGCGCGCGCCGGCGTCGACTTCTGGAAGTAGCGCCCGTAGGTCTCGTTCATCTTGGTGCCGTCGTTGTCGAGGTCGGCCATGTAGACGTTCGTCTTCACCACGTCGTCGAAGGTGGCGCCGGAGGCGGCGAGGACGGCCTTCAGGTTCTCCATCACGCGCTCGGTCTGCGCGGCGATGTCGCCCTGCACGAGCTGGCCGGTCACCGGATCGACTGGGATCTGGCCGGACACGAAGACGAAGGATCCGCCGCTGACGCCCACCGCCTGGCTGTAGGGGCCGATGGCCCTCGGGGCGCCTGCGGTCTGGACGGCGCCGTGGCTACCCGATCCCGAAGCGGCGCCGCTCTTCACGGCCACGCCCTCGATCGCGACGCGCGCGCCGCGCGAGAGCGCGGCCACCTGCACCGTCGCGCGCGCCGGCGGCGTATTCTGGAAATAGCGTCCATACGCTTCGTTCACCTTGCCGTAGTCGGCCAGGTCGGTGAGGAAGATCGTGGTCTTCACCACGTCGTCGAAGGTGGCGCCGCCGGCCTCCAGGACCGCCTTGAGGTTCTGCATCGCGCGGTCGGTCTGCTTCGCGGCGTCGCCCTTGATCAGCCGGTCCTTTACGGGGTCGACGGCGATCTGGCTGGAGAGGAAGAGAACGCGGCCGGCTGGCGCATGGATGGCGTGGCTGTACGGTCCGATCGCCTTGGGCGCATTGGCGCTCTGCACTGCCCTGCGCTCGACCGGGGCCGCAGCCACGGCAGGAGCATCGGGGAGCACCGCCGCGGGAGCAGCCGGGACGACCGCTGCTGCAGAAGCGGGCTCGGAAGCCGTGGGAGCAGCGGCTCCGGAGGGTGCGGCGGCGGCGTCGGAGCTCGCGGTCGCGGCAGGTTCGGGGGCGTTCGCGCTCTGGTGGGCGCAGGCGACGACTAGAGCGAGTGTTGCAAGAGGAATCTTCCGCATGGTCAGGTCTCCATCTGGGTTCAAGACGCCCGCGCGTCGATGGCGTTCACCATCTCACGGGACATCGCATCGATCTCGTTCTTGTCGCCGCCCATCGCGGTGGTCGATGTGCGCCGGGCGGCGACCTTGTGCGTCTACTTGTGCAACTGCTTGACCGGGCCCTTCGCGGGCGCGGGGCGGCTCTTGGACGAAAGCATCGGCTTGCCCGCGTTCTCCAGGCGGGCCTGGTACATCTTCAAGGGCCAGCCCAACCACTTGCGCACCAGCGTCGCGCGCATCTCGGGCTGAGTGTTCTGCCAGGCGCCCCGGATCTTCTCCTCGATGCCGGGGTTCGCCTCCAGGAACAAGGCGCGCTCCTCGGTCGACGTCTCCGCCCAGTGCCGCCCGCTGGCCAGCGAATCGAGGCCCGGGTAGTTCTTCGCGTACCACTGTTTCTGCCAGGCGTTGGCGCCGGCCCACCGGGCCTTGAGCTCGGCATGGACCTGCGGGTGGGCGACGAGGAAGGCGATCTTCTCCTGCGGCGTCGTCTGGTTCCAGGCGTGGTGCAGGGCCTTGCGCGCGAAGTACGGGTGCTCGAGGGAGAGCATCTTCCGCTGCTCCGGGCTGGCGCTTTCCCAAGCCACACGGACCTTCTGGACCGTCTTCGGGCTCGCCTCGAGGAAGGCGGTGCGCTCCTCGGGTGTGGCCGAGACCCACTTCTGCTTCATCGCGCGCGCACCGAGCAGCGGGTGAGCCCGGAGGATCTTCCGCCGCTCTTCGGGAGTCGACTTGTCCCAGCGTTCCTGGACCGCCTTGCTGCTCTCGCCGAGCGCCTCGAGGAAGAGGGCCTTCTCGTCCGGCGAGGCCTGCTCCCAGCTCGACTGGAACGGACCCTGGGCCGCGGCCTTGGCGACCGGCGCCTTTTGCGGCGCGGCCTGCTCCGCCGGAGCGGGCTGGGCCGACGGCGCAGGTTCCACGGCCTTCGGTTCCTCCGTAGCCGAGGCGGCGGGCTCTTCCGCCTTCTCCGTGCTCGATGCCGCGTTGGGCTCGGCCGGCGCTTCCTCGGGCGCCTTCGCTTGCGCTGCTTCCGCCTCGCTCGCAGCTTGGTCTTCCGCAGGAGCGGCCTCCGTCGCTGAAGACTGCGCGGCTTCCGGCTTCTCCTCGGCGCGGGCAATCCCGGCAGCGGACAGACTCCACAGGACGGCGATCCAGACCGTTGCTCTCATCAGCTCCTCCACGCGACGACTCGCTGGATCAGTCATTCCCACGAGGCGGCGTGGAGGGCGAGAATTTGCCTCCCGTTCTCGCGTGAGCTGGATCACGGCGCTTTCCGCCTACATCGTCCCGAGTCGAGATTCTGGCTGTCACTTCCGGCGGGGCATTTCGATGGCTTCGTCGACCTCGACAACCAGGCGAGGTTCCCCGCTTTCGATCGGAGTGCCTGACTTGGAGCAGGGCACCCTGAAAGCGTACTGGTGGCCCGGTTCGATCTGATAGAGCGAAAGAACGGCCGGAAACGCGCACCATTTCTGCTCACCGCGGTAGACCGCGATGCGCAGGTTCAAATGGACGTAGCCAGTCCTGCTCAGGAGGTCCATCGCCACCAAATCGGAACGTGGATCATCGCCCTGTTCGAGTTTGGCGAACCGGATGCAGACGCTGCCCTGGAGCGGGATCCATCCCGCCGCGCATGGTTCCGCATTCGCGCTCTTGCCAGGGCGCGGCGCCGCGCAGGCGAGCAGCACCGCCGCGAGGACGAGGCAGGAGCGCCTCACCGCGCTTGCTCGAGCAGCGCCGCGTAAAGAGCGTCGTAGAGAAAGGAAGCCTTCTCCAGCGCCTCGTGGTCGTCTCGCGCCACGACGGGGAAACCGCGCGAGATCGCGCGAAGCCCCGCAGCCTCGGGAACGTCCTGCAAGTCGTCGGGGAAATCGGCGCAGTGCACGATGCGCGCCACGGCGCGGAGCGCGTCGTCTTCCGGCCGGTGCTCCTCGACGAGCGCCTCGAACGAGCAGCGTCCCTGCTCGTCGCGGTGTGGGTACGTCGCGCCCGGCGCATCGAACCCTGTTGCCTTCCGGTCCACTTGGACGGCCGCGACTTCGTCTGGTTCGACGAAGAGAAACTCCGCGTCGCGATCGATGAAGCGTAGCACCAGCCAGGCCGTGGCGATGCGGTTGACCCGGGCGCGGCGTCGAGTGACCCATTTCATCGGGAGCTCCTTTCAGTGAGCCAGCCCGCGGACCGCCAGGCCGGCCGCTCCGGCTGCGAGGATGATCACGGGCTCCGGGACCTTCCGTAGCCTGGTGAGCGCGAGGAGCGTGGCGCCGAAGATCGCGAGCGTCGCGACGTCCACCACGGCGCGACGGCCGAGCACGTAGGCCGCTCCTGCGATTGCGCCCGTGGCCGCGGCAGTCACGCCGTCGACGAACGACTTGATCTGGGGAACGCGGGCCCAGCGCCGGTAGTACGGCGCGGGGATGATCACGAACAGATAGCAGGGGAGGAACACTCCAAGGGCGGCGAGGAGGGCCCCCGCCAGCCCTGCCACCAGGTACCCGATGAAACCGACGGTGATCACCACGGGACCTGGCGTGATCATCGCGACTGCGACGGCATCGAGGAATTGCCGCTCGTCCAGCCAATGGAAGTCGTTCACTACGCCGCCGTGCAGGAAGGGGACGATGGCGAGCCCGCTTCCGAACACGACGGCTCCCGCTCCGGTGAAGAACCAGAGGATCTTCCACAGCACGGCAACGGTCGCGGGGCCGTCCAGGCCGGCGAAGAGCCAATGCATCGGAAAGATCGACAGCGCGGACGCCCCTCGCCGGAACGGCGTCCGCACCAGCATGGCGACCACGCCGGAGAGGAGGAAGACCCACACGATCTCGCTCTCGGTCCAGCCGGTGACCACCGCGCTGACGGCGAAGATCGTCCACAGGAGCCAGTCGCGGGCGAGAGTCATCCTGGCCAGCTTCACCGCGCTGCGGGCGATGATCGCGATGACCGCGGCGCCGATGCCGTAGAAGAGCCCCTGCATCCAGGGGAGGCCGCCGTACGCCACGTACAAGGCGGAGATGGCCAGGACCATCAGCAGCGAGGGCGCGACGAAGGCGCAGGCGACGAGCGTCGCTCCGAGCACGCGCGCGCGGACCCAACCCAGATAGATGGCGAGCTGCGCGGCGAGCGGCCCGGGGGCGAGCTGCGCCAGCGCCAGCCCCTCCAGGTAGTCCTGCTTGGAGATCCAGCGCCTGCGCTCGACCAGGTCGCGCTGCATGTACCCGGCGAGCGCAATCGGCCCGCCGAAACCGAAAGTGCCGAGGGACAGGAAGTAGAGCAGGAATTCGCGCATCGTGCAGGGCGCGGTCTCCTGCGCGGAAGGTAGCGCGGGCGCGCTCGTCTCGGCCATCGCGGCGCACATCCTACGGAGACCAACGTGACGCTTCAACTGCCACAAGTCTGATTGACTCTGGATACGGCTGCTCTATAACCCCCCGCCCATGCCCGACGCAGGCAAGGCCAGGGAGCCCGGCTGGCTGCTCCTCATCCACCAGATCCCGCCCAAGCCGAACTATTTCCGGGTCAAGATCTGGCGGAGGCTCCAGCGCCTCGGCGCGGTCAGCATCAAGAACTCCGTGTACGCATTGCCCGCGAGCGACCAGGCGCACGAGGACCTGAACTGGGTGCTCCGCGAAATCGTCGAAGGTGGCGGCGACGCCTCGCTGGTCGAGGCGCGTTTCGTGGAGGGACTGTCCGACGAGCAGGTGAAGGAGATGTTCCGCGCGGCTCGCGACGCGGACTATCTGGAAGTCGCGAAGGAGGCGCGCGAGCTCGTCCGCAAGCTGCCGAAGAGCGGCGAGCCTTCCGAGGATCGACACGCCGAACTCGAACCGCAGCTCGTCCGCCTGCAGAAGCGGGTTGCCGAGATCGCTCAAGTCGATTTCTTCCTCGCCCGCGCCCGCGAGCCTCTCGAAGGCGTTCTCGGCGAGCTCGCGGAGCGCCTGGCGGCAGCGGAGCCGAAACCAAGGGGCGCTCCAGTGCCGGAAGAGAAGCCGCGCGGGCGGACCTGGGTCACGCGCACCGGCATCCACGTCGATCGGATGGCGAGCGGCTGGCTCATCCGGCGGTTCATCGATCCAGAGGCGCGTTTCAAGTTCGTCGCCTCGCGCGAGTACCGGCACCAGCCGGGCGAGCTGCGTTTCGACATGTTCGACGGCGAGTACACGCACCAGGGAGAGCTGTGCACGTTCGAGGTGCTCCTCTCGCGGTTCGAGATCACCGACGCGGCCCTGCGTCCCATCGCGGAGATCGTCCACGACATCGACCTGAAGGACGAGAAGCACGGCAGGAAGGAGACGGCGGGGATCGAGCTGGTGGTCAACGGGATCGCCATGGCGCACCGGGAGGACGAGTCGCGCCTCTCCCGCGCGGCCGCCGTGCTGGACGACTTGTACGAGTACTTCAAGCGGAAGCGAGGAGGAGCATCATGAGGAAGCTGCTGGCCGCCCTGTGTCTGATCGCCGCGCCCGCGGTGGCGGCGAAAGGTCTGGATTCCGCGCGCATCGAGCAGATCACGGGTTTGAAAGGACAGTGGACCGAGAAGGAAGGCGTCTTCAAGGTGCAAGTGCCCCGCACCGATCTCGCCGTGTCGGCCGCCGGCGCCAGGCTCACGCCTCCGCTGGGGCTGACGGCCTGGGCCGCGTTCACCAAGGCCGGCGCGCATACGGTCGTGATGGGCGACATCGTCCTCACCGAGGACCAGGTCAATCCCGCCATGGATGCCGCCCTGGAGAGCGGCTTGGAGGTGACCGCCCTTCACAACCACTTCTTCTGGGAGAAGCCGCGGGTGATGTTCATGCACATCGGCGGGATGGGCGACGAGCAGAAGCTGGCGCAGGGCGTGGCGAAGGTCTTCGCCGTCCTGAAGCAGCAGGGACCGGTGCCCGAAAGCGACGTCGATCCTGCGAGCAGCAACCTGGATCCCAAGCGCATCGAGGCCGTCCTGGGACACAGCGGGGAGATGAGCAAGGGCGTCTACAAGGTCACCATCGGCCGCGAGGTGAAGATGGCGGGCCACGCGATGGGCGCCGCCATGGGGGTGAATACCTGGGCTGCCTTCGCGGGGACGGACGACCGCGCGATCGTCGACGGCGACTTCGCCATGCTGGAAGGCGAGCTGCAGGACGTCCTCAAGGCGCTGCGCAAAGGCGGGATCAACATCGTCGCGATCCACCAGCACATGACGCACGAGCAGCCGCGCATGCTGTTCCTGCATTACTGGGGCGTGGGCCGCACGGAAGATCTGGCGCGGACGCTCGCCTCGGCGCTGAAGAAGACGAAGGTCGCCTGAAAGAGGAGGTCGCCATGAGGACCATGCTGTTCGGGGCGCTCGCCACCGCGCTCGCGTACGGGGCGCCAGCACGCGCCGAGGGAGACCCGGCAGCGCTTGCCGCCCAGATGAAGGGCGTCAAGCTGACGCTGGAGAAGGGGCTCACGGCTGCCGCGAGCAAAGGCAAGCCGATCTCGGGCAAGTTCGAGTTGGAGGACGGCAAGCTGCAGCTGTCCGTCTACACGGCCAAAGGATCGGCCTATTCAGAGGTGATCGTGAATCACCGGACGGGCAAGGTCATGAAGGCCGAGCCGATCACCGGTGGCGACGATCTCACCGCGGCGAAAGCGCAGGCGGAGGCCATGGGAGCTGCGAAGACTCCTCTCGCGGCGGCTGTGCGGAAAGCGGTCAACGCCAACAAGGGATACCGCGCGGTGAGCGTGACGCCGTCGGTGAAGGACGGTCATCCCAGCGCGGACGTGGCGCTGCTCAAGGGCACTGAAACGAAGAGCGTCACCGAACCGCTCGATTGAGAGCACCGGACCCTATAGCGATTTGATCAGGATGTTCCGGAACTGCACCTGTGAGCCGGGATGGTGACTCTGCAGTCCGATGTGTCCGGCGGGTGGCCGCAGCGGGTCCACCTTGTACCGCGTCACCCGGTCGCCGTTCAGGGTGACTGTGATGGTGTCGCCCTTCGCCTCGATCTCGAATGTGTTCCACTGGCCCAGGGGACGAGAAGCGAGCTTGCTTGCAGGTGACAGCGCATAGATGGCGCCCGTCTGATGCGCCGGATCGTGGAATCGGCCCGTGTCCGGGTTGAACCCGGTGTCGTCGATCTGCACTTCGTACCCGTGATTCACCGCCAGCTGCCAATCGGCCTGCGGATTGCTGCTGTTCAGCGCTGGGAAGCCGAGGAAGACGCCGGAATTGTCGTCGGGATGCGTGGCGCGCCAGTCGACCTTCAGGAGGAAGTCCTTGAACTGCTCACGGGTGTACCAGAGCAGTCCGATCCCGCCTTGCGACTCCAACACGTCGTTGTTCACGACGAACCCGCCGTTGCCCGCCATCTGCCAGGCGGCCAGGTCGCCCGTGAAGAGCGGCTTGAACTGCTTCGATGGCGCAGGCTGAAGACGCTGGACGATCGCCTGCGCCGTCTTCCTCGCCAGGACGAGGCCGGTCAGGCTCGGGTTTGCAGATCCGCACGTCGGGAAGAGCGCTGGGCCCGCCACGTACGCGTTGTCCAAGTGCCGGAAACAGCCGTCCATGTCGGTGATCGCCGCGGCATCCGCTCCCATCCAGAGCGTGCCCGACTCGTGGTGCGTCGTGCCGATCTTGTCACGGGCGGAGCCGAGCGCCGGCGGGTTGGCATTCCACTTTTCCCCGTACCAGTACTGGATGTTCCCGGGCGCCTTCGCGATCGCGGCGGCGATGTCCAGCGCCCGCTGCTCCATCGCCGTCCAGAACGCGTCGTCCCCAGGAGTGGGCACCAGGTTCACCCAGGCGGGCCGCTTGCCGAATCGGTCCCGCTGATCAGGGACGTCCCAGGCGAGGTTGATCCAGCTCTTGGAGGGATCTCCGGCCACCGCATCCTTGTGCCCCTGCATCTCGCCGATGCCGCGCAAGGTGATCACGATCCAGTTCTGGTCCTGGTTCGCCTTGATGTTGCCGAGCAGGTCGATGTCCGGAATCGCAGTGAAGAGGTTCGCCTCGCTATTGTTGCCTTCTACCGCAGCTGCCGTGACCTGGAAGTGGAACCGGCGCCCGTTCTGCTCACCTCGCACGATGAGCGCGGCGGTTTCAAGATCGGTGAATCTCTTCGGCAGCCCAGCGAAGACGGTACGTTTCACGCGCACCGTCGTGTTGGTCCGCAGGTGGGCCATCAGGTTGGCGCCCATCTTCGGCGTCGGGAACGACTCCAGCGCGAGGCGCGTCGATTCGATGGTCGACGCGCCCAGCACGTACATCGCGCTCGTTGCGACGATGGGAGCACCCAGCGACCGTGGGGTCCCATTCACGGAAAGATCGATGCCCGTGACCTTGCCGCCGCTCGTGCGGAGCCGCGTGACGTGCGCCCGGGGGAGGAGCATGAGCCGCCGCCGGGAATCGTCGTTGAGGGTCCATCGCCGGGCGACGTCCTCGCGGATGGCATCGATGAGGAGCGTCGCGCTCGAATATTTGTCGAAGCTGAACAGCCCCGACTCGGGCCCTTGGCCTTGGACCGCAAGCGGCGCTTCCTTCACCTCGTACTGGGGTAGCGCGGCCTCGAACGCCGCGAGCAGCTCGGTGAATAGCTTTCCCGAGATGTAGTCGGTAGTCGGGTTGACGCCGATCTCCTTCTCGACGACGTCGTAGGTGCTTCGCAGGTACTGCGCGACCGCGGGCGGCCAGTTGGCCAGATCCGCCTCCGTGAGCCGCGGAGACCAGCCGCCCCAAAAGAGAGAGCGGCCGCCGGGGCAGTATGCGAGCCCGGGGAACGACTGGTTGCTGTGCCAAGGACTGCCCCAGACGATGTTCCGCGGCCCGGGATCTTGTCCGTTGCTCGGAACGGCGACGTCGCCGGGAGCGCCCAGCCCGATGTGCGGCAGGTTCTGGATGTGCGTCGAAGCGAGGAACGCGCCCGCGTCGAGGATCAGGATCCGTAGAGTCGAAGGCTCGCCGAACCGGTAGAGCTTCTCGGCGCACGCGCCGCCGAACATCCCTGCGCCGATGACGACCGCGTCGAAGGGCGCGCCTCCATTGTTCGCCACTTCTTCCCAGGTGCTGCAGACGTACCTTCCGAACAAGTCGTGTGAGAACTCGGTCTCCTGCACTTCCACTTTCGCGAACGCGTCCGCATTGAGTCGAGGCAGCATGGGAGCCTCCATCGTGCGCAGTTCCGCCCTGGCAATGCTGTTTCGCGCCCGTGGTCGGCAGGCGCGAGCTTCCCCTGAGGCGCCTCCTTGCTCCGGTTCCCTGCGCCCGTCAACAGCCAGTTTCCTGGCCGCCCGGGCCAGGCTGCGGGCCACGACTGGCCTCGGCCAAGGGATGTCCCGAATCGTTGGATCAATGTCCTTGCGGACAAGCGCGGCCCCGCGCACCATCGCGGCATGGAACGATCCCCCGCGCCGGACAGGCCTTTGCGCGTCGCCCTGTTCGCCTACCCCGGCGTGCAGGGCCTGGACCTGTCGGGGCCGCTGGAGCTGTTCGCCCGGACGACGCGCCTCCTGGAGGACGAAGGGCACGCCCACCGGGGGTACACGGTCACGGTCATCGGCACCGAGGAGGGCCCCATCGCGGCCTCCTCCGGCTTCCGGTTCATCCCCGACACCACGTTCCGCGCGGTGCGCGGAGGCATCGACACGCTCCTGGTCGTGGGCGGGCGCGGCGTGGACGGGGTGCTGGGCGACGCCGCCGTCCTCGCCTGGCTCCGCCGCACGGCCGGGCGCGTGCGCCGGATCGCGTCGGTGTGCACCGGAGCGTTCCTGCTCGCCGAGGCGGGGCTGCTCGACGGCCGTGCGGCGACCACGCACTGGTCGCGCGCCGCGGAGCTGAAGGGGCGCTACCCGAACGTGCGGGTGGAAGAGGACCGCATCTGGGTCCGCGACGGAAACGTCTACACCTCGGCCGGGGTGAGCGCCGGGATGGACCTCGCGCTCGCGCTGATCGAGGAGGACCTGGGCGCGGAAATCGCGCTGGCGGTGGCGCGCTCGATGGTCATGTATCTGCGGCGGCCCGGCGACCAGAGCCAGTACAGCGCGCCGCTGCGGCTGCAGGCCGCTCGGACGCCCTCCGTCCGCGAGCTGATGGCCTGGGCCACCGAGCACCCCGACGGCGACCTTTCCGTGCCGGCGCTGGCCAGGAGGGTAGGGAAGAGCCCTCGCCAACTGACCCGCGTCTTCCGCCGCGAGCTGGGCGTCGCGCCGGCCGAGGCCGTCGAGCAGCTCCGGCTGGAAGCGGCGCGCCGCGCGCTGCAGCAGTCGCCAGCGGGCCTTTCGGAGGTGGCCGCCCGCTCCGGGTTCGGCAGCGCCGAGGTGCTGCGCCGCGCGTTCCTGCGGGCGCTGCACGTCACGCCCTCCGCTTACCGGGCGCGATTCTCGGCTCGCCGCGAGGTCGCGTCGTGAAGACGAGGATCCACCCCGCCTTCGTCGTCGCCGGCGCCGTCTTCGTAGTGCTCCTCTGCGCCGCGGCGGTGCGGGCGACGCCGTCCATCCTGATCGTCCCGCTCGAGCGCGAGTTCGGCTGGAGCCGCGCGCTGCTTTCCTCGGCCGTGTCGGTGAACCTGGTGCTGTACGGCCTGGTGGGGCCGTTCGCAGCCGCCTTGATGGAGCGTTTCGGCATCCGCCGCACGGTGCTCGCCTCGCTGGCGCTGATCGCCGCCGGCGTGGCGCTCACCTCGCAGATGCGGGCCAGCTGGCAGCTCGTATTCGCCTGGGGAATCCTGGTGGGATTGGGCACCGGGACGACCGCGATGGTGCTGGGCGCCACCGTCGTGAACCGATGGTTCTTCTCGCGGCGGGGAGCCGTCATGGGCGTGCTCACCGCCAGCACCGCCACCGGGCAGATGATCTTTCTCCCGCTCGAGGCCCACGTGGTCGAGCAGCACGGCTGGCGCGCGGTGACCCTGCTGGTCGCCTCGGTGGTGGCCCTGCTCTTGCCGCTGGTGGCGCTCCTGGTGCGCGACCGGCCGGCCGATCACGGCCTGCTCCCCTACGGCGCATCCGCCGAGACACCGCCCATCGCGCCGTCGCGCCAGAACCCGCTGGCGAATGCCCTGCGCGTCCTGCGCGAGAGCTCGGGCAAGGGGGACTTCTGGCTCCTGGCGGGCAGCTTCTTCGTCTGCGGCGCCAGCACCAACGGCCTGGTCGGCACGCATCTGGTCCCCGCCTGCATGGACCACGGCATTCCGGAGGTTCGCGCGGCCGGATTGCTCGCGGCGATGGGCATCTTCGACCTGATCGGAACCACCGCCAGCGGCTGGCTCTCGGACCGGTTCGACTCGCGCAAGCTGCTGTTCTGGTACTACGGCCTGCGCGGGCTTTCGCTGTTGTGGCTGCCGCAGGCCTTCGACGCGCAGGTGCTCGGGTTGCCGTTGTTCGCGGTCTTCTACGGCCTCGACTGGATCGCGACGGTCCCGCCCACCGTGCGGCTGACCACCGAGGCGGTAGGTGTCCAGGACGCTCCGATCGCCTTCGGTTGGATCGTCGCGTCGCACCAGATCGGCGCGGGCGTCGGCGCCCTGGGCGCCGGTCTCATCCGCTCTTCGCTGACGACATACACGCCCGCCTGGGTTGCCGCTGGAGCGATCTGCATCGTCGCGGCCGTGATCGTGCTGCGCATTGGACGCAGGGCTCCGAGGCTGGGACTCGCGCCCGCCGCCGCCGAGTGAGGCAGGCAACACTTCACTCCGAGTGCGTGGTCGTGCATCGCACACTCCTCCACCGTGCCGCGCGGTGGTGCACAAATCGAGTCGCGAATCTGGTTCAGTCGCGGATACGGGTAGCGGATGACTGGGGGTCGAAGGGAGCAGTAGCGGTGCCCGTTGAGAAGGCCCAGCTAACTGCCAGCCTGGTCGACGTGTTCGACCGTGTGCTGGACAAGGGCATCGTCATCGACGCCTGGGTGAGGGTGTCGGTCGTCGGCTTGGACCTCGTCACGGTGCGGGCGCGAGTGGTGGTCACGTCGATCGAGACGCACCTCCGCTACCCGGACGTCGTGGCCCGGAGCCTGCCTCTGGCGCTCCAGCCGATGTGAGGTCCCGTTGTCAGCCACGAACGATGGCCGGCGGGCGGCGCGCCAGGCGGCGGGCCTGCTGCGTCCTCCGACCGGACAGGGCGGCCAGAGCAAGCAGGGCCAATGCGGCCGGCGCGAGCAGCCCGTTCCAAGGGAGCCGGCGCGGGATGGGCCAGAGCCCGTCACCGTTCAATACGAATGCCGCCCAGAAGCGGGGATGGCGCAGCGCCGTGCCGGACCGCAGGAATTGAAGCTTGGCCAGCCGCAGGGCCTCCGCCTTCGGCTCGCCCCTCCCCAGCTCGAAGTAGAGCTGTTTCATGAACTCGGTGGCTGGCCGGTCCGCCACCCGCCACAAGGTGGTGACGGTCGCGCGCGAGCCGGCGGAGAGCAGGGCGCGGCTGAACCCCTGAAGGCCCTCGCCGCGGATCACCTTGCCGCGCTCGGTGTCGCAGGCCGACAGCGTGGTCAGGTCCACGCCGCGCAGATCGAGGTCGTAGACCTCGCGCAGAAAGAGGTAATCCGGGCCTCCTCCGGGGCCTGCCGGCGAGAAGAGGATGCGCGAGCGCTCCGGGTTCGCCTCGTCCGCGGTCGCGTGCGTGCTCAAGTGGAGGAGGGGCACGCCCCTCGCCTCGCCCTGGAGCAGGTGTCTCTTCGAGCTCGCGGCTCCCAGGTGGATCTCGGAGGGGCCGCCGGCCAGGCGCGCGATCTCCCGCACCTCCTCCGCCGAGGTGGCGAGCCGCGCGCGAGGCCCCTCGACCGGCAGCGCCCCGGAGGACGGGGCGGACACCAACGGGTCGCCGAACGCGACCAATCGGCGCGTCCAAGGAAACGACCACGAACCCAGCGCCGGACGATCCGCGCGGAGGAGCAGGGCGGCCGCCGGCGCGTAGGACACGTCGAATCGCTCGACGAGCAGCGCGCCTGGCGCCGCGGGAGGCTGGAGGACCTCGAACGGAAGCGCGCTGAGCGGTCCGTCGGCGACGACGATGAGGTGGCGCAGCTTGGGCCACCCGAGCGGCTCGATCCCGGAGAGGAGCCGCTTGCCGAGCGCTTCCGAAGCGCGCCTCCAGCCGTCGCCTGCGCCGGAAGAAAGGTCCTCGGTGAACGCGGCCACCTCTTCCGCGACCGCCGGTGAGAACGGGATCCGCGCGATGCCGGACGCGCGCTGCGTCACCCAGACGACCGCCGCCGCCCGCGGCGCGACCCAATACTCGACCAGCGCCGTCTGCGCATCGAGGCGCGCCTGGACCGCGGCCAGGGAGGCGGCCGCGGCGCCACCGGTTCCAGCGCGCTCCCGAAGCCGGTCCTGGAACGTGCGGGAGCGGCTCCCCTCCAGGAGATCGAAGATCTCCGCCGCATCGGGGCGGTCGGACAGAAGCTCCACCAACGCGTCGTACACGTCGCGCTTGTCGGCCAGGAAATCGGTCTTGAGCGTCGCGAGCTGAAGATTCCCTCGCACCGATTCGACGATCGAGATCGCCTGGCGGAAACGCGCGGCGGCGAGGTCGTCCTGGCCCTGCTTGCGGCCGATGCGGCCGAGCCCGTAGAGCGCCTTCCACTGATCCTCGGTGGTGCCCAGCTCCCGGGCGGAGTCCAGCGCTGCCTCGAGATCGGTGCTCGCGCCATCCAGCTTGCCCAGCCGGATCAGGGTCTCGCCGCGGTAGAGGCGCGCCTGCATCGCTTCGCGCCGGTTGCCGCTCTCCTGAGCGAGCGCCAGCGCCTTGGAGAAGGTGGCCAGCGCGGCTTGCAGGTCGCCGAGATCGAGCGCCTGGACGATGCCGATGTTCTTCAGCACGCCGATCTCGCCGTCGCGATGCCGCTCCCGCGCGAAGAGCTGCTCTGCGGCCCGGTAGGTGTCCAGCGCCTTGAGAGGATCCTCCAGCCGGCGATAGAGGACGCCCAGGTTGGCGAGCACGCGCGCCTGTTCGCTGGGGGCGAGGGCTTCGGGCGATCGCTGCAGATCCCGATAGACGTCCAGCGCCTGATCGTAACTTCCTAGCCGGAGGAAGACCGTCGCGAGATTGGAGAGCGTGATCCGGCGGCGGCGCGCAGCCCACGGGGCAGGGGCGGCCCGGTCGACGCGCTCGAGTGCGCTCCGGTAGGCGTGAAGGGCGTCGAGGTATCTGGCTTGCGGGAAGAACACGGTTCCCAGGTTGTTCAGCTCCTCGATTTCAGCCTCGGCATCGGCCCCCGCGCGCGCGAGCGCGAGCCCTTCCTCGAAGCGGGCCTCCGCCAGCGGGTAGTCGCCGCGGTACAGCTCCGCGAGACCCACGTTGTTGACGGCGCGCCTCTCGCCCGTCTTGTTTCCCGACCTGCGATAAGCCTCGATGGCGTCCCGGCCCGCGGCGGCGGCGCGGCCGTAATCCCCCTGCGCCGTCGCCGCCTGGCTGAGCGCGTTGAGGGCGGCGCCGAGCTGATCCTGGTCGCCTCGCGAGGCGAGGTCTGCCAACGACTCCTCGTAGAGCTTCTGCGCCTCGCGGAGAGAACCTTTCTGCTGCAGCGCGCGCGCCTCGGCGAGACGCTGCTGCAGGCGGTCTGGAGTTCCGGTGGTCGGCGAGGGCTGGGCGAACGCAGGGAAAGCGGCGGCGAGCGCCGCCATCCAGGCACCGAGCCAACGCTCCGGACCTGGAAAAGCGGCATTCAAGGGAATGAGAGAGACGGTGTGACCGGTTCGACCGTCCCCGCCGCGTCGTTTCCGAGGAGCGCCAGCATCTGCACGGGCGAGCTGGACCGGACGACCAGGTAACCGTCGGCAGGCGGAGATTGGGCCGCGAACAACTCGGACACCTGGCGCGAGATCCGGGTCCTCGGGGGAAGCGTCAGGGTGGTCGAGGCGATCAGCCCGGCCGCGGTGGAGCGAAGCTCGATGTTCACGTCCGCCGACGCGGCCGCCGGGTTCTGCAGCGCGAGCGCCAGGAACTCGCCCGGGGCCGGCGCCCTGGTGAAGAGGGCGCCGCTGAACGTCTGTGGAGAGAAGATAGGATCGGTGCTCGCGAGCAGTGGACTTGCGCTCTGGCCCAGCCATTGTGCCCGCAGATAGGCGCGATAACTCGCGGCCGACAGGTCGGGGTTCCTCACCCTCACCCGCCGTCCATACAGATCGGCGGCGACTCCGACGGCTACGTCCAGCTCGGAGCTGCTCACGAAAGTCGTGGAGTCGACCGCCACTCCGTCGATCTCGACGGTGGCTCCGGGTTGGAACCCGATACCCCGCACCGCGACGGCGGAGCCGGCGGGGAGCAGCCCCGTGCCGGGGAAGACGTCGTTGATCGAGACCGTGCCCCCCACCTTGAAGGTCCCGCTCTTGACCTGCTCGGCGTAGGAAACGCCGGTGGGGTCGATCCAGAACGACGACGCGGGGTCGAGCAGCAGCGTCGCTCGCGATCCCGGAAGAGCGTCCGGACGGACCCCGATGGTGATGGCGAGGATGGGGACCGCGGTGCTGGTCCCGAAGCTGCTCCTGGGCGAGGTCATGCGAACCCTGAGAGCGTTTCCGTTCGGGACCGCGGTGCCCGCCGCATCGCTGAGGGCGCCGTTCGGATCGTACAGGGCGACGCCCATCACCGATCCGAAGACGGCCGGGTCGAGCGAGAAGAGGCCCGAGCCGGTGGCGATCGGCTTGGGCTCGGTGATCGTCACCTCCAGCTGGATCGTGCCTCCGGGGGGAGCGCTTGCGTCCAGCACCTTCAGCGAAACACCGGAGAAGGAGTCGGAGCCCGAGCCGCCCGCCGTGAGGAGGAGGCCCGCCACCAGGCAGAAGGCCAGGGACCCCCAGCCGTCCGTGATGCGCCGCGGTCGCTGCCGAACGTTCCTGTCCACCATGGGGAGCCCCTTCCTTCACTCCCCCCCAGCCGGCCGGACCATCCGGACCCGGAACTTTTGCATCTGCGAAGTCGCGATGGAATTCCCGGCCAGGTCCTTTGCTACCACCTGCCACAGAAAGGGCTTGCCGGGAACCATCCGTGCCCGCACGGATGCCGGCAGCGCAAGCTTCGGCTCGCGCGACCCGCCGCTCCACACCGGCGTGCGATCGACCTCCATCACTTCCACCGAATACGAGTGCGCCCCCGCGGCGGGGTGCCAACGCAGCTGCTTCGGTGCGGAGACGACGTCGCCCGCCGGCGCCTCGAGGATGACCTCCTCCGATCGGAATGTCTCGGGGCCGGCGGTCGCGCCGGGAGCCAGCGCGGGCGGTGTTGCGTCTCGTCCGGCGATGTTCACGACCACGAGCAACGCCGCCGAAGCTGCTGCCAGGCTGAAGGCGGCTGTCCGCAGGCTGACGAATCGGCGCCAGCCGGCTGGCCGGATGCGCGGAGCGCTGCGCCCGGGCAGGACCTCTCCGGCGATCATTCGCGGCACGTCGCGGGCCAGGCGGGCGACGATCCACCTCGCGTCCTCCTCCTCGTCGGGGCGGAGCACGCTGGTCTCGAACTGCTTGAGCAGCGCGAGCTCGGTCCGGCAGCGCACGCAGCCGGCGACGTGCTCGGCGATGCGCGCCTCGGCGGTTCCCGCGTGGTCCCGGTCGCAGAGCCGGCTCAGCTGCTCGATGCTCGCGCAGCTGCGGGAGGGCAAGAGCGCCGCCCGGAGCGTGTCCACATCGGTGGGATCGACCTCGAGCTTCACGGCAGCCTCCGTTCACGCATCCAGGTTGTCCTTGCGCGCCTTCCACAGGCGCGCGGCGCGCCTCAGCTTCCGGCGAGCGCTGACGATGTACGCCTTGGCGCCGCTGCGGTTGGAGAGCCCCAGCAGCCGGGTGATCGCGTCCAGCGGCACTTCGTCTCCGTAGTGCAGGGTGAAGACCTGCTTCTCGGTCTCGTCGAGCGCCTGGTCGAGAAGCGCGTGCACCAGGCGGGCCCAACCCTGCCGTTCCAGCCCCTGGTCCGGTTGCGCGCCGGCGGCATCGGGCAACTCATCGAGCTCCTTGCCTTCCACCGGAGCCGGACGCTGGGAACGCGCCTTGAGGTAGTTCATGCACTCGCTCCTCGTGATCGAATACAGCCATGTCGAAATCTTCGATTGCCCCCGAAAGGACCGGAGGTGCCGGCACGCCTTGGCGAAGATGGCCTGCGCGAGGTCGAAGGCTTCCTCGCGATCGCCGGTGAACCGCAGGCACCAGCCGACGACCTTGGGGTAGTGCCTCCGGAACAGCTCCTGCGCCCAGATCCCCGCCTTCTCGCCGCCCTCGGCCGCCAGGTAGTTGGCGAGCAGATCGCTGTCGGACAGCCCTTCCAGGCGTCTCTCCCGTCCGCATCGCGCCCGCGGGCCGGCCCGTTCCGGTCGCCTTCGGGCTCCTGCGGCAGTTGAGACACCCGGACGGCGGCCGGTGGAACACTTTTCTTCGGGGAAAGCGGGGCCCGAGCGAGGCGGGGGGTGCCAGCGCACCGGGCCCCGGCGAACCAGCCCTGCTACCGATGCGCGTCCTCAGGCACGCATTGCAGCGTGGTCAGATCGCACTTGAAGTCCTTGGGGCAGCCGCCGCAAGGGTCGTCCGCGCCTTGCCGGGGCACGCCGAGCTGCAGCAGCATGCCAAGCGCGACGAGCGAGAGCACACCGATGATCGTCCTCTTCATCTTGGATCCTCCGGGGGGAGTGGAACTGCACTCTGCGGCCCGCGCCTTCGCTGACCGCCAGCACCTCAGACAACGGCGCGCCCGGGATCGGAACAACAGACTGCGCGCGATCAACGCCAGTCCGTGAACATCTCTTCCGGCGCCGTGCGCGGAGCCGGTTGACAGTCGCTTCGGAAGGTGGACGGGGTGCGCGTGTCAGGCTGGATCTCCTTGGATTCGCAAAATTGGAGCGCCTACCACCCGCGGCGCTCCGGTGGTAGGAAGGCCACTTGCCATCGGGAGGCGTTCATGGCGAGGAACTCGGGCCCGGGCAAGCAGAAAGCCCGCACGGAATCGGCTCCCGCTCCGGAGATGGAGCAGATCCTCCAGAAGATTCGCGACGCGCGGAACTTCGACTCAACGCGCTCTCCCAGGAGCGGCTGATGGGGCTGCTCGAAGAGGAGAGCGTGACCCGGGAGGTCGACAGTGCCCACGAGCGGGCCGGGAGCGTCGACCAGTTCCACCGCGACGTGCTGCAGTCGATCCCCTTGCCGGTGATCGCGACCACCCTGGAAGGCAGCGTGATGCTCTGGAACGGCGCCGCGGCACGGCTCTGGAACCGTCCGGAGGGCGAGGCAACCGGCAAGAAGCTCGCCGCGCTGAACCTCCCCGGGCTCGCCGGCGACCTGCTGATCGAGAAGTCCTCGATGGTCCGGGACGGACGCTCGGACCGCGAGTGGAGCCAGGGTTCCCTGGGGCGGCCGAGCGACGCGCAGCCGATGCAGGTGTCGGTGGAGGTCTCGCCGCTGCGCGACCCCACCGGGGAAAAGACCGGTCTCCTCTACGTGGTCCACGACGTGACTTCGGTGCGCCAGGTCGAGTCCGAGCTGCGGCGGGCGAACGAGGAGCGCCAGACCGCGTACGAGGAGCTGCAGACCATCAACGAGGAGATGCAGTCCTCGAACGAGGAGCTGGAGACCACCAACGAGGAGCTCCAGTCCACCAACGCCGAGCTGGACGCGACCAACCGCGAGCTGGCGCATCGCACCGAGGAGATGAACAAGCTGGCGTTCAACCAGCGCGCGATCATCCGGAGCCTCTCGGCGGCGGTGATCGTCCTCAACGAGAGCGGACACATCACCATGTGGAACCTGGCCGCCGAGCGCCTCCTCGGCCTCACCGAAGGAGAGGCCTTGGGGCAGGTGCTCTGGACGCTCCACATCCCCGCCCTGGACCGGTCGGTGCTGGCCAAGGTGCGCAAGGCGCTCGGACAGAAGCTGGGGACGCGCTCGGAGGACATCGCGTACGAGACGCCCAGCGGCGGCACGGGAAAGGCGACGCTGTCCGCCGTGCCCATCCTGGACGGCGGGGCCGCTATGGGGGCGGTACTGATCTTCGAGGACGCCACGAAGGTGTCCTCGCTCGCCGCCGAGAACGCCAGGCTCAAAGAGACGAACAATCGTGGAACGCAAAACGCCGATCGATGACGCCTCGACGGGGACCGAATCCGGCGCGCTGGCCGAGCTCCGCACCAAGTACCAGGAGCTGGCGCGCAAATACGGAGTCCTGGTCAGGCGCCTGGAGGTGCGCAACGCGCACCTGCTGAAGCGGCGCGCCGCGGCGCAGAGCTCCGTCTACCGGCTCGGGTTCTGGGCGCTCGCCGCGACCGGGAACGGCCTCGCGCTGGTGAATGACGGTGCGATCACCACCCGGAACGCCCGCTGGCACGAGTTGGACGCCGCACGCGGCGGATGGATCCGCGAAGGCAACGTTTCGCCCACTGCCTACCTGCACCTGTCGCAGATCGCCGAGCACGAAGCCAAGCAGCTGCCCGAGAGTCCGCCCGCGGTGCTCGTACGGCGCTATCGCAGCGTCGAGGGCGAGCAGGTGGTCGAGGTGCGCCTGGAGCGCGTCGAGTCGCCGCGCGCGCCCGTGCTGGTCCTGGCGCAGGACGTGACCGCGCAGGTCCAGGCGGAACAGGAGCTGTCGCACCTGCGGGAGGCGCTCTTCCAGAGCGAGCACATGAGCATCCTGGGCGAGCTGGCCGCCTCGATTGCTCACGAGATGGGAAACACCCTGCGGGCGATCAGCACCCGGGCTGCCGTCCTCGCGCAGGACCGGTCGGTGATGGCGGCTCACGCGGAGCTGATGACCGGACTGCAAGAAAGCGCAGAGGCGGCGTTGGAATCGGTGCGCAAGCTGCACGACCTGGCCCGTTCGGGCCGGCTCCAGCCCGGGCCGGTCGACCTGACGGACGTGCTCCAGCGCGCCGTCGAAGTGCTGAGCTTGCGCCAGCCGCCGGGAGCGCCTGCCGTCAGCGTGCATCTCGACGTGCCCGAGCTTCCTCCCGTGCTGGGGACCACCTCCGAGCTCTCCCACCTCTTCGTCACGCTGCTGTTCAACGCGCGCGATGCGATGCCGGACGGGGGCAAGATCGAGATGCGGGTCGAGCGCGTCGGTGACAGGGTCCGCGTCGGCGTCGGGGATCAAGGATCGGGGATCGCACCGAAGACCATGGCACACCTCTTCCAGCCGTTCTTCACCACGAAGGGCCACGCCGGTACGGGGTTGGGCTTGTGGCTGGCGCAGAGCACGATGCGGCGCCTGGGTGGATCGATCGCCGCGCACAACCGGAAGGCGGGCGGGGCGGAGTTCGTGGTCGAGTTTCCGCTGGCAGGGGACGGCCGGGCGATCACGCGGAGCCGCCGTCCGGCACGTCGTCCGGAGCGAACTGACCGGCACGGCTGAGCACTTCCCGCATCTTCCAGGCACGCTCCCGCGCGGCCACCCGGCGGAATCTCACCTTCGTGGCCCGCGATCCAGGGCGCCGTTCGTCTCCTGGTCCAGGACCGGCGGGATCGGCGGATGGACCTCCACCTTCTGGTGGGCGAGCTTGTCGATCAAGGTGGCGATCTGCGCGATGGGAAGGCAGTAGTCGACCTTCAGGTGTTCCAGCGCGCTGCGAGGCATGTCGGCACAGAGAGCTTCCTCCGGGTCCTGCACCACCGTGACGCCGCCCAGCTTCTTCACCGCGACCAGGCCCGCCGTCCCGTCATCGAGGGCGCCGGAGAGCACCACCCCCACGACGCGTGCTCCGTGAAAACGCGCGGCGGTGCGAAAGAGGGTGTCGACGGCGGGACGGTGGCCGCCTTCGGCAGGGCTGCGGGTGAGGCGCACGACCCCGTCGTCCACCACCATGTGCCGGCCGGGAGGGGCGACGTAGATGCGACCTGGTTCCAAAGCCTCGCCATCCTCGGCGTGCTTCGCGGCCAGGGGCCCGGCTCCGGTCAGGATGCTCGGGAGGATGCTCTTGTGTTCGGGTGACACGTGCAGCACGACCAGCACCGCGGCGGGGAGGTCCTTGGGGAGCTTTCCCACCAGGAGACGCAGCGCTTCGACGCCTCCGGCGGAAGCCCCGACGACGATGATGTCATGTCCCGGCATTTCACTCGCCTTGCCGGCAGTCTACGCCCCCCGAGGGAAATGCGCACCCTCCCTGCACCATGCGCACAGCCGCTGGCTCGCCTCGATGAGCCGCCTGGAGCGGCGGACGTTCCGCTCCGAGGAGGCGGTCCGTGCGCGAGACTGGAGCAGCAGCTTCAGCGCGGAAGGGAGACGATCGGGGATCCCGGCGAGCACGAAGCGCATTCATCCTCTCGGCTCGGTCATGCAGCAATCGCTAACGCCCCTCGAGGCTCGCCGATTACTACCCTGTTGGTTGCTATTTTGGATGCGTGGTCTTGCGTGGTCCCCCCGGGGGGGTCTCGCTTTCAAGGCCGTTCGGCGCTAAGGGGGGGGGGCCATGAGCTACAAGGTTGCGCTCGTCGATGATCACCGCTTGTTCCGCGAGGGACTGCGCGCGCTGCTCGCAGTGCAGCCCGATCTCCACGTCGTCGGGGAGGCAGCCGAGCCGGGCGAAGCGTGCGCCTTGGTCGATGCCCAGGATCCGGACCTGGTCGTCCTCGACGTCTTGCTGGGACCGTCCTCGGGCGTGTCGCTGGCGCGCGAGCTGCTCCGCCGCTCGCCGAGGCGGAAAGTGCTGATGCTCAGCATGCTCCTCGACGAGGAGCACGCGGCGGAGGCGCTGGAAGTGGGCGCGCTCGGGTACGCCGGGAAGGTCCAGTCGCTCGATGAGGTGCTGGAGGCGATTCGCACCGTCGCGGCGGGCCGCGTCTACGTGCCGTCGGTCCTCTCACGCTTCGTGGTCCAGGACTACCTGCGCCTGCGCCGCGGCGATGGCCTGGCGGATTCCCCGCTGGGCCGGCTCACCCGCCGCGAGCGCGAAGTCTTCGACCTCATCGTGGCCGGGGGAACCACCGCGGCCATCGCTGAGCGGTTGGACATCAGCCACCGCACCGTCGAGACGCACCGCAGCCGCATCCTGCACAAGCTGAAGGCGCGCTCGGCGGCGGACCTGGTCCGTCTTGCGGCCCGGTTGAAGCTGCTCCCATTGTCCACTAACTGAACGATCGCGCGTGACGGAGGTCACGGACCGGACAGAATCGTCCCGGTTTCTTGCGTGTTCCTTCGTATGGACCGCGCCTGTCCATACCGCAGTTTGTGTTGCCGGGCGTACCCGGGAGAGTGCCATGTCGCCGCTCAAACTGGGCCTCGTCGACGATCACCGCCTCTTCCGGGAAGGAATGCGGGCCCTGCTCTCCACCCAATCGGATTTTCAGCTCGTCGGCGAGGCGAGCCAGGCCCAGGACGCCTACTCGCTCGTCGATCGCGCGCAGCCGGACGTCTTGCTCCTCGACGTGTCGCTGCCTCTGGCCAGCGGGGTCAGCGTGGCGCGCGAGATCCTCAGGCGCCAGCCGCACCAGCGGATCCTCGCCATCAGCATGTTCGCCGACGAGGAGCACATCGCCCAGGCGCTGGAGGTCGGGGTGCTCGGCTACGCCACCAAGGACCTTTCCGCGAACGAGCTGTTTTCCGCGATCCGCGCGGTAGGCCAGGGACAAGCCTACCTGGGTCCAGGGATCTCCCGCGTGGTCCTCGAAGAATACATGCGCATGAGGCGCACCGGCCGGGGGCCGGAAACGCCGCTGCGCGGCCTCACCCAGCGCGAGCGCGAGATCTTCGACCTCGCGGTGCGGGGCCTCTCCAACCAGGACATCGCCTCCCAGCTCTCCATCAGCAAGCGCACGGTGGAGACGCACCGCGGGCGGATCATGCGCAAGCTGCACGTGCACTCCGCCACCGATCTGGTGCGGCTGGCGGCCCGGCACGGGCTGCTGGACGCCTGACCTTCGCGTGAACAGCTTGAGCGTCCAGGAGGAGACATGGACGCGCTTGCGTTTCGAAGAGGGACCACCAGACGGTAGAGAAGCTGCCATCGAGGAGCAGTTTGACGAAGGGCATCCTCGGTCTCGGCCGCTCATTGCGAGTGGTGCATCGCGTGTTCCCGTTCGGGTTCCGTGACGTCGGGCACGTCCGGAGGACCCTCGGGGCGGTAGTCGCGCAAGTAGATGCGGATGATGGAGAGGAACAGCGCGACCGCGATGGGGCCCACCACCACGCCGAGGATCCCGAACGCCTCGACGCCGCCGAAGATGGCGATGAAGACCAGGAGGTCGTTCATCCGGATCCGTGTGCCGACCAGCCTCGGGCGCAGGATGTAGTCGGCGACGAACACGATCACCAGCGCGCCCCAGATCAGCAGGCCGATTCCCTCGGCTAGATGGTGGCTCAAGAGAACGAACAGTGCCACGGGCACCCAGACGAGGGCAGTGCCGATCGCGGGCAGGATGGAAGCCACGCCGGTGAGCGCCGCCCACACCAGCGGGCTGTCCACGCCGAAGATCCAGTACCCGATGAACGCCACCACGCCCTGGTACAGCGCGGTGACGCCGGTGCCGAACAGCATGGCGCGCGTCACGTCGCGGATGTTGCGGACCAGCTCCCAGACCTCGCCGTCGGGGAGCGGGATCACCTCGACGAGCCAGGCGGTGCCTTCGCGCCCCTCGACCAGGAGGTAGTAGCTGGTCAGGGCGGTGAAGATGAAGACGAAGATCAGGCTGAACGTGGCCGTGATCACCTTCGTCACGCTCTTGCCCAGCACCGCGGCCAGGTCGCGCAGCAGGTCGGCCAGGCGGCGCTGGAGGCTCGCCGTGTCGAGGCCGAACCGCCCCAGGAAGGCGATCACGTCGTCACCCAGAAGGCCAGTCGTGCCCCCGTGCTGGTAGCGGTCGGCGGCGCCGCGGAGCAGCTCGAGCACGCGCGAGCCGACCACGAAGAGGAGGAAGGTGAGGAGGCCGACCATCACCGTCATCACCAGGGCGGTAACCAGGGCTGCTGCGAGCCCGGGGTGGCGGGCGAGGCGCCGGCGCTGCAGCAGTCTTTCTTGAAGCGGGTAGACGGTCACCGCGATGGTGAGCCCGAGGAAGACCGGGATCCAGATCGGCTCGAGCGTCTGCCAGAACAGGTAGGCCGCGAACGCGAACAGCACCAGGAAGGTGCCGTTCTCGAGTCTCCTCCGGTCGATTCGCGCCACGGCGGGTTAATCTAGGCCGGAACGGGCCGGAATGCTCGGGCCCCGGGAGCCGAGGAAGCGGGACGTGGCGGAGAGGACTTCCGGTTCGCGGTCGCGGTGGGGGGAATGGCCGGCGCCAGGGAGGAGAAGCGTTTCGGTGCGGCCGCGAAGACCGCGCTGGATCGCCTCGATCTGGGCCACCGTGCCGTACTCGTCGGCCTCTCCTTGGATGAGCAGGGCGGGGACGTCGATCGACGGAAGGCAGCCGGTCAGGTCCCACCCGCGAAACCCCGGGCGTAGCCACGGCCCGTTCCATCCCCAGAACGCCTCGTCGACGTGCTCGTGCCAGCGGGCCAGCCGCGCGCGCAGGTCGCCATGCTCGTATGCCTCGCGCGCCTTGGCGATGCTGGCGAGCGAGATCTCCTCGGCGAAGACGTGCGGCGCCTCCAGCACCAGGGCGCGCACGGGCTGCGCGGCCGCATGGATGAGGGCGATCGACGCTCCGTCGCTGTGGCCGAAGAGCACGGCATCGGAGATTCCCGCGGCGCGCAGCACATCGGTCAGGAGCAGCGCCTCGTCGTGCATGTAGCGGATGGAGCGCGGCAGCGGCGCCGAGGCGGAGGAGTGCCCGTAGCTCGGGCGGCTGTACGCGAAGACGGGAAGCCCGGTGGCCTCGGAGAGCTTCTCCGGGAAGTCGCGCCATAGTCCGACGGACCCCAGGCCCTCGTGCAGCAGCACCAAGGACCGGGGGCCCGGCGCTCCGCACCAGGCGATCTCCAACCGGTGCGGTCCGACGTGCAGGAACGCGGGTCTCAGGCCCGCATGCCCGCCGCGGCCGGCATCGGGGCCGGCGACTCGTCATCGAGGCGCAAGTGCCGCGTCTCGTGCAGGAAGACGCCGCCGACCACCAGGGTGATCAGCGACACGATGATCGGGTACCAGAGGCCGGCGTAGATGTTGCCCACCTTGGCGACGATGGCGGTGGCCAGAAGCGGCAGCATGCCTCCGAACCATCCGTTGCCGATGTGGTAGGGCAAGGACATCGACGTGTACCGGATGCGAGTCGGGAACAGCTCGACGAGGAACGCCGCGATCGGCCCGTACACCATGGTGACGTAGATGACCATGATGACGAGGATGAGCTCCGCCATCACCCAGTTCACCTTCGACAGGTCCGCCTTGGCTGGATAGCCGCTCGCGGTCAGCGCCGCCCGGGCTTGGTTAGGGCTCGTGGCAGGATCCCAGCCGCGGATCTCGGTGTTGCCAATCTTGGTGAGCACCGGCTGGCCCGGGGCGCCGGCGATCGCCTGGAAGTTCAGCCCGGAGCTGGTGATGAACGACCGGGCGCGGTCGCAGGCGGTCTGCTTGGTCCAGGGGCCGACGAAGATGTGGAAGTTGCACTCCGCCGGGTCGGCGGCCACCGAGATCGGCACCGATTCTTGGAACTTCTCGAGCGCGGGGTTGACGTAGTGGGTGAGGCCCCTGAAGAGCGGGAAGTACGTCACCGCGGCGATCAGGCAACCGGCGAGGATGATCTTCTTGCGCCCGATCCGGTCCGAGAGCGCGCCGAAGACGATGAAGAACGGCGTGGCAATGAGGAGCGAGAGGCCGATCAGAATGTACCTCGGGATGAAGTCGAGCTTCAGATAGATGTCCAGGAAGAAGAGCGCGTAGAACTGGCCCGTGTACCAGACTACTCCCTGCCCGGCGGTGGCCCCGAAGAGCGCGAGGAAGACGTACTTGTTGTTCGGGTACTTGAGGAAGCTGTCCTTGAGGGGCGACTTGGAGCGCTTGCCCTGCGACTTCATCTTCTGGAAGAGCGGCGACTCGTTCAGCTTGAGCCGGATGTAGATGGAGATCATCAGCAGCGGGATGGAGAACCAGAAGGCGATCCGCCAGCCCCAATTGGAGAAAGTGGCGGCCGTCTGCGACCAGCGGACGATGCCGATCACCAGCAGGGCCGCGAACATGCCGACCGTGGCTGTGGTCTGGATCCAACTAGTCGCCCGGCCGCGCTGCTCGTCGGGCGCGTGCTCTGCCACGTAGGTGGCCGCCCCGCCGTACTCGCCGCCCAGCGCCAGTCCCTGGGCGAGGCGCAGGCAGAGCAGGATGATCGGCGCGGCGGCCCCGATCGTATTGTAGACGGGCAAGAAGCCGACCAGCACGGTGGCGAGGCCCATCACCGTGATGGTGATGAGGAAGGTGTACTTGCGGCCGACCAGGTCGCCGATGCGGCCGAAGATCAGCGCGCCGAAGGGACGGACCAGGAAGCCCGCCGCGTATGCGCCGAACGCGCCGAGCAACTGGAAGGTGGTGTTCCCCGGCGGGAAGAAGAGACTCGCGAAGAACGGAGCGAGGATCGCGTACAGGTAGAAGTCATACCACTCGAAGACCGTGCCGACCGAGGACGCGATGATGACGCGTCGCTCTTCCGCCGCATCGACGCGGCGCTGGACCGGAGCAACCGAGGCTGCTTCCATCGCACCACTCATCCGTCCTCCCGGAACTTGCGCGCCGGAAACGGCGCAGCGAGGTGATTCAGTGTTTGCCGCGGCTGGAAAATGCGATCACGCGCCGCGACAGTACGAGGGGCGGCGAATGGCTGTCAAGCCGCAGGGGCGCCCGCAGATTGACGCGGGGAGCGAAAAGGCGGGAACGCCGGGGATTGATTTTTGCAAATGGGCGTGGCTAGGTGCCGCGCCATGACCCCCATTACACGGACCCTGCTGATCGGCGCCGTGCTGTCCTTCGGCGCCGCGACCCTGTCCACCCGCGCGGCGCGAGCCGCGGACACCATCAAGATCGGCGCCACGCTGCCGCTCACCGGCGCCGAGGCCCGCACCGGCGGGTTCTACAAGGAAGGCTACGAGTTCGCCTTCGAGCAGCAGAACAAGAAGGGCGGCGTCAAGGTCGGCGACAAGACCATGAAAGTCGAGCTGGAGCTGCTCGACGACACCAGCACGCAGTCCACGGCGGTGAACCTGGCCGACCGCCTGATCAACAGCGACAAGGTGAACTTCCTGCTCGGCACCTATGCGACCAACCTGGTCGAGGCACAGAGCGCTGCCGCGGAGCAGTACCAGATGCTCTACGTGAACGGCGGCGGGGCCGCGAGCGCGATCTACAAGCGCGGATACAAATGGGTCTTCGGTCTGCTCGCTCCGGTCGAGCTGCTGGCCGAGTCGATGATGAAGTGGATCGACCAGGAACAGAAGGCAGGCAAGCTGCCGAGGCCCGCGAAGATCGCGCTCCTCTGGGAGAACACCTCGCACGGCAAGGACTTCCGCAAGGGCGTCAGCGACTTCGCCAAGAAGAGCGGCGGCGGATACGAGGTGGCAGTGGACGAGTCGTTCGAGCTGAACGGCAAGGACTTCAGCGCGCTCCTCGGCAAGGTCAAGGCGGCCAACGTCGACCTCTTCCTCTCCGACGCGCACCTGCCCGACTTCACCACCATGCAGCGCCAGTACGTGACCGCGGGGATGTGTCACAAGGTCCTCAGCTACGGCGCCCGCGGCAGCGAGAAGCAGGCCGCGGACGCTCTGGGCAAGAAGAACGTCGAGTACATCTTGAGCGCGGTGTGGTGGAGCCCGCTGCTTGCCCAGAAGAACGAGATTGCCAAGGAATTCGTCGCCGGTTTCAAGGCCAAGTACGGTCGGGAGCCGGAATGGTACCAGGCCCTCGGATTCGAGACGGCTCGCGCGCTGTTCACCGCCATCGAGCAGGCCGGTTCCCTCGATAAGACCAAGGTCCGGGAGAAGCTGGTGGTAATGAAGATTCCCTCCCTGCTCCCCGGCGGCCAGCTCGACTTCCCCGCCGAGTTCGGGCAGCAGTCGCACGCGCCGTTCGTGGTGCAGCAGAACCAGCCGGACGGCAGCGCGCCCATCATCGCGCCGGCGGACGCGGCGACGGGCAAGGGAGCGGCGCCGAACCCGAACTGCGGGAAGTAAGTGCAAGGCTTCAGCATCACCGAGCTGGTGGTGGCGGCGGTGCTGCTGGCGGGCCTGTACGCGACCATGGCGTACGGGCTCGGTCTCATCTACGGAGTGCTCCGCGTGGTGAACCTGAACCACGGCGGCGTGATCATGGCGGGCGCCTACATCGGCCTGGTGCTGCACGAGAGGCTGGGGATCGATCCGTACCTCTCCATCCCGGTCGTGCTGGTCGCCTCGTTCGGGCTGGGCATCGCCATCTACCGCGGCCTGGTGCGCCACTTGCCGCGCGGGGCTGCGGGCGGAGTGCAGTCGCTGCTCCTGCTCTTCGGCGTGTGGCTCGTCTTGCAGAACGCCGCGTATCTCTTGTTCACCGGGAACGACCAGACCATCCGCACCGAGTACTCGACCCGCTCCATCGCCGCGTTCGGCCTCTTCTTGTCGGTCAACCGGGTGGTGGTGTTCCTGATCGCGGTGCTGACGATGATCGTGCTCCACCTCTTCCTCACGCGGACCTATACCGGGAAGGCGATCCGCGCCGTGGCGCAGAACCCGGACAGCTGCACGCTGGTCGGCGTGGACGTGGAGCGCATCTACTCGCTGACCTTCGGGATCGGCACCGCGCTGGCCGGGCTCGCCGGCCTGCTCGGGGCGAGCCTGTTCTCCTTCAACCCCACCTACGGTTCGGGGGACCTGCTCAAGTCGTTCGTCATCGTCGTCCTGGGAGGGCTGGGCAGCGTGATGGGGACCGCGGCGGCGGCGCTGATCCTGGCGCTGGTGGAGGTGTTCGCCATCCTGGCGCTGCCCGCGTACCTCACCGGCGCGGTGGGTTTCGTGCTCCTCGTCCTGGTGCTGGTGCTCAGGCCGGGCGGTCTCTTCGGCCAGCGCGTGCTCGGATGAAGCTGTTGCCGCATTGGGTCTCGCGGCCCGCGCTGATCGCGCTGCTCGCGGCGCTGGCGGTGGGCGCCGTCCTGCCCAAGGCGCTGGGCCTCTCGATCTACGTGCAGAACCTGTTCACCGAGACCTTCCTGTTCGTCGCCGCCGCGCTCGCCTGGAACTGGATGGGCGGCTACCTGGGGCAGGTGAGCTTCGGCCACTCCGCCATGTTCGGACTGGGCGGATTCGTCTCCGGCCGCCTGCTGCTCGCACTCCATCTACCGTTCCCTCTCGCCTGGATCGTCGGCGGCCTTCTGGCGGCGGCCTACGCGCTGGTCTGGGGACACCCGACGCTCCGGCTGCGCGGTCCCTACTTCTCCATCGCGACCATCGGGGTGGGCGAGGCGACCCGCCTGGTGATGACCTACTGGGAAGAGTTCACCGGCGGCTCGTCGGGGCTTTCGCTGCCGATCACTCCCGGGCTCAAGAGCCAGCTGTACTGGTGGGGCCTCGCGCTCATGGGCATCGTGGTGGCCGCGTCGTACGCGCTGCGCAAGTCGACCTTGGGGCTGGGCCTTCTGGCCATCAAGAGCGACGTGGACGCCGCCGCCGACGTCGGCATCTCGCCCACGCTGATGCAGGACATCGTCCTTTTGCTCTCGGGCTTCACCGTCGGCGTGTGCGGCGCGTTCTACGCCAGCTACCAGAACTACATCGAGCCCGGCGACATGTTCGGGTTCAGGACCAGCATCTCGTTCGTGCTGATGGCGGTGATCGGCGGGGTGGGCACCATCATCGGACCGGCGCTCGGCGCCGTCGTGTTCGTCATCCTCCGCCAGTACCTGATCGGCTCGTACCCGCAGCTCTACCTGGGGATCTACGGGCTGCTCTTGATCGTGGTCATCCTCTTCGAGCCGCTCGGCATGATGGGGCTCTTCTTCCGGATCGCGCGGCGCTTCGGGCTGGTGCGGCCCGAGGTGGCAGCCAAGGCGGTGGTGGGCGGAGCGGCCGCGGGGGCGGGCGGGAGCGCGCGCGAGGGCGCTGCGCCATGAGCGCCATCCTGCGCGCCGAGAGCCTCTCCAAGCGGTTCGGCGGCCTGAAGGCCGTGGATGCGGTCGACCTCCAGTTGGAGGAGGGGGAGATCCTCGGGGTGATCGGCCCAAACGGCGCGGGGAAGACGACCTTGTTCAGCATGATCGCGGGCTCCATCCCGCCCACCTCCGGGCGCGTGCTGCTGGAGGGCAAGGTGATCAGCGGGGCTTCGCCGAGGCGGGCGGTCCGCGCGGGCGTGGTGCGGACCCACCAGATCGTGCGGCCCTTCCAGAACCTGACCGTGCTGGAAAACGTGATGGTGGGGGCCATCTACGGCAAGGCGCGGCCGCTGGGCGCGCGCGACCGGGCGCTGGAGTTGCTGGACTTCTGCGCGCTGCGCGACCGCGCCCCACAGCTGCCCGGCGGGCTGACCCTGGCCGGCCGCAAGCGGCTGGAGCTCGCCCGGGCCCTGGCCACCGAGCCTCGCGTTCTGCTGCTCGACGAGGTGGTCGCCGGGGTGAACCCCGTCGAGGCGCTGCAGATGACGGACCTCATCCGCTCAGTCAGGGCGAAACGGGGCTTGTCGATCATCCTCATCGAGCACGTCATGCCGGCGGTGATGCGGCTGTCGGATCGGGTGATCGTGCTCGACGCCGGGAAGAAGATCGCCGAGGGCAAGCCGCAGGAGGTGGTGAAGGATCCGCGGGTGATCGCGGCCTACCTGGGGGAGTCCGCCGCCGATTCGGCGGCCGCTGCTCGAGGCGGAGAGTCGATCCCGACGCCCGCGTCCAGCTCCAGCGCCGCCGCGCGGCCGACTCCTCCCTCGAATCCGACCCCGACCTCGACCGCCGCCAAGGGAGGGGCCACGACTCCTCTCTCCACCTCCAAGAAGGGTCCCGGGGAGCGGCAGTGAGCGCCGCGCTGCTCGAGGTGCGCGATCTGTCCCTCGCCTACGGCGACGTGCAGGTGCTCTTCGGCGTCTCGCTGCGCGTGGAAGAGGGCGAGATCGTCACGCTGCTGGGCTCCAACGGCGCGGGCAAGACCACCACGCTGCGCGCCATCTCCGGGCTGCGGCCGCCCCGCGGAGGCGAGGTCCTCTTCCGCGGCGAGTCGCTCTTGTCGGTCCCCGCCAGCAAGCGGGCGGAGATGGGCATCGCGCTGGTCCCCGAGGGACGCGAGCTGTGGCCGATGCTGACGGTGCGGGAGAACCTCGAGCTGGGCGCGTACACGAAGTCCGCGCGCGCGCGCAGCGGAGCGAACCTGGAACGCGTCTTCTCCCACTTCCCCCGCCTGCGCGAGCGGCACGCGCAGATGGCGGGCAGCCTCTCCGGCGGGGAGCAGCAGATGTGCGCCATCGGACGCGCGCTGATGAGCGAGCCGCGCCTGCTCATGCTCGACGAGCCCAGCCTGGGCCTCGCGCCCATCCTGGTCGACCAGGTCTTCGAGATCGTGCGCACGCTGCACCAGCAAGGGATCACCATCCTGCTGGTCGAACAGAACCTCCAGAAGGCCCTCGAGGTCGCCCGCCGCGGCTACGTCATCGAAACCGGCACCGTGAAACTCTCCGGCACCAACTCCGACCTCCTCTCCGACCCCGCCATCCGCAGCGCCTACCTCGGCCTCTAACGTGGACTAAAGCGTTTCACGCAGAGGGCGCGGAGGAAGGGGAGGGCGCGGAGGAGATCAGGTGATCACTTGATCCTCCGCGCTCTCGCTTTTTCTCCTCTGCGACCTCTGCGTGAAACGCTTGTAGGCACTTGTCCTGGGGGTGGAGTTGTGCTCGATCTGAATCCGGTCATGATTTCACAGGGCGCAATTCGGGCGTTGAGGGAGGCAGTCGGTGAGCGGAACTGCATCACCGAGCCGGAGCAGCTGCGCACCTACGAGTGCGACGGATTGACCAGCTTCCGGCTCGCTCCGGCGGTGGTCGTGCTTCCGGGGACCACCGCGGAAGTGGTGGAGGTGGTGAAGATCGCCCGTGCGCACGGGCTGCCGCTGGTTCCCCGCGGCTCGGGGACCGGCCTGTCGGGCGGCGCGCTGCCCGTCCCCGGCTGCGTGCTGGTCGGCCTGGCCCGGATGAAGCGCATCCTCGAGATCGATCTCCAGAACGGCTGGATGCGCGTGGAGCCGGGCGTCATCAACCTGGAAGTGAGCCGCCGCCTCTCCCCGGAGGGCTACTACTACGCGCCCGATCCCTCCTCCCAGAGCGTGTGCAGCATCGGCGGGAACGTGGCGGAGAACTCGGGCGGCGCGCATTGCCTGAAGTACGGGTTCACCGTGAACCACGTGCTCGGCGCGCGCGTGGTGCTCTCCGACGCCTCGGTGGTCGACCTGGGCGGGCCTGTGGCGGACACGCCCGGATACGACTTGACCGGGGCGCTGGTGGGCAGCGAAGGGACGCTGGGCATCGTGACCGAGGTGGTGCTGCGCGTCTTGCGCAAGCCCGAGGCGACGCGGACCTTCTTCGCCACGTTCCCCTCGACCGACGAGGCGGGCAACGCGGTCTCCCGGATCATCGCCGCGGGCATCGTCCCGGCGGCGATCGAGATGATGGACCGGCTGGCGATCGTGGCGATCAAAGCCGCCACCGGCGTCGACTGGCCCGACGTCGGGGCGGCGCTCTTGATGGACGTGGACGGCCCGCTCGCCGAGGTCGACCACACCGCGGAGGAGGCAGTGCGCATCGCGTGCGAGGCGGGCGCGCTGCTGGTGCGCCTGCCCAAGGACGAGGCCGAGCGGCAGACGATGTGGAAGGGGCGCAAGAGCGCTTTCGCGGCGGTCGGCCGGATCTCGCCCAACTACATGGTCCAGGACGGCGTCATCCCCCGTTCGGTGATCGCCAAGGTGCTGCGCGAGATCGACGAGATGGCGGCCCGCGCCGGGCTCCGCATCGCCAACGTCTTCCACGCCGGCGACGGCAACCTGCACCCCCTGGTCCTGTACGACGCCCGCGTGGAGGGGCAGGAAAAGCTCGCCGAGGAGGTCGGGGGCGAGATCCTGCGCGCCTGCATCCGCGCCGGCGGCTCGATCACCGGAGAGCACGGAGTGGGCGCGGACAAGGCGCCCTACATGGGCGAGCTGTTCTCGGAGGACGATCTCGCCACCATGGCCCTCTTGCGCTGCTCGTTCGACCCCGAAGGCCGCATGAACCCGGGGAAGATCTTTCCCACTCCGCGCTTGTGCGGCGACAGGCCGGGCAAGTACTCGCCGCACCCGCTGGAGGAGAGCGGCGAAGCGGGGCGCGGATGACCGCTCCGTTCCCAGCGGCGCAGTCGCTCGAGCCGCGCAGCGTGTCCGAGGCGGCGCGGCAGGTGGAGCAGCTCGCCCGGGAGCGCAAGCGCGTCGCTTTCCTGGGCGGCGGGACCGAGCTCGAGCTCGGCGCGTGGCCGGAGCGGATCGACGCGGTGCTGCGCACCCGGGGTCTCAAGCAGATCGTCGAGTACCAGCCGGCCGACATGGTGATGGTCGTCGAAGCTGGTGTGACGCTCGCCGAGCTGCAGGCGGCCGCGCGCGAGCACCGCCAGCGCCTCGCCCTCGACCCGCCCTGGCCCGACCGCGCCACGATCGGCGGCATCGTCGCCACCGGAGCGTTCGGTCCGCGCCGGGCGCGATACGGCGCCGTGCGTGACCTGATCATCGGGGTCCAGCTGGTGCGGGCCGATGGAGCGGTGGCGCGGGGCGGCGGCAAGGTGGTGAAGAACGTCGCGGGATTCGACCTGCCAAAGCTGGCCTGCGGCTCGCTGGGAACGCTGGGTCTCATTGCCGGCGCCACCTTCCGGCTGCACCCGCTCCCGGAAGCCTCGGAGACGGTGGTGCTGCCCGGCCTCTCCGCGGCGGAAGTGGTGGCGGCGATCGCGCGCGTTCGCGCCGCGCAGCTCGAGCCGGCCGCTGCGGCCGCGCTGTCGGGACCGTCCGGATACGACCTGGCGCTCTGCTTCGAAGGGTTCGGCAAGGGTGTCGAACAGCAGGTGGCGAAGCTCCGCCAGCTGGCGCCTTCCGCCCGCCCGGTGGAGGGCATCTGGTCCCGGCACGACGATGTGCGCGCCGGCGGCCCGCTGCGCCTGAAGGTGGCCTCGCTCCCCACGCAGCTGCCCGAGCTGGATCGGGTGCTCTCTCCGCTGAAGCTGCGCCTCGCCTGGTACCCCACTGTGGGCGTGGGATTCGCGAGCGGTCCTGGGGGAGAAGGAGCGGCCGCCCTGGTCGCCGACGGGCGAGCGGAGCTGTTGCGGTGCGGCGGGTCGCTGGTGGTGCAGGCGGCGCCAACCGGCCTGCGCGTCGACCGCTGGGGTCCGCCCCCGCCGTCGTTCCCGATCATGGAGCGGATCAAGCAGAACTTCGACCCGGATCACCGCCTCAACCCCGGCCGCTTTGTCGGGGGGTTGTAGCCGCTGCCGATAGGGCGGCGCTGAATCGATCGCGGACTTCTTGGGGAGATTCGAACGTGCCGGAGCGGAAGCTGATCGACGACTGCGTGCATTGCGGCTTCTGCCTGCCGGCTTGCCCGACGTACCACAACTGGAACGAGGAGATGGATTCGCCCCGCGGGCGCATCTATCTGATGAAGGGGATCGCCGACGGGAAGATCGCCCTGAACGATACGGTGCTGTCGCACTTCGACCGGTGCCTGGGGTGCATGGGTTGCGTCACCGCCTGCCCGTCCGGCGTTCGCTACGACGTCCTGATCGAAGAGCAGCGCGCCGAGATCGAAGCGGCGCGCCCGCGAGGCCTATTGGACCGCCTCTTCCGCGCGCTGATCTTCGCGCTCTTCCCGTATCCTTCGCGCCTGCGCGCTGCGGCCTTCTTGCAATTCCTCTACGCGAAGAGCGGCCTGCGCCGGCTCGTGCGCGCGCTGCGGTTGCCGTCCTTGCTCCCGGCGCGCCTCGCGCAGCTGGAGAGGCTCATGCCCGACGTCACCGCCGGGTCGCTCCGCGCCCGCCTGCCCGAGGTGGTGCCCGCCCAAGGCGAGCGGCGCGCGCGGGTGGCGCTCCTCTCCGGCTGCGTGCAGCGCGTCTACTTCCCCGAAGTGAACGCCGCCACGCTGCGGGTGCTTGCCGCCGAAGGATGCGAGGTGCTCGTCCCGCCCGCGCAGGGCTGCTGCGGAGCGCTTTCCTTGCACGCGGGGCGTGACGGCGAGGCGCGCGAGCTGGCGCGCGCGCTGATCGACACTTTCCCCGGCGACGTGGACGCGGTGATCGTGAACGCGGCCGGCTGCGGATCGCACCTCAAGGACCTGCCCCGCCTGCTCCGCGGGGACGCGCGGGCGGAAGCGTTCGCCGCCAAGGTGCGCGACGTGACCGAGTTCCTCGCCGCGTTGCCGCCGCGCGCGCCGCGCCATGCGCTGTCGGTGCGGGCCGCGTACCACGACGCCTGCCACCTGCGGCATGCCCAGCGCATCGTCGAGCCGCCCCGCCAGCTCTTGCGCGGCATCCCCGGGCTGACGCTGGTCGAGCTGGCCGATTCCGACCAGTGCTGCGGCAGCGCGGGGGTCTACAACCTGCTGGAGCCTCGCAGCGCCCGGCAGATCGGCGAGCGCAAGGTGGCGAGCGTGCTCGAGGCCGCGCCGGAGCTGCTGGTCAGCGCCAATCCCGGCTGCACGCTTCAGATCCAGTCCATCCTGCGCGATCGCGGACTGTCCCTGCGCGCCGCGCACCCGATCGAGGTGTTGGACGCCTCGATCCGTGGCGGCGCGCAGGACGTGACGTCCGCGCTGTGAACAGTCGCCGCCGGATAGGGCGGCGCTGAGCTTTTCTACGGGCCGTCGTTCGAGATCTCCTTCGAGATGTCGGCCCGCTCCTGCTCGGCGGTCTTCCGGATCCACTCCACATGCTGGATGTTCCGCGCGTGCTGCAGCTCGGCCTTGAGCTCGGTGGTGAGATCGGTGAGGCGGTCCCGCAATGCCTCGCTGCTCGCGCTGGGAATGAGGTCGCGGTCCAGCGTGGCGAGCACCGCCTCGTGGAACCTGACTTCCTGATCGATGTACGCCTTCTCCAGCTCGGCACCCGAGAGCCTCGAGAGGTCCGCACCGTCCGTCCGCTCGTCGACTGCCGTGTCGCTGCCCGACGCAGATCCGCTGCCGGCGAGACCCTGGAACTTCTGCTCGAGATCGGCGTGGTCCGCGCCGATGCGGTCGGCGAGTTGCCAGACTGCAGCCGAGACGAGCTTTCCCTTCACGGCCGCGGAAACCTGCTCCTCGGTCCGGTTCACGGCCACTACCCAGCGGGCGATCCCCGCATCGTCCGCCGTGCTCGGGGCTGGCACGGTCGGGTCGGCCATGACCCGTCCGGCGGCGCCGGCCGTCACGGCGAATGACGCGATGACCACCGTACGAAGCTTCGACATCCACACACTTCGATTCCTCACGTTTTCCATGGTGCTTCCTCCAACGTCGATTCGAGACGAAATCGCCCCCCGCACACGCCCCATGCGCATGTCCCCTTGCTCCGCAGACGATCCGGGGGGCCTTCTCAGATGAGGAGGGGTCGGACCAGGAGTAGCAGCGGAATCGGCTCGAACATGGTCCATGGGATGTCCGATGCCGCGAAGCGTTGCGCGCCGGTTCGAAGTCACGTTCGCGCACCATGCGCTGGCCGCGCTTGACATCCCCCCCTCGGCGCGTTTCCATGCGACCGCTTTTTTCGCCAGCCCTCGTGCCCGCAGCAGCCACGAAGATTCTTCGAGGAGCCTCCCGCATGCGATCGATCACGATTCCGGTGCTGGCCGCCGCCGCCCTGGCGGGCGCCGCCTCGGGCCAGGAGAAGAAGATCACGCTGGGCGCCGCCGTGCAGCTCACCGGGCGCCTGGCGAATACCGGCCGGTACTACGGCGACGGCTACCAGATCACCGTCGACAGGATCAATCAGAAGGGAGGCGTCACGGTCGGCGGCACGAAGTACCAGCTGGCTTTGAAGATCTACGACAACCAGTCGGACACCAACCTCGGGGTACGCCAGTACGTGCAGCTCTTGACGCAGGACAAGGTCAACTTCCTCCTCGGACCGTTCGCTTCGAACGACGCGCTCGACGATTCCTCGGTGGCCGAGAAGTACCAGGTCCCGATGGTGCAGGGCGGCGGGGCGTCCACGCAGATCTTCAGCCGCGGCTACAAGTACGTGTTCGGCACGCTGCCGCCGGCCGACGACTACTTCGCCAGCACCATCCAGATGATGGGCAAGCTGAACCCCAAGCCGAAGACCGTCGCTCTCATCGCCGCCGACGACTCCTTCGACGTCTCCGTGGCCAACGGGACCCGCAAGCTCCTCCAGCAGGCCGGGCTGGAGCTGGTCCTCGACAAGCAATTCCGCGAGAACAACGCCGACTTCTCGTCGATCCTCTCGCTCACGAAGTCGAAGGAGCCCGACGTGATCCTCTGGGCGGGTCACGAGGGCGAGGCGCTCAACTTCATCCGCCAGGCCAAGAGCCTGGACGTGAACCCCAAGCTGTTCTACTCGTTCACCGTCGGGGTCCCCACCGCCGACTTCCGCAAGGCCCTGGGGAAGGACGCCGAGTACGCCTTCGGCATGACGCCGTGGCTGCCCGAGAAGGACCTGAAGGACGACTGGTTCGGCGACGCGGAGGAATTCAACAAGGAATACCAGGCGCGGTTCAAGTATCCGCCCGACTACCACGCTGCCTCCGCCGCCGCGGACGTGGAGACCTTCGCCAAGGCCATCGCTGCCGCAGGCACGCTCGATCCGAAGAAGCTGCGCGACGAGATCGCCAAGGTCGACTTCCAGAGCCTCTACGGCCACGTCAAGTTCCAGCCGAACGGGCAGATCTCGCTGCCGCAGACGGTGATCGAGATCCAGGACGCGAAGGTCGTCCCCATCTACGCCGAGGACTTCCTCGCCAAGCCTCGCTACCCCATTCCTCCCTGGTCGAAGCGTTGATCTCCGCGCGCTGAGGTCCAAGTGCAGCTCTTCGGCCAGATCCTGGTCAACGGGATCCTGCTGGGCGGGCTGTACGGGTTGATGGGTCTGGGGATGGGGCTGGTCTGGGGCGTGCTGAAGATCGTGAACCTCGCCCACGGCGCGCTCATCATGCTGGGCGGCTACGCCCTCTACTTCCTGTACACGAAGGCGGGCATCGATCCATTCCTGGGCCTGCCCATCGCCATGCTGGCGATGTTCGTCTTCGGGTACGTGCTGCAGATGGGGCTGCTCAACCTGATCGTCCGATCGGCGCAGCTCAACACGCTGCTCATCACCTTCGGCCTGGACGTCGTGTTCGTCTACCTGGCGCAGCTCCTCTTCTCCGCCGACTTCCGCACCATCAATCCTCCGTACGCCGGACGGAACATCAGCCTGGCCGGCGTGACCGTGCCCTATGCACAGCTGGGCGCATTCCTGGTGGCGGTGCTGCTCGCGGCCCTCCTCTACCTGGTGCTGGACAAGACCAGGACGGGCCGGGCGATCCGCGCCAGCGCGCAGAACCTGGTCGCGGCCCGGCTGTACGGGGTCAATCCGAAGCGGATCTACGCCGTCACCTTCGGAGTCGGCGCCGCGCTGGCCGGCGCCGCGGGTGGGTTGTACGGCATCGTCTCCCAGATCACGCCCTACATCGGGGTGACGCTGACCGCCAAGTCGTTCGTCATCGCCATCCTGGGCGGCCTGGACAATCCGCTGGGCGTGGTCCTGGGCGGCCTGGTGCTGGGAGTGGCCGAGGCCATGGCCGCCCTCTACCTGGATCCGACGTACACCGACATCATCAGCTTCGGCCTGCTGGTCCTCGTCCTGATGGCGAGGCCGGCGCAGCTCGTGGGGCGCGCATGAACCGGTTCCGCTGGCTGGCGCTGCCGATCGCTGCCGTGGCGCTCGCCGTCGTCCCCTGGTTCACCTCCGACACCATCGTCCAGTACGGCATCAACGCGCTGCTCGTCGCCACGTTGGCCCAGGCCTGGAACATCATCGGTGGCTACGCCGGATATCCCTCGTTCGGGAACTCGGTCTTCTACGGACTGGGGACCTACGGCACGGCGATCGCGATGGCGCAGCTCCACTGGTCGTTCGGCTCCGGCCTGGTGCTGGGCGCCGTGCTGGGGGTCGCCTGCGCGCTTCTGTTCGGCATCCCCATCCTCCGCCTGCGCGGACCGTACTTCGCCATCGCCACCCTGGGGCTCGCCGCGGTGATGGGCGCCATCGCCGCCACCGTCGAGATCGCGGGAAAGAACATCGGACTCATCTTGCCCCTCTTCCGCGGGGACACGATGTTCTACGAGCTGTCGCTCCTCCTGCTCGTCGCGGCCACCGGCACCGTCGCCTGGATCGCCCGGAGCCGCTTCGGAACGGGGCTGGTGGCCATCCGCGAGGACGAAGACGCGGCCCAGGTGATGGGCATCCACACCACCTTCTACAAGGTGGCTGCGCTCACTCTCGCCGCGTTCTTCAGCGCCGTCGCCGGCGGCATCCACGCCTATTGGATCACCTTCATCGATCCGGCGAGCGCGTTCGACCCCTCGCTGAACGTGCGCATGGTGATCATGACGCTCTTCGGCGGCCCGGGCACCGTGCTTGGCCCGGTGCTGGGAGCGCTGGTGCTGTCCGCGGTCTCCGAGGTGCTGTCCAGCGCGGCGACCGGGGTGGCGAGCCTCTTCTACGGGATCGTGATCGTGGCCGCGGTGGTGCTGATGCCCAAGGGCCTGCTCGACCTGGTGAAGGGGTTCCGCGAGTATCGCTGGCGGTACTTCGCCGAGAACGTCCGGCGGTACCGGCTATGACCGCGCCCCTGTTCGAGGCCCGCGGGTTGACCAAGCGCTTCCGCGGGCTCACCGCCGTCTCGGGGGTCACCTTCCGGGTCGCGCCAGGCGAAATCCTGGGCCTCATCGGCCCCAACGGCGCGGGGAAGACGACCATCATCAGCCTGATCAGCGGCACCCTGGTGCCGACCGCGGGGGAGCTCATCTTCGAGGGACGCCACATCGAGCGGCTGCCCGCGTACCGGCGCGCGCGGCTGGGGATCGGACGCACCTTCCAGGTGATGAAGCCGTTCCCCGGCCTGTCGGTGCTGGAGAACGTCACCGTGGGGGCGCTCTTCGGGACCGGCGGCGGCGAGCGCAACCGCAAGCGCGCGGAGGAGAAGGCGCACGAGTGGCTGCGCTTCACCGGGCTGGAGAAGCGGATGGACCAGCGCGCCGACGCGCTGGGCGGGCCGGATCGCAAGCGGCTCGAGTTCGCCAAGGCGCTGGCGATGAACCCCAAGCTCCTCCTGCTCGACGAAGTGATGGCCGGCCTCACCTCCGTCGAGGTCGACCAGGTGGTCGAGCTGATCAAGAAGATGCGCGACAAGGGAGTGACCATCCTGGTCATCGAGCATGTGATGAAGGCAATCCGGCGTCTCTCCGACCGGCTCCTGGTGCTTCATCACGGGCAGCAGATCGCGGAAGGATCCACCGACGAGGTGCTGCGCGATCCGCGGGTGGTCGAGGCGTACCTCGGCAAGAGGCGCCAGTGACGGCGGCGCTGCTCGAGATCGCGGGTCTCTCCGCCGGGTACGGCGAGGTGCCGGTCCTGTCCGGCGTGGGTCTTCTGATCCGGGCGGGCGAGATCGTCACCCTGGTGGGCAGCAACGGCGCGGGGAAGACGACGCTTTTGCGGGCCGTCTCGCGGGTGATCGGCGCGCGCGGCACGCTGCGCTTCGACGGCCGTGACTTGACCGCGCTCGCGCCGGAGCAGGTCTTCGGCCTGGGCCTGGTGCAGGTGCCCGAAGGGCGCCAGCTGTTCGACCGGATGAGCGTCGAGGACAACCTGCGGATGGGCACCTACCGCCGCCGCGACGAGGATGGCATCCGGCAGAGCTTCGAGCGCGTCTACCAGCTCTTCCCGGTGCTCGCCGAGCGGCGCGAGCAGATCGCCGGCAGCCTGTCGGGCGGCGAGCAGCAGATGTGCGCCATCGCGCGGGCCCTGATGGCCGCCCCCAAGCTCCTCACCGTGGACGAAATGAGCCTGGGTCTCGCGCCGGTGGTGGTGGATCAGCTGCTGGGAGTGCTGACCGAGATCCGCAAGCAGGGCATCACCGTCCTCCTGGTCGAGCAGGACGTCTTCGCCGCCTTCAGCGTGGCGGATCGCGGCTACGTGATGGAGACGGGCCGCATCGTCCGGGAGGGCCCGGTCGCGGAGCTGCAGAACGATCCGGAGGTGCGCAAGGCGTATCTCGGGGTGCAGTGAATCCGCGGGCTTCCCCGGTGCGGTCAGGCGAGTATCAGAGCCAGCGGCGGCGGCTTCCCTCGTTCGACGAACCGCGTGTTCACGGCGATGGCGCCGTCGATCAGCGCGTTGAAGATCTCGTCCTTCAAGTTCGCGCTGCCGGGCACCACGATGAGGAGCTGCTCGCCGGGTGCGAGCGTGATCGTCGACATGTCCGCCGACGGATCGTCGAGGCAGCTCAGGCAGTCGATCCAGGCGTCCATTGTGTGCCCGTAGAAGTCGGGGAACCCGAACAGCCGCTGGCACACTGCATGGAAGGTCTTCTCGTTCCGGATCTCTTGGGTGGGCAGCACGATCCTGGGCATGGCTCAGCCCTTCACCGCACCCGCCGTGAAGCCCGCGATGAAGCGGTCCACGAACAGGTTGTAGAGGAAGGCGATGGGGACGCTGGCGATGAAGCACGCCGCCATGAGGGAGCCCCAGAAGTAGACGTCGCCGCGGACGAGGAAGCTGGGGACGCCCACGCTGACGGTGAAGTTCTTCGCGCTGGAGATGAAGGTGAGCGCGTAGACGAACTCCTGCAGGACCAGCGTGAAGGTGAAGATGACCACGGTGAGGAGGCCGGCGATGCTCATCGGCAGGATCACCCGCACGAAGGCGCCGAAGCGGGAGAGGCCGTCGATCATCGCCGCCTCCTCGACGTCCTTGGGGATCACCTTGAAGAAGCCCATCATCAGCCAGGTGCAGAAGGGGATGGTGAAGCTCGGGTAGACGAGCACCAACGCAAAGGGCGAGTCCTGCAGGTGGAGGATGCTGACCACGCGGGAGAGCGGGATGAAGAGGATGGTCGGCGGCACCAGGTAGGTGAGGAACATCATCACGCCGAGCTGCTCGCCGACGGCGCCGGTGAGTCGCGCCAGGCTGTAGCCCGCGGGGACGGCAATCAGGAGCGTGATCAGCACCACCAGCACGCCGATGAAGGCCGTGTTCCCTGCCCAGCGTACGAACAGCGTGTCGTTGAAGAGGACCCGCAGGTTATCCAGCGTGGGCGGCTGGCTGTAGATGAACGGGTTGTGGCTGGGGTCGAGCAGATCTCCGGTGCGCTTGAAGGTCGTGATCAGCATCCAGGCGAAGGGGAACGCAGCGAACGCCGAGAACGCGGCGATGATCCCGAAGTTGGCCGCCTTGCCCACCGCCCCGTGCAGCGCCTGACCTGTCGCCATCTAGGTGACCTCCGCGCGGCGGGCCATGCGCAACATGCCCACGGCCGCCGCCGCCAGCACCGGGAAGAGGAAGAGGGCCACCGCCGCGCCGCCGCCCAGGTCGCCGCCGTCCACGCTTTTGAAGAAGGCGAGGCTGGCCAGCACCTGGGTGGTGTCGAACGGACCGCCGCGGGTGAGCACGTACACCACGATCATGTCGGTGAAGGCGAACACGAACCCGAAGAGCGTCGCCACCAGGGCGATGGGCAGCACCAGGGGGATGGTGATCTGGAACATGTGGCGGAAGAACCGCGCGCCGTCGATCTCGGCCGCGTCGTGGATGTCCTGCGGGATGCCGGAGAGGCCGCCGAGAAGGATGACGGTGGCGAGCGGCAGCGTGCGCCAGACCTGCACGGAGATGACGGAGGCCATCGCCAGGGTGGGCTGGCCGAGCCAGATGGGCCAGGTGGTGGGGCCGAAGACGTGCAGGGCGCGCAGCGTCCAGTTGATCACGCTGTAGATCGAATCGAAGATCCACAGCCACCCGATGGTGCCCAGCGAGATGGGAGCCACCCACGGCAGCAGGATGAGCAGGCGGACCAGCCACTTGCCCCGGAACTCGCGCTGGAGCGCGATGGCCAGCGTGCTCGACAAGATCAGCACCAGGATCTGCGAGACGAAGGCAAAGAGGATGGTGTTGCCCAGCGCCCGCCGGAAGCTCGGGTCGCGCAGCGCCGCCTGGAAGTTCTCCAGCCCGACGAAGTTGAAGCTGTGCCCGCCCAGCGAGATGCTGGTCAGGCTGTAGACGATGGCCAGCACGAAGGGCGCGCCCACCAGCAGCGCGATGTAGAGGATGGCGGGCGCCAGCAGTACCCGGGAGAGCGCGCGCTCGTCGTCCGCCAGCCTCACGCCTTGCCCCGCAGCGGACGGGAGGGCATGCGCAGGCCGGTCTTGGGGTCGAAGAACTTCAGGTCGTTGACCTTGCAGGCGAACTCGTACGCTTCGCCCGGCGTGATGGGGAGATGGATGGTGGAGGGCAGGTTGACGATCATCTTGGTGTCGGGGGCGAGGTCCCGCAGCGCGCCGTAGAGGAGTCGATCGGCGCCAAGGTCCTCGACGCGGGTGACCCTGTACCAGAAGCTGACCAGCGGCTCGTTGCTCGAGTACACCGCCTTGGGCAACAGGTTCTCGGCGCGGAACCCGACCAGCGCCCCGTCGTTCTCGAAGAACTGCATCGGCGGCGAGCCGAGGAACCCCGCCACGAAGGTGTCGGCCGGGTCGTCGTAGACCTCCTGCGGCCGGCCCAGCTGGCGGACCTTGCCCGCGCTCATCACCGCGATGCGGTCGCCCAGGCCCATTGCCTCCACCTGGTCGTGCGTCACGTAGACGGTGGTGGTCTTGAGCCGCCGCTGGAACTGCTGCAGCTCGTCCCGCGCCATGTGGCGCAGCTTGGCGTCCAGGTTGGAGAGCGGTTCGTCGAGGAGGAAGACGTCGGGCTCGCGGACCATGGCGCGGGCTAGCGCCACCCTCTGCCGCTCGCCGCCGGAGAGCTGGCGCGGCTTGCGCTGAAGAAGGCGCTCGATGCCGAACATCGACGCCGCGGTCTTCACCCGGGCATCGATGGTGTTCGGGGCGGCGCCTTGCGCCTTGAGCGGAAAGGCGATGTTCTTCGCCACCGTCATGTGCGGGTAGAGCGCGTAACTCTGGAAGACCATGGCGATCTTCCGCTCGCGCGGCGGCAGCTCGTTCACCACCCGCCCCCCGATGAGGATGTCGCCGCTGGTTTGCCGCTCCAGGCCGGCGATCATGCGCAGCAGCGTGGTCTTGCCGCACCCGCTGGGACCCAGGAGCACCAGGAACTCGCCCTCGCGGGTCTGTAGATCCACCCCGTCGACCGCGGTGTGCTCCTGGAAGACCTTCCGGATGTTCTTGGTCTCGACCGTCGCCACCGTTGCCTCGCAATAAAAACAGGGGAGACCTCCTACCACGGAAGTCTCCCCTTCGTGACCGGCAAGCCCCCGCGCGATCCCGCGCCGCTCAGTCCAATGCCCAAGCACAGCGCCGCCCTGGGGGCGGCGAGCGGCGGCTGGCTAGAGCAGCTTGCGCTCCTTCCACTTGGCGAAGATGTCCTTCGCCTTCGCCTCGGCTTCCTTGACCGCGTCCTCGGGGCTCATCACTCCCTGGGCCGCCTTGGCGAACATGTTGTTCACGATCCACTGGCTGTAGATGTCGTCGATCGCCGCGTTGGAGTAGCCCGGATATCCGACGTTGGTGGCCCAGTCGAGCGAGTCGGCCAGGACCGCGTACTTGTCGGGCGGCTTCCCCTTCGAGTCCTTCTGCAGCATCTGCTTCAGGTCGGGGACCTGCTTGGGGAAGCAGGGGAAGTTGTAGAACTCGCTGGCCTCGAACGCCTTGTGGAAGTTTCCTACGTAGTCCACCAGGAACTTCTTCGCGCCTTCGATGTTCTCCGCGAACTTCCAGATCACGTAGACGTTCATCACGTGCTCGAGGCCCATCCGCCGGACCGATCCCTTGGCGGGCTTGGCCAGCCAGATGTCGTCGCCGATCGGCTTGCCGTCGACCATCATGTTCTTGTTTTCCGCCTCGCGGGTGATGGAGATGGCGTTCAGCACCACGCTGGCGCGTCCGGCCAGCATCGCCCGGTTGTTCGACGAGGCGTCCCAGGAGAAGACCTCGGGGGTCATGGTCTCCTGGTACAGCGCCTTGACGAACTTCACCGCCTCGATGGTGTTCTTGGAGCCGATCACCAGCCGTCCGTGCTCGTCCTGCTCCGATCCGCCGAACGAGTAGAGGATGGCGCGCATCGCCATGGCGGTGTCGATCTCCTGCGCCAGGCCGATGCCCACCGGGACGCCGCGCTTGTCCTTGATCTTCTTGCCGGCGACGCGGATTTCGTCCCAGGTATCGGGCTTCGCCCCCACCTCGTCGAAGAGCGACTTGCGCCAGTTGATCGGGTCGGGGACGTAGCTGTCCGAGAAGCCGAAGTACTTCTTCGTCTTGGGGTTGTAGGTGCTCTTGATGGCCAGGTCGATCGGCTTGCCGTACTTCTTCTCGACCTCCTCGTAGATCTCCCGGTGGTCGATGACTTCGTCCTCGTACACCGGTTTGGGCCAGAGGAAGAGGAAGAGGTCGTGCCCCTTCTTGGCCGACACCTCCGCGGCCGCCGTGGTGTTGATGGCCGGGATGCCGACGTTGTCGACGATCACGTCGGTGTCGTTCTTCTCGCCCCACTCCTTGATGTACTGGTTGTTGAACCACTTGTCGTAGCCGGGGACGAAGTGGTTCCACTGCAGGATCTTCAGCGTCTTCTTGGCGGCGCGGCCGGTACGCGGCAGGAAAAGTCCCGCGGCAGTGGCGGTCCCCGCCGCCTTGATCATCTGACGTCTGCTGAACCTCTGACCCATGAGCTCCTCCTTCGATCTCGAGTTGGCTGCAGGGCGGTGCGTCTGAAGGGCACCTCCGACGAGGGCCGGAAACTAGAGCACTCGCGAGATCGAGTGTCAAGGCGGCGCGGATTTGCTTTCGTTTGTGCGGATTGCGAGGATGCGCGCCGATGCCGAGCCGTTTGATAGGCCTCGCAAAGTCCGTTCCCCCTGATGCGTAACCTCGAGTTCACACCGTCGTGTTGCAAACACGGACGGCTTGGGGATAGATGCGTCGCGATGCTCGCCTGGCTGCTCAACGAGTCCCCTCGCCTGCCTGCAGCGAAAGGAACCCCATGAAACGCATCGCTCTGCCTCTGGGCCTCGCCGCCCTGCTGGTGTCCTTCTCCGCATCCGCGATCAAGGTGCCGACGGGCACCGACGACATCAACCTGAACATCAACGTCCTGCTCCAGGCCCGCTACGAAGGCACCTTCGAGCAGTCCGTGGAGCGGTCGTTCGACAGCGACTTCTTCCTGCGCCGCGCGCGCCTCCAGGCGTCCGGCACCGCGTACAAGACGATCAGCTTCCTCATCCAGTTCGACAACTCGAACTTGGGGAAAAGGGGCTCTCCCACGAGCGTCGCCGCAGCCTCGAACCCGTCGTTCGTCCAGGACCTGGTGATCGGCTGGACTCCCATCGAGGACCTCACCATCGAAGGTGGCCTGCTGCTCATTCCGAACTCGCGCATCCTCGGCCTGTCCGCGTCGGGCGGCCAGGTGCAGGTCGAGGCCCCGCTCGACATCATCTTCCATAACCTGGACCGCGGGAACCGCCAGGTCGCCGTGGAAGCGCGCGGCTTCCTCCTCGGCCACAGGATCGGCTATCGCGGGGGAGTCTTCGAGGGGTTCCATTCGACGGCGGTGACGGCCACAGGAGCCACCACCCCCATCAACCCCGGCGGCAAGCCGCTGCTCGCCGCGCACGTCCGATTCAACCTGATCGGCGACGAGACCGGGTACGCGTACAACGCGATGTACATGGACGGAAAGCCGCGCGCCTCCGTCGGCGGTGGCTTCCAGTACCAGCCCAGGGCGGCCTGCCCCAACTCGCTGACGAACTGCAGCCTCGTCGGCGCCGGAACGCCCGCAGCCACGGCCACCGTCAACGACTTCTGGTTCTACGGCGGCGACTTCTTCGTCGACTTGCCGGTGCCAGGCCCGTACGACATGGAGTTCTCGGCCGACGGCGGGGTCTTCCGCTGGGACTACGGCGACAACTACAACCGCACCGGCGTCGCCTACGCCGGCTCGCTGAACTTCCGCCTCGGCCAGGTCGCCGCGTACGTCAGCGCGTACAAGTACGGCTCGGGTGCTGGATTCCCGCACACCGCGGACCGGAAGAAGATCGCCGGCGGCCTCGTCTACTTCGTCAGGGGCCACGCGTCCAAGATCACGCTCGAGTTGAACAGCATCACTCCGGGCACCGCGGGCACCCCGGCGAGCGTTGCTCCGGGGTCGAGCAACTCGGGCCTGAACGGGGCCAACTCGACGACCGCGCTCTGGCTGCAGGGCCAGGCCGCGTTCTAGTCCCGCGTTCTCTGGCGTCCCCGTCCCGGGTTCCCGCCCGGGGCGGGGCGATGCCTTATTCTGGCTTGAAGTCCAACGCGGTCGTGATCGCGATCGCCGCCTTGAGCGAGCGGTACACCGGGCACGAGTCGGCGTACACTGCATGCGCGCGCTCGGCCGCTTCCTGCTGCGCGGCGGGAGCACTCAGCTCCATCCGCACGTGGATGCGCCGGATCACCAGCACTCCGCCTTCCAGCTCCACTTCGCCGGTCGCATACCCCACCAGCTTGCCGTCCGGGTCCACGTGGCGCGCTGCCAGCGCCCCACCGAGCGTCCCGACCAGTCAACCTGCCGCGGCGGCGACCACGTAGTCCAGCGTAGTCGCGTGCGGCTCGTACGTCCCGGGCTGCGCCTTGTAGTGCACGGCCACCGGGCCGTGCGTGCTGAACAGCACCGGCTCCTTCTCCGCCGGCAGATACGCGCGCCGCAGCGGGCCCTTCACCCGCTCGACGCGCACCTCGGACCGATATGCCACCTCGCCCATGCCTGCCTCCTTGCCGGAATGGTTGCCACGACCTCCGCGCCGTGAAAAGCACAGCGCCGCCGAATACGGCGGCGGCTGTTTGCGCTCGCCCGCATCCGATGATTCCATAGCCGCCCGGAGGATTCCATGGGCGGCTACGAGCAGGAATACCGGCGCTCGCTCGACGAACCGGAGGCCTTCTGGGGCGAGGTCGGTCGGGAGGTCCACTGGACGAAACGCTGGGACCAGGTGCTCGATCGCTCGAACGCGCCCTTCTACCGCTGGTTCAGCGGCGGAAGCCTCAACACTTGCTTCAACGCCGTCGATCTCCACGTCGAGCAAGGGCGGGGCGAACAGACCGCCCTCATCTGGGACAGCCCGCTCGCCGGCGAGGTCCGCCGCATCAGCTACCGCGAGCTGCGCGACGAGGTGGCGCGCTTCGCCGGCGCTCTACGGCGGATGGGCGTCGGGCGCGGAGACCGCGTGGTCGTCTACATGCCCATGGTCCCCCAGGCGGTGGTGGCGATGCTGGCCTGCGCCCGCCTGGGCGCCGTCCACTCGGTGGTCTTCGGCGGATTCGCCTCGCACGAGCTGGCTGCCCGGATCGACCACGCCCAGCCCAAGGTGGTGGTGAGCGCCTCTTGCGGCATCGAGCCGGGCCCCCGGACCATCCCGTACAAGCCGCTCCTCGACAAGGCGCTGGAGCTGTCCAGGCACCAGCCCGACCGCTGCATCATCCTGCAGCGGCCCCAGCAGGAGGCCCGGCTGGGGCCGCGGGACGTCGAATGGTCGCGGGCGCTCGAAGGCGCCGAGCCGGCGGACTGCGTGCCGGTCGCCGCGACCGATCCGCTCTACATCCTCTACACCAGCGGCACGACGGGCAGTCCCAAGGGCACCGTGCGCGACAACGGCGGCCACGCGGTGGCGCTCAAGTACTCGATGCGCGCCCTGTATGCCGTCTCGGCCGGCGACGTCTTCTGGGCGGCTTCCGACATCGGCTGGGTGGTGGGTCACTCCTACATCGTCTACGCGCCGCTCTTCTCCGGCTGCACCAGCATCCTCTACGAGGGCAAGCCGGTGGGCACGCCCGACCCGGGCGCGTTCTGGCGGGTCTGCTCGCAGCACGGGGTGAACGCCCTCTTCACCGCGCCGACCGCCTTCCGCGCCATCAAGCGCGACGACCCCGGCGGCGCGTACATCCGGAAGTACGACCTCTCCCGCTTGCGCGCGCTGTTCCTCGCCGGCGAGCGGTGCGACCCGGACACGCTGGAGTGGGCGCAGCAGCGGCTCCGGATCCCGGTGATCGATCACTGGTGGCAGACCGAGACCGGCTGGGCGATCTGCGGGAACCCGATGGGGCTCACCCGCTTTCCGGTCAAGCCCGGCTCGGCCACCATGCCGATGCCCGGATACGACCTGCGGATCCTCGACGACGAAGGACAGGAAGTGCCCGCGGGACGGACTGGGAGCATCGCGATCAAGCTCCCGCTTCCACCCGGGACACTGCCGACTTTGTGGAAGGACGACGCGGGCTACCAGCGCGGGTACCTGTCGCGCTTCCCCGGCCACTACTTGACCGGCGACGGCGGCTACCGGGACGAGGACGGCTACTGCTTCGTGATGGGGCGCATCGACGACGTGATCAACGTGGCCGGCCACCGGCTCTCCACGGGCGCGATGGAGGAGGTGCTGGCCTCGCACCCCGACGTCGCCGAGTGCGCGGTGATCGGCGTGCAGGACGAGCTCAAGGGGGAAGTGCCGGTCGGCTTCGTGGTCTACAAGGCGGGCGTGCAGAAGCCAGAGGAGCAGGTTGTGCGCGAGCTGGTCGATCGGGTGCGCGAGCGCATCGGGCCGGTCGCGTTCTTCAAGACCGCCACCGTGGTCAAGCGCCTGCCCAAGACGCGCTCGGGGAAGATCCTCCGGGGCACGATGCGCCGGATGGCCGACGGGCAGGAGGTGCGTGTCCCTCCCACGATCGACGACCCCGCCATCCTCGACGAGATTCGCGGCGCCTTGGAGAAACTGGGGTATCCCAGGAAGGCGTGAAGCACGATGCATCCCTGGCCGCGCGGTCTCAAGATGCTGCCGATCCCGCCGATCAAGCAGGCGTGCCCATGCGCGCGCTGGTGGCCACGTCCGGCCTTTTCGCGGCGCTCGCCCTCGTCGCCCGGAGAGTCTTCCCCTGGCTCCAGGCGAACCGCGAGCGCCAGGAGCGCGCGCTCGCCCAGGTGGCGCAGGGCGCCCGGCAGGCGCAGCAGCAGGCGCGCGACAGCGAGGATCGGGCCCGGCTGCTGCTCGATTCCACGGTCGAGGCGATCTGCGGCCTCGACCTGGACGGCCTGATCACCTTCTGCAACTCCGCCGCGCTGCGCATCCTGGGGCTCTCCGCGCCCGAGCAGCTCCTCGGGCGCAGCTTCTACGCCCTGGCGCGGATGCCGGGCGCCGAGCAGCCGGTGCCCGCGGTGTGGATCGACGCGGCGGTGCGGTCCTACGCTCGCCTCGAGCAGGAGCTGCACCTCGTGCGCGGCGACGGCGCCCTGGTCCCGGTGCAGCACTCGGCGGCGGCACTGCTCCGCCAGGGAAAGCTGGTCGGGCGGGTGGTGACCTTCCTCGACATCACCGAGCGCAAGCGCGCCGAGGAGGCGCTGCGCAAGTCGGAGAAGCAGCTGCGCATCGCGGATCGCCTGGCCACGGTCGGCACCCTGTCGGCCGGCGTGGCCCACGAGATCAACAATCCGCTCGCCTACACCCTGGCCAACCTCGCCTACGCCCGCGACGCCCTCTCGCGCCTGCCCGAGGCGCTGCCCGGCGTCGACGTCGCCGAGCTGCGGACCTCCATCGCGGAGGCGAGCGAGGGCGCCGAGCGGGTGAAGCGGATCGTCAAGGACATGAAGACGCTCTCGCGCACCGACGACGAGCACGTGGCACCCGTCGACGTCGAGGCCGCCCTGGACGCGAGCCTCAACATGGCCACCCACGAGCTGCGCCACCGCACGCAGGTGGTCAAGGACTACGGCAAGGTGCCGCTGGTGCGCTGCAACGAGGGCCGCCTGGTGCAGGTCTTCCTGAACCTCCTGGTCAACGCGGCCCACGCGATGACCGGCAACAACCCCGACCGCAACGAGCTGCGCCTGGCCACCTGCCTCGACGGCCAGGGCCGGATCGCGGTGGAGATCTCGGACACGGGCGTGGGCATCTCCGAAGACGTCCTGCCGCGCATCTTCGATCCCTTCTTCACCACCAAGCCGGTGGGGGTGGGAACCGGCCTCGGCCTCTCCATCTGCCACAGCCTGATCGCGGGGATGGGAGGCGAGATCGAGGTCGCCAGCAAGGTGGGCGTCGGCACCCGCTTCCTCATCCTGCTCCCGGCTGCCGCGTCTTGACGGGCGCTTGAACCCCGCCGCCCCGCCCATGCATCCTCGGTCCGTGCCCACCGAACTGATCGCCCGCGAGGCGCTGCCGCTCGACCTGTTCCAGCAGCCGGCCTACGCCATCGTGCGGCCGCTCTGGTCCCTGCTCGGACGGGTCTACCGGGTGTACACGCCCGACGGACGGCTGGCGATGTTCGTGCGCCGTCCGTTCCTCCGCATTCGCGATCGCCTCATCCTGTTCGCGGACGAGGACGAGACCGTCCCGCTGCTGGAGATCCGCAACCGCTCCTTGCTCAGCTTCAACATGTGCCACGACGTGCTCGACGCGCTGAGCGGCGTGCGCCTCGGATCGGTGCGTTCCCGGGGGCTCTCCTTCATGTGGCGCGACGCCTGGGACGTGCTCGATCCCGAGGACCGGGTCTGCGGGAGCATGCAGGAGGATACGCTGTCGCTCTTCCGCCGCTTCTTCAGCTTCTGGCCCGGGCGGCACCACATCGAGATCGGCGGGGAAGTGGTCGCGCTGCTGGTCCAGCAGTTTCGGATCTTTCGCAAAGTATTCTCTTTACAACTCCTGCCCGCCGCGCAAAACGTCGATGCGCGATTCCTGATTGCCTGTGCTTTGGTGGCGGTGATGGCCGACGTGCGCCGCGAAAGCCGCGAGTAGCGTCGCCCTCGTCGTCCGTCAATAACGACTACAAATCGTCCATGGGTCACTCGACCGATGTTTGATTGATCTGCGATGTGACAAAGCGCACCGACAGCGCACGAGGGGGCGTGCGATCGGGATTTTGCGAATCGCAAAAAGGGAGGAATCCATGTTTGGACGACGGATTGCCGTTGCCGCAGGAGCCCTTCTGCTCGCAAGTTGCACCGCGGAGCCATTAGCGCAGGAGATGCCGAAGAATGCCGATCGGATCGCTTCCGCCGAGCTGGGTGTCGCTGGCACGGGGTTCGGCGATCCGCTGCCCGGGCTGGGCACGGCGGAGCTGACGAAGTTCGGCGTCGGAGAGACCGAGTTCACCACGGCCGAGGACCCGGCGGACGGCCTCGGCCCGGTCTTCAACGAAGCGTCTTGCGTCGCCTGTCACCTCGGACCGGGCGAGGCCGTCGGCGGCACTACCGGAAGGCTCGAGACCCGTTTCGGACGCACCCGAGCCGACGGCAGCTTCGATCCGATGGCGGAGTTCGGAGGCTCGCTCATCCAGGACCACGGCATCGGCTTCGTCTCCGTTCCCGCCGGGACGTTCACGTTCGTCGGTGAAACGGTCCCTCCCGAGGCAACCATGACGGCCAGGCGCCGGACGCAGCCGCTGTTCGGCCTCGGCCTGGTCGACGCGACGCCGGAGTCGACCTTCAGGAGCATCGCCCTCTTGCAAGCGATCTTCGCGCCGCAGATCGCCGGCACGCCAAGCGTCGTGCCCGACCCGAGCACGGGAAGCAACCATGCGCTCGGCAAGTTCGGGTGGAAGGCGCAAGTGCCGAGCCTCTTCGTGTTCTCCGGGGACGCCTACCTGAACGAGATGGGCATCACCACTCCGCTCTTCCCCAACGAGAACTGCCCTCAGGGAAAATGCGAGCTCCTCCAGTTCAACCCGGCGGACAACACGCCGAACGACGACGGCACCGGCGTGGTCAGGTTCAACGATTTCATGACCTTCCTGGGCCCGCCGCCGCGCGGACCGCGGAACCTCAAGACGGAGATCGGCAACGAGGTGGCCGCCGCCATCGGCTGCCTCGACTGCCACGTGCAGACGCTGCGCACGGGTCCGAAGACCGTGGCTGCGCTGGACGAGGTCTACTACCATCCCTTCTCGGACTTCCTGCTGCACGACATGGGCTCGCTCGGTGACGGCATCACGCAGAACCAGGCCACAGGAAAGCTGATGCGCACGCAGCCGCTCTGGGGCCTGCGCACGCAGGCGGCGCTGCTGCACGACGGGCGCGTCACGACGATCGAAGCGGCCATCGAGGCACATGACGGGCAAGGTGCCAGGGCGCGCGCCCGATTCGGGAGACTCGACCCGTTCTCGCGCGACGCGCTGATCGCGTTCCTCAAGAGCCTGTAGCCGGGCCTTCCCGGAAGGAGGGCGCGGCGCTGCGCTTTTCGCGCGGATTCGAAGGGATGCGCTATAGACTCGCGCGCATGCCCTTCGATCCGCAGGCGAGCTTCGGCAAGTCGCTGTTCTTCGGCGACATCCTCGAGGACCAGCTCTTCCCGTACCCGCAGATGGACGCGGACTCGCGCGAGACCGTGCGCGAGATCGTGGAAGCGACGCGCAAGTACATGGCCGGCATCGATTCCGCGCGCCTCGACCGGGCCGGCGAGATGCCCGCCGAGCTGCTCCAGTCCCTGCGGGAGCTGGGGCTCTTCGGGCTGATCATCCCGCAGGAGCACGGGGGAATCGGCCTCACGAACACGGGCTACGCGCGGGTGATGGAGGAGCTCGCCTCGTGGGACGGCTCGGTCGCCGTCACCCTGGGCGCGCACTCCTCGATCGGGTTCAAGGGCCTGCTCCTCTTCGGCACCGACGCGCAGAAGCGGCGGTGGCTGCCCAGGCTCGCCACCGGCGAGATGATCGCCGCCTTCTGCCTGACCGAGCCCGGCTCCGGCAGCGACGCGTTCAGCATCCGCACCCGGGCGGTCAAGTCCGCCGACGGCTCCCATTACGTCCTCAACGGCGAGAAGATCTGGATCACCAACGGCGGCATCGCCGACTTCTTCACCGTCTTCGCCAAGACCACGCCCGACACGCCCGACCAGAAAGGAAAGATCACCGCCTTCGCGGTCACCCGCGACCTGGGCGGCGTCTCGCACGGGCCGCACGAGGACAAGATGGGGATCCGCGCCTCGGTGACCACCAGCGTGCGTTTCGACGACGTGAAGGTCCCCGCGGAGAACGTGGTGGGCGAGGAGGGGAAGGGGTTCAAGGTGGCGATGTCCATCCTGAACCACGGGCGCACCGGCCTGGGCGCGGGCGCCGTGGGCGGGCAGAAGCGGCTCCTGCAGCTCGCCGCCGAGCACGCCGGAACGCGCAAGCAGTTCGGGCGGCCGATCGGCAGCTTCGGGATGATCAAGGAGAAGCTGGGGCGGATGGCGATGCGCTGCTACGCGAGCGAGTCGCTCTGCTACCTGGTCAGCTCCACCATCGACCGGGGCGGGGTGGACTACTCGGTGGAAGGGGCCGCCACCAAGGTGTTCAACTCCGAGGCGCTGTGGACCGCCGCCGACGAGGCCCTGCAGATCGCCGGCGGCATGGGCTACATGCGCGAGCAGCCGTACGAGCGCGTGGTCCGCGACGTGCGCATCAACCGGATCTTCGAGGGCACCAACGAGATCCTCCGCCTGTACGTAGGCCTGACCGGAGTGCAGAAGCCGGGCGAGTTCCTCCAGGGGCTGGGCAAGGACCTGGCCAACTCGCTGAACGATCCGATCAAGAGCCTGGGCGTGCTCCGCGACTACGGCCGGCGCAAGGTGCGGCAGGCGCTCCCCTACGGCCGCACGCAGATCACCAAGGCGCACGAATCGATGCGCAAGCAGGTGGCGAACGTCGAGGATGCGGTGCAGGAGCTGGCCGCCCTGACCGAGTCGGTCCTGCGGCGGCACGGGCGGCAGATCGTGGAGAAGCAGTTCGCCACCCGCAGGCTCGCCGACGTGGCCATCGACTTGATGGCGATGCTGGCGGTGGTCTCGCGGACCAGCGCGCTGATCGAGCGGCAGGGCATGGCCAAGAGCGAGAACGAGCTGAACATGGCGCTGGCCTTCTGCACCGACGCCCACCACCGCGTGCACCAGAACTTCCACGCGGCCAGCCACAACAACGACGAGGAGATCAAGGCGGTCGCCGACCGATCCCTCCAGGCCGGCAAGTACGAGAACGACATCCTGGCTTAGCGGCTCTTCAGCCTGCGGCGCGAAGGAAGCCCTCGGGCAAGGGCACTTCGATCGGGCCGGCGTCCACGCAGCACCAGGAAGGATGGCGGGACTCCAAAGCGCTCGCCCAGGCGTCGGCGACCGAGCGGACCAGCTCGATCACCGCGGTGCGGGAGGAGGAGTCCAGCCGGTCGAACTGCACGCCCATCTCGCCGCTCTCGTCCGCCCAGGCGACGTAGGCGCTGCCCAGATCCTGGAAGAGGGCGGGGTCCTGGTCCGAGGGGAGCCGCAGCTCGATCAGGTCGCCGCGCGCAACGCCCGGCGCTCCGGTGATCCGCGCCCCGCCCGCCGAGACGTCCAGCAGGCGCCCGTTCTCGACCCGGCCGGCCCAGGCGATCTGCACCGGCCGATCGGTGGCCATGCGGCGGTGGCGGCGCACGTTGTGCAGCACCCGCAGCTCCCGCAGCGGCCGGGTGTCGTGAAGCTCCATCCATATGCCGCACCGGTCGACGTTGTCCAGCGCGGTCCCGTGCAGCATGCGCGCGGGCTCCGCGTTCTGGAAGGTCCACTCCATCTGCACGGAAGAACCCGGAGAAAGCGAGAGGCGAGGATGGCGGAAGAAGAAGAGGGAGTGCTCGCCCGCGCGCACGACGTGGGCCCGCGCCTGATCGAGGTGGTCGAAGCGGTAGCGCAGCGGCGCGTTGAATTGCTCCATCCGCGACCTCCCTGATCGGGCAAGGTTCCAGAGGGGAGAGGAGGGAAGCTAGGGACGAGGGTACAGAGAGGTGGGAGAACCGACTACGCAGTCGAAACCCATGGCTGAAACTACACGGCCTGTTGCGTCACTCCTGGTTGTGCCGGTTTCCCCGTCCGACCGCGCACCCGCCGCTCCGATGAGGGGGCACGGGGAAGTTCCGCCGGAGCGGGACTTGCTCGACCGCGCCCGGCGCGGCGAGCCGGAGGCGTTTCGGGTGATCTTCGACCGCCACTCTCCTTCCGTTCGCCGGTTCCTCGGGGACCTCCTCCGGGACGACGCCGCCGCCGACGAGGCGACGCAGGAGACGTTCGTGCGCGCGCACGCCCGGATGCGCACCTTGCGCGAGGACGAGCGGGTGGGCGGTTGGCTGCTCGGCATCGCCCGGATGGTCTCCCTGGAGCAACTGCGGCGGTGGCGGCGCGATCCGCTGCCGCTTCCGGAGGAGGAGCCCCGCGAGCCGGACCGTTCTCCTTCGCCCGAGGCGGCGCTGCTCTCCGGCGAGGCGGACCGGCTCCTGGACGGGGCGCTGCAGTGTCTATCCGCGGACCGCCGCTCGGTGCTGCTGATGCGCATCGACCACGGCCTGCCCTACGAGCAGATCGCCGAGACCATGGGCTGGAACCTGCAGAAGGTGAAGAACGAGATCCACCGCGCCCGCCTGCAGCTGCGCGAGCGGCTGTCGGGGTACGTGGAGGGAACGCCATGACCGCCCACCCCGCTCTCGAGGAGTTGGAGTCCGCCGCCCTCGGCGAGCAGTCCCGTCCGGAAGTGCTGGCGCACGCGGGACAATGCGCGGAGTGCGCGCGCGAGCTGGCCTGGCTGCGGGCGGAGGCGCAGCTCTTGCGCCGCCGGCCGCAGCCGGAGGTCCGGCCGGAGATCTGGGAGCGGACCCTGGATCGCATCCACGCTCCGGTGCCCATCTCGCGGGCCCGGAGGTGGCGGCCGATCCTGGGAGCGGCCGTGGGAGTCGCCGCGGCGGCTGCGCTGGCGGTGGTGGTCCGCTCCCCGCAGCGCGGCACGGGCGGGCAGGGCGACGCGGCGGTCGAGGGCGAGGTCATCGCCGAGACCGATGCGAAGGCGCAGCAGGCCCTGGACCGGGCCGCGGGAGAGTACCGCAACGCGCTGGGCGTGCTCGAACAGGAGTACGCGCGCGGCCGCGGGCGGCTCGACCCGCGCACGCAGAAGCGGTGGGACGACTCGTTCGCCCGGGCTCGCTCGCTGATCGACGCGAGCGCGCAGGCGCGCAACGACCCCGGCGAGCGGCTCCGGCTCCTGGACGGCAGCGCCGTCATGGTCCGGTCGCTCCGCCACGCCGTCGAGGATTCCGAGGAGGTCGCACGATGATCGGCAGCATCGCCCTGCTTTCCGCGCTCCTGGCCGCCGCTCCGGCGGAACGCCAGCGCGGGAACCTTCCCCACGGCGGAGACCTGCACTTCGATCTGCCCGATCTCGAGCTGCCGGACCTGGACCTCGATCTGCACGGTCTGGGGATGCTGGACCTGGACCTCTCGGAGATGCGGCTGGATGCGCTGCGGGCGCTCGAGGACTTGCACGTCCCCGATCTGCGCGGACTGCTCGCCCAGCGCGACGAGGACGAGGAGGACGAGGACCGCGACGCGGGAGCCGCGGAGGAGGATTCGCGCGACCGGGATCGCCTCCAGCGGGAACGGGACCGCGTCCAACGGGAAATGGACCGCGCGCAACGGCAGAGCGACCGCGAGGTCCAGAGGTGGTCTCGCGACTGGTCGAGGTGGTGGGGCCGCTCGGGCAGCGACGACGAGGACGGCGACCAGCCCAGCGCGCGCGCCGCGGGCAAGAACGGCGCCGCCGCCCTGGCGGTCAAGGGCCGGGTCACGTTCCGGCTGCGCGTCCAGTCCGGCGAAGTGGAAGTCGTGGCGAGCGACAAGCCGCAGATCGCGGTCAGCGTCGGCGGCGTGCCCGTCACCGGCGACGTGCAGCTCCTCCAGTTCGGCGACCGCGTCGAGGCGGAGTTCAACGGGCGCCGGCACCTCAACCGCGGCAAGTTGCGGGTGGAGCTGCCCAAGGGCTCGAACCTGGAATTCGATTCCGCTTCGGGAGACGTGTCGGTGCAGCAGGTCGGCGGGGACGTGCGGGTGCGCACCATGTCCGGAGACGTGAAGATCCTGGGCGCCCGCAATGCCGACGTGGAGAGCATCTCCGGAGACGTCACCGTGAGCGTGACCGGGCCGCGGCTGCGGCTCCACCTGGTCTCCGGGACCGCGCACGCCACCACCGCCGATCCCGGCGTGCAGCTCGCCTTCCAGTCCGCCTCGGGAAACCTGGAGTGGAACGGGGTGTGCGCGAAGGGCTGCCACCTGCAGACGGAGACCGTGTCCGGCGACATCAAGCTGCAGCCCGACGCGTCGAAGAGCAGCTTCCAGCTCTCCTACGCCTCGCACAGCGGCGATCTGCGCGACGAGCTGAAGCTCGAGGTGAAGCGCGCGCCGAAGCGCAAGTACGGCATGGGCGGGTGGGTGGAAGCAGTCTACGGCAAGGGCGAGGGGGTCATCGAGTGCGACGCGTTCTCCGGCGACGTGATCGTGCGCAAGAAGTGAGGCCGCGCTCGAAAGCCCGGCGCGGCCGGATGCGGAGGCGGCTGGTCAGACGAGCCGGGTCTCCACCTCCGCGCCGTTCATCACCAGTTTGGCGACCGGCGTCCGGTCGGCGATCTCGGAGAGCTTCGCCTTCTGCTCGTCCGAGAGCGGCGCCTCCAATCGGATCTCCCGCTCGATCCGCGGCCGCCCTTCCTCGCGGGGGAACAGAGTGCAGCGGACCTGGACGCTTCCCAGCTCCCATCCCTTGCGGTCGGCGTACATGCGCAGGGTGATGGCGGTACAGGCGCCCAGGCCGGAGAGGTAGAGCGCGGTCGGAGTGGGCCCGGTGTCGCTGCCGCCCCGGGCGGGCGGCTCGTCGCTGGTCCACGCGTGCCCTGCCGCGCGGATCGCTTGCGCGTATCCCTTCTCTCCCTTGACGGTCACCATCACGGCGGGGGTCTCGGCCATGCCCGCGCCGTATCCGATCCCCGCCGCATCCGTCAAACCGGAGCCGGCCGCCTCGCGCCGGGACGCGCAATCATCTACCCTCGGGGAGCGGTCGAGGGCCCCATGCGCATCTTGCACGCCGCCAGGACCGACGTCGGGATGAAGCGGGACAACAACGAGGACAGCTTCCTCGCGCTCCCGGCGGAAGGCCTCTTCGCGGTGTTCGACGGAATGGGCGGCCACGCGGCCGGCGAAGTGGCCAGCGGCATCGCGGTGCAGGAGATGCGCGAGTTCTTCCAGCTGACCGGCCGGGACCCCGAGGCCACCTGGCCCTTCAAGGAGGACCGGGAGAAGAGCTACGACGAGAACCGGCTGGTCACCGCCATCAAGCTGGTCAACCAGCGCATCCTCGAGGCTTCCGAAGCCGACGCTTCCCGCAAGAACATGGGGACCACTTGCGTGTCGGCGCACTTCGTCGAGCGCGACGGCGGCGCCCGGGCGATCGTGGCGCACGCCGGCGACAGCCGCGTCTACCAGCTGCGGGAGAGACGCCTGCGGCGCATCACCATCGATCATTCGCTGGTGGAGGAATACCTGCGGCTGGGCAAGATCACCGAGGAGGAGGCGAGGAGCTTCCCGCAGAAGAACATCATCCTTCGCGCGCTCGGCCAGCAACCGCAGGTGGAGGTGGAGGTCCACGAGCACGAGCTGCGACCGGGAGACCTCTTGATGCTCTGTAGCGACGGGTTGTCGGGGATGGTGGAGGACCCGGTGATGGAGGCGATCCTGCAGCGCTCTTCCGGTCTGGACTCGGCCGCCCGCAGGCTCCTCGATACGGCCAACGCGAACGGAGGAGTCGACAACTCGACCGTGATCCTCGTCCTCTACGAGGGTCCCTGACTCGAGGAGCGGAGAACGGGTCGAAGGATCACGGTACGACCCGGGGGCGTGCACGGGCGCAGGATCCCCTGCTCATCCGCGGTGTTCAAGGCGCTCGACGATGCTTCTACTGATTGTGGGCGGGGGCGGCCGAAGACGTCGGGCTCCGGGGGTCGCCCAGCCGGCCCAGCGCCCGCAGGGCCAGGCGGTCCAAGGAGATCGGGCCCGGGCCCGCCGTGAAGAGCCACGAGAGGAGGACGATGTAGAGCGTCTCGACGAAGCCGAGCAGGTCGGAGGTTCCTCCGATGTCGCCGCGCTTCGCGGTGAGGATCGCGACCGCCATCACCACGATGAGCGGAAGGGAGGCGAGCCGGGTGAGCAGCCCGACCAGGATGAGCGCGCCGCAGATCAGCTCGGCGGACGATACGAGGACTGCGTTGAATCCCGGGACGGGGATACCCAGCTCGGTGAAGAAGGAAGTGATCTTGTCCAGGTTGTGGAGCTTTCCCCAACCGGTCCCCACGAAGACGACGCCGATGGCCAGCCGAGCCAGGGTCGGAGGCAGCCAGGAGAGGCGGTCGGCGACGGAGAGCAGGGAAGTCCGGATGCGGAGGAGTGCGTCCATCGATTGCTCCTTTGCCCGGAGAGTCGCGCTTCGCGCCGTTTCGTTACGGATCGATCCTCGCGATGAGACCCTCGCCGGACCAGCTGGCCAGCGCGTCCAGCGCGGCCTGGGCCGGGTCGGGAAGCCCCGTGAACGCCTCGCAAGCCTCGCCCAGCGTGGCGCCCCGCCGCGTCGCTGACAGGGCAGCCAGCTCCTCCCGCGACACCTCGGCATGGAACACTTCGAATCCTTTCCGCCAGACCAGGAGCGAGGTGGGGCGTTTCCGCGGCGGTTCCGGTTCGCGCGAAGCCTCGAGGTCGGCCCACAGCGCGGCCGCGTCGTGGTCGAGCGACAAGAGCCGGACGGAGGGGACCAGGGCAAGGCGGGCGGAGGCGGCGTCTTCTCCGAGCGCCCGCAGCGCGGCGTCGCCGAGGGGTTCGGCGTCCTGAGCGACGAATGCCTCGGCGCGCGCCCACTCCAGCGCGGCCAGATCGGCCAGGTCCGCGCGCGAAGCGGCGCGTTCGCGCAGGAACGCGGGGAGCAGCGCACCGATGCGGGCGAGGGACGGATGGCGCGACGGGTGCGCGCGCACGTAGGCGGCGCAGAGCGAGAAGAACTCTTCGTCTCCCAGGAGGCGCGCCAGGAGGCGGTAGTCCTCGCGCAGCGCGTCGACCAGGCGGAACAGGTACATGTCAGAGTAGATCCGCGCGCGCTCGCTCGCCGAAAGGCCGCCGTCGCCGGCCAGCAGCGCCTCGCGCGCGGCGGGATCGACCGGGCGTTCGCCGGTCACCAGCGCGGCGAACAGATCCTGCGCCTCGGCCAGGGTCATGCCGCCTCGCGGGCGGCCAGCTCCCGCGCCTCGACCGCGGCGGCGGCGCGGCTCTCCTCGACCAGCCGCTCAAGCTCCGGCACGCGATCGTCCCATTCGATCAGGGTGGGAACGTGTCCGAAGCGCCGGACGGCGGCGGCGTACAGCTCCCACACCGGATCCGCCACCGGCGCATCGTGCGTGTCGAACAGGTAGGTCCCGCGATCGGAGTACCCCGCCAGGTGGAACTGCCCGACCCGCTCCGGCGGGATCGCGGAGATGTACTCGCGCGCATCGAATCCGTGGTTCCGCGCGCTGACGTGGACGTTGTTCACGTCGAGCAGGATCCCGCAGTCCGCCCGCTCGGCGACCTGCGAGATGAACTCCCACCCGGGCATGGTGGAGCCGCGGAAGGCCGCGTAGCTGGACACGTTCTCCAGGAGGATCTGGCGCCCGAGGAAGTCCTGCACCTCTTGCACCCGCCGCGCGACGTGCTCCAGGGCTTCCTCCGTGTACGGCAGCGGCATCAGGTCGTGCAGGTACCGCCCGCGGTGCGTGCCCCAGCAGAGATGGTCGGAGACGTACGCGGGCTCGATCCGATCGGCGAGCGCGCGCAGCCCGGCGAGGTGCCGGAGGTCCAGCGGATCGACCGAGCCGATCGAAAGGGAGACGCCGTGCAGCACGAGCGGGAAGTCGCCGCGGACCTTTTCCAGGACGGCCAGCGGCCTGCCGCCGACGTCGATGAAGTTCTCGCTGATCGCCTCGATCCATCCGACGTCCGGCCGCTCCTCCAGGAAGCGCCCGTAGTGCTTGGAGCGGAGCCCGATGCCATGCCCGAGGAGTGCGCGCACAAACGCCATTCCCTCTCCTAGCGGTTGGGGGGACACCATAAAAACATGGTGTCCCCCCTCGCGAAGTCACTTCTCGGCGACGACCTTGCCGCCCTTGTCGGTGCAGGCCTTCTCGCTCTTCGTCTCGGTCGTGCCCTGGCCCTTGCAGCCGTTCTGGCCCTTGCAGGCGTTGTTCGCGCTGTGGCACGAGCCCTGGCCCTTGCACTCGTTGACGCCGGCACACTTGACCACCGTGCTGGACGCCTTCTGCTCCTTCTCCTTGGCCTGGGCCGCGCCCGACGCGAACAGCGAGCCCACCGCGGCGGCGATCACCGCGCCTTTCAGCATCTCCTTGACCATCGGTTTCCTCTCCCGGGTTGGGTACTGTCGCTCAAGTCTCGCGAAACGCGGGTACGTTACAGCGGACGCCGCGCTGCGTGATAGGACGGCCGACCCCGTCAGATATTCCGGCGGTGCCAGGCGTCGAGGATGCCTTCGCGCGTCACGATGCCCAGCGGCCGCGGCGTCTCGGGGCTTTCCACCACCACCGCCTCCGCCGACCGGGACTCCGAAAGCCTGTGCAGCGCGTGCTGCAGGTCGTCGTCGGGAAAGAGCAGGACCAGGTCGGCCGTCCGGGCGAGCTCTCCAGCGGTCCGGGGATCCGGCCCGGCCAGCGCTTCGAGCGCCGCGCGCACGGGCAGCACGCCGACCGCGAAGCCGCGCGCGTCGACCACCGGCAGGGCGGCGCGCGCTCCGTCCAAGGCCCGCCGGAGCTCCGCGCCGGCGGTCTCGGCCGGGACCGCCGGCATTGCCTGGTAGGCCTGGGCGACCGACAAGTCCCGCAGCGGCTCCTCGATGCGCACGCGCACGCCCCGGCGCCGCGCCCCCAGGGTGTAGATGGATCCGCCCAGGACCCCGTTCACCAGGGCAGCCGCCGCGCCGCACGCCACCAGCAGCGGGAGCACGATCTCGTAGCTGCCGGTCAGCTCGAACATCATCAGGACGCCGGTGAGCGGGGCCGCGGTGGCACCGGCGACGACGGCGCCCATCCCGACCGCGGCGTACGCGCCGGGTCCGGAGGTGATCCCGGGCATCGCCCAATGAACGGCCCGGCCGAACGCGCCGCCGAACATCGCCCCGAGGAACACCGCGGGGAAGAAGCTGCCGCCCGGCGAGCCCGACCCGAGGGTGGCGGCGGTGGCGACGAGCTTCAGCGCGAAGGTGAGCGCCAGCGCGCCGAAGGCCAGCTGTCCGGCCAAGGCGGCATTCATGCTTTCGATGCCGGTCCCCAGGACGCGCGGGCCGAGGAGCGAGAGAAGGCCGACCGACAACCCACCCAGCGCGGCGCGCCATTCCGGGCGCAGGGTCGCAAGGCCCCTGCCGAGCCGCCCTCCGCCGTGCCCCGAGAACACCGCTTCGGCCGCGTGGATGGAGCGTATGTAGAGGATGCCGGCGCCTCCGGCGGCGAGGCCGAGGGCCAGGTAGACGGCGATCTCGCCCGAGTGCTGCAGGGTCCAGGAGACGGGTTGCAGCTCGCTCCCGCCACCCAGGAGCGCCCGCGAGGTGGCAGTGGCGGTCACGCAGGAGAGCACGATGGGCGCGAAGCGGCTGACCCCGAAATCGCCGAGGACGATCTCCAGCGCGAACATGGCTCCCGCCAGCGGCGCCTGGAAGGAGGCGGCGATGCCGGCGCCGGCGCCGGAGGCGAGCAGCACCGCCGCCTCGCGGCGGGGCAAGGCCAGGAAGCGCGAGAGCGACGCCGCCACCGCGCCGCCGAGATGCACCACGGGCCCTTCGCGCCCCGCGCTGCCTCCCGATCCGATCACCAGGCCTGCCGCGAGCGACTTCCACACCGCGATCCGCCCCCGGAGCGGGCGCCCGCGCATGTGGATGGCCTCCATCACCTCGACGACGCCGTGACCGCCGCTCTCCGGGCTCACGTACCGGACCAAGAGGCCGGCCGCGAGCGCGCCGAACGCGGGACCCAGGACGCGCACCCAGACCGGCGCCTGGATGGCGATCTGGTACAGGCCGCCGCTGGTCTCGTGGAAAGTGCCGTTGAAGACCCGGAGCAGGACCAGCGGGTAGTAGAGCCAGAGCCCCAGCGCCCCCGCGAGCGCGACCGCGCGCACCCGGTGGACCTCGAAGCGGGGGAGCCAGCCAGGCTTGCGCTCTGCGAGCGCCTCGGCGCCGAAGGCGAAGGCCAGCGCGAGCAGCGCCAGGGCGGCGAACTCGGCGTGCCAGCGCGACGCCTTGAGCTGCGCGCGAAAGCCGGCGGCCCAGGCCCCACGCCCGGCGCCGAAGAGGGCGGCGGCCACCTCGCTTCCCCGGAAGAGCACGATCTGGACGAAGCGGATGCTCTGCGAGAACAGGCCGGCCGCAATCCCCGCGTAGATGCCGATCACCGCGGCGACGCCGAGGAACAGCGCCCGCTCCCAAGGGATGCCCGGCAGGGAGAACCGGAGCGGCTCGCGCCTGCGACCGAAGAGCCGCCCGATCCCGCGGGCGGATGGCTGCTGCGCTTGCTGCGGGCCGAGCTCCACTTCCCGGCTCTGTAGCAGCGATGCCGTGCAAGCTCAAAGGACCGTCGCCCGAGGAGAGGCCATCCGCGCTATGGTGCCCGCGTGAACGAAGCGGTGCAGTCGGCGCTGCGCGAGCGTCTCGAGGAGTCGTTCGGCGCCGGCACGCGGCTTTTGCGCGCGGCGCTCGTGGGGGGCGGAGCCTCCATGGAAGCGTGGGCAGTGGACGCGGAGACTCCGCGGGGGCCGCTTTCGCTGCTCGTGCGGCGCGCGGCGGGAGGCCGCATCTACCAGCAGGCGCTGCCGCTCGCGCAGGAGTTCCGCGTCCTCGAGGCAGCCTGGGAAGGCGGGGTGCGGGTGCCGAGGCCGTACCGCTACTTCTCCGACGTGGCGGGGCGCGAGGCGTTCGCCATGGAGCGGCTGGCGGGCGAGACGGTCGGGCGGCGCATCGTGCAGAAACCGGAGCTCTCGGACGCGCGCGCGGCGCTTCCCGCGCAGATGGCCGAGCAGCTGGCGCGCATCCACGCGCTCGACGCGTCCCGCCTCGAGTTCCTCCCCGGCGCGCGGGACGGCGCGCCGCTCCTGCAGACGCTGGAGGTCCTCGAGGCGCAGCTCGACGCCGCCGGCGAGCCGCACCCGGCCATCGAGCTGGGCCTCTTGCGGCTCCGGCGCGACCTGCCTCGCGACGGACGGCGCCGCGTGTGCCACGGCGATTTCCGCGTCGGCAACTTCATGGTCGGACCCGCGGGGCTGGTCGGCGTCCTCGATTGGGAGTTCGCGCACGTGGGCGACCCGCGCGAGGATCTCGCCTGGCCGCTGGTGCGCGCGTGGCGCTTCGGCAAGGACGAGCTGCGGCTCGGGGGCCTCGCGCAACCGGGGGCTTTTCTCGATCGCTACGCGGAGCTGACCGGCTCCCGCGTCTCGATCGAGGAGCTGCGCATCTTCGAGCTGCTCGGAAACGTGCGCTGGTCGATCGGCTCGCTCACCCAGGCCCGCCGGCACCTGTCCGGCGAGGAGCGCAGCGTGGAGCTGGCCATCCTGGGCCGGCTCGCAGCCGAGGTCGAGCACGAGGTCCTCTCCCTGCTCGGCGAAGGAGGCGCGCGATGAGCGACCGGCCTTCCGCCTCCGAGCTGGCCGACGCGGTCCGCGAGTTCCTCGAGGCCGAGGTGGTGCCCGCCGCAGGCGATCCGCGCTTGCGCTTCCGGGTGCTTGTGGCCGCGAACGCGCTGTCGATCCTGAAGCGCGAGCTGGAGCTGGGCGACGAGCTGCTGCGCGAAGAGATCGCCCTGTTGCGGCCCCTCTCCGGTGCACCCCCCTCGGGGACGCTCCGGGAACAAGCCCGCGCGCTCTCCGCCGAGCTTTCGCGGCGGATCCGCCGCGGAGAGGTACCCCGCGGCACCCTCGAAGCCCTGCGCCGGATCGCCGAGCTGAAGCTGCGCGTGGCGAGCCCGCGTCATCTCGAACGCCGGTAATCCTCCGTGATCCCAGCCTTCATTCCCTGGTTCCGCATTCCGCCGCTGCGCATCGGGCCCATCTCCATCGAGCCGTTCGGCGTGCTCGCCGCCGCGGGCGTGTACCTCGCCTCGGTGCTGCTCGTCCGCCGCGCGCGAGACGAAGGGCTGGATCCCTCGCCGCTCAACTCCTTCGCCACCTGGGCGCTCCTGGGCGGGATCGCGGGGGGCCACCTCGTGCACCTCTTCCTCTACCACCCCGAGGAGCTGCGCTCGGGCGGCGTCCTCCAGATCTTCAAGGTGTGGGACGGGCTCTCCTCGACGGGCGGCGTATTGGGCGGGCTCGCCGCGGGGGCGCTGTTCTTCCGGCGCCGGCGCTTGTCCTTCGCCCGCTACGGCGACGTGTTCGCCCTTTCGGTCGCGCCCGGGTGGGCGGTCGCGCGGCTGGGGTGCTTCTCCGTGCACGACCATCCCGGCGTGCTGACCAGCTTTCCCCTGGCGGTGGCATTCGCGGACGGGCCGCGCCACGACCTGGGGCTCTACGACGCGCTGCTGCTCGCCGCCATCACCCTGGTGCTATACGCCCTGCGCCGCCGGGGCGCGCTGCGCGGATCGCTGCTGGCCCTGCTCGCGCTCCTCTACGGCGCCGGCCGGTTCCTGCTCGATTTCCTGCGCGCGCGCGACCTGGCGTACGTCGACGCGCGCTACCTGGGCCTGACGCCGGCGCAGTACTTCTGCGCCGTGCTGGTTTTGTACGGCGCCGTCGCGCTCCTCGGCCGGCGCCGCGGCCGGCCTTCCGCGCCGGCTTGACACAGGCCGCCCGCGCGGTGAAGGTGCCCGGCCCCGATGCCTTCGCCTCCTCCGCGGCCCGTCGTCGCGGCCATCGACATGGGATACGGACACCTGCGCGCGGCGGCGCCCCTGGCGGACGCCCTCGGAGTGCCGCTTTTGCTCATGGACCGGCCACCGCTCGGCCAGGCTCGCGACGCCTGGTTCTGGTGGCGGACCCGCGCTCTGTACGAGCCGCTCAGCCGGTGGTCGCAGGTCCCCGGCCTCGGCGCGCCGCTGCGCGAGCTGCTCACCCGGATCACCGCGATCCCGGAGGCCGACGGGGACCTGTCCGCGCCCACCGCCGGTACCCGATGGATGGAGCGCGCCGCCCGCGCCGGTGCGGGCCGGACGCTGGCCGAGCACCTGCGCGAGACGGGCTCGGCGCTGCTGGCGACGTTCTACGCGGCGCCCATCCTCGCCGAGCTGCACGGCGCCGAGAGGCTGCATTGCGTGGTCACCGACGCCGACGTGAACCGCGTCTGGGCGCCTCCGCACCCGGCACAGAGCCGGATCCGCTACTACGTGCCGAGCGAGCCGGCGCGGCGGCGCATCGAGTCCTACGGGGTGGCCCCGGAGCGGATCCGCCTGACCGGGTTTCCGTTGCCTCACGATCTGGTCGGCGGCCGGGAGATGACCGCGCTCCGGCGCAACCTGGCCGCCCGGCTGGGCCGGATCGATCCGGGCAGGGCAGCGGCGGATGCGGCGGCCAAGGAGATCGGCCCGGTGCCTCGCGACGAGTCGCCTCCGCTGCTCACGTTCGCGATCGGCGGAGCGGGCGCCCAGGTGGGCATCGCAGTGCGGCTGGTGCGGGCGCTGGCCGGGGCCTTGCGCACCCGGCGATTGGCGCTGGCGCTGGTGGCCGGGCGCAGGCGGGACGTCGCGAGGAGGCTGCGCGCCGCGATCGGCGTGGAGCGCCTGACGGGCAACTCCTCCGTGGAGATCCTGGAGGAACGCGACACGTTGAAGTACCTGCGCAGGTTCAATGCGCTGCTGGCGCGCACCGACGTCTTGTGGACCAAGCCCAGCGAGATGACGTTCTTCGCCGCGCTCGGCTTGCCGGTGATCGCCGCCCCGCCGGTGGGCGTCCACGAGGAGCGCAACCTGCGCTGGTCGATGGAGCTGGGCGCGGCGCTGGAGCAAGGCGACCCGGATCGGGCCGGCGATTGGCTGCCGCGCTGGATCGAGGACGGCACGCTCGCCCGGGCCGCGTGGAACGGATACCGGCGGCTGCCGCGGCTCGGCCTCTACGACATCGTCGACGACCTCGCCGCCTCCTGACCTGCTTCGAAGCTCGACTCCGGTTCGTCGCGGAGAAGTTTCCTTCCCGCCACTTGACCCGTGTGAGCGTTGATCACTGGAGGGTGGTCCTCCCGGAGGTCGAATGGGCATCGGGTCGTTCGCGTACGGCCTCTTGCTGCTCGCTCCCATCTCGCTCGCCTTGACCCTGGTCGCGCACCTGACCGCGTTCCTCCTGCTCGCGCCCCGGCGGCGCAAGCTGGACGGGCCGGCTCCGCCGATCACGATCCTCAAGCCGGTCAAGGGAGCCGAGGAGGGGCTGTACGACAACCTGGCCTCGCTCGCGCGCCAGGACTACCCCGAGTTCGAGATGCTGGTCGGCGCGGACGACCCGCGCGACCCGGCGCTTTCCGTCGCCCGGCAGGTGCAGATGGATCATCCGGATGCGCGCATCGAGATCCGCGCGGGCAGCCGGCGCCTGGGGTTGAATCCCAAGGTGAACCTGCTCGCGGCGCTGGCCGAGGACGCCCGGCACGAGCACCTGCTCATCTCCGATTCGAACGTGCGCGCCGATCCGGCCTACCTGCGCGAGACCGCGGCGGAGCTGGCGGATCCGGAGGTGGGGCTGGTCACCAATCCGCTGGTGGGAGAGGACGCGCCCGGGCTGGGCGCCACCCTGGAAAATCTGATGTTGAACTCCTTCGTCGCCTCCGCCTCCAGCTTCGCGCGGGTGGTCGGCGGCCGCGCCTGCGTGATCGGGAAGTCGATGCTGTTCCGCCGCCGCGACCTGGAAGAGCTGGGCGGTTTCGCGGCCGTGCGGAACGTCCTGGCGGAGGACTACTTGATCGGGCGCAGCTTCGAGCAGGCCGGCTGGAAAGTGGCGCTGTCGCCCTGCCTGGTGACCGCCGTGAACCGCGGATGGACCGTGCGGCGATTCGCGAACCGGCACGTGCGCTGGGCACAGATGCGGCGGCGGGTGTCACTGCCTGCGTACGCGGGCGAGCTGCTCTTCAACCCCGTGCTGTGGATCGCGCTCGCGGCGTGCGCGCTCGCTGCCGCCCGGCCCGACCTGCACCAGCGGGTCGCCGCGGTCGCTTTCGCCGGAGTGGCGGCGAAGTGCGCCTCCGACGCGCTGCTCTGCCGCCGGCTGCGAGGCGCGCCGCCTCGCCTCGGCGAGGTGCTGCTCATCCCGCTGAAGGACCTGGCGATGGCCGCCATCTGGCTGGTCGGCGCGTTCCGCCGCCGGGTGGACTGGAGGGGCAACAAGCTCTGGATCGACCGCGGCTCCGAGCTGAGCGAGATGGCGCCCCAGCCCTTCGAACAGCCGGCGGAAGAGGCCGCGTGATCAACCGGCGGCGGCGACGCGCGCTCCGGCTGCTGCGCAAGCGGTAGCCGCCGCCTCTGCTCATCGGTCATCTCTTCCTCGTGCGCGAAAGCCGAGTTCGGGAAGCAGATGATGCTTCCACGCGCAGCACGCGAGAGGTGACACAACGCGTCCCGTCCCGAGCATGATGTGGCTGGCTCCGCAATGGCATGGGTACCCATCGTCCGGGGTTTCCTGGACCGACTGCAGGGGCAACATCGACGCGCTTTCGCAGTCGAGCATTCGCGCTCGGGGCGCATAGGC